>JADEYI010000050.1_pt1 | contig 227474 bp, 427 predicted proteins | sample 8542331 | NCBI WGS metagenome assembly JADEYI01 (sample SAMN16510988, study PRJNA670497) | mine drainage metagenome | isolation source: biofilm near Copperflume 1 | place: Germany: Marsberg coppermine Kilianstollen | collected 2018-02
CGTACCAGGTTGACCGATCGTAAAGGACATTCGCCTTATGGCGAATGACCAAAAACATTGGAAATTCCCCATCCAGCCACCTGGACACCTACTAGGACGCTTCCGAAGCTGCGGCGACCGGTGGAGATAATGTCCAAATTTGGCTCCTTTCAACAAAAGTTCCTTCCAGGAATTGATCGAAGGACACTTTTGCATCGATTACCGGACGGGGGCAGGGTCGGTTCGTTTTCGGAGACAGATTAGAGACCTGGTTGACGCCGGCGAGGAGATTTCTTTTTCTTTGTGGGTGCTTCAGACCTCCGTTTACCGCACAAACGTGGTCGTCGTCTTATGACCCTTTTAAACGCACGTTTGTATCCAGGAATCCGCTCACAGGCGTGAAGTAGGCGCAACATCCGACATTCGTGTCGCTTGTCGCCTCTGAGAAGGGGTCTGGAGACCTTCACGTGGGATTGCGTAAAACGTGTGCGAGACTTGCTGACTCTTGACCCTCGTCTGGAGATGGGTGTCTTCAGCTCGCGATGCAGCTCCTGAGTACGGAGGTGAGGTTTCACTGGCCTTCAACGCTGCCGCGTGATGCTGCTCTCAGGGCCGGCAAAGTCGACGGGCCTTGAGGCATTGCATGTCGGGCAAGACGGAGTGAGACCGATGCAGATTTCTGTCATGTAGAAGTACCCTCATCAGCAATCTGTCGTCGTGTGTTCTATGCACGTATTCAAGTGGCTTGAGTCGAGCATCCTGAGTTTCCAGGGTTTCCTGTAATATCTGAGGCATCTGGAAGAAGCCAAGTTCTCCTTTATAATATGACCGTTGATTCTTTGAGTGGCTACTTAAAGTACTTGGAAATTTTTCCAATGTGCTTGTCGTATCTTTGGATGGACGGGTGGTGCTCTAGATGTATATCTTATTAGGCTCAGTTCATCTGGCTGGGGACCCACAGAGAAACAGTGGCCAACTTCTGATCATAATGGATTGCCTTGGTATTTATTGCACATTCTCCTTTTACGGAGGTTTTAGGACAGTATGGGCAGCAGGTGTCTTACGTTTCCCCTCTCCTGAGGAGTTTGGATCTGCTTGCAGACTGTATCGAAGCTGCACGACTTCAGAAGATGGAGGGATTGCGGATGGGAATGAATGGTCTTGAAATGAAGGTGTGCTGGGAAATTTTTTCTTCCATTGATTGATGGTACAACTGGTAAACAGAGTTCTGCCTTCCACTTTCTTCTGCTGTTCTTCTATAGTATCTGCTGTGCCAATAGCACTCAAGTTTTTCTGCTGCCCTGTTCAGGCGCCAGGCAATGCGCAGCACACAATGCACTCACAGCACGGCTTCCACGTCAAGGGCTCCGGTTCCTCCAGTCAGTTCCCAACCATCAAGGAGGCGTCCCAGGCAGAGGAGAGCGGGGATGGCCTCGTGCCAGAGCTGTGGCGCGTTAGCTGCAGCCCAGCTGCTCCCGTGCCCCGTGTGGGCTCAGCAGTCACAGGACTGCTGGGGCTCTGCGCAGACAGCAGCATGGCCATTGCCAGCACGCGTGGCCTGCAGCTTCCGGGGAGCCCAGTTGAAGTTGTGGGCACCGCGCACAGCAGCCACGGCATCCGCCGCCTGGTCAAGGCGGTTGTGCGCGGCCTGCGCGCATGCCAGGTGCCCTCCTCTTGTCTGCATGCTCGCCTAATTTGCGATGGGCGCCACTGGGTCGCTCTTGCCATGATGGATTCAGCTCCAGACAACCTCCAGAGCTGGCTATCCCCGAAGTGGCATGCAGCCTGATGGGGGTTGTGGTGCCATGCAGGAGCCTGAGGCGAGCAGCGATGGGCTGGGGGGCACGTATTTCTTCATGAATGAGGCCGGCCGTCGGGCAGCCATTGTGAAGCCCTGTGATGAAGAGCCAATGGCACCCAACAACCCCAAGGTACTGCTCCTGTCCTTCTCAATTCGTGCATACTCTGATGATTGCAATATTTTTAAGGACTGCCACAGCAATGTAATACTTCATTGTCTGCCAGGTGCATCACCTGAGGCAATCATTCGGATGATGCAGGGGTTTGTTGGACGCGCAATGGGGGAGCCCGGGCTGAAGCCGAGCGTGCGCGTCGGGGAGGCTGCCACGCGCGAAGTGGCAGCCTTCCTGCTGGACCACGAGCACTTCGCCAAGGTCCCCCATACAGTCATGGTCAAGGTGAGGGGCCCTGTGGGAGAGAGCGTGTGCCGGCGACGGGGTTGCAGTCTGGCTGTGATGAAGTACAGCTCCCTCTACTGATCCGGGAAGACATTGCTGGCAGGAATCGAACTTTTATATTGCCACTCCTGAGCCAATGCCCCCCGTCGCGCACCATGACCTGCACTGCTGATCCTTTCTTGCATGTTGCTTTCAGGGGCTGTTGTTTGTGATCATGATGTCTTTTGTGGGGTGTCCCATCTTGAGCGGTGTGATACGGAGCTCAAGACTTGTTGTTTCTCGTGGGCAGGTGTCGCACAACATATTCCACGTCTGCCAGGACGCAGGCAGCTCGACATCTATGGTCAGCACCGACGCCATGTCGACATCGTTTGGGTCAAGCCTGTCATCCTCCCTGCACGCCAGCCACGCCCAGCCCAGCCCATCTGTGTCCATGGACAGCAGCGCCCCAAAGCTGGCCAGCCTGCAGGTGAAGACAGTCCCCTTCAGTCTGCATGTCCCTTACTCCATGAGCGCTCCAAGCATGGTGCATTTCTCAGGAGTTGTTGAGTCGCGACTGCTCTGCAATGTCCGCTGATCAATCTGGAGGCACAGAATCGCAGATTTCAAGGCAGAGCAATCGCCGAAGGTGAGAGGTAGGGCTGCCTTGCAAATTGGATGTCGGCAGCGGGCTCTAAATAATTATAATTAAGTATAGAGCCCCTGATGTCGGCCAGGACAACAGAACTGATGAGTACAGTGCTGCGCGGCGCAGGAGTACGTGTACCATGATTGTGACACGAGCGAGATGGGGGCGTCGCGCTTTGCGGCGCGAGACGTGCACCGCATCGGCATCCTGGACATCCGCATCTGGAACACCGACCGCCACGCGGGCAACATCCTGGTGCGCCGCCCGCGCGACAGCGCCCTGGCGCTCTCCGGCCTCGCGCGCCTCGACAGCGGCCAGCTCGAGCTGGTGCCTATCGACCACGGCTTCTGCCTGCCCGAGTCCTATGAGTCCCCCTACTTCGAGTGGCTCTTCTGGCCCCAGGTGTTTTTTCGCCTCCAAATGCATGTTTCCCATTTTGTAGCTGATGTCCACGTCATTCCTTCAGCGACGTGGCAGCATGTGATTCTGAGTGAAAAGTTCGCTGTTGTTGGCTTGTTGCGCAATTCCACATCAGCCGAGAGCTCTTTGTCCTCTACTGTGAGGTCACTCTGCCCTGGATGCTTCTGCTTCCCTGGTCAATGTTACAACGGCTGATTTCTGTATTCAGGCAGTCAGTGTTGTGGGTTGTCATTGTTGAGCATGCAGTGTTGTTGAGCTGGTGATGTCTTGCGCGCAGGCAATGGTGCCCTTCAGCGAGGAGGAGCTGAGCTACATAGCGCGCCTGGACGCTGCGGCCGACAAGGATCTGCTGCGACGCGAGCTGCCCTGCCTGCGTGAGGAGTCCCTGCGCACCCTGGAGGTCGCCACCCTCTTGCTCCAGCGCTGCGCCGCCGCAGGTGCCCTTACCTGCAGCATCCCCATCATCCTCTTGCCGTCAAGATTTCTCTGCTGGATGTTCCCAACTTGACTGTCTCGTGTGCTTCCTGTTTGCTGAGTGCATGTAGCAGTCTCATTGCTAAGCCAGGATGTGTGGTGCAGGGCTAACGCTGGCGGAGATCGGCGCGGCGGTGTCCCGGCCGCTGGTGGGCATGGATGAGGACCCGTCCGAGCTGGAGCGTCTGTGCCTGGCCGCGCGCACACACGCCGACGCCCTGAGCGTCTCAGACAACGAAGAAGATGACGAGGACAGCGACTACAGCCTGAGCAGCAGCGACGCCGAGGACTGGATGCCCCAGGAAGCCCTGCAGCGCGCGGACATCAGCGCCCAGCAGGGGTTTGTCGCGGCCGCGCAGAAGCCGGCGGCGGACCCCATGGAGTGCACCAGCAGCAGCTGCCTGAGCTCGGGCACGGCCTTCAACGCGGGCACCAGCTTCGAGCTGTCCTTCGGCGGCAGCGGCCGCCTCACCATCACGGTGGAGTCCCTGGGGCCCTCCGCCCGCGGCAGCGCCGAGGACGACGTGCTTCTGCACGGCGCCGGCAGCAGCCGCTCTGGGGAGGATCTGCTTTTCGACCTGGACGACCACCACGGCCACCCGGCAGACGCGCCCGCCGACCCCTGCACGCCGAGCGCGGCCGCGCGGCTCGGGTTCCGGCCGTCTGTGACGCTGTTGTCACCCGGTGTGTGCTCCTCCCTGGGCGACGCCCCCTCGCTGTCCTTCTCGCCCCTGCACGGCGCGCCCTGCGACCTGCACCCGGCCTGCGACGGCGGCTGCGACGCCGCCACCACCCCGCTGGCTGCCCCGCTGCCGGCCATGGCACGCTCCGTCACCGCCGCCTGCGCCGTGCCGCCCTGGCAGCACGCCCAGCGCATGGCCCGCAGGTTCGCCCCTCATCCTGGCTTCCAGTGCATTCTCAAACAGGCCTGATCAATGCACAGTCATACACCGTAAGGACTTGTTGCAGTGTCAACGGGCCAGTGAAAGCTGGGCTTGCGCATGTGTTCTGATGCGTCCCGTTGCGGTCGCACAGGCATAATGACAAGGAGGGCGTGAAGCGCATCCGCCGGGCACGCGCCGGGCACCGGGCTCAGCCGCACAGGGCAGCCCCGCTGAAGACGGCGGGCGGCTGCTCCCTGTTTGGGGGCCTGGACGAGGAGCAGTGGGGGGTGTTCATGGAAGTCCTGGAGGACGGGCTCGCGCAGACTCTGGCAGAGGGACACTGGAAGCAGGCAGCCGCCTCCGGCAAGGCCGGCGCCTCTGGCGTCTCCTGCCCCCGCTTCTAGCTCGACGCAGGTTGACCATGATATTTGCCGGCTCTTTTTTACCTCGCGAATTATTGTGGCGCAAATCCAGACCAGGGAAGCTTGGCAGGATATGGAGGTATTACCTTATCGAGTCATTGGCGGCGCACTACGTGGCGCCTCTGTTTCTCGCGCACATGCTGCTGCTGGTTGTTGCCTTTGGCTGAGAGAAGCTTTGCATATTCTGCATGTATTGTACGGATCTCATGTGCTGTTGCACCGTTTGAAGAGAGCTCTCCGCTGGGGCTTTGTCTCAGGGTTGACCTAATTTGAATGGGGTGAGCCCAGCTAGATTGTATGCTGCATATGCATATGTTTCAGACCTGTTGAATGTTGGGGAGGTAACCTTGTCTCCATAAAGGAAGCTTATCTTGACTGGCACTCGATGTTTCAAGTGGCAAGGGTTGTGATTGATTGCGTTGTTTCGAAAGGAGCAAGCGTGGGGTCTTTTGGAGTTGTGTGGAGTTGTCAGCCTGTCGCCAGAGCTGCCAATCAGAATTTTTTGCTAAGTCTTTGGCTCTGGGAGGTCCAGAGCTGCAAATGTTATTTTAGGAGCGGTGGGTGCTTGCTGGCCTCATAAGAGTGTCACAGAACGGTTGAATGAAGCGCATGCCCTCAGATGTACCCTAGGATTTTACTCGGGAGCAGTCCTCCAAGGTGAGCTGGCACAGCTAGCCAGGCAATTTTCTGGGGAGAAGGAGCACCTGCTGTGCCAGTATGAGTCCCTGCACGTTGTGTGTACGATAAGCGGCGTGTGATGTTTGATGCGCCGCCCAGGTCTTGAGCGGATGTGTGCGTGTACTCTTTGAGGGAATGGTGCTTTGAGTGTGATGTTGTACCTTTGATGTGGAAGTGTGAACGTGTACGAGTGATGGCTCAGTTGCCTGAAAGCTACGGGAACGCTGCAATGTGAGGTCTTTTAGGTGGCGCACTGGACGTATCACCATGGCACAATGTGTCCCACAGATGAGCTCTAGGGGCAGTCTTGATTACCAAACTCTGACTTGAGTTGATTGCAAAGATGGTATTGATGGTTCAGTGATAAGTGGTGTTGCATGCTTGTTCTGGTATGCGTATGCAAGCTGGTGCAGAAGCTCCCGGGGTGATAGATTCTGAATCTGGATGTCAGAATCTTACCAATTGCCGCTTGTGTTGGAGAAGTGCCTCTGCTGTGTAAAGCACCTGGCCAGCCCATGGGCTCCAAAGATTTGCACAATTGTTGTGGGGAGTGTCCTTCAGAGGCTGATAGCTGGCTAGCAAATTATACTAATCTTGAGAGAGTAATGAAGGTGTACAAGAGGACATCAACACACATGAGGGGTAATAGGAGGACAGTTTTCATCCATCAGGAAACCCTAAAAATATGCCTTTCTGCAGAGTCAGTCATGTAGGTGACTGAACTGAAGTTCTCCCTCTCTAGTCTGTGAATATGATAGCACTGAGGGTAACACTCATTCGTAGCTCCTTTGACGTTGCAAACCTTTATAAACTTGACTCTGGTAAAACAAGTGTCGTCACTCATCCCATCAGTATCTCTACCGTTGAAACTTCTTTCAAGATTAGTGTGGCTCAGTCTATTCGCCCCTTATATTCATCTAACAATATTGCGGAGTAAGATTTTTACTTGAGATCTGTGATCGTCGATCTTGAACTCTTTTCTGTGCAGAAGATGCACCATGTGAGATCTACGATATTCTTTTTGCCCATAATCAGATCAGGAAAGATCAGGTAAGGAAATTATCAATAGAATAACATCACATGTCTTTTGGACAGCTTGTCATCGGCCCACCAGGCAGCGGGAAGAGCACCTACTGCCATGGCATGCAGCAGTACCTACAGCTGACAGGCCGAAAGGTCGCGGTCATGAACTTGGATCCTGCCAACGATGCTCTCCCATACGATTGTTCGCTAGATATCGCGGATTTGGTGTCACTAGATGCAGTCATGACCAGCCTTCATCTTGGGCCAAATGGAGGTGGGCTTCTGACTCGAACACTGCGCATGCGGAGGGTCAATGCTCTCAAATGATATATGGCTGTGTTACACTAATTCACCAAGGCATCTTAAGCGCATTGCATGTGCAGGCTTGCTGTATTGCATGGATTTCTTGAGCGAGAACCTTGACTGGCTGGAAGAGAGGCTGGCCCCTCTTCTACAAGGTTTGCATGCAACGACCGTCCCCCAGTCACCAGCCAAAATTCCCTCTGCCAAGTGTGCACTATGCATAGCACTGCCTCGCGGTAAGATCGCATGCATGCAGATGGGTACTACATCATCATTGACTGCCCGGGGCAAGTGGAGCTCTTCACACTGCGCAGCGGGCTGCAGAATGTGATCAAGGCCCTCACAGACAGATTGCACATCAGGTACTGCAAATATCTCCTCATGGCATGCCAGTCCCTGGTGACAAGTCATAGCCTCAAGCAAGCAGGGCAGTTAAGATTGCAGGGGACATCACTGTGTTGAGCGCTTGCGGGCAGGCTGGCAGCAGTGGAGCTGGTTGATGCGCACCTGTGCTCGGATGCCGGCAAGTTTCTGGCGGCGCTGCTGCTAAGCCTGTCCAGCATGATGCATCTGGAGCTGCCCCATGTCAATGTCCTGTCCAAGGCTGACCTGGTGGAGGCCTACGGCGAGCTGCACTTTGACCTGGACTACTACACTGAGGTGAGACCACCCAGCACCCTTGGCAAGCCCGGCCTCTTCTGGCAGCCATGCAGCTTCTCTAGAAGGACATGCATTGCATGCGACTGCAGAGCCATCTTGCTCAATGGCCGAAACAGACCACTTCTCAAGAGGATATCTGCATGATCTGCATGTCCACTGGCATGTCCATGTAGCAGATGCCCTGTAGGCCTGGTGCTTTGGATGCGAGCCTTCCTGCTTGTGATTGGAGACATGACGAAAGGGCACTCTTACAATTATAGACCCAGTCCTACTGAGTCTCTTCTGTTTCGCCCTTGTAGCTGAGCTGAAATGTAGCTGGCGTGGGGCTGCAGGTGCAGGACCTGTCCCGGCTGGTGGACACGATGGGCGAGGATGCTTTTGGGCGGCGCTACAGGAAGCTGTCAGAGGCGCTGGGGGAGGTGATCGAGGACTACGGGTTGGTGAACTACACGCCGCTGGCCATAGAGGACAAATACAGCGTGCAGAGAGTGGTCGCCCTCATAGACAAGGCCACCGGCTACGTGTTTGCGGGCCTGGCCGGCAAGAGCCCGTACCCGCCGGAATTTGTGTACGGCGCCGGCGCGGCCGACAGCGGCGCGGCCGACATGTGGGAGAGGCACCAGACCCAGCAGGAGCTGCGCGTGCACGAGCGCGAGCCCTCCTGACCAGACTGGCATTGGGTGAATATTCTTAGATGCGTTACATGGCATAGGTTGGAGAAGAAATCAATAAAAACTTGCATGAACAAAGATCAAAGAATGGCATCAAAGAACTTGCAAAAACATAAAAAAGGGAGAAATATGTGAATTTCTGTTGCAACTGTCAATTGAGTTGTGTTAAGTTTGATAATCTGTGCCAAACTTGGTTTCAACCAGAGTTGCAGAAAAGTAAGTTTGTAACATTCAGTGTCCCAGTATGTGTACCAACATGGCGATTTGCAAGGTCTACTCTCCGCCAATCTCGCAACTCCACCAACCTTGTACAAAAGGCAGCTTCTGTCTCCCTATCTATCTCACTTGCCACAGAGCCTGAACCGTGGCTTCTGCATACCTTACACTCAAAAGCAGTCAATCGCATGCATCACATTATAGCTGCAGCATCAATCTCACCAATTACCCAGACATGCGGGGAAGTCAATAACATCACTGCTCAACAGAAGTAATCTCTTGCTCCATTACACAGCCGACAGCTGATGATTGTCACGCTTTCAAGGGCAGAACAAGGCCCCTGAAGCAGTTGTCCGGGGTGAAGGTCCTGGCGGCCACGCCTCGGACGTCCTCAGGCGTGAGCTGCTCAACGAGCGCGGTCTCTGTAAGCAGCGACTGCCAGGAGCCTGTCAGTGCGTGGTACGACGCCAGTGCGGACGCCATGCTGCTGTTGCTGCGCAGCGCGTCCACCAGTGTCACCTTCGCCGCCTGCACAGGGTGCACACAGCACAGCCTCAACTCCCAGACAGGTATCTGTAAACACTGCAGCTGCAACTTTTCAGGCGGGCAGCAGGTCGCATCTGGAGAGAGCGAGCTGGTACGTGTTAGGAGAATATAAGTTCCTGATGCACATGGTGCACACCCCACCCAACTTCCAGGCGGGCATCTTTCAACACTGCTGCTGCACGTTGTCATGCGGCAAGAGGCCGCATCTGGAGAGGGCATCCAGAGAGAGGCGGCTGGCATGTGTGAGAATGAGGGAACATGCCTTCTTGATGCGCTGGAGCTCGCGTGCAGTGGGACCGCTGTCGGCCACGGCACTGATCTGGTCGGCCAGCGCGCGCTCGACGGCGGCCAGGCCAACGCCGGAGGCCGGCAGCGCGTACAGCAGCGTGACGCAGGCATGCTTGTCGCCCGGGTAGCTCGGCACCGAGTTGGCCGTGTAGGCAACCCCGCGCTGCACCAGGTTTGCGTTGAAGCGCGCCGTTCGCGAGCCGCTCAGGATGTCACTGCGGGGAGGCCACAACGCACATGGTCAGCTACAGTAAAAAAGAACATCTGCTTGATTCGTGTTCAACAATGCCTCAAGCCGCACACAGGGCAGGCCTGCGTGACGCACTTGTGGCACAAAGTGGTAATGGACTCCTCAAGCCACATGCTCTACGCTCTTATGTGCGAGGTATGTGATGCACGGCCATGACCTAGGCACTGCCTCGGCCTTACGACTCATGCACATACAGCTTTTACACATACAGCGGTGCACAGGAAGCAAGATTGCCAGCTTTGATGGCCATAGACTTGCCCTTGATGAACGCACCTGATGATGTCATGGACGGGCGCGTCTGGGTGTGCGACCCCTGGCCGGTAGAAAGCCTGCATGAAGGCAGGACCGGCCTTGGCAGCCTGCTGCAGCTCCACGGGGCCCTGGCTCGGCCTCGGCAGCGCCTCCACAGCACTGGGCGCAGCTGCCGGCAGCACCTCCTGGCGCCAGCCGCCAAAGTACTTCTCCGCTAGATCCCTCACCTGCACGCATGCCCATCCTGATATGATCATGTGCGCTTGGGGCAGCTTAATGACAGCCTTGTGTACACATCAGCCCCAACCTCAACCAATACAAGCAGTATATGATTTGCCACATGTTTTTAATTTCAATTGGGAGGCTGGTTGTCTCCTCACTGACTCGGGACTCTATCAAGCACAGGGCCTGATGAAGAAGAGCCTAAAGCAGATTCAGGCAGACAACATTATGCGCGCGCCTGCTGGGGCGTGGTGTCGCCGACAACGGAGATGACGAGGTTGCGGGGCCCGTAGTGGCGCCGGAAGAAGGCCTCCACCTCCCGGCGGCCCAGGGACGCTACATCGCGCTCAAAGCCGATGACGGGGCGGCGGTAGTTGTTGGCCAGCGCGGCCGCCAGAAAGGCCTCCTGGAAACGGCCCAGGGGCGCCGAATCTATGCGCGACCGCCGCTCCTCCGCCACCACCCGCTTCTCGCTGTACAGCTCCCTGAACACCGGCGCCTGCGTGTCACATTTCTCTCAGTCATGAGGATTTGATAGGGTGCATTTTCAGGTGGGGCCCGCAATACGGCATGTGCCGACTATGGCATTTACGGCTGTGCAGGATCCGAGGGTGGCCTCAGGGGTGGGCTTGGTGAGGATTAGCAAACACGACATGCCCAGGCGGGAGTTTGCCTGGTCTGTGAGCAATCTGTCAGTCTGTCAGACTTATACATACTTATACTATCTAATCATCATGCAAGTGATATGCAGGATGCATGGGCACAAGGGCTGTTGAGCTGCACTGGCACCTGGAAGCGCTCGGCCTCGAGGGCGAACCAGAGCTCGAGCTTGTTGGCGGGCAGGCTCATGAAGTACTTGGTGGCGTCGTGGCTGGTAGTCGCATTCAGGCCCACCGCGCCGGACCGCTGCAGCAGCGACCCGAACGCGTTGGGCTCCACCAGCTCCCCCGCGGCCGCCACCAGCTGCTGCAGCTGCGCGTACAGCTGCCCCGCGCGCGACGCCTGCCCCGCCTCGTGCGCCTCCCAGAACGCGTAGAAGGCTGCGCAGCATCCGTGCAATATCGGCAGGTGCATTTGAAGCTTGGACAAGCACGGACAGATTGTGAGTCATATAAGAGCTTTGGCTTTGGATAGCTGTAGTGTGTGTGACAAGGAAAACGGCCGTGCAAGGGCTGCACCTTCATCCACGGCGTTGAGCAGCGCGGCCTCTCGCAGGTAATCCTTGGTCCCCAGCCTGACAGACCCCTTGAAGGCCATGTGTTCCAACAGATGCGCGATGCCTGTGTGCACACTGAGATGTAAAACTATTGCTGGTGGGGAAAGAGAGGCATCAGTGGGAGAAGCAGTGCAGAGGTCTTGGGGCGGCCTCACCTGTCTGACCATCCACCTCGTCAAAGGCTCCCACATTGGCATATGTGTGCACGCTGACGATTGGCGCGTTGTGCCTCTCCATGACTATGAAGTGCAGGCCATTTGCCAGCTCAAATTCTGTGATGCGCTCTGTGAGCCTCTTCTCCATCTCCATGGCGCCTGCAGGGAGGCATGCAGTCTCAGATCATACATGATAATCGCAATTCTGATGCAGAAGCGAGCATTGCCCAGCTCATTATCAGCAGAGCGTGGCAAAAGGCTCACCAAATCCAGCTGGGGCTGATGAAGCTTCACAAAGGTCGCATCGCATCGCTGAGCTAAGTGTGATCGTTGCAAGCATGCCTCGTCTAGAAAGGCTGATCTGTTCCCCTCTATCATTTGATCCATCTGTACTGTTTTGAGCACGTGTGGTGGGTCTGCACTGACGCTTTATGGAACTTATTGTCCTCACATCTTCCTTGATCTGAAGATGGGTCAATTTTTCGAATCTGGCATTACATGCAAGTGATCGATCCGGTAACATGCAATTGAGACTAATAATAGAAAAGGTCGAAAGATGCAGATGGAGAGGAGAAATAGGAAGTGATGGTCAAGAGAAAGAGAAGGATGGCTCACATGCCACCTGATCAGCAGCTTCGTTCCAATGAGAAGCTACACATGCCTTCTCTAAAGGGAGGATGAGATGACGGAAGCGATGTTTTAATTTCCCGAAAGAGTTGTATGCAGCAGTGACATCCTTGCGATCGAAGTCTATAGCTCAACCTATGCTGCAATTCGATATTTTAGGCTTGACTTCCTTCAATACATGGATTGATCCCATTGGACCAGGAAGATCTTTGAGAATTTCACGGCTTGTAGAAAGAGTCCTTCCTCCTCGGCGTTTTGTAAAACTCAAGCAGGTCCTTGGGCACAGAGAACATACGAGACGTGTAGCAGCTCAGGCAAAGTCCGGGACGGGCATGAGCTTTGACTTTACTGTTCAAGAGCCAGTACAGGAAGCGAAGGAACAGCACATCACCAAAGATAACTTGACAGAGCGTCGGTCTCAGCAGTCAGGCCATGGAGACAAGGGCAACAGCCAGAAGGAAAGGCAGCCCCAAGGGCAGCAGCTTCACAGAGCTGAGGGACGCTCAGCAGTGGCCACCATCAAGGGATCATCTCCTAGATTGACAACTGCTGATTCCCCCGGTACCGCAAAAACTATCCAGCGGAAGCGCAGACGAAAAGCCAAGAGGAGGATTGAAACATCTGGAGAGCAGCAGAACGTCAACACCCTGAAGCAGGCAACAGAAGCTTCAGGTGATAGAGAGGCCGCTGCCATACATCCTGGTGAGGGGCAAGGCAAATTTGCAGAAGCACCACAATCTGAAGCCCATGACAGCGCAGCACATGCAGCCTCAGCAGCAGGGGACGTGCTGCAAGTCCGACGGGGAGAACTGGGACCAAGCTTGCAGCCAGCATTGTTGCACCCTGGGAGCCCTGCAAGACAGCCCTATCCAGTTGGGCAGACGGTGCAGCTGGGCAGCGCAGACAGCCTGGCCTTCCTCATGGGCCTGGGCTTAAGCACTCAGGCGGCCAGTGATACGCTCAGCAGAATCCTCCCTTCAGCCTCCGATGGACGAGCAGGAGTCCAACCCAAAGGCATCTCTGCGTGGCAGGTAGGGTGAAGGCCAAGCATAGCATTTGAGACTGTCTTCTGAAGAAGAGTTTCTTGCGGCGACTGAAGGAAAAGTGTGGGGGCAGATGGAGGCAGTGTGCCGGTCACTCGTGGAGTACAACATCAGGGTCCGGGATCTGGGGCAGCTGTTTGTCACCTGCCCGGCACTGCTCATGTGCCGCGCAGAGGACATCCATCAGCGGGTGAGTACGCGCGTGTCTACTGTTGTCATTGTTGCAAGGACAGACGTATGAGTATCTTTTCTACCAAACATCAGCTCTTGTGCTTGACACCAGGTTGAACATTACCTCCCTGAGTAGAGGCGTGTGTGCAGGTAGAAGATATCTCTCAAATGCTTGGAGCACCCACCAGCAAGATCACCAAGGAGAGCTGTCTTGCGAACCTAATCTCTGGCGCACCCGGCATCTTGGCGGATCCCGATGCCATGAGACGGTTGCAATTCCTTGTCGGTCACGTACAGCGCATTGGCAAGAGCCTGCCAGAAGAGTGCAGCGGCACCTTGTGGGCAATGGCCTACAAGTGCCCAAAAGTGTTTGCTGTAGATGTATGCTACTCCCCTGTGCTTGCATAATATTGCTCCGTACAGACTTTCTCGTGCACCACAGCATTTCCCTGCTTGTAGTACCAAAAAATCTGCCAGAAAAATATATTTGTCTGGCACAGAGTGTGGACGTCCTGCAGTCAATCAGGTTCCTGACCCTACAGCTGCAAGTGGACAGCAAAGGGACACTACTGCTGGTGGCGTCACATCCTGATATTTTGATAACGGGCATTGCTGAAGCCTTCGAGGCCCTGCTCGCAGTGCTACCCCTTCAAAAGGCAGAGCTCAAGGTGAAGGCCTGCCCTCTTGGCACGTAAATGATGATTTTGCCAGTGTGCCTTTACAACAGTTGTTGCATCACACTGATCTGTCAAGACGGCATCAGAAAGGATCTCATGGAAAGATATTGCTTTGACTGCCTCTCCTGCATTTGCCAAATCCATGCGTGCAGGCGGTCATCAGGAAGCACCCTATCACATTGGGCGTGGATGTGGAGCGAGCTGGAAGTGTGCTCAAGGCGTTACGTGCAGGCGGCATGGAAGATGCTGAGGTGGTGCAGCTGGTGCAGAAGTTCCCAGCTGTCCTGTCCACAAGGTCAGTGCTTGCCCAGCATTCCTCCTCTGTACTCTACATGCGTGCAACAGCATCCTCAGTCAGCAGTGGCATGTCTTGCAACTTCAGTTTCCCCAGGGTAATGCCATCAATAATTGGCGGAGTACAGCTCAGGCTGGCTGATGTGATGCTGGTCCAGGCCCAAGGATGTGCAGGTGAGGCTGGCATTCCTGACAAAGCTGCTGGGTGTGCCAGCGGGGAGCATCTTGGGTGCACCGAGCCTCTTCTTCAACAGGTCTGTGGTGAGCACCATCGGCCCACGCTTCAGCTTCATTAAGGACTGTCTGCCGGATAGCACCGCCACATGGGCGCCCACCACGCTCCTGCGCTCTTCTGATGAGGTGAACCGAACTGAGGAGATGGTGGTGCCAGGAACACACTGTCAAGCTCTTGTTGCCTGCTTGCACTTGTGATCACAGCGCTTGAAGTGGCTTCTGCTGCCACGATAGAAGAGTCTTGCCCAGGCATTGTGTGTGGCAGGACTTCTGCGAGCTGACAGAGGCACCCCTGGAGCAGTATGCGATCTACAAGAAGCAGTGGCAGGAGGCGAATGGGAGAAGGTTTCGAGCAAAATAATCCCATAGAGGACTTCGAGCACTGCATGTATATCCGAACACTGATTGAGTTAGCAGAGAATTGAAGCAATGCCATGAATATTGCCATGAATACTTGAACACAACATTGGAAAAGCAAATAAGCCATGAGTTTACACAGTTCTTCTGACAGCTATACAAATTGTTTTGAAGCAGATCAACTTGACCGGAAGTTTCAGCTTGCTGTCACGTTAACGATACATCAGTCATGACTATTTGTGCCCTCAGCTACCCTTTGGGGCTATGTAATCGTTCGCACTCCCGTACTTGAAAGCATCGACCTGCAATGCACAGTCCAGCTCAGAAGCAAGCCTCCTGAAGTATCACAGCATGTTGATACAGATCTGAAGGCTGACACAATGTGTTGTGAAGGTCAGAACACACACCAGGCAGCGCCACCGGAAGAGGAGGCCAGGGAAAGGTCTCAGCAGGGTCTCATGCGCGGGTGACATGAAGGACGCCAGAGAGAAGAGGATGTCATAGAATAGGATTCCCAGGAAGCTTGAAGCAAACATTTGGCCAGCCTTGGGCGAGCGCATGAAGACTGTCATGCGGAACAGCTGGCCAGGCTCGTTTGCAATCTGCCCCCCAACCACCTTGGACAAGCAGCTCCACTGCAAGTAGTCCTGCATGCCACAGCACCTCATCAGATTGCATGGCATCCTGAAGGATCAGGAGTGGCAACAATGACTCTTCAAGTTGAGCATTCTAGATATGAGCCCAGCATGTAAGGATTAGAACAGAAACATGTGTAGTCCTGAAAAGAGCATGGAGTTACTAGCCCTAACAAAAAGATGCTGGCGGTCACCTGCATGAATGGTCTGTAAACGCTCTCTCCATATTTTGCCATGTGATAAAAGGAAGATCCGAGGTAGTTCTGTATTATGTTTGGATCAAAAGAGTCGCCATCAAAAACTTGATTGCTCCTCGTGCCCATGCTGAACTGCAGCAACCAATCTCTACACCCTCACGCCACTTAAAAACATGCTCAACATGAATAAACCCACAATAAAGCAGCATGTACCTACGATAAGGCAACCTAATAAAGAAGTAAGATCCCAGGCTCTGTTCGAATTTGTAAGCACAGACTTACCTGCATAGCTGCCGTCATTGAGATCGCAGGTGATTTTGGTTGCAACAACTGAAGGGCCCCCCTGCTTGTCTGATTTGTTTCAAGAGCAAAAGCCAATCCCTCCGTCAGGCGAGGCAGATGCCTAGCCATTGATCCAAAGCCTACACACCGGAACACGCCCATGAGGCTCTGTGAGTCATAGCTATTGAATGACAGGCCTCGAGTATGTGCTAGCCCTTGTGTATGATTGGATCAACAGTACACCGACGCGGCTTGAATGTGCCTAGATGGATTGGTCCTACCTGCAAAACTGAGCGCTGAGCGGTTGCCTGCTGAGTCCCCAATGTGGAGCAGGCGTGATGTGATGGGCTTTAATGGGGTGTCGTGCCAGTTGGGCACAAAGCCAAAGAAGGGCCGAACACATGACACCCCATCCAGGTCTGAAATTCCCCTGTATCTGGGCAGGTCACTCAGATAGTCCGCATACACATCCTTCAAGCTGGGCCGCCCTGTTACACACGGTGTTCAGTCCACCTGTACGAATTCCAGTGCAAAAGTCAGGGCTTCTCAAGGCATGCAACTGGAAAGGCATGCAACTGAAAACTCACCTGGAGTCGGGTCTGTGTAGGCAAACATGTAAGTGGTGATGCCGTCCCGAGCAGGAAACACCTCCCAAAAGTACTGCAATCTCCTCTCCCTGTGTGCATGCATAACCTTGACCATATGTTCTCTCTGGCACACCCCTTCTGCACTCAACAATATTATTCACCACTCAAAAGGCAGTGTCCTCTCTGTCACGGCGTGTCACCTGTTGATGGGAGTGAAGGACCAGAGCAGGTCTGCAGACGTTGTGGGTGGCAGTCCGGTGGCGCAGCTGCCCACCATGAGCACAACAGAGTCCGGCTTTGTGCCGCGCCGCGCCTGGGCTGCTATGGGGCTGAAGCTGCCCATGGCATCCACCAACACCTTGGCTCGCACAGCCACACCCACCTAAACACACAGATACGTCTTGTGATCAGCGAGTGACGCCAGACATTTCAAAAAGCAAGTATTCTGTATGCCAGGCAGAGAAGTAGTCACCTGCTCCTCTGAGTCTGTGCCGAAGGAGACTTGCAGTCTGGCCCCCTCGCCTCCCGCGCCCGCAGCCAGGCCGAGCACCGCATCCTTTCCTTGCATTGCCAGCTGGATTTGGACCCCCTCAGGGTGCACTGTGGCGGCCTTGAAAGCAGCGCCTTCCAGTAAAGTCCTGCGACAGCAATCCTCCCTGAGGCATCGCCGCGAGGTTGTCCCAGCATACCAACCACAGTCGAAGGGCTCTTTTCTTATGATGCATATGTTTGTTTGAGGCCAGCACTCACCCTCCAGCTTCAAGGAAACGCTCTTTGACAGTCTTCAAGAGGAGCGCGGGACTGACACCACAGTTCAATACATCTGTGGTGGTGATCTCTGATATCCCCTCGAAGCCCATTCTCACAGGATTGAATTCTGACACTAAAACCTCCTCAAGCTCTGTCTCTGACAGCAATCCCATCTCGATGAAGACCTGCAAGTGGCATTGCAGCATCAATCAGCGATCTGCGAGCCAAGAGCCTTCAAGCATCACAAGCGAAGTTGGGCAGCACTGCATGCATGGCAGAAAGATGGCGACAGTCTGGGAGGTCGATGCACCTTCATGTCTTCCCGTGAAATGTTCCATTCCTGGTCTCTGCCAATGAGCTTCCCCCTTTCAACGCAAGCCACTTTGATCCCTCGCTTTGCGAGAGTGGCCGCAAGGAAGATCCCCAAAGTACCTGCTCAGAAAGTCCAGATATATCATGCGAAAAAGGGAATGTACTATATCAATCCTGGATGAGCTTCTCTGCTTCTCCTCTTCAAGACAGCCCAACAGCACAGAAGATGCTCAAGCTTGAATCGTTGCCAGGATAATCACCGCCAAGAAGGACAACATCAAACTCCTGGTAGCACGGTTGAGACAACGGTGCCTTTGTCTCAGTGATCACTTCCCGGAACGGCATGCGCTCAGCATCGCAAAGCTGTCTCCAAGCTGTGTCGGCATTGTCCAGATTTGCCAGTGCTCGATTACCAGGGACGGCCTGCAATAGTGAACCGTTCAGACGCACTCCAGCAAGTAGAGGGAACTGCAGGTGTGATAGAAGAAGAAAGGCACCTGCAGAAACTCTGTCAGATACATCGTGCCATCAGATGTTGTACTAGGCCTGTCTTGCTCTACAATTTGGGCTCTGCACAAATTTGAGCGGTGTGAATGCCGCTGTGCATGCATTGATGGCCTTGCTGCTGCAGAGCTCGATGAAGCTAGCTTGTTACTAGCTAATCTGGTGCACAATTGCATGTTGCATCTTGTATGCAGACAGTGATGGTTGACATCCATCGATCGATAGGTTTCTGATGCAGTAAGTACAAGCGGCAAGCTTCGCAAAGAATCCCTCGTTCGATTCCTCGACAAGCACAAATAAGGAACTAGCCATATACTTTATAATGAACGGTTTACAGAAGACCTTGCTGTCGGTGTGACTTTGTGCCGAAGAAATTGGTCATCAAAACGACGAGACCTCAGATCAGGGTTTGCTCCCCTGTTCCAGTCAATTTACAGGGTCATCGAGGCAATAAACCTTATCGAGGTCGAGATTCTCGCCTTTCCGTTCAGCGTGCGATATCAGTTGCAGTTTTGTCCGATACATTCTGGGATCCGTCACAGAGTGCAGCCATGGCCTCGATGATGCTGACCGCTGCGCCCCTCTGCTCAGCACCGTCTCGCCAGAGCAGCTTCCAGGGCACCGCAGTGCGCAGCAAGCCCGCTCTGTCTCGCCGTGTTCTGTCCCTGAGCAGGGCTGTTGCTGAGGAGAAGGCTGCCTGGAAGCCACCGACATTGGATCCCTCCACCCCTTCTCCGATTTTCGGCGGCAGCACAGGAGGTCTCCTGCGAAAGGCTCAGGTGCAGAAACTCAAATGGAGCTGGCTGGAATGCTGTACTGTGATCCTTGCAGTCCTGTAATTTATTGCCTCATAAAGCTGGATGACCTGTTCCACTCTGTCATGTACGGGCAACCTAACACCTGCTCCTTTTCAACCTGATGTGCATCTGCACGTACATCAAGACCCATCAAATAAAGGACTTTCCTTGTGGTGCAGATCGAGGAGTTCTACGTGATCACATGGGACGCAAAGAAGGAGCAGGTGTTTGAGATGCCCACTGGCGGCGCGGCCATCATGCGCTCAGGCCCCAACCTGCTAAAGCTGGCCAGGAAGGAGCAGTGCTTGGCGCTCTTGACGCAGCTGCGCAACAAGTTCAAGACGGACGGTCAGATCTACCGTGTCTTCCCGGACGGTGAGGTGCAGTACCTGCACCCCAAGGACGGCGTGTACCCCGAGAAGGTCAACGCTGGCAGGACAGCAGTCGGCGCCAAGGACCGCAGCATCGGCAAGAACACAAACCCCGTCGCGGTGCGCTCTTACTCCGGACTGTCTCTGTGCTGGGCTCTCAGGTGGTGTCACTTGGGCTGCTGCAGGCCTGATGTATTCTGGGCAATGGCCCGAGAGGCGCGAGCTCTACTTGTGTCTATAGAGCAGAGGGGTTGTGGGTTGTGTGTGTGAGTTAATGAGCAGGCAGGCATGACTTGTGTGTATGCAACTGCAGGTCAAGTTCACCGGCAAGCTGGGCACCTACGATGTATGATTAATCACATTGTAGTGTGGGCGGCTTTGGGAAGTAGAAACCGAGGAAAGGAGGGCAATTATGGTTGTCAAGCAATTGCAGAGGGATAGCCCAATGTCCATGTACTGCTATTGCAAAAAGAAAAGAGTGCAATTGCACCGACCGTTGTAGCCTTTGTAGATGCTGCAGACTGAGAAGAAAAAGCAAATCACTGTTTTCCAGGGTTTGGATGCAAACCATTTGACGACAAATCAAACCTTCATGAGCATGAGTGTAAGGATCTGGGTATTGTCATGGTCCAGCGGCCCATAAGGAATGGCGATGTCTCACAGCTGCGTGGGTCATAATATATGTAGCACCGCTTTCATGTAGCACCGCGTCACCATTTGTATGCTCTTGCAAAATTCCCAGCGCATGAATAAAGTTGCAATCATGTGGAGACAATGAAAGTTGGCATCGACATCAAGGAGGGCCAGCCTTACAAGTGCTTACAAGCGAGCTGCAGGACTTTCAATCTGGGGCATACAACTAGTGTACTGGTGATTACTGCTGCACATACATGAGTAGTGTGTGTCCTCAAAAGAAGGATCCAGAAGTGCAGCTACGTGTATGAAAGGATATGCAACCTCACTTTACATCCTCAGGTAATTGCAAGGAAGGGCGCAAGGCCCACAAGCGCGCTGCCACACACTGGCGCATGTGACAATGTCAACAGGATCCTTGAAACTCTCAAAACACATCAATCTTGCTAAGATTGTCTCAATGTACAATGCTATAAATAATATACACACGGCACAACCAAAAGGATATCATGATCTGTAACTGAGGCAATCATCCAAGCCCCTCTTCCTTGTGCATTTGGCGGGTAAAGGAGCAATGGGATTGCCAGGAGCAACTTATCAGCCTGGAACCCGATTGGAGAGCCTATATCGGCAAGAACCTGGACGGATGACAGCCTGCAAGCCTCCAAAGGCACAAATGATGTACAGGACCTCAAGCTTTGACACAAAAAACTCCAATCTTTATGCCCCACAACACTGAAATGGATCAAGAGTCTGCTGTCAGGTGCTCCAGCAACGCCAGGGCGCTGGTCAGGTCGGCTGCCTTGAATCCTTGGAACACAACATGCTCCTTCTCTCCAAAAGTTATGTGCAGCTTCTCAGAGGGTCCTGATTCCAAACACACGGAATCCAAAGGTGAGGATCAATAAGTCAGGGGACCTTGTCAACACATGCAAATTTCCACAAACAGATCTGCTGAACCATTCCTCAGACTGAGCAGTGTTTTTCTCACTAATTCTCCACCCAGACACTATTTCAACAAATAGCTACCCTGCAGGGACAGAGCCAGGTCAAAGAGCAGCACTCTACATCAATACATACCTGGCTTCCTGGTCTTTGCAACCACCTTCTTCACTTCTTTGACATCTTTGTGAGCCAGGCAGAAAGAGATCTGCTCCGATGGAGCACTGAAGCATGTGTGCTTGTCCGTCACATACAGAGTGCCAAGGAAGGTGATCTGCACGGCACCCACAAATGAATCACAGCATCACATCATCGGTGTCTTTGAGTTAGGCTTCAGATGTTTACATCTTCTGATCGTCAGGATGACAGCACACCTCTCGAGCCCTGGAAAAGGTGTTGTAGGTGCAAGCATAGGTCTGGGCCAGCATGCAGTGGAAGCCCTCCATCAATTCCTCCTCAAGTGGCAGTCCAAACAGGCTTTCAAGCTCAGTCCCTCCCTGCAATCAAATGCAATGTTATATTCCTTCAGCCCTTGCTGAAGAGAAAGTTTAGTCTTGTGTACTCGTCTGATCGGTCATGCGCAAATTGAAATCACAGCTTTGCTCTAAAGCAGAGCAAGACAGATGTGATGTGATACCTTGCTGTCAGCCATGGAATTCGCTTCCCGGCCAGGAGAGTTTGGCTGGGGCTTGGGCACAGGATCCAGATTAGCCCACCATGTTGACACATTGTTTGCGAACAGGCTGGCTGTCTTTGCCAGGCTGTCCTTTGCATCAGCTGCTCCATGCATCACCTGCGACCAATCACCCCAAGGTCAGTATATTCTTTGCTTCAAGCATGAGAAAACACACTGCAGGAGATACAGGTGGCTTGAATGTCGATGTACCTGCCAGGACTGGACGTTGTCTGCCATCAGTGTCAGACTCTGCTTTGCCCCTGCAGCTCCACCGATGATCTGAAACCACATGTTTCACTGTCATGTGAGGCCAAGCTATGCCATTGTCTCAGCAAATGGAACACGCAAATTGTGCATACCTTTGTCGACACAGTTCTGGCTGCTGTCGACGCCAACTCTGTTGCCTGCATCCATCAAGATCATTCAATACCCTCGCCTGACACAAGAGAAGCACGTTCCAGATGGCGTTGCAATGTGTTGAGCTTATCAGAGCTGCCTACCTTCTGTGTCGCCAGCTCAATGTCCTTCAATGGGTCATAGATCGGCTCACCCATTGCATTGACAGTGTTGGGAGGAGGGCCTGCAGATACCACAAGTTGCTTGTCATGTCTGCTTTCATCATGAGCAGCTTCTCTTCATGGATTATAGTACAAGATTGATCCCATGCACACAAAAATGGTTATCCATGCGATCTCTTTGCCTTACCTTGGCGGTTGCCGCGCCAGCTGATCTCCGGGTCTGGCTCCTCTGTCACACCAGCTTGACTTTCGTCTGCACCCTCTCCTTTGACAGGGGTCCTGCGTGTTGCAGCCTGCTGCACAGGCGCAGCATCCGGAGCTTTGCCAGGAGTTGAAGCTGCGTCCGGTCTGGGAGCTGAGACATTCTTGCCAACCACAGCCGGCTCCTGCCTCTGCACCACCTCATCATCACCTGCATGCAAGCTGCTACAATCAACACCCTCCACCTCTGTAAGTGGTACATATCCTCGGCCAAGCCGAGGCAAGTTGAAGCTGTGAGCCAGGCAAAAGTATCCCATGCCTGATGGAAACTCCAGTTCTTCTCCAGACCCAGTGCTTGCCGAGTGCTCCACTTCTTCTAGGTGCACTTCCTCAAATTCTGAGCTGATGTTTGATGCCATTGACGCTGGTCGCTTCACTTTGTTCTGCACCAATGTCATTCCTCCCTGTAGGCACAGTATGGTTTCTTCAAGTATATGCAGCGCATCTGATCCTCTCAAACGTCATGATCATTCGTGATGGATGAAGTCTGCGTACATAGAACTCCTGCCCTTAAAACGCCTTTCAGCTTCCTCTTACGTCCATGAGAGTGCACGCTTTACACCATATCTTAGCGATCAGAACATACTAGTATGATCTGCACATTCCTGAAGACAAAGATGTTTCCTACTGATAACAAGGGCACCCTTTCCTCTTACTCAGCAGCACTGTAGAGTCCTACCTGCTTTATCAAGTCCGTCCCGGCATCCCACGAGGCACACCAGATCGTGCGATGCTTCGCTTCTGAGCAGCATGCACCCAAATCACGGTGCGTTAGACGTTCAATTATCGAGTTCACTTCCTCGGAAGAGAGTGATGAATAGCGGGGGGTCCCGTCCCACGTGGGCTCATATATCTGCGGGGGGACTGTTCTGTCGAGCACCATTCTGGATGTGACAGGCATCCTTGCAAGCCTTGAAGCCTGAGAAGAATTTCGAGTTTGTCACGAAGCAATTTTCGACGTGTGTGTGCGCAAGGAGATTCCAGGCAGGCTGGGAGGAAAGGAAACAAGCCCTCTGATGACTCGGACGTTCTGAGTTGGCCTTCGGAATGATTTCTGCTTTGACAGCTAAATTGGCAAGATCCAAATCCGTGCTAAATACTGCGGGTCGCATCAATGTTGCCTACGTGCGTGGCTTCGCATCACAGCCCGAGTTAGCAACAGACAGCGCGGTGAGACTTTACTACATGCCACACGACCGTTTACGTATATCTAGCACAGTGATCTGTCTTGTGCAGATCTACAAGCTGCTCTGAACGTGCTCAAATGATTACATCTAACGATTTGCTATCGGTGTTCGGCTGCAGCCGTCTGTGAAGCTACTCATCAATGGGGAGTTCGTAGAATCTCAAGCCACAGAGTGGGTGGACGTCACAAACCCGGTGCGTATGTAAGGAAGAGTCGTTGATTCACCAAGGGGCATTCTAATTTAGGGGATGTATGGAGATATGTGATCTAGTGAAACATGGGCACAGAGTCTGTAACCTCCAAGTGCAGCAAGCTTTGGCTAATATATATGTCTGCATGCATGCAGGCAACGCAGGAAGTGGTGTCAAGGCTCCCCGAGACAACCTCTGGAGAATTCAATGCAGCTGTGCAAGCTGCAAAAGAGGCATTCCCAAAATGGCGCAACACTCCCCTTCCCACTAGATCCCGCGTCATGTTCAAGCTCCAGGAGCTCATCAGGCGGAATATGGTGAGCTGCACAACAGCGGAGCTTCCTTTTTTACTTGCCAAAATGCATGAAACCTCAGTGCTTTCCTCTTTGCTAACTTTTGTTTCTGGTGCCTGCAGGATGAACTCGCTGCAAACGTCACCCTCGAACAAGGAAAGACACTCCCTGACGCCAAAGGGGATGTTTTCAGAGGCCTAGGTGTGCCCTCGATGCGATAGCATTTTGGAGTTGCGCATACTGGCAGATATCATACATGAGCGGGTTGTGAACTCAGCCGGTGCCTTGCTGCAGAGGTGGTGGAGTATGCTTGCAACCTGGCCCCGGATCTGATGGGAGACTACATTGAGAATGTATCAAATGGGATGGACACATACAGCGTCCGACAGCCTCTTGGGGTAAGCACTCGTGAGATGCGCGTCAGATATGCTGCTATTCCAGGTGTTTCACTCGCTCTCTATGCAGTGCACCCTGCATGCACGGATAGCTAAACCTGGCATGTGCACTGCAGGTGGTTGCAGGCATTTGCCCCTTCAATTTCCCCGCCATGATACCGCTCTGGATGTTCCCCATTGCTTGCACGGTTGGCAACACTTTCGTCCTCAAGCCCTCTGAGAAGGACCCTGGGGCAGCCATGATGCTGGCAGAACTGGCCCTGGAAGCAGGCCTTCCCAGGTGATCCTCCTGTAGGATTGATCCTATAGGAGGCTTTCTGCAATTCTCTGGCCTTGCAGTAATCAGATTACCTCTCGGTGGGGGTTCTAGTACAGCATGCACACTGCTCTCAATGGCAACATCCAAGACAATGGCAGAATTTTCTTGCATTAGTGCGCAATGTGACGTTTGTACGCTTGCAGGGGAGTGTTGAACATCGTGCACGGGACGCATGGGACGGTGAATCGCATCCTCGATCACCCTGACATCAAGGCTGTGTCCTTTGTGGGCTCAGACAGGGCGGGCCGCTACATCTACGAGCGCGGCTCTGCCAATGGCAAGAGAGTCCAGGTGTCAATTGCCTAATGCATTTCCTTCAATCAACTTGCCCTTTGGGATTTTGTTTTCTGAGAACCATTTAATTTCCGTGGAGTTTCTGATGACTCTACATTTCGTGAACGACAGGCAAATATGGGGGCCAAGAACCATGCTGTTATCCTGCCCGATGCAAACCCAGAGGCGACAGTTGCTGCACTGACTGGCGCCGCCTTCGGCGCTGCTGGGCAAAGGTGAGTTTCCCATCATTGGGCAAAGGTGCAGGGATTTCTCCACGGAAAATGGAAGACCACTGTTCAAAGGCCACATGTGCGCCGTGTGCCTGAACAGGCAGTGCCAGTCAGATCACGCCAGTTTTTGTCATGTTGGCCAGGTGCATGGCAATTTCGGCGGCGGTTTTTGTGGGCGGGATTGAGCCCTGGAAGGATGCCCTGCTGGAACGCGCCAAGGCGCTGACCGTGGGCCCGGGGGCCGCAGCAGGCACGGACGTGGGCCCGCTCATCACTCCAGAGGCCAAGGACCGCGCAGCCAACCTCATTCAGAGTGGCGTAGACCAGGTGCATATTCCTGCACACTCCTCTGCTGCATAGGGAAGGATAATTTTTAGACATGCAACATGCTCAGCTCAGTGATATCTATCTCCGTACACATCGTTGTGATGATCAGGGGCTTAGTAAGTTAATTTTCGAGGGGAGTGCTGTGTGGCTCAGGGTGCGAAGCTGTTGCTGGACGGCAGAGGAGTGAAGGTGCCAGGCTTTGAGTCCGGCAATTTCTTGGGCCCCTCGCTGCTGTCCGGTGTCAAGCCGAATATGGAGTGTTACAAGGAAGAGATCTTTGGACCTGTACTTGTCTGCCTGGAGGTGAACAGCTCCAGTATCCTTCAAGTTGTCATTTCTCTGGCATACAGATTCTAGAAAGGCGTATGTCTTTTACAGCCAGCATGCCTCATGTCATCGTGAGCACAGTGTCGTTATGGAATAGGCTTATACGCTGCACAAAGTCAAATCACTGAAGGCTGGCTGTGCCTGTAGGCTGAGACTCTGGACGAGGCCATCAGCATTGTCAATGGGAATGAGCATGGCAATGGCACAGCGCTGTTCACCCGGTCGGGGCCTGCAGCGCGCAAGTTCCAGAATGAGGTAGGCACTCTTTCCCCTCGTAAATTTCAAATCCCTCGGAATGCCTTGCTGCATCCCCCGCATCGGGCTGCGCAGCCTAGCACTGAAGGCTGGATGCTGACAGTGCGCTGGGAATGCAGGTGGAGGTGGGCATGGTGGGCATCAATGTACCCATCCCCGTGCCGCTGCCCTTCTTCTCCTTCACAGGCTGGAGGGGCTCCTTCCACGGGGACCTGCACATGTACGGCAAGGCTGGCCTCCAGTTCTTCACACAGGTGAGCTCCCCTCCATCACGCTGCATGTCTCCACTGCCTGTCAGGAGCAGTCCTGTGTTGCATGGCTGTTCAGGACTGCTCACAAGCCAAGACAAAGCCTGACAGGAGGTGCTGATTGTGTGCAGGCAAAGACCATCACAACAAACTGGAAGGACACCGATGACCATAGGAGCAAGCGTGCTCCAGGGCTCGACGCTGTGGGCACATCAGCTGCCCCAAGCTAGCTTTGCAGAAGCAGTCCGACGGCATTTCCATTTTGTGTCAAGTTCATGATTAAACTACCTTCCATGATGCAGCGAATGCACAGTCTTGGCACATGAGAGGCAGCATGTCAATTTGCTGAATCTGAATGCATTTCTCTAATCTTAAGTCCAGTCGTCTGCAGAACAAACATCTGCCAGTGTGTGCCACACTGCTGGGAAGATCTTGTGATTACATTCTTGTCACATCATATTTATGTCGAATCTGCTCGTGTCAGAGCGCATACTACAAAGCAAAGAATTCGAACTCCAAGCCTTGTCGGTTATCCACCCTCATGTGCTATGGAGCAGGGGAATACTAAATACATTATTTAGTACCCTGTATGACGCCTGGCATCACTTTGCTCTTTTCTAGCCAGCAAGAAAGGTGTCTGTGTCCCCCTCGAAAAAAATGCAGTTCCCACTTGTGACTGAGCTAATCAATCAAAACACAAAACTTCATCACACAAGCATCCCTCAAACTCAAGTCAACTGCTCATTTTCACGCTCGTTTGCGCCTAGTAAAACCTAGCCCCTCTGCGAATCTGCTCCCTGAGTGAGCATTCTGATAAGCATTGCATTTGATGTGCCCCTTGGGGGTAATAAAAAAAACATATGCACCCTCACATGATAATACTGTAACCCATCAATAAAATCCTGTTCCCAACATCCTGATCAGACTCTCTCGTGATGCTGCAGAAGCGGCACAATCTGCCTGCAGAACAAAGACCTGACTCCAGTGGCAGTAGTTAGTATGCTTCTCACCACCGTGTTAATACCTCTCAATACCGGAAAGTAAGTAAGATACATATTTATTCTGCCGAGACAGTCCCGGATGCTCCTATTCCCCTGTTCATCTCCCAGCCACTGGCTTTTGTCTGGTTCTGGCAGAGGGGCACCTAAAAAGATGCAGCCTCTGGGATATTCTGGCGGCCCCTGCTCAACCTTGCCCTGCATTGCAACATTGAAAGTGGGTCAGCTCTGTCATGGAGGGCAGACAAGCCTTGTCAATTCCTGAAGCATCACCATCTTTGTCTTGAGATGTGTGCTGCACACCAAAAAAGGCTTCGGAACTAAGCTGAGCCGGCAGGTAAATGTGCTCACCCACGCAGATGGTGCCAAAATCGAGGAGCCTGTGGTCCTGGACAGCCGCAATGGTTGACACGACGGCCTCATAGTAGATAATGACCATAGAGATGACCATGAGCAGGGCCATGGCTATCACCACCACTGACCGCCTGTCGAGCGCCTTCATCAGCCAGTAGCAGGTCACCTACACAGTGCCACAAAATTAGAGACCGCTGTCACCTTGTGGACACTACAGCATGAGGAGACCGCAGCTGTGAAGCGTGTTGCCTTGGATCATGTGTGCATGACACAGTGAGGGTCCTTGGATAAAAGAGACTCCTTGCAGGGGATGCATGGGAGACAGGGGCGAATTGTACACCTGGCCAATCATGGTGAAGATGAGGCCGACGAGGAAAGTCGCCAGGCCGTAGTCAAAGGGAATGCCGCCGAAGGACAGGTACACGACCGACGCCGACGCTGCGGTGAACATGCTGCACAGACACACCACATCAGCACCGCCCCTTGACACACCACATGCGCACCACTCTTCCACCAATCATGCAACGCGTGCATGCAAGCACAACACCCGGCAGCATGGACCTTGAACCATAAATAGATTACCATCCCCTGCCATTTCGCAACCTTGAATTAAGTGTGTGAACGACTCTTGATTTTTAGGGTTGAACTCTCTGAATCATTCTTTCATTCTCAAAAGCACTCAACGTCAGTGCTTTTGGCAAAGAAGCCAAACTCAGAATTCAAATTCAAAATCCCTGAATTCAAATGCAGGAGCTCACATCATGGTGGCGCTGGTGGCGGCTGCGACGTCGGGCAGGACGCCCATCTCGAGCATGAGGGGGCCCTTCACGATGCCGCCGCCGACGCCGAACATGCCCGCGATGAGGCCCGCCAGCGAGGACAGCGCGGGGAAGAGCAGCGTGTTGCGCCGGCTCCACTCCACGTCCCCCTCCGTCCACACGTACCCCGACGCCTGCTTTGCGTTGAAGTCTCGCACCAGGTACGCGCGCACCTGCAGAACCCAGCATGTCACACAGCTCAGCAGCCGCACTTCCCTGCTTCATTAGGGCCAATTAGAAAGGTTCACTCCTCAAGATCTGGACACAGGAACTTTAAGCAACATGTGGGCAACGGTACTTTTGGGCAATCTGCCCGCCATGAAATGCTCATACACCCATGCAGTGGAGTTATGCTTTGAGCGAGGCAAACTGCAGGCTGGGAAAGGTAGCTTGTTGTGGCAGAGGGAGGGGACGTGATACGCACAAAGAGGGTGATGATGAGGATGACTGGGAGGACAGAGAGGACGACCAGCCAGTATTGCCACGTGCCGCACACCGTCCTGTCCTTGAACGAGTCGGAGGCCACAATGCCTGCGAATGAAAGGAAATGTGATGCCCTCATCCTTTCTGGGCCGTGAACAAGGGAAATATGCTCCCTGGGTAGAGGGCTGTCTCAAAAGGCGTGACGACCACAAGCATGACACAGCATTTTGGCCAAAAGAGAGATGCAGGGGGTTCCAACTTCCACAGCACGCCCAAGTCAGCAACAGAGTGCAGTGTATGTCACTGCAGAGGTGGTGGGGATGGCCACTCACATGCGAACATGAGGAACAGCAGTGCCAGTTTCAGCGGCGGGACTTGCGGCTCGGCCGCCTCGATCTTCTCCGCGACGTCGTTGGCCGCCGCTTCGTCCCCGGCCGCACCGGCAGCCACCGGCCCGGCCACGGCCGCGCCACCATCTGCACAAAGCATGCCACTCCCTAGTCAATCACATAAGATATTCAGATTGTTGTCGGCAAACACCACACTCCACTCCACACCGAATGGACACCTCACGCTCAGTGAACAGCGTAAGTGGCAACTGTATGCAGGGGAAGCAAGTGAGACTACAGGTAGAGGGTGCTTAAAGGGGGGCCCAGGTGGGGTCCCAAGGGAGATGCATGCCTTGGGCATCTTCGGCGATGGCAGGCTCATGGTGGTTGGAGCCCTCGCCGGCGCCGTGCACGTTGCTGAGGCTGGCGATGCGAGCCCTCTCTATCAGCGAGACCCGCCTGCCCACACCCCACACCCACCCTCAACCTCCAAGGACATTCCACCCTTACTCATGTATTGATGTGTGTCCGACTCCTTCTGAGGTGAGGCTCCTGTTGTGTGTGGAAACCTCCGGCATTTTGAAACAAGATGACACCTGGATGAAGGACGCTGTTTCAGCATGCAGAGCAGGATGTGCACAAGACATGAATCACTGAGGCAGACGATCAAGCATGGAGGGACAGGACATCAGCAGTAATACCGTAGTAATCATTCTGAAACCCGCACCCTCGGCGGTGCGGGATACTATTCAAAGCAAGTTTTAGGGTCTTACTGACTTCAAACATACCAATGTCGTGCTCCATTGGATTGGGCTTGTCGACATCTTTCCGATCTGGTCTCAAAATTATCATAAGCCTTACATTTTGGGAGATAGCGTCTCATTTATCCACCCTTTTTGGCCGAACATTATCTTATTGCGCGTTTTAGAATGACTACTACAGTAACATGATCTGCACCCATGCAGTCAATGCAACAAGCAAGACGCCTTGTGAAGTCACAGGCAACAGCATCATGTGTGAGCTGGCAGGGCTGCTTGCCTGATGAGGCTGCTGGAGCGGAAGGAGCCTCCCAGGGAGCTCCCCAGGTGCGCGCCCTCCGCGCCCTCGTTGCCCAGAGAGGTGTACGTCAGCGGCGAGCTCTTGTGCGCGGGGTCCTGGCCGGAGGAGGACACCAGCGCACTTTCTGTGCTCGGCCGCGCACCCGCTGCGATCGGTTGCGTCGATTGGCGCGGCGACTCTGCACACAGACTTCCTCTTAGCCACGGCCTTCGACGGCAGGAAAATTTTCCTAGAGCTGCCTTAAGCAAGCACTTTGAGGCATTCAGGCAGTAAATAATTTGGGAAGGGCACCGCAGGAGGTCGCTGTTGCTGGGGCTGCAATGAAAAGTCCTAGAAAGGAACTCAGGCAAGGGGGTGTGTTGTGCAGGGGAGGCGGAAGGGGTGTACGTTCGGGGGCGAAGGCCTCGTTCAGGATTTCCTGCTGCTCCTGGGGCCCCTTTCGCAGCAGCGGCTCGGAGGGGTCGCTGCCATCCTGGCTGCTGCCGGCGGCAGCGCGCTTGAACTCCAGGTTCTCCTTGCGCCAGGTCACCACAGCGCGGTCCACCAGCTTGTATGTCAGCAGCGTCAACAGTGCCGCCAGCAGAATCGTGGTCATCCAATTCGGCGTCGCCTGCACAGAGAAGAAGATTGCTCGTTATTGAACATGTTGTTTGCTCATGCGCATGCTGCACCTTGGGCCTTCTGCAACAGATGTGAAGATTTCCCTTGTACGAATGGTTGTTTGTTTGGCAGTCCCCCTTGAGCAACCGCCCCCTTGAGAGGCATGAGAGCACAGATAGTTGACAATCACAAGGGATTCAGCCGCGCAAATCAACGGGGTTGTGAACACTCTCGAAGTGGTCTTGCATGCACAGATGTGGCAGGGGATGAGGACCCCATTGGCATGCACCGAACGTTCCATTAATTCACAAGGTCAGTAGTACAACAGTACAGAAAAGCCCAGTGACATGCGCTGGCTCTGCGCATGGTTAGCAGCACGCCATGCGGAGGTGTGGCAGGTGATGTGTACCTTGTTGAGGTATCCGCCGAGCAGGGCACCGAGTATGGTGGCGGGCTCCATGGCGAGGATAATGTTCCAGTCGATGAGGGGCCGGTTGAAGAAGGCGTGGCGCCTGCCCACGTTGAACACAAAGTTGGATATGGCCCCACCCACGATCGTGATGTTGGACAGCGCCACTGCCGTGTTGGTGGGGAAACCTGCCACACAGCAGCACCACAGATCAGCGCCTGTTCCTCCTCATCCCTTGAGCTGAGACTTAGGTTACTTATCGCAGATTGAGGGACAGCTGTCATGAACAAGGCTGAAGGGACTTTGCTGGCATTGCCTTGGTATGCAGAGGCAGTGATGCCTCACCCATGACAAGGATGTAGAGCGGGACGAGAATGCCGCCCCCTCCGATGCCGCCACCAGCAGCAATGAACAGGCTGACAGCAGCAAAGGTGTATCCAACGACATCCCGCCAGTCCAGGGGCCACAGACCTTTGTGGGGGTCGTCCTTGTGGTTCCCCAACCTGTTGCATTCGCCAAACAAGCCCAGCTCAGGCTCACTGAAGGCCACTCTCCCAGACATGCGTCCAAACGTGTGGCCCCTCAAGGGTCCTCGATGGGCCAGGCTCAAGGAATTGTCCCTTGGAAGTTTGCTATGCTCCACAATACCTCTCTAGGACTGTGTAGTACAACAATCTCCAAGGCGTGAGCAAGTGGTGGCTTCAAGCAGGTAGGACCCTCGGACTGGCAAAAGGTCAAGCGCGCCGTACCTCTTCAAGCATTCGAACAGATTGGAGCTGTAGAACGTCGATCGTCCCTTCGTCACTTGTTGAATCCTCACATACGCCTCTGACACGTTTCCCTGTGAGTCGGACGTGCCCGGCCGATGGTGGACGCCATCTGAGGTTACGACAGCGCTAGACCTTGCAGTGAGCTGTGAAGGTGCCGCATGGGTGTCACCAGGGACACCGAGCAGTCCATCAATGCTATCTGTGAATTCTACTGTCTCTGAAACGTGAGCACTCAGAACACGTGCAGTGGTCGGAACCAAAAGCACCTGCAATGCAGCGAAGACCACGCAGATCCTGCGCTGCATTGAGATCAAAAACTCAAACAGAGGTGCACAGCACCCGTGTGTGACTCTAGATGAAGATTCTGCAGGTGTTTGCACTGCGTACTGGAGGCAGCAAGTGGATGGTCCCCCTAGAGCATGTTGGCATGTGCAGGCAGGCAGGCAGGGGGCCATCCGATGGTCCCACGCGTTGCTTCTCTAGATGGAAAATTTCCTCTATCAGGGCACCTGCCTCACAGGGAAATGAAAAGGGTTATGATGGGACTTTTACAGCTGCATGCACAGAATGGTCGGTGATGCACGGCTTCATGACCATACGTATACTATATATATAGGTAGTACCAGTGATCACTCATTCATGAAGCAGCTGCAGCTGCAACGCACATTTCGGTTATGAGCACGCACCATTGGCCCGTTGTGTGAACTTCTTGAAGAGAGGCAGATCTGCCTTGCGTTTCAACATCATTTGCATGCATTTTGGCCCATGCATGTACCTATTTAGGTGTAGTCAGATCTGCATACATAGCCACTTCAAGTTGCACAGATTCTGAAACGCATGCGCGCAAACTGTTTCCAACGGGTCTTTGGCTAGCGACTGCCGGCCGGCCAGCGCGCGCGCCTGCTGGGCAATACTTGCGTCGAGCATTTCAATAATTACAACCGTGCATCTCGTCCGACTCGGAGTCTTTACTAAAGACTCTTTAGGGGTTTTCTCCAGCTGTGGTTCCCTGATACAGGGATATTACACAGGCATTTCCAACGTGCCTGGCCCCGGCTGGCGGGGGGCGGTATAGATACTCAGCACCATGCCCACTTGTGATTAATCTTATATTGGGTCTTGCTTGGATCAGCTTGTCTGTAGACGCACCTTGCCTCTGGCAGGAAAAGCGTGTAAAAATAATGAGAATGGTTATAAATTTCCATTTGACTTTGGCAGCACATTGCAATCCTATGGTTTGACAAGACCATCTAGTAGATATCTTTCAATAGAGGCCCCCCTATCAGATACACCATGGCGGCCACCATTAAGGGCAAGTTCTGTAGATCTAGCTCTGGAGCTAGAGCCTTGAAGTTTTGTAGGAACGGTTAACCTTGCTTTCATCAGGTTCTCGAATATATATGACATTCTCCATGTTCAAAGCGGATATCCTCATGATTGTACTGTCTTGATAGCATGAGGTATCACATCCATGTTCTCTCATGCTAGCCACCCACAGTCCCATTCTACATCAGCAGCGCTGCAAGACCGCTGGGATGAATCATGTTCAGCCCAGATGCATGCTGCAGATGCTGATGCATGCAAAGAAGCCCAGAAATGTAAAACACAGATGCAAGCCGGTCAGAAAGCCCAAATTGGGGTTCAAGGGTTCAAACATGTTCTATGTCATTTCGCTAATTGGTTTGCTTGCACAAGAGCAAGGTTGCTATTCACCTGCGCCCCCGCGCACGCGGGCAGCGCGGCTGGGTCAGGCGTCAAACTCGCGCAGGATGTAGCTCTGCACGCCGCAGCGGCAGTTGGGGCACAGGGGCAGGTTACGCTGGCCCAACAGCAGCTGGTGCAGGGCGCACACAGCGCACGATGCCCGCACGGCGCCAGCGTGGTCTGCCTCGGGTTCTGCCAGCACATCACGCACATCGTTGCAGCCTCCTTCTCGTCCCTGGTGTCCACCCAAGCACTCCTCTGGTGCGCTGCCCACGGCCGTGCCGGCACCTGCGCGCCCAGCAGGCCGGCCAGGCCGCCGCCGGCCGGGGAGCCGAAGCGCAAGGTCGAGGACGCGGCCCTGGGGTGGCCGTACGAAGTGTTGCGGGACCCCCCGGTGAGCACTGCCAGAAGCAGGTCCTCCGGGGAGCACTGCTGCGCGGGCGCGATGACGGGCGGCCCCGGAATCGGCACGGCCGGTGTTGCGGCGGCTGCCGGGCCGGGAGCGCGGCTGGGACGGCCGAAGAGACTGGCAGCTTACGGCGCACGGAGAACGGATAGGGCCCCGATGGATATATATGTAAAGGAAAGCCTAGAGGGAACTGGATCCCGATGGATCCCAGGGTTTACTCTTAGTCTATTAAAATTTAGTTCCCCCTGTGGATCCCATGTTATATATCCCTGGGAGAGGGTGTGAACCTCAGCATGGAAGGGTTAACCACGTTGTGGAGGACCGGGAAGCCGGTGCACAGCTGACCGGTGCATCTGGAATCTACTTCGATAGCCATATTCTCAACCAGTCGATCATCGTCTATAAACATTGATTCCTCAGATAGTTGAATTAAATTCCTGATCGAAGTGCAGCCATGGAAGCGTTCGATGAGAAAATGAAGGCAGAAGGCCTCAGTCAAGCGGCCATCGATGCGTTTCGATTGAACTATGAGCAGCTTGTTGCCGGAGTCACTGGACTGGTACGTCAGATTGCTGCAGGCAATAGTTATGCAGCATCTGTATGTTCCATGTGGGAATCCGGTGCCAAGTGATCTCTGAATCGAACCGATCCTCTATATATCTTTGCAGGTCCCTGAGAAAGAGATCGAGGCCATTGAGGAACTTCCGCGTCTTGCTGATCTGAGATCGAAATCCGTCGGGGATATCAAGGTGCGCGGACGACGCAATTCCTTTCCCATGTTCCTGTTGACCATAGGGAATATCGAGTCCACTGTGCAAGGTGTTGGCCGTTCTCCTGGAGTGATTACGGCAATCTTTCTAATTCAAATTTTATGTAAGTAATGCGGGCTGTAGCAGGGACTTCTGGCCAAGACAGCTGTCCTGAAGCTGAATGGAGGTCTGGGAACCTCCATGGGTCTTGCAAAGGCCAAGTCTTTGCTGGAGGTGAAGGACGGAAAGACATTCTTGGACCTGATAGCGGATCAGATCGAGTACACCCGCACCAAATTCGGATCCAAAGTCCATTTCGTTCTTATGAACAGGTGAGCAAGCACACAGCAGGAGGGATTCCCAGTTCTCTGTTTCACAGGATGCTGATCAGCTTTGAACTCCTGACACATGTGCATCGCCATTGGATTGACAGTGTCGCCGGCTGTGCAGCTTCTCCACCAGCGATGACACAAAGGAGTACCTCAGCAAGTCGCATGCCGACCTCATCAATGAGCCTGATGTGGAGCTCGTGCAGAACAAGTCGCCCAAGGTCGATGCAAAGACGCTGAAGCCGGCCACATTCCCAGAGGATCCCGAGCAGGAGTGGTGCGCCCCTGCGCTGCTGCAAAGCAATTGTTTTCGTTTAAATCCGCAAAAATCTTATTTGTGCTCACTTGCATCATGGCGAAGTCCTGAGGGCGGAAAGGTGTGTCACAGAGATTGCTGTGTCCTGGTGCAGGTGTCCACCCGGCCACGGTGATATCTACCCATCCCTGTTGGGCTCTGGCATGCTGGACCGCCTGGTGGATGCTGGCATTGAGTATGTCTTTGTCTCCAACAGTGACAATCTGGGAGCCACCCTGGATGTCGACCTGCTGGCCTACTTCGCAGAGACCAAAAAGTCCTTCATCATGGAGGTCCGTACTATCTTTTGCACTTTCCAGAGCACATGCAGTGCGCCTTTGTCTTCTGGATAATGGAGCAACTGCTCTACTTCTGCGGCGGGGGTTGTGCTCTCACCGGAGTGAGTGAGAAGGTGATTGTGATCCAGAGGTGCCAGCTTCACCTGCTAGACCTGAAAGCGCCTGGTAGGGAGGCAGGGATGCTAAGACAGGCTCGCTCACTAATGGTGGCAATCAGTCTTTATGTTATTAGATTGGCGCGGGTGGGCAGGTGGCCGAGAGGACGGCGGCTGACAAGAAGGGGGGCCACCTGGCGCGGCGGCTGGCGGACGGGCGGCTGATGCTGCGCGAGAGCGCCATGTGCCCCGACGACGACAAGGCCGCCTTCGAGGACATCTCCAAGCACAAATTCTTCAACACCAACAACCTCTGGGTCAACCTGCCCAAGCTCAAGGTGCGCGCCGCGCCACCTGCATCCCAATCAGAGCAGCATACAAAGTAGTTGCATTGCCTTGCCCATATCTGGAAATGCTCATACGCATCACTGTCTGCATGCATGATCTGCAGCTCCAATGTTTGCAGCGATTGTTGCCATGGTCAGGAGTGGGACAGGCTCTTGGGACATGTGAAAAACATTGTAGACATAGATACTCTCTCCCTTTTCCTGGAGCAACTTTCTCTGCAATATCCCATGCCTGTGCCTCATGCACTGTGGGGTGGTGCTGAACTCAGGCCAAGCTGGAGGCGAGCAACGGCGTGCTGCGGCTGCCGCTGATAAAGAACAAGAAGACGGTGAACCCCCGCGACTCCAGCAGCCCGCCCGTATTCCAGCTGGAAACCGCCATGGGCTCGGCCATCGAGTGCTTCGATGACTCGGGCGCTGTTGTTGTGCCGCGCGAGCGCTTCGCCCCCGTCAAGACCACCAATGACCTCTTCTCCCTGCGCTCCGACGCCTTCAAGGCAAGCGCCTTGACCTGCTACTTTGCGCAGGGCCAGGGCACCGCGCACCAGTCTTCTTCTGAGAATGTCAGCTGCAGTCCAAGTGGCTGAAGCCATGAAAATGGCTGGAAATGGGAATTCCAAGAATCATTTTCCCATAAGGTCTGCCCACGCAGCGGCTTTAAGGGGCGTTGCGGTGGCCGGCGTACTTGTGCCAGTACCCTGCATGCTTGTGTTGCCCCAAATCTTCTCCAAATACTCGCGCCGCATTCTGTGCTGATGAGCTTTTCGCACCTGCCACACTTCGTCTTCCCCGTTGAAGCCGTGATGTCACAGGCGCATTAGGGCCCGCACACCCGCTGATGTACAATGCGCTCTAGGCAACGACGGCTAATATTGTTGGTTGGGGGTGAGTGCAGGTGACGGAGGCGCACACGGTGGTGTTGGCGGCGCCCAAGGGCCCGCTGGTGAAGCTGGACGACAAGCACTACAAGCTGGTGGACAAGATGGATGCGCTCACCGACGCCGTTCCCTCCCTCATCCACGCCACCTCCCTCACAGTCAGGGGCCCCGTGCGCTTTGTGAAGGGCACCAGCTTCGCGGGAGACGTCCTCATCTCCAACGGTGAAGCCTGCTCCAAAGATCGATGGCTCTATTGTTGCTATTGCTCTTGCACGCTGTTATTGGCCGGTGCCTGCTGACAGGCAGCAATTATGTGCCCTTTGGCGGCACCCGTCAGCAGAGCTTGCAGAGCGCTGCTCTTCATAAATGCTATGAATTTGTACCTTGCCTGCAGACAAGCTGCAGTGCTATGGCTTCGATGGCAGTGCCTTCCTGGCCAGTGCCTCCAGCATGGCACCTGTCAGCCGAGCTTGCAGGGCACTGTTTCTGTAAATTCTGAAGGTGTATCGGGAGCCTGCATGAGGCTGATCTGGTGTTATCTGCCGCAGAATCATCGGAGCCGGTGACGCTGCCGCCGCAGGCCTACAAGGACAGCGTCACAGATCTGACGCCAGCCAAGGTCCCCGCAACAGCTTGAGGGCCGCTGCTGACTACCCAAGGACCTTCACTAGAGATGCTGTCGTGACGAGGCACTGGAGCCTTAGAGAGGTCGTGTTGTTCTGATTCTGGCACTGTCAAGCTTGACAGCAAAGGTGCCGTGGGTTCGAGAAGTGTTTGAGAGGATGAATTTATACGCCTGATCCCCATGAGTCCTTGGTCTTACCGATACCTCAACGAGGTACCGGTAAGAGGAGTTGGTGTAACGGCCGAATCGAGTGGATCTCCAAGGAGTCCTGGCCATTGGCTCGCAAATCCTGCACATATAAGAAGGCTCAGATAGATCACCTTATAAGGACTTGGGATCCCCTCAGTTGGCAAAGCATATATATACTCCATATTCTGGCACTGCCATGGTATTTGTGCATGGCCATGACGATGCTGCCGGACAGTGTCAGAGCGGCCGCATACATTGAAGTAGCAGGATGCATCCATATGGCAGATGCACCGTTCTGCCCTAGGGTCTGGCGCCCATGGCCATCCTCAACTTTGCTGCGTATTCTCGCAATTTCATGACCTTGCAGGATTCTGATCAGCTCCAGCCTGATCAGCATGCATGTGAGTCCAGGCATGACCCATCACTTCGATGGCGTTAACGGTTCGGTATCGCTTGAAGCTATAGCGCAGCACACCGCCACCATGGCCTTTACTGGCATTAAAACGGTGTATTGACCGGCCTCGGCTGGCGGGGGGCGATATAAATACTGAGCACCGTGCCCACGGTTGATTGCGTCTTGCTTGGATCTGGCGAGTCCATCAAGGGGTAGGATTTTGGCAGCCTTTACTGCAGCTTGCCTGCAGACGCACCTTGCTTCTGGCAGGAAAAGCATGTAATAATAATAATAATAATAATGACCATTATCCTGCGTCTTGGTCCCCCTAAAAATGTAGACACCTGGATCCAGTCAGGAAACTGGATCGGACAGTTTGCCCATGGATTCATTTCATAGCAAATCAGGCTGCATGGGGCCAGGTGTTGGCCCGTAGCCAGCTGGCAGCAGCCAAATTTGGACAGCCAGTGCTGCGAGCAAAATTTGCGAAGAATTGCTGCACCTGCCTGCAATTGTTGTCGCCATGAAGGGGACTGCAAGCAGACCATCACGTGCGGTGGAAGCCAAGGATGGCTTGGAGCTTCCACCAGTCCACGGGTGCGCGCCCCACGCCCCATCGCTTGTTCCTGTGCCGTGAAATCTACAGAGTTTGGCGTTGTGTGACCTGACTCGCGTGCTTCTGACTGTCTCAGGAAAACTGGAGCGCCGACTAGGCGCTCGGCTGTTGGAGGATGGACGGCAGAGGAGGTGATTGTGTTTTTGCAACGTACGCGGCCATCAGGCCCACCAACGGGCACCAGCAGAGATTGAGGCGCACGTTTCCGGGCCCTCTCAATTGCTCACTTTGACTGCGCAGGATGAGGTGCTGCGGAGAGCTGTATCCTACTACGGGGCGAAGAATTGGAAGAAGATAGGTGCGTCGGTTTCAAGGATGCTTTGTCCTTAGTCTCGAGGCTGTATGTTGTCACAGAGCGCTGGTGCGCACCGATCCGATGCTGCCCGTATCCTGTTGGGGATGGCAATCGTGAAAAGACTACAATTGCCACCAATTGGGCAGCGTTTTTCGTTGAGAATCGATCAGACGAGGAAATGGGCGCACTGGCAGTTGCTTTTGAACGGTCTGTGGTGCTTCTGCCCAAAGGGGCACAGCGAGCGCCGCTAGACACATTTACTGTGTATGATTGCAAATCAGATAAATTTGCCGGGCCTGTTACAATTCAGTGGGCAACGTGCATGTTCGACGGTTATCACACCATCACAATGTGGCTTCTAGCAGAAGACAGTCACCAAGTTCCGCAATAGACAGTGATATGGCTCGGCTGTGCTAACATGTGCAAAGATGTTTGTCATATCCTCTGGGGTCAGTTTGAGTGTATCATCCTCACAATTTATTGTTGAGGGGGAGCTGAACCTTGTGTGTCAAACCTGTGATGCAGCTGAGCATTTTGAGGACAGGACTGACGTCCAGTGTCTCCATCGATGGCAGAAGGTTCTCAATCCCGAGCTCGTCAAGGGGCCTTGGACTCCAGAGGTGAGCCCTGTCGATTTGCCAGTCCCTTGGCCTGACGTTGGGATATCCCCTGGTTGGAGTTGCACAGGAGGGTCGGCAGATGTGATACTTGTGCTGGATGCGTAGGAGGACCTGAAGATCATTGAGCTGGTGACACGGCTGGGAGCCAAGAGGTGGTCACTTATTGCCAAGGATCTGCCTGGCCGCATTGGCAAGCAGTGCAGAGAGAGGTGCGAGGCACTCTTGCTCCCTGCTGTGCTTCCTGTTGCCCTCACAATACCAGCGTAGATGCCTGTGCCAGGGAAGGCTAGCAATCTGGCTGAGCATGGTGCCGGGTGCCTTTCACAGATGGCACAACCACCTGGACCCCACCATCAAGAGGGGAGACTGGACCAAGGAGGAGGACAGCATGCTGGTGGAGAAGCACGCAGAGTACGGCAACCAGTGGGCCAAAATTGCGCAGTTCCTGCCCGGCCGCACAGACAACGCCATCAAGAACCACTGGAACAGCACGATGCGGCGCAAGGTGGAGAGCGGCCAGTTCCGAGCCGCGGCCGCCAAGGGCCGCCAGCGCATGCAGCAGCGCGCCTCCTCCCAGGAGGCCCCTTCGGGCTCCGCCTCACAGGTGAGAGCTGTGGAGCGCTTATCTTGCCAGAGGTTTAGGAACCCTTGTAGATTGTCATGCATCAGATGGGCAGCTGCCTTGTATGTGATGCTATCCAGAGGATGGATGAGTCATTTCACTTGCATGAGGCTTGCTGGGTGCATGCAGGACGAGCTGGAGGATTCTCCAGGGGGCGAGTATGTGCAGGAGGAAGCAGGACGCAGCGGTGCCATGGTGTCACCAGAGACGCCGGAGACGCTGGGGCACGGCGCGGACCACAGCAGGCGTGGCAGGGCATCAGCTCGGAAACCGAGTGTTGCTTCGCGCGCGCCCATGTCAGCCTCACCCACCATACCCAGCCCCGGCCTTGAGCTGGGCAGCCCTGGGACGGGCGGCCGCGCCAAGCGCCCCGCCCGCCACGCACCGGCCAGCACCGCAGCCCGCAACACCCGGGCCCGCCTGTCCCATGGTGTGACCCTTCCACCTCCTCAGTAATCTGTAGGAACTGCGAGAACGTAGTGCAGGTCCTAGGCACTGCTTCAACTATGGGTGCACCATGGAGGGCAGGAGGAAGGTGTTCTAGATGAAATCTCATATATCTCTATGTGGGTGAATGAATGCCAGAGTGGGATGACACGCAATTATGAGCAGCCTGGCCTGAGCATCTCTCTGTATGTTGCAGACGATGCGCCGGCAGAGGGCCCCACGGAGGCGGCTGCCTCCCCGCCGCTCTTCAAGGAGCCAACCTCAAGGCGGCCGGTGAGGAAGGCGCGTCGCACGATACCGCACACAGACTGTGATTCCGATGAGGACGAGGAGACCCCCACTGTGGCTGTGGAAGGCCGCACCAGGCGAAGGGAGCACGTGTCCGGCAGCCAGGTTGCCGAGCTGGCGCGGCGGGGCCGCGAGCGGCCACTGCCTGGCCGAGCAGCCGTCGAGGGCAGCGCGGTGAAGGGGCCCTATGACGAGACGACCTGGAACACACTCATGGAGCTGGGCTATGCGCCCACCCCGGCGCAGGGGCAGTCCGGCACCTTCCGTACGCCGCGCGAGTTCAACCCTGCGGCCGCCACGCCGCCGCTCGTGCACACCGATGCGCTGGCCGGCTGCAAGCGCACTCCGGCGGGGCCTCAGGGCGCCTCGCCGCCCGGGCCCCTGCTGTCCGCGGCCAAGATGCTCAGCAACAGCCGCACGCCCGCCTTTGCGCGCAAGCGTTCCGTCGCCGCAGAGCTTGCAGCGGCCGCCGCATCGAGCGGCGATGCAGCGCGGCCGGCAGGGCCGTCGCATCGGGGCGGTGCATCTGCGGCCGAGCGGGGAAGCAGATCTACTGAGGCTCTTGATGGGATGGCGGTGCTTGCGGCTGCTGCGGCTGACAGCGCCAGCGAGGAGAGATCAGAGCGGCAGCGCCGGCAGCAGGAGCCATTCACGCCGACGTCATCTGCCAAAGAGCGCGCGCTGGCGGGGCCTGACAGGGATGATGCGCTGGATGGTCTGGTCAGGCCGCTGCTGTTCACCACCCCCCTGGGTGGCCTCACGCCGGGGCCGACCCCCACTAGCGTGGCGGCGGCGATGGAGCAACAGCCGTCCGCGTCTGCCGATCTTGGGCGGGCCACGCCTCGGCACAGCCCCCTGGTGCTGCGGCAAGCGCTGCACCTTGTTCCCCCCGTCATCTTCCCCCACAACTTCAAGGGCACAGCGCCGTCCTGTATCCAACTGACCCCCCAAGCCGAGGTGCGCCACCAGCCTGTGCTTCCCTGTGCGCGGGAAACAGAGGCATTGCAATGCATTGTCTGCCGTGCGGCAAGACTTGTGTGCATGACGGGAAGGAAACTGGACAGGCTGATGTTTCTGGTGTTTTCAGGAAAGGTTGGAAGCTGCTTTGCAAAGTTTGCGTGAGGTTTACAAAGTTTGGGTTGTTGAAGCAGGCTGGCGGGGCGGGCAGCAGTGGCGGTTCTCCTGAAGGAGAGAGCGCAAGGGAGCGGCAGGCGGAGCCCGCCAGCACCAGCAAGACGGAGGCTCTCCCAGACTGGATGCAAGGCGTCACTCTCGTGGGCCAGGCGCATGTCTCCGACGCCGCACAGCTTCCAGAGTGCCTGCGCTCGCCGCAACCAAGCGCAGCGGCCAACCTGCAGAGTTGGACGTCCATCAGCGGCCAGGACGTGATCACCAACGTGATCACCAACCCGCAGTGGGCCCACTACTTCCTGGAGGTGTCGCGCCACGCCATGGCTGATCCGGCCGACTCGCTGTCACTGCTGCGCGCCGTGCAGGCCGGTGGCGCCCCCCTCTACGCCCTCGCGCAGGCGCGCCCTCTCACCTGGCCTGCTGCATCGCTGACCCCTCCGCATACACACCCCTGCTGGCTGTCTTGCCCTGCTGGGAAATGCTGGAGGGATAGTGTCAGGCACATCGATTGCATAAACTAGTTGACACTCACCTGTAAGAATGCAGCTGGAGGGTGACTTGAAGCCGAGGGAGTGTCATGAATAACGGATTAAATGCAGCAGCCGGTTGAGCTGGGCTTGGTGTGTTGCGCAGGGCGTGATGCAGTGCGAGGATGCTGAAAAAGTTGCCAGGCCGGACGGGGAAGCCGCGGAGGGCACAGCAGAGGGCGCAGTCTCTGCGGACGCCCCAGAGCCGCAGCGGCCGAGGGAGGACCCACAGAGCCCCAGCCCAACCGCCAGCAAAGAGAATGAGGGCGACGCCGCCTGTGGCAACAGTGCTGCCGGCGTGCAAGCTGCACTGGACCGCGTACAGTACGGCTGCAGCGGCGTGGCAGCCATGGGCACCGGCGCCGATGCAGAGCAGGCCAACTCCTCCATGAGCAGTGCGAAGGAGGCCACACTGAGCCCGTCGCACTTTCTGCTGAAAGAATGCTGTTGAGTATTGGGGGCCAGCTCCGGTGCAAGATCCAGGGCAGTGAGGGAAAGCAACAGGGTATTTTGTCGTGTGAATTTCGTCCACAATTTTTGGGGTTCTGCAGAAAGGCCAGTCAGACTCCGGTTGAATACTTACTTCTAGGCTGATGTCTATTATCAATTTTGTTCTGTACTGGTATCAGGAGCCCAAAGCTGCTGCTAAAGTCACGTTCGTGCATCTAGTGCTCCATCAAGAAAGTCTGTTCAGGTAAGACAGTGTAGAAAGCTTCGTAGCGAGCTTGGGACAATTCTGTGTGATTGCCAGCTGTAGAATTAGCGTCAAGTTGACACACTGTCAATGTCAAGATGGCCTCCAACTTATGAACGTGTTGTTGGCAGTCTGGAGGATCCTCCATCCAGTTCCAGCCAATATGATGAATAAAGCAACATGCAATTTTTTTGCGCCGCACAAACAAAATTACAAGTGATCTTATAAGCTGGTCCGTAGCAACTTGTAAAATTCATTGCAAGTCCCTACCATTGAACAGATTTCATTGGGTGACAACGATGATCTGTATCTCACCAAGCCTTATCATAACACATCATAATGCAGAACCACTCTCGGCAAGTGTCACACATCTTGTAGAAATGTTGAGAACAAGGGCAAGTAAACTTTGGTGATGGGAAGACACCTGCAATACATTTTACCAAGCATGTCCAAACATCTCATGAGTCCAAACATCTGATCAGTCAGCTCTGGGGAAGGGCACACGGCCTGCCGGAGGCGCCTTCTGCTTGAAGCCAAAGTCTTGCAAGACTCCGGAAGCATCATTTAAAGCGAGGACAATGCAGTAGTGGTCCTGCAAGCAGCAGTGATTAAGGAGGTCAAAAGCAAAATCACGACAGTGTGACACGTCACTGCTACATAACCACAGCGCAAAGAGGCGAAGCACAATGTCGGATAGCCGAAGCCCTAGAAGGATACCTGTATCATGTGCCATTCCTCAAATTCATCGAAGATTTCAAGTCGCTCTGCCCTGCAGTTGAGCACAGCAGAAGAGAAATTAAGACCTCGCCATGATACCATCTAAAAATATATTGCACAGCTTTCCAGCAGTTGCACAAATACTTCACAAACACAAGAAGAGTGTGGACAAGTGCCAAGAGCCCAAGGCAGCAGAATTCACCTGCGCTTCTCAGCAGGATCAAGGTAAGCACGATATATGGTGGTCATGTCCTTGGCATCCGCGCGCTGCCAGCCATTGTTAAGGAAGCGGTCCTGATGAGCTTTCAGATCTGGCGTTGCTTGAAGTCCCCTCAATGGACATCCTCGGGACTGTCAGTGCACAGCACCTTCAGTGCTGGTATTGCAGAGTGGCTAATCATGGGCAAATCGCCTGTGAATTCTGATATCAAAGGCACTTCCCAGGAAGCTGAAGGCACCCAGAGACCTAGCTCACCTCTAGATTCATCAGCATCTGCCTCCCAAATGCATCGCCTGGCTTGATCTGGCCACACCACTCAGTCAGCAAAATCCCCAAGCTTCTTCACTCACCATGCAACTGAAACGAACACACTAACGCCGTCAATGTTTTCAATGTGGCAACCTCCATGTGGCATGCCAGCATGGTGGCCAGCAAGTCTGCTCTGCACCTGTTCGTACACCACGCATGCAGCTGTGCTGAGGAAGCTGCCCAGCCATCGCACCACTGCTGAGCTCTCCTCTGCCTCCATGTACACAAGCACACACTCTGCCAGCACATATGTGGGCAGCTGTGGGTTGAAGCCGGCCGCAAGCAGGGCGGCCTCCACCCCTTTGACATCCCGGAGGTCAGCTGGCAACACGCTGAGCGCATCTGTCTGAATTCTGCCCTCGCCTGGAGATCTCAGACAGGATTATCAGATCATAATCAAGTTACTTCACTGCATTGCTGCTGATTTCCATCCAGCAAGGACCACGAAGCCACATAAACAGCAACGTCTTCGGAACAATTATTCAAGGTACCTGGATGTATCCTGTCCTTTGCATCTGGCCCTAGCTGCTCATGCAAAGCTGCGTTTCCAGCGATGATGGCCGCCTTCTTCTGTGTGACTTCCTTGAAGTCAACCTCAAACCATCGTGCTTTTCTTCTGTCCTCACCCTGCAGGACTGACATTGATCAATGGTGGATGATATGAATATTAGCAGGCCCTGTTGCCTTGGGCTTGGAAGTGTCCTCACCTCAACGTTGAAAAAGGTAGTGTCAAATCCAGCGCCAAGAGAGAGGACTTGTGCCACACTCTGTTGCTCGTGCGGTGCAGTGGATTGGCTGATCACATCAAAAAATTGTTGAAGGAGCTGCCTCAAAGCCAAAAGTCGAGCGAAGTATCCTGGAAGCTCAGACCACGACTTATCAGATCCCCATTAGCACATGCATTTGCAAGTACATTCAGAGCATTCTCCACCCAGCGGTATGTCGATGTATTCCTATATGAATGCTCTGTGGAACAAAGACCAATAGATTGAACTCGACGGTTATAGTCATAAACACTTTGATCTACCTCGATTGATCAGTGGAGACCTCTTCGACGAACGTCTTACGAAATATTTGATGAAGTCATCCTTGTAGTATCCTAGGTTTGCGCAAGACCTGTGCGGTGACAGAGGCAACCCTCAACAAAATAGACAGTGTCCTCATTATATTGATCCAGCTCTTGTAGAGACGGACTAGTAGCTCAACAGAGCTTCAAAAACTCACAGCTTTGATATCTGGGCGTCGTCGTTGGTTCCCTGCACTGAAATATCTCCTCCTCTGCTTAATGTTGGCACCGAAGTCATATCATCTGCCTATGTGGGTGTACCACACTCTGCACATGCACTTCAATGGATTCCTGTAAATTGCTACAGCGATGCGGCTACGTGTGGCGAGTGATGCTGCAGGGGAATTCGAGAATCCAAGGAAGGTGAAGCTGTTCCCAGCGCTTTCGAGATCAGTTGCCTACTTTGGCAGCCCGAGCAAGTATCAAGCTTGTCAAGTCTGATCATCAAACCCAAGGTGTTGCGTTGCTTATGCTAGAGTTTCCAGCCGGCGGAGGGGAAGGCGGCTTAGTGTTATGCGGCTGGCTGTGCTCATCGCGACAATAGTGAGTAGACCTTGTTCGGTTGGGAGTGGGAATGCTCAGATGAAATTTTGCGAGGCCAAACCCTTGCGTCTTGTTCCACTCAGGCGCTTTTCCACGGAAATCCAATTAGGCAGAGGTCTTTTTGTGCCATTTCATTGCCTTCGGTACTGCCATGTTTAACAAGTGACGCTTGTCCTCTCTCATCCTATTGGAGTGGCCTCTGCATACAGCAAGGCCTGTCGGTGCCCGTACAAGCGTGGCCCCATTTCTAATATGGCCTCTGGTGTCATGTGCAGGTTGAAGAGGAGATCGCCCCCTTGCCCTCTGCATTGCTGCTGTGTCAAGCAGGACTCTGGTGGCTTCCCTTGAGCACAGCAGAAGCCTTGGAGAACTGCTGATGCGGAAAGCAGGCTGCCAGGGCCATTATCAGGAGCCCTGGGGTACCCGGTGGTCCACCCTGGGACGGGAGCATGTCCCAGAATGATGCATCACAGCAACAGGGGATCCTGGGAGTGCGGTCGTTTGCAGTGCAGCTTGACAGCGACAGCGACGCAGGCTCTGTGCGTTCCAACGGGATTGACTCCCCGCCATTGGAGCGCAAGCCCGAAGAGAGGGACAGTGCGCGCAGAGCAACACTTGCCGCGCTCGGTCTGGTTCCGGGGCCTCCACCTCCAGTGCAGCCCAGCCAGCAGCAGGCCTCCAGCCCAAGCCTGACATCCAGGGGAGGGTCCGCATTCGCGCAGCCATCAGCACAGAAGTCAGCCAGGGACACTGCAGCATCCAGTGCGGCGCCCGCGCTAAAGGCAGACCTCAGGAGACCCAATAGCCCAGTGCAGCCACCACGGAGCAGCGGTTTTGGTGCAGATAGCTGGCAGAGCGCAGCTCTGTTCAATCCAACAGGCCCTGTAGGAGGTCGGGCTGTGTACAATAATCTTGATAGTGAGCCTGCTGGAAGCGAAGGACTCCCCACAGTGCGTTGCACCGCCCACTGCATTGTGCCCACTACATTGCTCCTGTTTTGTTTCATTCACAATTTTTTGGTTCTGTTGTGCTTGGCCGAAACAAGGCATGTTCTTGGCGGTGAATGACAAGCATGTGGTGTGCAGGATGAAAGCTTGACGAGCAGTATTAATCTACACATGCAGGATTCGAACCACACAAACTCCTTTCTGTCACCACAGAGGTACGGTGCACCTGCACCAAGAAGTTTGTTGTTCGCATACCTGCTGCTTTGCACGTGTGCTGTCAAAGGACAAGTAGTGATTGTTCGAGCGTGCGCCCAGGGCACCAATGAATGCGCTGCAAGAGGTGGAGGCTGCCGAGGCCGCAGCGCCCCTGCTGAGCAGTGCGGGGGTGGACCGTACCTCCAGTGGCGGCGCAACGGGCAGCGTGAGCGACACAGGATCAGGCAGTGATCCGGCAGCAGCCGGCGCTGCAGGGACCTCGCCCCCATCCCCACCGACCTCCCTCGTGCCCAGCTCGCCCTTCCAGGCTGTGCAGGCAAGCGACACACCTCTCTCTTTGCCCTGGCATGTCTTTCACGTTCCTCGGAATCTTTACCGAAAGATGTAAAGTCCCCCACCCTGTCATGATTGCTGTCGCCACCCATATTGCCCAGAACACCCTCAGAAGCAGGGCAACACAGGCCTGCTGCACCAATGGGGACCGCAGAGCTCTGCTTCAGAAGCCATTGCTGCAGCTAGAATGACACAGCGGTGGCTGCAGGTGTTCGACGCGGCGGAGCCGTTTGTGGCGCCGCTGGTGCCGCCGATCCGCACCAAGGGCCCGTCGCCCAGCCCCAGCGGCACGCCGTCCGTGCGCACGTCGTCGCGCTTCACTGAGCGCTTCACGTCACCCACCACCACGCGCATCGTGGACGAGCTGCTGGACGAAGTCGTCGCGCACAGGCTGACCCCCAGAGACTCCGCCAGTGCGCGCCCCTTGCTGGCTCAACTGCCTCACTGTTGTCCCTTTCTTTCAACAGGATTGCTGCAATATCTTGTTCCGTCCTGCTTGCATGCATTTGGCTTGACTTTGCAAATGCTGAAGTCTGCCGTTGACTTGCAGGCTCTGGCAGGCAGAACGAGCATCCGGCGCGGCCCAGAGTACCCCGAGCCGGCAGTGACGAAGCAGTGGATTTGCCCAGAGTGAAGCCTGCACAGGTGTGTCATCTGGTGCCGCCATCTTGCTGCGTTCATGGATGTTAGCCACAAGAAGTGTCGCTGCCCGAGGCGCCTGAGGGAGGGACATGACTGACTTGCATGTGCGCAGGACATCAAGAGAGGGGCAGGGGCCGGCAGCAGTTTCAGGGATCTGGAGACACCTGCGGCCGCCGGCGGGCTGACAGCGTCAGCTGTGCCCGGGGGACCTGATGGGGAGTCGAGCCGGGCATCATCGCAGGCGCTGTCCGAGGAGCAGCGCGCGAGCAGCATCGGCGAGGAGCTGAAGATGGTGATGAAGAGCGAGCGAGGCGGCCGCCTGGCGCGCAACTCGGCCGAGCTGCTGGCCGGCGACAAGCCCGGCGAGTTCACGGTGGTCACCGAGGAGGGCAGCAGCATCCCGGTGGCCGTCAAGGACGTCTCCGGCGCCATGGCTGCGCCAGATAGCACAAACACGGATGCTCCAGTGACGCCCACGCGCAACTGGTGGGGCAGCATGACGGCCGCGCTGGGGCTGAAAGCCGGCGCTGATAGCGAGGCCCCGGGGCCAGCGCCGCGCGAGGAAGGCCTGCCGGAGGCCGAAGCCGCTCAGGCGCCGCCCAGAGCAGAGCAGAGCGAAGCGCCTGCTGCCGCTGCAGAACAGGAGCCGTTGCCCGTGTCGGCTTTTGCGAACGATGTGGCCGTCAAGCCTGTCTCGGCTGAGACGACCGACAGCAGTGCCGTACAAGGTGCTCTCATCTCTGCTTTCGACAATGATTACATTGCTGAGCATGGTCCTACACAGGTCACTTTTAGATTGCCTGGTTGGTGTTCTGTTTCTCATGGGTCTTTGGTGATGGCACAGGTCCAGAGGCTGCGGCCGGAGATGTGCTGGTGTCGCCACCAGTAAAGGGCGTCCCGGCAGAGGACGCCAAGCCCCAGACGACTGGCAGCGGCATTGGGGAGCCACTCTCCCTGGACAGCCTGCGGGCATTATCTCTGCCCCCCGACCCGGCGGTCCCTGCAGAAAAGAGGCCCTCGCAAGAATATGAAAGGGCCAGCAGGACGTCCTCCCGTCGGACCTCCTTCCACATGGATACTGCCAACAGCTTTGAGGAGGACACCCTGGGCACCGTGCCGGACCCCTCCCACCGCGTCTCCCTGGACATGATGGGCGCGCCTGAGGGCTCCGCAATCGCATCCATGTTTGCTAAGTCTGGGGCCGCCTCCGCCTTTGCCGCCGGCCCCGTGACGCAGCTGGGCACGGCCGACAGAACGCGCTCTGAGGCCGCCTTCATGGAGGCGGAGCCCCTGCAGATGACAGTGAAGAAGAGGCAGCCGCGGAGGCCTTCGGTGCAGCCAGTCCCGGAGGCGCCTCGGGTCACCGTGACGGCCGAGCGCACCCGCTCCGAGATCGCCTTCGACGAAGCCCTGCCGCTGGAGCGGCCGCGCGCGCGCAGCAAGCAGCCTGCCGCTGCTGCGGCGTCGGCCCCGGCCGCCACTGCGCCGGCCACGTGGGACAACGCGGTGCCGCTGGAGCTCACACGCAAGCGGGGAGGGGCCCCGGCAGCAGTCGCTCCTGCTGCTGCCGCTTCGCCTGCTGCCACTGCTGCTGCTCCGGAGGAGAAGGCTGGGGCTTGGGAGGCGGCCGTCCCGTTGGAGAGTAGCAAGCGCAAGGCCGCACCAAGCTCGCAGAGGCAGGCGGACGCGCCCCCCGGCCCCTCTGTGGAGCCTGCGCCGCAGCCCAGGGCCAGCTCGAGGTCGGCGCGGAGCAGCCGTGGCAGGTCGCCGCCCCCGGCGCAAGTGGGGGACTTCTCGGACGAGGCGGAGTTCCCGCACGACCCCGACCTGGCCCGCGACGACCGGGAGCCCCTCATGCACAACCTGGTCGGGCGCTACTCGCTGGAGTCCTCTGGCACAGAGCGCTACGACCTCTACATCGACCGCGCCGCCGCCTACGCCAAGGCGCAGGAGGGCGTGCGCACCGCCGCCCTTGCGGCGGTGCGCCTCCTTGCTCTTGTCTCCTTCAGATGCCTGCTGTTCATGCTTGTCTTACATGCACCTTTGCCAGCCACCAAGGTAATAAAAGGCAATGCAAGTCTTGGAACCTTCAAGAGGCTAACGCTGGTGTTCTTTTGGCGCAGGGGCATCCGGTCCCGTCGCGGGCGTCGTCACAGGGCTCCATGGACTCGTCCTGCGCGACGCCGTTTGTTTTGTCGCGGCGCGTGCCGCACATGGGCGGGATTGCCGCAGGCACGCAGGCGCCGCAGCTGCGCGGGATCCACGAGGGAGCCGGCATAGAGCCGGAGCCGGACATCGACATCCCCGAAACCGGCACGCCCACCTCCGAATCGGATTTGGACGAGGCAGAGGGAGACGCCCTCTTCTTCCCCGGCCAGGACAAAGGTGCATCTTCCACCTGACGCACTGATTCCTTCATTAGGGTGCATTTGAAGATCATCATGTAAATGTGACAAAACAATCTTGTAATGCAAGGAGGGGTAAAGAGGGCGCCAGCACAAATGATCAAGCTGTATTGCTAGCTAGTGTGGAATGCGGTGGGTCCTGAACCTGATCGCAGGAGATTTGCACCTCTGCGTAGGGGGCGAGGGTAGGAAGGCCACAGGCAACAACATGCACGGCCTGGTGGGCGTGTCGCACGCCTCCCCGCCGCCTTCTGCCTTTGCGTCGGCGCAACCGCCCAGGTCTGTCTTTGCCGACGCGCAGCTGCCGGCATCCCACAGCGAGGCCGAGAACGAGAACGGCCCCTTCCCCGCGCCTGGCACGGCAGAGCCGACCATCAGGGCACAAAACACCACCAGAAGGACCTCACAGGTGTGCCAATTTAAGCAATCGCTCCTGCGCATGCCAAGGCTGTGAAGGGGTGTGCCACAACGGAGTATTTTTGGCAGCAGGCTTCATTGGTGAGCAGGACTGTGGCAGACATCTGTAATGGTATTTGCCTAAGTTTGGAACAGTATCAAAAGTGGTGAGCAGGACTGTAGCAGCCAGCTGTGATGGTGTTGGCCTGAAGATGCAGTGTGAGCGGGTTTTGTTCGTGAGAGCATGGTTTGGAGCTGTGGCTGATGCCGGCAGTGGGATGCTGTGCAGGCGGAGGGCAAAGCACGGCCGGGGAATGGGCGGACAGATCTGGAGGCCGAGCAGCGCAGCAGCCCTGAGAGTGCGCCAAAGAAGGTGCCGCAGGCCGCCAAGCCTGCCTTCTTCTGTTGCTTTGGCCGCCCGGCCACGCGGCAGTGAGCCGGGTCCAGATCCTCTTTTTCTTCCTTTTGTGTGTGCCACCGGCGTCAGCGCGATCGAGTGCAGGATGCAGCAAGGATAGGTTGAGCTCCAGAAGATAATCCGAGAGATGTGCATGGACAGTGGAGTTGCGTCCTTAAGTAGTTGTAAGCCTGCGAGTTGGCCATGAAGGTGTCAGGGGGCATCCTTTGGTGCACATACCAGACAGTCCACGCCAAACCTGGGGAGGCTGCTGTGTGTTGATGGAGGGCCAGTCAAAAAAAATCTCTCCCTCAGCACTCCGCAAATTTGTCTTCTTCTGTGTCAGCGGCAATAATGCCCGTCTTTGCCAGCATTTGCAGGGGTTTTTCAAGTCACGCCGTGAGCTGTTGCAGATTTGAGGGGACAGCTCAAGTCTGAGCAGCAGCTAACAAGCACTTTTTGCGTTGTGTTGTTTTCTTTCTTTGCCCAGCATGTCTCAGGAGTGGCCGGGAGCTCAAAACGATCCTGAATGACGCTATATCTGATTGGCAAACCTGTTCTCTTTCTTGGCCGGTGTTGCGAGCTTGGGTTGGTGATGCCTTGGGAGCACAGGTGACAGTGCGGGTTGAGCATGATAATCGGCAGTTCATTGGGGCCCATCTAGGTTGATCCTGACACAGGATGGCGTGCCATCTATAACGATGCTATGCAAGGGTGTTGCCATTCCCCAATCTGCAGAGAGTGTCCTGCCAGAATTTCCCTGCAGACTATCAGGTTTTCTGTCTATGACGGATTGGTCCCAATGTTGTCTGTTGGAAGCTGATTGCACAGCTGTGCCTCACCAATGCCGCATGCGGCATCGTGAATGTTTTGCTGCAGCTGGTAATTCAGATAATACCCTTGCTTTCATTTACCGATCAATGCTCCTGTGTATTTTGACTTCAGCAAGCTGCCTGTGCCACATAGTGCACTGCATGCTCAGCAGATGGCATGCGCAAGTGCATGCCGAGCTTTCAAAGTTTGGCTGCGCATTGGCTGCATTGCATGCAAGCATGAATACATTCCAATGTTCATGAATCAATTGATCAAACAGTGAATTTCACAGTCTCTCCAGTATTCCTTTTGCGGCCATGAAAGCCTCATAAACCTCCATTGCTTGCTCACAGCATCCTACGGCACATCTTGCAATCCATGCGTGCATAGCTCTGAATTCCGTGGTCCCCTCACTCAACTCCCCCACCACCGCCTATCCCACCGCCACTTACGTTATGAGCTTCGACAGAGCTATTCGTCTTTCAATGCAATGCATTCTCCAGGGCAGATGCGGTTCATGCAGCTGCATCTGTAATTGCTTGCTGCGACGAGTGACTTACCTCATGCATCGAGCAGTTAGAACTTGAAATTCAGTTGGTGAAGGCTTGTTGTGGAGGATGGAGCAGTCTGCACCGTTGGTGCCCTGATCTGAAAGATGTAGGAAGAGTGACCGCAGACAGTACCGTCACAAACTCATCAAGATGTCCCATGGAACCTTATCCCCTCCCTTCTTTGTCGCTCTGGCGACGATGGCCAGGTGGTGCAACGTTCTTGGAGACTGTATATGCTGCTGCTGCAAAATATCTTTTCAAATGCATGGTATTATCGTTGTGCAATATTGCTGCTCTATGTATTTTTGGCTGATTCATACCAAATTCATTGGTCCTTGTTGTGCGCTCGGAATGCTCTTCTGGCAACGCACACCGTTTGTAGCAGTCTACCTTTGCTGCCTGCAGTCAAGTGGAAGCTTAGACAGCTCGACAAGACTTCCATAGAAAAAGTCACTTAGTGCACGTGTGTTAAGTGCACTTTCAAGGGGGCTGAGACCTACACTCTTTGTTGCTGCGCAGCTGGACCATTCTCTTCATCATGGGGCACATTCGGGACTTGTTTAGGCGGCGATATAGTCCAGAGAGAAAGGTGTGCATGGACGCCTTAATGTTGGAGAGGCTCGTCCAACAAACATGGAGCGGCATTTCTTGGACCAGCATCATTGATCGAAGTCCTCCTAGAGCCTGCATGGAGTAACCAGCTTGTCACTGTGCACAGGGCTATGCTCCTATACGACAGGACTATGAGGATTTCTACACACGGCGCATGTTCTACAGGATACATGTAAGATATCATGTAAAGCTGGAATTCTTTAACGCCCACGCATGCATTGGAGACCTGCTGTTTTGAGCTTGTTTCCTGCATGCAGGACTGTTGGAACAGACCGATCTGCAGCGCACCAGACTCTCACATCGACGTCATGGAGCGAACTGCCGTATCTGGTCAGAAGTGAGAGCAACTGCTTATGCTTCCTTTATCTGTGCGACAAACAGTAGTGCTTGATTGCTACTCTTATCTACATGGCGCCCTGGGGTTGGTGCCTTGTCTTGGCTCTGTATTGAGCTTGGCCTAGAGCTGTGTGTGTCGCTGCAGGCCCTTGACTTTGACCGGTCGAGTGAGGCGCTGCCTCAATCTGGGCTCATACAACTACCTGGGCTTTGCAGCGTCAGACGAGTATTGCACGCCGCGTGTGCAGGATGCCATGAACTCATATGGATGGGCCATGTGCAGTTCCCGCCTTGATGCAGGTAGATTTCGGAGTCTCCTCCCCTCAAGACAGGCCTGCACCAGCTCACATTCCAGAATGAAGATACACGAAAGAAGGTGGCCTGTTGTGTGACAATATGGCTCCCATGGTCATGTGCAGGTACCACACCGGTGCATCTGGAGTTGGAGGCAGCGGTGGCAGACTTTGTGGGGAAGGAGGCGGCGCTGACGTTTGGCATGGGGTTTGCCACAAACAGCATTGTGCTGCCTGCGCTCGTGGGCAAGGGCGGCCTCATCATCAGCGACTCTCTGAACCACGCCTCCATTGTGGCTGGTTCCCGAGGCTCTGGGGCTAAGGTCAAGGTAAGCTTACTGCATCTCAACACCAGCAAGCCTGTCTCCTGACATCTGGACAGCCGCCTGTGAGCTTAGTCTTTGCATGGACCTGTGAGCCACCTCCTGAATTACATTCCTAGAGGTCATCTGTGGCCCCAGGGTCCAGAGAAATCCACATTCTTCAGGCGCAATTGAGGGGTCATCATGGGGTGTGGTCCAGGTGTTTGCCCACAACGATGTGGAGCATCTGGAGTTGGTGCTGTGGAGGGCTATAGCGGAGGGGCAGCCTCGCACGCGGCGGCCCTGGAAAAAGATCCTGATCGTGGTGGAGGGCGTGTACAGCATGGAGGGGGAGTCTGCCAAGCTGGCAGCCATTGTGGCCGTCAAGAAGAAGTACAAGGTGCGCTGTCCTGGTTTTTCCTGCAGCTAAAGCTGCATGCTGCACAGAAGCCAGGTGTGGCCGTTCACGTCAGGAGTGGCCGTTCATGTCCTCACGCCAATACCCCCCCAATTGTCTTTTCAAGGCTGATGTTGTGTCGATACAGCGTAGCGCTGCTTTCGTACAGTTTATCATATCCCAGAGTGGCATGTGCTTGAAAGCTGTGGTCAACCTGACACCAGGTTGACACCAAGTGAAGCTTCATTTGGCAAACAAGCTTTTTCAAGTTTGAATTCTGAAAGGACTGTTATCTGCCAGGCGTACTTGTATCTGGACGAGGCTCACAGCATCGGGGCGCTGGGCAAGGGCGGCCGGGGGGTGTGCGAGGCGCAGGGCGTGGACCCAGCCGATGTGGACATCATGATGGGCACCTTCACCAAGTCCTTTGGCTCCTGCGGAGGCTACATCGCCGGGGACAGGTGCTCCTCTTGCTGGAGTCCAAGACCAAACTTTTTCCACTGTGCACTCGCATACTCCGCTGTCATGCAGCTGTCGTTGCTGTAGAGTTTGGGAGTTTGATGTGCCATCAAACAGCTCGAAATTCTGCCTGTTGACATGGAAAGCGGCGCTTTGCTGATCACAACCAGGTTGCAGTTTGGTGCACAGTGCTTTTACTCTTGCACAACGCGCGGGGCAGGGACCTGATCGCATACCTGCGGAGCGTGGCGCCAGGGCACTACTATGCGACGAGCATGGCGCCGCCGGCAGCGCAGCAGATCATCGCCGCGCTGCAGGTGGTGAGCGGCCAGGACGGCACGGACCGCGGCTCGCGCAAGATCGCGGCACTGCACGAGAATAGCAACTACTTCCGCCGCCGCCTGCTGGACATGGGCTGCAATGTGCTCGGCGACTGGGACTCCCCAGTCATGGTGAGCGCCCTCGTGCGGCCTGCATGTATGCCATGTGTGTGAAGGCCCCTGAAGCTCACTGCCTGCATGGTGAAGTCCTCCGGCTGCCTGCTGTATATCTTGAATGTGATGCATGGACCTGCCCCCTCTCCGAAGGTCATCACACACGCCGTTGCACAGCAGCAGTGAGGGTGCTCTTGTTGTATGGTGGCTCTGATGCAATCTTGTCCTGGGAGAAGAGGGGGACTGAAAAGAGCGACGCATGCTGGTGCAGCCGCTGATGCTGTTCAACCCGGGGAAGATCGCGGCGACGTCGCGGCTGTGCTGGGAGCGCGGGGTGGCGCTCGTGGTGGTGGGCTTCCCGGCCACGCCGCTGCTGACGGCTCGCGCGCGCATCTGCATCTCCGCCTCCCACACCCGCAAGGACCTCGACTACGCCCTCGAGGTGCGCCCCCACTCAGTCCCTGCCCGCCTGCACGACTGTGACATGTGCTTGACTAGGACTTTTAGCACATGTCATGCTATCCTGCAAAGCGCCTACTCGCAGCTTCTGGGAGTCAACACTGGACACCACCGGTAAGATATGTTCTTGAAATTCGTCTGGTCATACTTTTGTATTCACTTGCGTAAGTCACTGAATGTATGCATTGCTGAAGTGGTCATGTTAGAGGCATGCTCCCGATAGATTGCAAAGGTGGGCATGGACATCTGTGCAGGTGCTGAGTGAGGCATGCGATCTGGTGATGACAAAGTACAACGCCAGCAAGACAATGCTGTCACACGGAGCGCAGGTCATTATGAATGGCCACTGACGGAATCTGCCGAGCGTATATACGGTACATATATCTGTTCCAGCCACCAGCATTGTTTAGCAGCATTGCAGTGATCTGTGATCAGCTGGGCTCATTCAGCCGGCCTTGCAGCTGCGGATGAAGCGCTTCTGCCGTGATGTTTGGGGTGTTTGCTCCTGATCCTTTTATACGTTGCAATGCTCAAGGACAGACTTGAGCAGAGTGACGTGCTGGTAGGCACAAATAATGGAAGAGCCATGGCTAGCCAGCGCTGATACTACGTGCCTGTAGACAATTTGATATGCCACACATGTGGGACTTTCTTTCCTGGGAGGTTGTTATTTGACACACTCGCTTCCAATGGCATTGACAAAGGTTTGTGGATGAATACTGCTTTCCAAGCAAGCTATATTACTGATGTGCCATCAAGAATGTGGGCTCTGCAGCTAGTCCTGACCCCGCTGCCCAGTGCTGGTGGGACACTTGTGGGCGGCACCAGCCAGATATTGGTAGATGGTTGCTTGCCAAGTGGGTGTCACCACCATGATGAGAGTTGCAGGTGAATATATACCTAGGCCGCCGGGGTTCATCCGTCGCACACTGATAACGTGCTATCTGTAAGACACCCAGGTCTCTGACAGCGCCTGAGACTTGCTGAGTATTATTGCCGCCATTGCCACGTGTGTCACACAATATTGCACACATGTGCACATCAGGCCTCGAGGCCTCACTCAGGCCTCGGAGGCATGTGCCGCCGCATACGCATGGCACCGCCGGCCCGCCTCAGCTGCATGCTTCATGAATCTGATCAGATGTCCTGGCACCAACGACATAAGTGTGGGGCGTTTGTCGGAACTCGACCTTCAATTAATTCATCGGCAAGGTAGAAAATTGGAAAAGGCAAAAGTGGCAAGAAAGAGCCTCGGCTTTTTGCAACACGTGCACATGACTCATCACACCCGCCGCTTCGGCTAGCTGCACATTCTGAAGGGGAAGAAAACAAGAAGGAACACTCTTTTTGTTAATATCAGTGATTGGATATGGCATCACGCACGACAGTGGGTGTTCTTTCGGGACAGACCTGCTCTCTGACCGTCTTGTCTAGAGCACATGCACGTGTCTTCACTGTTCTTCAACCTTTGCACAGTACTAGGCTGCATCTTTACAGTGTCCTAAGGTCCAGAGAGTCATCGAAAAGGGCGCAGTTGCCATCGATGAGGAGACAGAGTGTCCAAGCGTCTCCACTGAGCCCCACATCTACGTCTGACACTGAAGCTATTCCTATCAGCGATCTTAGAGGACTGCTCGAACAAGCAATCCGCGCGTTGGGATACTCTGAAGAAGAGACAGATGTGATTGTCGAGGTGAGGATAATCGCCACTGCTGATATCCAACATTTGCGCTGAATTCCTGCACTAGTACTGGGGAAGAGAGAGACTATGTGTCAACTTGACATGCAGGCGATCTTGTGGTCCCAGCTACGAGGCAATTCCCAAGGGGTCATCAAGATCCCCAGTGGCGCCTTTGCAATCCCGCCTGGCACTGGCCCTGCTGTTGTTGTTCAGGACTCTCCTGTGAGCGCAAGCATAGATGGGCAGCAATGCCTCGGAATGCTGGCACTGCACAAGGCAACCAAGCTGGCTGTGGCTAAGGCGAAGCAGGCTGGTGTGGGCATAGTGGGTATAAACAACACAGCATCCACCACAGGCGCTCTGGGGTGCGCGGGTCTTTGTGGTTCTACGAATATAATTCGAGTGAAATCTTGTGCTTAAGGTGAGGTCTACTGAGAGGATGGCAGCTGATCGTACGTCTCATGTGCTCGCAGGCATTGGGTGGAGCAAATCGCAGATGCAGGCTTGGTGGGGATCATCATGTGCCAGAGCCCAGAGTATGTGGCACCGCACGGTTCCACGGAGGCCATCTTTGGCACCAATCCGATTGCGCTTGGGTGTCCTTCTGACGGAGGTCCCGTCATTGTGGACCTGGCAACGTCTGCTCAGTCCTGGTGACGATCCTTGAGTGCTTCGTTTCCTGACCTCCTGGCTTACCAGTCGTACTTGTGGGCTGAGAAGCAGAGTTTGACTGTTGACTTGACGTCACAATGGTCTCTTTTCATGCAGGTACAGCTTGCTTGAAGCCAAAGAGAGCGGTCAGGCGGTGGGTGAAGACATAGGGTACGATGCGCGCGGTGAGCCCACTACAGATCCCGGCAGCATCCTCGATGGCGGCGCCATCCGCACCTTTGACAGGCATGCCCCCTGCCACCGGCATCGCACAGAATTTTCTTTAGAGCTGTGGATATCAATATGGCTGCCACACAATTCCAGCATTTTCAGAAAGCGGTAGCCCTTTTGGTAATGCTTCTGCTCTATTATTTTTCGATCACGTGTTTCTGCACGGATGCATGCTGATGGGTTGCACGCGTGCGGGGGCCCTCACGCAGGTCTTACAAGGGCAGCGCGCTCGCGTTGCTGGTGGAGATTCTGGGGGGGGCGCTGGCGGGGGGAGCGGTGGTGGGCAAGGCGGCCGCGCGCAACTGGGGCAGCCTCGTGGCCGCCGTCGACCCGGCCGCGCTCGGGGACGCCGCCGCCTTCAGCTCGCGCGTCTCCGCGCTGCTGCGCCGCGTCAAGGCCGCGCGGCCGGCCCCGGGCGTCGCCGAGATCCGCCTGCCCGGCGAGAACAGCGCGGAACTGGCCGGTATGCAGCGCCACTCTTGTTGCCCTCCTGCTGTGTGCTGCTGCACAGGAGTACTGCAGGACAGTGCAGAACGCAAGCAGTGAAGAAAAAATCCAAATCCCTAATTGTCTCCCTGGCTCATACCTGCGACCCTAGAGTACTAGAGGACAGTGCAGGACGCAGTGATAATGGTGCCAGCATAAACACAGATATCCTACTGGTGTCCCTGGGATGTGATTGGTGGTTGTTTAGAAGTGCATGAAGAGGCTGATGGTGTGGTGTGGAATGCCTGTAGAGCGCTGCAGGGCGGCTGGCGTGGTGCCCATGTCCAGCAGGCTGTATGAGCAGCTGCGCGCGGCTGCCAGCGCTGGCGGAAGCAGGAGGGAGCCGGGTGCTACCCCTTCCAGCAACGGCAGCAATCATACAGGCAGGTCCGAGCAGCCCTCCACATCGCAAGCCCCCCGGCTTGGAGCAGCAGGTGTGTTCCCACCCCTGCTGAGCCCAACCTGGGACTTCCTTCAGGAGCCAGACCAGAATCAATCTGCGCACGCACCTTCTTAGGTTGTCCATACCGTGGCATTATAAGATTAGCAGCGCTCCTTGCAGCACTGTAGGGCCCTGGAGAGATGTAGCGTTGCAAAGGGTTTGAGAGGCTCTCATTGTGCGTCCAGGTGGGCGGGAGGGTTGGGCGATGGCGACGCGGCTGGTGCATGCGCCCAAGGTGACCAGCGATCCGTACGGGGCGGTGTCTCCGCCGCTGTACCAGACGGCGACGTTTGAGCAGGTGAGCGCGGTGGAGTGCGGCCCCTACGACTACTCACGCTCCGGCAACCCCACGCGCACCCAGCTGGAGGCCCACATCGCCCACCTCGAGGCACGACTTTGCCATCTTTTCTTGCAAAAACTAATGCATGCATGTTTTCCTCTTTGTTCACAGGACAGTAGATGATTGCTCATCCCTGTCACAAGGGCCTCCGGGCAATCTATGCTCTGGGCTGAGGCACTGAGATGCTTGGAGGTACAATAGCCAGCAGCATACCTGGCCTGCACGGGGCAGCTGTAAGGGAGATCCGCAGAGGCAGGATGCTTTGGTGGTGTGGCTGAGCGAATGAGAGTGGGCTGACGTGGGTCTGGGCTGCGGCAGGGTGCGGCGCGGTCATTTGCGTTCGGCAGCGGGATGGCGGCGCTGTCGGCAGTGCTGCGGCTGGTGCGCAACGGCGAGCACGTGGTGGCGGGCGACGACATCTATGGTGGCACCTCGCGCCTGCTCACGCGCGTCGCCCCAGACCTCGGCATCTCCGTCACAAATGTGTCCACCACCGAGACCGAGTGCGGCCCCCTCACCTGCCATATGCATGCAGCTCTCTCAGACGTTTCCTTTCCTCTGTGTTCTTGGCTCACATGCTTGCATGTAGCCTGCTGCCGGTGAGGAAGATGATGCGTCCACAAGACTGCGGTGCCATGTTTTGAGGGTGGGATGGTGTGTCATGCAGGCCTTTGCGGCAGGCGATCATCCCTGGGAAGACGAAGCTCGTGATGCTCGAGTCGCCCACCAACCCGCGCATGCAGATATGCGACATCGCCGCGCTCACAGCCATTGCCCATGAGGTCAGCCCCCCACACTTCTCCTGTGCAGCCACTCCGCTTGCTTTGCTGAGTGTCTTGCTGACAATATGTCAAGAAGTGCAAAGTGCTTGGGGTGACAGCTGTGGTATGTGGTGGATCAGGCTGGCGCTCTTGTGGTGGTGGACAACAGCATCCTGGCGCCCACCTTCCAGCAGCCGCTGGTGCTGGGCGCTGACATCGTCATGACATCAGCCACCAAGTTCATCGCCGGCCACTCTGATGTCACCGGGGGACTGCTGTCCGTTAGAGACCCCGAGCTCGCCGAGCGCGTGTACTTCTACCAGGTGCGCCCATCGCCAGAACACTACATCCCTTCTCCATTCTGTCGCCCTTGGTCCAGGCGCCCTGTCAGAGCAAAGCTTATAAGAGCACAGCTCATCACAGTGCTCATGAGCGCTTTATCAATTCAAGTTAGAGCAATGCCTCATTGAAAATCATAAGGAAGCGACACAGTGGTGATGAGAGGGGGAGTGGTGACGCGCGCAGAATGCGGAGGGCAGCGGGTTGGGCCCGTTCGACTGCTGGCTGGCCATGCGCGGCCTGAAGACGATGGCGCTGCGAATGGAGCGGCAGGCGGCGAGCGCTGCACTGATCGCTCGCTGGCTGCAGGCCCACCCGCTGGTGCGCAAGGTCAACTACCCGGGCCTCCCCAGCCACCCGGGCCACGCTGTGCACGCTGCGCAGTCCTCCAGCGGCGGCTCCCTGCTCAGCTTCGAGACCGGCAGGTGCGCGCACCCAGATACCATGGCTTCTGCGCGTGTTCTGATCTGCATCACTGACTCCCCTCCTGCTGAATCAAGCATTCATTCGTCATGGTCTAAGTATACCACCAGACCCAGGGTCCATTCCAGTGGCCACTGGAAGGATTGACCATGCTTTGAAGCTCCTGGAGATTGTGTGGCTCCCTCCATGAAAGGGCTATGTGGAGCAATCAGCGACACTTCTCGGAATTTTTGCATGCACTGTGGCACAATGAGTCTGACTGGGGTGGCTGCACTCCTGGCGCAGCATTGAGGCGAGCCGCACGGTGGCGGAGCAGGCGCAGCTGTTCAAGATCACGGTCAGCTTTGGCAGCGTCACCTCGCTCATCAGCCTGCCCTGCTACATGAGCCACGCCTCCATCCCGGCCGCCCTGCGCGTGCAACGGGGCCTCCCGGACGACCTCGTCCGCATCTCCGTCGGCATCGAAGACCCCGCCGACCTGCTCGCCGGTGAGTGGTCATTACTAATATCATTACAAGATTGTCAGACCCTGAGCCAGAGGCCACAGGGCATGCATGCAAAACGCCTGCAGCCACATCTGCGGGATAACAATAGTTTGCAAGCCTAGCACTGATTTGCATACAAGTGGCTTCCAGTGCTGCCCCTGTTTGGGTAGCCACCGCCAGCACTGGGCTGGTATGATGTCCTGGCAGCATCCCCTGTGCACCACTGTTCTGCTAGTGTCACATACTCATGAATCTGCTGTGCTGAGTGGGCCGGTGAGCAGCGCGCGCACTGGCTTTGGGTGTTGAGAGTGATAGTTGGATGGCAATTTGGCTGAGTCGGAAGTTGTGTGCCCATGCAGATCTTGACCAGGCGATGAGGAAAGCAATGGATGCAATTGGCATGACTGCAGCCGTCCCAGGGTTCCAGCTTGATGGGTTTACAGGCAGTCAGCGAGAGCGACAGCTTCTGGACAGGATAGCACAGCTTGAGGCACAGCTGCAGCCAACACGAATACTTACATGACCAGCCACTTGGGAATCTGTACTGAACTAGCAGCAATCTTGACACTGGGGTTCATTAAGCCGCCTCTCTGATTGAAAGTTGTCACCGTCGTTGGGTGCACAATTACAAGTATTGTTCAGAAAAGGTAATTGTAACGCTTAAATCTGATGGTCAAAGCAGCAACATGAATTCACAATGTAAGGCAATACCAGTTCTCTGAATATTTTTACCTCATGCAGTTCTCAATGTCTTGGTCCCAAGCCGATTTCTCTCAATTTGTCCTCAACGGCACTCATCAATATCAGCCCTGGTTCAAGATTTGTGGAAGATCTTGCGGAAAAGGGATTTGATTCCCTTGAAGAATGCGGCAAGCCCGTCCATGACCTTGCCCTCGCCCTCCAGAATGACATAGACACATCCGTCGTGGGGCTTGTTTGGGATGCATGTCAGCCTCTCCTCCTGCGCCAGCTTCTCGATGGCTGGCTTAAGCTTCTGCACGCCGCCTGCGCTGTGATTGCCCTTCCCCACAATGAACACCAGGTACTCTTTGCCCTGCGCACACCAGGTTTCAGCTCTAAATAGTGTTGCTATGCAGTGTCTTAGTGAAGTCAGAGCACTGCTGGCAGATGCAACAGAACAGTGTATGCGGATGGCTGGGCCTTGGTACTGAACGCCCGCTCACCTCGCCTCTGGCCTTCACAATGCACTCACGTGCGCGCCGCACAGCCTCATCAACGTAGAGGCCATGCAGGTCAATCGTGGCGCTGTCCCGACCCATGTTGTTCCCCTGGAAAGCTGCATCGCTTGCCATCCTGTTCGCTTTTTCCATGAGCGCAGCCTCGGCTTTCCCCTTGTTCGACAGCGCTTTCGCCTCTGCCTTGCGCCCGCTCCTGAATGCGTCCTGGGCCACCATTGATGCACAGTCAGCACAATGATCTGACAACTGGTACTTTCCCTGCAACAGCTAGTAAAACGTTCAGCCAGGCCATGGCCCCGCACCTGTGACTGCTGATAGTATTGGTTGCGCAGTTCTGCATGTTTCTTGGCCTCTGCACGGTAGTGCTCATGCTGGCTCACGCCCGCAGGCGCCTGTGAAGGGTGGGAATTTGTGTTCCCCATTGCAGTGTCCTTTCCCTTCCTCTCAGTGGCAAAATCGCAAAGTGCGGTCCTCAAGAAATTCACAAATTCGTTGTCTGACAAAGATCGGGGAGCCACAGCCTGCTGTGCTAGCTCACAGGCACAAAGGGCTTGCCGTCTGATCGGCCTTAAGAAGACTGCCATATGTTCTATAATCAGCTACGAACATATAGTCCTCTTGGGACTGCATAGCTAGTCACGTTTGATGCTCAATGCTAGATCCAAGGCAGTACCCAGAAGGATGTCCTATCCTGGAGGCGTTTTCTTTTATTAGTGAAGCAGTCGCTATGAAATCCAACAAATAAATGGAATGTTTAAGCTATCCCTCCTTCTGCCAGGCTGCTCTTCAGCTCTGCTTGGATCCCAGTCCCAGGAAGAAAATGTATCTACCTCGTGCCTGCACATGCATGCACATGATGGCGTCCCGTTCACTCAGCTTCTCCTTGTGTCTCGTTTCTTGTTCTGCCGAATTTGTGAGGCTCGGCTCGAGCAACCGAGCACATTGGTGATAAAGCGCAAGAATCTTTTGACCATGCACCTGGTCAAGGTGTAGATATTGAGCCCATCTGTTACTTTGATGATTGTCAGTGTCATCAGATATCCAGTGAAGCTGTGTCCCATCCTTGGCCCAGACGAACTGCCACAACGATTCGGGAAGCCTGCAAACAAAATTTCAAGCTTCATTTTCGGCTGAAAGACTTTAGGACGAGAGGAGTATAAAGAAAACTCTCTCAAAGTTAAGTGATTGAGACTTGGAAACAATAGAATGCCTCCACGGGGGCCACCACAACCGCATCAATATGCGCAGCCGGGAATTCCCATACAGCCTGGTGTGCCTGGCCAGCCAGGGCAACAGGTTCCATTCAATCACAACTCCTATGGTGACCCTTATGCCCAGGCGCCCTACGTCCAAGCCAATCCTTATGGGATGCCAAACCCGCAGGTAAGTGTCCTCTTGTAATTACTTTTCATGTCTCTTGTCACCTTATTTTGGAAATGTGCCAACTCTCCAAGCAAGAGGTTGAACAAATTCCTGCTCTACTCAGGCACCCTTCCCTGTCAATGACCCCCTGATGGCCATGGGTAGCAGCATGCTGCGGCAGTCGGGTGCAACCTACCTGGAGAGTGGGAAGAAGTACATGCAGTCATGGACAGGCGTGCTCTCCGGGGGTCTCCTCCACTATCACTTTGACATCAACTCAGAGTACGGTGAGGCACACTCCTTTTCACCAGAAGCTCCTTAGAATTACATGTAGCTGACATTTGTTGTCTGCCGGCATAAAATATCTGCTGCATGGGGACTGCTTGACCGCTCCGTTAGGTTCTTCTCGTTCTTAATGACGTGGGCATGCGCAGTGCGGAACAAGCTGATGATGCTGCTGGCGCCTTTCCTGAGGCGATGGAACTACACACGAGTGCTGGAGCAGGTCAGTGCCACCACCTCTTGCAGCAGCCACCGCTCCACAGCATACATGGAGCTTGTTTGATATGACATGTATGATCTAATCACAAGCCTGGCTGCCGGTGTTGCGCAGATTACTGGCGGCCACAAATATCTCCCTCCTCGCCAGGATGTCAATGCGCCTGACCTGTACATTCCCTTCATGGCACTCTGCACCTGCTGCCTCCTGGCCAGCATCAGCAAGGTGGTCACAGGGCGATTCTCCCCGGACACCATGTATGCCACGGTGAGTTCCAACATGCAATCCTTTTGAGTACCAGTGATCACAAGTGTATACATTTTTCATTTGGCTGTTTCCTGGCGAAATAGAGCATGGACATCCATCGTTTTTGTGTATTTGCAGGTCAGCAAGGGCTTTGGAGCCTGGGCAGTGCATTGGATGGTTCTCAAAGCCCTGATGTACGTGCTGGGGGCATCTGCTGCGATTCCCTTCCTGGAGCTGGCATCGTATGCGGGCTACCCATTCGTGCCAGCCTGTATTGCCATGCTGGCACGCATGACTCTAGGTGCGCAGGCCTCTTTTCACACAAGGGCCGAGCCTTTATTGGGACCATTATGCTGCTGCTGTACCATGCGCGTCGAATGCTGCATTCTTATTGTGGAGCAATTTGTGCAGGGACGTGGGGATTCAGGGCAGTGTGGGCGTACGGCGCAGCCATGATAGGGATTGTGCTGGTTCGCACGCTGAAGCGCATCATCTTCTATGAAGCGCGACAGTACAGCATCGACTCGACCAGGCACAACTACCTGCTGCTCGCGCTCTGGATCTTCGAGTTCCCATTCACCTGGTGGCTTGCACTTTTGCCATGAATTGTGCAGAACAGAACAGCGCTGTACGGCTAGCCAACCATGCGGGTCTCGCACTGTGAATGCTGGTACAAACGGAACTTCCTTGAAGGTCACAAACGGTTGGAAGAGAGGGAGCTCTTGCTTTTTTTACTTGTACAGAGTTTGCGTGTAGGCATTCAGGAGAGTCAAGAGAGGAATGGCATGTTCGACTTGGGGAACAGGAAAACGTCCAGTTAACGTTCAAAAACAAAACATTACTAGCCACGTGCACGGTTTCTGTACACACTGTCAAGATGATGCACGGTACCATACATGTGACTTCTGCTCCTATAAATCTTACTTTCCTGAGGAACAAACACATGGCTACGCAGCAGCCTCACTGAATGCCTGCTTCAAGCAGATCTAAATTGCTTCTCAGGGGGAGCACCATGAATTCCAACGGCATGCCACTCGTGAAGTGGCTACAAGGGCCTGATTATTCAGAATGAAAAAACCCCAAGAATATTGAGGCAGCTCTCAGTAACTGTAATAACAAGTAGTTCTCAATGTTCAAAAATGAAATTATATATTGAGAGCTGCACAACGGATGCCTCGACATGCGGAGGCACTCATCCCAGTCCTACTGTACACTGCCGTATCCTAAGAGACTCCCTAAGAGTCTCAATGGCTCATCCTTGAAAGTCAATGGTGGACTCCATTCTGGATCTGGCTGTCAAATAGAGGACCACAGTGAAGACAATGCAGATGAGGACATAGAGCTGTTGTTGCGGCAAGTGCAGCCAGGAGCTGCCATTTGTCGCCACACTGTCACAGCTTTGTCCCAGCAGCACATCACGCACACCCAGGAGGCTCCCACGCACGCCCTCTGCCGTGGCCGTGGCTGCCAGCATCAGCATCAGCTTCCTCGCCTCTGGCACCTTGACAACCTGCCTTTGTTCCATACACACCTTATACACTGCTTACCCTCTCATGACTACTTAGGAGAAATTCTTCTCCACACATGCAGGAATCTTCCCTTGCTGCAACCAACAAGCAGTGGACAACTGCAAACTGAAGGAGTGCACATTTGTTGTCTGCATCAGCACATTACCTGGATGACCTCATTAGCCCAGCTGTCAGTTGGGCCGCTGCTGCTCGCTTGTTTGCCCAACCTCTGCTCTGACGCGCTGCACGAACCCTTGCCTGGCAGCATGTCAGGAGGGATCAGGTTGGCAGTGGCATCCACGGCCACACGGCAGCTGGCATGATGCACATGAGATTGGGCCGTGGGAGCGGGACAGCTCCCCTGCAGCTGGTCCTCTGGCTGCATCGTCGCTGAATACACTTCTTCCTCGACCACCACTGTCCTGCAAGGTGGCAAGATGTGTGAGAAACAGCTTCTTTTTCAGTACCAGAAAGGTGCGATAGAGGCAGCTACAAACACAGATTGGTGAATGTATGCAGTGCAAACCTGCTGGTGGTGGAGGGCCGTCTGAGGTATGAGTTGACCAGTTCATGCACGAAAACGCGCGTGAGGCCGCCCATGACTGCGCTGTTTTGGCCCTGACCAATGGCAGCCAGCAGGTCTGCCCATGAGTTGGTGCCTTCCAGCTTCTCCATGTACACCTCCATGCCCTCCCTCACAAATGTGCGGATGCTGGATGTCGACAGCTGCTGCCCCTCCCGGCTCCCTGATCACAGGCAAACTTGCAATCTCAGCTATCTAATAGCAACAATGCTGGGCGAACCAAGCATTTGAGCAGCGTCTCAATCTCAGCCTGACGAGAAGCAACACAATCAAATGCTGTAGCACGGCAGAGGCAGGCCCGCACTCACCAGCAAAGTGCAGCAATCTCTGCATCATGTCAGGCTGCCCAGAATCTGCCGCAGCTTGCGCCAGGTTTGAGCAAAATGCATCTGTGGAGCTCTTGCATGCGACGCTGATGGCCAGGGTCAAGAGGCTGCTGCCGCGCTCGCTGCTCAACACATCCAGAATCTTTGTGGTCATGTCTCTGGATCCCTCGCCTAATGATGAAGCCCCCTCCACAGCCCCCCGGACTGCTGCTGACACGAGCTGTGATGTCGACTGCTGCACTTCCTGCACGTGACATCCAGTGACTTGTCCATCCAGACACACAAGTGGGAATTCACTGCACCCAAAAAGTAAAGCCCAGCAATACTTGTCCGTCTCACCATGTCACACTGCATCACTCCGTCTTGGATTCAATCTTAGCGGTGGCATACCTGGGACTCTGCCAGCCGCAGCAGTTGCCTGAAGCTTTGCGGCAGCTGCTCTGAGTCCGAGCTCAGAAAGCTCTGCAAGTCGCTAAGCAGCAGAGAGCTGACCTCGGACCCCACCAGGAAGGCCTCACTGTACTTACGCAGAGCAGCCCTCAAACGACTCACGTACGACTCACTACCACTTTTTGTGCCGTAGTATGAACGATATGCAAGCACAGCTGCAGCAGCTGTCAGCAGACCCCCACAGGCCAGATATTTCCTCTGACGAGGCAATCTGACTGGCCAAAATTCCATCAGAGGCTACAACTGCACCCCAAAGGTGCAGAAGACACGTTTGTTGCAGTCGGGACACTTGGAACTGAGGATTGACAGGTTTACACAGACGCTCCTTTTCTGTAATTTACTGTTCCCGGTCAGGCTATGATGTGCACCAACGCAATAGAGTCGCCTTGATAATGTCAAGCAAAGTTGCAGAAGTCGAAACGAGCAAGCAGTGCTCCTTGCTGACAGGGCTTTTAAGAGTTGTTGGAACTGGTTTGGAGCACGTGCATCAAGACAAAAGGCCGGCCTCTCAGATATGACATCGCTGCATTTAATGGACGAGCTTTCTGTCTATCATGTCGTGATGCAAATTAAATTTGGGAGATTTGCTCAGTGCAAAAGCGAGTTTCCTCACACCTTCATTGGATCGCCGTTGGGAGGGTGGGCATTCAAATGGGTTTTGCACGTGCGGTAAATCAACTCTATTTTTAGCAAGTTGCATCTGGAGAACAAAACTCGTGGACGAGCAGTGCTATCTGCAAGTCACTTCGAACTCTACTGAAATACTAGAGTCTCGAGGACTTCCAGAATAGAAAACACCAGTTGAAAGTGTGCAGATCATGGAGTCGTCGCCAAAGCTTGACGAGGAATCTTTCCTGAAAGCCTTCACTGAACGTATCGCCTGTGCACAGCAAAGTAGGAAGCAAAAAAATGGTACTGAAGCCGAGGACTCCCTTGTGGTGGGAGGACGACCTCTGACAATTTGCATTTGCTATTCGACCCAAATCATCGAAGGGTTTGCTAAAATTTTGTTTGATTACAGGATTTGGATGATTGTGAAGTATCGACAGATGGATCTTGTCAATATCTCACGGTGGACGAGAAACATGCTATCGCAATCTTGGAGGTCGAACACATCCAGGCATTACTCGAGCAGGTTGTAAACCATTGCTTTGTTACTCCCGTGTAGTAACAAGATACAGCTTGAGATTCTTCAGGATCTGGCCATGCCTATGTGTTTCTAGTTTTGCCGAGATCTAAGGGTCTTCCCCTGCAGGCGATAGCAGAATCTGAGAAGGCATTAATGGAGGGTGAAGCCAGGCTTGCTGACTGGGAAGCCAAAGTGTCTTCAAACAACAGCTGCTTGTATCAATTGAAGCATGACGCACTTCCTGAGGCAGGCCAGCGCAGTGAAAAGGTCACAGCAGACCGCATATTGAGGCATCTGGAGCACATGATTGATGCTAAAGGCGCAGCAGTAGAGAGTTTCACTATTCAGGCTGCCACTCTGAAGGTGGGCGTTCTCATACAGTCATGTAAAACTGATACAACAGATTGCTGTCCACACTGACCACCAGAACCCATGAATACACCACCGACACGGGCGCTGCTCGATTCATGTTCTTGCCTGTGTTCTGCTGAGCTCTTGAGAATTTTTAGAAGGGCGTGCAATGACTTGATGCGCAGGGAAAGTTGAAGAGTATACAGCACCATACGCAGCAACAGCAGATCTTAGGGGAAAGATTGCACGCTGTGGATTTTGATCAATTGACAATCGAGAATCAGGAGCTCATTGCTCAGTTCAGCCAGTCCAACGCGGCGCTCTTATGCGCAAAGCGCAAGTCAGCTTCTTTGCTTCAGGTGACCATGCCAGTATACAAACGCACCATTCATTGGGAGGAAGAGCAAGAATAATTTCAAAGCCAATGCTGTCCCGTAAGATCATCTTGGCATGCCAGCAAATGTTTCTGTTGACTATATTCGACACACAAAATAATTACAGTCATCGTCAGTTAGTATGCATCGGCCGATTTGCCACGGGATGCCTTACTTAATGCAGGCACTGTCTCAGAGGAAAGGGATGGTGAGGGAGACGATGGAGATGAGTGTGCGTCTTGTAGAACAGATCGCAGCATGCAATTCGAGCTGCATTGATGCAGGAGGCGACAAGCAACTCCTTGTCTATTAGCCCAAGCAGTTCAATGACATAAGCGATGGACAATTGCTTGCTAAATAGGAACGTTCAACATTCAATGCAATGTGAAATAACAAGATGTCGCAATGCTCGCTGCCCTGATCACATCAGTACAGCAGACGTTCAAAGTAAGCAGACACATACATTATGAAACGTGCTTTTGCGTACGTGGATCATTCATCGAAATAGTGGCTCTAGGACCTTGAAGTCTTCACTGAGTGGCACTGCAGCTGCCACGTCCTGCGCATCAGCAGGCAGGAACCACAGCCTGCGCTCTTTGGGTGTGTCCAGTTGCACCAGTGCTCCTTTCACATCCCCCAGGGGCCAGCCCCGCAGCTTCCACACCTGCACACAACCATGGCGCTCGATTTGTCACCCTGTGAGAGGTTCCTCTGGCGACATTGCAAGTCACATGCACGCTCAGGATTGGGCAGCAATGACCATCCAAATGGCACGCAATTGGAAGAAGGCCGACCTGTGGGTATTTAACGTCCTGGAGTGGTACGATGGCACAGGCTGCAAGAGCGCTCTTCTCGCTGGCGTACTGCCTCAGGAACCCCAGGCAGTTCTGCAGCATCTCTGGCGACTGGAAAGCTTCCTTGACCTTCACCTGGCTCATGCTGGACTCCAGATCTGTAGATGGCGGCCCTTCAGCATGCCATGAATGCACAATGAGGGCGAATAGTCATTTCAAGGACCGCATGCAAATATGATGTCAGCCATCACTTAATTAAGTCTGTGACCTCCTTACCAAGGAAGTAGACAGATGGCTCCAGCGTGTCAGCGTCCAAGGCCAGGGCTAAGCATTCCCTCTGAAATTCTGCAGTGTCTGCATTGAGTTGTCCAGACGGGTGCACTTGTTTTGCGCCCAGCGGTGCAGCCTGGCGTGCATGGAGACTCCAAGATCAGCCTTTGCACTGAATAATCTGCTCTTTCCTCACTTATAATAGACCTTGCAGGGCTATTGATGTTCCCAAAAGCTCAAAAGTGTCATTGTGATACCTGTTTGTTTCCCTGAGTTTTCATCTCAATGCCACTGTTGCCGTTCACCGACTTGTTTTTCTCCTGATTTTCTTTGTCTTTCTTGGCATTTGGCTTTGATGAGTTTATCACTTTCTTGAGCTCTCGGGCTTTCTTTGCCATCTCAGCATTCTGTGCATTGCATTTTAGTGCGGCTTCCACCGCCTGGAGTGCCTGCTCCAACACATAATCTAGCTATGATATGGTCGCTGGAGTAAAAACAGCGAGAGGTGATAATGTCATTTTGCTTTATTTGGAAGTCTGATTGCTTGGATCAGGTAGGATCACCTCAGTGTAAGCCCCTTGCAGCTCCAAAGCTAAGCCCTTTCGAAAGTGCCCCTTTTCCCAGTCTGGCCTCCGACGTATGCACTCTTCAGCATCTTCGAGCGCTTTTGCCGCCTTTTTTAGTTGTAAGAGAGCTGCAGATCTGTTAGAGTACAGAACGGCAGAGTCTGGGTCCTCCTTGATGCCCTGCAGGAACATCACTAATATTCAGACTGTGAGCCAGAAGTCACCCGATCTCAACGATCACCTGCGCGCATTGCACCCACCTTGGTGTAGAGACCAGCAGCTTTGAGCCAGTTCCCCTTCTTATATTCCGCGTTTCCTTGGTCTTTGAAACTGCAGCTCGTTGTCTGACACATCTTGATTAAGCACACGAGGGCGACGTCGGACCGTGATTTGATGCACCAGTTGTCATGATCTGTCTTCACTACAGCAACGATCTTCTAGACACAGACTTCTTTCTCATCGCGCTGAACTTCTGCATGCATTGACCGGCAGGCCATGACCAGTATTGCTCGAGCAGCTGAATCTCCTTCGTATTTTGCGATCCTCTTTCCCTCTCCTCTATCATATTCCATCCTCATGTGAAGATGGCAGGGAAAGGATACAATTACGCGGATGATTACGAAGACGATTGGTATCAGCAAGATGATGACTTTGAGGACGACGACGAGGATGATCCAGAACTAGCAGAGGCTGTCAGGGCTGTTGAAGCGCAGAAAGCAGCAGAAAAACCTGTAAAAAAGGTGATTCAAAGTTTCCGCTATCCCTTTTAGAGTGCAAGCCCTCGTATTGTTGGCGAAGAATCGCCTGGCTGTCCTCCATGGTTCCTTGCTTCCTCCAAATGCCTAACCCAAAAGACAATCGATTAGAATATCCTGATTAGATCCTATCCATACTACTCCAGATGGATCCCAAATTGATGCCATGCTGGTGTACTGCAGTGCTCGGCATAGTACAGTAAGCCACACTGGTATCTCACCACCAATGTGGCTGGATCAGCGTTTCCATGCTGATTCCATGCTGAAAATTGAACTTCTGGTGTCTTTCCATGACAGGGCAAGGCCGTTGTAAGCAAAAGTGGTTCTAGTGTACCACCACAACCGGGCGGAAAGGGCACTGCTGCAAAGAGCGTGGGCAAGGCAGGCATTGACGCAGGTGCTTCTGCCCTGGCTCATTACCTCTGTGATCCACCTCCTACTCTGCCGAGCGGCAAGCCTCAAAAGGGGGGTACGTGTTGATGCTGTACTGCATCCTCATGTCCTCGTACCTGCTGCTGTCCAGACGCATGACAAGTGCTGTGATATTAACGAGCTTGCTGCGTCATGATCTGCTGACATGCCTGGCCGTTTTACAGGCAGGAGAGTAGAGCAGCCACCCCCAGTATCACAGACCTTTCCAATAGCGCCACAGGAGTCTGCAGCAGATGAGGGGAGACTATTCAGATTTGACCAACCATCTCCGGATGACCGCGTGCTAGCAGCTCAGTCAGGCAAGCCCGTAGTGTCGCTAGCGCAGAATAGAGCGGCTCAGCATACCCATGCAAGGTGAGACCACATCTATCGTGCCTCTCGCTCGTTCGCTGCCATTGCTTTCATATTTGGCCCTCTGCATGGAATGCTTTGCATTTTCAATCGTTTCACATGGCAAGTTTTCTTGGCAGGCCAAGTGTTGCGGCACAAGAGGAAGTGGAGAGGGGAGTGGCAGCGATTCAGCTGCAGGGTGAGGAAAACGGCAGCACTTCAGGTCGTTCTGAAAGCAGATGGACCGATCAGCAGGTTGCCTCGACAAGCGGGAGGACAGAACTCGAGCCTCAGCTCCAGGTATGACATCCATTCAAAAGTCCTCCACCATGTGAGCTCCCTGGTGCATTGAGAAGAGGGACGACGAGAAGACTGATCATCCATGCAAGCCATTGTCATGGCAATGCACCCACGCTGCCATATCTGCTGGCAACCATCCAATCCCCACGCAATGTACTAAGAAGATCCTTGAATTGCAGCGGAGGCGGCGGCCGCTGTCAGAGTACAGGCCGGACAGTGACCTGGCAAGAGCATGCGACGAGGCGAGTGCGCGGGAAGGTGTAGAGGCTAATGGCAAATCGCGGCTGCATCTGGTGGTGCTGGGCCATGTAGATGCTGGCAAGTCCACGCTCATGGGCCGCCTGCTGCATGAACTAGGGTGAGCTGCGCACTTGCATAACGCCGGGAAAGCCCTAAAAAGAGCCGAATTCGACCTGTAAATTTCCATCTGAGAACCTGCAACAATTTTCACTTTGGGACAATAGTGGGGAAAAAAATCAAAAAGTGACCACACAATGTGTCCATGCAGGCACATCAGCCAGAAAACTGTGCACAAAGCGCAGCGCGATGCAACGGCGGCCGGGAAGGGGTCGTTTGCATGGGCGTGGCTGTTGGATGAGAGGGCCGAGGAGCGCTCGAGGGGGGTCACCGTCGATGTCGCATCCACCTTCTTCGAGACCCCAAAGCACCTGGTCAGGCTGCTGGATGCGCCCGGCCACCGCGACTTTGTGCCCAACATGATTGCTGGTGAGCTCGCAGAGTTCAAAAGAACTTGTTTCGAAGAGAAAATTGCCCCTTGATGAAATGCTGCATGTCAACCTTAGCATGTACATGCTCCCAAGGATGCAGAGGCATCCACGATGTACCATAAAAAGCATTTCCTACAATCATATCCATGCCACAGTGGGGGAATTGCTTGCTGCAGCGCTTCTAGTCAACACGCCCATAAGCACTTTGATAAACACGGCGTGCCATCGCGCAGGGGCAGCCCAGGCGGACGCTGCGCTGCTCTTGGTGGATGGATCGGTGGGGGGATTTGAGGCGGGCTTTGATGCGGGCGGCGGCATGGGTGGCGGGCAGACGCGGGAGCACGCGCAGCTGGCGCGCAGCCTCGGCATTGAGCAGCTCGCCGTCGTCATCTCCAAGCTGGACACCTGCGCCTTCTCCCAGGTCCGCCCTGACTCATCCGCCTCACCACCCCCGTTAGGTTATGCATTGAGAGGCAGGAAGAGCAATGACAGTTGTGGGTGTGTGCAGGAGCGGTTTGAGCAGGTCAAAGGGGCGCTTCTGCCTTTCCTGCGCACATCAGGCTTCAGGGAGAGCCAGGTGCAGTGGCTGCCGGCCGTGGGCCCCTCAGGGCAGAACCTGACGGATCACCCCACTGAGCCGGCACTGAGCAGCTGGTGGCGGGGGCCCTCGGTGGTGGCCGCCATCGACGCATTCCGGCCGGCGGCGCGCGCTTTGGAGCGGTCGCTGCGCATGCCCATTGCCGACGTGTTCAAGGGATTGCGCGGGGGATTGACCGTCGGCGGCAAGCTGGAGGGCGGCGCTCTCAAGGTCAGGCATCCCCTGTGAACGCTGTGGGGCTGTGTCAGCTTGACACTTGGCCATCACACCTGACTCCTTTGTTTTTGTCAGCCTGCATGCATCAGACTGACAAGAACAACAGCATCACTGCAAATATTACATTGAAGAGGATCTTCAAGGGAGAAATTCTGCTGGAGAAATTCCGCAATCCCACTACATACAGCAGCTGCAATGAATGCCTTGGCCTGCCAACCATGCATGCATCGTGAATGGGTCTGTGAATGGGTGTACAGGTGGGCACGAGGGTGCTGGTGCAGCCGGGCGGCCACCAGGCAATGGTGCGCAGTGTGGAGATGGATGGCCAGGCCGCGGCGCTGGCGAGGGCTGGCGACACAGCGGACGTGGTGCTGGCGGGTGTAGATGCCACGGCGCTGGCGGTGGGCGCGGTTGTGTGCCACCCGGACTGGCCCGTGCCGGTGGCCGGCCGGTTGGAGGCGCGCATCGTCGTGCTGGACCTCCCGCTGCCCATCCTCAAAGGCCGCCAGGTAGAAGTACCAAAAGCTTTGCTGTGCTCTAACCATCGATCAGCCACGCTTGGCCGCAGTGTATGCATTCTGATCATAATCGCGACAGGGCTGAGACATGTCTTACTGTGAGACGCAATCTGTTTAAGCTGCAAAGCAGCCTTTTTTCCCGATTCCGGCGCTTTTACTGGTTTTCATGTATGCAATGTGACCTGAATTGGATGCTGGAAGCTGCAAATGTATTTCAGGCGCCTGTTGGATGTTTGCATGCAGAGATGTGCTGTGTGAAGAGATGTTTCACTAGGGAAGCTCTGAGGACTGGTGATGTGCGGCGCAGGTGAGCGTGCATGTGCACACGGCGCAGGAGTCCGGCCAGATTTCGCGGCTGGTCTCTGTGCTGAATCCAAAGACGGGCGAGGTGACAAAGGCGCGACCGCGCGCTCTGACCAAGGGGCAGACGGCGGTGGTGGAGATCAGCGTGGCTCGGCCCATGTGCGTGGAGCTGTACACCGACTACAGAGCCCTCGGCCGCATTGCCCTGAGGGATGGCGGGCACACCATTGCAGTGGGCATAATTGTGTCGCTCCTTGACTCTGACTGAAATCTGGGCCAGTGTCTCCTGAGATCAGCTGCTTGTACTTGAGATACACAGGCGCCATAAATTGTAGTTGTGCGCCTGGTTGCAACAGGGCTCTTGCCCCAAATTTCCCTTTTTAAATAATTTGAGCAGTTACAATTGTAGATTCTTACACCATTCTTTACATCAGCAAGACTTCATTCAGCTGTTGAAATCACATTCAGCATAAGATGAGGGCCTACATATGATAGCTCTCATCAAAGGCTGCAGCATCGCATTGCGCAAAATTGGCTATTTGCTCTGGGCCAACAAATTGAAAACTACATTATACAGTATCATACAGCAGGCGTTGCACAGGTACAAGGCAAGTCCAAGCCGGAGATCAGGTGATATGCGGTTACTACAGTTAATTAAAACGTATTCTAAACTATGCTGCCATATGATCGCATGACATGCTCATGAATGAAGCTGACACACTGCTTTCACCTAGAATCAGCTGAGTTCTGAAGAGTTCTCAATCATGCTGGTGTCTCGTATCAAAATTATTATTGGTGTCTCATATCAAATTTATCATTGTCGTCTCGTAACAAAATTATCATGGGACTTGAGCTGACAGGGGCCTAATCAATGCTGGGGAGGCCATGAAGGTGCAGACGCTGCAGGGAACGGATTTGCATTCTGGACTGAGCATACGTTTCTGGTGCTGCCAGGCACTTGCATCTCCATCTGATTCAGCGCATCAGCCTGGGCACAAACAACACATCAGCGCCATCATCTCAACGACTGGCCAGCATGTTGCACAGCCCAGCATTGAAAGAATCAAAGAATGGAGGCCATCTTGCTCATGCAAAGTGCAGCAAGCACTGGGTAGCTCATGAGTGATCACCTGTTCCTCGTTCAGGTGCAAGGCTCTCCTGATCAGCAGAGATGTGACAGCTGCTACCTCACAGGACTGGCACATGAAAGTTTGGCAGCCCAATCCCATCAGCAGCAACCCTGCACATGAGAAGGCCTACTGAGCATCTCAACAATCCTTCCATATCTGGACCTAAACATGCAAACCAACGCCTCTTATTTTCACATCGAATCCCTGCAGAAGATGTTACTTCCTTGTTGACTCACCCCCGGCTGCCAAGCAAGCAAAAATGAGGCCAGAGCCCAATGTGTCGGCTATCCTCTGGATGCTGCCTGGGTCACAGATGTGCGAACGATGCTGGAAGAGCGGAAAGTCAAAGCAGTGCTGCGACGCTGCTGTGTCTGTGTCCCCAGACGCCGCAGCCATGGCTTTCATGTTCAGGGTGAAGATGATCCCTGCGCAGAATTCACAATCACAGTGATTAATCAAACCACAAAACTTCATATGTGGAGCACAGGAGCAACTTTGACAGGAGTATATGTCATGGCGGGATTCTTTTGGTGGGTTCTGTGATCATTTGGTGGTGCACACCTGTCGTCTGCAGGGCCCCCAGGAGAACCAGCCATGCTGAAGTGAGGATCAGCAGCACGCAGAGGACCCTGGCAAGCATCAATTGAGCCCTCCGCACAGACACGTTTTGGCATCCTGCATGCGATACGATGAGGCCGGATTCTCAGTCTCAGACTGGCAAGAAAGTCATGCACAGAACATGTTAAGAAAGTTCCTCCCAATCAGCATCGCACCTTCTTTCGCCAGGATCATATCCATCTTGCAGGTCACCAAGATGCGCACGAGGCAGGAACTCAGCAAGGCTAACACTGGCACGACTGCTGTTGTGGCAATCACAGCAGCCTTGTAGGCGACTGTCCAGGAGCCTTTTGCCCCATGCAGGATCCCTGTTAGCTGCTGAATTGCATTCAGCTGCGCAAATGCCTGTATAAAGTGAAAATAGCTGTCAAGGTGTGCCAACACGTCAGTGTCTAGTTCTTCCAGGTGTTGGTCTGAGTAAGTTGGGAAAGGTAATTGAAGGGTCTCAGCCAAGACGTCACTATTGTTCAGCTGTCACTTGTGATCAAAGTACATACCTGAGAACAGAATAGCACTGCTCCAGCAATCGAAAGCGCCAAAGCGGCATGAGCCAAAAGGGATCCACAGCCGCAAGCTCTGCGGTTACAGGAATGTCAGTGCCCCCTTTAGTTTGTTGGTTTGCTTGCAAATGAAGCTCTCCAAGGCCACATCACCTCGAAGAATCTTCTGGCATCTTCATCGAGTCAGCTGGCCCGCCTGATGGCAAAATGGCCAGTGGTGATGCCGTCAAACCCTTGCTGGATCCTCCGCAGGGAACATCATCACAGATGGTAGAGGTTGATATCAATATGACAAGAGTATTGTAGCTGATGGGGGAATCGGTGATTGTGGAAGCATCTGATCGCTTCTACACAGACAAATGCTGCTGGTATGTGTCTATCCTTGCAAGGATTTACGCTCAATGGTATATGAGAAAGCAAATCCGCTCGATTGAGATGTGATGCTGGGATCACTCGGACAAAAGAGCAAGCCGATATTCCTCAGGAAGCTTCTGCATGCACCTGTTCCCCGTACTACGGGCCACAGATTTAAAGGACTGTGACCACGTTGGATGCCCATCCTCATCACTTTTCTGACGGTCTTCCCTTAATTTGAGGATGACATATCTTTATGACGTTCACTAGTGTCTAGAGGAAAGATTCCTGTGGTTTTCCCTTGCGTCGATCTCATGTGATCTACTCATGTCCGTGAGAAATGAGGACCTCCACTGGCATGCACGATTCAGAACCTTCAATTTCAAGACACAATGATCATCCTGATACTCCAGAGAGCACGATCGCTGCCGGAGATCGGCAGACAAAGACACCCTGGTGGGCATGGCTACTCCTTGCTGCTGCGGTGAGTCCTGTCAGATTTTCTCCCTGCTTGAGTCTAATGACTTGTACGACAGGGAAGTAATACTGATTAAAACCATTGCTTGTTCCTGTACTGTGCTCCCCTTGACAGCTGTTCTTGGGTGAGCTATCTCTGACCCCTTCCAGGGATATGCAGTAGGGATACCTTCACCTGTTTTGCAGGTCGTCGCTGTATCCTCAGCAGCCACCGCCTTTCGTTCGATGAGGGAGGTTCCCCCGATGACACTGGCAGCCTGGCGCCTGCAACTCACATCACTGCTTCTTTTCCCTGGAGCTGTCATACAGTACAGGAATCTGGCACCAGGTGATTTGGTGCTGATGGTGTCTACTAGCTTGATGCTCTGTGATAAGTCAACCCAGACGTGCGGACTGTGAAGGACTCTTAAATAAAACGTGTGTAGCGTGGCGAGAGCAGGCGAAACAGAATGGGCTGCTCATGCTTCTCTCCGGCATGTCATTGGCCTTCCACTTTGCATTGTGGGTCTGGGGCATCGATCACACTAGCCTGACGCACGCCCTGCTGTACGTGTCCATCACACCAATTCTGATTGCAGCGGGTATGTGGGCAATGAGCAAGCCTCTTTCGCAAGGTGATGACACGGACTACTTCATAGCAATACTGGGGGTTATGCATGTAAAGATGGCTGAGCTGCCTTAGTTCGATCGCATGACAGTGGGTCCAGAACGGTGCATGCATGCAAGGCTAGTTGATGCATGCTTCAAAGAGTCTCCTTACCAAGATGCTATGGATCTGCAGGGGAGAATATTGGCACAGGCATTGGGGCCGTGGGTGGGCTTTTGTTGGCATTGTCAGGGGTTAAGGAAGGAGAGGTGAGTGCGAATACTTCAAGGTGTCTCACGTTGAGTCAGCAAAGCAGCAGCATCACTTTTGAGCAAGTGAAAGCTTGGCATGTGTCTGGCAGGTGACATTCGCGGGTGACTTTGCCTGTGTAATTGCTTCACTGGCAGTGATAGCTTACCTGTCCATTGGAAGGCGCCTCCGGTCTTGGATGCCTTTGTTTGTGTATGCATTCCCAGTCACAGGTATACATTGCGACCAAAGTCAGCCCTTGAGCACACCTCAGTAAATCTTCATTGTGCAGACCCTGAATTGCAGCTCAGGGGTACAGTGTGCAAGACATTGAGTTGTTATTAGGGCAATAATGAGGAGCTGCATGTGCAGGTTCAGCAGCAGGGTTTCTAACTCTGTCAGCAGTCACCTTTGGGGGCGCCTCTGTGGCTTCTTCTGGTCAAAGTGGAGTTGCGGGGTGGATCACATCTAACTATTTGCCGGGCGTGATATATCTGGCAGTGATTCCTGGCATCCTGGGACACACGAGCTTCAATGCACTGCTCAAGTACCTACACCCCTTAGCAATTGCCCTGCCGCTTACCCTCGAGCCTGTGATTGGTAGCCTGATAGGCTTTGCTTTAGGCCTAACCAGCCCTCCATATGCGCTGACATATGCTGGTGGAGGGGTCCTACTAGCAGCTGTTGCCTTGGTGACCGTGGCTGGGTACCGGCGTGAATGTGCAGAGAGGGAGAGAACGTGAAACATCCTACCCTGCATTGTTCATTGAGCAAGTACCTCTTCTTTTTGCTGGTGCATGCGAGGTAGAGGTCTCCAAGCTCAGATTAATCAATAAGCAGGGATGTTGGCACCCTGCATGCTTTCTCTGTAGCATGGCGAAGTTGTGCGCATGCTCTATAAAAGGGATGCAGACTTATTTCTGCTAGTAATTGCAGTTTTTGAAACCCAGAGGGTGGAACCATCACTGCTTGTACATGATGATTGTACTATAATTATTTGTGTCATATGTCATCGTGCCATGTCGGAGTGTGGGCTGATAGGATGCATTGTGAGCTACTCTGAAGTTGATCCCAGCTATAATCATGAACACCACAATATTCATTGGCTTACAAAAAGCTGTTGATGGGACTACTGTTATTCTTCGCTTCTCAGGGCGGAGCTGTGCCTACGTCCATGTACTTCAGGACCTCTGTAAGAACCTTTTTACTTCTAAATGTCATTGAGAAGAAATATCTGCTAGTCAGCATCATCAGCTCATCACACAAGGAGCTGAGATCAAATGACAACCCATCCAATAAACTTTGGAAAAAAAGCTCAAGAAGCAACATGTGCAACATGGCAGGCATGTAAGTCTACCAATTCAAGTGCGTCATTGACGTCTTGCACCTGGCCCAAACAACAGACAGTCTTTGTAAAGCCTACCAAGGTCTCACCTTGCCATGTGACTGGTTTCCAGTGCGTGGTCATTCATTTTGGTTCCAATAGACACTACAGGAATAGAAAAAAGAAGATCCATGCTGGTCAGCTTGCGCATACTCTACAACAACCCGTGTCATCCAACTGATGCTACAACACACCCTGTGCAGTCCAAAAATGGCAGTGGAGCAAGCCAACGCAGTCGGCCATGCTGAAAAATATCGATTTAGTCGTCTCATGAAACTCTGTACGTTTCCAGGGCATGCTCTTCCTCGGCCCTCTGCCTGTCATTTTCCAACGACAGCCCTTGTGTGGGATCATTTCACCGAGCTGATTTTGCATCCAAGACGGCGCTGGCAGGGAGCAAGAACTGATGCAGGGACTCTGCTTTTGAAAAGCAGGCCCAGGGGCCACCTGGCAGCGCAACACCGGACGCCACCGTGATGCGCCTGTCATCCAGCCACTGCACCGCTGCAATGTTGCAGTACACCATCTCACATGCCTCATTCCTAGGCAGGTGGTACAGGTCCCCCTCGTCCTTGAACTCCCATGACTCCCAGTCAACGACGCCCAGCCACACCGCCGAGTCCTCCTGCAATCCACACAAATGCCCCCCTTGAACCTTGCAGTTGATCTTTGCTATTGATCTGCACCAGCAGTGGTCCTCCATTCTCCTTTGTATGAGATGCGTGCCGGGTCATTGCTGCCAAAAAGTTGTGCAGCGTTGTGGTGTGGCTATCTGACAAGTCAGACAAGCAATTGAAAGCTAAAATGCCTACCTGTGACGCAATGAGCATCCTGTTGCTGCGGATAGCAATGCCAGAATACTGCGTGAAGGCGGCTGTGGCCGGGATGCTGATGACCTTCTCAGGCACCCACGCACATCTGGTGCTGTCCTCCTTCATGCGCGACACTATGATCCTGCCATTCCCCCTGTCACGCCCATGCTGGCCGCCGGCGCAGTGATTGCCATCACACAGGCCCAGCAGGAACTTGTCTGCAAGCATGGCACCCCAGACGTCAGCTCCAAACAAATGCGCATGGCTTGTAGCTTTTCAGCCTGCACCCAGTGATCACACATGAATGAATTGTGGGTATGGGCTTGACAGAGACAGAGGGTCACTCACTTCCCTGGTCATCATAGTGGATTTGGATGTCCTGGAACCCCGTGACTGACTGCGACAGGTTGAAGGCAACGGCACAGTTGCGCTGCACTTTGTAGCTCTTCAGGTCCCCCGCCACCTGCAGCTCATGTATTATTGGCCGCAGCTCCTCACCTGCAATGGCCAGATCGCATACTCGTAATCTCACATCAGATGGCAATATTTGCAACGCTTGCCTTGACCCAAGCATGGGAATGCGCCACAGCAAGGGGGATGTACCGGTGGCGTCTGAAATGCGCCGTTCTTGCACGGCCAGCAGACCGCCGGCGTCCCTTTTGGCGGCAATGCCTCCAAAGGAGGTCTTGTTGATGCTACTTGAGATGGCAACCAGCTTGTTGCTGTCGTCCATTGGGGCCAGTCTATTGGGGATGTAGGCCAGTGTCTGGGAACTGTGCGCAACACAAAGCTTGTCAGGGTCACAGATCTCCTGCACATTTCATACAGCCTGGCAACACCAACAAGGGAGATCTTGGTAACGGTGGGCGCTTGCGGAAAATGACACATGGTGACATCAAAATGTGTTTGCCTTGCATGTGTCACCAAAGCAATGCACACGATTACAGTATGGTAAGAGAGGGGTATGTGCACCTCTTAAAGACAACGTAGTAGTTCATATTGATCTGTTCCAGCCCCGTAGGATCAAAGACAGTCTGATTCAACTCCTGCGAAAACAGGCTGGCGAAGGGCCGCTCTTGCAGCAGCTTCAAAGATGAAGCCTGCCACGCCTTGTCGCTGCAGAGCTGCTGCACCTCATCCTGCCACCAAAAAAATTCAACGTTAATGTTCAGCTTTCCCAAATGCAGCACATCAGGGAAATCAGCAAGGCTGATTAGAAAAGTCATGAACATGAACTTCGTTTGCCAGATGCGGCGCAAAAAGGGGCCACTGGTTCTGGCGCGCACCTGCTGCACTCCTGCTGGGGAAGCACTCGCTTCAGGAGCAGCCACAGGCGCATATGCCGGGGAAGCAGCAGCCTGGGGTGCTGTGGCACCCAGGGGCGCTGGTGCAGCAGCAGGCACAATGCTGGCACTGCTGCCGGCTGCTGTGGCATTGCGAGGCGGCGCTGCAGTGGGGCTCGGGGTTGTGCTTGCTGGGGGCACTCGCCCCTGGTTCTCCAGCGCAGCTGCCAGATGGGGGTCCAGCGGCGCATAATTACTGCGGGGAGGCGGCAACGGCGCGGAGCTGCGCGCCTGTGCCGGCCCGGGGACTGGCGCGCTCTGGGGGGACTGGTTCCATGCGGAGGGCTCTGGCGCCGCGCCCGGCCCCGGCCACCCTACACTGCTCGAGCGCACCAAGCCGGGTGACTGACTGCTGCTGCTGCTGCTTGTGGCGGTCATGGGAGACTGAGCAAGGGAGGGCCCTGGGATGGGCGCTGAACTGCTGCTTCGGTTGCCAGGCTGACCAGAGGTTGCATTGGCACCGTTCTGCTGCAGGGCAGCTAGCAGGCTGGGGTCGAGACCGTACACATTCACCGCCGGTGTGGCTTGGCTCTTGGCGCTGGGGCTCACTGGCAACCCGTCCAGTGCAGCAGATAGGGCTGCGTCTTCGCTCAGCCTTCGGCCCGCCCTCCGCTGCCGCTGCCGCGCAGGCGTGACATGGACAACATGGACTAGGAAGAGCAGGACCAGTGCTGCAGCAAAGATGGCCCTCCTGCCCTTTAAACTAGTCCTGCCTATATGCACCATCTGTTCCACAATTTCCTGCGTGTCAGCACACTGGTTCAAGCTGCAGAAAACAGCGATGCTTCTGCTGACTAACATGAACACAGGGAAAACCTGGCTCACAAGCAGCTACATTGGTGCTCCTGCCACACCTTGCTGTTACGGGGGCTCATCAACCCTGAGACAGCCCATCAGTGCTTGCTATAGAGTAAGCGAGCCTCAGTTTGATCAAGTGGGGATTGCACGGACGACGGTCGACAATGCTGCTCCAACTGCCAGTGACATAGATGACTATAGAACCGCTGACATTCAAGATCGACCTCACCCAGGAAGATGGTAAGGTCTGCAGGTCTGCCAAGGGACAGAAACAGGACGTTCCTGGCATCCTTGCGTAAAGGGGTGACGTGAGATTCGTAACAGCCGGCATGCAGGCTCAGTCAGTCTCTGCTGCTTCTGACAACACGTCCCAGCACCACAATCTTTAGATTCATCGTTTCGTGCTGAGTAGTATTTCTGCTGCCGAAAAATCGTTGGAATGAGGCCCTACCTCCTGAAGGGCCACGAACGGCCTCTCACTCAGCTCAAGTACATCACTCTCTAGCTCAAACAATGTCATAATCAAATGCTTGACTATGTGTCTTCATGTGTGGTGACGACATATCAATGAATATCCGTCAGATCTGAGTGTTTAAGTGGCGGTGCAGGTACAATCGGGAAGGAGATCTTCTATTTTCCTGTGCAAAGGTACGATCTCAGGCTCTTTCCTCTTTACTATTGCATATCTTATATTCGTAATTCGAGGGCATATCGTCAAGGTACGGGTGCGTGATGGGCGTGGGCCGTGCGTGCAGGATCACCATCCCACTCTGTGGTTTTCAGAGGATGGAGCGAGGATTGGGACATATGTCGGGCACAATGGAGCAGTGAACACATGCGATGTCAGCAGTAAGTTGTGACTCTTGGCGTATTCAGACCTAGTGTCAACATCACGCGCAGAGACATTAGTGAGAGAATAAGAAGAAGTGTCTGATAATTGCTTCCTTGGATCGCAGTGGACTCCACGCGTCTGTTGACAGGTTCATCAGACAGCACTGCTAAGCTGTGGGAGGTGGAGACGGGCAGGAATGTGTTTACCTTCAAATACCAGGCACCCTGTCGAGCAGTGTCCTTCTCGATCGATGAGCAGCTTGCAGCGTTGTCGACAGACCCCTTCATGACCACCACGCCCGCCATCAACATTGTCAGAATATCAGAAGACCCGTCTGAGCAGAGCGACCAGCCAGTGCAGCGCTTGGAGGGGTTCAGCAAGAGGATCAATCGAGTCACCTTCACGGACCTCAACACAGTGCTCATCTCTGCTGGAGAGGATGGGTTTGTGAGGAGATGGGATGTGGAGGTCGGTCCTGCTTCAACCTTAATCATCGGCTTGTCGCTCGTACTGCAAGCCACAGGAAGCCCATAAGAGTCCTTTGTGTGGTATTCACGGAATGCCAATATGCTGTTTTGCAGACTGGCAAGGTGAAGGAAGAGGCCAAGCTCCATGAGAAGGAGATCAGGGACATGCAGCTGTACAAGGATGGCACACACATGGTGACAGCGTCCGTGGACAAGCTTGTGAAGCTGGTGGACACACAGACGCTTGAGGTCCTCAAATTCTTCAATACAGACAGGCCAGCCAATGCAGCGGCGCTTTCACCTGTCTTTGACCAGGCAAGCCTCCAGTCCTGGACAGTTGATTGTTGCAGACCTGCAAAGAGCATTTCAGAGATCATGCATGTATAGATTCTGGAGAGTGCTGCTGGTGCAGTCACAGCTTCAAGTAGATGATGAGGGCTGCGGTGTTGCAGGTGCTCATTGGAGGCGGACAGGATGCTGCAGATGTGACGACCACGAGTGATCGTGCTGGAGGCTTCCAGTCGCGCTTTATCCACAAGGTGATTAAACACAGCCTGCTGATCTCCCTCTGAGGGAATCTTGCGTTTATGCGAGCAATTCACTCATCCTTTCTCCTGTCTGTGCAGATCTTCATGGAAGAGATTGGCAGCGTGAGGGGTCACTTTGGGCCCATCAATGCTGTGGCGTTCAGACCTGATGGCCGGAGTTTCGCCACTGGCGGGGAGGATGGATACATCCGCATCAATCACTTTGATAATGACTACCTGTCAGGACGCTTCCTCTGATTTCTAGTCTCGTTATACATGTCGTGTCCAGAACGTAATTCCCATGGCTTTCTCCTGGAAGTGTGCTGGAGAAATGCCACCTGCAGCTGTCGGAAGGGCCACACAGTGTGCAACAACTATTGAACGTCATGTGATGTAAAAATCCCGAACTCAGTGTGGATATCACCAGGCTAGTGACTGCAAGCAGCACCGTGCTCTCAGCTGGTTATGCTGAGGCTCAGAGAGTGCTCCCAGATCATCATGATGAGCGCCCCTGGGGCCAATTGGGCATGCATGCCGTTATTACAAGTTTTCAGCAACTGGCTGACCAACTCTTCATTCTCAAGAGAGCCCTTAAGTGACCTTGTTCGAGAGCAGTATCACTTGACCTCTTGTTTGCATCTAAGAAGTATTACAGTAGGCAATACCTTGCATGCTCTGCATGCTTTGCCACCTGGCACCATCGTCTCTCTACGAATAAGGCCTCTGCCACAGTGTGGAAAACATAAAAAGGGGCATTGAATGCGAAAGGAAGCTCTTGACGCTTGGAATACCTGTTGGATACTCCTTGATTGTCGCTTAGGCCGCCGTTTTACATAAGGATCTGTGAAGCAAGGAAGCATTTCACTGTGCAAGGTGTTGGAGATGATGTTGTAGCAAGATCCAATAATGGAACAAGATTCATTGGGACCTGAATATGTCAGCGAGGTGTATGAGGGCTTGAAAAGAGCTCTCAGTCCCGATGTGAATTTACAGAAGGCTGCGGAAACGGCACTGAAGTCCTTTGAGGCCCGACAGGGATTCTGCTCGTGTCTCGCGGTATGTATGACATCAAATTTCCGATTCTTCTTCCAGATGTGTGGGTTTTCTTGCATCAGCTGTCTGAGCATCGCATGCTTCCAGGAGATCATTGGATCCAGAAATTTGGACCATAGCGCACGATGGTTGGCCACAATCTACTTCAAGAACAGCATAAATCGTCATTGGCGTCTACGACCTGGACAAGGGTGCTGCGCTTGATCTTACAGCTTCTCAAGTAGACTGAGCGTCTTCAGCTCTCAATCTGGACTCTATAAGTATGGCTCTTGACATTGACACAGGGGCATCACGGATCAGGAAAAAACTCATCTAAGAACAAAACTCCTATCCCTGCTTGATCAGGAGGACAGTCAGGCATGCTTGCCACTCATGCTGCACCCACTCACTTATGTGTGCTTCACGCTTTCGATAACCCCATCTCTCCTACAAAATGAGCTTGAATTTCTGCTGCTTCGCAGATTGCTGTGCAAGTGGCCTTGGTCTTTGCCAAGGTTGCCCGCAATGACTATCCCAGGCAGTGGCATTCTGTCTTCGCGGATCTCATTGCGCTCATGCAAAATGGCAGCACAATGACCGTGCGGAGAGTCTATCTTGTCCTACATCATATCCTGAAGGAGCTCTCCTCCAAGCGTCTAGCCTCCGACCAGAAGAACTTTGCGGATGTGAGATTCCCCTTTGCCTCGTCCTAGAGCACTGCACAGCACTGCTCGAGGTCACTCGCATTTTGTGCCTGCAAGCAAGACTGACTGGAGTGCTGCATGATTACAGGTAAGGGAACAGCTCTTCAGTCCATACTGGACTCAGTGGCTGGCAGATACAACAACGCTGCTGCAGCAGCTTCCAGAGGCATTGAATAGCAACGAACAGAATGCATCTGTGATGCTCACGTTTGAGCGATGGTTGCTGGAGCTGAAGGTATGCCTCGAAGGTCAGGGTCACAATGCAGCTTTCCAGAGCGCCACATAATCCCTCGGGACAAACTTTTTCCTTGCCGCAGGGCTTGCGCCGATTGACACTCTTTGGATTCCAGAGCGATGCAAAGTCTTTTCAAAGCGTCCCAGCCGTGGCTCAGGTACGTTACCTTTCTACTCACATTTCTTGTTAAGGTAGCCCATCTGTACATAAAAGTAAGTTGCATGCGTGTGACTGATCACTTGCCGCGCTAAGGAGGACAATGTTCCTTGTTATTGCGAGCTGCATTTTCAGTCTGCGATGTTGCAATGTGGCACATGACCTGCGGTGTTGCGCAGGTGGCACCAGCCTTCCTGAAGTGCTTGCAAGAGTTGCTACCCTTGCGGCATGGGAGCACAAGTAGGCGCAGCCAGCTGCACGCAATGCTGGACCGAGCAATCTTGAAGCTCACAAAGATTTTCACAAATGTGCTAGAGACGCACCCCTGGTCGCTGCTGCACTGCGATGTATTTTCGCCGCTGCTGGACTTCATGTGCAGCCAGATTGTGGGTGCTCCTGCAGCTCCCCTGCAGAATGAGGGCTTCTACACACAGTGCATGCTATTTGTGCACGGTGTGCTGAAAAGTCCGGCATATGGAGGCAGCATGTCAAGCTCGTTTGAGCTAAATCTTGCTGCCAGAAGCCAGGTATGCGTCTTTCTTGAATTCAAAGCATTACCGTATTTTATCTTCTGCATTTGTAAGACCAGGAGCTCACACCCTCTTAGCTAGTTTTCACTTCCACTTATGTTGAAGTGAATAGTGTGTCAATCTTTCTGCAGGCCGCAACCCTCAAACAAATGTCAGCAGAGGCTAAGGCGCGTCTTAAGGCATTCTGGGCAGGCGGCCGATTGCAGTTGCTCTGCATCGCCGTCGTGGAGAAGTTCCTGCCTCTGAATGTGCGCTCTTTGTGTGGACTGCTCATGCCTACCCATAGACATCTGCATAGTGTTATGGGCAAATTGCTTCATGCATGGCACACAGCTTGCCCCAATTCCAACTGTCTTGGGAGTGAAAGAAACGTTCTGCTTGTACTGCAGGCCAAGGAGCTCCAGGAATGGGCAGAGAGCCCTGCAGCATTTCATCATGAAGCAGACATGGGATCGTGGCAGGATCACTTGCGAGGCTGTGCTGAAGTACTTCTGGCAAGCCTGCTAGAGGTGTCCTTCTACTCACATGCTCAACCCCTGAACTTTCCCCACAACTAGATGACACAGTACATGTTCCTGTATGTCATGTTTCCTTTTCTTGTTTATGTGCCTGACACTGAGGGGATTGCTCGGCTGCTCAGGCGGACAGAGAGACACTGGCGCCAGTGATGATGGAGCTGCTGACGAGCACATCGGAGGCCTGCCCAGCGGGGAGTGCTTCCATGCAGCAGGGGCAGCGCATTGGTGGAGTCCCAGCGGCTGGGCTGGCAAAGGAGGCGGCCTACAACGCAGTGGGAGTGGGCGCCTATGAGCTGCATGACTACATCGACTTTATGTTGTGGTTCAACACAGCCCTTCTTCAGGTGACCTTTTGTTGCAATCAAACAATGTATTTAAGAGCTCACTGATAACTCATGTTCTCACTGTGAGTTTTGCACTGGGCTCGGAGGCTCCTGGACTTTCTGCGTGTCAACAGGAGCTGGCAGACACCTCGCCAGAGGCCAAGCCGCTGCGCAGGAGGGCGGCTCTGCTACTGGGGCAGTGGGTGGTCAAGCTCAGCGCTGAGGGCCGCCCTGCCGCCTACCGAGCCCTCCTCTCCCTCATGGCAGACCATGACACCGCCCTCCAGCTGGCCGCGGTGAGTACACCATAACGTTCTTTCATGGTTGCCATGCAACCAGTGACCTTTCATGCTTGGTTTCCTTCCCATCAAAAACTACATGCCACGTGAAATATGATGCCTGTGATGATGAAGTCATAAGTACAGTGCTGATACTTAAGCATGCACAGTTATACCTTCAAACGTGTAAGTAATACCGTTGAGCTGTCTACAGGTGTCCAGCTTGAGGGCGTTGATTGAAGATTGGGAGTTTCAGGAGGCCCCCTTTTTGGAGTATGTTGCACCAGCTCTGCAGCTCTTAGCTGGGCTCCTGCAGGACTCCAATGAGCTAGACACACAGCTGCAGGTGCGTTGAGCACTTCCACAACAAATATTGAAGAAAGTAATCTCAGTATCAAACGGCACTGAGGTGGCTATCTATTGTGCTGCAGGTCTTCCATGTTTTCAACATGATCATTGAGCGACTTGCGGATGGCATCCGCCCCTATGCAGATGGTATCATGCAGCTGTTGCCCTCCATCTGGCAGGAGGCTGAGGGCCAGAGCCTGCTTAGAATACAGGTAGGTGTGCTCTGCGGCTGATGAGCATGCTTGCTTTGGTCCTGCACAGTCATGCGCATTCGACCTTGAAATGCTTGCGCAGGTGCTCATGAGTGTGCAGAGATTGGTGAATGCCCTGGGCACGGACTGCCCCTCCTGTTATCCGTTCTTGATCCCAGTCTTGCGGATATGCACCGACTCAAAGCAGGTACATATCGCCGATCAACATCCTTGTGTGTTTTGGCATCTATCACAACAGTATTCTGAAGGATTTTGGTGCGGGAATCTAATGTAAGTGGATGTCTGTGCTGCAGCCTGATGAGCTGAATCTGCTGGAGGACGGTCTGCAGCTGTGGCTGATAACCCTGCGCAATGCACCTGCACCTCAGCCAGAGCTCCTAGATCTGTTCCCTAACTTGGCCATCGTCATGGAGAGATCAACAGGTGAAGTGTGGTGCTGTTACACAGATGATCTGAAGTACATTTCTTCTGAGAGGCTCAAGCATGCCATGCGATTTACCGTAGCATGCACGCTAAAATCGGTTTCTTTGATGCGCGCAGAGCACATCCAGACAGCCACACAGATCATCACGTCCTGTGTCCTGCTGGGCGGGCCGGACTTCATGAGCAGGCATGCAGCCACGATTGTGGGGATCCTGTGCATCTTGCTGGGGAATGTGAAGGAGCGGGGCATGCTGCTGCTGTTGCCTGTCATGAGCCTGTTGCTTTGCTCCTACCCGGAGCACATGCCTGGGTTCATGGAGCCTGCCCTGCAGCGGCTGCTGCACCTCTTGCTGTCAGACCAGGAGCCCAGCCAAGTGATCGCAGGTGGGCAATCCTCTCTCATTAAGTATCCTGGCTGTGCGGCAAAGTGGTGTGCTTTGCACGGATGGGTGATAGAGGTCAGAGGATGGAATGTTCTTTGCTGGGGTGGATATTCGGATGTCAGGAGAGAGAGTGAATGATTCAGTGGGGCATGCATGTCCAGGTGGTTTGGGCGTCTTTGCTCGGCTGTTGCTGCAGAGCTTGCCAGCCTTCCTGCAGCTGCTGGCTCGGGCCGAGCCAGGACTGGCACAGCTGTCAGCGCCGGCTAGGGGCCAGCCTGGCGAGCGAGCGCTGCTGGCGCTTGTGGATGTCTGGCTGGACAAGTTTGACAACATCGGCGTGCCCCATGCTCGCAAGCTGAGCGCGCTGGCCATGTGTGTGCTGCTGACTGTGCCCGTGCCGGCGCTGCTGGACCGGCTGGAGCCCATCGCTGGGTGCATCACATCTGTGTGGTTTGAGGTAAACTTTCTCATGGGGCTCCCAGAATACACATGACGCTCCCTTCTTGGCATCTCTCATGCCGTTTCAGGGACCGGGCCTTCCATGAAAGGATGTTGTCCTGCAGGTTGAGGGGAGTGACCTGGCGGGCCACATCAGCTCTGGGAACGACTACTTTAGTCAAGCCCAAAGTGATGCTGCAGACACTGTGGTCACCTCCGAGGATGCTGAGGGCGAGACGACCAGGTAATTTTGCTTAACATCCTGCAATCAGCACTGCTTCAACTTGCAACTGATTCTGACTTCAAACCTGTCCGATGCATTTCTGTGCTTGCTCACTGTTACTTCTGCGACAGGAGACAGCAGCTGTATGAGAGAGACGCAGTCAACCGCCTGCAGCTGAGCGTCTTCCTAAAGGAGCAGCTTGCGGCCTGCGCTGCTGTGCATGGTGCTGCCTTTCAGACAGCATTTTCTCACTTGCCTGCCGCGCTCTCCGAGCAGCTGAAAGCAGCCATGGGTCAGGCATAGTTTGGCGCTTACGTTTCGTACACGGCGCTTACATCCGTAGAGAAGTTGAAATTTACAGTTATTTGAATAGAGATTGTTGAGGCAGAAATTAAATTATCAGGAACATAATATCCCTGCTTAAGCAAACCCAAGCAAGAACAATCGTTGTTCTAGTGCACTATCATTTGTCTTGCATGGTGTCTGCTAAGACCAGTTGCAGTTGTAGTGCTCTCTGTTGCTTTGCTTGATCATATGAGTGTGCTGCGACATCCATTGCCACGATTGCATAAAGGACTGTTGTGGGATGCAAAGAAGTGATGGAAGTGGTAAAGGGTGGTAGCTGTCCAGATCAAATTTAGAAAACGAAGGAAACTGTGTGACGTCAGCCAGAACAATATCATCTTTGCCAGGCGCTCTGTCTCTCATTTGCGATTCTGTAGATCTTGCAGTAATCATTTCACTCTTTATAAACCACATCGATTCCATCGAGGACATTATTGAGGCAGCCCTATACGGACAGATTGTCCATGGACGTCCTAAGTGTAGTGGACGTTCAACACCGATCGGACACATTCAAAGGCCCTGGCAGGGCAGTATATGAGTAACATGACGCAACGAAATGCCTTCATCGGTTCCTGCCTGGCGATTGTTGAGTGACCACCGTTTGTCTAGCCTTGGGGCGCATTCTTGCTACCAAAGGTCAGTCACCCTGCTGCTGAGATAACTAATCTAAAGTCCATCTGGAATATAAATTACTGATTAATTGATACGTTGCCATGAGTGCTTGCACAGGTCACGATTGATTTGTCCCACAACCAGCCTGCTGGGATTTTTTGGTGCCAGAAGAAAACCTCCTCCCATGAAAAAACAAAAGCTCCAGCGCACATTTGAGGCCGTACAAGATCCTGTAAAGCATGCGCAAAGCATGACCGTGCTCCAGTGGAATGTCCTTGCAGACGGTTTGGCGCAGTTTGGCGATTTTGAGAGGGTGCGCTTATGAACAGGAATTGCTGTCTCATCTTCTGCAGCACATGAATGCATGCAGTAGGTCTGGGATATCCAATTAAAAAAAGCATTGGAAGTGCTCTTTGCTGCTCAGGTACCGGCTGATGTCCTGTCATGGGAGTCGCGCTCGCCCCAGCTACTCATGGAAATTTTGGAGTCCAAGTCTGATCTGATCTCCCTGCAAGAAGTCAACAGATATGGTACGCAACACACACTAGGCACATGCAGTATCCGTTCCTGCTTGATGCCCATTCACTCTGGATCACGCTTTGCTGACAGCTCTGGCGCATCTGCAGAGGACTTCTTTAAACCCAGGCTTGAGCAGCTAGGATACACAGGCCTGTTTTGGCCAAAGGCATGCTCGCCAGCAGAACAGTATGGGTTTCCCTGTGACGGTTGCGCAATCTTCTACAGAACGGAGCGCTTTGAAATAATTGGCCCACCATGCGGTGAGTAGAACTTGGGCTTACAGCACTTGCAGGACCTGTCTGAGCTGCATACTTCCCCTCTTTCTGACTGTGCAGGCTTGCAATGATTACTCTCAGGTGCTAGCCATGAGTCATGGAATGCATGCATGCCAGGTCTGCCCTTCAGCATTGCAAATGGACCTTCCGGCAAGCAGGGCATGCTGCAAGTTTTGTTGAGGGATCGGTTGAGCGGTCGGCATGTGATTTTTGCCGGCACCCACCTGAAGGCCAAGGCAGGCGAGGTATTGAGGAGCAATTTCCATGAATCATCAACCAAAATACCAACATTTTGTCAGCAATAAATCCATCACTTTCATGTGCGACCACTCACGTCTGTGTGCAGGCTAATGCAGCAGCCCGAGAGCTGCAGGCGAGGCAAATGATGGAGCGGCTTGGCTCAGCCCACCAGGCTGCTTCCAGCAACGAATGCAATCCAGAGAATGGCAGTTCGACTGAACCAGATCGACAGAAAACGCCGGTTGTGATCCTGTGTGGGGACTTCAATGACTCCCCAACCTCATCCGCTTGCCAGGTGCGCCCTCGAGGCATGGCAGCAGGCATGACTGCTGTAAATGGCATTTAATGCGCCAGGATGTTCACTTTGGATACAGTTCCTCAACTGATCATGTCCTGAAATTCCCTGAGCATCTGGATGCCATTGAGCAGCGCGCCTTCAGCACCGCAACACCCGAGAGTGTATTGCTGGCTTCAAATCCCTTGCACCCACCCTGCTGGTTGCGGCAAAGGCATGATCCCTGTTGCAATTACCTGTGGTGATGAAGTGTGTGGGGTGTGCAGGTGGTGCGGGAGCATTGGCTGGGGCTGTCCTGCATCTGGGACTGGGCGGCCGCCCATTCCACCAATGGCTCTATGCCTGCGCCATTCACGACCTGGAAGTTCCGGCCTGATGGCGTGTCACAGCGAACCATAGACTTCATCTGGTGCGTCGCTGATGCACATGATATGTCTTGCCGCCTGCTGTCTGAGAGATTCTGTGCTGCAACTTGTGTACGGCTGAAAGATATGAGCATGTCTTGCTGATCTCATGTGGTTGTTTGCCTGGTGGGCAGGTTCTCAAAGGATCCTCGGTTGCGGCTGCTGCGCCGGTGGCGGATGCCGACAGAGGGCGATATTGGGGAGCAGGGGCTGCCATGCGAGCGTTACCCCTCAGATCACCTGGCCCTGTGTGCTGTCTTTGAATTGGATGCCCTCGAGTGACATGCTGGGACAAGGCAAGCTGGATGTTTCCAGTACTAGACTTTGTTTTAACATGAATAAGCGCCCACTTGTAGAGCTCGTGCGGGACATGTGCAAGCTGGCGGCTAGGAAAATAACTTGCTACCGGCCTCCCAGTGCACATTCCGATGACGTGATGCAATGATGTCTCCTCAAGGAATTCTTAAGACCAAACCAAACGATTTCGCTTACTCGACGCCATTGACAATGCCACTGGCAGCGCTGGAACTTTGTCCATTTGTCCACCCCTCAATATCTACAGCACATAGCATGCACCGTCACTGCATCATGCTCACCATATATATACAGAATTTAATGCTCCCATGATATGCATGTACTACAGATAGTATCGGTAGCCTAGTGACCTGAGGTCACTACCAGCGCTGTATAGCTTCAAATGCCAGAGCAGACCCAGCACACTTACAGAGGCATACAACTGTCAGACCTTTCTCATCACTTGGCGCTCGCTCTGCCAAATCAGTGTTTTGATCTCTGCATTCCTTTTTCTTGAATCATCATCCAAGTTGGCCACGTGTGCATGTCTGCAGGCCCTATAGGCACGTGCACTAGCTAGGGCTCTAGAGATCTGCTGGGTGTGAGTAAGAAAGAGTGCAGTTTGGATAGACTCTTTGGATTAAGCTCGGAGCTCAATCATTGTCCATGAAAGTCCATGGATGTTGGGTCCGACCCTGAGTCAGCCTTATCATAAAAGGACCCCCATGCGCATTTAAAAGTGTGCATGTCTGCATGTCTGCGCAGGCCTGCCTGAGGGCAGTTTGTAGTTGCTCAATTGACCATTTATCTAGGATTCAGGGTGAGAGGTGATTTTAGATCATTTTAATGAGGACACGTCAGGGATCGAATCCAGGGTGGGTGCTGACTTGGACGGGCTAAATCAAAAGTTCCCCCTGTACGGCCGTGGGTCCAAATCACGTGGTCCCTAAGGGTAAACCGGACAGGCAAGAGATTCCGAGCTCCCCTCGCACAAACTCAGCAGCAGCATGGAGGGTGCCAAACCACTGAGGCCCACACCCCAGATTCCAGACCTGCAACAAGTCATGGACGCTGCACGAGTGTCAAGCGGGCTGCCCGCGCAGCAGAGCGCGCTGCAGAACTCGCTGGCGTCCTTAGCCAATCTGCGGTCTGCCTTCACGCCCATGGTCCCCACGCAGGGGCCCCTGTACCCAGAGATTGCCCTATTCAGCCAGTTCAACCAGCTGCTCCCGGGAATGGCGGAGCTGGCGCAGCATCAGCAGATGCTCAGCCGAAACGCAGAGCCTGCAGCTTCGAGGGGCCGAACCAAATCCAACGACTCCAAGTCTTCCTCGGCCTATGCCTCGCGGCATCAGGCGGCAGAACAGCGACGACGCACACGCATCAATGAGAGGTGGGTGGCCCAGGGTGGTGCAGCCAGTGCCCTTTGTGATATTCATTCTTTTGGACCTCTTTTCGGAGGTGTCTCTTTGGCACGAGGCACCGCTGAGTCTGCACCCCGCTCGCAGGCTGGACCGGCTGCGGCAAGTGGTGCCTCACGCGGAGCGAGCCAACACAGCCTCGTTCCTGGAGGAGGTGATCACGTATATCCAGGGCCTGCAGAAGCGGATTGCCGAGCTGGAGCAGGCAGCAGGTGGGGGCCAGGTCATCGCCCAGCCCACCATCGCCCAGCCGGCGACCACCAGCGCACCGCTGATGGCACAGGCGGGCTTCACAGCTGTTCCCAGGGCGGCCCAGTCGGCCGAGGTGCCAGCCCCGGCAGCCAACCACGGCCACGGCGCTGGGGCACAGGGACCACTTGACGCACGTGACAAGTCCTCTTTTTCTTGTACCGCAGCACAAGCCCCCCAGGAAGCCCAGCCCAGCGCGCAGCCCCACACGCAGCCGGGCACTCCCCCTGCAGTCTCGGGCGGTCACGCCAGCGAGGCGGGCGGTGCATCGCCAGCCTCCAGCGAGGGCTGCGGGATGCCCCTCAAGAAGAGGCGCGTGGTCGAGGGTGGCAGCGGTTGAGAGAGCCGATCACCCTGGGTCAACTTTGCAGATGCTGTCTGAAGGACAGGCGGACTTTCGTGAGCGAGTATACATGCGGCAAAGCTGATCGATTTCAAGCAGGACTTTTGCAGTGCTGTTGACCTTAGTAATACCATGGCCTAGCAGAGAGAGACGTGGGAAGTATCGCTGGTGTTATAAATGCAAGAATCCTCTGTGTGAGTTACTTGTTATTCTCGTACTGTACCCGTGCACAATGCTTATTGAAGTGGAAGCTTCCTTTGATATATTGTTCAAGGCCTGGTAGATGACGCGCAAAACACTTATTTATATGCGCGGAGTAGTGAAAATGAAACGAGTGTCTGCAATGCGTGCTGAGTGCGATTTCCTCTGCTGCCCTGGAGCAGCGCTAGGATATGGTATGCATCTGGTGTTCCGTGCTCTGTGTGCATGCTGTGCATAAAGCTGTCTTGAGGGCGACCCAATTAAAGGATGCTTATGACTTAACAACTCATGAGTTCAGCACACACTGGCGGCCCCAAGGATCCCAGTTGGGCATGGGCATACATGACAATCCCTTCAGAGTAGCCCGCCGTCCGATCACTCTCATAAGCCCTCTTCCTATGGCTAGATGCACATCTTATTTGTTGGGCTGGCCTGGGCCATCAGCACAAGCAGAGCACCCCACGACATTGTCAGGTCAAAGCTGCTGCACACACTGCAAGCAGGCCTCACAAAACTCCAACTCAGTCAGCACTGCAGAGTGCATACGCACACAGGAACACCAGGCCTCTCCACAGGTCAAGATCTTGGAGGAGAGGCTCTCACGACCAGCCTCAGCACAAGGAATTGCAAGATGCTACTGACAGCAATGGGACGCATCCTCCATCACATGCTGCTCTTCTCCGGATGCAGCAGAAGGTCGGCCTCCTCAAATACTTCATGCTGGGGTGTACTCTGCAAGGCACAACAGAGGACATGATCAGCACCTAAACAACCCTCTCCTGGCTGTAAGAAGCATTCTCTCTCAGTCAGGCTCCACTTTTCTTCCTCACAACATGTCGACCTAGTCAAAACATGCACAGAAGAGGGGTCCTGTGATGCAGGCTCAGGGGCGCACCAAAGGGCTCTGGCGGCGGCGGCTCTTGTTGGTTGGCTGGCGCCGGCGGTCCATTGGCCTGCGCCTGCCCCTCGGCTGCCTGGGGCACGGTGCTGATGCTGGTCAGCAGATCCACCGGCTCACCTGCACAGCACACCACTTGTAACTCAGCACGGCAGCAAAAACCAGCATGCCTGACCTGCAAGGCTACACAGGTCCTGGCAGCAGCAGACCACCGAAGGCATGCTGCTGACAGCACTGGCAGCGTCCCTAAGTAAGCAGCATGGAGCAAATCCCATATGCCCTCAAAGACAAAAAATTAATATCTTAAAAGAAGATATCCCTGTGAAAACAATGCCTTGTCTCCTTGTTGGCCCAGCATGATCAGTGCTTTCAAAAGGGAGACTGCATCATGTTAGAAGCTGCGCGGCGTTTGACCTGGGCGCAGGTCCTTGAGGACGAGGATGCCGGCGATGGGGCGGTTCTTGTGGATGGGTGCCCAGCGCGAGTTGGGCTCCAGGACCACAAACTTCTGCTGCGTGGGCACCATGCGCGACGGGTTGTCCAGCTTGTATGAAGTCGGCTCCGGCTCCTTGGCTTTTGCGGCCTCCGGCTTATCACCGACCGGCCCAGCCTCTTTCTCATCCGTCTCCATGGCAATCCCTGCTGCAACGCAGCCAGCATGCAGTCAAAGCCTTGCGCATTGCGCCAGTTTACCATCAGAAGCAGGACTGGAAGAGGCTGCAGAGGCTTGCAGTAATAGTCTGTGTGGTCAGACATGTGGCAGTACGTGATGAAGAGCCACACAGAAGCGGGACCCATTGACAAATCAAAGAGCAGTACACCGTGTCTGCAATTGCTGCCTGCGGTTCCATGGGAACATTGCACCAAGCCATACAACGTCCTAATACTCCTGAAAGACGGCGTTGCAAAGGCAAATGCCACGGCAGTGAGGGCAGACCTGCTTCGTCGGAAGCAGGCTTGTCGCCTCCCTCGGCCTTGACGCTCTTCTCGGCCTCCTTCTTCTTGGCCTTCTCGCGCGCACGAGCCGTGGTGGACAGCACCGCCGTGGGCACCTTAGCAGCCGTGGACGCAGCCTCCTGCGTCACTGCCGACGGGTAGGCGAACAGCGACGGCTTGCACTTGCACACCACCTGCCAAGCCCACAAGCCCGTTCAGCTCTCTTCATTGATGGCACCAGGAGTACGTCTGCTCCAATGCACAAGTCTGCAGCGCACATGAATGCAAACCAAAAGCCTGATTACTGTAGCATTCTAAATAAAGCTAGTGGATCCGGCATGTTTCACTCCCCATCATGCTACAGTCCCCTGATCCCCTCTGCTGCATTCCCACAGTGACATGTGCACAAATCTCCTGAATTTGGAGCGCATCACAGCAGGGACTAAGTGTCAGGGAAGGGAGATAAGAGGGAGGATCTCACCTGCATGCGGGGCAGCTTGAGGTCGGCGTTGAGGGCGATGAGGGCGGAGGGCTGCAGGGCGAGGGAGATGCAGTAGGACAGCGGGTACCAGTACCAGTACTGGAGGAAGAGCATGAGGCCGACCACGCTGGTGCGGCGGAAGTAGCCGGACGCGGAGCGCAGCCCCACGGTGAGGTTGCGGCCGCCCGCGTCCAGCAGGCCCGTGGCCATGATGGCCCCCATGCGCGCCATCACCTCCTCGTGCTTGTCACCCACCACCTTCTCCAGCCGCTTGCGGAATGCCGACACCTGCACAACACCAGTGCACCATTCTCTGACGTTGAGCGGTGATTGCCAAAAAGACATGGCAAAGGGTGCTATCATGCAGATCACACAGCAAGCGCGAGCCACGTGGGTGACGTCTTGCCGTGCGTCAACCCCTCAGCCTGGTACTCTGCATCCACCCTGAAAGGCGTGTGTGCGCGCTACAATAACGCAGCACGATACAGCCCACGTGAGACGGAGAGAAACTGCCTGATGCACCAGAGCCACAAGAGCAGAAATAGGTTCAAGAAATTGGCTGCGAGAGTGGTGTGCTAGAGCAGCAGGGGCACCTTGGCCTCGGGCTGCTGCATGAGGATGAGGGCGGTGGAGATGAGGGCGCCCTGGCGCACAAAGTCCACCGCGTCCGTCAGCAGCGGCGCAAGAAGGTCCACCGCCGACCGCATGCCCGTCCCCGCGCACGCCACTCCCACCGCCATCGCCGCGCCTGCACACCCACCGCCACCGCTTTCACCACTTGCCAATTCAGCCCATATTCTGTTTAAATGTCAGCCAAATCCAGGAAAATGAGTGCACACAGAACAAAGGGCCCTTAAGGCGGGTGGAGGGTGAATTGCAGAACCTCTCGTCCCAAGAATTACCTCACAATAAACACCCGGCAAGATTCACCCGGCAGAACACTCATGTGGAGAGAGTTGTTCGGGCATGTCCGTGGGTGCTCACCGTAGCGGACGTGGGGGTTGTAGGACTCGGAGAGCAGGGCGACGATGGGCGGGCACTGGTCGGGCACGCCCATGAGCAGGAAGCCCAGGTTGAGCACGGCCGCGCGGCGCACGTCGTCCGATACGTCGCTGACGGCGAAGTGCAGCAGCTTTTGGATGGCCCCGTTATTGGCCGTGCCGCGGTACGCCATGCCCATGACAAACATGCCGCCATACCTGCGCACCACAAGTGTCAAGTCAAAGTCTGCCAACCTACCAAAGCCTGCCAGCCTTTTATAGTACAAATTTTCTATCGCTTGCCAACTACTTCCTACTACTATACTTCCTCATTAAACAACATGCTGCCCCGGAGGACTCCTGGTCATGTCTAGGGGTATGCGATAGCTAAACAGCTATGGATTCACCTGAGAATGGGGTCCTGGTCGCGCGTCATGTCTTCGATGAGCGTATCCGCGCCCTCCTCCTGCCCATACATCACCAGCGCCAGGCCCAGCGCCACTCCGCGGATGATCTGGGCAATGTCAACACTTTTCAGCTTTCCATCTGAATGCACTCATGCAAAGAGAGTTGAAGGTTCTTAAGTGCAGCTGCGATAGCACTGCCACTGGGAAGGGTGATGGTCGCACCTTTTCGTGCTGCGTGTCGTGCGCGTAGGTGAGCAGCTCGGAGGCCTTCTCGGTGGCGGATCCGACGCTGACGAGGCCCAGCGCGATGCCGGCCGCCTCTCCGGCGACGGCGCTGTCGGTGTACAGCACGTTCTTGATCTCCTCAAAAACCATCTCGTCCTCTGTGCCCAGCGCTGCCAGGCCCAGGCCCAGGCAAGCACCGTGCTGAGTCACCTGTGCCCCATAGTCCCATCTTTCACCCAAATGCTCTTGCATCCAAGACCAAGAAAAAGGAGCCACTTCCCTGACATTGACAAGGGCACTGCAAAATATTTCCTGGTGAATCAGTCCTTCATGCCAGGTGCAGAGACTGGAAAGGAGTAGCGCCTCGCTGGCGGTCTCGCGCAGGCTCTGCAGCAAGAAGTCCTTGACGTCGTGGCCGTGGTTGGCGTAGGTCAGGCCCAGCGCGTACAGCGCACCGCCTTCCGAGTAGGGGCTCCCCGACGCCCCGTTGCGTGGCAGGTATGGCGCCATCAGCGCACGGCCCTGCATTGCAACACCCGCACATTAGCCGCTGAACCCTGCCTATTAGGGACAACTTACTAATTCCTAGCTCGTCTGAAGTATTCTAGTTTAAGATCACATACAGCTTCTTTATAGTGTTACTTCAAGTACCCCTACTCCCTCTCCCCACATGCTCACGTGTGCAGTGCCTCAGAGGTGCATGCACACTTCACAGAGATGCCTCCGGCCAGGTAAGAGATCCCAAAGCATTGTCAGCGCCCCCCTTACCTGGGACAGGTGGCCCCTGTGGATGACGCCGAGGCCGGCGGTGGCGCTGAACTTGGCCCAGTTGGTGGCGCGGCTGAGCCAGTCCAGGTTCTCACGCAGGAACAAGTCCACCGTCGTGCCCGAGTGCATGATGGCGTTGGCGAAGATCACCGCCGAGTGGCACACGCTGTTCCTCACCTCCGACGCCGTCTTCACGTTCTTCAGGATCTGCACCCCCCACCAGCCCCCAGCTTTCAGCACAGCCCCACATTCTGCCCATATTCTATGTAAATCATGCAGCGAGTGCACATAAGGTGTAAGTTGTAGACAAGCTTGCAGGAGCCTGTGCTGGGTCTCAAGGCTTCACCTGCAGGTCTGCGTGGTTGTGGGAGTACAGGAACTCCAGGTAGAGGCCTATGGAAGTGGCGCCGGATATGATGCCCTTGAGGCGGTCGTAGCGCTCCACGTAGCGCTGCTCCTCGGGCGTCAGGCTGATGGCCGGGGCTGCGTCTGCCGCCGCTGCTGCGTCTGTGTCCATGTCATCTGCAGCAGGCAGTCCGCCTGCAACCCCGTTGGGCAGTGCCTCACTGGCGGCTGCCTCTGCTGCGCCGTCCCGCGGCGCGGCTTCAGCCTGCTCTGGGGCAGGGGCTGCGGTCCTGGGCGCATGCTGCTCGAGCAGAGCTCCAACCTGCAAGTCACAGCAATGTTTGTACAGAACGTCTTTCTCACTGCATGTGCGTCAGATGGGTGTAAGGAAACCTTAGAAAAAGTATGATCAACCCTACATGCAAGCCATTGTAATGTTACCTTTGTGAGGAAGGACTGCGACTCGTTCTCAACCAGGTCAAAGCAGACTTGGTACGCCAGAATAGCATCATCCTGCATGGTGACCGCAACATGTATGTCTTTTACAGATAAAAACACTCAATGGGAACAGGATTGAGAATGAAAGAAGGGTGTGAAATGGATGCTGGAAGGGCAGATACTGACCTCGCTGCCTTTCAGGAGCTTGTCGAGGATCTTGGCCACCTCCGGCGCATCATCAAGGAACAGCAAGCACTGTGCGATGTTGACCCAGTCTGGGTTCTCAACGCTCTCATAAAGCTTGATCAAGAGCCTGAGGACCTGCAGTGGCAATATTACTAAATTTCAGTGAGCAGCAGATTTACCAGTGAAGTTGGCACAAGCAGTGCCGGCAACAGAGATTGGTGGAAGCCAGCATGGGCCGTTGTCTGTAATCTACAGCAAGCAAGATAATCCACCTCAAAACGGAACTCGCGGCTGATGACCAAATTCTGGCACACTCGCAGCGCATATGTGAGCGTTGCCACTTTGTCGGGTGCCTTCTGGACCGCCTGGTCTACCTTGTCCAATCTACGAGCCTCGAGTGCAATTCCCACGGCCTGCTCAAATTGGCCGTCCCGGAAGCACCTACACGACGTGAGCATGTGATACAATAGCTATTCCATGCAAGTCAAGGTTCCAAAGGGGCTTCAGAGAACCACAAGAGATCAACTGGTGGCCAAAGTAGACGCGAACCTCTCAAAGAGCCGCTCAACAATGGCTGATAATCTGTCGTCAATGGGCTTCGCTTTCCCATCCTCTGCTGTGTCGTTCCTCAGCTGGACGTATTGGTCTATGCACCTATCTGCACAGAGCAATCACACCCTGGTTGCAGTGATCCTGCCTTGGCAATGCGAGATAACAATAGAAGGCAGCAAAGAACACAGTCAAAATAATTCTTAAGCTCACCTAAGGTGGTTTGCACGTACTCGGACGGCTCGTTGATATCAAAGAGCTTGCCAGCACCCAGAGCATATGAAAGTGCATCATCAAGTTCGCCCAAGTGGTAGAACACCTGGCAGCCACCGTCAAAATCACACTCGCATAGCTGTAAATATATTGCCAATAAATACAAACAAATCCTTCGTGACAGAACGCTTCAGGGTCCTCTAACGAGGACGCGCAGCTGACATACCTTTGATGCTACAAGAGCAGCGAGCTCCCTGTGGCTAAATTCCTCGTCCTCACAGAATGCTTCCACTGATGTAAGCACAGAGGCTATCTGGTACCAAAACTCATGGACAACCTTGTTCAAGCTCTGCAGTGCATAGAGTTTCAGGGCGTCATCGTCCTCCTTCAGCAGAGCCAGAAGGTTGTCTGCGCTGGACTGCTGGACTGCCACCGCCATTTTGTGTGGATCGCCTCTAGTCAGATATCCATTCGGTTCACAAGTACTTATCACTGCCAGACTGGGATTACAAGTCTGCCACCTCCAGGCCACGTGTTCTTTCTAGAAGCGGTAAGCCTGCAACTCCTGAACGCACACCCTTTGATATAGCTTGCTATCAAAGGAAATGGACCTATGCCGATCTGTGGCGTGATGGTCGATGAATGGGCTCCCAAATGAGAAAGGCAGAGGGCGCCAATTTAAGACGCTCCGAAAAACGCCTCCACCCTGCCACAACCTCGTGCCACATGCATGTGTTTTAGCGTTTTGGTCGGGTGTGTGATAGTGTCACAGCTGAAAACATTCATCAATACAGAGCCTGCATCAATACAGAGCCTGCGGTGCAGCAGCGGTGCAGCCCCGCTCTGGCACTAGTGCAATACTGGGCCTGCACGTCCGCAGCGGCCGTTGGCTGCCAGCACTGACTGGCGGTCACCACGGTGCGCACCGGTGGTCATCATGATGATCAGTGCGCACTGCAGGCTGCATGGCATGCAGGCTGTCAAACAGCAGAGACACTCAAGCTACCTTGCATGTGGCCACCATATTGACTTTAGGATCTGCAGACATTCTAGGTGATTTTGATAATACCGGATTGGTCTGATCAGCGATGTAAATGGATTACTCGAAGTCAATGATATCCGCGGCCGGCCAGAGGGGTGCCACTGGCCCCATGGGCCCAGCGCTAACATCATAAACACCTGGTCCCTTAAGATTCACTCCTGTTTGTTGATTTTGTAAACTCAGGTGGACACCAGTAACTCAGTAACTCTCCACACATTGCTTTCAGCGCAAATGGTGATGCGCATTGCCATAGGCAGCAGCTGCCAATGCAGTGTATCTAGCAGCTCAGACCTTGCATCGCAGGCACCGAGGGACTTCAGACAAAAAGCAGAGTGTGACTTACACAGCCATGCTTAAAACAGCAGTTCTTGCTTACTTGTCAATGCTAAGATGATCTCCAGGATCAAAGTCTAACTTTAGCCAAAATCGATGGCACCTCGGGCTTTGCCTCTGCTCAATGCAGTAAGTCGCCAATTTTGCGCGTACACCACAATCCAACACGCGCTTGACAAGACGTTTCTGTACAACTCCAATTTGGGGTCCCAAAACTTTGAATGCAATAGAGCAACTTGTCATGACCATATAAGTTTCCTGCATGCCAGGGTAAGGTTTGCCTCTTGCCTTTTCGCTCAGCAAATCTGGGCCCCAACAGCTTGGGTACGCCTTTTGCAATATACATACTAATCATCCTCTCTGAAATGCACAGAAAGGGTGGTTGCCAAAGGGCAGCCATGAGCTGCACTCCACCGCCTCCTCTATCAGCGCTGAACCGATGATTGAAGTGACCCTATGCTATCTGACTTGACACATGACCTGCTTGTACCATTGCACTGTCCTCTCCACATTTGATTCCAGGTCCTCGACTGTGTTGCTGGGCAGCACCTGGACAATTTCCTGCCTGCATGAATCCACTGGACAGGTCAGTGGGTTTCTTGCAAAATGCTGCTTGGCCTCGCTGCTTGCTTTTGCCATTTACTTCTGCTAGCCACATTGATCTACATTTCAAGTGTAAGCGGACAAGATATATGGCTGAGGAATACCTGTAGCTGTCCAATGCTTCTTCAACGATGACATGCATGATCTCACACTCCACATTCTCTGTCACCTTATTCTGTGAGTAATCCCTGCAGGTACACGAGAGCCAGGAGCTTTGTCAGATGAATCCATATCTCTTAGTAATACTGCAGCGTACTGTGCATGCTGGCTGTGACACTCTAGACCAAGCAGAAACACTTGCCTCTTTTCCAAGCGCTCATATAGCACTGTGTTGTCTGTCTGCAGCACGATGACGAGGTCAAACCACCTCTCTGGAAAAAATTCACATCCATGGTAATCCACTATGTTCCCTCCTCTGCCCATCTGATCTTCCAAAGCATCACAAACCTGCAATTGTACAAGCAGCGCGGTCAGTGGCTAAGCTTTGACAATTTGAAGCAGCAGGTCATGTGCCCAAAATCCAACATTTCTGGTTGATAATAAAGCACTATTCTTTTCGAACACAGGATCACAGCAGTTGAACTTCTGTTGGTAAATTGTGAGGGGCAAGTGGCTAGTAACATCTGTATTGTATTGGTCACAAGGCAGATACCTCCTGTCCCATGAAACTTACTATTGCATTGGCTAGACTCTAGCTATAACTGCTAATATAACCTTACCTTGTCCTCGTCTATAATGTGGCAGCTAAACTCGTCGTCCCATCCGCAATGTAAATCTTGGGTCTTCACGAGATCGCCGACGTTGATGTATCGCAGACCTGTGGCCTCAGCTATCTGCTCGCAAGTAGTGCTCTTGCCAGTTCCAGGTGTTCCTGTGACGAGCACGTTGGGTTGTCGCCTCTTTCCCTCTAAGCTCTCTGGCTGCATCAGGATTGTTGCTGTGCAATCTTCCAGCACTACAAGCACAGAATTTCACCTATTAATGCAAAACCACAGAAGTGCTCATGTCAACACTAGCAACATTCGTCTTCTGTCTGGCAAGCAGGGCGGCCTTAGAGAATGCCAACGTGGAAGTAGTAAGCAGATCTTGCATGGATGATCTGCCCTCAAGCATTGTGTGAGCTGGAAGAATGTAGTTCCTCTTTCAAGCAGCTGAGATCAGCGGTCTCGTGAATGCATGTCAACAGCGCTCATCAATCGAGCAGGCTGCTTAGCGCTAAGGCTAGCCTAAAGCTCAGCCAATGGCAACCATGGCAACCAGGCTGTCCAACAAGTTGCCAGCAGCAACCGTGTCTCGGACAGGGTGTATAAATTTATTACACCCGTTTTTTATCTAATCTGCGAATGTTTGTTCCCTTCAGAGTAAGTTCCTGCTAGGCCAGCATGTTGCATTAAGACTAATAATTGAATAAGGCCAGCTGCTGCAACACAGCAGCTGCCAGTACTAGTAGTTGCACAGCAGTTGCAACCGGTTGAACTGCATCTGCCACAGTATGTTCTTGTGGGAGCTGAAACAACTGTTTTAATCCTCCAGTCACACTTTTGAACCACTTGGCAAGAGAAGGAATGCTACCGCGTCTCTAGGGAGGAAATTGCCAAGCTGAAGGATGCAAGAACGACAGATTTCTTTAAGTAACCAAAATCGGTGGAATACTTGACAGCTAATACCTTCTAAAACAATGTATAGCAGAACAATTGTCAACGATTAGTGCGTTGCTGCGACACAAGAGCAAGGTATCTAATATAGGAAGCAGCAGAATCCATCCCATTGCATGCCACAGAAAACGCTACAGCTATGAAGACAGCGCCTGTAACGCAGCGCAGCAGCAAAATTGTCTCACAGCGCATGTCTCCAATCTCTTCGCTCATCTCTTCTCACACCTCTGCTCTGCTGAAAACAGGCGAGAGCACCAGCCTGCCAATATGGCATCCTTTAAAGCGCTGGCTTCTCAATTCAAAGCTAGTCTTAGTTATGTCCTAAGCCATATCTCTCTCTAATGCTGTCGCCCTCCTTATCAACTTCGCCTTTTCTTGTTGCTCCTCTCGTTATGCACTGCACTTTGTTGTCCCCTCTGGGCTTGCACCTTCAACGCCACCTCCACTGTTCGCTGCAATTCTTCTTCCAATTCTTGGCACTCTACAAACTCCAAGTCCACAGCCAATTCATCCAGCCATCTCAAAAGAGCCTGCGTGTGGAAACGTTGATCATCAACGCAGTGATACATTTGCAGACATTTCTTCGCCCAAAGATACTGCAAGATACTCCACTGAGGTCTCTGGCAAGGTCCTGCAGATGTGGACACACCTGGTTGTGGCGGGACACATCTGCTCCAGCTGCTGATGAAAAGTGTGGTCGGTCCGGTGCTCTGAAGCTCGGCTGCCGCCTTGATGAAGGTGCAGACGCATTTAGCTCTTGAGGCCGCTCAAGAGTAAGTCCCTCGCGCGTTGCTCGACAGAGGTGACCACGAGACCACAACCTTCCGCTACTGCTTATACTGCTGTGAGTAGTCGGAGGGGCTCGCATGCCTGTGAATATTATGTGTGCAACATCTGCGAGTCCAGTCGAAACGCTGGCACTAGCGTGGCTGTGCAATCTTTGGGACAGATCGACAAGCAACATGAGAAGCTTCACTTCTGAACGATCTACTCGACGAGATCAATCAATCAAACTAACGTAAAGCTGCTCTATCAGTGGAGTGATCGAGCAGGAAATTCCATTTCCGAAAGATTCAGCGCACAAGATAGAAGTGCAGCCACGTGGCAGGATGCAGCCATTATGGGCAGGGAACACCGTTTTCCTGCTTACCTGACTGACACATTATGGGCAGGACTTCGTGTCGAAGAGAGGGCACGGCGGGTAGCGGGCACGAACTGGCCTCAGGGCATTGATCTTGCAATTTGACTCAGCACTTAGATCTGCATCCACAATCAAGTTCAATCGTACAACATGTAATTTCCCATCAGGACAGGCAATGGATACGTATCGTTGTACTGTATAGTGTTGAACAGGCAGTCTGGTCTTCTCGACGAGGCTTTGCGGTCTGTAAAATATTGCATTAATATATCGGTGTGCTTACATAGAAAAAGACTATATTGTCAGATCCACAGGCTAACTGTGTTTCACACCGATCTGCGTTTACCAAACAGTTTCAAGGAAAGGTGTGGTCATGTCATGCCGCGTTTGGTACAAATGATCAACGAGTTTCTTCGTTAATTCAGTCGAGATTTATTTCTTTTTTCCCCCAGCCACATTTAACCAGTTGCTCTGCTTCAACTGTCATACCACTAACACGGCTCTTTGTGTACTGCAGCCCCACATGGCACATGGATCCGTGGCAACATAATACAGCAATGCTCTACAGCCAGGCTTGTGCATCCCCAATACACAAACAGGACGCTGCCTGCTATAGCTCTGGGCATACGCAGTTCAAGAGGCCCATTGAGAAGCAGGGCCATCATGTATGGAGGCCTGCTAGGCGCCCGCCACGCAGTCCCTACCCCAGCAGTCTGCGGTGTACAGTGGCTGGCTCATTGGAAGCAACAAGCGGGCTAGACAGAGCCTCAAAGCACCTGCATAGCGATAGGCTCGATATGGCGGCCATGAAGGTTGGGCAGAGGCTTGCCAGTCTCAGCAGATCAGCTGCAGCAATTGCCTTAGCTGGTATTCTATTGACTGGGTGCACTACTGATGCCGCCTATGCAAAGTCCAAGCTGACTCAGGATGAGCAGCTTACTGTCGACCTGTTCAAAAGGAACACACCCTCTGTCGTCTTCATCACGAACCTGGCTGTAAGGTGTGCTCCTCGCCCTCAATCTTGGGTTTCAGAAAGGTACTCACAGATCTTCAGGCATATTAAGCACTGGAAGAGCAACCACATGAGCATTGATGTCTTGGTGCAGGAGAGACGCATTCACACTGGACATGCAGGAAATTCCCCAGGGAGCAGGATCTGGTGAGACTTGGCACATCTCCCCCTGTCCTGCTGACACTTGACATGGCTGGCACACTTCTCTCAGCTTCCCATGCCTTGTCGCAGGCTTTGTATGGGACGCAGATGGCCATGTGGTGACCAACTTTCATGTCATCAAGGGGGCATCTGATCTGCAGGCATGATCGAAACTCTCACCACAGCAGCTCTGATAGCTTCGGTTATTGTGAACCTGCCCTGACACTTGGCTTTGCAAAGGCATGAATTCAATTCTGGTCATAATTGCAGGTGACGCTGACAGATGGGGACGAGTATGCAGCAGAGGTGGTGGGATTTGATGGTGACAAGGATGTGGCGGTCCTGCAGCTGAAGTTGCCAGACACTGTGAACAAGAAGGTGACACCAGAGGCCGCAATATCTGCCACTCCAATTTTTAGGAGAGGAAAGAAAAAGAAGTGACTCTCCGTGTGTGCAGGAGAAGCTGCATCCTGTGAAGTTGGGAACGTCTGCAGATCTCCTGGTTGGCCAGCGTGTCTACGCAATTGGTCAATGCTTCTCCTCCTTAGTGACAGCTGCAGGAAAAAGGAAAAAGAGCACCATATTCTTATACTTTTACCTCCAGATGGCACATTTCTGTGGCTCAATTTTCCCCGCACCATGCAGGCAATCCCTTTGGTCTGGACCACACCCTCACCACTGGCGTGATCTCTGGCACAGGTGGAAAAGACATGCATCCTGAGCATGACTGTAAGGTGTTTGTCCTGGGTTTTAATGATGTGTCATGAGAAGAAGATTGCATTGAAATCCCACGACATCTCTCAAGTCCATGGTAATGTGCAGGCAGAGAAATCAGCAGTGGCAACACTGGCCGACCAATTGAAGATGTCATCCAGACCGATGCTGCAATCAACCCAGGCATGCTTCCTCCTCCTAAGTGACAACCAGTAATGCATCCACAATGTGAGGATTGTATGTCTCAGAAAAGACACCTAAATTTTCTGGCATTGTCATTGCAGGGAACTCAGGTGGTCCGCTTCTTAATTCATCTGGCGAACTCATAGGTGGGCAACAGACACCCACTGTACAGCAAATCAATTCACACCTGGAAAAATGTGCAGGATTGCTCCAGGTATAACTGCTGGACACCCAAAAGGTTTTCACTGCTGCAGGTGTCAACACAGCAATCTACTCTCCATCTGGTGCCAACAGCGGAGTGGGCTTTGCAGTGCCCGTAGACATCATCAACAGCTCGGTCACGCAGATCATAAAGTTCGGCAAAGTGATCAGGCCAATCCTGGGCATTTCATTCGCACCAGATCAGTCTGTCGAACAGGTGACCCCCCTGATGGAAGTCAGTCATTCACCTCTAACTGCAGACGTATGCGCAAGAAGTCATTTTACACATTGACTCCTTATCGTCGAGTGGTGTGCTGGGGATGCACAACATTTATTGTTGGTGTGTATTTGTGCAGCTGCAGCTGGGAGTGCAGGGCATTCTTGTTTTGGACGCGAGGGAGACTGGTCCAGCAGGAGCGGCAGGGGTTCACGGCACCAAGCGCGACCAGACCGGGCGCCTTGTCTTGGGAGACATCATCACAGGCTTCAACAGCATGCGTGTCAGGTGCTCACCTTTCCACCCGCCTCTTCTAGCTGCTGTTTTGCCTGCTGTGCTGCAGGTGCTCAAATGGCTATCACAACCTTGCGAATCGCATATTAAAGGCTTGAACTGAATGCAATCTCGCGCAGGAATGCTTCTGACCTGTACAAGGCTCTGGACAAATGTGGAATTGGTGACGAGGTGGATCTGGAGGTCTTACGAGACAACAGCAAGATCCACATGAAGATCACACTGGGCTCGAGCAGCTAGCAGTGAAGATGGGACAACATTGAAGGAGGAGAGTGGACTTAGACAGCTAGTGAGATGGTGCGAGCAAGTATCAGAATGACCGACCTTGACAAGATTGACGTAGCGCCGGTATTCTTTGAGCGGGTGAGCATAGAGCGCTCCGTTGTGCTCATCATGCGAGCTGACATCAACATGAGAGATGAGATCTCCTTTGCACTGGCTGATTAGTATAGCGTTGGACAGGACTGGGCCGCAGCTATATTAGAGGGAAGCTGCAAGTTGCCATAGCATGCTGTGCAAACTAGAGGTAATCACCAAGGGCTGCCACATTCCAGAACTGCAAGCAATTGGAGAATGAGGGATCCTGGCTTCGGATCCATTGCTCAATAATTTGATCACTGCCGCGCGCGCACCATCATGTTGATGGCGGTAACCGCCTACCTAGGCAGCCTATAGGCGGCTGCGGGCGGTGATTGAGATGTTGTACAAGTTGCACGCAACTGCAATGAGCGCCAAAGCAGGTAAAAATCATAGGCCTTTAAAGGGCTCAGCCTCGCAGGCTGCCTCGCGGTGTATATGCTGTGCAACTGCAATAGTATTCTTGCAGGGCAATGGCTTATCCATTTGTTTGTGCTGTAAGAGCAGAAAACATCCACAGCTTCACAGACTAAAAATTTCCATGGCTGTGGCTGTCTTCATCACTTCCCTGCTGGGTTCACCCCAGCTTCTGCCAGGTTGCACCCTTGGCTCAACCTTGTACCGGAGGAGTCGAGCTTCCAAAGGCGCTTCGACCATAACGTCAGAATCAGAACATCTCTTGTTGTCGTAACATACTGCCCATAGAGTGTGCCTCTCGCCAGGATCCGGCAAGCTGCTGTGGAACTCCTTAATCGCCAAGGGCGGGCCGCTTTCGAGAAATGGCTCGAGGACAACAGTCTTGGAACAGTAACACGACCTACTCTCCGACCCCAGAACCAGAAAGCAACATGATACATTTCAGATCGAAGTCCTTCGAACCCTGGAGGTGCGAGATGCCTCGTTTATGGGTGCCTAGTAGACGTTTGACTTTGAATACTGTGGCGGTACAGAGGTGTACCATAATGCTCCCGTATGCAGGATTGCCAACATATGGAAGAAGAGCAAGGAACAGAGCCGCAGGCTGTGGAGAAAGTCAAGGTACCACGGCAAAGAGTTTGCTCTCAAGATTGAGCGATGGCGGCACCGGTGATCTGCGTGGTACCCAAGGAAACATCGTGCGCACAGCAGTAGGAGGTCTCGGCCACGAGCTTCAACAGGAGGAAAAAATCCTGGCTCAAAATTTTGTCCAGGAAAGACAGCCAAGTTAAGCAGCATACTGTTTATGGTCTGAAAGACAGCTGTTCTCCCAAACACTGCCGCAATTTGTGTAGAGTGACGCGCTGTTGACATCAATCAGTTGCTTGTGAATACTGTATTGCAATTTGACAAGTGTGTCAGTTTGTGAGTTGATAATGAGATAGTGCATGCCGCAGCTACCGGTACCGGTACCGTTGATCAGAACATGCCGGTGCGTATCTAGTGGCCAGGCAGACCTCGGCTTCATTGTCATAATTAAATTGACGCAAAAACATGGCAAAGGAAAGCCTGGGGGTGACCGACTGCTTGCACCACAAGACACATGCAGCAAGCTGCAGTATGGTGGGCCACTATTGCAATAATGCCCTTCACAGCTAGGCATTGCCACATACGCTGATTATGCGGACCATGTCATGCTGAGTGCCAACATGAAAGTCAGAGATCACCTTCAATCAAACTTCATGCAGCACAGCTACACAACCACAACAGGCGCATGGTCGGGTGCACCTTGACGTTACAAAACTTTCGTGACATTGTAACTCATTTGGCTGCAGTCAACCTGACGAGACACGTGTGCACAGATGCTGAAGTTGCTCGTGCAACAATGGCAGCATTATAAAGCATCTTCTGGTTTCACCTGCAGGACATCACAGAAGATTGCTACATGCTGAGGAGTGAAGCAGTACCATAGAATTGCCTTTGAAATGCACAGCTCTGGGTTCCTAGAATCTCAGAGTCTTTGAATATCGCAATCAGCACAATTGCGCATGCATGGGGGCAGGAATTACATCAACTTCCATGGGCGTGAAGTGGGCTGGCTGCTTTCCATTGGGGTCACCATTTGGTTGCAAGCCAACGACCTGCTCATCGCTGGAACACAACAGCAGCATCAGAGTCCCGTTTTCAAGTCATGCAACAAATTTGAGAATACAGGCCATCAAGCCATCACGGCAATGCGAACCTTGCAAATGCAGGCATGGCACTGGTCATCCTTGCAGTATAATGGATCAAGGATGTACCTTAGCAAGTGTCCTATGTCCGGGCACGCCACAGCACGCTGCGACACACCTCCGAGGAACACACAGGCCTGATCTGCTGCACTGACAGCCGCAATGTCCTGCCGGAACGCTGAGTCTGTGCCAGGCAGTACATCGAATAGCACATCCCCAAGCTGCATCTTCACTGCGCCGCTCTCATACACCAGCATCTTCCCAATCTGTATTGTGCACAGCACCCCTCTTCTCATCTACAGACAGGTTCTGTCGCTCGTATAGCTTTATTGAATGACATGGACACACCTGCGATGGGAGATTCCATATAGAACAACCGGAGGGTACAGACACATGCTGACCTTGCCGGATGGCAGATCTTTGAGAGACACGGCCACGGGCGCAGGAGGGGCGTCCTCACGCCTGAGCTGGCGCAGCTTCATGGCAGCTGCGTCTGCTGCTGGGGCCGGGGCCGGTGAGGGCAGCAGCGCCGGCATCTGCAGCAGCACAATGCGCTCTTCTGCGCTGCCCTCCACCCCAAGGCCCAAAGTCTCTGCCACATTCACCTCGTCCTCCTGCACATCCTGCACAGTCCCTGTCAAAGCAACGCGTGCACTGCTGCTCGGCCACATTGCGCGGTACACACACACATCACATTAGAATATTGCTGAGGCAGAAATAAGAAAGACAATGACAGACCCAGTTAGGAAAGGAGGCGGCTCGACGCACCGGGAGGGTTTCTAAATCTGGGGGTTTGCTGTCGTCCAGCGAGTCTCCATACCCGAGCACTTCGTGGCCCGGTGGCCGCATGGGGAGCACTGTGGGGTAGTACTGCCGGTAGTCCAGCATCGGCTGGGCCACCCCGCCAACCTTCTCATCTGCATCCTCGTCCTCATCTTCCTCAAACTGCTCCTCCTCCTTCTTCACAGCCGATCCAAACCTGCTGCTGCATTTTCCCATGCAGCCGTCAGCCTTACTTATACTTGTATGTTTGACTGCAGCAGCATCTACAGCTGCACAGCCGCCATAGGCCAGTGCATGTGTGGCAGGCTGCCTGCTTCCTTGCTTTGTCATTCACAGAACTTTTGCCGCGATGCACTGCCAAACGAGTGACAGTGGGGAGTCACCTGGACCGAGCTCCACTGGGCCCCTCCCCGCTCTTTCCGCCGCCACCACTGCCACTGCCCATGCTGGGCCCTGGACCCCTCATCCCTGGCATGGCCCTCGGATCGCCCACCGCCCCAGCATTCAGCATGACCTGTGCACATGCGCGCATCAATCCCAGCCTGACAGCATCCTGATGAAGTGATGCAAAAGCTATGTGGCAGGTTCCGTACTTTGGGGGTCGGCTGGGCGCCCGGAGGCCCTGATGCAGAGCCCCTCCCACGGCCGCCTCCCCGCTCCCAGCTTCTGTCAGACTGCGCCTGTTTGATGAGCTCTTTGAACTGGTCATTCCCCCCTGTGCTTGTCGCTCCAGCCGGCGTTGAGGCCAGCCCCTTATGCTCTGTTCTGCTCCGGACCTTGGGTATGAACCTCTGTTGGCACATACCACGACAAGTGTTCAGATACACAAGATCATTGATGTTAATGCATTGAAGACACGTCAATGAAGTCGAGGTGTGAGTTGTGGCCAGATACCTTCCGAGGCGCAGGCTGCCCATTGCTGATGGGCTGATCTGGCTGCGAGGTGCTTGGCTGAGAGGTCGAAGCTTCATTAGAGCCAGTGGAGCGGAGCCCACCTGCAGAAATGAGGACAGGCCACTCAAACAGAGGCTTCGTTGTGCCTTCTCCAGCCATGCTAGACAGATTTGTTGCCTCAGATCAAACAAGCATCCAGAAGAAGTATCGTTGACTTGATCGTATGCTAATTTTTGTGATTGATGAAGACCGCTTTGTAAAGCATAGAAGCAGCAAATTAGTCTGCACCTGGTCGACTGGAGGTTGAGAGAAATCCGGAATTCAATGATCCGAGCCTTTTGTTACCATCCTTGGCTTTTTGCTGGTTGTTGGGCGCGGCCCCCCCAGACATGACTGAGGGTACGCGACCCTCAAGAAGGCGTCGGAGATGGAACACAGGTCTTCCTAAATGGGTGTTTCATCCAGATGCCAGCGTCAATTCTACACTAATCTCACTGCATATATTTCTTCCAATTGCCGTTTTCAAATATATATGTATCCTGAACGTCGAGACAAAAGGTGGTGATTGTGCAATAGGGATTTTCAGGAAGAGTACCGATCAATCAAGCGATCGTCATAGCATTTGCAACAAACAACGTTCTATGAATATATGTCAAGAAAGTAGGAATGCATATCCTTTACCGGAATCACTTCCTCTAATTTCCTTCAAGTTCGGCAGTAACCATCAGGGCAACGGCGTCCCATCAACCTCCTAGGCTTGGCTCTGTCAAGTCTTCATTCCAAAGGACCTGACATTCCAATAGGCTGCAGTAAGATCCTCAGGCACTGTGGGGGCGCACACATTGCCTTAAGACTCGCTGTCAATCTACACCGGAAAGACATGCATGCAGACTGCCGGCAGCTGTAGGCCGATACTACAGGCCTAGTAGGCGCCTGCAGCATGATTTCATGGAAGCCCTTTCCTTGGACTGCATATTTGGAAAGTCTGCACCAAGGGCCGCGTCAAGACGTCATCACTGGATATAGATCTTTGGCGTGATTGGCGCCTGCAGCTTGGGCGTGTAGATCTGAGAAATGTGCCGCGTGCTCTGGGGCTCACGTGCAAAAACAGCTTTGTATGCTTCCTGGGCAGGACCACCTAGAAAATCTGCCATCTGCTTGTAAGCACTGCGGCGGTAACCCCAGGCGTCTCCCTCCTTCAACCAGCCATGCCTCTCATTCACCTTTGCAGCTTCCCTCTCCACCTGGACCCAACCATATGACCTTGAAGAGACATCTTATATGGCCGATGCATTTTCAGATGATTGCGTTGCCAGCAGATGATCATTGCAGGGCCACCCATGCTTCTCCAGAGACAGACTGTCTGTGCATTCCTGCCCGTGTCCAGGTACCTCCATGCATAGCCTCAATGACAGCTGAAGTTGGGAGCGGTGCAGAATGGCACCTGCTCCAGCCAATCCGCCAGGTGTACTGTGATGAGATCTTGGAGCTGCTCATCCGTCAAAGCGATTTCATGACCACCAACATCCGGCCGCGCCTTTATCTTATGCTCCCCAGCAGGTGCAGAAAGGGTGGCATCCAGAGTGGCTCTGTCCATGACGCAATTGCAGTAGGCACAGAATTCTGCCCGCTGCAGGACAGAAACACGCACTCAGATTTAAAAATTATAGTGAAGGCCTTTTGGAACTAGTCACAAGGCTTGGAGGACGGACCTCTCCAATGAGCCTTTTGACGTCTTCACGCCTGTCAAGACTGAGCTGGAAGTCCTGCATGCAGCATGCGTCACCCTCTCTTTTCAAAGAAGGGTAGAAGTTTTGTGGGCAGATTTCCAGTGCAGCCTATCCTTGACTTCCAGGGAGAAGGGTGAAGTTGCCTGAAATCCCTCAGTGCCGTATATTGAGTGAAATAAGCCTGCAAGCTCCAAATCCTTTCCCAAGTTCCAATCCCTCAGCACATTCTGCACAGCTCTGAGATGATCGCCGAAGAGATCACCTGAAAGATCGATGAATATGTGATCAGCAACATGGATTTAGCCAGCCTTGGTAAGTAAATATTGGACATTAAAGCATCTATCAGCAGCAGTTCATACCTGAATTGTGTACTATGGTCCCTGTACCAACTGTCTCGACGAACTCCTCCGGCGTCAACGAAAAGATGTCCATGGTCAATAATGATTCAGGAACAGTTTGTGACCAAATGCTAGGCTTACTAAAGGTCCAAGCAATAACTTTGCGAATGTTGAGTGTGTGTTCTCATATCATAGTGCCATACTCGCGAAGGCCGAGGAGGCAATTGCCATTGCATTGCTGACATGGCACAGTCACGTGCCACTATGGAGATCGAGATGACTTCGTGCTCAGCGAACGTGCTCAGCGGGCGTAACAAGTACCAGTACTCTTCCATAGACGTATCCAAGGGGGCGTCTGAGTCTGGTCTAAGTGGGGGCCGATTGTAGGTTACCGCCATGCACTATTTGCTGGTTTTCTGTTGTCCGTTATCACTACGGGGAGCGAAACTCAGTGATAGGGATCTGAAGAAGTAAAATGCCATCTTGAAGATTTTTCAGTGGTCTGCGGGCGGCATGGCGATCACCTCGGACGAAGTAAACTTCCTAGTGTACAGATACCTGCAGGAGTCAGGCAAGCTGCGCATTCTTCGGCATGCCAAATTGCTTCCATTTGCTTTTAAGGGAGTAACAGTCAACACCTGTGACAGCCCTTATGTACACGTGCGTCATTTTTTCCCCCTCTGGCTAACGGATGTTCATGGCTGCTATTGTCCAGGCTTCTCACACTCTGCCTTTGTGTTTGGCTACGAGAGCTTCGTGCACAAGAGCACCATAAGTGGTAACGATGTGCCTCCTGGAGCCATGATATCCTTCCTGCAAAAGGGGCTGCAGTACATGGAGTTGGAGGCGAACCTGACTGAGGTCAGCCCTGTCCCACAGCACTCCATTCACTTGCTGCTCCTATGCCAGAATGGCCCCTCACAACTGTCAAGAATGTCGCCCTGTCGCAAGAGATCCTTGGCTTATGGTAGCCACAAGGAAGAAGAGAAAGCCCCGAAACGGACATGGCTGGATTGTTCGTTCCTTGGATTCTTAATTTTGCATGCATTGATTCGTCTGCGTAAGCTGGACTGCCTGTGTTGCTACACTGAATAACACAGCATGCATGCGGGGGCTGAGGGGGCTGTGGGCATGCGTTGCGCGCAGGAGAACTCGGGCGTGGACGGCGACTTTGCACCGCTGAGCGCGCAGGAGCTGCTAACACAGGACGCGGAGGAGCTGCGGCGGAGGGTGGCCGACAAGCGCGAGGATGCCGAGCGCGCGCGAGAGGCCGACGCGCGCGGCATGGATGGCGATGTGTCGGCGGCGGCCATGGAGGCTGACGGGGCCGGGCCGCAGGAGATCCCCGCCTCCAAGGTCACCTCCCTGGAGGGCCACACCTCGGAGGTCTTCATCTGCGCCTGGAGCCCCGACAGCGAGATGCTGGCGTCAGGGTGAGCTGCCTCCCAGAGTGCTGAAGTGTCCTCGTCACCAAAAGGATTGCTGGAGTGCCCGTGTGAGGGCATCCAATCGACCCTTTTCTGTGCTTCCCATGCTCGATGACAGCAGTGGGGACAAGTGCCTCGATGGATGTGAGGGTCCAATTTTCAAGAAGAATGCAACGTCATTTGCTGTGAGACCTCGGGCTGAGCCTTGTGTGGCCTGTGGCAGGAGTGGGGACTCAACAGCGCGGATATGGGACCTCAGCGAGATGGCGGACGGCGGGTATGCGAAGAGCACGGTGCTCAAGCACTTTGCCAAGCAGGGCAGCGACAAGGCGAAGGACGTGACCACCCTGGACTGGAATGGCGACGGCACCCTGCTGGCCACGGGCTCCTATGATGGCCTTGCGCGCATCTGGTCCAAAGACGGTGTGTTTTCTGATAAACCTGTATGTTCACCTTATGGACTGTTGACAGTGAAGGATGGAAAAATCTATTTTGGAAGGCTGTAGCTTGACAGGAGATTAGGATGGGCACAGGGAGAAATTCTTGCTCGCAGCTGGGGGATGAGACAGAGCATGGGGGCTGAATGCAGGGGAGTTGAGGAACACGCTGACGAACCACAAGGGCCCCATCTTTTCCCTGAAGTGGAACAAGAAGGGCGACCTGCTGCTGTCCGGCTCCGTAGACAAGACCGCCATCATCTGGGACGGCCGCACCGGCGACGTCAAGCAGCAGTTCGAGTTCCACACAGGTGCCACTTTTGACATCTTCATGCAGACAAATTGATTCTAAAATATATCCTCTTTGCCTCTGCAGGAATGTGTTGTGGAGTACCTGCTATGATTGTCGGGGTATACAGTGATAGCATGCAAAGCAAAGAGGACTGAAGTTTGAGTGGTGTATGTGCAGCTCCCACTCTGGACGTGGACTGGCGCAACAACTCGACCTTCGCCACGTGCAGCACGGACAAGATCATCTATGTCTGCAAACTGGGGGAGCACCAGCCGCTCAAAGCCTTCGAGGGGCACAGGGATGAGGTCAACGCCATCAAGTGGGACCCCACAGGTCCGCCCCTTTTGAGTATGACACACCCATCAATTGGAAGCTCTGCAGTTTCCAATGCAGCAAAATGGCACGGTAATATGTAGATCCTTACCTGCTAGTGCGTGATGTCCAGGGAAGCTGCTGGCATCCTGCTCAGATGACCACACAGCAAAGATCTGGAGCATGAACCAGACCCACGCAGTGCATGACCTGGCGGCACACACAAAGGAGATCTACACCATCAAATGGTCACCCACGGGGCCCGGCACTGCCAACCCCAACCAGCGCCTCATGCTCGTGTCGGCCTCCTTCGACAACACAATCAGGTGGCGCATCTTGTCTGCCTGACCAACTCTCCACCTCAAATACTCCTGCAAAGCTCCAGCTGCAAAGCTCAAGCATTGGCAGCAAGGGGCCTCTCTGTTGGTTGGATTGTGAAGCTCCATGGTTAATCGATGGGGATGATTTGCACTATCCCCAACATTTGGTTAAGATTACAGATTTTCGGTTTGTTCTGTCATGTGTGTTGAGGTAGTGGCTGGTGTGCAGGTTGTGGGATGCGGAGAGTGGGATGTGCTTGCATCACCTGACCAGGCACGAGCAGCCAGTGTACTCTGTGGCCTTCTCCCCCAACGGAGAGTTGCTGGCATCGGGGTCCTTTGACAAGAACCTCTACATCTGGTCAGTGAGCACGGGCAACCTTGTGCGCACATACAAGGGCCAGGGGGGCATTTTTGAGGTAATTTCTCTGTTTCTCCTGAGTGGTCTAATTGTCATTGGAGTGTTTTGTCATCAAATGGGCTCAGCGTGGATGCAAGATGTTCCGGGCAATCTTCATTGTGGATATCTCACTCTGTTTGCCCTGCAGGTTTGCTGGGCGAAGGATGGCAACAGAGTGGCTGCGTGCTTTGCCAACAAGATCATATCGATTCTTGATTTGAGGATGTGACCCAGTGTTTCAGGTGGTGTGTGTCAATGTCTTGGTCTGTTGCGAGTTCCCGTCAGCGAGAGTCTTGGTTGTCTTGAGGCAGTCTTTTTGCTTTATCATGTCTTGCTGCATCAGGTCATCACAAGTTATGATATCAGTGAGTGCCTTGGCGAGGTAGTCTTTGTGCCCACATTATGAGCATATTGTAAGTACAAGTGAGATGCAACAGCAGTGGCTTACAACAACCTGGGCACAATTATTTGTCTTACAGTTTCTCAATCAATTTCATGAACAGATCTGACAAACAATATCTACTTGGCCGCGCACGACAACGATCAATACACAAGGCACAGCAGCCTTGCCAGATATCTGCAAGCCTCCATACATATTATAGAGACATCAACAAGTGATATATAAGCCCCAACAAAGGCCGAATGCCTGCGTCCTACAGCACACTTGTGAAGACCGTTGGGAACGAACTCCTTCAGTGTCGCCCCAACATTATATATCAAGGTATATTTGCCCTCATACCGGCACAGCCTGACACAAATCTTGCATCATTGCAGACATTCCAGAGCTCCACTGTCCAGAACGGTCTTCTCAATGAGAGGTTCTCATGCATGCTGCATTCATGCCTCTTGACATCACAGGCCAGACGGCCAAGCTCGTGACACAAAAACACTCAACTTGTCTTGGCGACGGTTTTAAGAAGAGCCTTCAAGTCATTAGCACGCATCAGCTTCATCCCTTAGCGTGCCAAAGATATATTGCAGGCTCAAGCATCTTGAAGGCCAAATGCTCTGCAGCAAGCCAAGCTTGGGAGTCTTGAGAGATGCATGGGACAAGAATAGCGGGCAAATTAGATGACTGTGCCAGCTGGGATGGCAGCATTCCTCAATATTGTCACGATGCTGTCCTGGATGACAAACCCCTCCTCTGTGCGGTCTGCATCTGTGATGCCCTGCTCATTTGTGATGCGCACATTCTCGCCGATGGACACGTTGTCATCCAGAATAGCCCCCCTGATCACCGTGTTGGCTCCTGCAAAGCAATGCAAATCTGCGCTCAGGCGCATGTGAAAGGACGGCAGAGTCAGCCATGCAAATAGACTCCTCTTCCCATAAACTCCTGTTCCCCAAATCTGTGACATGCAGATCTGGGTCCTCACCAATGCCAAGGGCAGACTCTCCCTTCTCCAGGGAGGCGGCACGAGTTTTGTCATTGGTGTAGTAATCGTTGCCCAGCACCAGAGTCTGCTCCAGCGTGCACCCCTCGCCCACGTACGTGTTGTTTCCCAGCACGCACCCACGAATCGTCGACCCCTGCATGCACCAGCAAAATCGCTGTCATCAAACCCGCATCCCCAGAAACTCAGAAAGACTCTAAAACTCCTCTTCTCAACTAAGATCCCTGAGCATGCATGATCATGCAAAGGCTATTTTGGGGGCTCCTGGACTGGAGGTATGGTCCTGAGAACAGTCTGGGGAGACTATGGATGCTTAGAGCACTATTCTGCATTCCTCCTGCATTTTTGCATTGAAGCTGAGGCTCGCACTAAGTCTGCTGGCTGTGAAGGTGTTGTGCAAGATACATGAGTCCATAGGGCTGAAGAGGGCCGCACCCGGAGGACGCTGCCCTCGCCGACGAGGCTGTTTTCGACCTCGCAGTTGTGGATGAGCGCGGGCGGCAGCACATGGCCCGAGCTGATGATGCCCTCCTCCACCTCGTAGAAGGAGATGGGCGCCCCAGGCAGCGCCAGCTCCAGGTTCACCTCGTAGAAGTCCCGCAGGCTGTTCACGTCCTGTGCGCATTGCCATCAAGCCTCCCTCAAGCTCAATTTCTCCTCCAGCCCTGGCTCAATGTACAGCGTCCACAGGAGCAGCAGGCAAGCACCGTCACTTGGAACCCCATGAAGATTGCTGAGCAGCCCTCCAGGTAATGGGCCAAACAATTGGTCAATCAGGCAGGAAGAGCTCCAGCCAGGAAGGGCTCCAAAGTTTATCAACTCAACCAGCGAGCCCCATGACAGTCAACACACAACATGTATTAACCAGATAACCTCTGGGTGGAGCAAGAATCACATGACGTCATACGTGACATGGCATTAGACAACATGCACAAGCAACCGCACAAGGTGCGCAGCGGGCAGGGGGCCGGGGCCGCACCCGCCAGTAGCCCGGGTGGTAGTGGGCCACGATGGTCAGGCCGTCGCGTAGCGCGTGGGGGATGACATCATAGCCAAAGTGGGTGTCGGGGCCGGCCTTGTCCCCAAAGTGGTCCTCGTTCTGCAGCAGCAGCCGCTCCAGCACCTCGCGCCGGAACATGTAGATGCCCATGCTCGCCTCGAAGGGATCCTCCGGCGTCGCGTTCTTGCTGCCGCCCTCCAGGGCCGCCAGCCGGTCCGCCGACGGCTTCTCCTCAAACTCGCGCACCAAGCCTGCCGCACCAGCCCACCCCGCACATGAGTATGTAGACGAATGAGCGATTCTGGCTCATCACAAGCCAGGCATCGGCATGATCCGGGTACAGGCTGCCAGGATGGGCCCATGCCCATGCTGCCGCTGCTGAACCTTCGCCCCTAGTCCCACTGCTCTTCCACTGCTCTTCCGAGGGGGTTTCCAAAATCAAAGAACTGTTCTTGTATTGAAGACTGCATCAGAGGACCTGCTACTGACTTCCCCAGAGCATCGCCCACCATCTGCACATCCTGCGTCTCTGGGCGGTGATGCCGCAAATGGGCCTTCCAGCACCACATCACGTTCAGCTTCAAAATGACATGAGTGAACGAAGGGCAGTCACCGCTGGGGTCCACTCGGGTGATGCCGCGCAGGGAGGCCTGCTTCCAGCCCACAGAGTGGGTTGCAATGGTGATGTCCGCGTTGTTTTCCCTGTGAGTCCTCAGCAGCGCTCCATAGTCCTGCCAAGCACATGCACATGGCTCAGTAGGCGTAGGTAACTTTTAGAAGCCAACTACTGCACCTGCCAGCGAGGCAAAGGTAGCCACAGACACAGTTGAAGACAGAGATCAGGATTGATTAACTACCATGCGGTACAGGGCCTGGCCGGAGAGGATGAGCATGTCATCCGGCAGCATGGTGCCCCTGTAGTCCTCCAAAATGACGGGTAGATTGCGCCGCACGGCATCTGCAGAGCCCCGGTACCAGGACGCCTCTGTGGGGGTCTGATGGCAGGCCAGCACATCCACAAAGCCCTGCTTACCAGGACCCCCGAAGACTGCTGGAGGGTACGCGTTGCCGATGTGCGTGTTCAGCATGTGCGAGTTGAACTGAGTCAAGACATACCTGCCGCACACCAGGAGCATGCAGCTCTCAGTGCTTGCATCAGCAATAGAGCATGTAACGAAATAGTTCAGGCAACTTCAAAACTTGATTGTGACAGGTGGCAGGTGGCGCACAATTTGTTGACGCCAGATCGTATGCAGTTGCTGATGGAGATGTCGATCAGCTGGGTGCTCGAACCTGTGGGTGCATGGCAGAAAGTGCTTTCATTATTGCCTTAGTATGAGACGAAGGGCACAGGCAAGCGTGCGGCAAGAAGGCCAAAACTTGGTGGTGCTGCTAGGTGGCTGATGCAGTACCAAGCTCCACAGCAGGCATGGCACGGTAGCGCGCCAGGGGGTTGTCAGAGGATCCTCCAGCGAGGATGATTGCATGAACGCTCTTGCTGATGTCCTCCACAGTGATAACGCCGATCTTGCTTGTTGTCCTGGACAACCCTCTGAACCATAACACCCACAGAACGTCATTAGTCCAATAAATTGCGAACCTTTAGTCTTCAAGAATCATATAGTACCCTCCTCTGCAGTCAACAGTTGGAAGGATCCGATCAACAAAGCAAAAGTCTGTCATTGGAAGGTGTTTTGGGCAGATATTGGTACAGCCTCCGGTCTGCACCGTAGTACCAATCAGAGACGTACCGTGGCTGTGCAAGGGGCTCCACCGGTCTGTCTAATGTTTTGATGCTCAGATCCTCGGTAGACTCTGTCACAGCTTGGGCTGCTACGCTCAGGTCCGCACGCCGAGCATGGGCCTTGACGACAGGAGCTTCCGACCTGCAGGTTCGAGCTGAGGGCGTCGCTAGAAGATGCAATGTCCTCCCGCAAAGATTGGATCCACCCAGGCTGGTGTGGTGCGAGCCCCTCAAGGGAGCTTCGCAGGAAGTGTGCATCGTGGAAACTGGACAGAAGGACGCCCTCGTGGTGCGAATGTGAAGCACACCAGGTGATGAAGCAAAGCTACACTCTTATTCAAGACTATGCAGATACCCTTTATATTCGACGGTGTGAAATTAATGCAGCAAGATGTTTTGTGGGTCTCCAGGGCACCCGCCCAGAATCCAAGGGGTTTTCGTGAGGGTTTCAGATATTTTTCAGCCGCTAGTATCCAAATCTTTACTCTGCTTACGGGTGGTTGGATAATGTCTCTAAGTTTTTGCCAAATTTCATCTACTATTACAGGTGAACGCCGAATGCCTTATAGGTCATAGTCTAGCCCTTATCACTCCCATCATTTGAGGGGCCATTCTTCACTCCTGGCTCTGCCGGGAGCTGCTCCCCAACAATGCTCCAGTAAGGCCTCAGCGTTTCCGAGGCGAGCGCCACTTTGGAGAAGTCCCGCCACAGGTCTGGGTTCGCCGACTGGAGTTCTGCATGGCATTGACAGCCCCATGTCAGATGCTGATGCAGCAGACTGGCAAATTTCAGGGCCGAGCACGCCGCAACAGGGCAATTATGATCCCAATACTGACCACAATGGAATGGAGCGCACCTGTCAGCAGCAGGCTGTTCTCGAGGGCCAGCGCTAGAGCGATGGACCAGTCAAGCAGGCCCGCCCCGTGGCATGCGTCCAGCAGGATCTGGGCGTTGTTTGCGAGCGACAGGTCCGGCACCACCGGGAGCTCCTCTTCCACCATCTCCAGTGCTGCACCACACAGCCCCCATCAACCCATCAGTTGCAGACACTCACATCACACCGCACAGCGAGGAAACCTGTGGATGTACGCAAAACAGCAGTGCAAGGGGTGCATGCAAGGTGATGCTGCAAACGGGCCATGTATGAACAGTCGCGGCGACAGTGGGTGATTCGCCCTATGCCGCTCTCAAGGCCAGATTGGTGCCAATTCCGCCAAGGCGCCAGAACTCTTTTGAGCATCTGGAGGGGGCAACCTTCAAGTTCTTGTGGGCCCATACTATTAATGCAAGGGGGAGCGCACCGCGGGCGATGGAGAGGGGGGTGGGCAAGGGCCGATCAGGCGGCCGGCAGGAGAGCAGTAGGGCGGGCATGCTGCCGCCGACGGCGGAGAGGGCAGCGCTGAGGCGCGCGGCGTTGCGAAGGCGGCCGCTGTCCAGCAGGCGCCAGGCCTCCGCCCCCAGCACCCGCCACGCTGCCGTCCCAGCGCTCACCTGCGGCCCCTCTCCCTCTGCTACCCCTGCACCCACCCAATACTGGGGGTGAATGAAGAGTACAAAGGGTCCTGAAAACCCCTTGCCCAATTGCATGCGTCAGGCTCTCGCTGCGCTGCGGCCGCAACACCATGCATTCTGCAAAAGCAGCTGACCAATATGCCGTGGGTCAGCACTGGCTGTCATCAGTACACAAGATAATGATACGAGACTCTAGCAAAGCGGGTTGTGCAAAAGGACCATTTGGTGGATGGGCCATGCCGCTCACCAGAGGCATATGAGGTGCTGGCTTCCGGCTGCGGAGCGCTCCCGCTGAACCAAGACCTCAACCAGCCCGCATTCTGCGCACATTCCACGCAGATGATTTCAACAAAGGAGCTCAGAAAATACTATACTCTCCAAACAAATGGGCACTGAAATTGGTAGACCATATGGGCAGCATCATTGTGCAACAAGGAAGGGCCGCTCACCCGCTGAGGTGCGACTCCACCGCCCGGAGCCGTTTCCCGGGGCTGGCCGACGTGCGCGCCGCCGCTGACGGCCGGCAGAGCAGAGAAGGCGTCGTCGCCTTCGGTGGGTGGCACCACAAAGCGGAGCAGCTCGGCCGCCAGGTCATACTGCGCCTCCGCCAGCGCCAGCTGCGCACCGGCACCCCTCGCTCATCACGAGGACTTTGCGTACATCCACACCAAAGTACTGGTTATCCAAACGCACTGTAAGACAGGAAGAATAGGTGTTGTGACGGAGCTCTTGCAGTTCAATGCAGTGCTGCCACAACAGCCATTAGTCCTGCGTCACAGTCTTGTGGAGCTAGCAAAATCATGGAGGAGGAAGAGTCACCAGGCTTCAGCACTTCTACAGGGGGCAAAGGGGGAGCGACAGGGGGGAGCGCACTCGTATGAGGCGCAGGGCTGAGGAGTGGGCGATGGAGGAGCCCTCGATGCGGTCGACGATGAGGAGGCAGCAGGCGGCGGAGGCGAGTGCGCCGGCATCGATCAAGTCGTCCAGCAGCTCGCTGGGTGCGCCCACAGCCTGGAACAGCGCCGGCCACATCGCCGCGTCCGTCTTGCGCGCCACGCTCACCACTATGTCCCGGAACTGCGCACCAGCCGCGCGTTTCTGTCACCTTCTTTGTGAACTTCTGGCCTTTTGTAGCCAGATGACCTCTGGTTAGGGCATCTGCTACGGCATGCAAAGCAGATATTACAGCACGCATGGCATGTCATTTTCTTATCTTGATTTGGTATCAATTGGCCGAGCAGAAAGGTGCAGGGCAGCACAAAAGGTGACTGAGGCTGGCCATCCTCCTCCAAGCTCAGATTTGAGGAAATTGGCATTGCGTGCCGTCATGAACCACTCCCATCCCGGCCTTTGGTAGACCATGCACCTGTGGCGCCATTGCCAGGCCCAGGTGTGCGAGGTTCACACCTCTGCACCTGAAAAGCACATGGAATGTGTCTTGGGAGGGCATCAGACGTCAAGAGAGGCAGGAGCACACCTGCGGGAAGCGGCGAATGAGGGAGGCGGCGGCGAGCAGGAGGGGTCCTGCAGAGTCCCCCCGGCGGCGGCGCTCGGGGCTGGGCTGCTGGGGGGACCATCCGTGGGAACCGGCGGGGGGCCCCTTGGAGGGCGAGGGCACCAGGTCCGCGTTGAACTCCAGCGAGGTGAACAGCAGCCACTCCAAGGACCGCGCAAAGTGCGGCGCCCGGCTGTGACGTGCCGCCAGCGACACCGCCTCGGCCACCCGCTCCTGCGCAGCATTGATTTGAACCCCTCATGCACTCGCCCAGACCCCCATGCCTGCCTTCACGGACATGTAACAGTAAGATCATTTGTGCATTGACTGACATGTAACAGTGCTTTGATGTGTGCCTGAACTCAGGTACCAGTCGGTTCATGTCAGTGCATGAACTGACTGGTACTTCAGGCTGTAACGACCAAATGATAAAGGGGTGAGTCAACATTGTACCATACACATTGTAAGACGATAAAGGTTACCAGTCCAGGTCAGTCAGGTGTGAGGAGGTATAATAAGCACTGGCACAAACGCGTGGGGTCTTGGCAAAATGATGCAAGGGAGACAGGTCACCTGCTGCAGGAGGCGGCGCAGGAGGCAGGGGAGAACGGGCTGGCTCTCTGGCAGGGGCTGGAACAGGGGCAGCATTGCGTGCGCGTACGAGGCCAGCCCGCTGGCGGCAGGCCTGCCGGCAGACCCGCCCTGCGCCGCCGACGGAGTGGACGTGGCCAGCGCTGCACTGCGCACCACCCGCTGCGTGACACCTGCATTAGACCAGAAGCCGGCACGTCAATACCATTGATTCCATAGAGAGACAACATAACTCGCACGGCGTCCTTCAGGGGCCCCTCGGCAGATGTCCCCAATGGCACATGCTGACATGGACCTGAGGGGACCAGCTGACAGTCTTTGCTGCAGTCAACTATCATCTGAAGTCATCTGTTGAACCCCTAGTTGCTGAGCGACTACCCCTTGTGATCAGGAAGTGCAAGGCAGGCGCACCTATGATGGAGACTTCGGCAAGGGAGATGCTGATGGGGTACACTTCTCTGTCGAACTCCAGCTCTGGGTCGGTCATGTAGTGCGCGGCCTCTGCTGCGGCCGCATGCGACACGGGCTCGGCCAGGCTCTTGGGGAACCAGAGCTGCATGCCTCGCGCCCCATATGTCCACCAGGGAATCTCCACGTCCTCGCCGTCATCTGTACCTGATGTGCAGAACAAGTCGCTCACCTCGCTGCAATTTGCAAGGATTTCCTCCCTGAGATTCTCAGAAACAGGCAACATGCGAGCTGCATGGCTTTCTAGCAACTCAGCAAATGATGGGAACCGTGCTGATGTATGCCTCAACGACCAGAAGCCAGTGGACAGAATTGCAACAGGCAATTCCACAGGCCGGCAGGTGCCCACGGAATGGAGTGCCATGCAATCTTATTGACAGGATGGTCCAAGACAGTGCATCAAGCGTACCACGACCAGACGTTTCGGCACTCATAAATCCATGCCCGTTCCCGTTGGCTGCCGCAGGGTGCTGCGGAATCATGCCCTGCAGGGACCCTGCCGCGCTGGCCGCATCATCGTACATCTCGCTCATGTTGCTCTGCGACCTGTCACGGGAGTGCATGCCGCGCTCTGCCGCTCTGGCTCCCTCTGACTCTAGCCCATTCTGGCCTCCTGCCAAGTGCATCCCACAGAGTGAGCCCACAGCCATGCCTTCCCCTTTTCCTTTCTTCTTCTTCCCCTTTCATTACGCCAGCTAGAGAGCTGTTCATGCCAGCTCCAAAGGGGAGTTGTACCTGTGAAAGGGAGGAGAGCGCGGGGTTCAGCAGAGTGGAGGCTCATAGCCTCAGAGTCCTGGGACTCCAGGCGGCTGACCCCAGGGGGCGCCGGTGATGCAGTGACTGCACGGCCAGAGAGCCAGAAGCACTCCACATCATTGGCCAGCGTCAGTTCAGAGCCTGCGCAGACAACAGACCTGCATATTAACCCAGCAACACTCTGCTGCTGGTGGCACGTGGGTTTCTTGGCCCTGTCTTCCGAGAGCATGCTCAAACACGAAAAGCCCTAATTAACGAATGCAAGGCGCATGAAGGATATTGTGACCACGTTCTGGCAGCAGAAGCTGTGGGGCAACCTTGCTCCATGTCTAAGACAGACATGTGGCCGCCGGCGCGCAGCAAAACGCACTGCTGGGGCTCCCGGTCCTCCAAAACCACCCGGCCCTGCTTGTACGGCGAATTGAAGGTGGCCGCTGTGCGTTCCACCAGAGCGATATCCTGGGATGCACAGCAGCAAGACCAATTTCAGACGCTGTCTATGCTGCAGCAGCAAGTCAACCGCCCAGCATTGTGAGAATAGTGTGGACACGGCTGATGACCGTGAACACTTCCATGCAATGTAGAGGTGTCATGGTGAGCTCCTTGGGTCAATGTGAAGGCAGCGCACCCTGAGCGGCTGGCCCACAGACATGATGGAGAGCTCGCGGACGATGGTGATCTTAGCGGAGGGCTTGCCCGAAGGCAGGACGGTTCCGGCCAGGTCAATGCGCCACACTTTGATGTCAAGTGGGGCATACGCCGCTACCACGTGGCTCCCGCTTGCGTCCATGGCAAGAGGCACCTGAAAAAGGGCGAGCACACGGTCTCAGCAAGGTGAGCAAGCGAATGCATGCACCCACCACACATGCATAATGGGACGCCAAGATTAATAATGCCAAGGGGGCGCACCTGCTGCAGGGGGAAGCGGCCGAGCAGGGAGGCATTGTCCAGGTGGTAGCGTGGGTACAGCAGCAGGTCTGCGCTACTGGCAGCATGGTTGGCGGTGGCGGGCGTGCTGACGCAGGCCAGCACCACCCGCGGCAGCCACATCAGATGCTGCATGCACAGGCACACAGACTCAGCCTTCAGCCAATTTCACCACGAGCACCCAGCCTGACAACTTTGATGCGTCGTTTGATGTGCACCCATGTGCCGGTCATCTGTAACTGCAACTGCCACTCTGCAGCCCTGCACAATTCTAAGCCATCCTCCAGGCATCCCCGGCTATGGATATCCACATCTTTACCACCTGCACCTCTGCAGCCCTTCAAATTTCTAGTAAAATCCTCAGGCATTCCTGGCTATGGATCTCTATATGTGCACCTGCAACTCTGCAAGCTCTGTACAAATCTAGCACACTCCTCCAGGCGTCTCTGGCTATAGATCGGCACGCACACGCTCAACAATAAGCAAGTAGAAGGCAGCGTATCAACACGGCAGGCTGGGTGACGGCCTCACGTGCACGGTGATCTCGCGCTCCTGGCTGACGTCGCCGAAGAGGCGCCAGCGCGCGGAGCGGCGGGAGTAGAGCGCGAGGCCGTTGCGGCCGGCCACCGCAATGTCCATGCCGTCGGCGCTGAGCGCGGCGTGCGAGAGCGGCCAGTTGGCGGCCACGTACGGCGCTGGCGGCTGCAGGTGCACCACGCCCAGATCGGCCGCGTGCGGGGCTGCAGACGCGTTCCCGGCCGCACCGCCCTGCCGCATCCCGGCCGCCAGCCCCGCGCCGCCAGACACCTCGCTGCCCTCCGTTATCACCAGCAGCCTGTCGTCCGCCTGGCCACAGCACCACACTACTTCTGATTTCATGTTTTGTGAAATGGCGTGGCCACATCACCCGCACAGATTCTGGGTTTCACGCTTTGTGACATCTAGCACATGTGACATGTGCTAGATGTCAACCACGCCCTCCCCATTCAGTGTTACACCTGTAACGAAAAGCATGCCCTCCTTGTATGAAGAAGCAAGCACCATGATCTAATCAAACTTGGCCCTCCTGCTGTGTCCCCAAAGGCAGATTTGCTGAGGGACTCGGGAGGTGCAGAAAATATATCAGAGGGTGAAGGAGGTCGGCTCGGTCTAGTACCTGCAGGAGGTGGACTTCTGGCTGGGGCCCAGGCGCCTGGGAGGGCCCGGGCAGCGGGTGGTGCACGATGCGGTGGGAGCCGGTCAGGCTCTTGGCCAGCGAAAGCTCCAGCACCTGCGCAGCCATTCCCGCCTCCGCCAGCACCAGCCGGTACCCAAACGCCCCCCACGCCATCGCCGACACCCCATTCTGCCGCCCCACACAGACATCTCACCATGGCCATTTTTATTTTAATTACAGGTCGGCAAACCCAAAGCCAAAGGCCATAGGGCATACACGCAGGGCGTCTGCAGCCACGTCTGCGGGGCCTACAAAGGTCTGCAGCCTGGCCATGCATTCTAGCAAATGATTTGCTCAGTCCCCACCGACTGCCAGCATTACTCCCTTACAGAACAACTATTGGAACCCATTACCACCTTGCAAAACATCAATTGAAGCCCCCTTGGCTTTAAAAAGAGTTCTGCCTGTCAGGAGGCATCAGACTCTATGCACCTCGCAATGTGTGATGATGTAAGGGGGAGAGTGAGCACCTCAAACGAGAGGGGTGGGGGCGACTTGAAGCTGCTGGACATGCTGTGCATGGGGCCTGTCCTGGCCTGCCGCACCGAGCATAGCAGCCTGCAACCCGAGGGCGTCCATAGGCCCAGCCCACTGCGCCTCCAGCCCACCTGTCCCAAGACATCGTGGATCGAGTGACACTGTTTCGTAATGGACTAGAGGGACTTTACGTCCAAGTATACTTTGCTGATCAAAGGGCGCAAATTTCACATCTGCGCATATGTGCGGTGTGTTGGCAGCCTTTCAGCATGTGTCCCTTCCAGAGAATCTGGTCAACTCACCGCCAAGGCCCTGTTGTCGGGCGACCACTGCATGTCCGCCACCGAGCCGGTCACTTCCGGCTCGTAGCCCCAGTCGGCCAGGGAGATGATGCGCAGCGGCTCGCCTCCCTTGGGCGCCCACAGCTTGTACAGCGCCACCTCGCCGCTGTTGAGGCCCACCGCCAGCAGCTGTGCCACCGTGCCTGCCAGACAAGCTGGTTCGCTGAGTTCACTTCAAATCAAGGGAATCTCACTTATTATCATAATGGCAGGACGAACACACAATGACCAAGTGCAGATGTACTCCTTGCAAAGGGAGCAAAAGAGGACGCACCTATGCGCACACAAAGGGCGCCGCTGCCGGCGCTGCAGACCCAATGCAGCAGCTGCAACTGCTCAGCGGGCGCCAGGCCGCTCTCGGCGGCCCTGAGCAGCGCGCACGCCCCGTCCGTGAGCACGACAGCCAGCAGGCGCAGGCTACTAGCGTAGTCCATGGCCTCTATGCAGGGCAGGTCCAGCGCGCTCTCCACTGAGGCCGCGCGCGAGCCCGTGCCCAAACCCCCGCCGCTCAGCGCCTGCCCTGACAGCCCCGACAGGGCCGTTCGCATCGTGGGCGCCTTGAGCGAGCCCTGCCATATGCAGCCTGCTTGCTGTGCGTTCGATCTTGGTGATGCAAGGATGATTCATGTGTACTGATGGCAAGCTTCAAATGAGTTCGCCAGGGACCGGACATGGGGGCCTCACCTGCCGTGAGGCGCCTTGGCGCCGCAAGCCCGACCCCGTCTCATTGCCGGCCCTGAGCTCCCCGCTGCTGCCGCGCTTTGGCAGGCGCATCTGCACCTCCGTAAAAGGACTGATGCGGCCTCGCAGCTGCGATGGCACGTCCACATTCGTCAGGTGTGATGCGGTGGTGCTCAGGACATGCTGCTCAGGTGAGCCTTTGGAGGACAGAAACAAGTGGCAGGCATCGGGTGCTGTGTCAGAGCAAGTATAGGGATAGAGGAAGAGAGGGAACCTGGCTCTGCCAGGACATGAGCTGGAAGGTGCCGTCTGAGAAGCCGATGAGGATGCTGCGGGAGTCGCAGACCAGGTCCACAGCATGCGCGCCAGACTGGTCCAGCACCGTGCTGTGCTGCAGGTACACATCCACTCGCCGCAGCTGGCCCAGCGTCTGCTCAAACGCCGGCAGGACTGCCTCCTTGGAGGTGTGCAGGCCGTACACATGCAGCACGTTGTTGTATGTCTGCACAGCAGAGATTTCTGCGCTCATGAGGACTCAGAGAGAGCAGAATGCAGTGCACCAGGAGGTCCCCTGCGTTTCTGCACTCCTGTTATTCACTGCGATATTACTGTGGAATTGTAACAGCAGATAGATAGATTTTTGTTAGGATTCCCAACTGTACTGAAATACTTACCAAGACTCCCAGAAGGCGCCTGCTGCTGCACCAAACAGCCTGCCTGTTCAAGCCATCACTTTTGACAGACTCCGAATCACGCCGGAGTTGGCCAAGCCTGACACGAAGCTGACCCCCTGACCAGATCTGCACGCTAACTGTGGAGACGATTACGAGGTAATCATCGCTGAAGGAAATTTGCACGACATCCTCATGTGCATTTCCAGTTTGAACAGCCAGCGCCTTGGGCCAGCCATAGGCAAAATACATTGTTGTATAGTCTTGTCGATATCAATGCTTCATTGGATATTGTTTGTTTGGCAGAGATGAGTCTATTGACCAGAACGCATGCTCCACAATGCCCACCCCTTTTGTTCTGCTAATGCCTTAAAACTTGTTCTCGAAGCCATTGGTCGCATTATACCATGACCGTTTCATATATCAGTCCAAAACCTTCTTTCGTTCTTTTCTACTCCAATGAAACAAATTTATGATTGTGTCGCTTTGATTCTGCCCAAGAAGAAAGAGAAGCATGATGCTCAATTCAGGAAATTTGCAGGTCAATCAGCATCTCGTCTTTCAGAATTTGTTACTAGCAAGTGTTCTTGTAGATCTGCGCACCTTCAATCAACTGATCACGGCCTCCTGAGTTGCTGCTCATCATACTACATCGCAAGTACTGGTATTCGGAGTTTGTGCATTTGGAGCGAGTCATAGGGATGTGTTGAGTGTTTGGCAGATAATTGCATTCTGATAGCATAAGGAGTCGTGGGATATCTGTGCACGATTGATTTCTTGGGAGTTAGGTCGCACAGAATCTTAGGGCCGCAGAGATGTCCCTAAATGGTCTCGCACAGGATGTGTTCAGCTTTCACAAAGCTGCAGCAGATCCACTTATCAACTGGGACTACCTGGGCTTCCTGTTCAAGAACATCTCCCCTTACTTCTGGTCAAGCTTGGGAATAGGGCTTTGTGTTGGACTCTCCGTCGGAGGTGCTGCCTGGTAAGTAAGACGGATGGTTTGCTGCCTTTAAATAGAACACTCTCATCAATAGTGGTAGCACGGGAACCTCCAAGCCATATTCTTGGTGGTCGTTATGAGATGGGATGTCTATGTGCAGGGGCATTTTCATCACAGGAAGCAGCTTGCTGGGAGCTGCCATCCGTGTTCCACGCATTACCTCAAAAAATTTGATCAGGTGGGCCATAGATTGACATTCTGGAGTCTTGTTGTCATTGGTCCATCCTGTCTTAGAGCTGTCACTCACTGGCAAGGTTGTTTTGGCCCAACACATTGCATTCTGCGTGCAGCATCATCTTCTGCGAGGCAGTGGCTATCTATGGGGTCATTGTGGCGATCATCCTGCAAACCAAGATAGACTATGTGGACAAAGTACCAGCCACAGGGCTGTATCCCATACCAGCCATGACTGCAGGCTATGCCATTTTCGCATCTGGAATAACTACAGGCTGGGCAAATCTGGCATGCGGGTGAGTTTCTGTATTATTTGCAGTGCTGCTCCTGACTGATATGGGGAGGTGTATATGGTGTAATATCTGCTTCCATCACCGCAGTTGCAAAGCTGTTGGAATATCTGCATCTCCTTATTGCTTTTATAAATAATGAAAGCATGACGATTACTCTCACTGGCATGCAGTGTCTGCGTCGGAATTGTGGGCAGCAGTGCGGCGCTCTCAGATGCACAGAATGCAACCCTCTTTGTGAAGATCCTGGTCGTGGAAATCTTTGGCAGCGCGCTGGGCTTGTTTGGGGTCATCATTGGCATCATTGTCGCTGGCCAAGCCAACTTCAAGCCATGAAACTATGCAGTGCATGGCGACATGGCAATGGATACAACATCAAGTGCAATGCTTGTTACAAACTGGAAGGATGTGATGCATGAGAGCGAGGTGTCTATTGCTTTCTCAGACAGGAATTGCAAGATCAGGTAACACAGTGAAAGTTTAGAGGGGTGGGCCGGTGCAAGTCAAGCATGTGTCAAGGTATCACTCGTGTGTAGGGCAGATGCAAGACGAGCTCTCTGCTCCTCGACAGTCAATTGGTGATCAGTGTGTATCCCACGATGGCGCAGCACAGTCAACAGTCCATTGCAATGACCACACAGCAGCAGTGGAAGCGCTGGTGCAAAGGTGAGGTGACAAAGCGCAATGTTGTCAGGCACATTGTGCACCAGCCGGGGCCGGTCCAATGCGCGAGCCACGTCCCAAACCTGCACAGGGACCAAGCTTTAAGCTGATTAGCTGTGATCATGTGTCATGGGCGAGGCAAGGCTACTTGCAGTGTTGCCAGGCTAGGAAGGTGACAGTGGCCTCCCAAATGGTGTGATCGGCGAGGCAGATACACACCTCAATGCATCCTCTACTGTTCACCAGAGCAAAGGCTGTGGGGTTGCCAGGCCACCATTGCACATCTGACACTTCATCAAAGCCTGTCTGAAATGTGAAGAGCGCCGTTTCCTGTCAATCACAAGTGAAAGACTTCAGCATGCCAAGACACAACCGGCCCTTGTGGCTTTTTCTGAAGAGGGCATTTCAACGTCAATGTACATGGGAGCATGGGCACGTATATACATGATCTCTGGTCCACAGGCGAGCTGTGCAGTCTGCAGATGCCGACAAGAATGTATCTTTGCTTGCTGGATGCCAGCGCACAGCATACACAGGGCCATGGTGCCCAGTGTATGTCTTAATGTACTGATCAGACATGGTGCTGGAGCACAAGTGTATGGTGCCTTCCTCCCTTCCTGCATGCAGAATTCCCATTGAACAGGATAATTAGTTGCTTCATATTTAGAGCAAGACGTCTGCAGGGACTTCTTCAACATTTGCTGCTGTCATCAGTAAAACCCAGAAGGATTTCAGTGAACTGAGCAATGCAGGGAGAGGGACACATGTTCTTCCTCACCCACAAGGTATTCCTGGCTGCGTTCGCCAGTAGCAAAAGCAAAACAGAAAGCTCCGCTCCTGCGGCTGATTATCGGCTCCACAAGTGGTGCTTCTGGCTTGGGTGGGCTGCTTGCACTACTCTGCAAGCTGCTGCTGTCCTTGCGATGTAGAGCCCTCTTGAGCACCAGCAGATCTATGTGCTTCAATCCCTGATACACGGGATGTTTACCCATGTGAACTTCCTTCTCGCTTCTGTTGCAAACATACACATATGGACGCAGCAGTGGCAGTGCATGCAAGCACAATTTGATGTCTTGACCTGATTTTCAAGTTGCCCACACAGGATAGAAAACCCTTATACCCGTGTTGCTGGACGTACCTAGATCCTAGATCCCTAGGAACTGAAAAACATGTCATAACAACAACACCCATGATATAAATGTTCAGATTTACCACCAGGACAGAGCTTGCCTGGGATGTGGACCACTGGCACACACGGCCGTCGGTGGAGACAGACACGAGCACCTCCTCAGCCTCTGCGCCCCTGTCGACCCACTGCAGCTGCCAGACCGGGTCGCTGTGCGCGCCAGATGAGTGCCATGTCTGCATCGAGGGCTCCACCTGCACACATCAAACATAATCTGTGACAGCTATTGGGAGCGGACAGTTTTGACGGCAGTGGATTGCCCCCACACACTAAATCCATTGCATCAGATCTCCTTGCATGCTGTAGTGGCGGCCCATGCTGAGGTTTTAGAGCAAGGTCATGGACATGATACAGTTCATGACTGGATGGTCTGAAACATGCACGGGATAGAGGTTTGCATCTTACCTGGCGTGTCCTGGCGTCATGAACTGCAATGGTACCATTGCTAAAGCCCAGGGCCAGGAGGTTGGGGCTGTTGGTAGCCCAGTCAAGCGCGGTGACTCCCACCGGCGTGGCAAAGGCCCACAAGGGGCTGGATGGGTTCTTGAGAGACCAAACGCAAACGCTGCCCTTTTGAGAGGCCCCAAAGGCTAGCTGTCCATACCCAACCGCCAGAATGCTGCTATTCACCTGGTCCCATAGACATTCCTTTTCTACATGGCCACAGATATTGGGAATGCTATGTGAGGGATGCTGCTTCCGTGGCTGGAGTGCTCAGCTGCGGCGAATGAAAAGAGTCACCTTGTTCCATGACATTGCTGTAACGCTCAAGCCCTGAGTCAGATGGTGCGCCCACTGCCACACAATATCCAGGCTGCCGGCAATGGAATTGACAATTCCATTCTGATCCCTAGGGGCTTCATTTCTTGAATCGGCTAGCTGAGAAGCTGCATCCGCGGTGCCTGCCTGGCTATCCCATCTTCCCTCCAAGCTGTAGCCTTGCAAGTCTTCCACCTGCCATAGCACATTGCAATCTGCCTCATCCGTACAGAGCATGCAGCCAAGCGCTGTCATGAGTCACGGCGGCATATTATACAGCTGGACAGTTTTAAGGGACTTGTGACCGTGAAAGAAAGCAAAGGATGGCAAATTGCATGCGCAGCTGGAGAAGTACTCACAGACTGGCAGCTCAGGAGCTTGCTCAAATGGATGTTCTGACAGAGGAGTGCATCCATGTGCTGGAGCACAGGGATAATTGCTGGCAGCTTCTTCAGGGGGTTGGGGGGTGGGGGCGGTGGCAATGCAGCAAGCGGCCACTCTGATTCAGTCCCCCCGACAAGCTTGCTCATCCTGATCGACCCTGCAGATATGAAATTAACACATTTGATTGAAGCACCCACAGACCCCTTCCTTTTCAGGAGCATTAGAAGGTCTGAAGCCGAATTGTAAAGCATGGCAAAAAAAACTGCAGTGCAGGGTGAGGCGCGCACCTCCCTTGCTGTTGGCTGGCACAAAGGACTGCCGAGTGGAGCGAGCGGAGGAGGGTGCATAGCTGTTCCTTGCACTGCTGATGCTGGCTCGCTCGCTCATCACAGACTGCGCAGACATCGACGCCCTGCAGGAGCCCATGCATGCATGCATCAACATCTCGGGGCTCATGAACATGTGCACATGCATGCATGCATGCTTGCATTCTTCACTACAAGCAGGCTTCTGAATTAAGCCAAATTTGGCAGAACCTGGGATCCTGCTGGGTGGTTCGCCTGCTGGCAGCCGAGCTCCTTGAGCTGGTCTGCTTCCTCCCCAGCACGCCTGACCCCTTGGCACTGTCTAATGCGCTCTCAGCTGGCAGCGGCCGCAGTGTCTTTGACAATCCAAGCTCTTCCAGCACCGTTCCCATGCCGACAGCTTCCTCGTCATGACCTGCCGCTGCAGGGAAGGCATCCTGGCGAGTTTCTGGATCTGCAACTGCTTCGCCGGTAGCATGCGGACCCTGCACCTCCCATTGATGGACCTGCAAGGTTGAATTACAATTATCACTGATGAGGTTGATTGAGAGCTCGATCATGCATGTATGAATGTATCTCCTACCTGGCTGGCCTTGTCAGCAGTTTCTACTTGCCGGGTCTGGCTTTCATGCGACCTTTGCATGGGCCTCAGAGTCTGTGTAGCTGCATGTCCAAGTTGTGGATTCCTGCAATATCGTCAAAGCTCAGTGATGACAATGCAAACCCCTTGCTATTTACAGAAAGACCATAACGGTGATTCAGCGTAAGCCTGGCATTGTCCACAACTGCCCAACTCATGCAAGAGCACTCACCCTTCTCTCACTGGTTGCTGCAGTGCTGCTTCTGTAGGTTCACTGCCAATGAGATTCCCAAGGTGTTGAAGTGACCACATTGTGGGAGTTTCACGCAGCAATATTCCAGCCTGCATGACAACAGTGGGAACATTCACGTGCGCACACGCATGCCGTTGAGTCATCATATGCAACATCAGCACAAGTGATGAAGTGATGTTGTATCTTAATGGGAACACAGGAAAGCTTATGTTGTTTGACTGACGCGCACATCTTTGCTGACAGCCGGTGAGATGGTAGGGATTCTCAAAGGGATCTTGGAAGCCTGTCCTCCTGCTGCCGCTTTCCTGTCCGCACCCGGTGAAGCCTGGAAAACACTTCTGATGTGCAACTCACCAGAATCATCCTCGTCCAGCGTGAGCTCAGGCATATTCAGGCCAGAATTTGCAAAGTTTGCAAGCGCTGCCTCCAGAGCCATGGGGCCTAATGCGCTGGCCATCACACTGCCGCGCAACTGCAGACCTGAAGCATGCAATACTCTGCCCCTCAATTACTGAAACCTGCCTTGTCAATACGTTCCAAGAATGGACCATGCCAATTTCCTGGAGGCATGCAGATGCAATGCGCATAGGACAATAGAAATATAGTATATAGAGGGAAGTAGTCCAGGGCTTATAAGTGTCTCACTCATTGTGCTGACGCGTGAGCTCATTCGAGAGTTGCGCGTGGAGCGATTGTTGCCGCCAGGAAGAGTCTCTGGGCGTCCAGGCCCGGCCGGATACCCCGGGGCTGTGGGGCGCTGCACCAGTGGCTTGGGCGTCCGGTCTTTGCCATCCTCATCCAAGACCTGTCTCACAGTCCACCATGGCGATCATGATGCCTTTGGAGAGCGAGTCCTCTGCCTTGCACATGGGGTGCGGTGCTGCATGGATGCAGGACTAGTGTGGCAGCATGACTGAGCGTCCTGAAGATTACCCTGTGTATGTTGTTAGGTGGAGGCTCTGCGCTGCGGTTAGTCATGCGGCTGCCTCGCACAGAGCCGCGCACCAAGGGCCCCAGGGAGGCGCGTGTATCATTCACAAAGCTCTTCGTGCCCTGATGGCTCACGCCTGCGCGGACATGAGCTGCCTTTGATCCGTGTTGAACACCCTGATGCATTTTTCTGGGATCTGAAGGGCCTCCTTTGGCCTTACTTTTGTTGGGAAAGCTAGGCTTTGTAGGACAGCAATTATGTGTCCATGTACACGACCCATGGGAAACAGATTTCTCCTTGGTCGAAGATTGTAAGATACTCACGGGAACTTGCACTCCCAGCGCTGCTAATCACACTCGACCTCTGCTGTTTCAAGGCCGTTGAACGGCTAGACGCCCTCTCTGGCGACTCATGCTGCCTCGGCCCCGGCATGCTGACTTTGGAACACAAGAAATACCTTTTCTTTGTAATTTAAAGCACGTTATCGGGGACATTCCCAAGATCTGCGCAACGAATGGCGGTTACACTTGCAGATCCCACGTCACGTGCTTAGTAATTTTGGCAAACTTTCAGAGCTTCTTTGCTGCTTCTTTGCAATAACTTATGAAAGAAATGCTCTCAACACTTCTTTCAAGGCGCTTTTGAGGATTGCTCCCGTTGCGATTGACATGAGATGATGCAGAGGAAAATGTCAAGAGAACGTAAAAGGAAAGCTAGCGAGAAGATCCTTCAAGAAGTTAAGCAGGTGATTGGATATCCATCGGTGAATCCTGTTCACTTGGTTGAACGCCTTACCATCTGTAGATGAAACGCTGCATGGAGCTGCCATTCCGTTTACAACAATCCAGGCATCTTACTATATTCTTACGCTGTAGAAGTGCAGAAGGAGCTCCGAAGCGCAACAGAGGAAAAGAGACAATTTCAATGAAACAGATCAGAGGCGGACCGGTGTGAACAAGGAAGAAGGCAGCAGCAGAGCACCAGAAGGGAGGCAGTCTGAAGGTGGCCAGCAGTTAGCGAGGAAGCTCGACTCCAGAGCTGGGAAATCTCACTTCTGCAGGCAGACGACGCCCCCAACCTGCAGTGATGGCCCATCGCAGAGGGAGGTGACGAGACCTGAGGGCAAGCGCAGCGCAGGAGATCACCTGAAGCATGCTGACAAGGCCAGGAGCGCAAGGGATGGAAAGAGGCCCAGGCAGAAGTCGAGGGAATCACCTGCTGAGATTGCAGATCCCCTCTCCAAGGGACTGCCGCAAGATCGCCAGCGGTCATCACTGCGCATATTCAGCGGCAAAGCTTCCCAGACAGTGACAGACCTGACGCATGCTCAGCATCAGCAAGCTGCACAACGTAGGGTCGAAAGGGTGGCAGCACCTCCTGCCCGCGTGGCAGCTGACAGCCACAGGCAGACCCATCATGACTCCGTCAGCATTGGACATGGAGCAAGCGGCGATGGCCAGGAGGATCCAGTCAGTCCAAGGGCGCCAAGAGCGCCACCCAGCTACAGATTTGAAGCTTCAGTCGCACAGCGAAACCCGATTCAGGCCGAGGAGCTGGCCGAGGCATCTGTCTGCCAAGGAGCAGAGCCAGAGCAGCAAGAAGAACAGGGATCAGCCGACAGAGTGCCGCATGATCAGTGGTTCAGGAGCCTGCGCGCACGCCTGCGGCAGCGCTTCTGCCAAGTCTGCAATGTGCAGGAGCTGCATGGCACCGTTGATGCCAAGGTCGATGAGGTCTTAGCCAGACTGCATGACGACTCTGCGAGCGCCCCGGACGAGGGCACCAGCGTGCCGAGTGGACTGCTGCACAGCCGAGAGCAGCCCTCATGCAGCCTGGATGATGCAGATATCAGCTGCAGCTTACTCCAGCAAGAAGAAGAGCAGCCTGGCATCATGTTGGACCCAGGACATGACGATGTGAATGTCGACCAGACCCCTGTCTCAAGCTTTGGGAGGCTCGATGATTTCTTCCAGTACAATGCAGACTTGGAGGAGGTGAATGTGAACAGGCCAGGGCCCCTTGTGTGCTCACCTCTGGCAGAGCTGCAGACCGCAGGCGCCATCACACAGCATGCAGATCTGCCATGGATCAATGATGCTGAGATCCTAGCAGATGATTTCCTGTGCAGCCCGTGCCCATCATTGTCCTCACATGCACCAGCACTCTCTGGAGATGAAATCATAAGCCTTGGTGTCGCTGGTAGCCCCAATGAGTGGGACAGTGCAGTGCAGTCAGAGAAGCAAGATGATGCAGCCTGGCTTGACAGGGCCATGACTGAGGTAGACGGTCCAGACGTGTCTGAGGAGAGCAAGCTGGACGTTGAGAACTTTGCACAGTTCCGCGCATCGCTTGAGCAGTGAAGGTGTAATTAGCCGTGCAGGCATGGTCATGAAGATGACTCAGGACAAGAGAAACTGCATCTGTAGGGCAGCCTGCTATGTCAGGCTGCTATCTCTTGAGCAGCCTGCCGAAAACTGGCTGCCCACTGGGCACTTGATTTGGGAAGGGAGTATCGAGGGACCACACTCTGCTTTCAGTGGCCCCTCTTCTTTCCTTCCTTTGCCTTCGTTTGGTAATCAAAAAGTTCCAAGATCAAATGTTCACTCTTGTGAAACTCACTCCCGAGGCAAGAGGAGGAATTTGCACCAGTATCATTCGGGGGTCGTTGCACTTATCGTTTCAGTGCATCGTGAAATTTTACATCAATAACATGAAATGAATAGAACACGCCGAGCTAGACAGCGTCACATTTCTAAATACTGATCACATCCATTGAAGTTTTCACTTCACATTCGAGGGATCCGCTTGAGAGCCGTTCCCAGTAATCTTATCTTGTGAAGAATCGGAAGAATTCTTTTGCTGTATAGCTTTGCATTAAGCTTCGCTGAGCTTCAATTCAGAGGCAATCGTGAGTGAACCTGGTGGGTAGGGTAAAGGTCTCTCTATGCAAAGGGTTCACCCCTGGATGGCAAGGGCGAGACAGCGATCGTGATGCAGTTCGAAACAGTTGATCCCCCACTGTAAATGAGCCCATACTTGGTTGACTGTATACTCTTTTTGTATTGAGGAGACTTTCTGCTGTCCTCTTGTACCCGTAGCTGCAGCATAGTCATCAAAAACTTTCGATCACATGTCTATTTTTCGCCGAGCTTCTCACCTGATCAAGCATGTGCAAATGCGAAATTACTCCCTGATACCAATGGTGATTGAACACACTCCAAGAGGGGAGCGATCCTTTGATATTTATTCCAGACTGCTACGAGAAAGGATTGTCATGGTGAACGGTACGTTTACAAGGAGCTTTCACGCCGTGCGAACTTGACGTGAACACAAAGAACGCTAATTTATTTTTTTCTTACTCCATCAGGTGGCATCGATGATCACATGAGCAATCTGATCATTGCCCAGCTTCTCTACCTGGAGTCAGAAAACCCTGAACAGCCAGTAAGTTGATCGAATGCTTCATTTTGCTGAATGTCACGTTATGAATTTAAAACTATGCTGAACCGCATCTGACAGCTTGCTTTGCTCCTAGATCAGCATGTACATCAATTCTCAGGGTGGGGTGGTGACTTCTGGCCTGGCAATTTATGACACCATGCAGGTGCGCACAAAGACATGCGTCTCCCAATAACGTTGCTGCGTTGCTCATGATATTCATACACTTTCATGGAACAATAACGTGTTGTGCTTATGCAGTACATCCGCAATCCCATCAGCACGCTGTGTGTTGGCCAAGCTGCCTCAATGGCGTCACTATTGCTGGCAGCTGGCGAGAAGGGACAGCGGCGCTCCCTTCCCAACTCCAGAATTATGTTGCATCAGCCTTCTGGAGGCTTCCAGGTGAGAGGATTAGTGCATGCCAACAATAACCATGATCCAGTGAATGACAGATGAGTGTGTGTATGTGGATGACTGGTGGTAAATGCTGTGCAGGGCCAAGCCAGTGACATCAGGATACATGCAGAGGAGATTGCACGCCTCAGCAAACGCTTGAACAAGATTTATGCAAAGCACACTGGCCAGTCAGAGGAATTGATAGGTATGTACTCAGAAGAAGTAGTCTGCAAAAGCTCGTATTGGACTCTAATTGCTTGGACTGCCTACATAATCTGGTCTGCATGTGCATTAACCGATGGCAAAGCCTTCTGCAGAATATTGCTTGGACCCCGGACTAAGAACCACATCAATGCTGTGCTGCAGAGGAAACACTGGACAGGGACAGATTTCAATCTGCTGATGAAGCTCAGCAATTTGGGCTGATTGATGAAGTCATTGAGACTCGGCCAGTAACTGAAGAAACTTGACGGCACCACACCAGCGTAGCGACACAGCTATAGACCAAAGTGGATTCGATGCGCGTCTGATGAGCGAAAGACGTTGTGCATGTATTGATCCCTTCTTTTCATCTTACAAGACGCAGAGCCGGCCGACCTCTTAGAACCCATAGTGAGTTACTGGATTCGTGATTTGTTACTGGCTTCGTGATTTGTCGCAAGACCGTCGTGACAGTGTGCCAGGCATTCTAGAGTAAACAGCTCTTGGCCTTGCACATGCGTTCTTTAATCCGCCTTGGCAGACTAATTGAATTTTCACGAGAGTGGCAGCAGATGAATCATTACTTTGAGGCTCAAGCCTGCATGCAAATAATTGAGCTCAACATATTCTTAATTGTTTGCCAAGTTGGCCACTTCTTCCAAATGGCTGATAATTATGCCATATGCTAAGGATATGTCTCTCGTAGTTGCCTTGATACTTTTATTTTCTCTCACTTCTGTCTGTTGCACAACTCGCCGCGTAAACCATGCATGTAAATTAACTGCACGGCCACGGCTGATGGCCTACATGGCTCTCTTCCTGCAAAGAGGGATGCCCAAAAGCTCATGATCATCTGCACACTTAAAGAAGTGTGCCTGTTGCATGCCTACACTTTTCTACTAGGTTCAATGAGACCAAACTTCTGGATGATGTGCTTGATGCACTCGCTGATGACACCAGCGCTGTCCTTTGCATAGCCTCCGGAAAGAGCCATACAGATAGGAACACCTGCATCATATGCTGCCTGAAAGACCATTTCGTCCCGTTTGGCTACCGCTTCAGCGCTAACGCTACACCTGTGGAACAATGCAGCAGCGTTGATCATGTGGCATGGTGTTTTCATGAGGACTTTTGGCAAGCACACCTAATGGATTTGGATTCCCTATTGGAATAGTTCTTTCTTGAGATACTCATTCCATTGCAATATGGGGTGGAGAATATTGATTACCTGCCAAGGGGGTCCCCCCTCAGAATATCTGTGCCCGCATTGTACATGATGATGTCTGGTGCGAACTCCTGAAATGCTGTGTGGAGCCCCTTGCTGAGCATGGACAGGTATTCCTCATCCCCTGTCCCAGACTTCATCGGCAGCTCACAATTGATGGCTGCCTTTGCAGTAGTGTCCCACGGCCACAGATCCGCGTTATACAGGTCCAATATGTACAGGTCCTTGTCCCCAAAATGAAGCTTTGTCCGAGCATGCCCGTTGCCCTGAAGAAGAATTCACATGGTGTTTAGCAACATGAGCACTTTGCAAAAACATGTTCCATTCGCGGCGTTTCAAGATTGGCAAAATGTTGTGGCGGAAGGTCAGCTGCTGAGGGCTCACCTGATGTACATCCAAGTCAATCAGCATGGCCTTCTGGACTACATTTCCCGTTTCTCGCCGCAGCTTCCTCAGTGCTAGGGTCCAGTCATCATACACGCACCAGCCGCCACCATTGTCAACAGATGCATGATGCATGCCACCTGCATGATGAAAACTTTCCCTATGTCTAGAAGCGCAGCACAAACATGTCTTTTCAAAGGCCTCGTGGGTGCGGTGTCAGGACTTACCACCCAGATTGATTGCCCAACCCCACTCCATTGCCATACCAACTGCCTGAGGCGCATACACAGCAAATCACACCATATAGCTGCCACAGATGAATATCTCATGCATGCTTGTCGGCACTGGACGCATGAGATCTGCTGCTTCTCTTGTTGGTATTGATGCTATTCATTTTGCTGTGCCTCACCAGCATTGTGCCCCCCACATGGATCCTCATTGGTCGATTCAATCTGTGCTGCACTACACTGTTGGGCAGGAAACCTATTGCAGCAATCTCTGTGATCTGCAAGATGCCATACGATGTTAAGTCAGGACGCCAGAGGACTGGCACATGAATGGACTCACGATCCAGTGTGACTGGCCACGTATTGACCTGCTGGATCATTGCACACATTGTAAGTAGCACATTACCTCGGCCATTTTAGAGCTGGAAGTGTTGATGGACAGCAGATACTCTTCTGAGTGGACATCCCTGAGCACCTGCTGCGTGGCTTCTGGTGGCTGCACTAGCTGCACCAAATGATCGTACACTCAGTCGGGTGCGTCGTATGTACTGCATCGTGGATTAATGAAGCAGGAATTGTTGCTTGTGATAAAAGTTGGGCAATGCATCAAGGACCGCATGTGATGTTGTGAAAATGGGCATACCTGAGCAGGATTTAGGATGCCTGACGCATCCAAATTGTTGACGACTTTTCCAAACTTCCTGCTGTCAAAAGGATGAAATCGTTCCAGCCCAAGGAATCCTATGTTGTAGGCGTCTGCGTAAGCGATCGGCAGCTTCGTGCTTGACCAACCTTCGTAACTGCTCCTGATCCTCTCGGCTAGTTCACGCCGGCTGCATCTGCCAAATTGAGCAGGCCGGCCCCGCGCATCTGCCGATGCAGAGGCAAATATACCCATTAAACAACCATTAGATCTGCTGACGACTGTGTTGACAATGCGCGCGTGCTGCTAATTGAACAATAACAATTTGCGAGACAAAGACTCTTGTTTAAGTCCAAAGTGTTGTTTTTCTTTCCGAAGGACAAGATAGAGATCCACATAAAAGTTGCACATGCAACTCCAGTCTTGGAAAACCTACAGGGTCCTTCAGGGTGGATGAGTTAATACTTTTTCCTGGGATCTCTCGAAGTCCGGCTCTTGCTCGGCCCTTGTAATCGAAGCGGCGACCATGATGAGCTCTTCCCCACTTGCAATATGGCAATGCTTACAACGTAATGCTCAAGGACGAACCCCCTTATGGGGCCTGAAGCAACCCCCCGTTTTCGGGTTTCACCTAAAATTCAGGGTCCGTCCGAGACGTACAGATTGAGACCCTAATAGCAGAAAGCTGTTCGAGGAACTAAATAGGGTACTCTATTGCCATTGTACCATTGTCCACGCACGACATCTTGTTGCCGACACCACTTTCGGCGAGAAGGATCTCCTCGGGTGCGCAGGTTCAACCGGCACGTTTCCTTCTCAATGAAATTGAGACATCCGGCTGTTCAGCATTTTTCATATTCTATTGAAATGTCTGTCCCGTATGTGCCGGCACGTCCTCAAATGCTTGATGACAAGCGTTTTGCAATGCTCAAGGCGAAAGTGGGTTTGACCAAGAAGACACGGGAAATTGCATTCCCCTGGATACTTTGCCAATGATAATGGACATTCATAATCATCAATACAGACTGCAAGGCTTTAGACACATCTGTCTGACTGTGTTCCAACCCCTGTCATGCAGGGAAAACCCTTCAGAGAGACCAGCCCATGTCTGTCTGTGTGCAAAGGCCGCTTGATGGCCACCGAGCGCCAGACGTAAGTTTTCGAAAAGACTTCGACGCCTACTCTCCAGTCTCTCCGATGTGTTTTGCAAAGTCAACCCTGGGCGAGCTCAACAAACCCGCCCACACGCCAGGTGCAGCCTCTGCTTCAGATTCCGAGAGCAATGCCAATCGCAGTCAGAATGAACTTATTTTCTAGATGGCATGTATGGCCTTGCATCACTGGCAGCTGTATGGCACAGGGGTGTCACTGCCTACAGCTGCTGGGGCTTGCGACCGCTCTTCTAGGACAACAGACAGCGATGTGCAAAGTATGCTGCCCTCCTGCTGAGCATCTGTTGCTTTTTGCCTCGCTAATTTGCGCAGCTGTGTGCACAAATCAAGGTCTCTCTGCAGGTCGCGCCATGACTAACGCGCATGCTTGCTACGCCGCAGGTGACTCCGACCTGAGCGAACAGAGTCCCACAACCTCAGGGCACAACGCCACCCAGCTTGCAGCTTACAAGGTCTGGATCTGATTCAACCGGCTGCACACTCATTTCCTCTGCCCTGGTGTCAGTGCGGGAGGCCCAAATGGCAGCGACTCAGTCCTTGGTGTGTGTTGCAGGCGTCAGCCCAGTCCCTGCCATGCAGCACATACACCCTGAAGCCAAGCCCGACCCCGTTCAGGGCGCTGTCTGCGTCGGCAAATGCTGTGCCGCCCCTAGCACTGTCCACCGGCATCAGTCCCCCACCAGCCTTCGCACACTGCAGCCTTCCAGTGGAATCTCATCTCCCCGCTGTGGCAGAGGACCTGGTCCTTGCGCCATGGGGCCCAGTACCAGATCGCGCCCAGCATGCGCAGGATCTGCCCTGCCAAGCACCCGCCCCTGTGCTGCTTGAGCGCGGCAGCGACGAGGAGAGCATCTCTACCAGGAAGCAGAAGAAGGGGAGGAGGCCTGGGGTGCTGGCTGTGCTGAAGGGAGTCTGCAGGAGCCTGATGGGGCTGAGAAAGGAGGAGGTGGGGCCGAGCGAGGAGGCGGCTGCGCTGCCGGTGTCGCGGCTGGAGGATGACACTCCGCTGCTGGCCTGGCGCCAGGAGCAGTATGTGCAGTGCCGGCTGCAGGACTCGCCGCAGCTCACTGTGGGCGAAGCCAGGGTGCGCCCCTATCTACCTCCCTATATCCTGTTCTCAAATAACTCTTTGGTCTCTGTCATTTGTCGGCTTTAAAAGTGCATGTCCAGCAGTGTTGTCATGCCTCACAACTTGGTCCTACAGAAAGTAAGGACAGATTAGATCTCGCAGTTTCAGTGGGTTGAATTGAGTTCTGTGTGTGCATGCGCAGGCTGAGTATCTGCGGCGCAGCTTTGAGCAGAACATACGGCTGCTCGGTGTGAGCGCCTCATCATGTGCAGCGCCTGCTGCCCCCATGCAGCATGAACTGCAGGGCGCCCCTTGCCTGTCGTATGAGCTGCAGTCAGAGCTGAGCGCAGAGGAACATCCTGTCCCCTGCCACCCCCTGGAGGACTTGGACACAATTTTGGACGAGGCCTGGTTTTTCGGGTCATTCTCGACGCCGCCTCCTTCCTACGCTGGATCCTGCTGTAGCTCCTGGCATGGATAAGGAAGTGCAGTGGAGGAATACAGCGCAAGCCTGGGACCCGCTCACCCAGATCTTTTGATGGTGGACTGATCAATTATGCATTGCAAATAGCGACACACAAAGCTCTCAGTGCTGACTCGTAGCCTTTCAATTGCTGCACAACACTGCCAGGACGGCACTAGTATGGCGCCTGTGAATGAGAATGCATGCATGCCATCTGTGCCGTTGCGAGAGAGGAATTGCAATTCAAGCGTCCAGCCGATCGAAGGATAGTCAAACGATTGCGAACGCATGTCCTGGACTGTTTCATTGAGGTTGCTTGGCACACTGTGTGTGCCTTTGATCTACGCGTGAGGAGCTCAAAAAGGAGAGCTTCTGTTGGGTGCGAATTTGTGTAGATGCAGGTGTGGGGCCCCTCCAGTGTCCCAGACAAGGTGTGCAGCCTGCACTGGCCAAGGGTCTTCGAACCACCTGGCTCACCTTTGCCAACTTGGAAGCTGACAACCTTGCATATATTGCGAATGAACACTGGCTGTGACGGGGTGCTGTATTGAGAGTTTGTCTCTAGGTTTGTCTTTGTAAATGTACGACATGTTCCTGTGTACATTTATTTGGGGGTTTCAAGGCGCTGCAGAGCGTGCGCACGTTAGTCACTGCATCAATAGTACCTTTCTGTCGAGGAATGAATTGCCAGTGTGGAGAAATGTGTGACATAAAACTGTTGAGTGACCAATGATGCAAACCTTCCAGATTTTGACTGTAAAATACCTGCTGGATATCCATGATCGATCGAACAGAGATATCTCATCGATGCATCTCGGCAGCATGCTGAGGACAGCTGACTGTCCAATTTGCACAGTCCAAATGACCGTCCTGCTCACTGAGAATGGCATCCAACGTTCAACTGCCAGAAGTTGGACCACTACCAACCATGACTCATCCGAGTCGGATGGTAGCATCTTGCTTGCATTGAATGATCGTAGTCGCCATTGTGCATGCACTGCCTGCATGCTCATGGCCGGCATATTGGGACCGAGCCTGTCATCATTATCAGGGCAAGTGCCCTGAGCTTTGATGCCTAGGCTGATCTCTGCGCCTGGCAGGGTGTCACTAGCAGCCTGGCTGCCACTGGCTGGCAGCTGCCAATGAGCTGACTCCGAGTTAGAGCTCGGAGCTGCAGCGGTCTTTAAATAAAATATCTGTAGGGATTTACGGCCATCACAGACCCACATTTCCAAATGAAGTGATTATGATAATCCATTCACTTTGGCCAGTGCCTTGCACAGTCCACAGTAACTGTGGCACAGTTCCTGTGACAGGACCAGCCTATGCCAAAGCATAGCCACTTTCGCCAGAATAAATCCGGGCAAATTTAAATGATGACCGACTGAAGCTGTCTCCTAATCTGGCTTCCAACATGGAAGTCTTCTTGGGAGCTGTGCATATGTCCTCCAGATCTGCTCTCAAGCGCGCACCTTGTCGCAAAGTGTTTGATGCATCTCGTGAGCACATCACGTCCTCCTTCACCGGAGTGGTGCTGCGCTTCGGAACCACTTTCTGACATATACACTCTTCCAAGTATGCACGAACAGGCCATACGAATGCATCTTGCGCAGATACGCTGTTGCGTGTAGCATATTTCGCATCAATCTGGCATGCTGACGCAAAAAGCCATTAGAATGTGGATCTACAAGAGGTCCAATATGAAAAGGGTGTAGTCATAAAAAGGTTGTATATCGTGTGCGCTCCTCGTTATCTCCCGAAATAGCCGTTTACAGTCGTTTGAGATCAAAACAATGGACGCGGACTCGATTACTGGCCCTCACCAGAACCCGTCAGTGCAGAATATGGCCACAGGGGAAATTCTGAAAGAGGGTCGTCATGCTGAACATTTAGCCCCAAAGGGAAGTGCATCAAGCAAAGAGAGCAATATGAATGTTGATCTGGTGGGGACCATAGCAAGGGAAGCTCTTGAAGTGGCAAAGGACCCCCCACCAGAAGTGACTAAGCAGGTCCTCACTCCTGGTCAGGTGGGTATGCACATGATGGCATGATGGGAGAAGTGCACGCTTGCGCATAATAATGTCTGCAACTGGCATGTTGAAGATTTGCAAATAACACTACTGGCCTTCTGCACGGTCAGAAGGCACACATGCATATGAAAGTGATGATAGGTTTTTGGAGTTGTCCAGAGACGCTTAGCCGGCAAGCTGCGGAAGGAGTTCAAACGACAAACCCTATTGCTGCAGAATATCATTGAGAAGCAGATCTTGCTGACCGGGCAAGATCCCATCAGCAAAGACGAGGCCGCGTCCAAGACAGTGGAGAAAGCCACTGCCAGCGGTACCTTCTTCCAGCTTCCAAGACAATACCTCACAGCTGTTCAGTCTGATGTCCTTCATTCCCAGCACAATTTTCTGCGGATTGGCAAACATAATTACTACTGAGGTGACAGAATGATGATGCAAAAGGTACACCGATCAAAGCAAATGGCGTGGGCCCACCGGTGGCAGTGACAGGGACATCTCCTGCCGCCAAGACATCGCGGCTGTCCCCAGAGTCTGAGGCGGTGCTGCTGACGCTCTTTGGGGTCCAGGACACTCTGGGCAGGGAGGACGCCCAAGTGCTGGCCAATCAGGTGGGCCCATCTGCATCCCTTTTTGATATTCTTTCCTCATCTGCTTCATGTGTCAGTTTGGCTTGTCATTGTGGCCAACAATGGAGAGAAATACCCCCATTAGAAGCCTCTGAATCTCCCGGTCTTACCAGGCAGGGGGCAGCCAGGAGGCAGAATACATTATCTCGCACGTATGGTGGGAGCAAATTCAGCTGTGTTGACTGGATGGGGCATGTGCCGCAGGCGGGGTGCTCAGAGTCGCAGGTGCGCGAGTACTTCACCAAGCTGCGCAGCAATGTACGCGCCTTCATGCAGAAACTGCAGCGCAAGGTCTCCGCAGCGGAGGCGCCATCTGCAGCGACCGACCTCCGCACATCCAGTCCCACAGCACCCCAGCTCCCTCTGTCTGGCAGCAGCGCTCCTGCTGCGCTGGGTGGCACACCAGCCGCCCCGCCGATGCACCCTCAATTCACCCCTCAGTCAGCTGCTCAGTCGGCCCCGGCGCTGTCTGCCACAGCCAGCGGGGGTTCCAGCGCAAGTCTGCAGCCGTCAGTGGCGGCCGCCGGGTTCCCTCAGTCGCAGGCGGCCACCCCCGCGCTGCCCGCGGGTGCCGGCCAGCCGCACGCCTCCCCGATGACGGCGACAGACCTCCGGACGATGCTCACAAACGCCGCCTCTGCCTCCTCTGCCTCTGCATCCCTTGCGGTGCGCGCTGCATCATTTTCCGGTGATTCAAGTGTTGCCGAATGTAAGTTTGAGCCTGGCTGTTCAAGCATTTGTCCTGTCACGGATCAGCAAGGTATACATGCCAGATCAGCTTATTTCGATCATGACTGATCCTTTCGGGGTCTGAAACATTGGTGCCGCTCTGTGGCGTGTCGAGCAACATGGCGCTGATGCATGTTTGGGGATTGCATGTGCGCAGGAGGAGGCTGTGGCTGCTGCGGTGGCAGGCACGTCCATGGTTGAGTTGGAAAGACTGGATGCGGCAAGGAAGGCTGGCCTGGTTGAGCTGCAGCGGTACCTGGACGAAAATGGCGGCGTAGCCTCTGCCAAACATGCAGGTGTAGCTTTTCTTTCGAACCATGTATCCGAATGCAACCCACCCCGCAGAGGGAACAGACTGCATAGACCGGACAGCTGCGAGGCATTCCTCTGCATACAAGGGGGCACTGGCTTTTCGGACCCAGCTCACAAGCGGGACATGTCTTTCTCATGTGAGACGCATTGAAAACAGATGGTTGGTGCGCATGTCGCTACTTAGAGACACCATTACTGCCCACAAGCTGTACTGTGTGTCAGAAGAAAGATCTGTGTCTTTTGGTGATTATGCTCATATTACGGTATGTCTCACGGGAGCGATACCGATGACGTGTGGTGCGCGTGGCAGGGCCGGTGGCGCTGCTGATGGCGCGGGCGGCGAGTGCGGAGGTGCGCGAGGCGCTGCTGCATGCGCTGATGCGCACGGCCTCGTCGCAGGTTCTGGCGCAGCTGGCCGGCAGCGGCCGCGCTCTTGACACCCTCGACGACTGGGCCGGGTGAACCGCACTCACCTCTCCAAGCTTCCCTCTGGTCCACTGCATTGAATATCATGGGCCCCGGCTGGCGGGATCACCTTTACGCATCCCTGCTATTTATGCTGAAACAGGGTGCCCCATCTAGAGGATGCCAAATTTCTGATACAAGTACTGAGCACGGTGCCCCTGGTCGATTGGGTCTCGCTTGGATCTGCTGAGTCCAACAAGGGACAGCCTGCAGCTTTTTCGCACATGCACCTTGCCTCTGGCAGGACACATGTGTAATGGCACTTACAACTTTAAAGATCTAGGGTGATGGTAGGATGCTCCTGAGAGGCATGGCCCCTTTGACACTGACAACATTAGGCACTGAAAAGCTCGGAAAAGGAAATGGGAAAGGCGAGATTTGTGCGGAGACTTTGAATTGGAGCTGTGTGCATCAGCAAGTCTGCGCATGAAGCAGAAGCATGAGACGGGTGAGTTGTGGGCAGGTGGGCGGAGCAGGACAAGCAGAGCACGGTGCTGCGGCTGCTGCTGAGCGTGCTGCAGCGCCTGCCCGTGCCCATCGCCCTGCTCAAGAACAGCAGCCTGCAGAAGACCATCGGCCGCCTCCAAAAGTACAGGTGTGCCCTTATCCCTTGCCCTCTGCTCATCAGCAAACGCCCCGTGACAATAGATCATGCCCTCCAGATTATATGACTCTCGCCTGATTTTTGCACTACTGTGATTGAAAGGAGTACCTTGCAGTGAACAAGCTCGTGTGCTGGCAGGACGCGCTGCATTGCCACGGCAGCAACAGCTTTGTTGTCACACTGGTACCATCTGGAGCAGCCAATATTCCAGGCGGCTGCTGCTCCCATGCGGCCTTCCCCGCCTCCTGTGCGGGTTTCTGCACCTGCTCAGCCGGTCACCACTGGCCACCCAGAGAGCGCCGCGCCGCAATGGCCGGCCTCTGTGCAGCTGCAGGTCTTCAAACCAGGGTCGCCCGTCTCTGCTGGGCGCCAACCACCCCAGCAGATGAGTGCGCCAGGTCGGCCAATCTTTTATCTTCGTTCCTTTAGATTTCATTCTATCGCAGTCTGCTTCTTCTCACGGTCACCGTCAATCTTTTCCTGGTGGAGTTCCAGGGTGAGGGTCTGGGGCATTGCAGCTGAGGTGAAATGCCTGCATTAGATGCATGAATGAAGATGTGCTAAGGGTTGTTGTGCTGTGATGATTGCAGCTCCGGCGCCTGTGCAAATGGCATTCCAGCAGAGCCACGGTCAGGCGGAGCTGCTGAAGCCATCAAACACATTTTACCGCGGCATGGCCGGCAGACTGGGGTGTGTACTCTCCTCATCTACTCACTCCTCTGGTGTGTGCAAAGCTGTCTGGCTCTGACAATGCAGACCCTCGTCTTCAAGTGCTTCAGCCCTTCCCTGTGTACAAAATTACTTTCATATTTAATAGAGATTTCAAAGATTCACAGCAAGTCTGACGGCCCTTGTGCTGTTGTGCAGGAGCTTGGACAAGTCAGAACAGGCTCAGTCTCCCAGGAAGGTCTTGTCAGCAGACGAGATTGTGAGGGCCAAGGAGAAGGAGCGCAGCCGGCTGGCGGGCGCTGCCGGGCTGAGCGGCCGGCCCGGGCCGTCCAAGAGCTCGCGTCTGGACAACAACTCTCTGCTGGATGTTGCCGCCAAGCGCCGAGCAAACCTCCGCCCCAGTAGCCCTCACCTTCTGCCCTCCCAGGTGTGGGGGCCTGCAGCCTCCTGAAACAGTCTTCCACAACCTGGCCTGCAGCTTTGTACAACAGCGTGATACCCTGCCTAAAGCATGTGAGGTACAGGGGATCCAGAGGGGATTATGCATTTGCTTGCCTTGCTGTGCATGATGACTGAATGAGCCATGATGTTTCTGTGGTGCTGTGCAGGGGCGCACGCCGCATGCGGTGCCGCCCGCCCATCAGCAGGGGCTTGTTGGCCACCCACAGCGATTGCCGCAGCAGCCACAGTTGCAGCGGCAGCCTGGACACATGCCACACGCCGGCGCCAGTGCGCAGCCACAGCTGCCGGCCGCAAGGCACCACTCGCCTGTTGCATTGTCGCGCGCCGTGCAGTACCGGCCGTCCCAGCAGCCCCAGCAGGCCGCGCAGAGACCTGCGCAGCAGCCGCAGCCGCGGCAGGAGGCACCTGAGTGGAGGCCGAACGTGGCGTGGACGGCCCCGCAATCCGTGCAGGCGTTGCAGCGGGAGCGGCCGGGCAGCGGGGAGGAGAGCGAGGAGGCCGCCACGCAGCGCGCTTGCAACATGCAGCAGGTGATATTTAATACCATCTCAGCAGCTGCGCCAGCATTCTTTTTCGTTCCAGATGCTGGGCAATTTCTTGCTGCAGAACAAAGGCCGCCATACATACTCTCCGAGCCATGCCTGTGTGACATCCTAGCAAATGAATCGTAGAAGGACATGCTTGGACTGACAGCTTGTTTTGTGGTGCAGCCTGGGGTCTCTTACAGAGCGCCAGAGCTCATTCCAGCAAGTCCGGCCGAACCAGAGGGAGGTGGGCAGGATGTGGGTGCAGGCAAGCCGGCCAAGCTTGTCCCCATACTGCCCACCGATCTAATTGAGCAAGCACAGCAGCTGCAGGCCTTGCAAGATGCAGGCTTTCCTGTGGATTTGCTGCTGGGCTTGTGATCATGCGACATTGGATGTGGAAACTGGAATAAATGTCTTCATAAACAGTGGAGCCGGTCTTTCCTGCAGCTGTGTTCAAGAAAGCAGTCCTGGCGTATGCATAGAGTCTTCCATTTGAAGGTTCAAATAATGTGCCGCAAGCTTGTCAGTGAAAAAGCAAGCTTGCATGGCTGCTTCCATGAGGGCAGCCATCGCTTTTGACCTACAATGACATCTTGGAAGAGTACTAAATGGAGCTTGAGTTTATGGATGTAATGTGGTAGGATTGCATGTGTGAATTGCATTCCCGCTGTACAGGCCTCATTCGAGCGCTTAATGAAGATCTATCTTCAAACCTCCACACTCTGCCGCACGGATTTTAGGAAGCTCGCTAGCACTCAGCGGATGTACTGTTTCCCTAGCCCTGCCACGGATGTCCTCACCTCACATTAGGGAGCGTTAAATACATGCCGCTTGAGCAGAGCCTCCTACACCTAAGTTCAAACATGCAAATCAATGGAGCCCTAAGACGACGAAGCCCTTACGGCTCATCACCCCTCGTAAAGAGGTTTTTGTGTTTAGGGAGAAGGCCTTGAATGTGGTCTCTTTTGATCAGTCTTGTGTGGCTAAATATAGAGTGATTTCTTCTCTGTCCCTCTAGTATTTGATCAATTGATCAGATCGTTCGCTTGGATTGCATTCCAACAGATGACATCTCAGTGCAAGGTTACATGGGCAGTGCACGGCGTGAACTGCACAAATTTCATGGTACTACCTTGTGTCTATTAATCAATCAATGATGCTCTTGCCCCACACCAGATGGTCATTGAAAAAAAAATCGTAGCAGGACTGCCATCATGATGACCATCACCTAATGTCACAGTGTGATGCACACAATCGTCATAAAATCATCTGCACATCCTATAAATGCCCACTCGGTCCATCAAAAGTCTTCATTGCCGCACAACGTGAGTCCACCACTCCTCGAACCTGCAACCGGCTCCATGCCACGCATTTCTAGTGACGCCGCTCAGTGCTCTGGCCGCGAGGGCGGCGTGAGGGCGGCCTCCATGGACAGCTGCGCGATGCCCGAGAAGGATGGGTCCTTGATCCTGAACAGCTTGTCCAGGACCTCCTCAACTGCGCGGTCCGGTGTGGATGCGCCGGAGGTGACGCCCACTGTGATCGGTCCATCGCGCAGCCAGGGCTGCGTCTCCACGAGCTCGCCATGCGCCAACTTGTGGGTGATCTTGTTGTGCTCCACATTCACGCACGCTGCTGAGTTGACCCAGAAGGACGGCACGCCCGCCATCTCCGGAATCTCCTGCGCGTACACAGACCAGCTGATGGTAAATAGCCTCCTCTCGGGTCACAGCACAGCCAGGCATGCCATCGTTTCGGCAAGGCAGATGGCAAAACAAAATGATTGCAGACCAGCGGGCGTGGACCTTAGCAAGGTGCTCTCAGCTTCCCACAGAGATTGTGTGCACAGGAACAGGTTGTATCTGTGAAACAGTGCGTGATTTGCAGCTGTGCAGCGCTTTGCAGCAAGGCGCGCACCTGCAGGTGGGAAGTGTTGGAGGAGTTGAAGCCGCCCACAACCAGCATGAAGTCCACGCGCTCGGCAGGGTCGCTCTGCTTCTGCACCAGCTCTGTCACCGCATCTTGCCGCTCCTGCAATCAGACAATGAGTAATGATCAGATTTTCTCCAAACAGCACAACCTGCTGCATTTGGGGGCCATGCACCATCCAATCCAGCCATGCACTGGACAGAGGGTTGCAAGGAGTCTCTGTGATGGCATGCAGCATCAGTGCTGCAGTGTATAACACACAATACAGCAGGGTGACTCATGGCAGAGCAGAAGAGGAGGAAAATGCGAAGACAAACAGGACAGGGCATCCAAGAGATCCAGTCTGCAGCATGCAGGACATGCACAGCAAGCAAGGGAGAGGAGCCTGCCTGTGTGGCGTCGCAGATGGTGTCCAGGACCATGTAGTGGTCCTTCAGCTCGGCCGGCCCATACTTCTGCATCATAGTCTTCTCCAGCATCTTGCCGATGGTCAGTGTCTCGTCGCGCAACATGGTCGTCTGGTTGGCCAGTCCGATGCGCAGCAGATCCCTGTCAGGGTCAAAGCCCTGCACACAAGCAGCATTCAACTTAGATCCCCACAATCAACTTCAAAGCAAAGCCATGAAGATTGCACTTGAAAAAATGCACGGAGTGCTCCTGACGTATCCAATCAAACATGTGCGCAATGTGATCCTCCTGCGTGCAGAAGCGGCACAGAGCATGCACGCACCTCAGACATAGCATTTGAGAACTTTGCAAGGAACTCCTCCCTGTCTCCGCCGTTGAGGATGTAGTCCACGACATACTGCGTCTCTGGGATGTCCCTCACGATGAGGTAGGTGGTGGCGAATGAGGCGGTGGCGATGGTCTCCTCGTGCGAGTACTTGCCGTGAATGATGGAGGTGTGCTGCTTGCGCGCCTGGTTGTCCACGGCGCTCCACACCTGCGCGGATGCCTGCCTTAGGACGGCGTTGTGTGGCGTTGTCGTGCATGTCCACGCGCTTAGATCCGCAGGACAGCAAAGTGATTTCTGCTGCTCATAATTCCATCCAAATGACTCCCTGGCCACAGCGCCTTCCAAGAGAGCTGCTATGGGTGGATCATGTGCTGCCCAGAAGCTCTGCTATAAAAGTTGTGCAATACCCAGAGTCATGGAGTGGGAGCACAGGCAGTAGAAGGGAAGCTTGACAGAGCCTGCTCACAATATGGTCGCCCCAGAGCTCGTGTTATAAAGTCAGGTGGTAAGATCCAAGTACCTTGGCCACCCAGGGGCAGGTGGTGTCCACGATCTGGACGCCCTTGTCGCTGAGCATCTTCATTTCCTGCCAGCTGGCGCCAAAGGCCGGCAGAATGACGACGTCCTCCCCCTTGATCCCTGAGAAGTCCTTACCCTTGCCCACGTCCTCAATGATGTTCACCTCCATCTCTTTCAACCGCTGATCATGGCACACCGTCTTGTTAGCCCCTCGGACAAGGACTTGAGTCTTGCAGAAAGGAAAGCAGGGCCAGCTCTGCACAAGTGCTTTTTAGTAAGATCACTTTCATTGACCTTGGTCGAGGCGACATGCCTGGTTGACAGCGGGGTTGTGAATAATCTCGTTGGTAACATGCAGCTTGGAGTTGGGGTACTGCTTGCGGGCCTCGTACGCCATCTGCACAGCCCTCTCCACGCCCCAGCAGTACCCATATGCCTTCGCAAGCTTCACCTTCACATCCTGCTACCACCGACACTCCCCAAAATTACTTCATCTCTCACTTGAATTAACAGAGACACTCTACTGATGCAACCCGACATGATGACTTGCTAAGTAACAGGTGATCTCAGACGGTCATGACAAGCTGCAAAGGTGATAAATGTATTCTGAACGCACCCCTTCCTGCCATAGATTTCCATTGGCGCGCATGCGAGCCACAAGGCCTGTCGAGGAGTAGCCCACTCCATGCTCCTCCATGAGAGCCAGGCTCTCGGCGTCGTCCATGGGCTTCCTGATGTATCTTCCAGTTTTGTTGAGAGAACGTCTGAAGGCACGGCCATCAAGCTGAACAACAGGTGCTCCAGCCCCAGACCCATTGCCTGAGCTGGATGCCCTTTGGACCAAGTCTTCAGCAGTTTCAGTGCCAGCTGCACCACAAATATTAAGTATTTGAGTGCACATACTATATATCTTGCACATGCCCAGGCATTTTGCTTTCTTTGACAGACAAGAGGGTATCCCAGTCCCTGTTGGAAGATTCAGGAAGAGGAAACTCCCGATCGAGACTCCCGATCCAATTTGATAGATGAAACAATAATTCTCACCTGCACTGCTTACTGCTTTCAAGGCATTGCGATTCTGCCTTGGAGGGCCCCCAAAAGCTGATAGAGCTCTCTGACTAGAAGTTGAACGGGTAGGCAAGCGCCCCGAGAAAGAGGCACCGCATCCGTTTGAATACAAGGACGACTGCATGGTCGCTTATCTTTATTCAAAGCTTCTCATTGTGTCTCTGCGAGTTGATCAACGTCCAGGATTCTGCTCGAGGGAAATGAAGTTACTGGAGCATGGCGCCAAATTTGGTCGCACATGTACATGTGCGGGTCACCTGCCTTGCACCTGCTGCCACCGAGAAAATGCCCAAGAACTGCCCCCTTCTTGTCGCCGATTGAAAATGAGAGAATATAGCTCTTTTTAAAGGTAACCAATTTGCTCAAGGATTCACGAGGCAGCATTTCCTTGCGGAAAGTTCCCAATCCGCTTGACATCATATCACGCGATGCCCAACTTCAACGCCTATCCATGATCTTGTGACACATGAAAATCGTGTTGATGGAACCAAGTTTGAACTAGAAGCAAAGATGTCCAAGGTTGTGGGGAAAAAGCGCCCTCTAACAACCGATGAGAAGGCAGCAGAAGCAGCGAAACGACAGATAAAGAGCGCTGAGGTGTCTGTGGCATGCATGGATTAGTATGATCGAAAATATGTATTTTTCACTCAGCGCATTTACGTATGTTGACAAGTTTGCTGTGGTCCCAACAGGAAGTGCTCCAGCATGTGAAAAAGCTCACCAAGCTCATAGAGCGTGAGCCTCGGATTGCAAAGTACGCTTCGAGAAAGTTCAGTTGCATATTACTCGTTCGCAACGCTTAATTCCTGATCCTGATGCATGCTGCTCACCAAGAGGAAACTTTTTCTCTGTTGTTGCAGGAGTTTGGCTGCCCTTGATCTACCACAAGCCTGCAGAGAAGTCGTGGACAAAGGTGCCTCTGCTGTCTTGGATGAGATTGAGGCAGCCATCTACATGGTGGCCTCATCCATCTTGCGGGGAGAGGGCTTCTCGTATGACATACCGTCCCGGGCAAAGGGGAATCAGGTCTGCCCTCATATATGCACTGTAATCACTATTTCTATTGTGATGTGGATACAATCCTTGCCTTCAAATCACATCCCATCAAAGCAATCTTTGCACGACTGCTTGGCTTTCCTAAGACACACCATGCATGCATGCGCAGCTCTATGTTCCGGAGCTGGACCGCATAGTGCTGAAGGACAGCACGTCACAGCGCCCTTTTGCCAGCACGGCCACCTGCCGCAAGGCCGTCTTCACAACGCGCGTGCTGGGGCTCGTGCATGAGCTGTGCATGAAGCAGATCCACGTCACCAAGCGTGACCTGTTCTACACAGATGTCAAGCTGTTCGAGGTATGCATTTCAGCCAAATGGTGCAACATGCTGTCCATGGGGTTTGCTGGCAATACTTAACGGCTAATATGTTTACCTGAAATTCGTCGATCTGCAGGACCAAGGCAACTCTGACGCGATACTGGATGATGTGGCATGCTTCCTTGGGTGCACAAGGTCCAGCCTGCATGGTAAGTCGCCAGTATTATTCGGGGAGATGCTGAGGAACTGCTGGTTCAGAAGTCACCTCCTGTGTGATCGATCAATTTACGGATAGTGAAAGACAAAGTTGTTGGTGCGCAGTGGTTGCCTCCGAGAAAGGTGTTGTGGTGGGACGCTTAACATACAGGGAGGATGGTGATCTGATCGACTGTCAGCGGATGGGCGTGGGTGGCAAAGCCATTCCGCCCAATGTGGACAAGGTACTTCTTAACATGTACCTTTGCCTTACTGTCAATGCCACCGACTGCAGCTCCCTCATTATAATTAAGACCTGCCTGAGGACTGACAATAATTGCTGCCAGGTGACTGACATCCAGAGCGATGCGCTCTTCATACTCCTGGTGGAGAAGGATGCAGCATTCATGCGCCTGGCAGAAGATCGATTCTACAATACCTACCCTTGCATCATCTTGACTGCAAAGGGCCAGCCAGATGTCGCTTCAAGGTGTGTGCTGCTGGTTCTTCTGCATTACTCACTTTCATCAAAGTGCGTTCATGCATTATGCGCATTTAACAATTTTGTGGTTGCAGGCTCTTTTTGAGGAAGCTCAGAGACACATTGCGCATTCCTGTGCTGGCGCTTGTCGACTCTGACCCTTACGGCTTGAAGATCCTGTCAGTGTACATGAAGGGTGTGTCCCTGCATTCTGAATACCACTTGTGTGCTCAGCGCAGCATTATACTGCGAAGATTTTCCGGTGAATGGGGCCCATCTTACCCTTCTGATTGTGTGTGTTCCACAGGGAGCATGAACATGTCGTATGACAGCTCCAATCTGACCACCCCTGACATCAAGTGGCTTGGAGTGCGCCCATCAGATCTGGATCGCTTCAATATCCCGCAGCAGTGCCGCCTGCCTATGACAGATGAAGATATCAGGACCGGCAAGAGACTGGTGGGTTTGCTTCTCTGATCAGCCATGACTGACTGTAAGCCCAAATTATCACACCAACAGGGTGGCCTCTGCGCTGCCTGATAGCACTCTCTGCATATGATAACTGACATCAGTGCATGTGTGTCTTTTTGCAGCTTGAGGAGGACTTCATTCAGGCGAATGCTGAGTGGGTGAAAGAGCTGGAAATCATGATTGCCAGTAAAGTCAAGGCAGAAATACAGGCTCTGTCCTCCTTTGGATTTCAGTATCTGTCACAAGTCTACCTGCCGCTCAAGTTGCAAGAAGGGGACTGGATCTGATATGTGAACCTTTCACACCATCAATCGCCTTTGGAGCAAAAAAATGTAGAATACGAATGAACATCTGCAAGCTTATGCAATTTTCCACTGATTCTAGTAACGTGCATGTCAGCACGACGTGACGCGGCTCGTGATTGGTTTCCTTTCATCACTTTCATCATCTTCACAATTTGTCCCATTGTATCGTTCATGACCTTGCAGGAATGTCTGTGGTAAGATCTACTGCTGCCTTCATGCAACTCTGAAGTATTTTTTAGATGGACTACACCAGCAGAACAAGCGGGGTTGCGTCCACCTCGGGCAGACCTGCCAATCAGGGGCAGGTTCGCAATGTTGGAGCAGCACTGAGGTTGCATAATACATTGCCTATTGCATCGAGCCGCAGATGCGCTCGGTTATGGCAAGTAGTGAGCCCAGGCAGTTTAGCTGGAAAGGATGCCCAGCAAATGCGTCCATGGATTGCATCCAAGGTGCAGAGCGTGGCATCAGCAGAGGTGCAATTAGACGCAGAGCCCGAAAAAAAGCACAGCATAGCCTGGAGAACGGAATATGATGGCCTCATTATCGGGCTTGCAGTTCCAGCACTGGGTTCCATCCTCCTGGACCCCATCATGAGCCTTGTAGACACAGGTGTGCTGCCCGACAAGTCATTTGCACACAAGCAAGTGATTCGCGTTGAGATCTCAAGAGTGACCCGCGGTGTCTGTCCAGCTTTTGTTGGGCGCCTTGGAGCTGCACAGCTTGGAGCAGTGGGCCTCAGCACGATCATGTTCAACTTCTGTGGGATGCTGTTCAACTTCCTGGTCGTGGTCACGACCCCCCTTGTTGCCGCCGCAGTCGCACAGAACGATTTCGAGAAGGTCAGCGAAATTTCACTCTAAAATGCATGGCGTTGTGTTTGCTTTCTCCAAGTTGGGTGTCAGCGGCTTTGGATGAATTTGCAGCAATGTTACAACACAGAGCTGGATTGCAGGCATCTAGAACGACAGCTCAGGGATTGTGGATTGCACTATTCTTTGGGACGGTGACAGGCTTGTCCATATACCATGGCGCACCATATCTCCTCCAGAAGATGGGGGCTGCACCGGAGGTGGCCGTGCATGCCTTGGCCTATCTGCGCTGCAGGGCGGTGGCGTGCCCTGCCCTACTCGGCCTGTTTGTGGCTACAGGCAGCTTCCGTGGCTTTCAGGATACAAAGTGAGCAGCCCTCCTCCGCACACCCCCCACTATTTGGCGTGATGCATTTGCAACTTGTCATTCCACTGAGAGGAGAAACTGTGGCAGGATGGCTGTGACAGCTGCACGCACTCACCCCCACTGCTGCTCCTTGCAGGACTCCCCTGTACTCTGCGGTGCTGTCCAATGTGGCGAATTTCCTGATGGACATCCTGTTCATCTTTGGGCTGGGCTGGGGTGTGGCTGGCGCTGCGCTGGCCACGTCTGTGTCACAGTATGTGGGCGTGGGGGCCATGCTCTTCCTGCTGCACCGCAAGCGCATCCTCAATTTTGCCGACATGCTCCGCATCCCCTCCATTGGCGATGTCGCTCCCCTGCTCCGGGTAAATTTCCCTTCCCTCTGCGCCATGCTGTGTGCAAGATAGGGCACCGGATGCTGGAAAGATGGGTGCTGAGATCTCCTTTGTGCACAGCAATATATAGGACACTGACATGCATCTGTGCATATCTGCGATGCAGGCCGGGCTTGCAGTGTCTCTACGCAACATCAGCACGATGGGCGTGATTCTGTATGGCACCACAATGGTGAGCACCATGGGCACGGCAACGCTGGCCGCCCATGAGATATCGCGCCAGGTCTTCATCTTCTCCATCCAGTTCTTCTCCTGCCTGGACGTCACGGCCCAGAGCCTTGTGGCCTCTCAGCTAGGCAAGGTAGGAGCCCGCCAATCCAACTGTTATCAAATGTTTACTGCAAGCAATGACAGGTGTCTACTGGGCATTGGGTGTAATCTGCTGATGTAGCATTGGACTGATTCCCTGCTATGCTGACCGCATTCTTACTTGTCTTCCGCAGAAGAAGCGCAGCACAGCACGGGCGGTGCTGCTTCGGATCTTGCAGATTGCTCTGGGCCTCAGCTTCACGCTGATGGCCGCGCTGACCTTGGGGAGGAGTGCCATTCCCAGGGTGTTCACCAGCGACCTGGAGGTCATCGCAGTCACCCAGAGAGTGATGCCTCTCCTGGCATTCTTCATGGTGAGCAGCGCCCCCGTGAGACAGCCCCATTCACGTGTCATTTCTTGCTGAAGCAGTTTGGTTGGTAATCGAATTCAGTAATGACCATGATAATCAGTGGACCGCAAGTTGTATTGGCAATGCTGTTTTTTTTCACACTGCATACTGGCATGCTTGCATCTGAGTCTGATAAAATTCGGTCTGCTCTGTGCGCAGCCCTTTGACGCGGCGGCTGCAGTAATGGACGGCGGGCTTCTAGGCGCGTCAGAGACAGCGTATGCCTCTCGCGCGACGCTTGTCGTGGCCGGCTGCGTGTACGGCCTGCTGTCAGTGGTGCCGCGCATGTACCCAGGCCTCTTTGGCGTATGGCTGTCCCTCAAGGGGCTCAGCGTCGGCCGCACCCTGGCCGCCAGCTACCGCCTGGCTTCCGCCAGGTCTCCCCTCAGCAAAGAGGTCGCTGGCAGCTCGCATGCGCAGGCTGTGCCTGAGCGATCTGCAGCCGGAGCAGCTGCGAGTGGCGCGGCTTTCACGGGGCAGTGTGATCAGCACTTGCAGCAGGACGCGAGCAGCGGAGCAGGAGTGCATGGGGAGGTTCTTGCGGCCCAGGAATACTTGCAGGATGGGAGCGCAGTTGGCGATGAGCAGGTCCGTAGCGTGAGCAGCAACAACATCGTGGCAGGGAAGATCCCGAGGGAGCAGGGGTCTCTGGAGGTCCCGACAGAAAAGGCGCAGGATGTTGGATAGGATCGTGGATGCATGCATTGAAGAGTGCGCATTTGAGAGTCATTGCCTATGTTGTGCTGCATTTCCGTGAGTGTCTTCTACACCGTAAGTGTCTTGTAAGTGTCCTGGTCCCTTAAATTTCATGAAGATGTCATTCTCCACCCCCAAGTCCATGTCATCTTTCATCGTGAGGCAAAATGCAATGGCTGTTCATGTGCGGATCTAGATGGCAAGCTGAACAACTGGCCGAGTGAAAGCAACGCGGGTCTACAGAATTACCAGTAATGTATGGTAAGATGGTAATCAGACCGCAGCTGAGTGCAGATCAGCCGATGTCCTGACCAGCCTGGGATTCTGGTGCGCAAAAGAACAGCGAATTCGATGGCGAACTATTATCATGAAGCTCGTGCTCAGGTCAAAAAGCTTAAGACTATGTCAGAAGATAAAAGGAGAAAGTCTGAAAGGGCAGCAGAACAGGCCATTGTCGAGGTAAACGCTCGTTTCTCAGGTGCTTGGGGGGATTCTCCCTCACACTATGAACAACATGCGTCTGTAACTTCCATAAATATAGGTTTGAAGCCCCACTTACTGCGCATGCAGGCCGAAAACCCACTCCATGCCCTCAGAATAGATGGTCGTGCCATCAAGTTGCACCGCAATCAGGACGCCTATGCAGCAGCAGAAACGCTTGCCAGCATGATCCCATGGAATGGTGACACGGAGAAGATGATCGATCGGTTCGATGGCAGAGCGCTGTTGGACTTCTACAAAGAGCCTGACCCCCGCACCCAACACCAGAAAAGTGAAGCTGAACGAGAATTGGATGAGGTACAGATAGCATGGATGTAGTCCACCAACACAGATGGGAGCAAATATACTTGCCTGGCTTGAAGCTATTAAAGCAATATTCACACTCATGCCTGTGCTGCAGCTGGTGAATTTTGAGGCGTTCAGAGACTTGGTGAAAATGCTCCAACTCGGCATCAGTGAGGAGACAGCCATCTTGCTGGCGGAGGATGAGAACCTGGACCAGCGGGCCTCAGCAAAAAGTACAGCCGTGGGGCAGCTCAACCTGCAGAGCGGACAGTCCAAGGGACCCCAACCGCCCTCTCTGGCCCCAGCTGGTCTGTCCGTGCACTTGCCTCTAGCATGCCATGTCATGTCCGTGAGTGGCATGTTGAAGCAAGATGTAAATTTCCTTCTCTGCGCAGCTTGGTTGGGTGTGTCTGCACTAAGAAATGCTGTGATTGTTCCTGCTGAATGCTGCCATTCACAGGCAGCGGCCAGTATGGAGCAGTTGAGTTCTCATATGGCGGTGCACAAGAGCCTGGCGCCAAGTCTGAGAGCGGCTCAGAGGGCTCGCAAGACGATGACGAGGACGAAGAGGAATCAGAAGGGGATGAGGAGGCTGACACAGCAGACCTTGACGGCCTGGCAGCCAACCTGGGCATCAATTCCTTTGGCGCGCTGCTGCGCCGCGCCGAGCGCGAGGAGCAACAGATGGCCCAGGGCATCTTCCCAAAGAAGAAGTGAGCCGCCGCCAGCTTCTTGCACTGATTTTTCTCACGAATCACAGCATCGATGCTTTGGCAGTCGTAAAGAGCAGCACCTTCTCATTGCAATTCGTAAAATATTGGATTGTCTTGGAAGTGGTGCCGTCATGTTGTTCTGGGTAGTCGAGGCTGCGGCGATGGGTTTCAGGAGGAGGTTCAGCCGGAAGGTTGCAGCACAGCGCGCCAGGAGGATGGCAGGGCAGGGGCTGGGGCCGCTCGTCAACAAGGCGCCAGAGATTAAGGCGCCCAGCGCCGCATCGCACAGGGACCTTCGCCCGCCGCGCAGAGGCAGCCCCACCTACGACGCCTACAGGTTGCCTTCTTCCCTATCCTTGGTGGCACATCAGCTACTTGCATCTATGCCTGAAGGTTTTAACTGGGGACCTGCAAGGTGTGTACTTCCTCGTTTGGAGTCCTATTAGGTGACTATGCGTCTGTGTTGCCTGACATGTGTCAAGGGTTACGCAGGCGGCGGTCCAGATCCCCTTCACGGTCCAGATCTCCGCCCAGGAGAAGGGGCGACACAGCCAGGACAGAGTTCATTACAGAGTTCAAGGCTTCCAAGGCGCGCGGTAGCAGCAACGCGACACCCGGAATGTCTGCGCCCAAGCGGTCTGCGTCGAAACTTGCTCCCTGCTTGCCAACAACACTGGCCAATTGAGACCTACTGTCCTCCCACTTAAGACACCTGAAGGGTTTGCAACAAGCGCGGGCCATAGACATTGGATCAACATAGTATGCGTATGATCAAAATTCACTGGTGGCCTCCTGTGAGCATAATTTTACACCAGCAGACACACATGTGACTTGCGGTGTGTGGGCCTTCAAATCTGCTGGGGTTGAGGGCTGCAGCAACGGGCGGGCCTGACATGGAACTGGGGCGGGCTGCTGTGTTGCGTGCTGCAGGGATGGGCCCTTTGTGGACGTGCTACCCCAGGGCATCGATCCGGCAGGTGCAGGCGGCCCAGTGTCGCTGCCAAAGGAGGCCGTCACCATGCAGGGCGTGCGCGCGCACGAAGCCTACTACAGCTACGAAGACGAGCGGCGGCGGGAAAGACAGCGAGAACGAGAGCGAGAGAGGGAGCGAGACAGAGAACGTGAGAAGACCAAGAACGCGGCCAGCAAAGCACCCCCTGTGCCGGTGCTCATTTCTTCACCATGAAACACTGCCTGTAAATATTCCCTTTGAGATTGTCACTGTTCCATTTTCTCTGTCCTCGCCGTTGAAGGAGAGCAGTCACATCTGTGTTCCCTCTGTGTCATTTCTGTTCCTGGATGTGGCAACTATAGTCAGCTACTGTGTTAAACCTCCTGCCCACCAAGGTAGGTCATGCCGGCGTGCAGGCGGTGGACAAGGGGAAGGAGACGCCGATGGAGCGGCTGAAGCGGCTGCGGGCGGCGCAGATCAACAAGGCCTTCCAGAAGGACGTGCTGACGGTCGCGCAGCGCAAGCTGCAGGACGAGCGCGACCGCCGCGCGCGCGAAACCATCGAGCGGGCCGCCGCAGCAGCGCGCCGTCGATCCCCCTCCCCCAGGTGGCAGACGATCCATCTCCCTTGCGCACTGCCACCCACACCACCCCAACACCGGCATTGCCTCCTCCTGCGCCACCCTCGGCGTGCCCCCTCTTCATAAATCGGCTCACATGTGATGCTCATGTGAAGCCTTTTTACTCCGCCCAATACTGGGGATGTGCTCGCCAGTGTCACAGCCAGCTATTGCCTGCCCAAATGAAAACCGACTGGCAGACACAAGGGCTGGGGAACACGAAACAGCAGAAATCTCACAGATCAATATATATAGAGGTATACTTATCATCAAGTACCACATAGTGGATGCTCCCTGGTTGACAATCATCCCGTGAGTGGGTGCACAATGGTTGGGAGACTGATGCAGTGTTGGGGGCTGTGCTGCGCTGTAACAGGCGCAGAGACAGGGACAGGCATCGGAGCAGAAGCCCCAGGCGACGCAGACGCAGTCGGTCTCCTTCATCTGGCCGTAGCTACTAGGCCACGCATTCTGCTTCAGCTAATTGCTTACGAATTTCTCTGGGTATGTTGTTTCACCTGTGACAGTGTCTATGCGGACTTGTGATGTGTAGGATACTTTTGATGCTGGTTTTGGAGATTAATATCTGCTGCCCTTGTAAGATAGAATACACTCCTCTCTCAGGCTGAATTCCTTTGAACTTCAATTTTGAAGTATCAATTTGCAAGCCTGCAGTAAGCGTGTCCTCTGCTGCACTGTTTTTTACCATGCGCCATCATACATGCCCAGCTGGAGCTCTGTCCCTCCACAATTAATCACTCATGAGACTGAGGCTCTTCATCCCAATACACGTCCTCCTTCCCCAGAAAATTGCTCCACAGCATGCCACACTGCTACGAATTTACCGCTGCTGTACAGCTGAGTCATCAAGACTCTTTCTTCACTTCCAAAATTGTGCTTGCTGTCCACCTCTTCATATATTACAGAGCAGCTTGGATATTGACTGCTTGCATTGCACAGAGATCCATTTGCTCCTGCAGTGCAGGTCTCGAAGCCCTATAACTTCACAAACAGCCAGAACATGCTGAAGACAGCACACGCTCCCCCTGGTGACCCAAGAAGCTTACCTGTGCTGCTGCTTGTCGCAGACCAGCGATGCGCAAGCCATCTTCAAGGGTGCATTCAACCTTGAAGCCCAGCCCGACATCCACAAACACCCTGGATGTGTCTGGGACTTTTGCTTGCATCATCACGTCTCTGCCCAGGCCTATATGTGTCAACAGAGTTGACGGCTGCCCCTGAAGTTCGGGCAAGGAGAGCATCAGAATTTGGGAGAGAGATCAGTTCTCTTTGCTTGCATAAGGAACTCTAAAATATGTAGTAGTGACCGGTTCAAACCTGCAACTCTTTGAGATTCGTTTCAAGCTCCTGGTACGTGTTCAGAACCTCTCTGTGCCTCTCATGCTCCGCCTTAAGCTGTTCTAATCCCACCAACATCTGCTGGCGCTCTGTGCCTGGAGGCATTTTTGTGTCTGCACAATCATATCATCACACATATTACGCCAATGGATGCTATTGCACAAAATTATGAAAAGACAAATGACATGATTACCTAAGGAAGGCATTGAGTGTGACAATTGTAGAGAGGCCGAGCAGGATCAACACTCTCGGGCGCCTCGCGTTGGACAAGAATACTGCTTTCATGCGGAAATCTCTCCCGCTGAATTTGTAATCTCAGAATTCTGGACCAGAAACTGTCATGATCGAAGACAAAATCACACATCACATTTGTGCCAAATCCATTTTCTTGGACCTGATCTGTGACTGGGATGGCAGCTGACGGAAGCTGTCAAGAACGTTCTCCCCGTCATTCGATCAGGAATGCACTATCTTACTCGGGCTTTCGGATATGTTTGTTTTCTGTTGGCTTAAAGAGAGAGCTCCTTGTTACGTCGTTGTGGAAGGCTAGAATAATATTCTTTGGGAGATCCCGCTCATCACGAGGGCCATGCCCGAGACATTCCTAGATCTTTCCAGTGGGTCATCACTAAGTACAATGTCGACTGTCATGAGGCATTCATGCCCTACTCCAGCCGTATGGTTACCTTCCCGTGCGCGTTTGCAGAGGCCGTGCAGGCAGAGATGCCGCACCGTGGCTGCCCAGAAATCTGTAGCAGAAAAGAAATTGGCAGGACCTTCCTTCCAGGCAAGCGTAATGAGCTGGTATTATGAGGCTTTGCTCAACTGCACCTACACGAGTTTGCAATTACAAGAACGAAAAGTATGACTGGGAAGCTGTGCAGACCTCTGACAACCTGGGAAAAGTAACCTCATCACCTGGAGGGTCACCGCCTCCTGATCCCGAAGATGACCCAAGAGCCCCACACTTTGAGCAATGGCCGGCGCAGCGCTCGTTTTCGGAAGTCCTGAAGGACAAGACCAGTGACACTATTGGGGTGGGTCCCGAGCAGTTGGTGTTCATGCATGGATCCTCTTTCAGCCTGATCTTGATCCAGTCTGCATGTTATGTATTCGGAATGCCTGATGTCATCGTGGTCTGGACATGACAGGATCTGTTGCTGATCGCTCGCCGCACCTTGAGGAAGCTGCCTCGGAGGAGCAGAATCCGAGCTCAGCTGCGCAGAATGGGCAACAAGGGCAAGGGCAGCGATGACGCGCCGGTTGCGCTGAAGAGCGACAAGCCAATCATCCTGGTGTTGGGCTCAGGCTGGGGCGCACACTCCCTGATCAAGGCAAGCGCTGCTGTCCTCTGAGCGCAACCATGCATCGACTTGCATGGTTGTGTTGTCATGCAGACTGGCCTCCTCTTTCGCAGCATGTCATCATTACTGATGGTTGATTGAGTGGCAGCTGTCGATGCGCAGGTGATCGACACAGACAAATTTGAAGTGATCTGTGTTTCGCCTCGCAACCACTTCATCTTCACCCCAATGTTGCCAAGCTCGGCAGGTCAGGATCTCATGGAATTACAATTGCTGATCTTAACAACCTCAAGTCCAGAAGGAGTAACACATGGTGCTGTGAGTAACCAATATTTTTGTTCCTTGTGCAGTGGGGACTGTGGAGTTTCGTTCTCTGCTGGAGCCCATCCGCATTTCCAACCCCTTTGTCACCTACATAGAGGCCGAGTGTGAGGTATGATGCTCCCAGTGAAATTCACAGTCCATGCAATTCTGCGTTGGAATTTGATGGTCTCCAGCTCTTGAGCACATGCGCATGGGCAGGTGCTGGACGTGAAGCGGAAGCTAGCCCTCTGTTCCTCAACGTTTGCGTATGAGAACGGCCGCCGGCCGCAGTTCGAAGTCGCTTACGACGCGGTCGTCATTGCAATTGGAGAACAGACCGCCACCTTCGGGGTGCCAGGCGTAATGGAGCACTGCTACTTCCTGAAGGTGCCCACAGAATGACCTCGTCTGTGTCTCTGCTCACCCTGATTTCCTCATGCATTCCTCTGTTTGTACCTCGTAAGCCAATCTGCTCGGAGTGATACAAGAGTAGAGAAGGTGGGGAACAAGTATTGTGTGGGCGCGATGTGGTGCAGGAGATCAGCGATGCGGTGGGGCTGCGGCGGAGAATTGGGCAGTGCTTTGAGCTGGCCGCGCTGCCCGGCACGCCTGAGGAGGACCGCAAGAGGGCGCTGCGCTTCATCGTGGTCGGGGGCGGGCCCACAGGTGCACCCGCCTGTCCAGAGGATACTCACATCACTTGGAGGGTTTTTACATCCTTTCTGATTAGAATGAGCGCAGCGGGCAAGGTCTCCAGAGCACACAGTACTGCAGTGTGTAGTTGAGGCACCAGCAGACTGCCTCCATTAATACTGCCAGCTTGTGGGGGCCTCCTAGATCCCAGCCTATCCTGCCCAATCACAGATCACTGATAAGTACTAATGGAGTCCTCATATTTTGGCAGGGACAGATGCATAAAACTGGGTACTAATTCATTTCCTCACACTGGCAGGCGTGGAGTTTGCGGGGACGCTGAGGGATTTTGTGCGAGGGGACCTGGCACGCAAGTACCCGGAGCTGATGGGCGACGTGGAGGTGGTGCTGCTGCAGAGCGCGCAGAGCATCCTGACCCAGTTCTCGGCCGGCCTGCAGCAGCGCGCGCTCGACACCTTCCGCAAGACCGGCGTCTCCGTGCGCACCGGCGTCCGCGTCGTCGCCATCACCCAGGACCAGGCGCGCCTTTACTATCGCCCCTTTTCCCAGCATCTTCAGGGGTTACTGAAGACTACCATGGTCTTTAGTACCCCCTGGCACCTTTGCCCCCCAGGAGGAGGGTGGCATACCCCTCTGGACAGCCCCAGCAGGGGGTACTCTACATCCATGTTCTTACTTCCTCTGCCCCCAGACCTGCACTTCTGGGCCCACCATTGCCAGCGGATATCCTCCATGCATGACTAGGTGAACATGGCAGGTCGGTGAATGATGCCACACTGCAAGCTCGGTCGAAAGGCGCGCTTGCCTGTGGTGGGCAGCTGTGGGCGCTTAGTGGATCCAGAAGTATCTGTGACTAGATTCAGCAGATTCAGCTTACAAGTGGAGGATTATCATCCTGGAACCGGCTCTTGATGTTGACCATCAGATAGAGGGTGGCCTGAGATTCTGTCTCGCAGTTGCTGTTCAGGCCCCTGTACTAAACTTTGGAGCGCTTGTACTCAATTCTGGAGCTTGCGCAGGTGGTGCTGGAGGGCGGGGAGCGGCTGGACTACGGCGTCTGCGTGTGGTCCACCGGCAATGCTGCGCGGCCGCTCGTGCAGGCGGTGGCCGGCGCTGTGCCGGTGCAGCGCGAGGCGCTGGCGGGGCGCAACCCGGCGGCTGCCAAGCTGACGGTGGATCCGTTCCTGCGCATTGCGGGTGTGCGCGACGCCATTGCTCTCGGCGACTGCAGCCGCCTCTCCGGCGCACCCCTGCCCGCCACCGCGCAGGTGCGCGCACCCTCCGCCCCGGCTCAGTCCATCGTCCCGCAGCTGTACCCAACGTTATCCTTACTCTATCAGGCTTTTCTTTCCAAGAGTTTTGATGCGCCTGCTGACTGCACGCAGTAAGCTGCCCCTGATGAAACGGTTGCATATCTGCGTCACGCTCTCTGAGCCCGGTGTGAAGCCGAACAAGATGTCTGAGAAGCCTTGCAATGCATGGACCATGACCCCGATAATGCAATTATCAAAGCTGGTGTGGCTTGTTACGTCTGTCACACAGCCATGGCATCCAATGGCGTGAATAGCCTTGCCAAGGGGAAAGGCAGTCGTATGATTGTTGAGACTGAATTTCTTGTACACACGGGGAGCAGGTGGCGGGTCAGCAGGGGGCGTACGTCGCGCGCATGATCAACAAGGGGTACAGGCTGGGCACGGGTGGCCTGGACAAGGCCTTCCCTGCGCGCTGGAAGGAGGGCTCGGCCAGTGAGGTGCGCCCATTTTCAAGCCTCATGACATGGGATGCATGAAGACCCAACAGACACTCAGCCATTGATTGAATATACAGATTTGCTGAGTGCCTCCAAGTGGGCTAAGCTGAATGTGCATGCTGCTGCCCAGGAGGTGGAGTACTTTGAGAAGCCATTCGCATTCCTATCTCTAGGTGAGAGACCACCCACGGACCCCAGCAGTACAGTAAGCAGTGTCTGTCATTGCTGTCCCAAGCATAATAAGGATACTCTGTCTTCTCTGGCGTGTGCCCCCTGACTGTGCACCAGGCCCCAATGAATGCAGGCTTGCACTGACACTTGTATTTGAGTGATGCCAGGTTTGATGGCGTACGTGGGCAGCGACCAGGCCATCACACAGCTGGAGGCCGGCAAAGCATCTTTTTCTCTGGCTGGCTACCTGTCATTCCTGCTCTGGCGATCTGTCTACATCACCAAGCAGGTGAAACCACAGTGCTGCTGCGTTTGGTTTGTGCAATTCTCAGTGCATGTCATTCCCGGAATTCCAAGTTGCTGTGTGGCAGGATGTGACTCTCCTTTGCTTCCTGTGGGCAGGTCAGCACGCGCAACAGGATCCTGATATTGTTTGACTGGGTGAAGACGAGGGTCTTTGGACGCGACCTCAGTATATACTAAGACAGCACTGCAAACGGTTGAGAAGTGTGAGGAGATTTACCGCCAATCAAGAGCTGACTGCAAGAAGACTGCAATTGAGATGCCATGAGATTGTGTCACAGGAGTGTCTGCAGTGAGCATTGCAATTGGTCCAGAACTGTCAAGACGTCGGGAAATTGCCACCGTACTGCCACTGTTGAACCTTCCATCGTTGTTGCTCTGTGGAATGTTGACATCAGCATCCCATGCAGGCTCCAATGCATGTTTGGTGTCATCTCCAAAAGTTGTCGTGTGTCCAGAAGCAGCATCTTCTCAGACATGGTGATTAAGAGCTTCAACAGGGTTGAAGTGTTGCAGTGCAGAGCCGCGGGCTGGAATCTCTGTTGCCCTAAAGGCTTGGCTCTAGCTTCAAATAAAGCTTTCATATTATGAAAATTTATAAGCAGGACTCAATGATGCCATTGCTGAAGTGCAGCAGTTTATAGTGTTTCTACACCCGACGCCAATCATTGGTAACCTACAGATATTCACCAATTGCAAGCTTGAGCTCACCGTGACAACTTCAAGTTGGCAAGCACTGCTCATGATCAGCAGTGGCACTGATCATGATCAGCAGATCGTCACTGCAAGGAATTATGGTACAGCTGCGCAGGCATGCCGCAATTACATGGAATCGCAAAGCGATTGCTCTTCATAGCTTCCTATTGAGGTTGATGCTCTTTCGACCCTGCTCCTTCGTCTTTTATGAGAACCCAAACCGGTGCGATCACACCGGCAGATCATAGTAAACAAATTGCTCATTAATTCAAATAAGTAATCTTTGATAGCGTGCAACAACCCAATCATTGACAGACACCGCAGGTTGCCTCGCATCAATGCGTGTCATGCAACTTTTGTGTTCTGCGCAGTCCTTGCGGAGATCTGATGTTTTGCCTTTCTCATCGGATCAGCCTAGACAACGCAGGTGTCAAAGGTGAGGGGTATACAAGCATTGATTGGTCTTTCAGGACCTGCCTCCAATAGTGATCTCAGGTTCTTATCCTTGGTTCATCTGTCTTAGACCAGAAAATGCAGTATTTTGTAATATGATCAGAATCTCTTTTTTGTGCAGGAAGATGACATGCTGCAATGTCTCAGGAGTAAGCCTGCCCTGCCAATGACTGCAATCTAAATTCGTGTGCACAAGCATACGTCACTTTCATGAGATTTGACAGCGGTATGTTGAGCTGCAGGATCAATCTGGCTTCACAAGAAGAAAGGCTCTCGTAAATCTTTCAGTGCTAAGCACCTCTTTGATCGCCGGGGGAAGCTGGGCGAGAGCCAGTGAATTGGAGCCCGCCAAGAAGACTCCTGCTGATGACCTCATAGCAGGTGCCTGTCAATGAGGAACTCAATGAACGCTTAACCCATTGAGGCTCATTAGGCTGCAGGCCCACAGCTGTCTGGAGTGAAGTTACGCAACTTCAGGGATCCAAGCTGATGTCCATAGAATATACGCAACGCGTCATTGCCCGAAAGGCGCTTACATCTGAAGAGCTACGCAGGCTTGCTGGAAAGATCAAAGGCGAACAAGGAGAGATATAACAAAGAGCGCTTGGACAGCTATTACAGAAGAAACTACCAGGTATCTCATGATCCTTTCATAGCTTGTGCATGCAAATTGAACTGTGACCCTTCTGGAAGGGGAGACCAATGTGGTGGCTGATCTTGATGAAAGTACAGGACTATTTCAATCTTTACAAGAGCGACATAGAATCTGGGACGGCGCGGGGGTTGAGCAAGGAACTGCAAGCCGAGATCTTGGAATGGATCAGGAAGAATGAGAAGCGCTGATGTTGAGGCCTCCCCGACGAGGAGTTTTGATCACACACCTTGCAGGGAAGGAGATGTTTCAGGGCAGTCTTTCGTGGCCTGGGATTATGGCAGGAAAGCCCGTATTTACTGCCCGCAAGATGGATGCGCATGACCTCTTGGACCATATGGGAATGCTAGACTACCATTCCTTGTTCCTCCCGAACCTGAGGTCCCATTTCAAATTGCTTTGAGCGTCCTTACATGAGAGACAATTATCGTCAAGGCAGAAAATAAATACTGCGCCATTGAACGCTGGTTGATTCGCAAATAAAGGTCACTTGCCACAGTGCACTTTGGTCTAAGGAGTCATCCTCCACCATCACAGCTATGGGTGCAAACTTAGCATAGACACGTTTGACAGCGAGCTGTGAAGCCTTCTCTCCTCTCTCTAGAGCTATTTTTGTCAACAGCCATCAGCACTGATGCACATGCTGCAATCATGCCAAGTATCTTGGCAAATTCTTGATTTAATGTATGTGTACACTTCTGGCACACTCTGCACTGACTTTACGCTGCACTGATCCTTTAAGCAGCATTTCTCAAATCGCCAGCTATGCTGTGGCCTTGCTGCATGGAAAATTTTGCGCCCTGTGCTTGGCATTTTCTCCACGCTATTGACTGCCTAGGCTACACATCACAAGCATCTGTTCATCAAGTACCATGCATGCTGCAAAGCAGATCCAAACAAAATTTCCACTGGCCACCCATTGGTGGTTTAATACATGCTGAGCACTCACGCTGTAGACCAAAAGGACGCACTCCCAGACAACATAGAGGGGGACTCTTCTGGATGGGGGGTCCACCATACTACTGCTTGCCACTGGACCCCCTGCTCTTGCTGAAGAATCACGCTTGTCATCATGTAGCTACTTCCGCTGAGGGCACACAAGGAAAACAAAAGAATATCAATCCGATCGATCCAATTGGCTCAAGAAGCTCCACCGCCATTACTGCTGATGACGGCAGGAGTCTTGTCCTGACCCTTGTCCTGGAACACCTGAGCATCCCAGATGAGTCCCATCGGGTGGAGGCGAGTCAAAGACAGGTCCCCGCGGGTGTCTTGGAGAATCTTGTAGCAGCCAACCACTTGCACAGAGCTCACAGCAAGAGGAGCAACCACTCGCGGAGCTCTGGGCTGCGCGGCTTTAGGCTGTCAGCTGCTACAGGCGGAAGTAGTCCTCATCGCAGCGGGAGACAAAGTACATGTAGTCGTCGTGGTGCCTGCCCTTGGCCGCCCCGGAGTGCGGCACCAAGCCGTCGCGCATCGACAGCGCGTCCGCGCTCTCGCTCAGGTGCTTCAGCTGCGCGCGCCGCGCGTAGGGCCCCTCCCAGCCGCCGCCTGCCGCGGCCTTGACGGCGGTGCGCTCACGCTCGCGCTCGGCCGGGCGGCCGGCCTCCTCGTCGGTGGTGACGGACCAGGTGTCGGCGGAGCTGCTGGAGCTGCTGTTGGCGCGCCCAATGCCGGCCGCCGCCAGGCTGGCGCAGGGCACGGGGTCCAGCCACTCCTCGTTCGCCAGGTGGCACAGCTTGAGGCCCACGGTCGGCAGGCACAGCGGGCCGTCATGATGCGGCCCGGGCTGGCCGGCCGCCAGGCTGCGCGCGCCATAGTGCGTGGCGGCTGTGGGCACCGGCGCGAAGGTGTGGTACGTCAGGAACTTGGCCGTCAGCGGCGCGTCCGGGATGCGGTAGATGGGGTACCACGCCACGCACATCCTGCACACACAGTGCATGTCAGATTTTGCAGCTGATTCCTGGAAGACCTGATGCAAAGGAAGAATTTTCACCTTGAGCACCTGGAAGGAAAGACACGGCCAGATGGATTGGAAGTCCTGGAAGGACCTGATCCAAGATCAGAAACATGATATAGAAATTGAAGCTTACCATGAGGCAGGGTGCAGCTCGGACAGAGACTGATCCATGACGCGGGCTCCCGGCATGCCGCCAACGCCGGAGCTTCCTGCCAGCATCTCTACACGCTCCCTGAGAGCAGGCCTGTCGTACGGCTTGGTCGCCTCAAACAGCTCTGCCAGAGGAGTCATCAGCCGCGGCCACTCCGGATGCTGCACAGCAACATGCCTCATCATTTCATGCACCACTCCTTTGTGACCTACATCGAAGTAAACTGTTTCAAATCTCTAAGTAAAACCAAGTAAGCTGGCGTACCTTTGCAGCCAGGGCGTCGGACAGCCGGTAGACTTGGCCTGCTGCCTTCCTGTGGGCTGCATCGGGGCGCAAGGGCAGGAAGAGCTGCATTGCTGACAGGCTGGGGACGTAGTAGGCCAGAGATGGCCCCCGCCCGCCGCCCATGGTGAACACCTCCTTGCCATAAATGCTCGCCTCATCGTAGAAGCTCCACACATCAGACTGCAAAGAAGCAGTCAGGTGTCAGTGAACTGTAATATACACGTTTTGCATGCTCTATTATCATGCATGCTCTATTATTCCCGCGCAATGAAGCGGTGCAATAACAAGCAAGCTGATGCAAAACACAACGGTGCAGGACAACGAACGCACCAGCTTGAGGTCTCGGTAGTGCCTGTTTCCCAGGATGGGCGCCGCAAGAGACAAGAAGCGCTCGACGTCGGTCAGCGGTGGGGCTTGGTGGCCCCACAGAGATGCCGGCGCTGGAAGGGGCACCTGAGGAGGGGGCAGACCATCTTGAGAAGAAGGCTCCTTGACCAGAACAATTAATTCACACGTGCAATACAGCATATAAGATCGTGGACACATGGCACTGTGATTAACTCAATGCAAGTAGGCATGCACCTGCGTGGAGTTCTGGCGCTGCATGGGGGCATTGGCGCCGGACCGCGGCGGGGGCGGCGGCGGCGGCTGTGCCCCTTCGCCGTTCTCCCGGTGCTTCCTGGAGTCGCCGGCCGGCGCATGCGGAGCGTCTGACGGCTTGCTGCTGTGGTGCTGCGCAAGAGCCAGCTGCATGGCGTCAGCCGCGCCCATCCACACGGCGGGTCCCTCTGAGAGCTGCACCCGGACGGCCGCTGCGGAGGACGGGAACGGCATCCCTTGGTGCCCAGCCACGGGTGTCGTGGGCAGGCTGAAGCCCATTCTGTGCAGCCCACGCACCTGCTCCTGCCTGCTTCTGCCAGCAGTGTGGTGACTGAGGGCTTCAATGTGCTGCACTGTGGCCTGCTTCCCGGAGCTGCTGCCAGGCTGGCGCTCGTGTGGGAACGCCTGTGAACTGGGCTGCCCCAGGGCATGGCTTGCGGGCAGGTGCCATTGATCTCCCCCGGCTGGGATGCGGCCATTCTGCACCCACTGGCCCTGCTGCTCTGCCATCTTGGGCAGGCTCCTGGTGCGCACAGGCGCCCTCTGCTCCCCAGGCTGGTGCAGGAAGCCCCGCTGCTGCTGCTGCTGCTGCTGCTGCTGCTGCTGCAACTGCAGGTGCACCCTGTGCTGCAGCTCCCTCACGAACTCCGAGTTTGCGCTCAGCAGCTGTGGTGACTGCATCTGCCACGTTCCCTGCATGCTGCTCGCCATTGGTGGCATCGCAGCATACCCCATCGAGCTGGCAGAGACTGGCGGCCGCATGCCATTCACAGGATCCCTCCGATGCGCTGCGCTGGGGCCTAAATGCCCTGAGTTCTGAGCCGGCCAAGCCCTGCCGCGCATGTCCTCCCCGCCAGCAGCAAATGCAGAGGCCGGCACCTGCTTGATCTGAGGACGATACCCTGGGAAGTCATCTGCTGACCAGGAGTGCCGCCTGCCGCCTCCGCCTGAGGACAGCATCCTCGGAGGCTCCTCAGGCTGCCCTGGGCCTTGACTAGGGGCAGCGGGAGCGGGGACCAGCTGGCTGGCAGGTGCAGCTTGCGCCGGCGGTGCTTCCACAGGCAGCAGAGGGCCTCCGGGCTGAATGGTGCTGGCCATCTCAGCGGGGCTCTGAGGCTGCGAGGGGCACGCAGACACAGGAATGGGTTGCCGCAGCAGGGTGCCCATCCATGCCTCCACATTGCTTGCTCCAGCCCGGTCAGGGGAAACCAGAGGGCTCGGCTTGGCGCCAGTGGAGGAGCCCGCAGTGCTTCCGGCTGCAGATGAATTCCCGCTCATGGGGTGGCTCCCCAAGTCTGGCACCTCGCCGCTGCCCTGCCCTCCTGCGGCATGGTTGTTGACACATCGCCCTGTCGTTATGCGCCGCGGCTTGCCTGACTGCGGCCTGGACTGACTGCCTGCACCATGCGCTGTCCCGCCCGGGATCTCCCTCCGCTCAGAGGCCTCATGCATGCCCGGCACGAGCAGCCTGATCGGCTCGACAGGCTCCGGCCGCGCGCGCAGGGGCGGGCTTGCCAGCTCTGGGCTGACATCAGTGCCCTCGCTCCTGTCGCTCCCAAGGCTGCTGTAGCGCATGGTGACGTCGCTGTCCTCCCCGCATGCCAGATCCAGGGACCTGGTTGAGGCAGTGTCCTGTGCGCTCTGCCAGCCGTGAGGAGTGTCGACAAGGGCTTGCTGGTCCAGAATGAAGCCATTGGTGACTGCATTGCTTGGCTCCTGGAGCACCTGCTTGATGACGTCCCTGTTCATGATGGGAAGTGGCGTGTGGCAGCCGTTCTGCTTGCTGTGGTCCTTTGCAGTGCCATGCCCGTTTGCCAAGCTCGCCCTGACCAAGCCATCTGCAAGACACCATCCAGGGATCAGCATGACACGCGTGCCATTTCCTACCTGTGTCGATGATAAGTACGCACCAGGTTTGAGACATAAGGAGAGATGCGAATAGCATGCAACCACACAAAAACATACTCCAACTGTAGGCAAAGACAATAGAATGTTGGCAAGGTCAAATGCCATGTGCTTGACCACATACACTCACCTGCACCATGCATGCTGCTCCATTGGAGCGCTGTGTCAGGGATATGGGAGCCCTCATGGCTGCTGGAGGAGGTGCATACACCATCGTGCTCCATACTGGCATCTGCACAGCATGCATATGTATCAGAAAGCCTGCATTTTCCCTTATGTGACCTTATCAGTTCCTTCATCTCTTGGCAGAATTCCCTGTGAGCCCAGCACAACTTATCAGCACAATGCCTTTTGAGATTCACCGCTGGCGTCACTGCCTTCACTCGCCGCCCTGGAATGTCCGCCAGTATGACCATTGGCCATTGGGCTGTCAGAGGTTTGCAGGGCATCCAGGGAGTGCGGCGCTGCCATCCGCAGGAAGGCCTTGGCTGTCGACATGTCCTCGCCTGAATCTGACATTGCAGCGCTCATTCTGCTGCCTGCTGCGGGAGCATCGGCAAGGGCACCTTCCCAGTCGCTGCTGCCTGCTGAGCGCTGGGGCTGGGCAGGGGGTGGCGCAGCCCTCTCCCTGCCTCCGCCTGCTCGCTGTTTCATGAGCTTCTTTGACTGCTTCTGCTTGCCGTTGGCGTCTGCCTTTGGAGGCAGCAGCGCTGGAGGAAGCCACCCAAGCGCTGACGCCTGCGATAGGCTGGCGGGGCCAACCGCGGGTCCCGCTGCTATCTGCTGTTCTGGGATGTCTTGAGGGATTTTCCTATGCGTTGCTGTGTCCACTGGTGGCTTTGTGGTTGCCATGCTGTCTGCTTTCTTGTCTGATGTGCGATTGCTGCTGTTGCTGCGCGGCACAATCTTGTCATCCAGCTTGCTTGCGATGAGGACGGAGAATCGCAGAACGAAGCACTTCAGCCAGTGAGGCTGGTCCACCACGTCGAAGACAGCTGTGAAGCCTTGAAGACCCTCGTCTGCGCAACAAGCAAAGGCTCAGACACAAGTGTGTGCAAGTGATGTCATGTGAGATGTGTTTTGCCGTGAGACAGCCCAGGACCTTCTGACACACTCAGCTCTGGAAGCCACGAGTGAAGTCCCACAATTCCGATCAGCACAACTCACAGGGCAGTACAGCACGCACCAAAATGGACGCACAGCTCCGAGCTCACTGCTGTGTCAAGCAGCTCCTGACGACTCTGCTGGTGTCGCCTCACGTAGCTGTCAAAGTACTCGAGACGAGATTTGGCGTGAGCCCCGTCGAAGTGGTACGCGAAGGGCAGCGCGAAATTCCTTCCTGCCGAAGTGCGGCCTATCAGCTGTATGTGGAAGCGGGATGCCTGGAAGCGCTCGTCAACTGCGATGTAGAGCGGTGAGCTGTCGTCGGACTTCGCCTTCCAAGAAGGTAGCCAGGAGTCGAGCTGCAAGGCAAAAGACTCCACTCCCAAGCCCTGACTGCAGAGATCCCCGTCGACTGTCTCGCAGGAGTAGAGGCGAAGACTCAAGGATCGTCCAATGACCTTTCCGTCCTGGAAGATGATAGCCTGTCCCAAGCACATAGAGGGTCATTGCAGCCACGTCCGGTTCCAAAATATTATAGGACAGTCTGCCTGCATGACAATTCTGCGCACGTTGCTCCAAAGCGTTAGGATACTGAAACGCAAATTGCATCCCCCTGCACACGTTGGACAGTCCCAACCTCCCCTTCATAAAGCTGGTGGCCATGTGTCCTGCCTTCCTTTACAGGACAAGTCAGGGTGACATCATGAAAGCTTTGCAAATGCACAATACGATAATATCACTACGAGCTTGAGGACTGCAAATGGGATTTTCTTCGGCTCACGGTGAAAGACACAGCAGTGCATGCATACTGACTTCAAACATACCTGCCACTGGTTGAGCGACGATAAGATTTCCTCCGCTGCTGGTTGCTGCTTTGTGCTCTCCTTTAGATCTGTGGATTGTTCTGCCTCAGTTCCAAATATGAGACGCTGCTGTTCAACAGGAATCCCTTCCTTCTCTTGGAGGGCCTCCTTTATCACGCGCAAGTGCTCCTCAGGGTGCTCTACAAGAACCTGCGCAGGCACAACAGTGTGCTTGTGAATTAAGGCCACAGTGTTTCTACAGTCTTATCAGAGGTAGACGACGCGTGTCAGAGCATAAAGTACCTGACTATGTGCCTGCCAGCTTTTTCTGAGCTTCATAAGAATTGTATGCGTGATAGCCCATCAGATCTTGGAACCACCATAAACTTCAACGAAGGAGGCTTCCGAACGTCATAATTGGTGTCCACAAAAACCAGAGTCCACAAGAAAGCTCTATTCAGAAGGCAGATTTGGCCGAGTTGCGGAGCTACATAGGACGGCGTTCCCTTTTCTGCAGACCTTTTCGACCATTCCAACCAGGTCTCAAAGGTCATCCCATCCCGTCGAATTGCCAGAGTGATAACATTTGTAGTGAGATCTCAGGATTAATATGCCTATCGGAGGAGAAAGGTCCCGTCTAAATCAGATTCAGATTATAGATCTGAGGTCCGGTGAACGAGAGAGAGAGATGTCGGAGCCTTCCTTTCTGCTGGTATGGAAGACACCTGCCACCAATTTATTTCTATTTTTCAATTTGCCACCGCTGAACGCCCAAGCTTGTATTTTAAGCGTGCGCAATAGCCTTGTTTCTGGGTGCAAGGCTTTCCGAAAGGTGTGAGTTCGACGACAACTCGTGTGACTCGCAGAGGAACATTCTCGGTGGCTGGCGACGAAGCACAGAATTGGCCTTCGAAGCTGCAGCTATCCGGCACCGGCCACAGCAGCCATGCCCTGGAACCTCCACTGACGACCACCAAAGATTTGGAGCAATTCCTGGCTCACACACTGGGAGCTCTATCCAGATGAACGAGGAACTTGAGGTTTGACATCAATCATCCAGCATAACTTGGAATTGTGAAAGCCCTCATGTGCCCATTGCTGATGTCAATTCCAGCTCTAGTACTGGGCTTTGCTCGTGCTCGTCCTTGTGACTACTCTTCAATTCTCAAGGTATCAATCTTGATACGACAGCTTGCTGAAATGCTGCACAACTGCTGCAGGATCTCTCTCAACCAGCCAGCTGTAGTTTTCTGCAGGCAGGCCAGGTACAGGCCTACCATTCCGTGCAATTGCTTACCTTGTTTACTCAATCCAATAAAACATCGGCAGGCATGTTCTTTAAAACATCAAAACCTCTTCATGCAGATGTTCAAAGGCAAGCAGCGCGTGTCACGCTTGGATTGCAGCACTGAGGAGGATTGGCCGGTTGAGATCCGGGTGGAGGTGATCACCTAACCCAAATTTTCACCTGAGCTGGCAGCGGCATGTTGTGAACGCTGATTAGAACTACTGATTAGAACTTGAGCTTCTCACTACACAAGCTTTGTGTTAAGACAGCAGTATTTCAGGCTCTGCCAGAGCCAATGCTGGATGTGTGCTTGCAGGATGTGAACCTGCAGGAAGGGACACTATGCGGTAGCAGTACCTGGCACCTGCCAAATGGCAAGTCGCCTGTGGTCACGTCGTGGGAGGGCGATATAATCGACAATGTCAACCACAGCTTTGTGACGCAGAAGTGGGGGGCCACGCAGCAGAGCGACTTGAAACAGTGGAGCAAATTCCCTCACTTTGTGCCCCTGCGCCTCAATGTTCTGCAGAGGAGAGGCAGGTGGGACAGCAGCCTTTCATCTTCTGCTGCATGCTTGAAATGGAGTGTCTACAGCCGTGAGCATGCTCATTGCACAGCATTTTCCTTCAGCACATCAAAAGCTGCACAAACCCTGCCTTGTTCTGTCCTGCTGTGTGTACAATTTAAATATGTTTGGGGCTAGCCAGCCTCACTCTGTGACATGTAGGCAACATTCACTCCCTTTAATTTGTGAAGATGTGTGCATCGATGTCAACGCGCAGGTGTGGGTATTTGCGGGACTACTCCCACATATACATGCGGTGGAAGGAGCAGTGCTTCCTCAACGCTGGCGAGGACTGCGGCCTGACAATCGCCGGTTTCTACTACGTCTGCATGTGCCGCAAGACTGGCGAGGTGCAGGGTACGTATATAGGCTCCCCTTCCTGTAACATGGTGCATCCTATCTTCCCTCGTGGACTGAACCATCCTTGTGAGTTGCTGGTCTTCGTAGAGACAGGGTATGACCCCTTGCTGTGTAATCTACAGGGATATATGTGGACCCACACTCGACCCCCAACCACCACTTGTCCCTGCGGCCCTGCACCCAGGGAGGAGCTGGCTCTCAGACCTTCTCTGCTTTCCAATTTCGATGATAAAGTTGCCCTTGGGCACGTCAGTGTGGTGTCCTGGCGATCCTTGTAGCTTCACTGTCTTTTGACAGCATGAACATGCTGATTGCAAGGGATGCATTTCCAGAGGGTGTTGCCAAGGTGGAATTAAGCCAGCGCCACATGTGCCCGCCTGCAATTGCAGCTCCTTGTGCAGAGTGAGCATGCTAGTCCAGGTGCAAGTACATAGATATGTGATTTAGCGCTGTGCTTAGTTTTGGCAGCACAAACGTTTTCTTGTACTATACATGCCTCACTGCACGTAAATATTGTACTTGTTTCTGTGCTGAAAGGCGAGTGTTTGGATGGGAAAGCGGTGGGAGCTAGGATCCTTCAGGGCAGCTCGTTGAGATTGGCCGTTTTCGGGATAGGCAGAGCGATATGAAAGTTGCCCGGCCCGTTATGCAATTGACTGCGAATGCACTGCAACAAATGGCAGCCACAACTGTGCCATGGGTTTGACTGGTGCTGCAGCAAGTTCTATCATGTACATAAGTTGGTATCTTGCATCGTTGAGATTGCCTTCCCTCTGGAAGAATTAAGCTTTGAGCTGTGCGTCAGGATTATGCGGCGGTTGCTGAGCTCGTTTCATTGTCTGATGGAACTTGCAATGGCACTGGTTGTGTGTGCCCAGCATGTGCAATGATGTATCTGATACATGTAATGGATTGGAACCCCTTCAACACTTCATGATGCACTAGCAAATTGAATAGCACAGGCATCACTTTAATTTCAATCATTAATCAAGGGTATCCTGCAATGCAGACACTGCAATCCTCCCCCACACTTGTCAACCTGACACGTCTGAGGTATGCTGCAGAAACACAACATTGCCAATTGATCTGCATGCACTCTTGTGCTCTATGAATCTCAGATCCTCTCAATATTGCAACTGTGCAACTGGCAAGTCACGCCCTTGCACCAGAGCGCCGCTTGATGGTGATGATGTACTCAGGATACCCTTGCTCATGGCACCTCGAAGACAACGAGCCGCCTCTGCTGGCATGGAAATAGCAGCTATCCCCAGAGCGCCTCTCTGGTCCGCTGTCCTCAGCTCTTTGCGCAACCCGGCAGAGGAGCAATGCTGGATCTCGCATGTTTTGCTGCAATCACAGCTTAATCATGACACAGTAGAACGTCAAAATGCTTGCAGTACAGCATCATGTTTCTTGTTGAGCAGATGTCGGGTTCTACTGAAGTCTGAGAGAGCTAAGAGCTGTACTGGGGTGAGGGTGTCACCTTTGCTAGATCTGATGACACTTCACTTGTGCTCATGCCAGTTGTGTGACTGGACATTGCAGACCTACTGGAGAATTTTCTTGCAGGTCGGGCCTTGTCAGCTGCAAGCATCAAAACCTCATCTGCATGCAGGAACCTGAGTAATATGGGGTAGGTGCCCACCAGGTTGCATGCAAACATAACTTTGATGTTAGCAAGAGATGCAAGAGGCCGTTTAATTGGGGAGCATGACAGCATACCTTTATCACTGTGTACCCCGTACTCAGCAAAGAACCAAGCCTCTCCTTGTGTCGTGCAGCGGCCATGCCATTGCCATTTCTCTTCAACTCCGCCTCCGGTTCTCCGTGCAACTTCTGCCCTGCAGCAATGCAAGTTCCCAAAGCAATTATGCATTTCACAGTGCATGTGCTGCTTGACGGCTACCCCATGCATGCCAATTGTCCTTCCATCTCAATGGTCGTACATGGGAAAATGGCTACCTTCTGACAGCAAAGTTGAACCACAGCCTTGGATTCTGGATGCGCTGGATGGTGGCAACATGCTCCTTCCTCATGCGCAGGCTGTGTTCCAAAAAGCTCAGCACTGCTGTCACCTCTGCGTGGTGTCCCTGAGCATTGCCACCTTGATGGGTCCGGGGGGATCTCTGCCTTATAGCAAAGGCCCGACAATTCTGAGGATCCTGCACGCCAAGCAACATTAGTGAAATGTGCCCTCAAAATTGCTTACTGTGTCAAGTCAGGTGCAGAAAAGGGGATAATGGAGAGGCATTCATACGTTCCAGCCTTCAAGATCGCCTGTATACTCTGTTGCGGTCGGAAATATCTGTGCAATCTCGACACCGTCAAGCCTGGATGGCGGCATTGCCTTCCAATGTACTGGAAGCATTCCCGTCAAACTGGCCAAGAGATCCTCCTCCGTGCAGCTGCCCCTGCCCTGCACAGGCAAATAACGCTTTGCAAGGGTCCACAGTACTTCAAAGGCTACTGACTAGTGTACCTGTGACAATCTGGAGCCCATTCCAGGACATGCATCTTGTGACAGACATGACATACTGTTACGAATGGAAATGGGCTGAACATCACGAGAGGCAGACCTGCGTGTTGATGGAAGGTGGATCCTGCTGCGCTGTAAGATAGGACTGGCTCGATGTGGGTGACAGCCGTGCAACTGGTCCTGCGGCTGATGCCCAGTTGTCTGGGCATTCTGTCAAGCACATGGAGGACTCGAGTGTTTCACTGCAGCTATCGTCCCTGCAGGTGTCGTTCAGCCACTCGTAGATGTACCTGTCCCGCATGCCTGCAAAGACATGCGGAGGGAGTGGCCTCGTGGAGTGCTTTGTCAATCCCGCACCCTTCAGGTCAAGTTTGGGCACTGCTGGAGGCGACTGGGCTGTACGAAGCACCTGTCTGCCTCCTGTGCATGCAGCAATTTTCCCATGATTGTCACTGCTGTTCATCAGGTGCATTATCACAGCGCTCAGTGTTCTGCGTTAATGCTGACAAGGCTTTTCAAAGCCATCTAAGTTACCTGCTTCAGCACTACCACCTGCATCTCGAGAGCTCCCTCCAATATCCAGCTGTGCGCTTTTCTCAGGAATCAGGAGCAGCCTTTTCACAGCAGACCTCACTCTGCATCCAAACAGAGCTTTATACTGAGGGCCACGTTGAGGACTTGGAGCGAATTGAGATACAGAACATTTGCTATCAGTTGATTGTTGCTTAGATTTGAAAGGCCGACATACCTTCTATCCATGATGTCGTCTCCTCTTTATGTGTGCGCATTTCAGGCCTTCTCACGTCTAGATTTGTCCGAAGACCTCGAGATTTTGCTGATTGTCCTGGAAATCGTCCTCGTCGTTGGGCGTTGAAAACAGGTAGGCCAGTCTGCGAGCAAATTGAACCAGGCAGGCTTCGGCTACACACCAGAATTCCGCATGGTTGAAATGGGATTGGACTTGAAAGGACGAGGTCCACCGGCTAGTCCTTGGACACGTGTAATTCACATCAGCATGCATGCAACGCTTGGATGTCCCAACATACGTGAGAACCATCTAACATTACAAGTGAGTCATCCAAGTATTAAGATCTCAATTGCAATACTCTAGAAGACATCAATGTGCAATGCATCATAAGCTCATGGACAGCTGCAGCTGAGAAACGGATAACCCAGCAGAACCGGTGGCCAGCTTTTCTCCGATCAGAAAAGTTATTGTAATCAACATTGAATGCAAGCATGGCATGATCACCATTACGGCTGTGCATCATGCTGGCATATGCAATATGATGCGCAGGATTGTACTTTTGCTTGCATCATCATATAACATCCGTCATAAAACAGGCTTGGTGCACTAATTCCCCAAGGCAGGCCGCTGAAAGCAGAGTAGTCTGATTGGGCCGCTTTCAAACTCTTCAGCTGCACATTGCATGGGGACCAGGCCCACGGCGGCTGCCAGATCGATCACTCGCTGCTCACTCACTCTTCGTGTCACATGACAAAGGAATACCAGCCCCTGCACATTAGCATAACCCGCAGTTTTCTGGGGTGCCACAGGCAGCGAATACGTCCACTTCAAGACAAGCAGCATTGCAATTTATACATGGCCAGGGTGGTGGTGCATTCAGATGCACATCTTGGAAATTAGAAGCACAGCTGCACATGACAGGCCCTGATTTGCTCACAGAACCAAATTCACTTTCTCGCGCTGGTCAGGCAACAATGCATGCACCTCAAAAGTCTTAGCGGGAGCCACAAGAGCACACTGCCTACCTCTCTGGATGGGTCCAGCAGCCGTGCAATGCTGTCGAACAGCGCGGGGACTGCCTCCTCAACATACACCACGTCCGCACCAACAGCAATGTCAACGTGCCCGGATTTTTGCAGCACCGCATTGACATGCATTGCATCGCCCCAGCGCAGCTGTCGCAGCCTCAACCGCTCCACCACCACCAAGCTGCAATGCAACAGCCATGTCAACTGCGCCTTGATTGCTTCATCTGCTGGTCTGCACAATTTGCCTCGACAGGTGACTTCTACTGTTGACTTGCATACATTGCATGGATGGAAGACTGGTTGAGACCCCTGTTATGATCACCTGGCATTCAAGTTGACATTGGTTTCCATGAGGGCCAGCGCTTTGGGGCTGCCATCACATGCAATCACCCTCCTGCAGTGCCGCAGAGCTGCAAAGGCCACCAAAGGATTGCTGCCGCAGCCGACCTCCAGAACTCGACTTCCTGTCAACTCATAACAAATACTTGTCAGCTTCAGCAAGACAGGACGCCTTTTGTTTTTCCACAATTGCAAGATTCTCAGTAGAGCAACGGCTGAATTACCTGCAAAGACTTCAGGATGTGCAAGGATGAAGCGAGCCAGAGCTGGACCCGATTCCCAGTGCATGAGGCCAGTATGAGGCAGGGTATGACGGTGTGTCCTGCTGATGCTTCTCAGCTCCAGACATCCAAGACCCTCAACGTGCACTGTTTCAACAATCTCCTCTGGTCGATTGGCCTCCGAGAAAAGAAGATCTGTCCCAAGCTCATCATCAGCAGGGGCAAGATCCCACTCTTCCGTGGATGTTGGAGGCTGAGCACGCAAAGGATTCAAGGCTCCTGCGCAGTGAAGATAGCAAAGATGAAGCCATTGGCTGTCAGCATGTCTAACAACGATGCAACTATTTAGAGCTTTTATTTGGAGTGGCAGTAGTCTGGCTGACCTGATGTCACATCCTCTTCGATCCCTGTGTACAGAAAGACAGCTTGGATCCATCGTCTCTCCATGACGAGCGCCTTTGCTCGGTTCTCCACTTGCCGCTCATGCACATGCATGTCCATGCATCTGTAGCCATTCCTCCTAAATAGTTCCAGCAGCCCTTCCTGATAGCAAACACTAAATCAGTGTGAGTTTTCTGCCGCTGAAAACATTTTTCTGCTGAGGCAGTTTTCAAGCTAGGATTTATTAGTCCCAATGCAGCACTGATTGTAGAAGGTGGCAGATGAGCACCTCAGAGAAGTAGAAGGCGCGAGTGCCATCGCCTCTGGCGAAGAAATTATCACCCAACTGCTGCTGCTTTGTGGCCAGGCGAGCCTGTGCCAGGTCACCCTCCGCATAGTCGCGCACCAAGACTCTCCCCGAGCCAACCTTCAGCGTTCTACCTATGTTTTGAAGGACCTGCATGCCAGCATCCGACCTCCTCCGTCAAAAAGTGCTATAACGGAAGCTTGCATATATTTTGTCATCGTCGTAAATGCTGAAAATATTGTGTTCCTCAAAAGACATAAGTGCTTAGAGGATCTACCTGTGGCATTTTGCTGGGGTCGATCGCCGAGAGCACAAATATGAGGGTGCAGAAGTCAATGCTTGCCTCTGGCACATTGGAGGCGAGGTCATCGGCAGTGAGGTCAGCTACAAAGGCATGCACCCTGCCTGCCTGATGCAGTGGATGCGAGCGCAGGATGTCGACTGCGCTGGGTGAAAAATCGCAGGCATATGCGATAGCCTCTGCATTTGTTTCCAGCAGCGGGAGGAGGGCATTGCCAACTCCGCAACCTGCCTAGTTCAGCATAACTCTTTGCTGAGTTGCGTGTCACTGAAACATCAGTGAGGCATCATCATCTGTTCATGTGGAGGCATGCACATTGTGTAGCAGACATACAGACTGTCATCCACGCTTTGTCCATGAGAAGTGTACCTCTAGAAGAGTCAAGGGGCCTTTGATAAGATCAGGGACCTCCTTTTCAAGATAGTGCCGGTCACTGAAGAATCTGCTGCCATTGCGCTGGTAGAACAACTCCCAGTATTTTGCTGCTCCGATCTCAAGTTGATCTGTGAAGAAGCAGCCCTGTCAGCCAAATTTAGTGAAGGCAGAGTGCATCTGCGCTACGACAGTGCAATTTTGCAAATTAATTACCGATACGTTGTGATGATTGCAGGGATGATGGCACGCTGTAAACGGGCATGTCTGCATCCTAGCTACAGCCTGTGGCACTGGTCATGCCTGTCAGCGAGCCCACGCTTCCTGGAATCTGTAGATGTTTCAGTGAACAAAATACATGTCATGATGAGTCAAGAATCCGGCTAGTAAGTCCTTCAAACAGGAGTCCTTGTTCACGTTTACAGGGTGGCTATGAATTCCACATAAGAATGATGCACGACAGCCGCTCATTTCAAAACGAAATATGGAATTCTAAATAAAAAGAGATTGTAGCCAACAATGCTGCGGCCGTCTCCATATTACGTTTCATGAAGGCACATCGCTCAGCTGAGTCGGCTCCAAAGACACGAGGGAGGTAGCCTTGGTAACGAAGGAGAAACTTGAGGGCACAAGGTTCCAGACCAACTGTTCCAGGACCTCGATTTGTGGCAATGAAGCTTCAAATTCAATGTATTCCAGCTCATCGGTCTCCAAGTCAATAATTTCTTTTAGAAGGATGTCCTGCTTAGACCTGTAGCTGTGTTGTTTGACGAATTGCATGTTTCAATACATGTTTGGTTTCAAACATCTTCAGTACAATATATCAGAACTTGAATTCTTATTTTTTGGAGGGTGATCACGCGGAGATCACTGTTGACACATTCGACTTAGTCTATTTTTTGGCAATGTCCCAGTCAACGAGAGCACCAACTCTTCTGAAGGGCCACACAGCAAGCGTCCTTTGCTGTGCCGTCCAACAATCTCAATCCATATTAGCTTCAGGATCAGAGGTATGTCGTTACTGTGAACGTCATCCTTTCCCACTGTTACTAGGAAACAGTACTGGACTTCAGCTGTGTCTACATCTCACAATTATTCTGCAGGACGGGGATCTCGCCATCCACGATCTGCGAACATATGAAGTGGCACAGCGTATCAACTTTGCTGAGAGCGGGGCTCTTGAAATTCCATCAGTGGTCTTTGGAGTGGAAGACCACCAAATTTTTGCAAGCGGAGAGAATTGTGCATTTCAGATCGACAAGCGCCAGGTGAATCAGCCAGCAGCTCCATTATCTGCCATTTTTTATTTCCACAGTGATCTTCGAGGACAAATGGTTGACGCACTTGATGGTCTCCAGGGTGCAGTCCTGCAGAGATATGCTTTCAACAGCGAAGATATCAACAGCCTCGCGCTGTCTCCAAATGGCACATATCTAGCGGCAGCCGATGATTCCGGGGAGGTCAAGATCATCAACGTCCGCACACAAGAGCTGCACAAGACGTTGAGAGGCTCCCACACCAACATCTGCGCAGCGGTTGCCTTTCGGCCGCACCATCCTTGGGAAGTGCTCAGCGGCGGCCTGGATGCGCAAGCAGTAAGGTGGAACTTTGCTTCCGGCAGACCGCTGCGGACCTGGCAGATGGGCGCAGTGTCAGTGGAACCTGATAGCACACAGGTGATGCCAACGATGCTCTCAACCAAATCACCATCGTCAAGGAAACTCCTGCTGATATTTTCTTTCGAGTGGACATCACAAAATGGGGCTGACTAATTTGCAGGCGTTCAACCCTCCGCTGGTGCACAGCATCGATGTGGCATGTCCGCCGTGGGCGCCCAGGCAGCTTGGGCGACTAATGGCAGTGGCGCGCGGAGACGGCCATGTCACAGTGTACGACGCCGATCATGTGGACCGAGCGCCAAACCCGTTAAAAAAGAGCAAGGTAGCGCTTGGGAATTATCCTGTCTGGTGCATTTGCAATGCTTCAGGTTTTCCGAACATGCTTTTACTTGGGTCTGAGTGTATGGCAGGTCGGTACGAAGTCACGAGGTGCCTCGAGAGGCCATGACGTTGCCGTGGGCGAGGCTCTTCAGCATGAAGACCAGGGAATGAGGGAGGGCCAAGTCTGCAGCCTCACGCAAGAGGACGGTGGCCATGGTGCAAGTGTTGGTACTGTGTGAGTCTCCTTCTCACCCTGAAAGTCTCACGATGTCATGCTTGCTCCTCCCATAGTCACAGAATCTCAGGCACAGTTGATGCCATGCGCTCTTTCTGATGCAACAAGTACCGTCATGCAGGGCATTTCACAGGGCATCGAATGGGCGGCACCTGATTTCCGGTGGGAATGATGCAGCGATTCTCATCTGGGACTGGTCCAGGGGTCTTCCAAGTGACTCAGTGTTGGCTACTTTGCTGCTTGGAGGCTCAGAAACAGCGAGCAGCAGCTGCACAGTGGAGCGAATCAACCATGGGAGAAAAGTGAACTGTATTGCAACGTGTGAAGGCGGTGGAATGAATACTTTTGTAGCAGATACATCACGAACACTAAAGGCATACTGCATCACGTGATTGCAGCACTGTAACTCAAGAGTGGAGAAGCATAATCGATTGAGCGTGACAAGCCTTCCGATCCGGTCGCGACTGAGTAGGTCTCCTACCACATTGGCGACTGCAGTGCACTTGTGGTGGGCCAGCATTCTTGCTTAGACTAGATTATCAGCTGGCAATGCAACCCAAGCTGAACGAAGGAAGTTTTCAATGGACAGGTGAAGCTATAGCAGGACAGGATGTGCCCACCTTGCATGTTCTGCATGCCCAAGCAGCAGATGCCCAGTGCATGCCAAGTTTGGCAGATGCACAATGCAGTCTTGCCAGTCTTGGTCTTGGTGCAGTGTGTCTGCTTAGTGCATTGCACCAAAAAGGCATTTTTTAACCACTTAATTTGCTGTTGATGCGTTATGCTCTGGTTGCGGTCAATATGTAGCACGACGTAGGTATTCAATTTGCTCCATTTGGATCTGCTCATGCCAAAAGACATCGCAGGCAAAGTTGCACAGACTTTCACTTCTTACATATAATTTAACACCTCGATTAGTTTAAGATAGCTTTCTCTAGCTGGTCCAAAGCCATTGATTTTCACTTTGAAGAATATCGCATGTCGATGCCTGGAGCATGAAACAAGGGAGAGAACATGTGGAGGGTGCAAAGGCCTGCGCTCATTAGATCTGCATGCATCGTGCGCTCCCAACAGAGCCATCCCGTTGTGTATCATCCTGACTTCAAGATATCACCTCTGAAGGATGGACACAGGTAAGGGGCCGGGCCCTGGCAGCCTATGATCAGGGTTTGAAAATGACAATCCAGCTACGCCACGATCTGGTCAGAATGGCAGCATGAGTGGCTGGCTCTATATGATGCAGGTTTCCAATGCCAAAGGACCACCTGCTCTACTTGAGGCTGAAGGAGTTGGGATATGTCGACAGGACATTCACACCACGGTGCTCGCTTCAGATCTGCATGCATCTCGTGCTTTCCTTGTCTATGTGCTGGATCCTGTGGAGGAAACTTCAACGTCCTTAATGTCCATGCAGGTACCCTGATGCGGAGACTCTGCGCTTGGTATGCAGACACTCTGTGCTTCTCTGCTTTTGCGCCCCGTGTGTGTTGGGAGATTGCTGATCCAGACAATGCATCTGTCTTGTCCCAGGTCCACAGCAGCGCCTATGTTGACGCCTTCATTGCTGGAACAATATCAGCGGAGAAGATGCGGCAGATTGGGCTGCCGTGGTCAGAGGAATTGGTGAAGAGGACGCTCATTGGGACCGGCAGCGCCCTGCTTGCCGCCCGGCTGGCATTGCAGTACGGGGTGGCCGTCATGTGCAATGGGGGGACGCACCACGCACACGCAGATCATGGAACAGGCAAGAGGGTCTTGGCGCTTTGCACAGGAGAAGTTGACCTGCAGGTTATACCCTTTCAAGACATCCGAATCGGATGAATTGAATGTCAAATGTAGCACTGCAGGGTGGTGCATTTTCAATGACCTGGCGTGCGCAGCGCGAGCCGCACAGAGAGATGCTGGTGTCGAGAAAGTCCTCTTTGTGGACTTGGATGTGCATCAAGGTGAGCAGCAATGCCAGACTTTGCTGCATGCTGATCACTGCTCAATTTGAAGATACAGTCTTCTCCATACCATGGTGCAAATGAGCTCGTCGGTCTCTGTTCTGCAGGTGACGGCACAGCGGCAATCTTTCAGCGTGATCCGTCTGTGTTCACGTTCTCGATGCACTGTGAGGCACAGTCGTTTCCAAGTCCTTTGCAAGCAAGCGATGAGGACATTGCGCTGCCGGCTGGCACCTCTGATGGTGAATACCTGGAGGTAATTCCAGTGCCACAGTACTGGCATGCCATGCTGCTTGTCTAGCCATTGATATGCAACTCCACCCCGCACTAAGATTCTGCCAGTAAATGATTCCTTTGCATTCCTCCGCTTGCACAAGGCTCTGCTTTCTTTGTAGGTTCTGCAGGAGACGCTGCCTCGTCTTCTCTCCAGAGAAAATCCAGATCTAGTTCTGTACAATGCCGGGGTGGATGTACACAAGGATGATGCTCTCGGCAAAATGGCCCTGACAGACGAGGGCATCCGTCAGCGAGACAGGCTTGTCTTTGCAAGCTGTGCAGACGCCTCTGTGCCTGTAGCATGCGCAATCGGCGGCGGCTACCAGGAAGATCACCTCAGCATTGTAGATCGGCATGTTCTATTGCACAGAGCAGCTCGGGAAGCCATGCCAAAGTTTGCACAGATTGCAGAGATGACAAGAAGACAATGGGCCAGAACAAAAGTGTCATGACACATAAGTATCAGGCCAAATATTTGCATGACTAGCCAGCTGTCTCCATCAGTTTACTCGGTTTTGTTATCCTTGATGTTTACTTTGGTCCGTCTGTATGAAGGGTTTCTAGAGAAAAAGACAAGCCTCTGGGGTAAAAGAAGTTGGTGAGATTTTAGCAGTCTGCCACGTGACCCTATAAAAAAGCTCTTACCTGCAACGCATGGCGCTGTAAAGCCAATTGTGCTGCAAATTCAGCTTCATCAGTAGCTTTGCAATTCTGACATCCAGCCCATGACAAATGCATGCATGCGGAACACGATGTTGATGCATATGCATGCCCACTGTCAAAAGCTTCATGATCTGCCTGCCAAGCAATCATTCCAAGACACACTCAAAATGAGTTAAATTGCAGACATGCAAGACACCACGAGCGCAAAAGGTAGATCTGAGAAGTTCCTCTAGAACATTCAAATGGGCAGTGCTCATCATGATGGTGCCAAATCTGGAACAGCCACTTCTCACGAATGGATCAACTAGATGCAATCAGAGAAATCGGGCAATGCCATCACACGAGAATCGATGAAGAGTAATATTGCTTGTCTTTGCGACAGGCACAGTCCTCTGGTCCTTGCTGATCTGAGATCTATGCAGCTGACGGATCCGAAAAAGGATCAAACGGAAGAGGAATGAAACGCTTGAGCACTCTGCTGCTGGTCACGATACACTGTCTTACCCTGGCCTTGTCTGCTTCTGGCGTTGACAACGAGAAGGGCATCGTCAACAATCCGCAGGCAATCGTCTTTGGGTAAGAAAGTTGCAGGCCCCGAATTTGAAGCTCTGCCAAGATCTGCAAAGGCTGCCAGTCAGTATCTGAAGGGCAACTGTGCTGATCAGGAAGGTGCAGGGTTGGCAGCAATCTTTGGCACAGGCATTGCAAGCGGCAGGAGGGGAGTGCCAGTCTCGTGTGCATTTTTCTTTCTCCTCTGGCAGTCAGAAGGTAGTTAAGAACCACCAGTGTTTGCATTCCCGTGCACAAATGTCGGAGAGAGATTTTGCTGCGAAGACACTGCTATCAGGTCACAGATGAGAGTGCATGGGGTCATAGGCTTCAGATGTGCTCTGCAGGTCCAAAGCAAAATATGCATTGACCTGTGCAAGTCAGAAGCGGCCTACTATGATATCAGAATACCCCAGGCACATCCGGGCGGGTCAGACATTGCAGGACTCTTGACGGCCACAGTGGACTCATTGCCATCGCTGACATGGCAGCGAGTTTTTTCTGTGAGAGGACTCGCTCACAAGGTGACAACACTACTTACGGCTCTTTTGTGTGCAGTTGAGCGCATAACATTCTCAGCTGTAATTCTTCATGTCCGCCTGACTGATTTGCATGGCAAATGTGTAACCATGCAGGTGGACATCAATCTTGCAGACAGCGACAGGGACATCTGCACCCCTGCAACAGCAAAAGTAGACAGCGACAAACGTACTTCGAGGTCAGCAGACGCGCATGGGCGAGAGAGGTCTGATGCAGGCAGCTTTGCAGAGGCTGCAGCGCCGCATCCACTGCTGTGGGAGTGCCTTCACAGGCAATGCAGCAAAGATGTCATCGCCGACATGCTGCAGTGCAAGGCAGAGCTGCCCATCTGGCAACCCCCTGATCCCCAGCCAACCTGTGCCGCCCACAGCATGCATGTCAGAGACACAGAGCGCTCGTCAGCAGGGGCCGAGGACAGCGTACCCTGGGCAGCCTTTTTGTGGATCCCGGTCCTGTTTGTGGCAGCGCAGGCGACTCTGGCTACTGTGATTTGGACCTGTAGAGCCCGATCAGCTACTTGCTCGGTCGCGGCAGAAGGTCTTGAAACAAAGCAGACGGACCACCTCAACCTCAGACCTGAAGCAATTGCTCTTGCAAGGCCTGTGCGCAGCTCAGGTACATCCTGACAACTGCTAGTGCTGACATGCCACGCACATGTCCTCATTTCATAAGTCCTATCAGATGGACCCCTGATGGCATGATGACTGGCACCAATTGCAGGGGAATCAGGAGGAAGCGTGGTGCATGCTGCTGACATCGGGAGTAAGACGAAGCAGGCGCAGAGCAGGCAGACCACCGACATCGATGTGGTTGCGTGTGAGAAGACATCAGCCGAGGTGGGCAGCTACCAGCAGCAGCTCCTGCAGCAGAAGAAGGGGACACGAAGCCACAGCACAGGGAAGAGGCAGGACAGTGTGATCACAAGGCGTCAGTCCACACTCTGGGAGCGAGCAGGGAACAGGTTGCAGCGCGCAGACACCAGCTCTTTCAGCAAGGCTGAGGAAGATTGATGGATCAGCTTGTGACCGAGTTCATCTAGGGTCACTTGCACCGGCAACTTTCTGCTCATGTTAATCATCTCATGGCAGGACCAATGTCCAAGGACGCAACCATCAGTAGGTGAGCGAAATGAACATTGATGTGGTGCTTAGTATCCCATGGTGCAATAATAGACAAGGCTTTAGCTGAATGATAGATTAGAGATCTGCATGGATGCAGATGAAGGAAAGCAGCCAGACAAAATTATTAATTTTGCAGCTTGAAATGTGAGGTTCTACAAGTTTGGCCATGATGACAGAAGTATCTTTGCACCCTTTCACAAGCTACAGTTGATCTGATCCTTCTAAGCACTCCTCACAGATCTTGTTCTTTGTTTCAGACCTCTTTATCGACGCAAAAAGTTATGTCAATATCTTCCTGACTTCTCTGTGTAATTTGAGAAAGTGAAGATTTGCATATAAAATTATCGTACGCATTTTCTCAAATGCAACTTTACTCGCATGTCATGCATCATTATAACATGTCATTACATTCACTTGTGCAATTTACCGCTGCTCCATTCTCACGCTTCTGAGCCGGTTCACCGCAGCTCCTATCTCAAAGATGCGCGGTCGTGCAAAGTTCCCTGCCTTCAGAGCAGGCGCCAGCACATCTAGACCCTGTTGCACACAGAAAGTTGAGATCTTGCCCAACGTATTCTGTTCTCACGCAGGCTATTCTGGTCCCAGCAACTGAAAAAAGGACCTGATCACGGGCAGAACATACCTGGGAGTCGAACTCTGCATCCATGCGTTTCAACAGTTGAGCCAGGGAGGAGCCAGATGCTTGGGGCTGGCTGATCCATGAACGCAGCAGGCAGAGGGCTTCCGCAATTGCGCGCGTCTGGGACTTCTCTATGAGCTGCTCAAGCCCACTCAGGTCCAGGTTCTCATCGCCAAACTGGATCAGATTGGTCTGCCTTGTGGTTGTCTTCACTCGTTCTGTCCATGATGCAAAACCCGCCAGAGTCAAAATTCCAGACAATCTTTCTGCAGGCCATTCATCATCCAACAATGGCAGCAGTCACAGGCGGGGGGAACAAGGCACCTGAGGGTTGACCAGGGTAGATGGTGACAGGCGAGCGGCTGGCGACAGTGCCATAGTGACTGTCATTCCCTGTCAGTGACGGCGCGCTCCCAAAGCGCCGATCGATGGCCAGGGCCTCCGCAGTCACGTCCGAGGCCTCATAGCTGTCCATGCGCAGGACAGTGTCCGACACCCCAAAGTAGTCGCCGCTGCCTCCCATGACCAGGATGCTGGACACACCGCGCGCCAGCAGAGACCTGATCTTGCTGATGAACGGCGTGATCGGCTCATTTTCCTTCTTCACCAACGCCTGCATAGTGCCCATACTTGCATACAGCTCTTGCGTCGCTGTGATCCTTGCCTTGCACATACGCTATACAAGCTGGACATTGATCAAAACAGCATGAAACTTCAAGATCACCGCACCTGCATGCGCGCATCTCTGATCATGAAGTTGGTGGCGCACACGTCTTCATCCAGCAGCAGCGTGCTCGCGCCCAGCTCGAGGGCTTCCTGGATGTTGGCTGCCTGACTCGTGCTGCCGGAAGCGTCGGGCGTCCTGAACATTGTCGTGTCCTTGCCTGCATGCAGAGCATTTCTGTCACAGCAAGCATGTGGTAAAGAAGCAAACTGGTCTGTTGCTGGGAAAGAAGGTACTCAAAAAAACAGAGAAGCCACCCACCAAAGGGGAGGTTGGATATGAAGGGCGAGATGTCTGTTGCCTCGACTCGACGCCCATCCTCCGCCCTGACTTTCACAGAGTCAGCCACAGTCACAACGAGCTCGCGGCCGTCTCCAGGCACCTGGGCAGCGCAATCAGAGAGCCACTATTGACACCACAACCAAATATGTGTGGTGAGGCATGCTTCCTTGATAGCCTACATCGGCACAGGCAGATTTTGTGGCCTGCAGAAGGGGTGAGTGGGTGCTTGCCTTGTTGTACACGCCGGCCTCCAGAGCTTTGAGCAGAGTGGTCTTGCCGTGGAAGCCTCCGCCGACAATTAGGGTAACGCCCTTCCTGATCCCCATACCTGTCACGACCCCTCGTCTTGGCAGAGACACCTGAACCGCAAGGTTCTCCGGAGAGGTGAAAGGGACAGCCTCCGCTGCTGGCATGGGCAAATCGGATTCGCCAGTCTTCCTGCAATAGATAAGCAATTGACAACCTTTCAGATTCAAATTGACTACATATGCGGTAAGAAACCACCTACGGACCCCACTTGCTGGCCAAAAGAAAACCTGTGATTTATTCACACTATTGCTGACAAGGCGCTGATGGTGGCATAGGAAGCAGAGCTCACCGTGGCAGGATAGATCCATTTCCCACAAAGGCCACGAGGCCCAGGCCAGGCAGAGCACTGCGTAGGGCCTCAGTGTCCTCAACACAGTCCACATGTCTTCGCACAGCTGCTGCATCCTGCATCTCGTAGAATAAGCCCACTCGTATATACCTGTGCACATGCTAGCTCAGTCCCATACGCCCTACCTCAATTTTTAAAGGCTGACAACAACTTTCCCGACCATTTGTTTGCTCGTTACATTTGTGCAAAGTTTACGCAAGCAAGTGTGGGGAATCACAGACCTGGGCAAAAAGTCCACCAGGATCTGTGCTGCCAGGTTGCCCAGGATAGTGCGGCCCCTCGCTGGCAGAGCAACTGTGAATCTTGCCTCCACCCCACCCTGCAGTGCACAGTTGATAAGGGCAACGAGAATTGTTTTGGTACATTCATGACTTGTTGGCACGCATAGTGAATAGTTCTGAGGACAGTGCTGACCTGGTCATCTATGATGCATGATGTCCTCTGCAGGACATGTTGACCAGGGGTGTCAACAGTCATCTCTCCACCCTTCTGCCCATGCCAGCCGCCACTCTCCCTTCTGACATCCCCTCCAGCTGCTGAGACTGCCCTGCCCAAAGATCGAGTCAAGAAGTCACACAGCGCTGTGCGCCGAATGGGCGACTCCCAGAGATCTCTGGGAAAACGCGCTGCCTCTGGCGATACCTGCAGTGCAACTTGGGCTCTTCAGCGCATGAATGCGGGCATGAGACAAGTACACCAAATCTTGCCCCAGTCAGCGTGCGTACCTGCACTCGGCACCGTGATGGCTGTGCAAAGGGATCGGACTGAGCGCGATCGAGCATGAAGGAAAAGCCTCCTTGAAACTGCCAAGTGCCCTCGACGTCATGGTATTTTGGGTAGTTCTGGCCTGCACAACGGGCACTCTCTGTGATGATCAGGCCCCAGTAATTATGAGGAAGGACTCCTTGACAAGCAGTATGGGAGGATCACACACCTTCCAGCCGCCTCAGAAGGCTGTTCAGCTCATCAGATCCACCACGGCTTCTAAGCTGATCTGCATGCAAGGCCTGGGTAGCCCCATCATCAGTGGAACCCTGATGCTCAGAGCGACCCCCTCCATACCTTCCTGAGCTCCCTCTGCCATATTTGTTCTTGTAATATTCTCCTCTCCCACGTCCCCGTCCTGACATTTGGACTGATCTGCAGCTGGATCCTACTATAGAACTTGAGCGTACAGGGCTGACCGTCAAAATTTCAGCGATGTGTTTAGACTTGGGCGAACATCCTCAAAATGACCAGTCTGTGAGGAGGGGCTCTGTTGCGCGGGCAAGTGATCTGTGCAGGCAAGAGTAATCTGCAAAGTAACTGATCTTCAGTAAAGCAGCCAGATTGCAGGAGTTGCTTAGATATGCAATCTTCCCAGGATGCCGAGATGTTCTGGGAAAGTTGTCTTGCATTGGCATTTCTGTCTCGAAAGTTTGCATTGCTATATAATTTACTGACCCGTATTCTCTATAACCCGAGGGTTTTAAAACCTATGCTGTCATTGCAGTCGTTCAGCACTCCATTGACACTTGGGAATCGCAATATATTCACTGACTGGTTGTCTTCCTTGAAACTTGAAATGATGTAGTTTCAACCGACCCATACTGTGCAGGATCGGCAATCTGCAGCCCTGGAGTTGTCGTCTCGTGTTGTGTGAGATGGCAGGGCTGCCCTTGTCTTTCACAACAAGCGTGACCACTTGCAACGTCAGGTACAGAAAGGAAGTATTTGATCTTCGAGTGTGTCTTCGTTAGTTTATAACGATTGCCAATTTAAGTATGGTATGCGTAGGTGTGCAAGTCAAACGAACAGGAAGACTTCATCAAGCCAATTTATTGGTGATCGTTGTGCGTGTCTTCAGCTGCTTGGAAAACCAAACTTGGAGCAGAAGTTCGTATTTCTTCATGCATCTCTAGCCCAATCAAGGTTAGGGAAAGGACCTACATATCTTGAGGTGAGAGAGTCAAAGGGCTGTTGCTCTGGCCTGCCAAGTACTTGGATGGTTGCCTGAAGAAAATCTGATTTTTTGAAGGTCTACTGAGGTCACCACTTGATTTATAATGACAATAAAAAGGGGGTAAATACTCTGTACTATACAGACCTACACTTTGCAGATGCCCTACTTCTAGGAACATGCAAAAGAAGTACAGGCAGAATTCAAGGGCCAGGACATTAGGTATGCATGCTAAGAACAACAGAATGATTTTTGGGATCTGATCCTGGCCTGTCCTTGCAATTGTCCAGGGGCATAGGTGGTCGCTGGCAGCTACATCCTTCGACGTGGCTGCATCAATGGACTTCGGCAGCGGCTTATTCATTGACTTTGACAACAACACTGACCCAGACGCCACAGTCGTCACCATCACCGGCCCAGACCAGCACAACCTGCTGCTGCGCCTCACAGCGGCGCTCAACAGCCTGGGGCTGAATGTGGTGTCTGCTAGCATATCCTCATCAGATGATGGGACCGTGCTGGATGTCTTCCGAGTCACCAACAGCGAGGACCAGAAGGTCAGCACCTGTCCATGTAACAGAAGCAGCTTGTGTAGTCTGCTTTTTATACACCTTTCTTCACTCTGCATACCGCTGATCTACCGCTGTAGGGCTCAATCCGTGTCTTACAGACCATTATAGCAAACCTTTCTAATTTGATAATGGCGATGTGCGCAGGTGCCAGAGGACGGCTGGGATGGGGTGAGGGAGTCAGTGCTAGAGATGTTGGCGGCCTCCAGCAGCCGCTCCTCAAAGCCGGCCATCTTTGGAGCCGCGCCGGCGCCGGAGGAGCAGCAGCGGCGGCCGCTGGGGTCGGCCAGGGAAGGGGACGCCGTCGCGCTGGAAGTCGCTGCTGCAGAGATGGCGCAGGCCGCCGCCAACCTGGTCGCCATCGAGCGCAGCATTGTGGCGCTCAACGAGAAGGGGGTGCGCCCTGACGCTGCTTTTTCTTGCCTTTTCGGCATGCAGCTGCAGGCAGACTGGATTCTATCAGTACAGACACACTGCCACGGTGAAGGAATGGCAGCAAGATTGGAGATGGCATGATTTAAATATAGCAAAATACTGCTCAACAAGTCCCTGCAGCGCGCTACAGACAAGGAGATAATAATAACAAGCTTGCAGCCATGCCAGTGCTTTACAGACATCAGGTTGGAGAATGATGGCAAGGCCATATCCCAGTATGCCGTGATTGAGAGGTATGGCCGGATGCAGGGGGATGCACAGGCGCTGGCGGCCAAAGAGACGGAGCGGGCGGAGGCGGCTGCGCAGTTGGAACGACGGATGTCGGCCATGGAAGCTGTCCTGGTTGCGCGCAGAACGCCTGTGGCGGAGGCCAAGCCTGAGGCCGCCCGCGGGCCTGGAGCAGACCTCCGCTTCCAGGTGATTTTCTAGCACGAATGACCCTGCCCAGATTTCCAAGGTTGTCATTGGATGCATCATGGCCTCATAGGGTTTTGCATGTCTCATTAATGCGTAAAGAAAGTCTGCGTGTGCAGGCTGGTGGAGCTACTGCATCCGGGCCGGCTCTTGGCAATGGCTATGAGATCATCCTGCAGGGCTTCAACTGGGAGTCACACAGGCAACAGTGGTACCAGGTGAGCTGCGCCCAAAATCCTGCCAAGCACTTTCCACAAGATGACAGTCTCATATGATGCTCATCTTGATATGAGGTCAGACACTTGTCACAGGGGGATGACAGGGTCTGTGCTGGGTGGCTGCAGGTGCTGAAGGATCAGGCGGGCTTCATGGCGAGTGCAGGCATCACGAGCGTGTGGCTGCCGCCGCCCAGCGACAGTGTGAGCCCGCAGGGGTACCTGCCGCGCGACCTGTACAGCCTCAACAGCGCATATGGCAGCGAGGCAGAGCTGCGCGAGTGCCTGCACGTGCTGCACGACTGCAACCTCAAAGCCATCGCTGACATCGTCATCAACCACCGCTGCGCGCATTTCCAGGTGCTGCATGCTCCTGACAGCCCTCTTATGTGCACAGAAATTGTGCCAGGCACAGCTAACTAGGCATAGTTTGGAGGGGCCAATCCTTTAGAGGGGAGAAAGAGATAGGCATATTGCTTGGGCCAGGGTTCTGTTGCGCCAGGATGTTCAAATGATAGCCCGCTACATAGTCATGCTGACGGCCATGTGCCAGAATGCTTGTTTGGTTGGGCATGTGCAGAGGCTCAAAGCTCTGGCTGGTTGTGTGTGGCAGGACGAAAAAGGGAGGTGGAACAAGTATGGGGGCAGGTTGCCGTGGGGCACGGAGGCCATCTGTAACAACAACGCGGTCTTCGGCGGCACGGGGAACCACAAAACCGGGGAGGACTACACGGCCGCGCCCAACATTGACCACACGCAGGAGTTTGTGCGCCAGGACATCATCAAATGGCTCAAGCTCCTGCGCTCCATCGGCTTTGACGGCTTCCGCTTTGACTTCGTCAAGGGCTACAGTGCGCCTCGTCCCACCCTCCTGTTGTTTCCATGTGTACTTGAACAGCCAATCTTCTCATGCAATCATTCAAATGGACAAGATGTGTCCTGCACATCGCATGCATGTATGTCATAACTTCATGCATGGTTTGTGCCCCTCATGCTGGCCTGCAGGCTGCAGGCAAGCACAAAACCCGTTCATATTTCCCTGGCGCAGGCGGGGAGTTTGTGAAGGAGTACCTGGATGCCACGGTGCCGGAGCTGGCGTTTGGCGAGTACTGGGACACTTGCGAGTACACAGACGGCGTGCTCAACTACAACCAGGACGCCCACCGGCAGCGCACCGTCAACTGGTGTGACCGCACCGGCGGCACCTCAGCGGCATTCGACTTCACGACAAAGGGTGTGCAACTACTCACACCATGCGCCTACCACACAACGCTGCACCGTGTTCTCCTGCACGCCAACGCATCTTCTTGGGCTGCCTCGTGAATAAGGCGTCCGGAAGCTGTGCCATCTACTTGATTAAATTTATTCAGTGCTGGGCAGCAGTCCCTCATGCAAGACGCTGAAGGATCGTCTGTGCATGCAGGCATCCTGCAGGAGGCGATGGGGCGGGGGGAGTACTGGCGACTGATTGACAGCCAGGGGCGTCCGCCAGGCCTGCTGGGCATGTGGCCCTCGCGAGCGGTGACGTTCATAGAGAACCACGACACGGGCTCCACGCTCAATCACTGGCCCTTCCCCAGCTCGCACCTGCTGGAGGGGTATGCCTACATCATCACCCACCCCGGCTCCCCCTGCATCTTCTATGACCACTTCTTCGCCGAGGGCCTGGGCCAAGGCATCCGCGAGATGATCAAGATCCGCTCCCGCCTCGGCATCCAGTGCCGATCCAAGGTGCGCCACTTCAGGCAGCGCTGGTTAATTCTATGTGTAAGAGCATGCGCTGTGGATGCTGCATGCACCATGTGGATTTCTCTGATCCCTTGTTTTCCCTTGGCAATGTGGAGCGTCGGTAAGTATCATGAGGTAGTTCCAAGACTGCAAAGATTAAGCTTAGGTGTCCTCCAGCAAAGGGTCCGGCATGCTTGTTACTGGCTTTGAGATTGATGTGGATGTTTTGTGCTGCAGGTGCTGATCCTGAAGGCAGCCGGGGATGTGTATGCAGCGAGCATTGACAGCAAGATAGCAATGAAGGTGGGCCCAGGAGATTGGTCCCCTGGAGCGGCCAACCTGCAGGTGGGCCAGAAAGAGTGGAAGCTGGCGCTCTCTGGTCCCAACTATGCAATCTGGGAGGCGATCTATTGATTGCGCCAAGGGGGGCTGCCCAGATGGTAGCTGTGCTGCCCCTCTTTCGTTGGAGCCAACAGCAGAGACAGCACTGACGATTTATGCACTATTGTTACAGAAGATCCTCGTGAACATTTCACGAACCGGAGGCCTCCGGCTCTGATTACAGTTCTTTGAGCTGGCACAAATGGAGTCGGGAATCCCCACCGCTCTGAGTATCCTGCTGTCTCTTGTTGCTGCAAGCTGTTTGTTCAGATCTGCTTTGCGGGTGCTGCTGTTACTGGCACCTTACATGCATCATTGCCAGCGTTGAATGCATTATTGCTGCCTCTGGCGGAAAGCCGTCACGGTGGCCGCCACGGTGGCGTTGAACGCATTCAGAACGGTACCGGTGAGCTAGTTATTGATCAATCATGATGGTGCAGCAGTCAGCTGATGCACTGCTTGGCTGGTCATGAGAGACCTTGCTATGACCAGTTCGTCGCTTTGCATGCCTGTCAGTCTGGGGCATGACTCTCTCTCTGGATGCATCTTGGCATCATGTAACTGGCTTCAGAGCATGTGAGCACCTGGTCCTATTCAGGAGCCTATCGGACCAGGTTCCAGGTGCCCATCGTGAATTCAAGACTATTCTATCGTGCATTGTTCAGATGGCGGCTAGCGTGATGCGGCCGCATCGTGTGCTCCGCAGTAGCGGCATCCTGCTGCGGAACAACAAGAGATTGTGCACCGTCGAAGAGCACACTAGTGTCGTTAAGCTGACAAACACGGCAGCCTTTAACTTTGTGTTCAACCTTCCTGACGAGCTGCTAGACGACATCTTGCCTCATGTGGACAGCGGGGATCTGTGCAGCCTCTCGCAAGTGTGCCGCAGGTTGAACAAGCTTGCGGTAAGGCTCTGCTTCCTGCTTGTGAATACGCGGGCACATTTTCAACAGGGAAAGGGATCAGTGAATAGGCGGACGAATGAGTAGAGGGACGGAAGCAGTACGGCAGGGGGAGTCGGTTCTGGTCAACCCAGGGTGAACAGGGTTTCGAGCATTGGAACATGGGTGAAGACTTTCAAAGGCTTGTGGCAGCAGGAACACAGATCACCGATGGGATCCTGTGAATTACCTTCTTGCGGATCACAGTGCTCTGGTTGTAGTATATCGTCTGCTGTAGAACGATCTTGTCAGCATAAGGCAGGACCATGGTCTACAGTGTCATGCCATCAGTCGTCGTGTTCGGACCGATCCTCCGGACAAATTTTTGGCGAAGTGGCGTCGTGCCGTTCTTGTGGTGTGTAAATCAACCAGTAGGGCTCTAGATAGGACGTATAACGTCTCAACAAACGGTGCTGACCTGGCACAAACTCACTGCAGGAAGCACCCTCTAGGTGGCAGAGCCTCTGCGAGGCGCGCTGGGGCCCGCTCACAGACCTACAGTATGCAGCAGAAGCGCTGGCTGGGTCATGGAAGAAGCTGTACAGGAGCAAGACTGAGACAGACAAGAAGGCAGAGCAGGCGCAGAATCTGTGCCCCTACGAGGTGGATGCATTTGTGCAGCGCCTGGGCTGCTGCGCCGCGCCTGCAGGGCGAACAACGATTGCCACCTTCTGCGTAGACGGCAGCGGATCCATGGCCTCTGAGGACTTCAAAGTCATGACCAGCTTCATCGCGACTGCCATGACTGGCCTGCTGGCCATGGACATCAACTGCAAGGTCCGGCATCTGTCGTCTTGTGCAACTGCCTTTTGCCATCGCTAGTGTGCCATTCTGGGCCTCTTTTGCGCAGGGAAGTTTGCCAACAAGCACATCAAACTATGCTTGTGCATTGCGGCTGCAAGGCCTGTCTGGATATTGGGGCAAGGTCACAGCAGGAACAAATTGTACATGTTGGATGCGCAGGTTGCAGTAGTGCAGTTCAGCAATGACGTGCGAGTGGAGATTGCGCCACGGCACCTGCCGCTGGATGAGCTGAAGAGGCAACTGGATGAAATGGTGCGCTGCTGCAGAAAATTTGGGCTGCACATGGTGCTGCGCAAAATTTAGACGATTGTAATGGTGCACAGCGCCTGACATGACTGGCTTGCCTGTGCCAGACGCGCATGAATGGAGGCACGAACATCGCCCTGGCAATCAAGCAGGCTGGGCAGATGCTCAAGTGCGAGGATGCAGACGCAGCGCGCATCATCATCCTGCTCACAGATGGGCGCGTAGACACCTTCCAGGGTGAGCGAAGCTTATTCTTCACTTCATGTATCCTCCTTGCATGCATTTTCTTGATGGTCTTGATGGGATACTATGCTGTGAAGTCACTCTGGGTGTGGATGGCCTGGCAGGGCGCGAGGCAGTGAAGATGGCAGAGCGTTTGGCGGACGAGCAGGCACACGTGTCCATCTTTGCTCTGGGCGTCGGGCGGGGCGTGGAGAAGACAGAGATGCAGAAGATCATCGGCGTCTGCGGTGCTGACAAGGTGGCTGCGCGCTACATCCCCCTGTACACCCTGGACGAGGCCCCCTGGTGAGCCAGGTTGTTGCAGCAATAATCGTGAGGGCTGCTGAGACGCATGCATCTCTGTAGCGGGGAATGACTGAGCTCTCAGCGGATGCTGCCATAACATTCTGTATCAAGAAAATAATGTACATAAACAGTGCATCCTTACCATTACTGGCCGTGTACATTTATCTAGGGGCACTGCATCAAGGTATCCAATTTTGCGTTGCTGACGATTCAAGACAGTCGAGTGTATCAATGTATGCGGGGCGCCCTGGACCTTGCCGAATATCTTGTTCATTGTACATTGCAGTCCTGCTCCCAGTTGTACATTTAGTTGAGTCTGATGAGCATTTGTTGTACAAACAATAAATAGGAGCTTGTAGAGTTGTATTGCCGCATCTGTGGCTCCCTTAAGTGTAATCAAGTTGATGGCCTGTAAATTCTCAGCCTCATGCATGTGCAGCTTGCGCTGGTCTTTAATGTTATGGCCATGGTGCAAACGAAGCTTGGCAATTGAAGTACTTTCATTTTCCAGAGGTGCAGCCTTGCAAAGGAGTCAGAATTCTGGATCTGACTCCACTCCTGAGCTCCTACTGCAGACTTCATGTTGTCACCAATGCTGCCTACAGCTGCTGTCTTGAGCATCGCTTACAGACTTAGGTCTAGCAACATACAACCTCTGACATTTTGTTGAGGATTCGAGGAGCTGCATTGTAAAAAGTGTGGTCCTGAAAAGAACAGTATGAATGCCATTGGAATGCGGCAGTGGATTGCAGTTGAACTTCAAACGTACTCCCACACCCAATTCTGGAGGGCATCACTCATGCGTCAGAGGTCGCCTTGCATCACATACAATGAGTGGACTTAGTTGTAATCATTGGATCAAGACAGCAATGCTAAAAATACCACTTTACAAGGCCCTGCCGAATTCAACACAACGGCCTGGCCTAGCTGTACTCATCGAACTTACTCTTCTTGTACTGAGGGTTTGGAAAGATGTAGAAGTAGTGCACAGGTCGCCACGAGGCGACATCTAAATGCCTCCTGATAGCAGTAGGTGGCTTCAAATCGAGGCGTTACGTTGCTCCTCGAAAGGGCAGAGTATAATCTCAGCTTGGAAGGGGGGACCACTGAGGGGACCACAGCATGCATGGCACGGTACCTCGTCCTTGGACAGAAGAAATGTCCCCGAGGAAGTACCATCACAGCTGCATTTAGCACTTTACCAAGCTCAGAGTGTGTATTGCATTTGGATCGTTCCACCAGGCTTATCAAACAAATGGCCTAAAACACTTTAACAATTACAATTGGGGCCCTTCAAAGTGAACGGCCAGTTTAGTTTCAGTATGATCAGGAGCTCTAATACGAGAGATGTATGGAGATAGAGCATACATGATCGACAACCCTGCTAGTAGTTAACCCTAAAAACTTTAATGGCGCAACCACAAGAAGAGGCAGGCCCTTCTGAAGCTCCCAACCGGGCAGAAGGACCTGTCAAGAGATCTGCAGATGACAGCAGAAAATTGAGATCTGAATACCGAGCTTTCCAAAAGACTGTTCATCGTAAGCTTCCTGCACCAAATTACGAAGCACCAACACCATCCTCCCTGAAGAATTGGAGGAGTTCTCCAACTCTTTGAATGAGCTTGCTGACGGATCCTACGCAAGGCATTCTACTAAATTAGGGGTTTCTTGTGCACCCACAGGGGAAGGCGATGACCTCGTCAGCATAAACAAAAGTTCAAAATTGTTGGACTACCTCGAGAACCTGAACAGCTTAAATACACGAGGTTGAAGTCGGCTCCAATGTCTTGCTGTCTTCTTTGCTTGTTTTGGACTTCTTTCCAGACAGTCGGTGTTGCTTCAGCCTGACTCTGACTTTGGGACTTGCTGCCGCAGTCGAGGGGCCAAGGGAACAAGCAGAAGACACAGAATGCTTCTTTGTACTTTGTCAGAAAGGCGCAGAAGCAGCCAAGAGGGTCATTGGAGCCGGGAAGGTGCCTCCCTTGCATGTCCCTCCAAATCAATCGTTAAGCTAGAGCAGTGCTGCTTTTCACACATTGCGATGCCCTGCACGAATCTTCCGCTTGTGTCTGCAGGGCCGGACACCAAATGACCTCATCCGAGCGCTCAAGACGGAGTTTGTAGCCACAGCTCACCCGCAGGAGGATGGCGCCAAGAATCCAGAAGCCTTCAACTGGGCTGCCCTGGCCAAGCTGGCCTCAAGATACTTCAAGCATGCTCCGGGCATCAGCTGCATGCTTGGGCCCATGGATGCCGCCCCCAAGGCAATTCTATCCCTCTCACACCTCCGGCTGTTGAGCCTTGCAGCACCTTCAGTAGCTCGGGGTAGTTGCAAGGCTGCTCCATGGGTTGGAGAAGCGGGCATGGGCATCAATGTTCTCTGGGCAGAATGATAGAAGGAGAGTTGGAATTCCTGTGGAGATGGAATGCCCCAAATGGCCAAGGGCATGAGCCAGTGCAAGGCATGTCTCTTAGGAGCTGCAGGGAGCCCTGATGTGCGAGAAATTGTGGGCTCCGTCTGCTGGATATTGACTATTGCAGAGAAGCTCACACATCATTCAATGCAGCATCATGAGATGTGTGTGATGGGCTGCAGGCGCGGAAGGTGTCGGTGCGGCAGCCGAAGAAGCAGCTGGGGGCGCTGGTGAATCCGGCCGAGGTGGAGATCAACAAGGAGGCCAAGGACGCGTCAGACAAGAACGCGGAGGACATGCGGAGTCTGCTCTATAAAACGAACAATGTCAACCTGCTGCAGTGTGTCATCAACCACAAGTCCTTCTCCCAGTCTGTGGAGAACCTGTTCGCGCTGTCCTTCCTGGTGATGAACCTCGTCTGCCCTCAACTTTATTAGGAAGCATTTCTCAATTCTGGCTTTGCTGTGATGACAATGGCTCTGCAGCTACTTTATGTTGCTGATCAGGAAAGCGGTGCATTGCAGGTGAGGGATGGGCGGGTGGTGCTGTCCAAGGCGGACGGTGGGGGCTACATGGTGAAGGGGGTGACAGACGACGAGTCCAACCGCCTGTGCAAGAACAAGGAGCGCACGCAGGCCATCTTCGGCTTTGACATGGACACGTGGGACGACTGGTGCACGCGCTTGCGCCCCGAGGACTGCATCATGCCGCACAGGCCCCCGGCCGTCCTGCCCGGCGGTGAACTCGTAGCGCCGCCCGCTGGTGCGCGCTTCCTCGCAAACAATTCTGGACCTCCTGAGCCATCCGCATCTCTTGCCGCAGTTCCTGTTGTTTTTCAATTGATGTGGCATGTTCCACCGGTTCTGCCCTGGCCTAAAATAGCTTCTGAGTGTGTGGCAAATATGTTTTGCACTGCAGAGTCATGATGGCGCGCATGGGGCAACTTTCATGCATACAGGACGGGTGCCTGTGCGCAGGTCTCAATTGATGGTCATTCTGAGGCAAATAAATGGCAGGTCATAAGTTAAGTTGTGAGTGCAGATGGGGGCGCCGCTGGTGGGAGTGGGCGTGGGCCGCAACCCTCAAGCCGCAAGCGGGCGCCATCCAAGAGACCACCCCCAGAAGAGGAGTCAGAGCAGGAGGAAGATGAGGAGGAAGATGAAGAAGCTGCTCTGGCAAGGGTTCGCAAGGGCAAGAAGAAAGTCAGGAATGCCTGACAACACTGCAGCAAGGGATACTCGAAAAACAGAGTGTTGTCCAGATTACATAATAGTTCTGCCTGTTTAGCAGCGCACTCAGATTTTGATTACTTCAATGCTGTAGCGCAGCATGATGCGATCCTGACCATTCTTCCCGCACTGGACTTTGTACAAATATTGGGATCAAAGCGCAGGCATAAGCAGTTGAAAGATCTGCATTGGTTGAAAATTATAATGCACCAGCAAGACATTCAAATACCAATCAGACGCTCAAACACCTAGACGGGCCCATTAGGATTGATGTCCGACGCAGCATATTAATTTCTCAATGTCAACTCACAAGAGTCTATCCCCAATGTTGACAGCATAGAGGCCTCCAATGTCTCTGGCAAAAAGATTGGCAGCGCACATGGAGGAGATACAAATCCTATAGGACTCCTCAGAGCCAAAGAGCCTTGCTGCCGTTGGTTTTATAGGGTGCGGCCACCCACGAACAATCCATCACTTGCTGAGCAAGAGAGAACAACAATTATATCACAGAACTGATGCACAAGGCTCAGGCACTCCTCCACTTCCCGGGCTGAAGCAAGAAGGCTGCATCACCGCACTGCCACGACAGGTGCATGCACACCAGACAGTGCTGACAATGTCCACAATCATCCCCGTACCCATTCACGACAGCATCAGTACGAGGGGGAAAACTCCAGGCTGCCATCCTCCTCCATGCCATCTTCTGGCTCCTCATTGTAGCTGTCAATCAGGGCGTTGCCATTTGCAAATGCGCTGTTGGAGGGCAGCACCATGGCGTCGTGCACAATCTTGCGCACTTCCTCCACGTTCTGAGCCAACTCTGGCATCTCCCTCTGCTTGGCCAGGCAGTTGTCGTTGAACTGGCTCAGCCCCGACGGCAGGTCCTTCAGATACCTGCGCAAGAAGGCATCACCGAGTCAGCCTCCAGCACAATATTGACACCTGCGTGCATGCTTAAGAAGACTGGGGTGAGAAAGATCACGTGAAGAGATAGCCCTTGGAGGGTGCATGGGCAGCAGTTCGGCAGTTTCAGATTTTCAAATTGATCAGTGGGGGTTTTGTGAGGGGGTTGCGCACCAGGGATGTTGCTGGACTTGCTGGACGGTGAGGCGCTTCTCAGGGTCCACCACCAGGATTTTGGAGAGCAGGTCCTTGCAGTCATCTGAGATGGGGATATTTCGAGGAAACACATAGTCCCCCCTGATCACCCGCTGCAGCACCTGCATTGCAATCCAACCCCCTCAGCATGAATCCAACCTGACAAAACACACCGGCATCTACGTTGGGAAGCTTATAAGATCGCGCAATGTGGGCAGCACAGGAGGCAGCTAGGGTGAAGGAAACAGATGGAAAGCAACGCCAGGGGGAAGGCAAGTAGCTCACAGTCTGGTACTTCTTTGTGGGCGTTTCCCGCTCGTCCTCAGGGCGCTCAAAGGGATATGTGCAGAACAGCATGACGTAGAGCATGACACCCGCGCTCCACACGTCCACCATCTTCCCATCATAATTCCTCCTGTTGGTCACAATCTCTGGCGCTGCAGCACACAAGACTCTTTATAAGTGCGTGGAAGTATGCACAGGAGGCACACATCAGGTCTGGCTCTGCGCAATGTAGAAGAGCAGCGTAGGCCAAAAGAGTAGACAGGGATAAGCAGTACCTGTGTAGCCCGGGGTGCCGACGCGGGACTTGGGCACGCTGTCCTTCTCGGTGTGCTTGGAGTAGCCAAAGTCGCAGATCTTGACGAGGGGCCGCCGGTTGCCGTCCAGCAGCGTGTTCTCCAGCTTAATGTCCCGGCTGACCACACCCACGCGGTGCAGGTAGTCCAGCGCTATCATCACCTGCTGGAAGAACCAGCGCGCCTCCACCTCCTGCAGCCGCAGCCAGGCTCGCTTTCAGGCCGCTGTGCTGCTCCTTACTAAGAAATTTTCCGTCAAGTACCAGCAGGCATCATGACACGTGCAGAAGGTGTGGGGAAGGTGTGATGAGCCTGGATGAATGAGCGCAATGAACATCCTGGTGGTGTGATGCAATCTACCTGCAAACCCCTCTTGGCCTTGACGTACTGGAACATGTCCCCGCCGTCCACAAACTCCATGGCGATTGCCAGGTATTCCGGTGTGAGAAATGCCTGTGCAAGGCGCAGGGTCGTTAGTCAGACAGGTACAACAAGTGGGTCAGACCAGGGATCGGATGCATGATCATTCACGATTATTACCTCCTTGAACTGCACGATGTGGGGATGAAGGAGGCTGCTGTGGTTGATGATCTCACGCTCAACATACACGCTTGCAAGCCTCTCTCCTCTTTGAAGGAATTTGATGGCAACCTGAAATTAAGTATCACACTGTCAGATAGTTTAGCTAAATGATGAGGAAAATCCAAGTATGAATATGCAAGCGCGACATTCCAGGACACTTGCAGGGTGTGGAAATGCACCTCATGTCCTGTGCTTTTGTCATATGCCAGCTGCACAAAACCATAGCTGCCCTTGTTGAGATTGCGGATCTTCTTGTATCTCGGGTGTCCAGCCAAGGGATCTTCCAGATTCTTATGTGTCGCCATTTATTCTAGTCTAACAGTGAGCGGGCCTCCTGCCCTGGGGCTTTTGATGCCTCGACCCGCGGGCCCCTAGGGAACCCCCTCCCCACCTTGCAGTTGAGTGTAATCTACGATTCAAGCACCAGAGAAGCCGCGATCTTTATTTGTACACAAGCTCAGGGTGCGAGGCCCTTTAAAGATACAATCTTCCAACTGTCCTATGGCACATGAGCTTGAACCGATCTTGATCCAACCAGTTGCTGTCCAGTATGCGATGAAGACCACAACGGATCCGTTAGTGACTGCGTTGGACTGCACGTTTGGTGTCTCACATTGTGCTCCAAATGTTCCCCAGTTCAGAGTCTCGTCATCTGTCGAATGGCGTTCCTGGCCTTGAAATCTCTGGGGATACAGTTCACCCCATTTCAGATGCCACAAATTGCTTCATCCTTTCAAATCATCATTACAAGGGACATTAAATCTCCGTACTGTCCTACCGTACCGCTGGTGGGGGTTGAACAAAGGAACCTAACCAAATGCTTACGCACTGAACTTGGTTCATAGGAGCATTTCGACAGATCCTTGCATGCTGTAAGGACCTCGTCAGGTTCCTGGAACCCGAGGGTTCGGTATCGCCAGCTTATGAAGGCTCGTGGCTCGAAAAATCCTCTAGAAAACAATAGCAAGTATGAGAAGATTAAGGACCTCAATGCAGGAGCCTTCGGGTTTGTGCAACTTGCAAAAGAGAAAGAAACTGGAGAAAGGGTTGCAATCAAATTCATGGAGAGGGGTCACAAGATCACCAAGGTATTGCTCAGTCTGTAGTAACCATGCCTGCATCGAAGGCTATGAAGTTGCTGCTCTGTGATTGTAGCTGGCTTGGAGAATCACTTCATACACTGTTTCGCCAATGCTGTCTTCAGAATTATGTTTCTAATAAGCTAGAGGTGTGTCTGAATCTTACAAGATCGCTTTGGCTGACTGTTGCGCTGTTGCTGCAGTACGTGGCCCGTGAAATCATGAATCACAGCCACCTCCTGCATCCCCACATTGTGCAATTCAAGGAGGTGAGTCACTGGGCAACCCTTATCCACCAATTGCCTCCACAGGAACCTTCTCATCGGTTTCAACCGTTGCACTTCGGTCCTGTTAACCTGACTCAACTGCGCAGGTGTTTTTGACGAAAGACTACCTTGCAATTGCCATGGAGTATGCAGCGGGAGGAGATATGTTCCAGTATGTAAAGCACAGAGGTGGACTGGAGGAGGTGGAGGCACGGTGGTTCTTCCAGCAGCTCATAATCGGCATGGACTACTGCCATAAGATGGTGTGTCTGCATCTCCAGATTGTAATGGCAATTGTACTGCCTTTATCAATTTGCATTGTCCTTTCCACAATCGCTACAGTATGGGTCTCAAGCCTTTTTGAGCATAGGGTATATTTCTGACCTGCATGCTGTAATAGAGTGCCCCATCTAGAGGTCATCCAGCTTTGTGCACTCATCATGGACTTTTCTCCTGCAGGGGGTGGTGAACAGGGACATCAAGCTGGAGAACACCTTGCTGGACGGCAGCAAGAGGCCGCTGCTTAAAATTTGCGATTTTGGGTACTCCAAGAACGACAAGGACAGCGTCCCAAAGTCCAAAGTTGGCACTCCAGGCTACACAGGTGGACACATCAATCTGTCACCTGCATTGCTGCTGACACCTCCTGTCATTCTTTGAGTTGCACAACAGCTAACACCCTGACGCTGGTGCTTTGTGTGGATGCAGCTCCAGAGGTGATTGCAAACAGCAGAACATACGACGGCAAATTGGCTGACGTGTGGAGCAGCGGCGTGATGCTCTATGTCATGCTGTTCTGTGAATACCCCTTTGAGCGGCCGGAAGACGCTGGAGACCCACACCGCTTCCAAAAGGCACGTGCCTATATCTCTGCGCTTGCTCCCTATCGTACCTTGTCTTGTGCTGCTTGTGTCCTTCCAGCAGATACTGGAGAATGATGCAAGCCCCTTTATTTGTGGATAGTATCATTGGATACCAAGAACTGCCAATATTCAGGAGCTGATCCCTCTGTGTGGGTGCTCAGGTGTTGGAGCGGATCCTGGCAGTGGACTACAATTTCCCCACCAGCATCCCTGTCAGCCCGGAGTGCAAGGATCTGCTGGCCAAGATCCTGGTGGCGGATCCGGCAAAGCGATTCACCATCTCTGACATCCAGCAGCACCCCTGGTCAGCTGCTGAACCCTCTCAATGTACTTTTTCAAGGAGCTCAAGTAGCACGAGTTCCTGCAATCACTTATCCAAATTAACTTCGAGACATTGCCTGCATTTGACCAATGCAAACAGTGCCCATTATGAATCCTTTGCCCATGTGCAGGTACACAAAGGATTTGCCAGCGGGCGTGACGCGGATGAACGATGAGTGCTTGAAGCTCAAGGACCACACAGCTGGCTACCAGACTGTAGAGGACATCCAGAGGGTTGTCACAGAAGCCATCGGGGCCAGTAAAGCCCTCATGAACGAGCGGCTGATCGATGAAGTCATGGTGAGCTGCGTCCCGCAGAGTACTCGAGCTGTCTTTACAAATGACATGCATGCCCTTATTGCTGTATGCTGGTTTCTGTGTGTGTGTGTCAGACAAGTTTTGAGGTTCACAATTTCTGGCTTTGAATGCTCCATTGCTTGCTGTGCCAGGATGACAACGAGTATTACTGACCACCTGAACGGAGATTTTGGCGCTTTTCCCCCAGCATCAGTACTCAGTCTGAGAAGGGTCCGACAAAGACCTCATCAGCGGTATACTTGAGGCACATCTGTAGCTTCAGCGGAACTGCAGTTCGGGAATGTATGGTGAAGGGGATTGTTGCTCTGCTTGCTGACCACGCTGAGGGCTAAAAAATGGTCGAAGGAAGTGAGTGGTTGCAAGCCCAGGTGTACAGTGGAAGGAAGGGTTTTTCTGCCTTGCCTTTTTGTCTTTTTCTGTCTTGCTTCAGATCTCAGGAGTCAGACAGCCGCGGAAGCTGATCCATCTCAGACTCGCAATACTAAAATTACTGGAGGTCCTTGACCGGTCCTTGCTTATACTGCAGGTTGATTCCTTGAGTTTTGGCAAGTAGATTTACTCTCTGCATAAGTTTCGGGTGGTAATGACCGCGTCAACATGTGCAATGCATTCCATTGTGCAGCTTCCCATTTTCCAAATGTAAAACGGGCGATTTGCTATGACAGGCGCACGTCCCCTATGCCTGAAAATTGATTTTTGAGACTCCTTGGATTCGCCCAGGCAGAGTCATAATACCTAGTGTCATCCGCAGCCAGCCTCTGCAGGGCACATCAAAGCTTTTCCTGAGCATGACAGGCCTTCAGAAAGTACCGTACTTTAGCACCTTCAAGAGCGGATTTTCCTGCAGTGCTGGCCTACCTTCTGATCTTCCTGCTTCTTATAGTAGTACGCCAACATCGCCTTCTGCGTCTCCTCATCGACAGCCTGCTCAGACACAGGCTCGTGAACAATTCCAAATTTAAGCACATAGGACAAGTGTCCTACATGTGGCCTTGCACAGCCTGATTGTGCATGGCTTGCCAACGCAATGAGTCTGGCATCACCGGCTCTCGGGGTGGTGGGCCATATCCAGCGCGCTGCAACTTTACTACCACCTGTGACAGACAAGAAAACAGCTTAAACAGTGATCTTTACTTCAATTTATCCAATTCACCTTCAAGTAATCAACTTTTGCTTCTTCTTTTCTTTCTCTGAAAAGGCTCGTTGAGCCATCAAAGAACCTGTCCTGCAAAATAAGACCTCCCTCACAAAAGCAGGGCATGTTCTCGCCTTTGTCTTCTCATTGCGTCCAACATACTGGGACAGCTTAGCGTCCAGGGGAAGCTTCTTGGATGCAAACCACAGCTCCGCTTCAGCAGCATCAAGATCACCTCCATCATGCTGCACAAGCATAGCAGTCACAATGTCACTAACGCAGCTGCACTACATATGTCACACAGATTGCTTGGAGACGCACGATGGAATGTTCATGCTGTGGAGCCCTCACCGATGTCTCTGCAAGGTCCTCGGTCCCGTCTAGTGCCCGCATGAGTGGATTATCTAAGGGAAGCCCGTCGGGAAAAGCTTCAGCCACAGCATGTCTGATGTCATCCACAGCTTCCTCCAGCGAGGCTTCCGTGAGGGCCACCTTCTTCCCTACCTGGTCCTACATCAACATAGCAAGGGAGTATGTTTTCATGTCACTGAACAATCTTCAGCTGTTGATTCCCTAGCCAGCCACAAGAGGGGTGATTCCCCAGGTCATGAAGATGAAGCATGATGCAAATGATAAAGGCGCACCTTATGCTGCAGCTGTTCTGCTGCAGCCAATGTCCTCTGCAGCGCCTCTGCCTGATCTGGTGCACAAACTGCATGACAAGCACCTCACTGCTGAGGCAAGTGTGATGCAGGGAATCTGCATGGATCCTAGTGCTGAAACTGCTCTGTAGGAGGCCATCTTTCCGCCCTGCAGACAATTCATGCAGGGCATGCACAGTGGCATGAGCGCATGACCCAGTGCAGCTCCACTCACCGCTTCTTGCATCGTCTGCAGAGCCCATTTGACTGTCAGATTCAGCCAGATGAAGCTTTTCGCCTCCCTCCTTCAGCCTCTGTATCTTGTAACGCAAATTGTTGACGTTGACAACGCGCTGCAAAGCTTCCTCCACAACGGTATCAGCGGGGACCTCATACAGAAACTGCTGAGCTTCCGATCTCTGCATACAGAGATTGCACGATTGACTGTTTTGGTTGCAGTGCTGATCAAGGTGATCTCAGCATGGTCTAAGCCATCTGCTGTCCTTTGCATACAGCGTTCCTGCCAGATATACCCAGGCTGAAAATCAAAGTATTTTAGAATTAAATTTTGTTGATCTCCTGCAGACTTGAGACGTTCACCTTGACGATGAGGAGAACCATCTGACTGATGAACAGCTCCTTTCAGGATTGATAGGCGAGCTTGCTTGTATCAGGTCTCTCACAAGGCTCTCACTATTTGTAAAGCTTTGATCATCCAAAAAATATCCAGTAACATTTCTCTGCGCTGCAACGGTTATATAGGGTATCTGTCACCCCGTGATTATTAGCAAACCCTAAGCCACAGCTTTCTGGAGACAATTTGGATCATACTGACCCAGATTGTAAGAATTCAACCGGTGTGAGATCGTGCTTTTGTTGTGACGAACAGCAGAGGACCTGAGAAATCTGCTTCCATTGGAGTTCGATCGCGAACAGTTTTTATGTAACAAGATCGATGCTAGGGGCAGCTCTTACAGTGCTTCTAGCACAATATTTTATTCTTTGTGAGCTGCCGAGTGCCACAGCTATTGTCCAGGAATGTCAAGCGTGCCGTCAAATATCGGTACGCATAACTTCCCTTTACGACTATCATCTGGACAGGCATCCTTGATCCTGCGCTTTCGTGGCTTTCGTCTCATTCAAATGTCAGATGCTTGACGCAGTATTGATCGAATGCATCTGACTAACAGAAAGAGTTTATAAGGCGCCTAGCTTCCGAAAAGCACAAAGATCCCATCAACCTAAAATACCGCCTGGATTCTCAAGGGAAGAAGTATGGGAAGGTCATCGAATTCAGGTAAAGCACATGGATTAAAGGTGTAAAATCAAATCAAGAATCAACTATTCATAGGCGAGGTTCTGATACTTTGCACCACCTAACCTTGTAAGGTGGTGCACAGGTTGAGTGAACAAAGAATACATGATCTTCTAGATGGGTTGTGCACTGCTGCGTCTGCCAACAGCACACTCTACAGAGTGAAGAATGGCGATCAGTACAGTCTGGTGTGGAGCGACGTGAAAGAGGAGAAGTCCTGGATTGCTCCTGACAAGGCAGAGAAGGAAGGTATGTGGCAGATGAATTCCAACAGAACCTCTTCGCTCAATGGCTTGGATTTGCTCAGCACAAAGCAATTAGAAGGAATCAATGCCGCTCTCATGTGCCTCACAGGCAGAAAGAAGGAAATGGAGAATTACTGCGTCAGGTTGCTGGATGAGCATGAAGACGACTTGACAGACATTCTGAAGAAGGACGCTGGTGATCTGGAAAGCATTTTGTGTGTGCGCCTTGCAAAAGCATGTGAATCAAATGCGGAAGTATCTGAACAAGGCAGGAACGAGCTTTAGCTCAGAAAGAGCTGCCCTGCAGCTGCCATTACCTTGGATGTAGATTGTTGCATCACGAGAGTCTTAACAGAAATGATGGCAATGGTCCTCAACATTGTCAGCTCATTGCAAGAGAAACGCACACCATGTAAAGATCAGCTCAAAACAACACAGTACTTCTATCTAACAGAGTGCTGTCATGTCTCGTCCCCGTTCTGCATGACCTTCTGCCGCTTCCAGCGCTGCGCAGCTTCCAGCAGCTTGAGGTTGGGCGCAGCAGCTGCCTCGTCTGGGAAGATGTAGTCAAAGTACTCCTCCATGCCTGCCTCTGCCCCATCCTCCGTGATGATCGGCCGCTGCACAGCACAATCATACATCCTCACTGCCTGATCTCCATGAAAATGACCTTGTGGAATCAGGATAGAATGCATACATGAAAGCCCATGTGGCATTGTGCCCGTGCATAAATTATGCCCTGCTTCTCTGAGAGGTACTGGTCTTTGTCAAAACCTAAAGCTAAACAAAAATGCGTCAGAATTACCTTCCGCTTAACGCGTTTGGGCATTCTCTTTTCCACTGCCGCGATGGCTGCCGCGCGCTGCGCCTCCCCGTGCGACTCAGCCTCCGCCTCAAACGCTCGCCAGGCCTCCAGCAGCATCACCGCCTCCTCCTTGGCGTCCGGCTGCGTTTCTCTGAGGCTCTGATACGCCCGCTCATACACCCTGCACGTGCAACCTCTGCATGCATCATTGTGGTGCACAACACCCCGTATACTAATGCTTGCTTGCAGACCTCCAGTACTCATTGTGCTCTCCTCCACATAAGGCCGAAGTGTGTGCCTTACTGCAGAGCACAGCTGCTTGCCAGCAGCTAGAATACATCGAACTCATGGAGAGGCCCCCCTCCATCAACTTCACGGTGCACAACATACCAAAAAGCTCGCTCGCACACCCACTCCTCCTGTGCTTCCTCTTTACAGGGTCAAAGCAGCGCTGACTCTGCAGCTCTGCTGCATGCCAGCAGCTGGAATACAATGAAACGCACTGCTGCAGAGCAGGCAGGATAACACAAGGGATGTAGGGGCCGCACGCGCGCGCATGGACGTCGCGGCTGGCGGGGGACTCGGCGCTGGACTGCGCGGCGCGCTGGCGAGCGGCAGCGGCGTCCTCGTCGTCGTCCTCGGGCAGCGGCAGGGGCGCGGCCTCAAACGCGGCGTAGCTCATCCAGACCTTGACGTGGCGCGTGCGGTCCAGCAGCCGCTCGTACAGCGCGCGCGTCCGCTCCCTCTCCCCCTCCGCGATCTCAAAGTCGATGTACGACTGCACCCACACACTGAACCTCACAGTCTGTCTCCCCTGCTGACGTCGCAAATCCTTGGCCACTGTCCATTGCCTTATTCCAAGGATCCCTCTTGCTCTTGCATCACGTGGGACGAGGCAAGCAGAAGGACAGGGCCGGAGCAAGCATTTCCCAAGGCAGTGTTTGGGACAGCACACGCAAGATTGACGAGCTCCTGATTTGGAGGCAGTTTTTGTAAATGCTAGGTGTCAGCAAGCACTTCAGTTAACTCCCCGCATTTCCATATGGAAGATGGGAGGCGGCGCACCTTCCAGAGGACCTCGGGCATGTCGAGGAGGGGCTGCGCGATGGCCAGCTCGAAGATGCTGCGCGCGCGGTCGAGCTCCCCCAGGCTACGCTCCAGGTCAGCAAACTTGCACCAGGCCGCGCAGTTGGCGGGCGCCCACTCCAGGAACTTGGCGTACAGCGTGCGCACGCGCTCGATGGCGCCCAGCTGCAGCTCCAGCTCTATGTAGGCCCGGAACAGCTTTGCCTTGGGGCACACCCCGATCGCGCGGCCCAGCAGCCTCCTCGCCGCGCCCAGCTGCCTCTGCCGCACCTCAAAGTGCGCCGCCATGATCCAGATCTGCGCCACGACAGGCCGGCATCAGCACGTGCAACAGGTTGTATAGCACAAACAGACCGCTTGCTGGCCCAGGATATATAAAAAAATCTTTTGGGAGCTCGCCATCTGCCGCAGGGCAGACCGTCCTTGGTCTACAGAGGGAACTTGTGCTCGAAGAGTTTTTTGGGACGTATCAATGCCAAGCGCACTCTCAAAATGCATGCCGAGTGTTGGACAGGCAGCATTGATGCCTGTGAAATGGGGACGGCAATCAGAAGCAGATGCCTCACCTTTGCAAAAGTGAAGGCTTTGTGGGGCATGAGGTCGAGGCAGGCCTTGTAGACCTCTCGAGTCCGCGCAGGATCCTCCGCCTCCAGCTCTTCCCACAGCGCGTAGTTTATCCAGAGGTAGATGTACCGCTGCCAATACCGCTTCTCCGCTGCTGGTGGCACATTTGCAATCGCCCTCTCGTAGACTTCCCTCACCTGTGGTCCAACATGTCATCAGGAGTTTTCAAATTCGGGAGCGCGCACTCCCAGGAGTGCACGCAGGGCGTGTATTTCATGCAAGAAGTTGTTAAGGTGCACAATGCAAAACTGTAAAGCAGAGGCATACCCGGTCAGGCTGCCCAGCAGACTCTTCCAGGCGGATGTAGTCAAACCAGGAGTCATAGTTCAAGGGATCCCGCTTCACATCCGCCTCGTACTGAAACCTCCTCTCGCTCACAATCACATCCTGCAGCCGGGCAAATCTCACATCAGAGTCACAGGCAAGGCTCCTTCACATGCCTGTTTATGTACATGCTTTTCAGGGGAATCTAATCTAAGTTACGAGTCGCCTGTGCTTATTCACGTGGGGGCAATAATTGGCAGAAAGACTCACCTCAATGCCTTCCCTGTCTCCGTGCTGCTTCTCAAAGGCGACAAAGCGCTGGTACACAGTGTCCGCTTGGCTCTTGGGGATGTGGTCCAGGGCATACTTGTAGATGGCCCTCGCGCGATCGATCTCCTTGCACTTCTCCTCAAACTCTGCAAACTTGATGAAGAGCTCCTCCTGCACAGCACCCATGTCCTGATGCTTCATCCAGAACCCTGCCCTATCCAGTTGTGAGATCACCAGACCTAGATACCCCAGAAATGCCCACAAAGGAATTTGCCAGCTGCTAAGCATGCTACGCCCGCCTGGGCCAGAGTAAGTCACCAACCAGATTGCATGACAGTCCTCAAGAGCACAGAGGCCAGAGGGATCACCGTCTGAGCGTCTTCGCCAAGTTCTTCAACGGCGCGCTCGTAGCAGCAGCGCGCGCGGGCCACCTCACCCTCCTTCATCTCCGCCTTGGCAAAGCGCACCCACGACTTGACCGTGGGTATGCACCGCACGTAGCGCTCAAAGATGTTGCGCGCCCGGTCCATCTCCTTGTACCTCATCTCCATCTGCGCGGCACCCAGAGATCAACGTAAGCAGGAAACCGCGTGCAACTCTTTGAATTTCTGAACCATGCTGACATATTGCTTTTGGTCAGCATCCCATAGAGGAGGATGAGAAAGGTGGAGGCACGTGCACAAGAAGGTCACCTTGATGTAGGCCATCCAGCCATGATGGTCCGGCTCGAAAGCCATCCAGCGCTCAAAGATCTGCCTGGCGCCCGGCACATTCCCCAGCATCTCCTCCATGTGGATGTACTTGTACCTGTGCAACGCCAGTTCCCCTCTGTTCACTTCTTTAAAAGAAAAAGACACTTTGCAAGCGCCGTGCAATTGCATTGAGGGCTGCGTGGCAGGCACGCACCACAGCTGGTCAACTCTGGGGAGCAGGGAGACAGCGCGGTCCCAGACATTGCGCGCATGGTTGATGAAGCGGTGCCGCATCTCCATCTCCGCATATTTGAGCCAGGTGGTGGGGTTGGTGTATGAGACACCCAAGGCCCGCTCCCACACGCTGCGAGCCCTTCTGAAGTCCTTCTGGCCCTCCTCCCATTGTGCATACTGCACCGCATAGGTTACTTGATGGGTCTGTCCTTCACCTTGGGCAGACAGTGTCTCTGTTGCCAGGTGCCTTCCAGGCAATGGGGAATGCCAAGAGACAGCAGAGCGTCAAGTGCTGGAATCAGGGATGTGATTACCTTCACCCAAATGCTGGAGTTCCAGCGCACGCGGCGAACCAGATCCTCAAACTCCTTGCGCTTGCGCAGGCGGTATTCATCTAGCTCGGTCTGGTCTGTGATCTTCTGCTTTGGCGGCTTGAAATCCTGCTCCTGAAGCTCCTTGGCCTCGCGAAGAATTTGTTCAGCAGTGATCTGCAAGGAGAGGAAAACAAATTAGATGTCTGAAACTTTGTGTTGGCCAAATAGCTAATCAGAAGACATTAAAGCTGCAAATAAACAGTGAATAGTAGCCTTCTAAGTCAACAAAATCATACCTGCTGAGATGCCGGCTGTTTGTTTTTTACTTTGGTGGCTCTGGGCAGCCTGATCTCTGTATCTCTCGCACTCGTCCCAGCAATACCCGACATTTTGAAGTGTCTTACTCCAACACACCTTAATTCACATCAATTTTAACATTTGGTGCGTTGCCATCATGAGCTCGACAGTATTATTGTGAGCCCAATTCAAGGTTTCATGATGTGGAGGTGCCAAGCCCTCAGAGCCCCCGGAAACCCCAAATGACGGGGTCCCTACAATAGTTGTAGTGCCGAAGGAACTAGTGTGGTACGCACATGGGGATTGGGCGGATTGGGAGGGCAATTGCAGTTCAGATTTGAGAATTTGGGAATTTGGGCAGGCCATAACACATTGGGGCACACATCCGTCTGCACCCCTTCAGTATTGGGCGTACTAACAAGCAGATATACGTATACGATTCACGTATACGATTCACTACATCTGCGTAGCACCTCTAGTAAAGTAACATCATTACTTTGGGAGTCTTCATAGAAGTCTTGAACCTTTATTGCGCTGGAGTAGTTACGTGCAATGCATGCACAGGCTTGTGCCGGCACCGTGCACGTGCCGGTGCCAGCTGCCAGTGGTCACGTGTGGCACTGCGCACTGGCATGCCACGGTGGACGGCAAACTGAGAGAGTGTGACAACAGTGCCACCACCTGGCCAATGTTTCAGCACTGCAATATGACATCATTAAATCCCACGAAACTCTGCAGAACAGTGCTGGTGCAAATATTCCGGTTATATATAGGATTGGCCCCGGCTGGCCCCCGGGGGGCGGTGTAAATACTGAGCACCGTGCCCACGGTTGATTGGGTCTTGCTTGGATCTGGCGAGTCCATCAAGGGGTAGGATTCTGGCAGCCTTTACTGCAGCTTGTCTGCAGACGCACCTTGCTTCTGGCAAGAAAAGCGTGCAATAATAATGATAATATAGGACTGCCAGTGGCCCCGGCTGGCGGGGGGCGGTACAAATACTGAGCACCGTGCCCACGGTTGA
>JADEYI010000051.1_pt1 | contig 227261 bp, 335 predicted proteins | sample 8542331 | NCBI WGS metagenome assembly JADEYI01 (sample SAMN16510988, study PRJNA670497) | mine drainage metagenome | isolation source: biofilm near Copperflume 1 | place: Germany: Marsberg coppermine Kilianstollen | collected 2018-02
CCATGACGCTGGCAGAGCGGCGAGAAGAGTCGGCAGGCGATCGCGGATGGCGCTGTGCTGGTGCTTCGGGTCGCTTAACAGGTCACGAAGGTGGCTGATCCTGACGAGGCCCAGCCTGGCCGAGTCCTCCCAGGCAAGAGGCTGCCCGCCGGCGTGTATGTACTGCCTGTTGAAGAAGCGCGGCTCGCTGAGGACCGCGTCGTGGCTGAGCTCGTCTGGCTCAATGCGGCGATGAGGCTGCAGCCTCTGGTAAGCGTGCACGTACTGCCGCACGCGCGCCGGGGCCTGCAGCCGCTCTGCTGGGAAACTGGAGAAGAGTAGGAATCTGCCAAGCTGCCAGAAGTCGAAGAAGGCCTTCCAGGCCAGCTGCTCTGGCTTCAGCAGCCTGCCAAGCACCTTGGTCTGGAGTGCCAAGATTTTGGGCGCTGAGGTCCACCAGCGCAATGCCGCCGTCCTTTCCCGTGCGGAAGCAGGTGGCCTTGCCCGGGAAGAGTGCTGCTGCGCTGCCTGTCACTGGCCTGTTGGCCGCGACGAAGGTGTGCATGGTTCTGCAAAGCCACTCCAGCAGCTCCCGGGGCACTGGCACGAAGGTGGCATGTTGGGTGATCATGGACGCCAGCACTTGCTTGGCGACGGCTACGCTGACTACGCTCGGCCCAGCATGCTGAGGCGGACCCGGACCAGCGCGCGATGCCACCCTGCCTTGGCCTCAAACAGGCACTCTTTGTGACCATGCTCTCCTGGCCTTTTGCCATGACGCCCGCTCGTTTCTTCTCATACTTTGGTCACCACCACAGTTTTTTGCCAGGTTCAATGGACATCTGGGCGCTAAGGGCCCCTTGGGTTGTATCAGGCACGGATGACCGCTTTCCCTCCTGCAATTCCACCCCGGGTCAGCCCTTATGTTTTCCTTAGAGCCCTGGGGTCACAGATTGCCGCAACGGACCTCCTTGCGCCTACACCATTTGCCAGCGCGGAATGGGGCCTCAAGCACGCGGTACCACCGTTCGAGGGACCCGCCGAGCTCAGCTCTGCACGGTCCCTGGGGTGCACCCTCCACCCCCGGGACACTGGCCTCGCCCCCCAGTGTTGGTGGCCTCGCCCCTCACCAACCCTGCTCACACCATGGCTATCCCTCGGCCAGCCGGCTCAATCGTGGGCCCCGCTACCAGTGGAGATCATTACCGGATCGCCGGAGCGCCGTCGCCAGTACGCAGAAGCCCATACCACCATGCCCAGGGCTCTAGGCAGTCAGTTCTTGCTGTTTCACCTTCGCATGCTTCACCTTGAGCCTCACCAGGCCTTTCCGATTGTTCCACCAAAAATTTCAGCCATTTTCTCGACCATGGCCGTTGCATCATCGTCATCCGTGGCCCTTTGCCTAAGGAGATTTCGGTTTTCTCCTCGGCAGTTGTCTCATGTGCACCACCTTGAGCAGGTATCTTGGATTTTGAACAATCATGCCTCCTGCCTATCCCCACCTGGTGCTTGGGACATGTTCATTGCTAGGTGGCCCTGACCAGGACCCAAGCACCATCTGCCCGAGACAACATGACGCCTGTCTGCAGCAGCGTCCCTCTACCTGGAGCTATTAGGCAGAGGCCAAAACACGAATTCAAACGTGACATACTCTGGACTGTGATTCTACAGCTTGCAGCTGAGAATCCTGAGATTTCTGGCTGCTGGGGAGTCTCTAGGCTGCATCAAAGCGGTGCTTCGCTATGCAGCAGGCGGATCGCTGCGACTCTGCGATCGCTGCGCTGGCGGAGAAGTGAGTGTGCCCTGCCAGCCACTCCAGGCAATCCCAGATCTGTGGTTCTATAGCTTGCAGCTGAGAACCCTAAGATCATCATGTAAGGGAGTTTAAATGAAACAAAGCCCTTACGCCAGGCGAAGGCAACAAGAAGTATTGACACTCGTGGACGCGACATCGAACACATTTTGCTGACATCCTAGACTCTTGCAATGCTTGCAATGCCTCAATCAAGCGGTGCGCTCAAACAGTGACTTTGTCAAACCAAAGATTTTGAGGATGCTTACACAAAGGTAACCTAGACTTCGACCCAATGTCGTCTTGTTCATTTCACAGCAACCGTAAGCTCTATGGCCAGGTGAGGAGGTAAGCTCTATGGACCATTACAATTAAGCAGACATTGGAGGAACCAACAGTGGCTTCTCCGCACCAGCATTCATCAGTCTCAAGCAAACCCAAGCAGTTTCCACTTCTTTGCAGCCTTCCGGGACTTGATCCGCTGCTCTGACGTCACCCACACATACTTTGTGCGTAAACAATGCGCAAGTCTTTCTATGCACTCACGAGAATGGCAAGCATGCAACAGGCACATACTACTTGAGACAACAGTTTTGTCCATATATCACATAAGAACTATAAGAATTTCTCAGTCGTAGAGTTCCTCACTCGTGTACATTCAATATCATTCATGACCTGACTGAAGCGTGGGTTCTTGAGGATGACGGGTTTCTTGTGATGCCGGTGCCCAGCCTGCTCAGGTCGCTCAAGAGGCTTGCTCAGGCTCTGGTGTTAGCAATTACTGCCTGCAGTCAGTGTGTTCATGCATCAGGGACATTGTATCGCTCAATTCAACTATAACAACATATTGGTGCACATGAAGGAAGAGAAGCGGGCAAGCTGAAAAGCCAGCTTGCATAAGCAAGAGACATGTATTGATTAGACAGGCAGACCTGATTTTCTCTAGGGACTGATTGCGGCCTGGTCACTGTTCGCCAATCTCGGTTGGTGCTGCGCTTTGCAAAGCGCATCAGATTGAGATGACCTGCACATGTTCCAATACTTCAGGAACCCCTCAACAGCAGACTCTCATGCACCTTAGAGATCTCAAATTGCAACAGTCCATCAAGAGTGTGTGGCTGGTGGGAAGGGAACTTGCCATAGCAAGAGATCTGGATAAGGTGTTTCTCAAAGTCCTCCAGATTGAAGATGATGTCTGGAATGATGCGCTCCTCGTTCTTCAGGCTTCCTGCTGCTTCTGTGCTGCCATCTGCACCGTTCTCCAGAGGCTGTTGCTGGACGGTGGTGACAAACTCATAAACTGCAGGAGTCAATTGTTTGAGGACTGCAGGGCAGACAAGAAGATCCCTTAGCACTCCAACATGTCCAACAACCAGAAAAACACATGAAGTGTAGATGAAGAGCCTGGACATCCGTGAAGACCCACCAAGTGTCACCATGTCCTGGAATGCTTGGCATGGTGCAGAACGCGTCTTTCCTGCATGCCACATATACCATGTGCTTGTGGTCTGCTAAAGCTGTGCAAGAAACTCGTTACTTTCATTGAAATGTCCCCTGATCAGTCAAGAGACAGTGTTAGCATTGCTCAGAAAGGCAGCAGATGCTGGGCATGGAGAACTGCTCACCCTTCCCCACAATGTGCAGCTTAGCAGCAGCTGTCAAGACCTTGTAAGTCAGCAGCACCAGGCGCAGCAGACCGCCGCCAAGATTACCAACTGATGAGACCTCCAACAGTTTTGCAGTCAGTTCAATGACTCCACGTTGGCGAATAAAAGTTGCCTCCTCAAGCTCTGCATAACACACTGCGCTCATCATCTTCATCCCAGCTACCACAACTAGTCAATGAAGTGTAGAGCATCCGCATGAAAATGTCAGGGTGTCAGGAGACAAGCCCGCCCACCTGTGCAAGTGCCGGCAGTGCTTATGCCTGCATGCAATAAATTTCAATACTGAGTTTGTATAATTTGCAAGAAGACACAGCGAGAAGAAGTTCCTTTGACCTGGCTCACCTTGGCTGCTCCTCAAGGTGCTGACCAGCCACTCCAGATCTTGCAGATTGCTCTCCAAGTAGGACAGCAGAGCAAATGCAGCAGATGACACGGTAGCCTTGGTCATCGCCTGCATGGTCACATAGGGTTGGCACAAGGAAAATTCAAATCAACTGAGATCATTAACAATGTCACGCCCTGTTGCAGACTGATGTGGTAAGACAGACAACACACCGCTAAATTCTGGGGAGGTGGACTGTCATTCTCTGTTCCCAGCTCTATGACAACAGAATCTGCCACGAGCTGTGCTGCTGTAAGCTCTAGGCCCCCTGTATAGCAATGAAGCTGGCGTTTTACCGCCGATTGATTTGCTGACAGGAGGAGAAATATGCCGAAGAAGAATTGAACACTAATCACTTTTCCAATTGGGCGCTTGGGTTCTTCTTACCGGCACAATTCACCAGCAAGCCCACGAGGGCCTTCATTGCACGTGGCTGCATTTCCTGCACATAAAGACCACTGATTCAGCTGAAGAACAGCAATATGCAGCGGTGAATGGCCAAAATGGACAAGCTCCCGTCAGTGAAGTCTGTGAGTAGAAGGGCACTATGACAGCCTCCATGCCTGTACCTCCTCTTGCTTGCAGCACTCCACTGCCCAGTCTGAAAATCTGGCAGTGGTCTGCTTGGGCAGAATGCTGGCAATGTGACCCAGTACACCACAGAAGATCTCCACCTCCTTGAAGTAACAATTTTCCACGAGGCGCAACAGCAGTTGCTGCAGGTGGTGCAGGCGTGACTCAACGTCCCCCACGACAGAATCATCTGGTCACAGCACAACATATTCTCTCAAAAACAGTGCCAAGGAGGGCCCATGTATTTCTAATATAGGTAGCTCTGCTGGAGTCCCTCACATGCAGTAACTTTTAGCAAATGTCCGAACCAGAAGTCTTTCTCCATACCTGGTGTGGGTCCATTGTCTGCTGCTGGCGGCAAAGATGCCATGCACTTCTGCAGGCTGAGAGCGTTGGGGCACAGGTGCAGCAAGGCTGCCATTGATTTCACAGCCAGGAGAGGGAGGTCCCCAGCAGGATCGTGCTCCTTCCTCTTGCTGCCCGGAGTGCGTGAGGCATTCTTCGTGCTTGCAAGCACAATCATCTGGCAAGTCTTCACCAGCTGCGCACCTGATGACCACAAGCAACATCATTCACAATGTAGGCACAACGCCTTGAACCTGTCACACATGTGCAGAGTGAAAAGACTCCAAGACAAGGTCTTGCAATTACGGGAGGAATTTCGTACCCATCATGTGCCAGTCACTTCCCCCAATGAGCGCATGCAATATCCTGCTCTCCTCAACACCTCCTGTTCCTGGAAGTGTACAACTCAGCAATTCAGATTAACCAGGCAATGCTGCATTGATAGCACAACAACCGCCTTTAGTACTTTCGTCAGAGGATAGATGGAAAGTCGTTAGACTTTCAGCCACTAGCAGGATGTATACCTGCTATGATGGCAAGCAGCGGCAGCTGTCCTTTGCAGGAACACAGGTAGAGCAAGCAGCTTTGAAGAACAAATGCCTGGAAATTGGCATCCCTTGCCAAGCTGGTCAAGCTCTCTGTGTCCGTGTCATCCTGCACATCAGCCTCAGGTCCCCCCTGCAAGCAATACGCAATTTGAGAAATGGCAGGTATGAGCAAATGTGCTCCATTCACTGCTCCACTCAGTTTGCCACACATATCAATTCCAATAGGGACTCCAGGGATGACTGAATAGTGGGCGCTCACTTCAGGGTAGAAGAGGCATCCATCCTCTGACACCATGTGCAGGAGGTGAAAGAGGCAGGTGGCGCTGAATACAGGCTGTCGATCTGTGATGGGCACAACAGCTGGCACATTGGAAGTTGAATCATTCCCAGACAGAGCTCGCTTCTTTCCCTGTTTTGCACACGGATGATGGACATCACGGCTTCATCGTCAGGTGTGCACACGACAGACACAGCACTTCTGATTTGGTTTCGTTTGGCTTCTGCAGACAAAAGCAAGACTGACCTTTGCCTGCCCCACCGCTCCAGGGCTCTTCTTCTTTGCTTGCGCTGTTGCCAAATGACAGAGTCTTTGATGAAAGGAAAATAGAGATGCGAGCTGCTCGCCCGCTTGGCCCAGGCCCACTCCTCCAGAGACTGCACAAAAAGCTATTTGATATTTCTGTACCTTGCATCCATCCTAAGCATGGGCCAATGCACTGCAAACGCACCTGCTCCACTGATAATGTCTTCCATGTAGACTTCAATGCTGCCAAGCAGAACACCAGCCATGGCATGATTGAGGAGGCCCTGCAATTGGTACACACGCTCAGGATTTATCACTTCACAGTCTAAAGGTATCAAGTCAGCATGCAGGAACGGTATGCACCTCTGCTGTTCCTGCTGAAAGATCTGTGGAGCTATCCAGGCCCCAATTCTCCAGGTTGCTGCTCAGAAGGCGTGAAGCAATATCACTGTAGACAGCCTGCAGTGCCTGCAATTTTCATCAATTGTCAGGACAATAGAGCCATGTTTGCCTTGATACCTCCATGGCTGATAACAAACGAGGAGCAGACACATGTGTCCAACAGAGGCATTGCTTGAATATTGGAACAAGTAAGTGCCAATGACAGCCGATGACAGTGGTGCATTTGCAGACGTGCCTGAGGAGCATCAGTTTCCTGGACATCCCTGTTGATGCCATCAAGCACGCCACTGCCAGCCAAATATGCAGATTTGATGTCTGAGTGGCCAGCCATAATTGCTGCCCGCACAGCTAAGAGCAGCACTCCAAAAGGCTCATTCAAGCGCGCTTCTCCTTTCTGCAACGGCATTCATGATGTTAAAACCGCAGCAGGGAAGCTTACCAATATGAAAGGTGAAAGGATTTATTTTGTCCTTACCCACCTGCAGACTTGCGCATCTGTCGAGGATAATTGGCTGCGCGCTTTGGTCTGTCTCAAAGTAGTGGCACATCCGAGGAAGCAGCAATTCCACAAGAGCATCATGTACGAGTGGATCTGCACTGACGATCTCCTGCATGCCCTGCTCATATGACAGTTTCAGCACATATTGCACTTCAACATACCAACATAGCGTTCCAGGACACCTCATATTGTTCATGTCTTCTCTCAGGAGCAAAGCAAAGACATAGTGATCCAATTTAGGTTGAAACATACCAGATACAGGGCTTCACGGACCGGGGCCTGGTGTGTGAGTGATCGCCTCAAGAAACCCGTCAATTCTTGGAGGAGGCTTGCACCAGAACCAGCGGCTGACAATGAGTCGCACTGACTGAGGGACACCTGTCATTCAATAAAACGTTTTGCCATCATGTAACGCGACTGTAGCCTGTTGTGAAGATGCACAAAGTTGAGTGAATCACGGGGGTGCATGCACACCTGGGATGAGGAGGCAGCATTTTCGTCATAGGGCATGGCATCAGGCGCCCTCAGCTCTTGGAGCACCAGGAACAGGAACCCGCGCACTGCTAGGAGGCGGGCGCCCACATCTGGTCGGAACATTGCCTTGCGCAGGCACATTATGAGCTGCTCCTTGACAGCCCTCTGCTCAGAGCACAAAGGCCAAATGGCGAGCATGAGCCCAAGCGCCAGGTTCACCTCCAAGAACGGGATCAGGTCCACCAGTGCCTGCACCCAACCCCCCCAAGAATTCTCTGCCACCGGAAAACGTCATCAGCGCTCGACAATGCAGATCTGGGCCATATGTAACGGGGGGCTCGCACCTTAACACATGACATTTGATTCAGGACCAGAGCCCCCTGCTCCCGCACAAGAAGAGCCAGGAGGCACAGGTATGGCAGACACTGATCTTCTTTTGAGCCTGTCAGCCTGGCCAGGCAAAGGTTGAGGATCACAGGCCGCGCTGGTGCATGGCTTTTGAAGACGCTCATCAGTACTTGCACTCCCATATGCGCCGCCCTTGCTGTAGCCGTTGAAGAATCAGCATCCCCTGCAACCATGAATCCTTCTTTGGACAAATGTACCCCAAAAACAATGTTGGCATGCACACAATTGCAACAGACTCCCATGAGGACACATAGCAACAAGCAGATTACCTAGCAAAGATGTGCTGAAGCCGCTGTTTCTTTTTGCAGCGCCATCGAGCAACTCAACAGCCAGAGTCATTGCTGGTTGCACAATGATGGTCCAGCCCATGGCGCAGTTCTCAAGCGCCCTGATTGTGCAGGCCTGTATTGATGCTGCACCTGTGTGGGGCAAGCTTGGCAGCGCAGACATCCATCGGGACATGTGGCGGTGCTCAGCTTCTTGTAGAGCTTTCAGCACTGTGCCCTGCGCCATCAGAAACACCCACAGATCGGCTCTAGCATCCCATTGGTTGGTGAAACGCCTTCTCGTTTGGATGATAAGGGATGCTTGACAGTGGCGTACCTTGAGGTTGTCCCAGGCTGCCTGCTGCAGGCGAGGTACTGATGCCAGCGTGAGAATAACCGCCACTGAGAATGGCGTTAAGGACCCTTGGGGTCTCAAATTGGTCACCCATGCCTGCCAGCATCAGATCTACTCACATAGCAACCATATTAATTGATTGTCTTTGGTGTTGAGATAGCAGCTTTTTCAATTGGAGCTTCTTGGTGCCCAAGAGACGCATGTTCACCTTGCTCTGCGTGACCAGCTTCACTGTTATCTCGATGTCCAAGAGGACGGTGCCTGCCACTTGCAGCAGCTGCCGCATCATTGGCTCATTCCCTGAGCACCTTGTCTCCTGCTTTTGAATGAGCTCTATGAGACCCTGCCAGGACAGGTAAGAGAACCAGGTGAGAGATCCATTACCAAAACCATAGTAACGTCATCATGTTGGGACACTAGCGTCTGAGCATTTCTCATTGTACAAGCATGACCTCATACCTGCAGGGTCTCTGCAGGAAGATCCTGACAGCCCAAGAGCAGGATTTGATGTGCAGCGCTGGGCACATCCTGAACGTCCCCCTCTGAAGCAGCTTTCAATGCACGACGCATAAGCAAGATCTTCTGTGGCTTTCCCCTGCAGCACAGATAGGAATCATAACATGCACCGCTCTGGCAGGTACCGTTGATATCACTTTGGATGAGCAACAATTTGAGTCAGCACGTACAAGCTGCTGATGTCTCGAAGTATGCTGACCACTCGAGCAGTATCTTTAGGCTGCCATCCCACCCGCACAATGTGATCTATGCAGCTGGAAGTACTACTGTCTGATCTATCTGATCCTGCATGAATGCACTTCACCATTGAGAGTTGCTGACAGTGTCGTCAATGCCACCGGCACACCCACACGAATAGATCATACCTTTTGATTGTGCAGTGCTGGAGTCTCCCATGGAGTTGAGAAGGACAGGCAGGAGCTGAAGGCAGCAGACTGCTCCAGATTCAAAGGCTTGTAGAATTTGTTGTACTGTGTCTTGAGCCTCATACGGCATCAATTCGGTCAGATTGTTCTGCAGGAGAGCCGTGATGTCATCTGCATCAGGTGGGCTGCGTCTTGCCAGGTGCTGGAGCCCTCTCTGCACTGCAGCAAGTCGCAAAGAGCGTGCAGTGTCTGATGATTTGGGGTCCTGTGTTTTGAAACTCAGACATCGAAACAACAGGCAAAGGAGACCCTGCACGCAGCACAATCGTGAAGCAAATCAGAAATTTATTGAGCTAGATGCTTTCCTGTAATCGTTAGTGGGTGCCTGCTGCTCTGACAGAGAAGCCCCAGAGGTACTTACTTTCCTTGAATCGTTGCAAAACAATCCGTCGATCAAAACGTCACTGTTCTGATCCTCACAACTATCGAAGAAATCGTGCAAGGCTTGAAATTCTGCCTTGGCGGAGCACCAGTGTTTCAGATCTTGCATGATGCTCAAGCGTCTCCTAGCTAATCATAAGAGTAGATCTAAGCAGAATATCTCTTGAACAATTTGCTTGCTCCTGCAGGCAAATCAGTACCTGTTCTCGAAACATGCTTTGCATGCTATTCGCACGTGCAGTGTATTACGGCATTCCCGAGACTTCGAGCTCGATTGTCTTGGCAGGAGGTCAAATATGAGCCGTGTAAACGAGAAAATGGCGCTCCAAGTGACTTATAAAGGCCGCAAGCACAGCCTGCCCTGGACGCAGAGTGTAACCACCCTCCAGGATCTTGCACAGCTGTTAGCTTCCGAGTTGCATCTCGATCCAGATCTGCAGAAGATCGTGGTCGGGGGCCGTCAATTAATCCCTTCTGCATCACCTGATCAGCCTGTCGAAGCTGCAGGTGTGGCAATGCGGTAGACTCCAATACGCAGACCTGGTTTGTTGGGTGTGAGTAGGTAGTTCAATACCTGCACGTGGAATGAATGGCTCTCTGAGGCATAGAACAAAACTGATTTTATTCTGTCGGGTGCATATACGCAGGAATACATGCAGGAAGCAAGATACTGGTATTTCCAAAAGCCTCACCTGAAGAGATTGCCCAGCTTCAGGCAATACCCGATCAGCGCATCCGCGGCTTTGATGATGAGCTGCTCTCCGTGATGCGAAGGCGGCAGAATCAGCCCTCATCCAGCACACTGCCTTCTGGTGTGCAAGGCTGGGATCTCCTGTATCATTCAGCTTGCGACTAGGAGTGTGTGTGTATGTCATGCTCTGTGCTGAGGAATGTTGAATGCGCAGGGCCTTACACTTTCCAGCGTTACGAGTCATGGAATAGGCCTGGGTTGCAACCTGCACCAAGCAACGCCCTGAAGTTGCTGCACCGCCTTGCAGCTGACAAGGGCATTATCGGAGTCATGGCCAAGCATAGGTACACTGTTGGCGCACTAACTGAGATGCCACCAACCGGCAAGGTTGGAGTATCCCCAGTGTGCATCCTTGGCGTCAACATTAACAGCGGTGCGACAATATATCTGCAAAAGCTTTGTGTATTCGCCACCATTGTCAGATGGCTGGGATCGTCAGCTTTCTGGCCTCTTATATAACAAGCTTGTTCTCAAACGAGAGAAATCGTGGTCTGCTTGTAGTGGTTTGCATCTGACATAAATTGCCTCGTTCCGTTTTATTGTTCAGGGCAGGAAATCTCTCTGCGCCTGCGCACGGATGATCTGAAAGGCTTCCGGCGCTATGATCGGATACGGGAGACTTTGATCCATGAGTTGGCCCACATGGTCTGGGGTGAGCACGACCACAACTTCAAGGAGCTGAATTCCCAGGTGTGGATGCCCTCTGCTGCGATTCGATTGCCTGTGCATCAACCTGTACATGCAGGTGTAATTCCTTGGATGAAGCCCTTTCATTGCGTGTGTTGATGTGTGCAGCTGCTGCGGGAGGCAAAGTCATTTGACTGGACATCTGCTCGGACATTGTTTGGCGAGTCTGCTGCAGCCTTCACTAATGACGGCAGCTTTGTAGACCCCTCAGACATCATGGCAGTCACTGCACAGCGAAGCGGCCAGAAACTAGGCGGCCACAGCGCTAATGTGGACGCCAGGACAGCAGCAGGTCTGTCAGCTACGCAGCGAACAGGCCAACCAGTAGCTCAGCCCCCAGTTGCAGCAAGTGCTTCAGCATCTACAGATGCTGAGGACATCACTGGCCTTGGGCATCATGATGATAGGACAGAAGAGCTAGAGCAGGAGATGAGGGCATTGGGCAGCCCAGAGGAGTCCGTCACTCCAAACAAGGCCAGCAGGGATAATTTATAGTATAAGTGAATTCAGTAGAGTGTAGTGTGAATTCTCTACGGTATTTAGGTCCTGACAGAGATGGTATTACCCATGAAGTGCTTAGAATATTTTCTGGAATATTGCAAAAATTCTTGTTTGAAATCTAACATCATGTGTGAACCGCAATTTGCCAAGGAGAAGTGTTCAATCGCAGCTATGCTATGAATGTTTTGCACATGCTTGTGTTCAGTGAGAATTCTTCATTGGAAACCTGGTTGAATCAAATAGGGTGCTGTATCCTGGAGCCCCAGCAAAGTCCCTGTGGACTTATGAGCAGGGGCTGGAATAAGAAATAGATGCCAGCAAAATGTTTAATCTTGTTGCAAGTTAACATAAGTTTTTCCCAGAACATTTGACCGCTATGAGGTCACGGCAGTTCAACTTACTGACCAGTTGTCTCGTCCATTGTCAGCTTGTGTATACCCTTTCTCCATCAACATGCAAACCTTTGAAGGTGAAAACCTCTCGAAGAACAATGAAGGACCATGGTCACTGCTCCAGTTGCCCATCACAAGTCCTCTCCAAGTCCCCCATTGTCGTTGTGTTGGCCAAGCATCCTGATGCCACCTCTCAATGCCAATGTCAGCTCCGCACAGCATCAAGTCGGGCTTGCAACGCTTCATCCTCCTCCGGAGCGACCTCCGCTGCCTGTGTGACCTTGACTTTCTGCTTATGTCTGGGCGCCGCAGAACCTGCCAGCTGTTCCAATGTTTCTCCAGCGATCTCCATGAGAACCTGCGGGGTGGCGTAGATAGAGAATGGGGCACCGCAATGAAGTAGGTCTGAGCTGATGTGTACTTCTTGGCCAGCAGACATACCAGCTGGATCCATATGTTCCATAGAAGAACTGGCAACATTTGTTCAATTTATGATTTGTTTCAGGGGCTTGCAGAAGACTCTGAGTGATGACTGGGGCTGCCTACCTTGTCAACCTCCTCTTCTGTCTCCTCCTCAATATCCTCGTCCATGGTTGAGTCCATCATGTCATTCATCATCTCGTCGAGGATGCCAGCCTGAGCGTCAAAAACACCATTAATATTAATAATTTCAGCCATTGCAGTTCTGAAGACTCGGTCATGCTATGTGTCAGTCACATCAGTCGCTCACCTTCATCATCTCCTTTGACATTTGCTGCATTGTTTGCATGAGCTGGGGGGCCTTCATCAAGTCGTTCACTATCTTCATGATCTCTGTGCTCTTGGACAACGTGCCAGCCACTTTAGCCAGCCCCAGCTGCTCTGTAAGCTGAGAATTCATGGAGATGAAGTGTGCCTTGTTGACGTACAGTCGTGAAATGGCCTGCACATCCAATGGTAATTTTGGTCATGAGAATGCGTCTTACGCTATGCGACCATAGAGCTCCAGGCTTTCATTTACAGCCTCACCTTTTTGGTGTGGACAATTTCCTTTGCCAAGGTCTTTGCTGACTGTATGTCGCCCCGCTTTGCCGCATCCTTCACCTGCTTCTCTGCAAGCTTCCGGTCCCTTTCAATGTCTCGTATCTGGCGGTCCAAAGCACGCTGCTGGGCACGAATATCTGCCTGCCACTTCCGCACCAGCTCCTGCAAGCAGGCAAGGATATCTGCACGAACACATTACAAACGCAGACCATGGATATGCTGACCACGCAACCCGTAAGGTGCCATGATTGTCATACCTTTGGGTCAGGCTGTTTTCTGAAGTAGTTGAGCAAGCCTCTATTCTCGGGAAACATTGATGGAGCCTGCTGATTGTGTCAAAGGTGTTCCCCCGTCTCGCAACACATAATCCCTTCCCCAAGGCAAGAGATGTGTGTCAGTCATTCTGTATAAGGTAAGAGCTTATATATTACTGTTGATTGCGTCTTCTAGGTGAGCATACCTGCCCTGCACAACTGCGTGTCCTACATTTGTATCCGAAATAAGAACTATCTTCGTGATGTGTCTTGGCTGCTAGGCGCAAAAGCGTCGGCTCGTGAAGTCGCTTTGTGGTGACTTGATGCCCTATACAAGGTGTACGAGAAAATGACTTTGCATTATTAAAACAACTTGCATCAAAATTTGCATCAGTATGTAGACCAGTGGACCAAATTTGTCGGTAGGGAAACAGGATGTGAGAAGTGACAGCAGATCGAGTCCAGGGGCAATGGCAGGGGAACTTCACCTCAGCTGCCCCATGCATGCAGCTTCATACCCTCATCACCACCCAAGCTGAACTTGAACTTCAGAAATGAGAGAAGATGGTTTGCTGCTAGTAGTTGTTGGGAAAGATGAACCTAGGCACCAGAGGAATCTTTATGAGAAGGCGTGTAATGAGACTAATGTGATAAGACATGTCGATAGTGGACTGATTTGATATCAACCTTAATATCGGATTGCCGCCAGCAGTGCGCACTTGCAGTGCAGCAGCTCAGCTTGATCAAAGCAAATGTGAGCTATTGCGGGATAGCGCTCTTCATCCTGCTATTGTGTTTTATGCCAAGGTTGCAAGAATACCAAGAATGCAAGACATACAAGGCTTTTAGACACTGGGTGTGGGATTGAGATTGTCAGGAACTTCCTTTGAAAGCGCATTTATTTGGGTCAACTCCTCAAGGAAAACAAGCCGTGGGATCCTTACAGCCAATTGACAGAATGGCCTCTGACATGCTCTATCAACGTCTAGCTGCTGGAGTCTTGCACACTGGGCCACATCTGAACAGCACAAGACGTGGTAGCAGAAGGCCACAGTACTCCTAAGCTGACAAACTCATATAGGGCCTATCTGTAAGTCACAGCTCACATCATCATGCCCATGACAGTTCTCACACAATCCAGCCCGGCAATAAAGACACATTTGGGCCTGCGAATTTGAGTACAGTACTTTCCTGCTATCCGTGCGTGTCCTAAGACAGAATTGGAGTCATACTTCCAGGAAGATTTTCCCTCCTGATTTTGAGCAACCGCATCTACGCCGGTGCCTGGCGAGAGCTTTCCTGATGATTAAAACACTGCTCAGAACAGCTGGACAAAAACACCCATCCCCTCTCCTTTCTGCAACAGCCGATTAGCACGTTGCTTTGGAAGTTGGCACCTTCTATCAGGCTGAATCGGCTCCAGCAAGCTTCTCGCCTTCGGGCAGCACCTTTTGCTTGTGCAGGTAGTCAAGAGCCTCGGCTGCAGTGTACCGTGTCTTGCGGGGGAACAACCACACCCGGGTCCTGCAAAGGTCAAACTTCAGGCAAATGTAACCTAGCACAGGGAAGCATACAAGACACCAGTCACTGCCGATTTACAGGCGTGCAGCTAGGAGAGGCCTTGCAAACACAGGGGATCATACTTCAACTCTTATGCGCACCTGATGAAGTACCGGCGCAACATGTGCCCAGGCTTGCCAGAGTGCTGCCACAGGGTGAGGAATCGCTTCATCCTCCCCAGTACTCCACGGCTCTTCGCGGGGCCCTTGGCAGCGTCGTCGAAGAAGGTGTAGATGTGGGCACCACACACGTCTTTCACAAGTCCCACAATGGCGTCCACCTGAGAATGAAAGCCACTACAGCTCACACAAGAGTACACCGTCTACGGTATAGAATACAACATGCCCATGCCCCCTTCAGTAGAACCTGATAAAAATTCACCAAATTTGTTGACAAGAACCATGAAAAATTCTGACCTTCTGCTTGTCCTTGGCAGGCCAGGTGCGGCCATCCATGCAGTCCGCCACATCTTGGCACAAGCGCCACACATCACTCTTGCCAGAGAACCACCTGTTTTCAGCAGTCGGGGAAGCACATCAGTCAGATGCAAAGCTCATCAGGTGTTGCAACACCAATTCAGCTTGAAGCAGACAATACTAGCTCGGTGGCTGCAGTTCACCTTCGGTACATCTTCTCCAGCACTGGGACTTCCGGCAGCTTTGATGGAACCTTTGAACCAAGCAGGCGCGCATGGCCTGCTCAAGTGGAAAACAAAAGATGCTCAGCAGCTGAAAGACAGATGCAGTACAGTACAAATGCTTTCTTTCAGTACTGATCAGATCATGGAAGGTAAAGAGCTCGTACCATTGTCAATGATTGCAAATTTCAGCAGCGCAGGCCTCTTGTCACCTGTTCAGCACCCAAAACATTGGTTATAGGTCCATTCAGTTGAGCGCTGCTCAGGGCAACTGCAAGCTCGGGCCACTTTTCCTGGAAAGCGCTTGGAAATGAAAGGGCCCCCACCTGGCAGCTTGAACTGCTTCGCCTTGTCTTTGAACCCCTTTGGCAGGATGAGTTTGGCGTCAGGACGGTGCTCCATGACGTTGCTGATGCGCATGTCCCTGGAAGCACAGCCGCAATATAAGAAGTCACTCGCATGCCAACATTACATAATCTGTGAGCAAGAATGCTGGCATAGGCAGCACAGGGTCTGGGAAAGATCTGCGCACCTGTGGACATAACCCAACTCACGGTTGCCACGATCCAGAGCACTGAAAACCTGCAGATCATCCAGTTGTGGTCAGAATACTGCTTTGCAAGCCTTCTACAAGTAGGCAAATGCCAACTGACCATGATATCAACACCCTGTGCGACATGCTACAATGACTACGTCCCTACCTGATACATCATCTCCAGCATGTAGTTGGCATCCGCGAATGTCTCGTCCTTCAGGAGCCTGTTGCAGACAAGATACAGCTTTGTCAGAGAATGAATCTTCCCGACATCTCTATTGTTGTGACAGCCTCCAGGAATGTGGCATTTTCCACAATTTCTTCACCTCTTCTCAAGTGGCATCCCGTTGACCTTCTCCAGGATGAGGCCCTCCAGACCTTCATCACTGCGCCGGATGAGCGCCGCTCCCGTGCCCATGAATCCTGCACATGAGCACAGCTCCACTTAGCTGCTGAGGCTAGACAGCTGTAAACATGAGGCTGTGAATTACAATATAGAATGATAAGCATACCTGCCAGTTCACCGCGAGGGCCTCGCAGCTTGTTGAGATGCTGGCCGATAATCCATTCCCTCTTCAAGCCTGCTCAGAACACCATTTCAAGATGAATGTCTTTGAACATCAACATGCCAGATGGACTCTAACCATAATGCTGAATTGCTCACCAATATCGTTGCCGGTGATTGGGAGAATTGCCTTGAACTTCAGGACTTTGAGAAGCTTCCCGCTGTCCTTTCCTCCGGGAGCCTTCAGTTCATAGATAGCCCCCTGCAGATCCATCAGACTGGTTAGGGGGGAATAGACTGCTGCTCTTTCGCAATTCACCAGCACTTGCCAGCTTCTGACCCACAAATCCAGTCGATAAATCAGACTGTACAAATTGACCTACCTGCGCTCCTCCAGCAATCTGTGATCCCACAATCAAGTCATCTGTCAAGCGGGCACCCTCTGCCTCCTCCATGTTGAGATTGTCTCCAACGTAGATCACCTTCATTCACATGGGCATTTCAGTAGCAGTTGCAGGACGACATGACACTTCCAATCGATCTGTTTTCTGGACACATAATGGATGCTTACTTCGCCAGTCTGTCCGCTGGCATCTATAGCGTAAGTTCCCTTCTCTCCCAGAATCTCTTTTGCATCGTCGTCGCTGTTGCTGATTTGGGCCATGATTGAAGCTAAGGCTGGGGATCCTTGTTCTGGAAGAGTGCCTGTACGACAAAGCGGGCTCAACAAGGAGCTCATAGTTGTCACAGGTTGCTTGACGATGCCAACACTTCATGCTGTGCATTGCTTATCGAGGCAGATGTGACGAGGAAAAGAGTTTTCAGGGAATTGGGCGTTCTGTGGCCAAGAAGTGGGGCAGTTCTAGGATCACACTTGGAACATGCAGAATTACCTGGTTCTTGCAGTCCCTGGCCGAGCTTCTGAGCCCTCACCACCGTCGGTAAGCGGCGCCTCTGATGAAGGCTGGGCTGCCTCTTATTATTATTGCCGAAGACGGGCTGCTGACTGGGTTGCGCAAGCCGAGAGGACTGCGCACGCCTACACGCACTGGAGCCCAGGTGCGTATGACTACCTACAGCGACGATGAGTGGCATCTAATCACCTGCAAGCCCACGGAGATAAAGGAGCTCACGAGTCCATGGTCTTTGCTGGCCCAGCCCTGGGAAGCTGCCCGGCACCTTCCAGCTGGCCAGGACTCAATCCTTTATGTCCAGCTGAAAGAGAAGTTTTTAAATTGGTAGGAGTCGACCATGAATCCCTTCACTCGATCATTCAAAGTTACTACCATTGCGTGGCGCGGACCGCAGCGAGTTCCGTCCTGCCTGACCAACGTGCACGCAGTGACCCGCAGGAGCTTGCCCATCGTCCTGGCCTTGGGAGCCACTGTCACAATGGCTGCCACAGCAAATGCTGCTGTTGAAGGACAAGACACATCCAAAGGGGGCGAGGCTCCGGGTGCCGACCTCAGGTGCGACCCCAAACAGTACCTCGAATGAACAGCTGCAAAGTTTCTGCATGGCTGAAATGGGCGCTGTGGGTACCTGCAACAGACCCCTGCCAGAGCAGCTGGCAGCTCAGGAGGAGGCAGCAGTGGAAGAAGAAGAAACAGGGCCAGATTTAGGGACAAAGCGCCAGTACTTGGTTGTCATGAGGCACGGCGAGCGCTTAGACGAAATTGATGTCAGCTGGAGAGCGCAGTCGAAGAGACCATGGGACCCCCCACTAAGTCCCAAGGGAGAAAAGCAGGTGTGAAGCGGTTTTCGTTTGGACTTCAGATAAGCAGATACGCGCATGCAGATTCTGTCAGAGTCAGTTTTGAAAGCACTGTCTATTTTTGCAGGCTTCAGATGTTGCTGCCAAACTTAAGCAGTTCGACTTTGGACGTGTATACATCTCTCCATTCCTGAGGTAGGAGGACTGCTAGCTTCGCATGCCCTATGCTCTCCTCATGCACTATGGCTGCGGTACTCCATGCCTGATTTACTCTTGGCGAGCAGGACCCTGCAGACAGCTACAAATGCTTGTGAAGGGCTGGGCATCCCCCCAGAGAAGTGGACAGTGACCTGCTCCGTGTCAGAGGTGCGAATGCTAGCGTAAGAGTGCATGGTGTCATGCTGCAAAGCGCTCCTATCCTAATTGCTGGTTCTATGGGCAAGTAACTAATTTCGATGTGGCGCTCGCAGTTTCTGAACCCCGGCATCCTCGTCAAGAAGCCCGCAAAGTTGCCAGAGGGGCACATCAACACATGGTTCTGGGAGAAGGGCAACATGGAGGATACTCTGAAGACCAAGGTCCCCAAAGGTGCATAGACAATTATTTTAAGACACAGATATCAGTACCTATTACTGTAACGTTGTATCATCCCTTGTAGATGACTGTAGAATAATGCAAGATGCATAATAACGTAATGGCTGTCTGACACATAGCACGCCATGCAGGATATGGTTCAAGGGTGAAGCTGGGTGAGGAGGAGTTTGGCCGCTACCCTGAAAACTTGCTGAACTCCAGAGTGCGCTACAGCCGGGCATTCCAGGTATGTGTGGGTGCAGCTGTTCTTTTCAGGCTGGCACTAGAGGGTGCACTTCTCAGGTTGGCTCGATTCTGAGCATGGTCTGGAAACCTGCAGAAAATTGCGGACGAGGCAGACGGAGAGAGCGTGCTTGTTGTTGCACACTGGGATGCAGTCAGCGGTTCTGTCGCACGGTTGCGGCCGTGGGCCATCTCTGATCGCGTCATTCATACAGGCTTCACGGTCGCTTACAGGGAACAGATGCTGGGTAAGGCACTCCAGTAATTCATGCCTGTGCCATTGTGGCTGATTTGTTCATTTAAAGCGTGCTCAGCCTTTCATCACCTGATTGACTGTATCCAATGTTTGTGCAGATGGCACATGGGGAAAGTGGCATCTGGAGACCAAGAACGGCGAGGATGGCGTGCACTGGGTTGAAGCGTTCAAGCCATTGTACATTGCTGGGTCAACAGGGAGGAAAGTGTACAAGGCAGCTTCCGGTCTTGTAGGGAAGATCAATCCTTTTTATCACAGGAAGCACCACAACGCCAGCAGCAGTGATGTGAAGTCATGAGCACGTTTTACCTGAGGCACTGGCCATCGTTCAGTAGTGAAAGCCAGTGAAATGTGATGCCTGAGTAGAAATAAATTCTTTGCTGACAGTCTGTCTAATCCCAGTCAGATCATGGATCAGGTGGTTGGTGAAGGGCCTGGTCAATGTTATGAATACTCGACAAATCCATCAATAATATTGATCGCGGAGCCGTGGCTTGTATGTAGAGCATATAGCTGTACATTTGTGGGTGTGCCCATTCAATTCTTGGAATTTAAATTAGTATTGTTGGGTGAGAAAAGACATGCTACATGGATCCATGAGGTGCTTCATTCTTGGATATAGAAAGCAGTTTTGTCAGCGAATTTGCCAAAGTCTGCATTTATTCCCTGAGCCTCAGGTGTGGTCCAGTATTTACAGCTCATACCCAAGCAACAAGTCTGAAGTGCCTTCTCCTCGCGCAACACTGGCAAAATCTGCAACCAGTGCTCCAAACCTGAACACAGGAAGCACAGGTATTCTAGTAGCAGAGCGAAGGAAAGCCTGGCAGTCTTCTGGGCTGAGCCTTCCTTCTGAAATACCTGCATGAAACAAGGCAGCCTTGTATACATAGTTTTCCTCAGGAGCCTGCGAGCAACTGACTCAAATACCTGGCAGATGGCATCCAAATTCCATGCGCATAAAGATCTCAGGCCAAGATCGTACCAGGAAGACCGGGCTGGGAAGCTGCATGCACAATCCACTGTTGAGCAGCTTCTCTGAAGGTTGAGTCCTCCAGCAGCGCCCTGATTGGTGCTGCCACCATGCGGAGCAGGTGCCGGGGACATGTGTCACAAGCTGCAAACAGCAGGGCTTGCACAAGGGCTTCGCCGCATCTGGACATCCACTGCTCCACCTGACCTCTGAGCACCTGCACATAAACATGCGGGAATGTCAAAAAAATCCTAAAACTAATCTGCCGATAACTTGCTCAGATTCTGACCAGCTGTGACCAGTCTCTACCTGTTGGGCTTTGGGCGAGGGCGGCGAGACAGCATGCAGGATAAATGAGAGCGCTGCGCGGACAGCGGTGGCCTCCTGGGCCATGACAGTGGGCAGGATGTGCTCCCCCAGCGCCAGCAGTGTGCCGGTGGCCGCAAACTCCTCAGGTGAAAGGAGCAGGAAGCGGTCAGCCAGCGCATACACACTCGTTCTCACATCCACTGCTGCGCCTGTAGCTCCATCCTGCCGCCGATCGCAAGAAATTCACACTCAGCTTTCCCTTATCCGTAAATGCAATTAATTTTGAAAGGAAAGCACAACAGCAGTGTCTTTGAGATGATCACATATGCCAATTTCGTGAAGATATGAAACCAAGCTGGTGCCAAGGGGAGAGGCACATTGGTGCACAGAAAGGGGCGCACCAGAAGGAAGGGAGAGACAGCATTGCAAGCGCGGCAGAATGCTTCCTTTATTCTGGTGGCATGCGCAGGAGAGCTGCCATACTCGGCCACAGCAATGCTCAACGTGTCCAGGCAAGCCGGATAATGATGAGTCTCTAACGCTGCTGCAACAGCATTCAGCAATCCAGGCACCAAAGGTGCTGCCAGCGCCTTGTCCGCCCACAGTATGCGTTGGAACACCTGTAGACACCCACACATCACAACCAGTTGTGTCTACTGCATGCATCAATTAAGCATTTCAAAGGCGGGGCAGCAATAGCAGGAAGAGAGCGCGGCAACAGCATAGGCAATGGATGCGTGCGTACATCGCAGAGAGCGTTGTAGACTTTCTTATCGGCCTGCAGGGCGGCGCAGCCAGCAACTGCCTCAAGTGCCGGATTTGCAAGCTGCAAAAGAGGCATCGCAGGGTGCACAGACTCGGCTGCCGCTGGCGCGTCGCTGCTGGTCTCCATATATCGCAGAAGCACTGCCAGCAGCCTCAGGCGGCCGGCCAGCTCTGCTGCAGCAGCGGAGGACGGCGCTCCTGCAAAATCATCCATATTCTACACACCCGAAACGCTGAGAAAGTGTTGAAATGATGAAATGTGAAAGAACTGCGATGGTGCACATTCAGGTCGATGGTCCAAAAAGTGAGCCGCCAGGTGGTTCCTCACCGGAGGCTTGCGATATAATCTGAGTGATGCGCTCCACAATGGCCTGAGCAATTTGTAAACCAGCAGCGGCTGCTTCTGATGCAGGCAACAGGATCACAACTCGTGCTAGCCCTTCCACCATCAACTTCTGCCACTCCTGCTCCACTTGCGACCCTGCGATCCAACACAGCAAGCATATCCTCCTACTCCAGAGTTTGAACTTAAATGTGCGTGGGCACAAGAAAGCATGCTCTTGTTGGGGTACATTCATATATATGCCACACCCACAAGCTCGTTGAAAGAACATGCCTGGAGCGGACAGTGCTGCTCTGGCGGCATGTATGAGGGGAGTGAGGTCTGCTGGGCTGCACAGTTGGCTGCCGCATCGCACACACAAGTTTCTGAAGGCCGTTGCAGCCGACTGTGCCGCCTGTGGGACCGCCATGAAGGCCAGCAGCTGCTGCAGCGCTGCCTGAAGGGGCGCATTCGGCACACGCCCAAACCAGGTCGCATAGTCTCCCACGCATTGCGCGACCGAGGTTGCCAGCGCCGGGTGAGGGGGGTTCCCTGTGCAGATACCCGCAAAGAGAGCTGCCAGAAAGGCGGATGTGTGCTGCACATCCGCCAGTATTGCAGGGTCCCCTATTGGCTCTGCTTGCAGTGCGCGTGTCCGCACCGCACCTGACACAACCCTGCATGCATCTCTACTCTTATTCACCAGCGGACTTGGCAACCTGGTGAATGTAGTTTGCAGAAAGTTTTGCAGCAGAGCAACGAGCAGAGCACCTAATAGCGTACAAGGCGAGCTCTTTATCTTGCCATGCTGAGGAACCCGCATACAAGCTTCCACAGTACTGCAAATACTCCATGCGGAGCAGGGCGTATGCACAGCCAAGAATATCCCCAAGGGCATGGTCCCTGCGCGGCAAGGATTTATTGTTGGGAGCTTCTTAAGCATCAAGCACAGACCTGCAAGACAAGGAATGAGCACACGCTGCCAATGAAAGGATTGTATTGCGCGACTGCTGCAGGCTCCCACCTGAAGCGATGGAACTCATCACAGTCATCGTCAATGCACTCTTCCCAGGACGTGAAGCTCTGAGGATAGCGGGCATGACGCAGCAGTGGGGGCAGCAGCCGCCCGAACATTGGGGCTCGGAAGGCAGGGCTGCGCTCTGCCACAGGAACCGTGCTGAGCGTCTCAAAATACTCAACAGCAGTCTCTGCCACATTCCTCAAAGGACACTCCAGGCACCTGAGCACTGCATCCCCCAGTGCAGCAGCCTGCACAGCACAAGTATTCTCACTTGCTCTAGCCATGGAATGCTCGTCCTTCTACTTCACCACCTTTGCATGAAAGAGGAGCTGCTTTGCCAGATTTATTACAACACCCCTAACAATTATGCATGGCTTCTCTGCTGAATGTTGGGAGGCTGCTGCAATTCAATAATGCACATGGTCAACATATGCCGCCACGTATTTGCCTCACCTCCTCGCCGTCTCCCACAGCGAACTCTGGCATGCGACCGGCAATCGCACATGCAATGCCCACTGCAGCTGCAGCTGTGGCCTCTAAATGGCCATCTGCGGTGGCCATTGGTCTGCTGGCAAGGCTTACAATGCTCCTGATCGTTTCCTGAATGGCCCTCTTGTTAGCTGCTGGATCATCGGCCTCGCATTGGTGACCTGCAAACGAATTCAGTTGCCTCGCCTCATGCCCACACCCTGCTGTAACATGCAGAAAGTACCGCGTACATGTTGAAAAGAAGGTGCATTTCTCACCTAGCAACTTGCAGAGGACTTCGGCAGCGAGAGCAACCGCTGCATCGTCGTCAACATGGAGTGCATTTAACAAACCTCCAAAAAGCCCTGGCTGAAAGCATGAGGAAAAATTGTGTGAGTCATCAACCATATGGCAAAGCATAATTTGTCAATATTTGACATGTTCCAGAGATTAATTCAAACCCTTATCGTTGTGCGGAGAGAGCTTGAAGCTAAGTTGCTCAGAGCCCTGTACCTACCTGTGACACGAGCAAACTGCCTGGAGAGATCAGGCAGCTGCCGCCCCCATCAAGATCAAGAGGCAGCCAAGCCTTTGCGCATTTCAATGCTTGGACATAGGGGGCTGGTCCGCCTGTAGCCACCATCAGATATTCGTCATTTCCCACTTCATAAACTGCTCAGAGCACCAGGTCTGGATGATCTTTGTAAGGGAACACTGGGAAGCATGCAGGTTAGAATATGACTGCAGGGAGCAGGATTCCTACCGGCTGTCAGATGTCCAGACAGTGCTTGGCTCAGAAGACCAAAAACTTCCGGTGAGCGGCGAGCAAGCAGAGGAAGCAAGGCAGTACGCCGCCTGCGATCTAAGCAGTCCCCCTCCTCAGCCAACGCTGCTAACAGCTCAAGGCCCAAGACTGCTTTCCCCTGTGCAGACAACCAGTCGCATGTCATCCAACAGGCATGGGCAGCAGGCAATTTGGATAGTACAGGCAGTGCCCAGCTGAAGAAGAGGACAAACATCAAGGGAGGCAAGTCAGTTGAGAAGCGTAGTGCTCACCGTGCTAGCAATGCGGACAGCATCGCTGATCAACACATCTGCAGCCTCTTGGCCTTCCATTGCGGTCATTATGGCCAGGACCAGGACTAGCCGCTGCTCAACCAATGTCTGAACGTGGGAGGACCCGGCTGAAGCCTTGTCCTGCAGGTGTCCCCTGGCGCAAGTATCAAGCACTCATGTCAGTGTGGGTTTGCTTGACTTTCACATGGTCTCTTTCACTTTTGCTGGCAATGGTTAGCGATCTCATGATTGATCTATAACAATTGGGTGAGAACTTGGTCAAAGACATTGCCCAAGTTTCACCTGACCAATGCAAGTAAACTTGCGCGCTCGGATGCCTGCAGGCGACCCCAATCACGACGTGCTTTGTTGAAAAGCATGTTGGCCGCAAAAAATTGAATTTCCAGAGCATGGCTGGCATCCAAGAGTTCCAAGGCGATCTGCCAAGCTCCCGATGTCCCACAAACATCGCTCAGAAAAGCTGAAGCAGCATTTTGCTGATCACTTGCTCCACCATACAATACTTGGATCGCCCTCAGAACAATGTCTTTCGTCCCTTCCGATTCGTGCATGCTCCTTCCACATGCAGCTCGCTGACGAACTTTTGCTGGCTGCTCGCTTGATTATAAATCGACAAACTGTGCGTGAATTTCACAACTATATACATTCGACTGTAGCACCACTGAGGTAGATACCATAGTTCCGGTTCATTGGTGTGGACATGCTGCCTGCTCAAAGCGCACATATAATGTAGCAGAAATTACTTACTGAAACGGATCGTTCATATGCATACCAGCCTGGAAAAGACCAGCGCTCGTCCGCTCTCAGAACTCGACGTGACGATCTTTTGCTGAGGTCTGCATGGATCCGATCCGAGGAGTCCTTTTGCAGAGTTTGACAATGTGCATTGCGTGCATGTGCCTGAGTTCTCTTGGAAGGTGAAGGTGAAGGCAACAGTGGTTCAAGTCCACCTCCTTGGCCTCGCCTTTTTCGGCTATTTTTCCTCCATTTGCGCCCAGTCTATCTAAATGACGATTAATGTTCAGTATTGCGCTGCGGCACTTAGAACTGAGAAAAGGCTCTCTTGCACCATTTTTTCCCCAGCAAGGGCCGGACTGAGAAAGGACCAGCTGGCCGGCCCTGGAGGCTGTCCACATGCTATCAGTGATGCTTGCGGGGTTTGATAGAAGATTATACTTGCATTACACAGATTTCAAGCTCGAAGGTCTACGACACTCAAGCAAACCTGGCTTGAGGTTCAAACAGACAAATCCGTGGCAAACTTCGCCGGGAGACACTAACAGCGCAGGAAGAAATAAACAGCAAATGCAAAGTGGTAGTCAAGGCGGCATCTGTGGCTCATGTGTCTGACTCCCGCCGCCTGAGCTACGCCCATTCGCCTCCACAGCATCAGCCGCCTCCGCCTGCTGTATGAGGAACTCCACCCACTCGTTTGCCAGGGAGGCATCGCCACTGGTGGGTGTGCCAGGCCCTTCACCGCCGCTCTTGGCCAGGCCCTTGACGAGCGCCAGCGGTGCGCCGGCAACCGTCCTCAGGATGCCGGCCTTGGACGCCAGACCGACCTTCTTTTTCTCCTCCTCTGCGCACATGTGCCCCAGCCTTGTCAACGGCAAGACATGACAGTGCCAACCTTTTAGAAGAGTCGCCTCGACAACCCTGCAATGTCCAGAACACACTCGGTGTTGCCAAACAGAGGTCAGAGTCAAGGGAGTGCACCAGTGAAGCCCAGCATGGATGCCATGAGATTGAGAACGCTCTGGTCGCTGCGGCCGCGCTCAAAGTAGGTGATCAGCAGTTTAGTGACGATGCGGCGGTCGACCATGGCATCTGCGTCGCTGTGTGCCAGCTTCAGCCGCTTCATGCTCTCCGCCAGTGCCCTCCTCAGCATCACCGTCTCCTCCTGTGAAAGGGACACCGCGTCAGCAGTGCATGTTCCGGGCTCGTGACTGCCCTGCTATCGTAATTTTCTGCTGCAGAAGAATACATGGCACAGTAGGTATGGGCTCGAGGAACAGTGGAGGCTGACTCATACATCATGTGATCTGCATGGACAACTCATCACGCCTGCATTGTCAGAAGGTAGTATTGTCAGGGACAGTGCATATACCGACAAGCGCGCAGCAAAGTCACTCTGCTTCTGCTGCTCCTGTTTTAGGGCCGTCAGCTCTGCTTCAATTGTCTGCCTGGCTGCGGCACCTTCCTGCAGCTCCCTCTTGGTTGCTGCAATGTCGTCCTGTGCGCTCCTCAGCTTTGCAGCTGACGCACGAAGCTCAGCACGCAAACGCTCCGCTGCCTCACTGCTGTATGCAAGCTCACCCAAGGCAGCCTGCATCACAAGCCCAAACATTATGCACAAATTGACTCTACAACCATGCGGAACGGTCTTAAGGGCCGGTAGCAGTTTGGCAGACTCTTTGAGCCAAAGAAGCCAGGCTGCATGCCCGGGCTTCAGGGAAACAAAACAGAATGAAAAAGATCACCTGCAGATTCTGAATTTCGGCATCACGGGCAGCCACGGCAGCATTCCAGGCTTCCACATCACTGCCCAGCCGCTCAGCCTGCACCTTGCTGAAATCCAAGTCTGCCTGTCAACAGGCACACAGGACCTCAACAATATCTCAGTCAACAGGGATTGATCAGCAATGTGCATGCATAGCATAACGCCAAAAATGCTATCATGATGCCCTCGTTACCCTGAGATTAGCCAGCTCCCTTTCGTAGTGAGCCTGTCGCTGCGCTTCCGCCTGCTGTGCGCTTTCCATTGCCAGCCGCACCTCCGCCTCAACTCGCCACCTCATCTTGTCCTCCTCATCTTCCTGCTCTGCCATCGTCGCCTGCTTGAGCCTGTGCACAGCAATGTACACACTGCTATGGCGCCGAGGAAATGCCACTTGTTCTACTTTGGAGCACGGAGCAAATTTCAATTCTGCATAGCATCTTGAAAACATCCCATGCATCTAATTGGTCGATGACACAGCTTGTCAACTGTCTAGTCCTTGACATTCCGTGCAGTCACCTGTTCAGTTGCTGCCTGGCTCTGTCACGTTCGTCTTCCGCGGCTGCTAGAAGCTTCCTGAGATGAGCCACCTCTGAGGCAGTTGGACCAGCTTCCTCTGGCTGCGCGGGTTTCACAGGGCTTCTCTCCTGTGAGCGTGAGAGATGCTTCATGCGTTCATTCTGACGGGAAACCTTTGCCAGCACTGAAAGCAAGTTTGACAGGAGCACACCCATTCAGCAATTTACCTCTCCGAACAGTGGATTCTCTGTAACACAGTGGCTGCCTACCACAACTCCATTGGAGGACGCAACAGTCGTCCCCGGCACACTGGAAGATGCAGTCCCATTCAGCAGCCTTGCCTCAGCGGCATGGCAGCGCTGTTCCAGCTCCTGCAGGACATTGCCAGATTTGTCACACTTTGCACCATGTATTGACTCTTGTGGAAGCCCAAAGTTATATAAGATAGTCAGCTAGAGCATATAATAACTCCCAGTTATGGAGGGCACAACTCACCGCCACCTGGGCCTGCCATGTTTGCAGGTCACGCTGGGCCCTCAGCAACTCCTCCTTCCAGAAGGCATCCCTATCAGTCAGCGCGGATGTTGAAGCGTCCAATGCCTGTTGTAGCTGCTCTAGATCAGCCCTCACCTGGTCCACTTTCGCCTGTAGAAACCAAGAACCGCCTGACATCAGGCGGCAAGTTCCTGAGCTGAGATGCACATGAAGATAACCCCTTTGCTTTTGGGAGAAATCTTGCAACGTCAGCTGTGTAGGACTCCTTACCTTGCTCTTCCTGTGCCCGTCCTGCTCAGCTGCAAGTTGCTCTTCCAGCAGTTGCAAGCTCGGTCCAGGCTCAGCAGATTTTTGCATCGCGGTCTCCTCCAGCTGCCGCATTGCAGAATCCAATTGTCTGCAGCAAATCGCAAGGTTGTGTATTACCGAGCCTCATGATCGTTTCTCACAGTGACGCAAATGCATTGAATGTCATGAATCCCCAGCTAAGGACAATACAGCATAGCCCCATCACCTTTGCAACTCTTCTCTCTCCTTTGCTCCCTTCTCAAGAGCTGCTGAGGTCTCAGCAAAACGTGACTGGAGATCATTGAGAGCCAGCCGTTCCTGGTCAGCGTCTCTCCTGCAGCTGGCTGTATCCCTCTCAAATGCGCTGGCACGAGCTCCCGCATCTTGCAGTGCAACACTCATCTGCTGCAATTGCTCAGCCTCAGCCGTCAGCCTCTCGTTCTCCTGTGCCAGGGAGTCACACCTCTGCCGCAGCAACTCAGCATCCACTTGCAGCTGGAGGCTCGTTGTCTGCTGTTCATGCAGCTGCGACCTGAGTTCCACCACCAAGGGCAAGCCCTCCAAAATGGCAGGATCCTCCAAAGACTGCTGAGCCTCCTTAGTGCTGCGCTCGGCAGCAAGAGCACTGTCTGCCTCCGCCCTTGCATGCATCGCTGCGGCAAGCTTCTGCCTCACACGATCCAGCTCTCCAAGAGCCTCCCTGAGCCTCTGCTTCTCTGCTTCTAGGTCCTGTCCTTCTCCGCTCTGGCTTGCTGCCAGCTGCTGCCTGACTTTCTCAAGCTCTAATGCAGTCTGCTCGTGCCGGAGGCGCTCCTCTTCCAGCTGCTTCTCCAGCGAGGCAGATCGGCTCCGCACCGACTCCTCGATTTCTGCCAGCCGCTGCCTCGTGAGCGCATGTGCAGAATGCTCTGCTTCCAGGCCGCTCTCTCCCTGCAGCTGCTGGGAGTGCAGGGCTGCTTGCACCTGCTGCAGCTCGCTCTGCAAGCGCTCGTGGGCTTGGTCTGCTGACTTGGAGCGGGCCTGCTCCCTGCCCGCAGCTTCCTGAAGGGCGGCCTGGCTCTCAGCAAGAAGACGCTGCGTCTCTGCATGCGCGTTTCTCTCGCTCTGGACATCTGCATGCGCTGAGGCCTTCTCGGTCTGCGCGGCAGTCTGCAGAGCTTGCAGCTGTGCTTGAAGCTTCTGGAGCCTTTCGTTTTCCGCCTCAGAATTTGCTGACCAGAACGCTGCTTCTGTTGCTGTCCCAAAGGGGATGCTTTCCAATGCCTGCTTTGCTGTACTGTCTGCAGCGAACCTTACGTTCTCTGCCTGTAACTCCTTGATGCGCACCTGCATATTTTGTGTCATTTTAGGAGTGTGGCGCGCAATGACAAAGGCATTTTTAAGCGAGAGACTTATATAATATTCAGAAGTATGGCTTAACATCGCACCTGCAACTCCATGATGCGGGCATGGGCCACACCATCATCCAACGCATCCTCATTTCCCTGGTGGATCTGGCCATGCACAACATGCTATTCACGCACTTGTGCAGGACATTGTAAAACATCCTTCAAAGAGAATGAGCAACAAGGGATCAATACCTCGGAGGAAGATTGGCTCGTCTGACCAGCAGATTTTCTGGCGATGTCGCACTGCTCCTTCAGCTCAGAGATCTCTCTCGCCATTGCATCAGTTTGACCTTGATGGGCCTGAATCACAAAGTAAATGTCACTATCCTGTGTCTCCCGATTTCAGAACATATGCATTGATACTATGGACAGGGAGGTGGAATCCATACCTTTTCCAAATTCTCTTGTTCCTCTTCATGAGAAGCAATTGTGCGCACAAGCTCGCTTTTGAGCCTCTGTATCTGCCTTTTGAGCCGCTCAACATCGCTAGAGTGCGCCACATCGCTATCTGCACCGATCCGATTGTGCTTTCAACAAAGTTTTCTAGTGCCGTTTCCACTAGCATGGAGGCAAATAACAGGCAGCAGGCAGGGAACGTACCTGGTGATAGATGTGAGGTGTGGCTGCTGCTATGCACCTGCTTGTCTGGGCTGCTTAGCATTACCTCCTCAAAGGCATTTTCATCCCCAGGGTCCACTTTGTTGTGTGGAACATTGCTGATCTGGGAACTTATGTTATCTGGCTGACGTCCAGATATTCTGACAGCTGCTGAATCATGGTGGCCTGTGCCTGTAAATGTATTTTCCTGTCCCACTGCCTGGGTTTGCATGTCTATTCCTGTACATGCCGCAAATGTATCCTCTCAGCAATCTGTGTCAGTCACTATTGACATGCCTGAGCGACAGATCACCGTGGAATCACTTGACACAAGATAAGAGGGTCATGCACCAGTATATTTGCTTGGTGGCGCAGTTTCCCATCTCTGATGGAGTTCATCCTGCTGACTGTGCTGCCTGGAACACAGAATGTGTTCATCATGTCTCACACATTTTGGAGTGATTCATTTGATGGTCCTTCTTCCGGGAGAAGGACCATCAAGTATGAGGCGCAACCCATATGAAGACAAAGCACGTATGCATGGACCATGGTATACCTGACAGCTTTAGGAACAGCAGCTCGGGACCTGTCAGCCTCCAAGCGCGCTTTCAGCGCAGAGAGCCGGGACGCCACAGCTGAGCCTTCCACGGAAGGTGCTGCTGAAGGATGTGCTTCATGCTCCCTTTCGTAGATTTCATCTTCATTATCTGATGCTCTAACCTGGAAATTGCAGTGGACAGCAGTGCTGAGACGCCCCATTCTTTGATCCCATGGGGCAGAGTGAAAAGACTTTGCTGTGGTTTACTGATGCGCTGTTGACATTTGCACTGACAAAGGTCGACATGCTATACTGCGGGTTCATAAAATTACCTCGTCAACAGCTTCCAAGACTTCTGCAGCGAAATGCGTGATGTTGCTCTGTATTTTCCCGGCAACACCGTTGATGCGGCTCCACACACTCATTGCGTTCGATTGGCTATGTCATGTCAAAGCAAATAATTTTAATGTTGGAATACCGATCTAAACAAACTAGAAGAGGCGCGCGATGTGTAAATAAGCACGATGCATGGTGCAAACAAGTTACGTGTAAAAGAACAATTTTCGGGCCATGCCCCTCGCAGCGCAAAGAGCCAACAACATAAGATTTTCAGGAGGCAGATTCCTAATCGCGTAAAACCTCCCTTCCATCCATGCGTGAGTCATGTTTCATGCCACGTGCCCCTGGAATCCCTGTGAAAGCTTCTCCTCTGGAACTCTTTCGAGCAGACAGAATTGATCGGATGCAATACAATAATTTACAATCCTGTTGTGCCTCTCTTGCTTGCATAAGCCGAGGAAGCCTCTGAAATCCCAGAAACGATCTGCACGTAGTGGGCAAGGAGACTTTTGTACTGCCCCTGCGCAAAGCTGAGCGGAATCTCATGATTGTCTCTTTTAATTATCTCAAGAGCCCATAGCAGTGCTGGCAGAGCTCTTCATTAAAATTAGCAGGTCTTCCCAACAAGCAGTTAATTCCAGCCAGTAGGGGGGATGTTGGAGTGGTCATCGCGTACCTGGTGGCTAGTTCTTGGAATCTTTGCGATCGTTAGTGTGAGTACTCATTGATGCGCATCTTCTGAAACCAATCTTACCTTGAAATTAGGGGTATTTTCAGTTTTCACTGGAAGTCACACTTTGCCTACACTCGCAGGTTATTTCTATCTTCACGTTCGCAGCTCAATGTTTGGGATGCTGTCCTTCACAGCAGCATCATGTCCACACTCCAGCCAACTGGGAATTGCGGCAGTATGGAATGTTGCACTTCCCTGTTCCTCCTGGAGGTGCGGACAGCTTCTTAAGAATTGTCAGAAGCCGCATGAATGCATGCCAATGACACTCTTCTCAAGAGATCAGTCAAAGCATCAAGGTTTGCTCGTTGTCCAGGTCCAGCGATTGTACAAATATCAGGCGTGCAGCCAGCAAGTTCTGCACCACCAGGAAGGGCACCCAGAAAACCAAAGGTTCAGCCGCTTACCGCCGAACTGCTCAACAGATTGCCATCGTTCTATTTGGCCACCACATCAAAGGCACGCTACCATCACCTCAATAACGCTGCGCCCAGTGCAAATTGCTGAGTGACCCAATTCTGTGTCCAGACCAGCAGTTTTTTTCTGTGGCTGCATGCCTCTTGAGTGTGCACATTGCTGCAGGCGGACAGTCTTGAGGATAGAGAGTGTGCAATCTGCCAAGAGGAGATGGCTCAGACAAAGGTTTTGTCGTTGCCATGCGGACATCTTTTCCACAAAGACTGTGTCAAGGAGTGGTTGCAGAGGAAGGCCACCTGTCCGACGTGAGAACATCTCAAAACTTTGGAGCTTTCTTTCTGAGCAAGTGCATGATACAGTATCAGTTATGGTATCAACCGGTGATTAGCATCACGGAGATCAATGTGGGTTGCAGGTGTCGGTTGCTTCTTGATGAAGGACTCTTGGGTGGGGGGCGCGATTTGGAAGAGGGAGGTGGTGCAGCAGACACCCAGAATGACATTCCAACAGGCAGCAATAATCCCCAAAGCATCCCAGAAACAGCTGCAGGCGCTAGCCAACCTGGAAATATTTCTGCAGAAGCCCGCAGTGCTCGGCAGCAAGAACAGGCGTAGATTGGGCTGTGAAGAGATAAGCGGCCTTACCATATAGTTATGGAATTGGTTTCTGCTAGACCCCTGTGGCATTGCAAGTTGTGCCAATTTTGCTGGTTAAAAAGGGGATACAGTGGTCAGAAACACAGACGTGTACAAAATTATTGCTCTACATTATAAAAGTCTGACGAAGGTCCACCAAGGGTTTCTGTGCTGCTATCGCTCTCTATTTCACCTGCGTGCTAGTCTCAAAAGTCAAGTGGGGTCAAAGGATGTGCGACCATATCAGGTCTGAGTTGCTCTCATCCCTGTAGGGGGTGTGTTTGCAAATGGATCTTGAGAATTCATGACTAGCTTCAATGAGGATCTCGATTTGAAGCCTCGGAGGCCGTATCGGTGGTTAGTTTTGTGACTTATTGACCGGGTCCGGAGTTAACATATTGAATTTAGTAACAATTGATGGACAACAAGCTCCTGTCCTGACTTTTGACACCCAGCGACTGTATCTGTGATTCTTGACGAGAAGTGCCCTGTGTACAGATATCCCAAAAGCAAAGGCCTACCTACGCTAGCTAGTGTATATAGTGTAATCATTTGTATTTTTGCCAGTTGAAGTTGTACTACTGGCACTGCTACCATCCCCACTTGACATGACAAGAGTTGCATGCATAGCATGCATGCCATACAGAGTCAAAACATCATCCAGGCGTCAGTGCCTGTTACCTTTCAATAGCACAATAAGGACCCAAATCTATCTAATTCAGTGTCTTGATAACATTCAAGGCCTCCTGAATGTGCTGCTCTGCCTTCATCTGGCTGTTGAACACCAAAGCAACCTTGCCCTCCTTGTCGAACACGAAAGTCTGCAAGACAAACAGTGGGGCGAGTCAGCCAAGGCGCTTTCCCTTGCAAGGTGCAGGATCGTGCCATTTTCATGTTGAAGGAAATTTAAAAGGCACCTGGCTCAGCAAGACATATCATCACGCTGATATACGCCAATTACATGAATTGATCATGACAAGAGCAGCTATGCTTGGATATGACATGGGCACACCTGGCGTCCAGGCAGCAGTCCAAACAGATCCTTTTTCACGCCCAAGGCCTGCCTGAACTGGTTACCCTCGTCGCTCAGCAAAGGGAAGGGCAAACGCTGCGCCTTGGCAAACGCAGCATTGGATTCTGGGGTGTCGCCTGGCCAGTACAGACACTATCAGCGATTGTGAGCCTTTCAAAGGGAATGCATTGCGGCATTGCATTATGATAAAATCAATTACTTTCAAAGGTACAGCGCCTGTCACCTGAGATGCCCAGCACCACAGCGCCTGCATCCTTGAAATCACTGTACTCATCCCGGAATTTGCATGCCTCCTTTGTGCATCCTGGTGTAGATGCCTACACCCAGGATGAACAGTGTCAAGCACTTGAGATTTTGAAAAGTCAAGCGCCATAAGCTTCCAAAGTAAGTCTGTAGTACCCATACCTTGGGATAGAAGAATAGTACTACACTGCTTTTGCCACGGTAGTCATCAAGACTGATGGAACCACCCTCGTGCGTCTTCAGCTTCCTGCGAGTACTATCTTCGTCAGGCAGGCAGCGAATCTTTGTGCGTTCAAGATCCGCCTTGTGTGGAGATGAGGTGAGGGCAGCGACCCCAACAAGATAAGACACAGAAGATCTTGACACACAAACGAAAGGCAGGCTGCATTGAGCAAATCAGGGAGGATCGAGAAGATGATTACAATCTTAGATGTCAACAAGTGTCAATGAAGGGAAACTTAAATGTGTTGAAGCTCCTTCTGTCCTCACCTTGTGTAAATAGGCAGCTGATCGATGGAGTCTCCAACCTTGACTGTCATTGTAATAGATCAACGGATCCAAGGGAGAATGGCTGTCCCTTGCGTCTGCACAGTGCTCAAGCAGAGATGTGCTGAGGATTCAAGATGTTCTTGTGAGGCATAAGAATCTATATGGCTTCATCATGCCTTCGATGGCCTTCGACGCGAAAGGAAGCTGGCGTTACGTAACGTTGTGCAACAAGCACGTGATCGTTTGCCACGTGTAACCTACGTTCTCATGACATTCTTTGGAATTTTGCCCTTTCTTGAGATCCTCCAGCAACGTTTCATGGATCAGTCGGTTAATATCTGATGTGTTACTCCACGTTGGCTCTGTCCAATTTGTTAAATCCTATCTGCGGTCATCGAGTGCATGCCGATCTCAGAGTCATGCACAGATGAATCGACATCGATGATGGTCCAATAAACTGCATAATGTGGCGAAGGGTCGCCAGGTCACTGTGTCCGCCTGCACAGACGCTTAGGAGATCTTTCCAGGGGAGGGAAGTACGACCTATTGTTGCAGATGTGGCTCTTTTTCGTGTTCATCAGGAGACCTCTGGCCCCAATTTGAGGTATTTACAAATAGCCTTCACCACAGCTTAGACTACTTCTGACTTTAGAGCTGGTTACCAATCCTCCCTCACTGTTGTTGAGCCTTTGCGGTGCGCCTTCGCGCAGGTGGTTTTCTTTGGCTGCACTCTCTGTTGCTGTCCCGGTGTATGCTCTCACCGAGGAGAAGCAGGAAGGTTGGCACTTGCTCGACTTGAACAGCCGACGCAAGGTGTTCTTCAAGTATGAGAAGCGCATCAGGGACCTGTCCCCTCCAGACAAAGTGTTTGACTATTTTGCGTCCATTACTGGCGCTGATGGCAATAGGTAGTTCTGAAAGCTCCTATGTCAATTATGCATGCCATCTAGGGTATGTTTACGTATGCAGAATGGATGCATGCTACATGCATGCTGCCAATCTTACATGAACGCACTCGCTAGGAAAGTGATTTCCCATCTCCTTGGAAGCTCTGCACAGAACACAAAGGGTGTCATTGCTTGCAGGTATATGACGCCAGCAGATCTGTTGCACTCCCTGGTGGCTGTGTACCCAGCTGAAGGGTCAAGCGCAGAGCGCTCAGGTGCACTGCAAGGAGATCGACGCGCTCAGTCGCCCCAGATCCCTGATTTGATGAAGGTATGTGCATGTGCGCTGTTGGTGTCCCATCTTCATTGTGCCAAAAAATGCTGTAAAGAGCTTAAATCTCCTGACTTCCTATATAAAGCTCATCAATCTTGGATCTGTGCTTCCAAAGAACAGCGACTTCTTCAAGCAATTTGACACGGACGGCGACGGCTACATTTCCTTCACAGAATACCTGATGATTGTGACTTTCCTTGCAATTTCCTTGGAGGCAAGATTCCTGCTCTGGGCTGCTTTGAACGTCAACAACATCTGCTTCTAGGTTTAAGTCTGATAAAGTCGACCAGGAACATATCCACTTCTTCAGATATCAAAGTGCTTGCAGGATGTTGAGATCATATTTTCCATGTTTGATGACGATGACAGTGGAGCGATTTCTCTGCAAGAGTTCAGGAGAGTAACCACTGCTCTGAGATTACGGTTGAGGCGAGTCAGCCACCTACAACGCACTGGACTGCAGACAGACACAGGGTGCAGCTTCCCCTGTCCTGCCATTTGCACTAGCCACCTATATGCAGATGCTCCTTGTTGCAATGCATGCAGCTCGTCAGGACTGCCAGGAACGTTGTGTTGGCATACTCGTAACTTCTGAAGCAAGTGTGTTGCAGGGATGAGACACAAGGGTTGCTGGTGACCTTCTTTGGGAAGAAGGGGCAGGATCAGCTGGACCTGAAGCATTTTGCAGCGTTCTGCACAGAGTTGCACGCAGAGCTTGTAAGGCTGGAATTTCTCCATTATGACATCAAGGGACAGGTGTGCCTTCGGCTGGGATGTCATCGTCAGAGGTCATCTGTCACATGACATGAGGTGATGAATAATCGAGTTGCCACAGGGTTACATATCTGGGACGAGCTTTGCCCACAGCCTGGTCTCTCACTGCAACATGCGGAATGTGGACCACTTCCTGAGCAGAATTGACAATTTACCTGATGAGATCAAGGCCTTGAAGGTACACCTCAGAATGCAAAAGCCAAACCCCTGTCATAGTATCTGCTCCATTGTGTTTGTGAAGAGCTGACATGAATCAGGGCATGGTGTGCACTGGTCGGTTTGACTGAGGGGCACATCTTGACATCAGGTGACATGGGCAGAGTTCCAGCAGTTTGCACAACTGCGACAAAATGTGCACAAACTGGCGGTTGCCCTGGATTTCTTCTACTCCACAACGGACCGGATAGGCCGCGCCGATTTCCAACGCGCTGTGGCCAAGATCCTGGGAGAAACACTTGCTGAGGACTTGGTGAGTCTTCAAGAATCAACACCTTTGTGGGCTTCTCCTATTCATGGCTTTACCTCCATTGGCTGGGCCCCTGAGCGGCTCTGCAAAGATGGCACAAGAAAATAACCTGACGTGAGGCATAGTCCAGTCTCTGCGGGCTCTGTGAAGGCCGTCTTCACATGCTTTAACTGTTCAGACTGATCACATGCCCTGGTACCCCTGTGCAGGGGGACGTCATCTTTGCTATCTATGATCCCAAAGAGCTGGATAATTTGGCCTACAAGGAATTACTGTATGCCCTGGAGAAGAGAGAAGGCAACATGATATATGCCAAACAGATGCTGGATTTGAATTCTGACACAGAGGTGCAAAGTGTCTTCAGTCGCCTCAGAAGCTCTTTTATGCCACAATAAATTGTGTACTGTAGTGCCATGCATGTTTTGTTCTGTAATTTATCTGGCAACATTCTTTCTGTGCGCACTCTGGTGTAGCTCACGAGTGGTCATGATCACCAAATCTGCATACTCCAGCTTCATGCTTTCATTACAAGCTCCTGCTGCGCATTCGACATGTATAAGTGGCTTTGAGACTTAAGCAACAACCATGCAGCTAGACCCAGACAGAACATCATTCCAATTGGTCATTCAAGCAGATGAGGCAGCAGACCGACATTATGCCCACAACGCTGCAATTGACCAAGAGGCAGTACTCAATTGCTGTTGCTGGAATGGATTGCAAGGCAAGAGCACCACCAACACCAAATTGAAAGTTGCTTTATGCAGAGAATGCTCCACAGCTACTCATCCCGTGGAAAGAGCTGCGACATAATGAAACACAACAGAAACAGCAACAAAACTGACAATTGACAATGAAATGCACGTCTATCTGCAGATTGGAGGGGCAACCAGATAATACCCTCACAAACATGCACTTGCTGCCCAACAGACGGCTCTTGTAATATTTGTTTCTTGGCAAATTTGGCACTGACAGGTCTGCATCAGATTGTTCCACTGACAATCATTCCAGGGGCCATTCAGGGCCAAGAATAACAGTTCGCAAGGACATCAGCCCTCAAAATTTCGTGCTTTCATTGTTCACGCAGCCCTGGATTATTGCATTTTGGCCCTGATTACACCTATCAGCTGCGAGACATTCACCTGCTCGCGCTCATGACACACATGACACACACACACACACACACACTCATTCACTGGTATGATCTGATCAGGAACTGCCAGATCAGACAGAGCCGGAGGTCCAGGGCTGCAACTCTCCAGCCTCGTAGACCTGCACCTTGCTGGGGTCCTTTGCAGTCTTCAGTGTGCACTGCTGGTACGGGAAGCGGTTGCCCTGGCAGCCGCCGTACGGCCCAAAGGTCTTGCCACCCGTCTGTTTGGCACTGCACCAAGCAACACATATTTTTAGTACATGTTTCTTCCTGCCAAGAGGCAAGGTGCGTGTGCAGACAAGCTGCAGTTTAAGGCTGCCACAATCCTACCCCTTGACGGCCTTGCAAGACCCAATCACCTGTTGGCACGGTGCTCCCGTATTTTAACCGGCCCCCGCCAGCCGGGGCCACACAACAATGATCTCAGACAAATCCAGTTGATTGCCACACTCACATCGGTAGCTCTAAACAGCGAAACGCCTTGGTCACTCAACCTTCTGCTAGCAGGAGACTCATATTCAAGTGCACACTGTGCCTGGAGCAGGCAAACAGCATCGCCTGGGCTTCAATAGTGGTTCTGTGAGAGATGCTGAGGGCATCCTTTGCAAAATGGGATGGGAGTGGGAACTCACCTGGCAACGTTGGCGGGGCAGTCTGAGGAGCAGCCCTCAGGGCGCCCGCAGAAGGTCCAGGTGTTGCAGCCGCCCTGGTTCTTGCACGCCTTGCAGCAGTCCGCCGCGGTGAACACCGTCTTGGTTGGCGAGTTGCTGTTCACGTCCATCACCAGCGTGTCGCCGCCCACGTTTTGCTGCATGATTCAAATTTTGTAAATCCCAAAGTCAGCCATCACCTTGCTGCCTTGACGGAAGCCCCATTTTGCTCAACAAAGAAAGCAGAACCTACAAAAATGTATTTTGAGCACTTTGCCCGTCTGCCGCCTATTTTGCTATAACACTGAGCGGTGCAGATCTTCAGCTTGCAGGCTGCACATGCAAGCTTTTGATGGGCAAGATTATGGTGTTTGTGGCAGACAATTGAAATAAAGAGCGGCTTTCAGGGCACAGCAGGTACATTTGAGGGTGCATGTGAAAAGTGCGCACGTTCTTGGCTTTGCAGGAGCTGTCGGGGCACTGCAGGGAGTTCTGCAGGTCGGTGGCTGAGCATGTTCCTGCGCCGGTGGTGCCCGCGCATGTGCTGCCGCCGCCTGGCTGGCAGAGCCACGTGGGAGTGATCTTGCTCTGCCCTGGCACGCCGCCAATCCAGCCCGCATTGTCCCCCACAATCTGCGTCCTGCATCATCCCAACCATTCCCAATGAGACAACGCCCGTCACACTTCCTCATATCTACAGATTCACGAGCAATTACTCAGCAAAAGTGCAATAGCGCAAGGTTGAAACACACTGAAGTGGGGTGGTCACACTGTGGAGTGATAAGCCAGAGATTATGTCATTCCCCAAATGACGGGCTGCACAAGGCCTTGAATAATGCAATAAGTCACATGCGTTTGCAGGCAGATGCTGGGACTGCAGGAGCTTTGGCGCACCTGGGATAGAAGGGGTTGTTCATGCTCTTGAGCACGCAGGTGCCCTTGGGCTGCCCGGCGCATCCCAGGTCACAGTAGCAGAAGTTCCATGCATTGCATCCGGCCGTGCCCTTGCACGAGTCGCAGCAGTCGCCCGCACTCGCTGATGTGGCAGACGCAAGCGGCGTCCCCTCCAGGTTCCCGTACATGGTTCCACAGTCCTCTGCCCAGGACACACAGCAATGCTATCAACAACAGATTTGCAGCCTTAACGGCAGTGCGCACAATGTAGTGTCACAGCCTGAGCTTCAGCACATTCCCACATGCACCTTCGAACTCGAGCATGCAGAACCAATGCACATGCGCATGCAACATTTTCCACGGAACACAATGACCGAAAATTGTTGGCATTTTTGCTATTATCCAAGGTGAATTGCCGGTTTAAACAACATGCATCCTCCTACTTCATGAGCCAGGATTGGCAGTGTGGGAGGTTCGCACTTGCGCAGCAGGTGGCGGAGTCTGGGGCTGTGAAGAAGTCGGGTCCTGGGCCGCTGCCGCTGCCATCACTGATGGATGCAGCCGACACAGTGCCCTGTGATGGACTGCAGCCGGCCACTGTCTTGCCCTTCTGGGCTACGCGCGCCGAAAATGGCTTCACGACTTGCTGCGCGCCAGGAAGAGAAACACTCAGAATGCAATTCAGCGACCATGCATGCGACCACCCTGAGAAATGCAGATGCCAAGCTCCTTTTATGAACAATGATGACCATGCATCTCAGAATATGCATTCTTCATTATCTTTGGCAAGCTTACAGGACTCGGACTGACATTACTAAAAAGGAGCTATGGGACAGATGCACACAGAAGTTTTGGCCGCACCTGGAAGACAGAGCTGGAGGTGGCGAGGGTGAGTGCGTTGTCTCCAACCTGAGAGTCCACAGCTGCAGCCACAGCGTCCCACCTCCAGAACAAGATGCCCTTGAGCGGCCTGCAGAAACACAGTCTACTTCTGGATGTCTGGCCCCTCTAGACCATCAGCTCGTTCTGGTTTCCCAAATTGTCAAGCAAACTTAGGAGCATCGTGAGTCACTCCCCCAAACCCCATTAGAAGAGCATCAACAGAGATGTTCACATGACAAGTGATCTCAGGCAGCTGCGACGAGGTCTGTGATTGGGTTCAGGCCATTTTCTGGTGATGTCCAGCAATATATTGGAATGTGGAGGGCTGACGCACGTGCCACTGTCAATGTTCTGCTCCACCAGGTAGTAGACCAACTTGTACCAGTCCATGCGCTGTGTCTCCGTCTCGCCCTTTGCCAACTCACCGCCCACTCCCTGCACATCATCATTAGCAGAAAATCCTCATCTGAGCACCTGACCTAATTCTATATTATCATTATATTTAAGACACCTGAGGCTCATTGGTCTTGTAGGCAGTCTGTCAATATGCCCATCTTCGTATCACAAACTTCTCATCTGTCTGCATTCGCATGTATCTTCAACCCATAAGGCAATGCCCAATGCATGCGGCATAGGGTCTACTGCCAGAGCCGCCTTGCTCGCAATCAACACTATGGCACACTGAGGGCACAGATTGAGACTAAGAACAGTCTTTGCGGCATTCTGATAACTTTTCTAGGCGGGGTGAACTTGCACCTTTCCAAACTCCTCCAGCACAACGGGCTTCTGAAGCAGCTGGCCGTTGGCGCTGTGGTTGGTCAGCCACACCTTGCCAAAGTCCAGATCCACACGCTTCCAGTTGTCCGGCCACAGGTGAATTGCTGCATAATCGATGCCCTGCACAGACATGCAAGGACCTTCAAGACCACGCATTTCACACAGCATGCCAGCTTCCCATCAACATCCTGCCACCGGTCGTCACAAGAATTTCTGGAGAATACCTTGCCAATATGGCGTCCTTTGTGGTTACAGGACAACTCCATTGCCTGGGCTACGAGGGTACATGACATGACAGAAGAGTGGATCACCTTGACTGCGTGCTGGGGGAGGAAGTCCTGGCCAGTGTAGCCTGCCCAGCTGCTGGGGTTGCCTGTCGGCGCAAGGCAGCTCCGCCTGTCATAGAAGCCATCCATGCCTGCAGCACATTTGCCATCTTAGTGCACAGTAGGCCATGGCCATTATACCATGTCAATCATGTCTTCAATTATAAGCAATGAATTGTGTACAGTGGTACCCAAGCTATGCATGGCTTGTCTGCTTCAGGAATTTGAGCTTGGCAGAAAGTGACATGCTCACAGCTGTAAACTGTGGAATGCTGCTGCCGAGTAGACAGGTGAGGTGCTAAAGGAAGGAGCTGATGTCTCACCGACAGTGTTCAGGTGGTTGGGGTCGATGCTCTTGAGGTAAGGTGCCATCTCCTGGATCCAGGCCAGCATGTCGCTGTTGCACCCGATGGCATCACAGCGCGGCTCATTTATGAGGTTCCATCCCAGAATGGTGGGGTCATCACGGTATGCCTGCCAGGTAGCAGAGGTGATGCTTTAGTCCTTGGACATGACTCGCAGCATGCATGCATCAATGATCAACCTTGACAGGCAGCCAAAGACGTGAGGAGTGGTCGTTTAAGGAAAGTGCAAGAGATCCCTCAAAGCTGCAGTGATAAAAACAAGCTAACAAATGGCATGCATGACTTACCACGCCAGTGATGGTGTTCTTGCGGCTGACTACAGTCTTCATGTGGTTCTTGAATGCCTGGCGCGCACTCGCGGATGTGTAGAAGTCATCTGGGTTGCCGCCTCCAACATAGAACTTCCTGCAATGCAAAGGTGGCCAACCAGTTAGAAGAGAACCCAGACTGCACGTGAAAAACATCGCACATGCCTCTTGTAGCCACACACCCACATTACAACAGAAAAACCATTGGACAGCTGCATGTCAGGAAGCAAACAAGCATGGCTCACTTGTTGTCTGAGCCGGAGTCCTGGTCCCAGTTGTTGACAAAGGCGATCACAAGGCGCAACTTGCGCTTGCCAGCCTCAGCAATGACCTGCATGCAATGTGTCTGTCATTTGAGGCGATCCCTTTCTCAATACAATGGCCATCAAGCACACCCAGTGTATGACAGCAGGCAGCACATGGCACTGCTTTATAAAGTCAACAATTTATAACTAGAAGTGCACATGGACGCATGCGGCTGGGTTACCTTGTCAAAGGCTTGGAAGGCTTTTTCGTTGTACGAGCCAGGGCTATACTGCAGCTGGAAACCACCAGCCGTTCCAAAGCCAAACATGCGCACAACAGAGAGGCTGTTTGCCACTGCGGCATCAAACTGCGCAGTGAGGTCGCTTGCACTGCCAATCACACCCGCTGCATTCTCCAGCAACTGTACAGGAAACGAGGAGATGTCAGGACACAGGACAGCTAACATCTTGCAATCAGCTTCTCTACTTCCGCAAAAGCTATCCAACATCTTTGAAAGCAGAACAATGAGTGTTTAAGTCAATATCAGCACTGATGATAGAAGTGATCGTGCCTGCCAGGTGTTGTATCCGCTGAAGAAGAACTCCTTGCAGTTCTCATCCACAAATGTGCCACCTTGAATTCTAATAAATGCTTGGGCTCCTGCGAGCCAAAGGAATGACCAAGTCAGCTCGTCCACGGCAACGTGATCAGAGATGCTGGCACCCGTTAGGGCCATCGATCACGCCTCCAACACCCATAAAGTATGCCACCCAGCGCCCTTGCATCGTGCAGTACATCAAGGGTGGCCAGAAATAGATCCAAGCAGATGCCAGCACTGCGGCACACTTAGAGCGCCTGGATCCGCCCGAGTTTCTGTCTAGTACTCACCGTGCAGTGACGCAGCGATCGAGAGGAGACACGCCAAAGCGATGCTGCCCTGCAGCGATCCTCTCTGGCGTTTCACGATCGCCATCTTTGCTGGTTTGTGCACGCAGGGTGCTACAAAAAAATGCTCTGGATGAGCTGTTCGCTGCCAGCCTTCGAGATGGAGATCTGTTATGGCCTGCCCAGTCTGCCATGCTGCACCCTCTATCGACCCTCCGTCTGCACCCCTATTTTAAATGTCTTCCTCTATACCCTATGGAAGCGCATGGACAGAATGCTGAATGAGTGAATTTTCTTGAGAAGTGGCTTTCGGCATGATGCATAAAGGCTGCATGTGATGGCTGAAGCTATGTGTGGCCTGCGTGCAGCTCTTTGACGTCAAGCAGCCGGTGTTGGCTTATGGCCTGAACTACCTTGAAGATGGCAAGCACCGGTGGTACCAGGTTGTTGCCATGCTAATTGTGACATAACATTACAAGCTGATAATGCATCTGTGCACACTGGCAGTGATACACGTGCTTAAATAGTATCACCCACCTGCCAAGAGGTGGCATACTTTGCTAGCTGCTATGCATTCCTGCCCGGGGCAGTCTTACAGCAGCAACACTTACACTTTGTCAACATACCCTCCGAGGTTGGGCATGACAAGAAACAATTATCTGTAAGCAAGGGCGCGTTGTTGATAGCAAACAACGTATATAGGCAAATTTAATGACTCAGCTGTCAGCCAGCGTCAGGTTCGAGCTCTAAGCTGTTGCCGGCTAGCTCCCGGCACTTGTAGGGGTGGATTCGGCAGAGCAAGGTCACAGGCAAGTTAATGTCCTCCTGTCTTATAGGCAACTGCAAGACCCTACCTGCACATGCGCATCAATTCATCATGCGTACACGCACAAAGCAAAACAGACCACCCCTTGCTGCTGCTGCATCATTTCTTGCATGCCTCAAGCTCGGCCTCTGCCACGGCCAGCACAGCATCAAAGTCCACATTGCCATAGCGGGCCCAGTAGCCGCACTTCTTCCACTGTGCGGCTGGAAATGCTGAACTTGACAGGCCGTGCAGGATGCGTGCAACAGCGCGTCCAGTCAGCTGTGCTCCGACCTGTCATACAGCATGTGATTCGGATGTCAGACACATGATTGACACCAGAAAAACATGACATTTGACGTAAGCAGGAAATATCGGATACACCACGCACAGAGTCATATGACTTATGTCCGCTGCAACAATCCTTGCAAATAAGTGAAAGGTCTTGGGCCCGCCCAGTCCAAGGAAATGTTGAGGGCCACGTGCCTTTATGGAAGCACTTTCGCGCAGCAGCATGCGCACGTCCTTGGCCATGAAGTTGCTGGCGGTCTCAAGCGGCAGCCCCTCAGCCTCCTCTGCCTCAGCGCTCTGCCCTGCCCCGCTGCTGTCCTCCTCCGCCTCAAAGTACTGCTTCGCAACATCTCTGATATGCTGCTCCTGCAATCAACATACAGTGACTGCTTAAAGCCAGTTCCCCAAAAAGCACTTAGAATTGGGAGATGTGCTCATGCACCATACTGCAGGAAAACCAGTGAGGAGCATGCGCTTACTTGGGAAGCCTGATTTGGCTTCGAGGCAGCCGCAGCCAGCATTTTGTATGTGGTGTCCAGGCGGCGCAGGCGGCGGCGGCCAATCTCGGTGTGCCTTGCGGCGAGCTCCTCTGCCAGATCCTCCAGACAATCAGGGCGCTTCACCACCTGGGCCAGAAGAGAGCGTCAGCATTTGTAGGTTTCTACCAGAGATACTGTATGTGTCTTTCAAGCTGCTTGCACTTACAAGGCCTGACTGCACCCCCAGCAAGCCGTTTGCAACTCAAAGTTGCAGCTCAAAGTTCAGCAATTGTTGAGGAAGGCACTGCAGCTCCATAAGAATCTTCATGGTTAAAATTTCAGATGCTCTGCTCCGGAAGCAGCTGCTGCTTCAGAAGAAGTGACCCTGCATGCATTGTGAGACACCATGCTTCATGAGCATGTTAGGACCATCGGAAGCATGGCGAAGGAGATTTAAAATGCACCTGGAAGGTGAGGGTGGATTTGCTGTCCACCTCAAAGCGCAGTTCGTCTCGCCGCGCCAGTGCTGCCAGCTGCTGCAGTAATACTGACGGAGCCATCCCCGCTGCATTCGCCCACCTGACACAGCGACACCAGCCATTAAAGCCATCACAACCATATTTTGTCCTCTTCACTCACACCTATTGACCCCTCCTCTCGGCGCCAACAGTGCGTTAAATTTCGCTCTTCAGGATCAGTCCTGAAATTTCTGGCTATGGAAAATTGCTGCTGATATCCAGGTCAAGCTGATACACAGCCGACGCTGAGCTCATGAGCAGCACAAACAGCAGCGCCTGCGCCTCAAAAGTGCTGGGAATTTTGGTGTCGAAAGAACTGAGGCACTGAGTTGGCTAGGTGGTGCAGCGTAGTGACAAGGTCACTGACCTGGCCATGTGTACTGTGTAGTTGCCGGCACGGGGCTTGGGGCAGACGGCTAAGAGGGACTGCAGCGCGGGCTGCCTGGGCGCCAGCTCCTGGCAGGTGCTGTTGAAGAAGGACACCTTGGCTGTGCGCCCCACGGACGATAGCACCCGCACGTATGCCTCTTTGTGCGCCTGCATTGATTTCACAGTTTCAAATGTCAGTCTCTCTGCAACGAGTTCCTTTCATATGGAAGCATCATCATAGCATGTGCATGCATGTTTGAAGCTGTCAGTATGGTGTTGTGATTTAGAGTAGCTCTCTTAACCGGGTTCCTGAAAATTTCTCCTGTCATGCCCAACACACAGCGTTCACAACCTATGTCTTGTCAGGAGATAAACTGAGCACTCATGCAAAGTGAGGTCCAGGGGGGCCTCAAAGTGCTCAGCACACCTCCAGGTAGGTGAGAAGCGTCTCCATGACCTCAGCCTTCATGTCCAGGGAGCAGGCCAGCTCGTCAGCGCCCAGCACAGTGTAGCGGCTGCACTCACCCTCTGATGCCTCCCCCTCAGTCTCATCCATTACAAAGACGGTATCCAGAAACTGCAGGACGGAGGCGGCGGAGACGGCATCTGAGTGGCTCAGAGACCGCAGCCGCCGGAAGTCTGCATCGTCCAGGAACAGGTGGCACAACGCCTCGCTGCCATCCCTGCCTGCCCTGCCCACCTGCACAAAGCACGCCAAATAAGTGTCAAACAATTTTATGGCAGTGCTTAATTTCTTCTCGATTCTTTACCAGAGATACGCTCTGAGGGGGCACGCTTCCCGGAACATGCAAAGCAGGGAAGCTTGAAGACAAGCCAACACTGCACATGAAGTCTTGCTATAGAGAGCTGAGAGCAACAAGTCTGCCTTGCACCTGCTGAAAGTTCCTGAGAGGCAGGTGCTGCCTTCTGCACAGGATGTGGGCATGTGTCATTGAGTGCAGAGACATTGACAGGTCCTGCAGGACATTATGATGGCACAGGGAAGGCGCAAGCCCCAAGAGAGAGAGGGTGCTTGCCTGCTGCACGTATTCCTCCAGGCTCTGTGGGAGGGTGAGGTGCACGACTGCCTGCACACCGCCGGCATCCACGCCCATGCCAAACGCCACTGTGGCAACCACCACACGCAGCCGCCCCTTCCCAAACATGTCCTGCACGCTCTCGCGCTCCTGCATGGACACAGCGCTCCGTGCACAGCCAAATCGCACTCACAAACTCTGAGATCATCACATCACATGCACACTTCGCTGCATGCAAGAAACCTTTCAACTTGTGTAGTGGGTTCCTTGACATTGATTTATGTCTGAATGAGTTGCCAAGACATACTCAAGCCACCCTGTCATGCAAGCCTGAATCTTTGCAGTACAAAGTACTTACGCCATACAATTCAGTGTTTGCTGAGACCTCAGCACTCAATATGGTGATTAACAACCTACCTTGAAGTGCTTGCCAGCATGGTAGGCCGCGGCAGGGATGCCGTGGGAGTGAAGGTGCGCAGCGACCTGCTCTGCCTGCATCTGGAAGGTCGTGTAGACCACAACAGCCTTCCTGTCGGCCAGAGCGCCCCCCGGCCGCAGCAGCTTCAGCAGCATAGCCTTGAAGTGGCCGGCCTCCGTGCCTGCGCCGGTGGCAGCGCACACCTTTCAAGGGAGCTTTATTCACCTGAAACCACTGCAGGATACCTGCCGCATTTGGCTGAGCCATGTTAATACGATATTCGAATCTCATGGCATACCTCACTGGGACCAAGCCATGCAGAAGTGTGCAGTCCTGTCCATCGTCACAAAAGCAGAGAGGCTTCTAGGGTGTTTGTATTGTACTTGAAACGCTAATTATGTATGTAGACATGCAAGCGGCTCAATGTTGGGCGTGTCGAGCTCACCTCCGTTGGTGTGGTGCACGTTGAAGCGCAGGTTGTCCCTCAAACTCGCGTCACGGTAGACGGCGGAGGGGGCGATGCCGAGTGCCTGCACCATGGACGCCTCCGTCGCCTTGGTGGCCGTCGCCGTCAGCGCCAGCACCGCCCGGCAGGGGATGTTCTCACGCAGCATGCGCCCCAACCGGAAGTACGCCGACCTTCACCGCCACGCATCAGGTGTCATGATAAGTCAAGTCTCTTAATGGTATCAAATTCCATGAACACTAAGATGAAATGTAATGTGCAGCACGACGCGATTCAAGGATAGCATGCTGCGCTGATGCGTGGCGACACTTTGGCAAAGTGGAAAGAGTTTAGAAGGAAATCGATGCATGAGGGATCCATGTCGAAGAGAGGGAGCGCACCTGAAGTTGTGCCCCCATTCAGCGATGCAGTGGGCCTCGTCGATGCACACCAGAGGCAACGGCAGCATAGGCGCAAGCGCAGACAGCAGGCTGGGGCTTCCCATGCGCTCTGGCGCCACATACAGCACCCTGATCCTCCCCTCCTGCACCAACAAATTCTTCCACATTAATACTTTACATCTCCCAATCTCTGACCTTACATGCTCTTCCATGCTGTGCTTTGACATCGCATGCACAACACATCATCCAATGCAGCATCCCTGTACAGACCCAGTCCAAGTACAGTCTCATCAACGCGCATACATCAAATGAGAGCACTGCATTGTATGTTGTCACGCACCCGCACGTCACGGAGCGTCTGCATGGCTTGCGCGGCCTGCTGGCCGCTCCACAGCATGGCTCCGGGCAGGCCTTTGGGCAGGTGGGCCAGCTGGTCCTTCATCAGCGCTATCAGGGGGGACACCACCAGCACCAGCCCACCACACAGCAGAGCCGGGACCTGGTAGCACAGCGACTTCCCCGCGCCTGCACATAAGCCGTCAGTTCCTCAGTGTCGCCACATCCTCAAAATCTTGGGAACATCACAATATCCAAACGATGCATGCACGGAGACATTGGTCCATGCAAGGATATATACATCCTATCAATTAGATTCTACTTCAGATTCCAATCTGATACTTCTAGGCAGAGGGCAACATTGAGATGGGCTTGTGCAATGAGGTCTGCCCACCACTAAAGACAGACACTCCTTGAAAGAAGGACGACTATGAGAGAAGGAAGTGAGCACCTGTGGGCAGCACGGCCAGCGTGGAGATGCTGCGCAGCACAGACTGGATGACAGGCAGCTGCAGGCCCCGGAAGGCGGCGAACCCAAACACGCTGTGCAGCCTCTCTGTGAGCGCCTCCTCTGTCATGGCTTCCTCTGCCAATTGCACAGCCGTCGCCGGCACTGCCAGGGGCGGCGCCACCGGCACTGCAGTCGCTTCCTCTGTGCCCTCCGCATCCAACTCCCCCTGTAGAGGGAACCATTGTCACGTCACACTACTTCTCAAGTTGCTTATCTAGAAGACTGTCCTGAGCGTTTCTTGCATCTGATGGGCATGCTGTCTCCTGGTTTCAGAAAGTGCATCGCTGTATGCGTTGTTGGTATGCAGATTGAGGGGAGATGTACTGTGGAATGGATGCCTGACAAGCTTGAACGCAGGCATGCAACCCCATGCCAGGCAGCAAAAGTGAGAAGTGAGAAGAGTCTGCCACACCTGTGCGGCAGGGTCGGGGAGGCCAGGGCAGTTCTGGGCCCAGTGGCCTTCGGCGCCGCATTTGAAGCATGCCCTGGAGCGGTTGCTGCAGCCCTCCACGTAGTCAGCCCCCTGACCTGCCTGCGGAAGCATCCTGTACCAGCAATGGCCTTCAATGGGCAGCCGTTTTCTGAGAGTACATGACAGATCTGTGCCTCTGGGGATGCTTCACACTGTGCACGCATGTACTTCAGAGGACAGAGGCTATGCTATGGTTGTCATGGTGTGTGTGGCTTAAAGGCACTGTGTCAATTCTAACGATAGCCAAGAGAGACCACTGTACCTGATTTCCTGGATGGCACTTCCCAACATAAGGCATACATGCGATATATTGAAGGGATCCGTATTCAAGTCACCAAGTTGAAGTGCATGGGCTTACTTTGTCTGGAAGCGGCCAAACCGCGAGAAGCGCTTCTTGCCAAACTTCCGAGCTCCCTTGCTCTGGAACTTTCCCTTCGCGCTAGGCCCCTAAAATTAAAACATGCATTGATGATATTCCAAGTGGGGATGCTGCCAGCACCACTCTCACCTCTATGTATAGCATGGAAAGCTCTCAAGTCTCTCAGAGCAAAAATGTCAAATGTCACGCATGCCTGGGCAAGAGTGAGACTACCTTCAGATTGATGCGGACAAAATTCTTCCTCTTTCCAGCCTTGAAAACGCCTCCCGGGGCCTTCTTGGCACGCAGGGAGTCTTGCTTCCCGGCCGCCTGACCATGTTTATGCTCTGATTGAGGTGCACATTCCGAGGGCCGTGAGGCTTCACCACTCTCCAAAGTCTGGCCTGCACCCTGCAGGCGCTGTTCTAGATCTGCTTTCCTCCCAGCTGTGCTCAGTCCCCGCTCTGACAGCCTAAGAGGCACAGAAAGCATCAATCAGCTCTCCTTAGAAACACACATGCTCTGCCTGCAGATGATTGGAAGGCACGTTGATGGTGATATGTGTCCAGTTCTTGATACTGTACTGTCAATCATTAGAGCATTGAGTGAGAGCAGCACCGTGCTTTCAACTGCGACACAGTGAGGCACTTCTGGGCCACAGCAGGGCCCTTCTTGGCCGATGGCCTCGCCCTCTTCGTAGCTTGCATTACTGCTTTAGGCTTCGGCTCACTCTCACACTCGCTCATATCTTCACCCATCTCACTGTCTGCGTCGCTGCTTAATGCCTCGCTGCACACCAGGCTGATATCGGAACCAGAAGACTGCGCTTTGCGCTCTGTCTGCATCCGCTTCCTCTTTAGTGCTGCGCCAAAGTGCCGATGCACATCCCTGAACTTCTCAAGCACGGGTGCTTGGACTTTCCTGCTGACTTGCTGTGTTGAGGGACCTTCCACAACAGTGCACTCAAATGGAATGTCTCCAGCACTCACACAGCGCCCACTGCTCTCTGGTGGATCTTCCTGTCCCCTGCCGCTCTGCTCCATGGCGGGCTCCTCTGGCAATTGAGGAAGAATGGCCACTTCCTGCTGCGGCTGCTGCTCTGACAAGGTGATAGCTACTTCTTGCTTGTCACTATTGCTGACAACAGTAATTATGACTGGTGATGGCTCCACTGGAGCCGCGGATGGGGGTTGTTGACCCCTAGCAAGCGCTGAAAAGGTGACCTGCAATGTCAGCAACAATGTTTTTTACATGGATTGAACACATGAGTGCGAAACACAATTCATACAGCAGAATATCATGGATTGACATGCCAAGAGTAGAGGATGCAGTTTGGGGGATTGCACCTTCCGCTTCACAGCCCCTTGCCGGACCCTGGAGGGGCTGTGCTGCGCAATTGGTCCCCTCGATTGCAGCAGTGGGCTCCTCAGCACATCGCATAAAGGTGATTGCACCGCAGGCGGACTAAGTAGCCGCGCGTCGTTTTCTACATCACACACAAGTGTAGGCTGCTCAGGCCTCTGCTACCTGGTCAACATTTGCCTTCATCAATGAGCATGAGATGTGAAGCCTCGAAGTGTACCGTTGTTTGGAGCTCGTTTTCTCCTCCGCTGCTTGGGAGGGCTCTGTACTTCAGGGGCTCTTGGCAAGTCCCTGAATCCGGGGCTGGCCTTGCTGGGCAAAGTGCTGCTCGGCTCTGAAAGGCGTCTTGTACGCCCATTCTGGAAGTCATCATGGAAGAGGGGCACTGCAAGATCTGCAGCAATGGCAGATGTGAGGAAAAATTGAGGATATTGTAAGGATTGAATTTTGAGCAAGTGCACAAGCAACTCGAAGGTTTGTGTACAGGCAACTCACCGAGCGCTGAGGTACATTCAAACTCTCTCTGTGACCTTGTACCCTTAACGGGTGTGTCTGATACGTGTGAGTCTACGGAGTAGGACCCTCCATGTGTGTGGAAGCTGCCTTCTCTGTTGTCTGTAGCCACAAGACCTCTGTCAAGGGGTCCCAGACCAGAAGAAGCTGCTGTGTTTTGTGGGCCCGTACACTTCCGTACTGACGCGAGCCATTCGGAATATACAGGAGCTGCGCAGCCAATCCATGTGTCAAATTCCTGTGATTTTCGAGCTTTACTGCGAAGGTAATGCAGGTCAGCTGGGGTAACAACCTAGGTCAAATGGAATGCTGTCTGGTGTAGGCAGCCTGCCGCCATTTTCGTCTTTATACTGCTTCACCCACTGTATTAGCAGCCCGGTGGTTGCATGTCGATTTGAAGCCATCCACGAAAACAATTTCACAATGGATGAACTTTATTTCTCAGGTGAAAGAAACGCCTCCAACAACTCCACGCTACCACTTTAAGGATCGCCCAACAAATAAGGTTCTTTCGATGACGTTTTATACTTGGCTAGAACTTCTCGCATCTGTGCTTGCTTCCTTCCAGCTGTTTCGGCAAATTTCAAAAGCCCCTTCTCCATTTGCACAGCTCCCCTACGGAACCAAAGTCTGATCGGTGCTGTCAAGATTAAAGCAGACAAAGCAAATGCATTTCATATGCCGGGAACTCAATGAGAGGTCTCAATCACCTCAATGGTTGTTGGCCAGCCCTTGCATGAGCCTGTTTGTAGAGGTAGAACAGCATCATCTCTAGGTGGAGGCGCAGTTTGCCGTATCTATGATCCCAAGAGCCGATCTTTAAGAAAGCGGATCCTTGACAAACGATTAAGTACTCGCTTTGGACGTTCCAGCACTAGGCCTTCGGGTATGGCATTGCAAGAGGCAACACAGCCAGGCATCAGTGCTCGCATAAGGTTGCCAACAAGCGACGACATACGCATCACGGCTCCAAACGTGGAGCTCGAGTCATTCCCCCTTCACCTGACCAAGCAATGCCTTCTCTTCTACTACCCAGAAACGGAGGCCCTGGCAAGAAGTGTTGCTGAGACAAGCCAGGGAAGGGTGGAGCTAGGGGACATCAAATGGGCGTGAGTATTCTCCACCTTGTATTCCCAAGCTTCTAACAATTGCATGCATAGCTCGCTATCAGCTGAGATCATAGCACTAAAGCCCTCCTTGGGTGCACAGGAAATTCAATGATGGCTTTCCAAATGTGTTTGTCAAAGATGCGACGCGAATCAGGAATAGGCATGTGGCCTTCCTGGCATCCTTCCAGGATGCAGCCACCATCTTTGAGCAGCTGTCAGTGATCTACCAGCTGCCGCGCATGTTTGTGGGCTCTTTCACTCTTGTGCTGCCGTACTTCCCAACAGGCACTGCAGAGAGGGTGCGCTGCTCGCTGTGTGATGCTTCTGTGTTCTGGGAATCTTGATTTTCGTATGAAGCTTCTTCTCTGCTTGCTTTGTAGATCAAAAGGGGTTGCATGGGATTGAAGGGGGAATGACTCTGCCTTTTCTTGCAGGTTGAAGCTGAGGGAGATGTGGCGACAGCAGTGACGCTGGCCCGGATCTTATCCAACATTCCGCTGTCCCGGGGTGGCCCCACAAGTGTCGTCATCTTTGACATACATGCCCTGCAGGTACATTCCTCTTCAATGCATTTTTTCTGGCTCTACTCCTTCATTGTCCCGCCCATCTTCTGCTATTTATTATGATGTTAGGCATGGTCAGCATACATGCACTGTCTGGACGTAATATTGCAGCAGGCCTTAGCAGCACTGGATGGTTGAGAATGACTGTGAATCTGCAGGAACGGTTCTACTTTGGCGACACAGTGCTGCCGCTGTTTGAGAGCGGGATCCCACTGGTCCGACAGCGGATGCAGTCGCTGCCGGATGCAGATAACATCACCATTGCATACCCAGATGAAGGCGCCTGGAAGCGTTTCCACTACCAATTTGGAGACTACCCAGAGGTGCGCCCTGGATAGTTTGACAGAGGTTCATGAAATTATCAGGTCAGCCTTTAAATAGGGCAGGGCACTACCTCGTTAGTGAGTGACTCTTCTGGGTGTCCCTGAGATGCCCAGAAATGTTCAGAGGGTAATGCAATGTCTGTGGACCTGAAATTATGGATTTCGCCGAACTGTCAAGATCTTTTTTGGAGCGCAGCTGCCAGGAATTAGCAGGAACATCATGACTCGTTGATCCGGACTCCTGGGCTCTTTGTGTGACCATAGGAGATGCCTGTACCGTGTGGTGCTCATGCTTGCGGGCTGTCCATCACAAGTGTCGACGTTGCAGACATCATTTAGAATGCAACGCAAGCATGTGATAGTGGGGCCATGGTGGGAGCAGGTGATATGCACCAAGGTGCGGGACGGGGACAAGCGCATAGTGCGGCTGAAGGAGGGTTCCCCCAAGGGGCGTCATGTGGTCATTGTGGACGACCTGGTCCAGTCAGGCGGCACCCTCATCGAGTGCCAACGCCTGCTCAAAACCCAGGTGCCGCTCTTGACATATGCACCTAATGCTGAACCTCCTGGCTGTTAGGAAAAAGTAATTCAATCATAAAGCATGATATCGGTGATCAAGGATCACCCAGACCACCTTATTGAATGGGCTTACTCTCGCTCGACTCCTTCCTCACACATGCTTCAAGTGATTTGGAGTGCAGGGGGTCGCTGTTTAGGGACTGTGCTGCAGCAGTTGCCGATATTATTATATGCTTTTTCTGCCAAAAGGCAACTGCAGACAAGTTGCAGAATTGGGAGGGAAATAATCAGCTCACGTGTTGCTGTGCAGGGAGCGGAGGCTGTGAGCGCGTATGTGACGCACGGAGTGTTCCCCAAGGAGTCGTGGCGGCGCTTCACAAAGGCCAACGGCACAGCCGATGCGTTCAAGTACTTCTGGATCACCGACTCCTGCCCGCGCACTGTGGAGGCCATCCGGGGCCAGGCTCCCTATGAGGTCATCAGCCTTGCTGGCCCCATCACAGCAGCGCTGCAGATCTGATGTGCCCAGATCGCGGCATTGTCACCGCCCCAGATCCAGCGTTTGTAAAATGACAGCGAGGTGTTCAGGCCTCAGCTTGTGGGTCCTGCTATGGACAGCTGGCGGAGGCTCTTAGCGATTGATCAATTTACAGTCTGCTGGCAGAACGAGCGCTACATTGAGCTAATATAACTTGCCAGATCAGGACTCGACGATGCATGTGCACGGAAGCTAGCTCTCTTGGCAGCTGCAAGCGCTTGCAAGGAGCCAAATGGGAACCCCTGTGAAGTTTAGAAATCCTGTCACTGTGATTGTAGACTTTGCAAGCTCTCTGCCAATTGCTCCGCATCTCATAAGTTGTAAAAGACTTTTCTGGAAGAAACTCTTCCGAAGAATCGATCTGTGCAGGTGCATGCATTACAGGTATCCATATTACATGAGTAGGTCATTCGAAAAAATTCCACATTTATGCCACAATATGTTCAAGTCATTCAGCAAATTCACACTTCATCTAAAAAGTGCTGCAGTTCCTATGTCCCTACGTCAGCATGAAGGCACAATGTGCTCGTGAACAGTGATAAATCAACATCTCGAAATGCATGCATTGCTGGACGTTATATCTTCTGACACCTAATGTCTTGCAGCTATCCCTAGCTCTCTAAAGTCCTGCAGGCTCCTTGAAGAATTGATCTCAACTCCAGAGCCCAGATTGGTCCAAATGGAGGGCTTACGTGAGGATGGGCACTCATGAGGACCTCGAACGTCAGCGCACAGTGCTTCTTGTGAAGGAATTGTCAGATCTGGATCTTTTACGGCATGTGCAGGTCCTCGGCTTCTGCAATTTTTTGTGCTCAGTCTCAGGCGTTGATCTCGTCATCGTAGGTGAGGCAGCCGCGGATGAGGCGCGCATCAGCAAGGGCGAGGGCGATGTCAGCGACGGCCATGCGCAGCGTCACGCGGCGTTGCCTCTCCTCGCGCGCATGCCCCAGCCCCAGCAGGCCCATGTCCGCCAGCGTGCTGCATGCCGCGCTCACCTCCGACGGCGCCAGCGCCTTGAACGCCACCTGTTCAGCCAACAATCAAATCTCTTACTGGAGCTGTCTACATGCACACATCATGAGATGCTGCTGCTCTTGACAAGCAATCAACTATCTAAGGAGGTGCTGACCGAGGACTGGTGCGAAGAAGGGTCTTACAAGGGTGAAATTGATTTTGATCGGCAGCACCCAGACAGTGCGTCAACCATGTTGTTCTCAAGTACTATCCTCTGACAGCAAACAAGCCCCATGATAAGTCAGGTTGGTTAGACAAAGGCATGCTGCCAATGCTTTCTGAGATCACAGGCCCTTGGTAGAAATGAAATAGTGTACTGACTGATGGGCATATGATGGCAGGAAGAAGGAGTGTGGGCTCACCTTCTTGCAGAGGTCTTCATACGCGGAGTGCAGCTCGCCCAGGATGCAGTCATGCTTGCGCTGCAGGCTACCAGACCCTGTGCTGGCGTCCGATGCAATGGACAGCCGCCTGGACATGTTGATTCTGCCGGGGGTCCCGACGCCATCCGAGAACCCAAACGACAGCCGCCGCTGCATGCACCGACCACTCTATATCTCAGTCCAGCCCAGGAGCATTTGCATCGATTTACGCAGGCCACTGCATGTTTACCCTGTTTTGTATAGCATGCAGCCGCCGTTCTTGTGCCCTTTCTTCAAGACACCTGAGAAGAGGGGTTCTGACAGCAGCATTCAGTTCCAAACGGCACTCGGCAAGCCTTGCAAGACAGGGGCACCTGAGAGGGGTGCAGACTCGCTGCCCTTTGCGATTCTATTTGGAGAACTTGCAAGCTCAGATGTGAGCAAGGCATCACCTTGTTGGAGGCAGACATGGGTGTGGAGCAGCCGAGGCCGCTGAGGCGGCGGGAGGGTGTTCCCTTCAGCGGCGTCTGCACACTGTTAGCCGAGGCGTCACCGATCAGGTTGGCAGCTGCGCAGAGCAGCAGCTGCTGCTGAGGGGGCAGCCCCTTCACCGCCAGCACCGCCGCTGAGCCCCCACCTGAACGCCATAGAAATTTATTAGTTCTTCTGTCATACTTTCCTCTTAAATATCGCTGCCAGAGCAACTTACTGTGGAGGCATTACTGGGAATATGCAGACTCGGGCACAGTGTGACACAGCAGTGGGAGGGGGCAAGGCTCACCCTGCAGCTGCGAGATGGACTTGAACATGGGGTTGATGCCGACTCTTACAAGCGGCTTTTGTTCCAAGGGCGCCTCGGTCGACTCTGTCATATCATCACCTGCATGCATGCGATGTTCCCCAACTTATCACACTTTTGCACCCATACAAATCACCCTAACGGGGCAAAGCACTGCCAGATTGATACAGAGGGGTTGCACACAGGATGGCTGAGCGCACCAGGCTCAGCTGCGGCAGCTGTCTCGGTTGCTTCTTGGACCACAATGTCAATTGCAGCCGCGCATGCGTCCAGCACCTGCCGCATGTCTCCAGACCTAGACGCCGTCTGCATGCACCAGCACATGATTCGGCCTCACCCTAATCGCAAGGTAATATATCATAAACTTCCGGATGCAGGACATTTGGCAGCCTTTCCAGGTTGAATGCAGATGCACCTTGCCCCTCTTGGCCCCAATATGGAACATCGCGGAATTGCAACAACAAAATGTATATTGCACACTGTCTTGAACTCATTTCTGTCTGGTGAATGGCGTGTTAATGTGTGAGGGCACAGGTGAGATGGTCAGATTGTGAGAGGGGAGCAGGATGAGTCACCTTCTTGGCGACGAGGCGGATGGCCTGGGGATGAAAAACAGGGCCTGGAAGGGAGGCGAGGCGCTGGTGCAGAAGGGCCTCCAGCTGCGCGGCGGAGTAGGAGGGGAAGGTGATCAGCTGCGGCCGGCGCGCTAGCGACTGCAGCCGAGGCAGCACGCGCGCCGTCAGGTCGATCGAGTTTGCGATTCCCACCAGCACCAGCCGGCAGCCCTTCAGCTGCACACACACATCCCCCACAGCTTCTGTTAGGCCACAACTACTGATTCTTGTGTCCCATGCAGTGCTCAAACAAAGGGTGCTGGCAGGCCACAATGCCTTTATTAATTGAATTGGTACTGTGACAAATGTGCAGGACGGCCGGTCAGGTTGGCTGACAGTGCATAAGGGGCCCTGACAGACTTGGATGCTCATATGCAAGTCACATGAACATCAAAGCCAACTTCTGTGCAGGCGTACCTGTGAGAAGAAAACACATGGAATTGTTGTATCGGATCTGGGCTAGCATTTCTGCCACTGTGCGCAGATGCATATTGTTGAGAGAGGGAAACTGCAACAAAGGAGACGCACAGTGGCCAGGGTGAAGAGCTCGTAGAGGACGCTCTGGTCCTGCGAGATGAGCTGGTCCATCTCATCCAGCACGGCCACAATCATCCGCTTTGAGCGCTTGCCACCCACGATGCTCGACCGGCGGCCGCCCATGCTCTGCCGCCGATCCGCGTCCGCCAGAGCGTCCTGCTGCGTCGCGCCCAGAGCTGCTCTCAAGTCCCTCATCACTGAGTCCCCACCGGCGCTGCTGCCTGCCCCTGCAAAGAGAAGCAAAATGCCCCTGTCAGTCCCAGCAATGCAACTGCCATTAGCACCTCACTGCTCTTAGCATTCAAACAAGCAAACTGAGTCATTTCCGAGAAGGCAGTAGCAGAGAGTCACATCTCAGATCTCTCCTTGCAACACTATGGGGGCAGGCTGTACTGCACAGGAGTCGCTTAGTACAAGCAATTTCCTGGCAGCATTGGGACAATACTGTGCTTTGTTTGGGGTGCTGACGCCGCGGTACCTGGCTGGATGAACGGGTCTGCGCCGTCTGACTGGGGCTTGAGGGGAAGCTGCGCGGCCGCCTGCACGCCGTCCAGAAGCCGTGCAAAGACGGCCTGCGGCGCCGCCAGCGTCATGCAGTTGATGGACAGCGGCACGGGCGCCCCCTCGTTCGCCCCGGCCATGTCCTGGCAGCAGGCCCTCACCACCGCGTGCACAGTCAGCGTCTTCCCTGCAAGAGCCTATTTCCGTTAGTCAGTGCTGCCGAGGACCACTGAAATGATGTGACCTCATCGACTGAAACATCCTTGGCTAAGTATGGACCACGCGTGGCTCCTGACTTCCTCACTTGAAATGATGTACTGATTGGGACAGGAGCTGGGGTCAATGACTGCAGAAGTGATGGTGGTGCAATACTGTGATCAGCGTTTGTTATCTAAGGCCTTGACTGCAGAGAGGGTGTGTTATAGGATGGATGGCGGCACCTGTGCCGGGCAGGCCGCTGACATAGAGGGAACCGCCCTCGCCAGCCAGCAGGCACGCCCTCAGGTGGTCGCTGAGGCCCTGCACCTGCTCCTCCCGGCTGAGCGGCCTGCCCCCCGGAGGGGCGTATGACGTGTGCAGCACGCTCTTCACCCTGTTCACCTGAGGCAATTGCGATGTAGGATGTCAGTCAAGCCGTAACAGGTGGAAGCCACACATGTCCCTTGACATTAACATACATGCATGTGCAATGTCATCGAGTAATGGGAGCAGGGGACTCTGCTCTCCTGATCTCAGCAAGTAATCGATGTTGCTAGACAGCGCGCCAGATGTGCAAGATGGTCACCTTCTGTGGATCTCTGGGATCAAACCACCTCTCATCCGAAGCTGAGGTCCCTGCCTCAGAGCCAATGCGCTGCAGTCCAACTCCTGCATTGGTTCAGAAATTGGCAAGTTGGAGAGTGTTGAGGCAGCATGGGAGAATGAACAATCCATCCAAGTCATAGAAGGATCTATTACAAGAGCATGCATAGGAAAGTAGCGGACCTGAGTCTCTTCTTCGCCTGTCTGCAGTGGCTGGTGTCTTGGGCTCTGCTGCTTGTGACTTGTTTTGAATCGGAGAGTGTGTCTGTGCTGCGCTGCATCCCTGCTCTGCTGTCCCTTGCAAGCTGATCTTGCACTTCAGCTGAGGCAGTGGCGCAGGATCTAAGCATTGTGAGTCCAGAGCGCTGCACTCGTCTGCAAAGGTGACTGACTGGCCCTTCTGTTTCTTTGGCCTTGGAGGCAGGTCACAGGCTGCTTTCCTCTTGACACCTGATGATGATTTCAGCTGTTGGATCTGTCGCTGAAAAGCGTCTTGCTGCTTGCCAGGCTGTGTCTTCCCAGGAGTGACCTTCCCCAATCGAGAACACTTGGCTGCATGTCCCTGTGTCAGGGTACCCCCAGCTGCGAGCCCCTTATTCTGGTTTCGCGTGGTGGGCATGTGAAACGATTATTCCCTGCAATGACCAGACATATGGACTCTTCAACAAGGGCACTCTGACTCCGAGAGTGTGCTTAAACATGATTCCAAACAGTAAGATGGGGAAGGTGGCTGGAGGCAGGGTCACTCCACCTTGCAGGATTTAGGCTTTGGGATCCTCAGATGTTTGGGATGTATTCTTGCTAAAAAGCACGCCCTTATTCGTGGATTTCAGGATGTAAAATACTCACATCCACTTATTCTTTTGGTTTTATTCAAACGGTCGAGTGGCCAAACTAAGTGTGCCTTGTGGTTCTGCGATGAAGGGTCTCGTGAGGTTGCAATCTATGGGGCACTTTCAATTGTTGCGTCTCTGAGTGGACGTTGCCGACAAAGTGTTGTGGGACATCGATCTGTTCCCAACGGCCTTTGAAAAGTGGCGCAAACTCCTGTTTTGGCTTCTATTGCGTGGCACTTGCAAGTCAGTCTCGGAAATTTCTCCGTGACGTGTCTGATGCCATTTCCTCCCAAACGTTTCATCTCCAGGACACATTGGAAATCAAATTGCACCAAATTAAACAAAGCTTACATTTTAAGTGAAGACGCATGAGCGCCGGCCGACTGCTGCCCTCCCAATACAGATCCTTTCTGAGGCTCCTGAATACTTTCAATAGGGAGCAGATCCCGCTTTTGAGGGTGTCCAACATCGCTGTTGCTACTGAGTATTTAGATCCACGTACATCAGTACGAGCAACGTTCAGATCGCAGCAATCCCTCAGCCCATCAAGTGGAAGCGGATTGCTTGCAAGGCTCGAGGATCAACTTAAGATCCTGCAGCATGCTGAGGATCACACGAGGGAGGCAAGAATCTTCAGACTATGCATATGTGTACTGTATCGTAAATTTCAGCTGGGGACTTTTGGGGCTTGGCTAACAGGCAAAACCTTGTCACTACTGCGTATGCAGGCGTTCCGAACGTGGCAGAGCCTGATCAATAGATATGGACAGGTGCAACTGTCGCCACTGACAGTGTGCAGTGCCATAGAAGATGCAGCACTTGCTCTGCCCGCTGTAGCATCCGGGGAACCGGCCTGGTCCATTCTAGACACCTTGGAAGAGGCGACAGGTTTAAACCTCTCCATCAGAGACATCTGCAGGAAGCATGTACCAATGATGCCATGCCTGATACATCCTGCACTGCATCTGACACCTGCCTGCTTTGGCCAGATGAGGAGAATGGCTCTGAAGCCACATGCAGCCGACTAGATGAGCTGACACATAGCGTTCGCGAGCAGCTTCCTGCAGAACTGTTCAAATCAGCCCAAGATCTTGGTCTCCCTGCACATGATGCAAGGCAGTGTCTTGAGCTGCAGTACCTGCACAAGGTAATTGAAATGAGCTGGACCCACAGGAAACCAGGGGCCGTTCCACCATCAAAACTATGCGCATCTTTTTTGGCTAGATTCGGATGATCTTGTACCAACTGTGACTTTTGTGTATTTCACACGCTGGCGCACTCCTGTCTGCAGGTGCTCGTGAAAGAACTAAAGTACATTGAGAAGCCTTTTGAGTGGGCATATGAGGGACTAGCCCCTCTCCTATTGAGGGATGTGCTGGAAACAAAGAAGGGCTTCAGCTTTTCACTGGCCATACTCTTCAGCTGCATTGCAAGACGGCTGGGCATCTGCCTCACTCCGGTGCCCGTCTCTCAAATAGGTAAATTTCTGCACCTCGGCATTTATGCTAACCTCTACAGTGTTATGGGCTTTGCATGTATACCTGGCTCTGCCACCGTTGTTGTCAACATGGTGAGTGAAATATTGGATGCAGATACTGGAATGGGGCAGTCAATTGCGGGACCAGACTTGAGCAGATGGCTATTGCGCCATGACGGTGCGTGCTCACTTTGGTTTAGCGCACTTGTTGGTGTGTTCCAAACCTGCACTTCCACTAGGAATGCCGGCCTAAACGCCGCCTGCATGCAGGTATGGTGAGTAATGCACAGACCGTGGGTGGATTGCAGCCGTTTGGGACAAAGCAGAGAATGCCTCGCTTGGGTTCATGGTATTGGGACCCTGTGAAGGGTGACATCCGCAGTACTGGGGAAGTTCGGCAGCACTTCCCAAAAGTGGTATGCGCCCTGGGGAGCATCTTATACTTGTCTTGGCTTACATCACGCTCTTTTCCTGTTCAATGGAATAACGTCAACCTGGTCTGAAGAGTGCTTTATTTGCAGGGAAACATTGCTGGCAAAGGAGCAGTGCTTACAATCTGGACTGAGATGCTGCGACTGGCTGTGGTGGCGCACCAGCGGAGAGGGGACAGCGATGCAGTGGCGCACTGTCTGCACCAGTTGCTTGCCCTGGACCTGACAGATCCTGGCTGGGACGCAATGTTGAAATCTTGACATTCTGCGGAATTCTTCCCGCATGCACCTGTGCAATTCGGTAATGTGATGCATTGCAATGCTTGATGAGCCGGATGGACCTCTTGAGGGCAGACTTCTTACTTGCCAGTTTGGTGCACACGACTTGAAAAGTTACTGGTTACTTGGAATACGTGATTGGTGATCAGCTGGGCCACTTGAAGGTTGATTCCACTGAGATATCTTAAGAGAGCTGCATATCTCACAGATTTTTAGGATCTCTATCTGCAAAAATTTGTGTATCGAGAAATTTCAAGGCATGCATATAACAGGGCAGTAGGCTTTTCTGTTGAGGAGAATCTAGGTAATCTTAGATTAAGCATGCATCGCTTAATATTACAAGACAGTGGTATTGCACAGGACTGCTCAACGCGAATTTGAAGCATTGCTTATTGGATTCAGTTTGATCAAAGGGCACTCTGCCAAGTGGTTCGAAGGTTTTAGGCGATACGTGCATTAAACACAAAACTCAAGTTGTTGCTTTGCACCTCATACATGGCTGCCTCATATGTGGGGGCAGGTTGCCCAACTGATACTTGTGGACCTGCAGTCAAGACATTCCTTGCCATTATGACCCCCCATGGCTCAGTCATAATACAGTAAAGGGTGTCATGCCCTCAGTCAAACCATACCTGTACATACCCTCATTGTCCATAATAGGACTCTACAAGCATTGCTTTTATGGTAGTCAACCTTGAGATGTGCACAACATCCAACACAAGAGCCATGCTGAAGCCTTGGCAATTCCCAGATTATACTGTACAAAGTGTGCAAAAGCTGCAAGTGAAGAGCGACTTGGTACAGTTCTTCACCTGGCATGCGTTGCACTGCTGCCTTCCGTCGGCTCTTGAAGCTTTATATTCTGTCAGTTAGAAGTCAAAAATGTACAAGTTCTATCACAGATGCTTCGATCTGGAAAGTGCATTGCAATATTAGACAGCTTGCTTGTCACACGTAGCAACTATGTTGAATATACAGGGCTCTGCATGCATTTCTTGAATTGCCAGCCTTTCAGCTGTCCTTCTAAGTGGGCCACACTATTGCAATTGATTTCCCCAAAAGCCTGGCTCGCGCCCAGCGCTGCTGTAGAGCAGTTGCTACCACGTTTCCATGCAGCTGCCAACTTGTGGGGTCAGGCCTGGAACAGCGTGAGCCCTGCCAGGTGCCCGTTCTTCAGGGCCTCAAAGGCAACGCCGCGGTAGCCATATACCAGGGTCGGACCGAAGGGGTTTGACGCAAAGCCCCTGGAGTGAATCGTGGCCCTGCCGCCGTCCCCGAGCACCTGCTGCACCTCGTCCCAGGTGCTGTCCGCAGTGATGGTCGGCCCTCTGCTGGCACCTGCCTGTGGCTCTGGCATCTGCTGCTCACTGCGCTTGCTGGAGGGTGTTACCAGTGCCCCGCCGCTACCGGCACTGTCTCGGCGCCCGGTGAATAGCTGCGGGTAAGCTACGAGCTGAGGAGATTCCCTTGGGCCGGCCTTGGCGCCATCGGCACTTGCCCTGCAGTGTGGGGGCGCGTGAGATGCGGTGCTCTGGTCCGATGAGGGCCCCAGGCCGACCCAGCACTGGTCGCCGGTAGAAGGTGCGGTTGGCGTCGCATCGGCCGCCGCGCCGTCTGCGGCCGGGCCGGCCCCGTCCGGGGAGATGAGCGAGGGGTCCCACTCGCAGTCAAAGTCCCAGCCGTCGTGCGAGTCCCCTGCCGCCTCAACCGGCACAGTTGCCCTGGCCTGCAACACACCCATGCACCTGTCAAGAGGAGATACTGGACGCAACAGATCGTTTGTGTGTCACTTGCACCTTGGTTGCATGTCTCTTTGGCAGCTCACCGTGGCAGTGACGGTAGGTATTCTACTGACCCCCCCTTTGTTTTCACGTGTTCTAGGCAGATTATCACTGGGAGAAACCATGACAGACCCCTCCTTTTGGCGTTTCAAAAGGCCCTTCACTCAGGAGGACAGCAGGTGGAGGATTAAAAATAAATACAACGCTCAATGGGTTAGCAGAGTGCTACCTGCAACCCAGAAGTCAATGCGGTGTCCTCTGACAGCAAGTCCGGCACAGGAGTTGCTGGAATTGTCGGCGTTCCCTTCTGGCAAATTGGCAAGCTGGCTGTCTCAGGCCCAGCGTCGTTGGCAGGCACAGGGCTGTCGGAGGGCTGCTGTGGCTGCTGCGGCGGTGACAGCGATCCGCTGCCAAAAAGGTCGGTGCCTAATGTGGACAGTTGCGTCCAGAAGGACCCATCCTGCTGGTCCTTCTGCTGGCCCGCCTGCCCTGCTCTATCGCTGCCTCGCTCCTGCATGCGCGCCACACCTTCAGTCAATCCTCTTTCACAATTGAACAGGAGTGTGTCTTCAATTGCTATGGGCATCTGTCACACCTGGGCAGCGGTCTCTGGCTCCAGCAGAGGGTGTATGCCAAAGAGGGAGGAGCTGCCAGCACTGTAGGAGCCTGAAGGCTCGCGGCTGCTGATGGTCAGGTCAGTGTTGCTGCTGCTGCCCCACCCATTTATGCCCGCATGCCCATTCCCTGTGCCCACGCAAGTTTTCACCCACGATGTCCAGCAATTCAAGCAGAATATGAGGAATAGTAATGCTGCAGACAAGAAAGATAATCACACAATCCAGTTGATAACACGTGAAGCTGCATGCAATGGCATCAGAATAATAGGAATATTTAGTGGCACACTGCTATGTGGGTGGGAGGATGCGTTGGCACTCACCCAGAGGCTCTAGAAGCGGTGCCGAGGTGTCTGGGAAGACGAGCGTGAAATTGCATTTGGCGTACACGTTGAAGTCAGGGTGACCAGGCACGTTTGTGTGCAGCACAAATTTCCTGACTGTGTGCGTCTTCCCACTGAAGAGAATGTCAAGGCCCCTGCAACCAATAACACAGCGTCTCCATGCTATGTCTGCAGAGCTTTAATCAGAAGTGCTCTGCTTGCTTGATGCCCGTGAAAGGATGATTAGCTTTGCCACGCACTCAACACTCCAATTGATAGTTCAAAATATCAATGATGTTCTCACCTGCTGTGGTAACTGTAGAAATAATCAGCCCCCGTCACAGGAGCCTGCTTCATGTGAATTAGCATTGTGTCCATTCTTTTCGCCGAGGTGCCCGAGGGAGGGCCCAGCTCTGACCAAATATCCTGCCCACAACAGACATTTAGTCAAGATCTGATTCCTGGTCTGAATTTCTGGTGCCCTCATACTGCGTAGTTTAGGCAACGAGTTTGGTTTGGTTTCAGGCAATGACAAGCCGCGCACCTGTGGCGAATCGCCAAAGCGTACTGTCTGGCCCCCACGTCTGAAATGCAGTCCTTGCTTCAAGCGCGCCTCCACAACCTCGAAGTAGAGGCTGTCTGCTGGCAGCGGGGGCGGCGCAGCCATTGTTATTAGTTGTGCCGTTGCTGCAACAACAGCACACGCCCTTTTCAAACAACCTGCTGCAATCCGTACAACAGCGCTGGCCATGGACTCAAGAGCATACCATGATGCAATGTGTACAGTGCCTTGCGGCTTAGGAGGGTGCAAGCAAAGCGACAGTACCTTCGGCTGCTGCATGCACGCAGATTCGCGCAGCGAGGGGCGTGCTGCCATCGGGAAATTCCAGTGGGAGCTCGATGTGGCTCTCGCTGCAGCGCTCAGCATGCTGCTCTGGGATGGGGAACAGGAAGACAACCCCAGGGTAGTGGAGCGAGTACATCCTGTTGTGCTCGTCATATTCCCCGGGATATGTGGGCCCAAATATGTCGTAGACCCGGACAAATGTGGACGGGTGAGAGGCACCCCCCGTGAGAGCCTTGCCATATTTGACCTGCATGCATTCAAGGCTTTGCTTGGCAATTCCCAATTCCTCACCCATCTCCATCCCACCCAGCTTTTCTCTGCTGTCTCTTGTGTTGCTGCACAAAGAAGGATCGCTCCACAAGAGGTGAGCTTGCCTGGAGTCTTGAGACGTCATAGACTTCCACCAGCCTTAGCCGCTGGCTCCGAGGCTCAAAGCGCAGGTGCATCCCATGCTCAGGAAAGTTGATCACGATGTCCTGATCGAACAATGCCTGGAAAGAGCACGTCAACTTGTGTTCGGAGTGGAAAGGTTTTGGGGCTTCTGGTCAAAAGCAAAATTAAGGGGTGACACGACAGCTTCCAACGACTGCTCACCTGAGTTGCGTACTTGACTTCCACGCAAGAGAAGTCACTTCTCTTCTTCCTGATCAGATTTACCGCTTCGTAAAGGGGCATGCCTGGATAGCGCAAAGACTTGACTTCAGTACGATACTGAGAGGAGAAATCTGTGAACAACACTTCTTGATGAGCACTGGTCATATACTGTCTTCCTTAGAAACCCCTTTTCTGCATGCAGAGCTCGGTGATGTGCCACAACGAGGTATGCATGAGGGATATTCCTGGCCATGACGCGCACCAAGGGTGAAACTTCCCAAGCCCTGGCCAGGGAAGAGCTCAAGAGTGAGCAACATATTTCCTGGAGTCACATCTCAACTGCAGGCAGGGCCAGGTTGGTTTGACCGAGCTTGTGAAAATTGAGATCGTATCAATCTGTCCGAATGTGTATTTCGCCTTGATTCGCCTGGCGCAGCATGCTTTGCCTGTCTTGATCTGGCGAAACCTCGAAGTCTCGGAGACTACGCTCCGACACACTTGATCCACAGTAATATATGAGATCGGAACACATTAAGTTTTGATATGCCTAGATGTGCAGCTGGTGTTAAATTCAGTCTGTAAGAGTACGTTGTTGGACTCTACTTGATCTCACATTTCTACAGAAACTGGGATAGTTGCTAGCGACTTGCTACTATTCTCTGATCGTACCAATGTCGGACTTATGAAAGCTCTTTTGTCAAATAGGGGTGCACTGTCGAACATTCTGAAGAAGGCGTCCTGGCTTGGTGGGCCACAAGATCAAGGTGTTCTACGTGCTCTCAATCAAAGACCACGAACACAACCACCATTTAGCACAAAAGGCCTGACCTTCGCAAGCTCCTCTGTCAAGCGGGCATTCACGTACAAATGCACCGAGTGTGGCGAGCAGTCCCCACAGTGGAAGGGGAGGTGTCCCTCATGCTCGGGTTGGAACACGTGAGTCTCACTCCCTGATGTCGACTCCCTTGATAGTGATTACTGTTCATTTAGGAATTTCACTGCATCGGGTCCAGTGCATCTCACGTATTTTCCCGGGCTGAGATTCATCAGGTGACCTTGCAGGCTTGAGAAGGCGGAGGTCTTCAAGGAGACAGCAAAGAGCAGTGGCGGCGGAGGGGGTGGAGGTGCGGTTGCAGCTGCAGCCGCCGCCGCTGCTGTGCGCCCTCTAGGAGAGCGGATCAGCAACGCAGCGCCCACCATCAGCAGACCCCGAACTGGCTGGGTGTCCAGCGTCAGCCAAAGTGCGAACCTCATCTTCCATGCCAGCCCTTATAATTCTTGAGAATGTCCTGTGTCTTACTTGTATTGTCCGTTCCATCGGCCCCATCTGCCTTTTTATGGGTTGTGAGAGCCATTGAAAACCTTTTTGGCCTTGCTCTGATGCGCAAGGTTATCCTAATTTGAGCAGGCGGAATAGATTGGCATTTGAGAGACCTATAGGACTGGCAAGTAGGATTGACACGGCACATTGCTGATCAAAGAAAGTGCTGTGAAGGGCCGCAGAGACTGAGCGAGGTGGGCAGGAATGGGTATGGAAGCCAGTGGAGGATACCTCTCCGGGGAGCAAATGGAGCAGAGCTGGCACGGGTTCTCGGGGGCGGCGTCGTGCCTGGCAGCCTCACTCTCGTGGGAGGAGACCCAGGTGTCGGGTGAGCAACCTCGCTGTGTTTCTCGCTTCAACTCGGAGTGACCGTTACTCTGAGTTGAAGCGAGAAATTGGTAAAATACTTCGTTGGATTCTCTAGATTTCTGGGCATGGTGCATAAAAATGCTACACCCATTTTTTGACATGTCCATCGGGACAATCTTTTCAAAATCAAGATGTCTTGCTTGGATGATCTTCTGGACAATGGCGTCTCAGTAGCTATTCTCATTTACGTTTGAAATGGCTCGAACAGGAAGAGCACCCTGCTGCTTCAAGTGGCGGCAATGCTGGGGCCGGAGCCGGCAATTGGCGGCTCAGATGAGGAGGACGCAGATGAGGAGGGCCCTCCACCGGCAGGCGAGGCGGTGCTGTACGTCTCTGCAGAGGAGAGCGTGGAACAGGTGCATAATTTGCTAATTTGCACACTGGATGACGCTAGCCTTGATGAGCTGCCTTGTCCTCATACAGGCATCCAGATGGCAATGTGAAAAAGGCATCGAGGGCCAATGTTCACTGTCTCACCACCCCCTGCTGACAATCTGCCAGGGACTCTGATCAGCTTTCAGCCACTTCTTTACTTTTAAGATCAGTTTATTTAGAGTCTTTTGCCATGTGATTAGCAGGAGGCGGTAAGAGCGCCCTCTCCTGAGAATATAATGCGAGGTTGTGCATGCTTGCAGGTGGGCAGCAGGGCGGAGCGTATGGGGCTGCGGGGGGCGAAGCACCTGTTTCTCTACAGCGCAACACGACTGGTGGAAGTTCTGCAGGAGATCGTGGCCATGCAGCCGCGCGCGGTCATCATCGACTCCATACAGACCGTGTACCTCGATGATGTCACCGGCTCTGCTGGCAGCGTCAGCCAGGTGCCATTGCATTCCTCTCTGTGCCTCAACCAGAAGTACCTTTGCATCCTATAAACAGTCCTTCCGCTATCCGTAGTTGGCATGTTGTAGGAGGATAAGGTGCTTATGCTGCAGGTCTCTGCCCCAGCTCTAACCATGTATTGAGGTGCAAAGCAGGGGTGAGCGGCAGCATTGTGATTTGCGTATTGCAGGTGAGGGAGTGTGCAACAGCGCTGCTGCATGTGGCGAAGCGGCAGGGCGTGCCGGTCTTCCTGGTCGGCCACGTCACCAAGGTGAGCTCCCTTCATCTGATCTCCATGTCCTGTTGTTAATACCATGCATCGCAAATGCATGCAGGAGAACACATGCAGAAAGAGTCTTCGATGCAGGCTTGAAGAGGCTTCGCGAGGCCATGATATTTTTACCTAAAGGGCTGTTACTAGGTGTGGACGTGTCTTGTGAAGACAGGCGTGCTACGGGGGTGCAGGCTGGCGACATAGCGGGCCCGCGCGTGCTGGAGCACATAGTGGACACGGTGGTGTACATGGAGGGCGAGCGCCACCAAGCCTTCCGCCTCGTCAGGGGCATCAAGAACCGCTACGGGCCCACTGACGAGGTCCGTCCACATTGGTCCTATCGTCGTCTTGCTTAATAAGAGCTTTTCTTTATTATACTGCCAAGACTGACGCTTTTGCTGTGGGGAAGTACTTGTAGCGCCAGAAGGCATTCCTTGCATGCTATAGAAGCCTTGAGCCTTCTGGCTGCCAAGGGCTGCCTGTCGCCGTCGGTGTGACTGTCCTCAGCTGTTTTGCTCCAATTGTGCAGCTTGAAAGGCACCCAGGCGGGTTTTCAGCTTTGCAAATTTGTGTAATTTGATTTGTCTGTTGAAACATGCAAGCCACTGCAGGAACGTAAGAGCAATGTTGCTTAGGAATCCGTGCACCTTAATTTTCAAGACCGCATCTTGGCTCTGACGCTGACGCATGCGCGCAGGTGGGTGTGTTTCAGATGGAGGAGAGCGGGCTGCAGGCAGTGGCCAATCCCAGCGCACTTTTTCTGAGTGATCGCCAGATGGCGCGCAATGCCAGCTCAGCGGTGACTGTGGCCATGGAGGGAACGCGGCCGCTGCTCATGGAGGTCCAGGCGCTCACCTCACCCGTGCACCAGGTTAGCTTCCGCTTAGTAATACTGAGTCATTACTAATAAGGTTCGTTGGCACAAGGATAGCATTGGCGTATTAGCCTTGTGTATCAGCCAGATTGGACTCTGCAATTCTCAACAAAAAGCTTGCCAGAAAAGGCGTTGCAGGCAGAGTGCAGGATCCCTGAAGTGTCTCCAGTGGGTCTCTATGTCACCTCTTTATTCTCTTGGTCAGAGACCTCTGCTGAAAGGCTTTGCTGCAGCCCAGAGGATCTGCTTGCACCTTGTTTGCGAGGAAATCTAATTATTACTCACAATTTCCTGCATGCACAGGGGCAGGGGCCGCCTCTGCGCATGCCAAACGGCATCCACCGCAACCGGCTGAGCCTCATCATGGCAGTGCTGACTAAGCATGTGCGGCTGCGGCTGCACTCCGTGGACTGCCACACCAACGTTGTGGGGGGCCTCACCCTCACAGAGCCTGCCACCGACCTAGCTGTCGCTCTCGCCGTCGCATCCTCCTACTTTGAGCGCCCCATCGCGCAGAACATTGCTGTCATCGGCGAGATTGGTGCGTGCATGCTGATATACTACCTATTTGTTGCATGTATCAGGTGCCACACACTTGAGCGGTTGGGTGGTGAACGCTATGTATGTGTCTCAGTGCTGCTTCATTGCTTGGACTGTCTGCTGCACGGCCAGTGATTATTGCCTGTCACTTGCTGCTACGCACAGCTTACAGCCTTCCAATGATCCCTACTTCTCTGGGGTGATCTTGGAATGCTTTGCGGTAATTGTACAGTGCAGATAAATCGGAGCTGCATGGATCAATGTAGTATGTTTCTAAAGGGGAGTGGCCCTGTGCAGGGCTGGGAGGCGAGCTGCGGCCGGCGAATCACATAGAGCGGCGAGTGGTGGAGGCGGCCAAATTGGGCTTCACCACTGTCATAGTCCCTGCGACTCGCGCACCAACTGCCACTGGGAGGCTGGCTGGGGTGAATATAATTCCATGCAGGACCATCAAGGATGCCCTGGAGGCTGCCTTGGGGCCCTCTGTGACCCAGAACCGGGCACCCCATTTTGAGCAACAGGAAGAGGAGGAGAATGGCTTCCTGGGAAAATTGTAAGAGTGTCTTGTCTGTGAGCAGAGGCTGGCTGTATGTGAAAAAAAGGATATGAGGCCATGAGACGATGACGAAATGAATAGATTTCTCCAGAAAGAAAGGGTGGGCCTGAAAGGAACGCCTCTAAACACGTCCTGCGAACTATGAGTCTTGGACTCGAAGTTTCGTCTCATTTGAGCTTGGTCTGAATGATCAAATAGAAATTGCACTGAGATAAATGCATGCTAATTATCATTATAGACAAAATGGCGTTGGTGCGAAGTAGCAGATCGCTTGGACGTGGCCCAGATCAAACCAGTTGTTTGCACCACTTTCCTTCTATCGAACGAAGTTGGGTTCATCAGACATGCTGTATCGCGAGTATTTCATCGCAAAATTCAGCACGGGAATACAGACTGTGTCGAGCCCGGCAAGACAACAATCGACCATGTAGACAGCAGCACATCTACACCTATAAACCTGCGAGAAGGCGCAGAGGATCTGGCAGGTCATCATTCACAGCTGTAACATCATCACAATTCGACACTACATCGGGATCTGATGCACAGGTACGTCTCATCGCAGCTTTGAGACAAGGTTCTATCTCAGGACTGTACCTGCTTGCTTGTTTCACATGCTGGTTCAGGAAATGTATGTTCACAGGGGGAGAACAGGGAGAACATTTTGCCAGAGCAGCAACTAGACACCAATGTGTGGGCCTACAAGCCCTTTTGGTAAGTCCCAGTGTAAGCAGACTTCCTTACATCCTCTGGGTGTGCTGCAAGCTCAACATGGCCATGAGAAAGGGGTCTGACTATTTCATTGGTATCAGGTGCCAGCCTTGGACAATTTTGGGCACTGGAGCGGCATTAACTGCTTTCGCAAACCTGGTGTCCCATGGATCTGTGCTCTGGACGCTTGTCGTGGGCATCCCAATCAGCGCATGGTGGTTTCTGTTCCTAGTTGTGTACCCAGCCCAGTATAGAGAATATGTAAAGGAGCAGCGAAGCTTCCAACAGCTTGATGAAGACTAGTTGGCGAGGAATTGGCCACACATCTTGATCACCTGCTTCATATGATCATCATGATGTATCAAGGCATAGCGCTATTTGCTAGCAAGATTTGTACTTTAAACTCACCTGAGGGGAATGTGCCTTACTCAGCTGCAAACTGTTGCCTGAATACTTTAATAGTCAGTTGTTTAGCAGAACTATTTAAATGTCCTGCATGGATGTGGCTGCTGACTTGGCAAAGCCATCATGGCATGATGCTGCCGTACTCCCCAGAGACATGAGCCAGAAATGGGTTGCTGAGCTAAAGCAAGCAGACATATATGTCACATGCGAGATTGCTTGTAGGGGCAGATACAACCATCAGCGATGGTAAATTTGGAATGTTGCATATGCCTTCAATCTTGTCACAAGATTCTTGTGCAATCCCAATAGCCGTCAGATTGGATGATGAGGTAAGTGGAGACTTTCAGCAGATGCACAATGATGTCATGCCATATGGTGAGTCACCTTTGATGTCTTAAGATCGAGCTTCATGGTTAGGTCAATTGCTTAAGATTGCCAATTCTGCCCTTCATTCTTCAGTGTGCCTGTGAAGGAACCCTGATTGAGGCAAAGGATTTGCAATGTTGGAACACTTGCAGACCAGACCAGTAGGGCAGCTGCATCTGCACAAAACAGATGTCCAGATTATAGTCCTGCCCCTGCCTATATGACGCTTCGCAAGCTCTTAGATTGCTGGATTGAACCTATCATGATCAGGCACAAAACTGCCATGGCTTTCAAAGAAGTTCTACTAGACCCCAGACATGCTGAGCCAGAGTGCTGTATGTAGACTACGCGTCTGTGCTATGAAGTACTACACTGAAGAATTCATTCAGATCCTGCAAATTGCTAAAGATCTCTTGGCTACCTTGTCGCTCTACTAGCAAGGCCATATGGCATGCATTCATGCCAACTGACACTGCTTGCGTGCCAAACAGACTTGGCAGCTAGTAAGGTGCCTTGAGTCCTTGCTGCAATGGCCTGGTTCCCCTTACTATACAGGGCAGTATATGCATGTTTGCATCCATCTATGCGCGATTTTAGACGCTACAGTGTTGCACCAGCGCCTTCAAGGCACAAAATGTACAACTCAGGGATCATGTTTGTGTAGCCGCTGTGCAAAGGGCTGCCACCAGCATCCTACTTTGCTGTTCCTGCCCCCGCATGGGTCCTCATTCTTCCTTCAGATTTCTTTCACACTAGTGGTACTTGAGAATGCCGGAGCCGCTGTCGTCCTGCTCTACTGGTCAATTTGACAGCGGCCAGTTGCCAGCCATTATTCATTGATGTCCACTCTGATCCGATTCTGAATTCTTACAAGAGCCAGCATCTGCCGCAACCAGACATCCTCAATGAAATTTAGCGGTAAGCAAGACACGATGAACGCCTGCCACTGTACTCCAATTGCTGGAAATCTTGAAGCTAGACCGTCACCAAACTCCTCACAGCATCATAGAAATATGCCAGAGGCTGCAGCTTCAAGGTGCCTTGAGCCTGCTAGGAAACCCTCAAGACATCCCTCGCCATCGTTCCTCAAGATCACAGCACCCTTTGGCCCTGAGCTAATTTCCTGTCACTGATCTACCGCATTGCAGTGGGACTACCTAGCTGATGGTGAGACCCTGATGACTGGACCCCCGGTCAGCTGTATGCACAGCAATGCTCGGCAATGAAGGACCCCAAGGGTGGGAGCCTTTGGGCTTTGTATTCAAGGGAGATGATAAGTCCTTTGACACTCTGCAAATGTGTTCAGATCCTCACCGACAACAATCGACAGGGCATCAGAGCCTAGACTATGTGGGGCATTGTGTCACAGGGGCTACTTGGGACTGCACCGGTGTGCGGCGCACTGTACGTCAAAAATCTCACTCGTGAATATGTGTGCACACCAGTTCTGAGAGTAGCATTTTCTCCCTCGTCCAGTTCGTTCCACAGGGACGGTGAACAGGTATAAATTATAATACTGCCAAACTATGCAGGGTGCACCACTTCACCCCCAGACACAGGATTTGGCGGAGCTCGCTCAGAACAGCGACAGCTCACAGGACCTGATCATAAATACCTTCATGGCAAATGGATGGCCCTCTATGACCGGTTGACAAAGGAAAAAACATGAGGAATTCTGATGCGGGCAGCGCTGCTCTTGTTTCTGGCGTGCCCAAAACCTTTGGCTCATTCCTTTGCTGCCTGTCGCTGCACGAAGCTGACTCACCAAAATGTGGTAGAGACGCCCCATGACAGACAACAGCCGAATTGCTGCTGCTAAATAGATAATTCATCTCCACTCTCTCGATACACTGCCTTCCTGAACACTTCCCCTCCCTACTGCCTGGGAGAGAGCCTAACACCTTTGGAAGTTCAGTAAACTTTTGTGCTTCATTCCTTGCTGATACCTCTCATCAGGCTGCCAATGAGCTCAGCCGTTGTGCATCTACCCTAGTCTGAACTTGAAGCAAACTGGAAATACAGTCCTACGCTGTCTGAAACTGAGGGGGAACTTCCTCTAGCCTTCCTTGTCCTTAGCCCACCTTAGGCCCACAGAGCATCGTTGTGCTCGGCAATCAAGTCTCAAGTGCACCGACGCCCAGAACCCAAAAATAATCGACTACAACATTCCTCAGCTTCCTCAACGGCCAGCTCAGCTCCCGCCCTCCAATCCTCCACATGCTATGCCACCTCAGCAGGCTGGCATCTCTCCAAATGCTGCTCGGCATGCACAGCGGAAGTATTCTGAGACAACGTCCCAAACTCTTTGACAGCCCACTCTGCTCACAAAGCAGCAAGCTGCCTGGTCATCGAGCAATGCCCCATGCCTTCAGGCCACTGTCGCATGACAAGCTCCTCTTCAAAGGAAGCATGCGCTCTGCAGGTGCCTACATGACTGCACTGTCGCACACCGCCTTGTCGTGCGTCAGCACTCCAAACCCCTGCACAGCACGCAGCGGATCAGAGAATACTCTACCTCTCTTTCTTCATATGGGGTGTGCTCCCTCCTAGACTTGTCTCTAGGCTGAACGTTCTCACAGGTTACTAGAGTATGCGCACATGTGCATGGAAAGAAGGGCAATTCAAAGTCAAAATTCAAGCGTAGAGAAACATTCCCCAACCTTTTGCTCTGCTTCCATTGTGCCATTCTCGACACGCACACCTCTTGGACACTTTTGGTGATCCCTTGCAACCACCGTGCTTTCACAAAATATAGTTTGAGGCCTAAAACATGCCTTGAAAACTGCATCCCTGATAAATTGTAGGTTAATGCTTTATTAAAATTCTTCTTATCCCCTTCAGGAGACACATGATCTATACAAGGTGAAGTGGGGCGCCGCACTTGGAGGCACTGGTCCCAGGAGCCGGTAGCCTGGTTGAGGCCGGCCAGAGCAGAGATAGCGCCAGCGTTGTTGTCGATGCTGACGCGCGTGTCGTTGCTCGCGCGGTTGTCTGACAGGCTATCGCTGAAGCTGCTGAACTCCACCAGCGCCCCCGTCAGCACGTGCGGGTTCCCCCACCGGTTCAGCAGCGAGTTCTCCTGCGCAAGTCACAATCATATGTCAGGTTAATGTCGGGGGAACTTGGCCATAATCAAGCCGGTGTACTGTATGTAAAGACAGACAGGCCAATGCATGCCAGTCCCTGCAACGATTGAAAAAGTATGCGTTGCAGTGGCAAAGTCCGAGTACATGCGAGGCTATGCAAGCGGTTGACTGAAGAAACATATTCTTGCAACATGCTGGCTGCAGGGTTGCAATGCAAATACAAGCAAGACAAGGCCACTCGATAGGAAGCAGGGTGGCGATTACGGGAAAGAGAGAGCAGCTCACCGGTGTGCAGGGCTCAGGGGGGCTTGGGCAGGAAGCGGCGCGGTTCTGAATGTGGGTCGGCGGGTTCTTGCCCCAGCCGGCAATCAGCGACCGCCCCGAGTCTCCCAGCATGTACCGCATCTGCACAGCCACAAACCACACGCATCAGCACATCAGGATCAAGTCCCTCTTCCCTCTTTGTTACAACTCAGAAGCTGCACTATCACCTCGACTCCTCCCCTGTACACTAAGGCAGACAAGGACAAGTTTCCCATACAGGCATCCTGCCAAGACGTCCTTGGTGTCACTCTACTGCAAAGGCCGCAGTATGAATATGGCCAGGGAGCCGGCTCGTTGACTTGCAAAAGAGAAGGAAAGAGAAGGGACTTATGTAACAGTAATAATCCAGGAAGGCGCACCTGGGAGCGCGCGAAGCAGGTGTAGCGGTCCTTCTTGGCCTGGGCGACCTTGGCAGTGGTCATCTGGCCGTAGATGAGGCTGAGCAGCGCCGTGTTGGCCGTGGATCCGAGCGAGGGCGCGACCCGGTTGTACGCGCGGCCCTTGGGCGTGAAGAGCACCTTGCCAGTCGTCGCGCAGATCCACTGCTTCAGCATCCCCTGCGCACACACACAGGTGGTGTGAGATGACTGTGCTGAGGAGGTGAGGTAGTAGATTATGACTGCCATCACAGATATCTCCCGCCGCGCTCCCCCCACATACACCGTGCTGGGATACACCCCTCCAGCGCTGACTTGGCATGGCAGCACAGTGAATGAGTGTCGAGTTAGCTCTCAGCAGGGAATCAGGACAGCCCACACAGACGAGGGGAAGGCGATGGGCGCCCCAACTGAGTACATGCTGCGCAATGACATCCCAGACACACTGTCAACTCTGCAGAGTTTGGAACAATCAGGTAATGCTTATTTGAATTTCTGTTCAGATAAGTTCTCTTAGGAGACAATGCACACCTGGGTGGCCATGTGGAAGGCGCCCTCATCTGTGGCCTCGGCCAGCAGAACGTTGGCAGCCCAGAACATGTGGTCCCAGTCGGTGACCAGGTCCACGTCTGTTGGGCCCTCCTGATTCACGTGCGCGCTGTAGTAGTAGTTCACGTCGTCCAGGTACGCCTGCGCAGACAGCACCACCGCCTGATCAGGCACGCAACTTCTGCCACACGCATGCTCGCACAGCTCCACCCCCCATACAATTGCACAAATCCAGTACTGGTCCTCCAGTACTTGATCACCGACACATTGTCATGCATGCTGCGCTGTGCCAGGGGGTCCCTTGGACCAGCGCTGTAACCCTGCCCACAAGGCATTGCAGGCAAGCACGAACGGGCAAATTTAAAGGACAAGCCAGCTGATGAGCTGATAATTCAAGCTAGCCAATATGCTCTTCACAGCGTGCTGATGACCTTGAGGGAGATAACCGCAGCACAAACAGAAGGGATTTTATACCTTCTGGCCGGTGGCCTTGTACATCCAGGCGGCGGCCCAGAGGAGGTCGTCGCGGTACGAGGTGCTGTTGTAGAACACGAGCGCGGATCCGTTGCCGTAGGACGTCGGCGGCACGCATGTGGGGATGGGCGTCTTGGACGTCGCGCGTGCCATGGCCCACTTGGACGTGCACGAGTACCTGCGCAATCCAGTAGGCCCATTCATGTTGGAAATAATACTTGTCACCTAGTCCTTAAGGACTGGAAAATGCGTAATAATAATACAATAATGCTACTGGATGCTCTATGGGAGAATCAGACCACTAGGACGTGCATGAATACCTGTGCAGTCAGCAGCCCCGTAAGGGCAGGATGCTGTGAGAAGTGATGTGCCATGTGGACCTATAAACTTGCATGGAGTAGTTATGCAAGCGTGCGACGCAAGTCTTCTTGCTGCACGCTTGGACAACCTCTCCCATGGAAGAATGCAGCCATGGTGGATGTCCAGACAATGCACAAAGTCCGAGTGTGCCAGACAACGAGGCACAGTTGACAGCTGACAGTATCGCCTCATTTTCAGCCTTGGCACATCACAGGCATATGGAAGAAAATGAAAGAAGGTGAGAGGAGCGGCGCGCACTTGAACTTGGACGTGTAGGAGCCCTCAAATTTCTTGGCGTCCTTGTACAGCGCGGTGGCACCCTTCATGAGGCGCTCCACGTACGCGCTGTCATTGCCAAATCTCTGCCACGCCAGCGCCGTGGATGCCAGAGCTCCAACCATCGACCCGGCCAAGTCAGAGGCTCCGTCCGCGGTGCGCACAATGTATGCCGGCCGCTTCATGGTTGCCGCTGTCATGTTCTCTGGCGGGCCCCAGTACTTAATGTCCTGTGTCAGATTGCCCACCTGCGAGGGGAATGTCAGCCTGTGAGTGATTTTGTAAAGCAAGACAGCCCGAGTCTGAAAGGTGGTGAATGAAGCACTCTATGAAGCCGGCTCCTGGCCAATTTAGCCGCATGAACAGGCAGCGAAGCGAACACCAAGCTGGCCTGATTGGATGCATGCACCCGATCCTCACCTCATGCTGAGAGCATATTATTAATCCCCTTCCTGTACCATTGGAGGGTGGAACTCCTGAGTGCGAGCAAGCCCAGCCAAGCTGCTAAAGTATGCATGACTTGGAGGGTGCAGCTGCTTCCTTTCAAGAAGCAGGAGTGAAAGCAAGGCTCCACCTGGTACACGATGAGGTTGCCCTTGGTGGGGTCGGGCTTGAAGGTCTTCAGCAGGTAGTCAGAGCCCCAGCGCACGTTGCCGAGGCCGGGGCCGATCTGCTGCGCCTTGGTGTAGCCGTCAGGGAACGCCAGCATGCCCCATGCCAGCATGGACACCGTGAACGCCGTCGGCATTGTCATCTTCAGGTCGCCTGCGCAGCACAAGCGCCAGATTAGGCTCTGACTCACTCCTCACATGACCCTGGGAAAACAACCCTTGACTGCTGATCCTTTCGCATAGCACTAGCCGCGCATGCATGAGACCAGGTTGTGGCTTGCTGCCCACAAAGAATCCAAGGAACCAGCAGTTCAGACTGCTGCTCCCTTGCGCACCGCAAGCAGCACATGCACCAGATCAGGTTTTGCCTTGCTGCCCACAAGAGATCAAGCGACTAGCAAATACCCTTTGCTTCACCTTCGCATTCAGCTTATGATGAGCACTGGCGCGGTCCGTCGTATAGTGCAATGAGCACTTGCAAGTCTCTCTTCAAAAGCTTTGTTGAGACAGGGCAGTCCGGCTCTCAGATAACCTTGCCATCATCACCAGACACCCATAGGAAGCTGCACAACTGCCATAAACATAAAATATATATGCAGAGAGCGCGCACTGCGCACCTGCAATGCCGCCAACCATCCAGCCGCCTGTAAGATCATTGAAGCCAAACTTGGGCGCCTTCTCGTAGAGCAGGCTGTCGTTGCGCCAGGGGATGGGGTTGTCTGCCGGCAGCTGTCCGACGGCGTTGGCCGGATAGAAGAGCAGCCCCTTGCCCGCGGCCTGCCCGTAGTTGTAGTCCTGCGGGTACACCGCCCACAGCAGCAGCAGCGCCAGAATCGTCGCCGCATAGCTCAGCAGGAACATCACCCTGCAGCCCACAAAGTCCCATGAAGCAGTCAGGCGCAGAAACGGAAGTGGAAAAACCAACATATCAGAGTGTCAAGAACAACAATAAGCAGGAGTCTGCATTGCTCGAGGTTATTGGAAAGCGCCCATAATATTATCCTGGAAGAACTGTCCACCTAACAATTTGGTGGCTTTTGCTTCATTACGTTTGCATACTTATAATTTATTGTAATTGCAGCATAAGGTGTTCAGCGATATGGTGTGCTGACATTACGGGAGGAATGTCATGAGATACTTATTAGTTAGAGCGGGGTAGCAAAGCAAAGTAATCTACTATGCTTCAAAAGGACAATATCCAGAGAAGAGCGAGGGAGAGCGACGCACCGGCACCAGAATTTGAGGGTGCCGCCGCGGCCGATGAAGGTGTACCAGATGAGGAGGAAGGGCGGGATGAGCGCGTAGACAATCCACACCACCGAGATGGCAAGCGTGGTGATCACAGTCGGCCCATTGATGAGCTTGTGCACTCCCACTCCCAGCGACACCACCAGCAGCACAAAGGAAAGCACATGCACCCACAGATCTCCCATCGCTATCTGCCCGATCCTCGCCGCCCCCTTGATCGTGGTCTTGAAGTTCATCTCCTTCAGACCTGCACCGCAGAAAGAAGCACTTATACTATGAGCACTTCCCTCTTCTTGGCGCACGCCCTTTCCTGACGGTAATGCACACTGTCTTGATACAATCAATAAAATGGACCATGTCAGACAGCGGGGTCTCCACTACAATACAGAAACCAGAGGATGCCGCAGACTGCTCTCAGCAATGCATGCGTATTATCTACAACCCTTGCTAGAGAGATGATGGGACATAACACGGTAATGCAGACTGTGGCAAAAAAGGGGCAAAAGCAAGCAGGGCTCACCGATGCCGGCATAGACGGTGCGGGCGCAGGCCTTGACAAAGGTCCACCAGAGGATGTTGTTGGCAATGCTGGCAAACCAGAGTGGCTCAATGTCGCGCAGCTTCCTTGAGTAGTTCAGCACCAGCGTCTGACTCGCCATGTACACCGTCAGTGCCACTGCGCATTTCAAACCACTCCTCTCAGTAAGGCACAGCACAAAGAAGGCCTTTTATGGGCTTGGTAACGTCCCAGGATGGTGTCTCTTTAGGCTGCTTCTTATGGCATGCATGCAGCACAAGACTGCTGATTTTGTCGCCTCTTCCCATAACAGAAGCAGTGGCTAGCCACATGAGTCCACACTTTGTGGTCATAATGACACAAATGCAAGCAGTCCTCAGACCTGCTTTGAACTCACGCTTCACACAAGAAAAAACGTTGTGGAAGCAACAAAAGCGACAGGTGAAAGGGGCCCACCTGCGGCCCACCAGGAGACCACGATGGGGAACATGCCAGCCCAGATGGTGAGCAGGGGGATGATGATGTAGAGGGGGGCGGTCAGCGCTCCCACGACATACGACCACACTCCCGAGCAGTACATGATCTTCATGAACAGGCTCAGCTTGCGCTGCGCCAGCGGGCAGTACTTCGAGAACATGATCTGGAAGTGACCCTGCGCACAACATCCATGCAGCCATCAGACTTCTGCTGCGGGCAAGACAATCCTTCCCTCTTTTCCTTCCCTCCAACAGCGTCTCTTGGGCCAGATGCATTTGGAAACTCTCTGATCACCTGAAAACAGCATGCCGCTGCTCTTCTTGAGCCAGCATTGCAGGCATCAAATCTAAGCTCTTTTGGATGCTCTTTTCGGTATATCTGATCATGATGGAGTCACAATGAGCAATCCTGGGTGTCTCATGAAGATGGTGATCATGAATGGTCACATTGATTGAGCTCTGAGGAGCATGGCTCTGGGGGCGCACCTTGCACCAACGGGATCGCTGCTGGAAGCAGTTTCGCACTTCATCAGGCGCTTCACCAACGGCCAGGTACTCCTCCACGTAACGGCAGTGCCACTTGTGCATCTTCAGCAGCATGCCCAGGGCGAAATCCTCTGTGAGCGTGAACTCTGGCGACCAGCCGGCCTGCTTGAACGCTGCCGCGCGGATCAAGAAGTTGGTTCCTGCAACAGTAGACAGAGCTGTCAGCCTCAATCATACTCCTGACAGAGATTACTGTCTGGGATCTTTGTGAAGAATTGCCGTCTCCTGTATGTTGTTGTGCCTCCAAGCAGAGGCTGCTGAGCCCTGGTCAGTGCACCAGAACACAAAGGACGACCTAAGTACAATAGTAAAAATGGAGGCCAACACCTTCACCGGGACAGTACCATCCTTAGATTTTGCATTATGGGGTGACCTGTTGCATGTATAGCCTTCTTTTCTACATTGGTGCAAGCAAGGCGGGTGCACGAGCAGCCTGGCATTGAAGCCAGCACCTGTGCAGGAGATGAATCCGAGTTTCATAAGTAGACTCAGGAAGTGTCATGCAAGCAAGAAGTCACCTGTGCAGGAGATGAAGTTGACGGCGTCGTAGCCGTGCTGCGCATACTCCCAGAACTGGACATTGGCGTGGTTGAAGATGTCGGCGTGCTTGCGCAGATTGTGGAAGCTCTGCGGCGACAGCACCATGCCCACGTCGTCGCCCCCGTCCAGCAGCGGCACCATCTTCAGGAAGAAGTCCGGGTTGGCCACCTGCACAGCATTACTAACGATCAGCGCTGTGCTCCGCAGGCGATCCTCACAATCTCGAAGCTCAACACTGTGTTCTGCAGGCAATCCTCAAAATGATTGTAGTCCACATGCTGCAAGCGATATTGGCTAGGAAAAGGAAGCCCTGGCTCAGCCCTGGTCCATTCCAGCTACTCTCCACCAAATCCAAATGTCTGGTTATAGGACACAGATCATTTGTGCCTTCTGCCCTGGTCACCCAGCCTCGCACAGTGAACTCTGCATGCTTTACCATTACATCAATCCAGTGGGCTGCTCATGCATGCCGTTTGACCTCCCAAAAATGCTACGGCACACCAGATCCAAGGAGCTCAATGCAAGCGGATGTGGACCCCACAGAAGCTGATCAGCACCGCACCTGATCGGCATCAAAGATGCAGACGATCTCGTTGGAGGGGATGGGCGAGTCATCGGGGTAGATCTGGCGCAGGCAGTTGTTCAGGTTGCCTGATTTGCCGTTCATCTCCCCCTTGGCCCTCGTGCGCCCGCTCACATACACCACATCCGGCGCCATCCCCAGGCACCATTTGCGCTTCTGCTTATTCTTGCCGTCATCGCACAGGTAGATCGTGCGCTGGCAGCCGGCCGGCAGCGGTGCGTTCAGGGCCGCCTGCGAGATTTTTTGCATTGTTCAGCATGTGAAAAAATGAGACGCGCATTCAACTACAAGGCTAGGTGTGTGTTTTTGCATGAAGTGCAGTGCCCAAACAGGAGCAAGCATATCAAATTGAAATGATATCATCTGATACACATAGCCCCAGAGAGTGCATGGCAATCTTGAGAGTAGACAATAAGTGCGGCTGGTCTTTGGGGGGTGGTGCGGGTAACTCAAAGGCAATTCTGGGTGTGTGCTGACCTCCAAGGAGCGAGTCACAATGTCATAGGACTCCTTGTAGCAGGGCACCAGCACGCGGATGTGGTACGGCATGTTGACCTGCAAACCATGCATGACACATCAGTCCTCATGACCCCGCCTCCTCCAGTTCACATATATGCAATAACAGCAATGCATAGAAATTAATGCCATGAATCACACTATCACTACAGGAGAGCGCCTTACAGCTCTTGCACTCGTCTGTCATCAGTAGTGTCATGCTCCAGATTTCCCGTTTATGCCTGCAACGAGGTTATCCACAGTGCATTTCAAGGAGACATAAAGCATTGCAGGGGGCATGCCTTGGGTAGGCCGGGGTTGTTGGCATCCTCGGGCAGGGGCGGGTTCACTGGGTGCCAGAGGATGTTGACCCCGTAGAGCAGAGTTGTGGTGGCGCCCATGATCTCGACGATGAGCACAAAGATGCCGTAGGGCAGGTAACGCCCCAGGTCCAGCGTCTTGGTGATGCGCACCCACAGGTAGAACACCAGCGCTATGCAGTAGATCAACATCACCCCCGACCCCACCCAGTTTATCCGCGTCTGCTGCCGGTACCGCCTGTTGCAGCGACGCACACAGACCCACATCAGCGCCTATGGCAAAAGATTATGCCTTCATAGCATGCAGCTGCATTTGTACAGCCTGACAGGCGCTCCTGCAACAGAGCTGGCCAGATACACTGCTAATGCAGCGCCTGTAAAAAGCGGCTGCATCACCAGAATCTTCCAACAGCTCGCCATCAAGGAGCGGCCAGTCAAGCGTCACATGCAAAGTGCCTTCCAGAAGCTCGGCCACAGAGATACATGCAATGGTAATGCGGATTCGTTCAGCAGAACATGAATGCTGACTCACTGAGCAGCAAGTTGGGCCCACCTGAAGGTGGTGTTGCCTGCCGGCACCTCGTCCGGCAGGACGGCTGCAGCTGAGCTGGCACCCTTCATGCCGACCCGGGACTCCAACCTGTCCTCCTCCGAATTGTACGGCTCCGCCATGTACACCTGCACATGTGCCACCCTCAGCATTCTATTGCCACAACAAAGCCACCGCCAATGCATCGCTCCGGGATATCAATTCTCGAAAAGCCGCGCACGCCAACTGAATGGATACCCCACCCTCTAAGCTGCATGAGAGTACCATCTAGTCGGCTGGGAGTCCCTACCAAAAGGTACAGAAGTCCCATGCAGCCTGGAGGGAAGCGGGATATCATTTGATTTTGTCTGGGCAAGAGGCCGCTTGCGTCAACACGGGCCACAAAATCTCCTACTTCTAGATAGAAATGCATGTGCCTTAAGAGGGGGCGTCAATGAGTTGGTGCACCTGTCCCTCCTCGTTCTCCTCATCCTCTTCCTCCTCCTCCGCCGCAAACCGCGTCCGCTTAATGTAGCCCCCCCTGGCTTTGTAGGGGCCCCCAGGATACGTGTCCAGCAGGTCATAGTTCACCTGCACACATCAAGCGCCAATCTTGAACTTTGCAATGCGTACTGCCCTTTGAAGTCACCTGACCAGCAACAGCAGATCAGAAGCCCCCTGTATGTACGTACGTCAGCCATGCCCACTAAGTCTCAAAACTGCATCACAGCTGCCATATCCAGGATAGCTCATGGTGCGCTTGATTCCTCGCATTTGCCTGGTCCTGCACAAGCCTGCCTTGCCATGTGTCTCTGCAAGGCAGGCGTGTACGCGCTGCCAGGTGAATGTGCTAAGATTCTGCCCTTCTGTTTCTGTGCAGGCGCGCACCTCCTTCCCTCTCGATGTGAGCAATTGGCTATCCATTGCGTCATCGTAGTAGTCATCCTGGCCGCCCTCATTCCCTCCATTGTCCTCCAATGCATCCGCCAGCCTGCGCCATTGAATATTAGTCATGCACAATACCTCCTTCCCGCATCTGGCTGCTCCAACATGCAGCAGCTTCTCAGGCAGCCAAGGCTGCCACTGCCTGTGCTGGAATAAAGAGCTGAAACGAAGCATGCAACCCGAGTGTCGCTGCTTGGGCACATAGGAACGTATCCTGACCCACCAGACACCGCCCTGGGCCCAGAGCAGTGCAGAACAAGGCCAGTGGGATGTCACAGCAGAGAGTGATCCCACTAGGGCACACACTGTCACTGCAAGTGAGGAAGAGCCACATACTAAATGCTTTTTGATAGAACGATGTCATTTTGGAGAAGCATCTGTACGTTATCAGGCTGACTGCAGCTTTCTTGAAAAGCTGCATGTTTCCATCGTCTCGTCCACAAAAGCAGGCTGTCAACAACTTTCCTTGGCCAGCTTCTCGTACCTGAGCAAAATGGACAAAGCATCGCGCTTGCTCTCCCCTTTATAACTCAGCTCCCGCTGGACTCCTCCCTGCGATCATACGCAGCCACCCGACTCAGACTTCTGTCCCGGCTGAAGGTCTTATAGGTCATGCGTCTGCAGTGAGCCCTGAGCTTCCCGCTGCTCGAGAGCGTCCCCTGCATATGCTTTTTGATCTGATCCACATGCATTACCCTCCCTTCTTCCGTTTGGAACCAAAGCTCTGAGGCCCACTCGCACCCAGGCTAAGACAGGGAGCTCGTTGCTTTAATGCGGTGCGTCAACCCGCCAGGCCCACAACCAGGGCTGCAGCGCGCGCACTTCGCCCCAAACAGAACGAAACACTCCTGGCAAACGATTCGATTGCGGATCGGTGCACACCGGGTCATCCGAGCTGCTGCCTTCGTGCCGGTCAGCGCTGCTGAGCTCGCTGTAGAGGTCCGAGTTTGTGTCGGAAGCACACTCCCTGTTATTGTCCAGCCGTCCCAGATCGCTTTCATCAAGCTCTCTCGCCATGGTCCCCGGCGATCACCCCGCCGCTTATCTGAATTGGGTGCACGGCTGCAGAGGCAACACGCTCATAGTACGCCCTGGCCGAGACAGGCCAGGCGATGCGTCCGCGCAGAGGAGCGCCCAGAGCTCGATCTAATCTATTTGATTGCTCATCGAGTTGTATACTTCCCTATCTGGCCCAATTATTCCTGTCGACGGTCCGTGCGTCCAAAATTGATCGTATTGGAGGTCGCCTCTTGCGCAATGAGCCCATGGTTGCCAGTTTTGGCCAGACCCTAACCCTAATTGTAGATTGTTGTTCTCCTGCCGTGTGTCTCCTTGTCTCTCTGCTCAAATGCTTGCCGTGCCTCAAGGTTGACAATTTAATTGTCGGTTTGGAGGGTCAAATATTGTCCCAAAATGTTTTAGTTGATTATCTGCCATAGCTCTGCTGGTTGATCGAACAGCGGCAGTGTAGAATTTGGCTGGATGCTGTGATTGGAGCCTTGAGCGAGGCAAAGGTGGGATTTTCAGATGATTCAGTGTCATGAAGCGATGTGATGGTCAAGAAACAGAAGGCCCAGAAGGCCGAGAAAGCTTCTGCGCCACCAAAGACGCGTAGCCCAGTGAAAAAGACATCTGCACCTCCTGTAGCCAGCGTGCCAGATGAAGATGTGCAAGAGGCAGAGCAGAAAAGATCACGTCTTGAAGAGAACCTTTGGACCATCGAGAAGCAGGTGGAGTCTCATGTATGCTTCCTCATTATGGACAAGCAACAGTGAAGTGGCCATCTCTGCACATTCTTCTTGGAGGTTTCTTTTGGACATGCAACTCTGACCCCCTTTGGCTGCAACGCAGATCTATGAGCTTGAAACGAGATATCTGGAGCAGTCCAACCTGCGGGGAAATGCTGTGAGAGGTGTGAAGCCTAACAAACCTCCTGTGCTCTGCTTGGTCCTGGTATCAGGTTGCATGAGCATCTTGATCCTGACCTTTGTCAGACAGGCCTTGCATGCCTCCAGGCTATGTCAATCGGGTTGCACAGTGCATGCACAGGGTACGAGGGATTCTTGAATCCAGCGGCCGGACGAATGCGCCGCTCTGCAATCAAGCAAGATGACCGGCTCTTCTCAAACTCTTCTATCACCGGCGCTGGGCATCTAGTAGACCAGCAGACCTGATGGTCCTCCCTTATGGGCAGACTTGGCAGACTTGGGATCGGTGTGATGAGAATGAGTGAGACCAGTAACTGGCGTCATCAATTCCATTGTGGGAGTTAACGCGTCAAGACTCTTGAGCCGCAGTTTCAAGCCGAGCCTAGTCACCTCAGCCACAACGGGCGCTTTGCAGACCAGTTTGGAGATGCTCTTCCTCTCTGCAAGGCGATGAGCGAAATTTTTGGGGTGCTAACCCGCGCAGGCAGCAATAAAGAGACTTGAAAATTTGCAGTGTAAAAAGAGCTAGCACCGCATGCAAAGAGCGTCTCAAAATGTTTGTACATGTTGAAAACTTTCCTGTAGAACGAATCGTGTGACCGGACAATAAACAATGCAGAGCAGCTGGAATAATTGCAAAGCGCATTAGGAGCAGCTGCAGAGCGCTGTGAGTTTCCTCCAAGCTCAATCAGATGTGAACGGACCTGTGATGCTATGCATAGCAGAAGTGCCGGTATCCATTGCAGATGTATACAGTACATGGATTTTACATTCCTGATAGCTCACTACGATCCACTGAATGCCTGCAAAAGCACCACGCTCATGTGACAACTTGAGGCCACTCCTATCCTGCGTCATTCAGGGGAACCTAATGCTACAGAAGGCTGCACAGCCAGTTTTCATTTCAGGCAAAAATGGTGATGCTGTTCAAAAGGAAGCTCTCACATCGTTCACATGGCATTCACGGGGTTTCAAACAAGAGAATTCTGCTTGGCATGAGAGTCTTCAAATCTCCGTCTAACTTATAATTATAAGTTACAAGGACAATGTTCGCATTTGTTCGACACCGGCTGTACCTTCACAGCCGTCCAATGCCCTACGCTATAAAATACACTTTCTTGCTTGCCACCAGCATGCACGTAGGACACCACATCTTAGGCAAAGCCTCTGGTGCACATGTGAGCAGCTCTATTCCTTCATACTCCTCCACACTTCCCCCAGCACCGTCCTCTTGTTTGGCTGCACTTTATCCTTTACTTTCCAGTATGCACGTGGGCATTTAAAAGAAGAGCATCCTAACTAGACGCTGCTGTCGGCTGGTGGGTCGGCGGGCATTACGGGTGCCTTGCCAGCCTTGATCCTGGGCGATGAGTTGGGTAGCAGTGACTCATCAATGTTGTTGCCCTCCAGTGGCATGTACTGGCGCCTGCGCGCAGAACTATTGTGTAAGGTCTGCGAGCAGCTCCAGATGGGTGACTTCTGTGCAGGTGTACGGGATACAGTATCTTCAGACAAATGGGCGGATCTTGTTCACCTATCACAAAATAAATTATCAAGCACACCCGTGCAGTCAGGGGTATAGGAAGCATTGCACATTTTCGCTCCCATGGGTCAAGCCCACATCTCATGCAAACGCCCGGAGAAATGCCGCAATTGACTTTCTGTGATAATCCCTCTTTTGTGCCCGCGCGAATATTTTCAATTCAAATTCAAATTAAAGTTCAGGCAGAGGAGATGACGCACATGATGTCGCGGATCTCGTTCTGCATGACGTGACGCATGCGCAGCTTGTGCACCGCGTAGCCGGCCACCATGGCGATCAGCGTGGCGGCCGTGATTATGCCAGCCACCGTCCACGCGCTCACCTTGTTGTTCTTCAGGCCCAGCTTCGCCATGTACACCGCCTGCATGCATGCAATGAAGTTTGTCAAGAGAAAGGCACAGTGCACAGCACGCTACCACAGCCAGGCCTTTTTCTCATTGTGCAGACCTGTCATCTGGTGATGCATGGGGATGAAGTGGCTGGCAGATGTTTGCGGCGGATGCAATGTCCAATTTCATGCGCCCGCATGCACATCCATGTCTGACAGTCAAGACAGAAACCAGAAGCATTAAGACCACCGAAGGGCAGGCCAGAAGTATTGCACATTGGATAAATTCACGTCATTGGTGGGCGCACCTTGGGGATGCATTTGTGCTGGTTGTCGATGTCAATGCTGAACCCGGGGCGGCACTTGCAGACGTACTGCAGCCCGGTGTCACGCGGGTCGCGGTTTTCGCACACCTGCTCGCACGGCGCCTTGCCCTCCGCGCACTCGTCAATGTCCACGCACTTCTTGCCGTCCGAACCCAGCCGCAGCCCCGCCCTGTGCACGGTATCCCACACCCCGCTCAATCAAGCATCCTTGGAGCAATTCTTCCCCACAAGAGGAACCGCCAGTGACTGTGTCTGCAGGAGACTACTTGCTCTCAGCGTTCTGACACAGGCACCCGCATCTGGGTTCTGCCATAGGACAGAAAGTGAGCAAATTTCCTGCAGACACAAGGGTCACCAGCAAGGCCGCTCACCGGTGGTCCCAGCCTAGCCTAGCCTAGCCTTTCTTTTTAAGAGTGGGAAGTGATGGCTTGTGTCTGCTCGAGACACCATGCCTCCCTGAGTCCTGACAACTAATGTCCCCTCAGAGTGCAGGGACTGACGAGACGTTCTTCAGATCCTGGGATTTTAAATGTAAAAAGAGGGTGAAGAAGCTTTGTTGTGAGCGCATTCCTGCCTACTGCCGCACCCTTCTGAGGCAAACTTTGGGCGGCACTCTGCCAGAGCACGACCGACTTGAAGTTCTGGAGACTAGCTGTGATGTCTAGCCAAGCCACACTCTCGGTGGCAAAGTTGGCATGCTGCTACTACAGCCATTGACTCGAGGCATGCATTTACACTGCAGAGAGACGAATAAATTCACAAGCCCAAGCATGAGCTGGTTAGAGCACTCACGGGCAGGAGCAGGTGGCCTGGCCGTCCTGGCTGTTGCAGCCAAACTCGCAGCCGCCCGCATCCTTCTTGCACTGGTCGATGGGCAGGCAGATGCCTGTGCTGGAGTGGCCGCCCAGCTGCACACAACAACATACGTCAGTAAGATATTCTTGACAAAAATTGATTATTGTTCCCTAACTTGCACCAATTGCAGAGCTCTGCAGGTGGTGCATCCGCAAACGATGCGGAAGGCTCATTTTGGATTTAATTCCTATTTCGCCACGCAAGACATCATCTCAGCTTGTCTCCCCTTGTCTGGAGACAAGATGGGGCTCCTTCGCACCGGAATAAATTTGTTGCTGCGATCACATTGTGTCTGTGAACTTGGGGGTGCTGCATGATAGAGATCCCCGTACCAGGGTGAAGCCGTCCCGGCAGCTGCACTCGTAGCCGCCGGGGTTGTTGGTGCAGGTCTGCTGGCACTGCGCTGTTCCCTCCGCGCACTCATCGATGTCCTCGCAGTGCGTCCCATCGCCCCTCCAGCCTACGCATCAGGCCAGCACATGTTACGCTAAACCCTCATGTGAAATCCTCACCAGCTGCTGACTCCCTTTTCTTGACCATGCAGCCAGCGCAATGCCGCCCCACGATGATCCACAGCAAACTCTGCAGTGTGGTTCCGGACAATACTTGTTGTATCCTGTGCTCTGGCGATCTCCTGATCCGATTGGGGGCTGCTAATTCTGTTCATGTCCGGTCTCAAAACACAAGATGTCTGTAACTGCACCATGCCTGCGCCAGGCCTGCCTTGGCATGTCTGCCCTCCTGTCAGGCGCCACTTTAATGAAGATGAGCTCGTCCTCAGGGTGGCCTGGCATTCGTGATTGGAATGTGAATAGCTTCGAACCTGGGGGGCACTGACACACGTAGCCGCGGAAGGTGTCCTTGCAGGCGGTGACGCCCTTGTCCCCAGAGCCGGATGTCCAGCAGCCGTGCGTGCTGTACTTGCAGTCATCCTCCTGCATCGACCCTGCCAAGCACACCTACATGTGCCACAGCGCCCCATGCATCAGCCATGGCTATATCACCATGCATGCATGACCATCAGCATGCTCAGCAGAGCCAGCGCCCAGATAAGTCCTGTTTCAGACGGCAATGCTGCATGCATGCCTCACCAAATATAAATCCTGCCCATCCCAAGGCGATGCATGCATGCATGGTTCGGGTGGTTCCACCCGGCACCAGCACCATTACCAAGCTTTTGAGTTTATGCAAAAGAGGAAAGGTAGATAGAGAGCACGGTAGGGAACCCAACGTCTCTCTGAGCGCAGCCAAAAACATCAAGACTAAGGCTTCTACTTGGTGGCAGGTGCTGGCATGCGCGCGCACCTGGGGCTCGGTGGTCTCGGAGAAGCCGGCGCAGAGGGCGCGCAGGACGGAAGGAACATCGAGGCGGCCGCGGTACTGGTGCTTGTTCACGATGATGGTGGGCAGCAGCAGGATCTTGCCGTTGCCCCACTGGTCGTTGCCCTGCTCCACATAGTCCGCCTGCACAAGGCGAAACACACAAATACTCAAAATTCACAATCCTGGTCCTTTCTGGACACGTCTAAGGAGACGTTCTCCCTGAGGGGCTGTGACGATGGGCTACAATGTTAGCAGCTGTAATCAAGGCCTGTCATGGCAAATGTAAATTAAATTAAATTAAAATGCGGGCTGTTCTTGCACTGCTGGGCTGTTGCATGCTCATGCCCAAGACCAAGAGTTGATGTAGATGCAGACCAGGCGCTTCCCACACACCAGCTGCCTTCTGCATCCAATCGCCATATGAAGCATGCAACACCTGTATTGTAGTCTGACGGTGCATGCTTCACATGATGTATGTTTGCACTTGACGGCTGGTGCTACACATAATAATGCCTTTGAAGAGCGTCGAGAGTAAATGCGCTGTACCTCCAGGAGGTCGTGGGTGCTGTCGGCTGAGCTGTCGCCCATGCAGCGATTGACCTCATCCTCGCTGATGCCCACTGTGTCGAGCTGGGCACGGATGCAGGACCTGCCAAACCAACGACGCATTGCTCAGGATCGAGACTTTATGTAGACATGCACATGCAAAAGCACTTATACGCAACCTTCTACGGTAGCCCTGCAACGCAGAGGGTGGACCTGACATGGGCTGCTCGAGACTTTTACTTGACGGCAAATACACGGCCGAGATCTTCTGCAACCTGTGAGGTTCCTGTGCTGGCATCACAAGGCAAGGCAGCCAGTTGTGCATGAGCCTGATGGACACCTGTCAGCGTAGCGGCCATTCTGCATGGTGCACTGCTCTGCAAATCCGGCGGCATAGTCCCACCACTTCCAGGGCTCCTTGCTGTCAGAGGCCAGCTTGTACACGCACAGCTGGCGCTTGTTCTCCTCCACCACCTGTTCAGGTTCAAATCGGGGTCAATTGGGGTTTATGATCATTGTTCAGCCATCAGTCACGGCTAGCAATTCTACGAGTCATCAATGCAATTAGCCATCAGACAGCTGAATAGACTCAGTCAGCCATCAGTGTCCCAAAATTCCCGACCTCTCAACACTTGTCACATATCTGAGGCTCTCCTGCACTCAGCTTTCTGGAAGTCGTGATGAAATGCACAGGTTCAGGCTAGCGCATTGCACCAATGATGAGTGGCATAGTTAGCAGGGAATATGAGCACGGACCTGCCAGCCCTTGAACTTGCCGCTGAACTCATCGCTGATGGAGTCCACCGCGCAGTAGCGCCCCTTGTGGATGCAGTTGGTGGTGCACTCGGGCGTGTCGGCATCGTAGCTGCACTTCCTGGTCATGAAGTGCGGCGTGAACTTGGCAAAGCCGTCCTGCACAAATTAGGCAGCCTCCTTGGATATTGATGCAGAAAGCAGCCAAGAAGCGCCGGCACGCCTTCGAGCATGCATGCACAATGTACCTTCCTGAAAGCTGCCAGGCTTGTCAAGACTGCATGTCAGAGCACTGATCGTGAGAAAGGCACTCGTGAGCAGGAAAATATGGGTGACCCAAGGGTCGACGGAAAACAACAATAGCGAGCAAAACAGGGTCTCTGCTGTGATGATCAGGGCATGAGAGGTAGAAGGGGCACCTTCTCGAGTGCGATTGCGGTGTCGCGCATCTTCTTCTTGAAGTCGGTCTGCTGGTCGCAGCCGTTGCCGCAGCCGTCGTTGGCGCTGGTCCAGAAGTCCCACTCCACCCTGCAGTCACACCGCACCTAAGGGCATGGCTCTTCAAAGCAATGCGATATTGCTGCAGGACCGGGCAAATGACATGATGATGATGACGGATGTTAGACAAGCTCTATTGCATGCCAGTGTCATATGGTCACATGTCCCGCAGCAATGCTGCACTCCCCTACAAAAGAGAAAGCTCGTCCCACAAGCAAGCATCGTGCCGCTTTCTCAATTTGTCTACAGTTTCCTGATGTTGGCAATGGCTGCATCTTCATAAGAGCAATGGGATAGTCGGAGAAGATGATGTGTACAAGGTGCCTTACGATATCGTGTGCGTTATCTCTATTCGATCTTCATGGCGCTGTAGTGGCATTAAAAGGCGCACCTGTCGTCCTCGTGCAGCACGGACTCCTTCCAGTCGAGCTCCACCACGACTGGGGAGGCCTCCTTGGCATGCAGGGCATCCTTCAGCTTCTGGCCGACCTCCTGGGTGATGAGAGCGGTGGGGATGGTGATATCATTCTTGAGGGCAGCAATCTCGGGGCGATCCTCTGGCACCGCCATTGTCAGCAGCCGCTCATCCTTGTAGTCCGCCACTATGATGGCCTTCGCGCCCGCCTTCTCAGCATTGTATGCCTGTGTGTCATCCATTACATAATGATTACACATGTTGAGTCATTCCAGCTTGGACATGATGGTGCGTGGTGCATTGGAAGCACTGGTAGGCACTGGTACAAGCAGTCAATCAAAATCATGGGTCTTGGTAATGCAGGCAAGAGAATGGGAAAAGGATATTTCGCAGCTACAAACGCTCGGTCTGTGCAAATTTCTGCTCAATCATTAGCGCAAGATCAAAAGTCAAGAGCATGCTGCGTACCTTCTCGATGAAGTAGCAATCTGTAGAGCCCCAACACACCACACCACCATGTCAGTCCCCAAACGCCTTCTGATGTTGTTCATGTGGTGAGTTCATGTGCAGAACAAGCAGCAAGCACTACAGTCACTGAAAGAATAAACCATGCGCACCTCCTCTCTCCACCAGCAGGAAGACTGGCAGCGTGGTTTGCACCAAGGGGCGCTCAAACACATTGCAGCCCAGCTTGTTGTTTTCCATGTACACAATCTCCCCTGTCAAGGCTCCGCCATAAAGAGGCACTCCAAACTGCACACCAACATTTGCATGTTAGCACTGCCCCAGCAATTTTCCAGACCTTGCGAAGCAAAGAGTCATCAATGAGCAGCGCCAAGATCGAGCTTCCAACCAGCAACATATGTTTTGCAGTGAGCCTGCTTGCGCAGGGAGAATGTCTGTAAGCAACTTTTATAGGGGCACTCACATCTCCTATAGCCGCATCATGCTCTCCCGCTGCACTGGATGGCTCTTTGATGCGGAAGCTGTTGGTCTCAACAACCCACTGGGCTGATGCTAGAGCGCAGGACAGCAGAAGTATACAAAGCACCACAGCCGGCCTGGATGCTGAAAAAAGCATGGCTCGGCCACTGGTGGATGGCGAGCTCTGGCTTTCCATCCCGCCCCCCTGCAAGCACTGCCAACCAGTCAGGATTTGCTGACAGACTTTCACAGCGGGGATATGACGGGGTGTGAGACATAGGTAAGCCAGGATTTGATGCCTTCTGAGCGGTTGATTTCTCTGGGATGCAGGTTAGAGTCTATAGTTGCATATACACAGAACCTCGTGTTCGTGGCCACCCTGCTCGAAAAGATACGTATATAATCCAATGAAATATATTGAAACTGCAGCAAGCTACTGCATAGCGCATCTGAGGAGATACAGCAGAGGACCTCACTCCAGCTGGACAGATGGTAAGAGTGCGCCATTCATTGCACAGGTAAACACAGTCCCTAACATAGTGGATAACAGAGGACAATGCATTTGTGTTTGGAATAGACCTTACCGATGTTCCCTGAAGCGAAGTTGAAATCCCTCCTTCTCAGAGCTGACCAAACAATGCAGAGGGTTCCCCAGAGCCTTGGCAGCAAAATCCGAAGTCGTGTAAAATCGAATCCAGTTCAAAGAACTATCGGCGTTGGATCGCGGGTTCGAGGCTGCGTCCGAGGCGGGGTAGGTCTCAGGAAGGATGACAAAGGAAAGTATAACGTATGCAAGCTCGTTCAAAGGGCGATGCAGAAGGAACGCAATTTAAGGCGAGTACTGTCCCTCACTTCGCAGAAGTTCTGAAATAGGAGATGCAGTTTGGGATCATACAAAGTCTGTGCTCGCGATCGTTTCCGCTGGCAATTGCCGCCAAGGTGTTTGAAAATTTGGAGCCGAATCACCCCTTTGCGCAACGGGGCAGTCGGGCAGCCTGCTTGCCCAATGGGCACCAGCTCTGGCTAAATTTAGACACAAGCGCGAAATGCTGAGGCCGTCGCTGAAGCGTGGCATGATGAGCTTCTCATCCTTGTTTCCGTTGTCACCTCGATAATCTTGGTGCGCACCTAGCTAGATCGCTAAACTTTGAAGCCTGTTCTTGTCATCTTATCACACATCTGCCAAGGCAAACGAGGCGAAGCACAGACAGAATTAGCCTTACTTCGTTGCCAGCTGATCTGAGCTTTCTAAAGGTGAGTTATTCAGCACACTTGTGATCTGAACTGTCATACTGAGGACATTAGGTACCAGGCAATAGGTCAACAACTGTGTTTTAAGTTGTCAGTTCGGTAAAAAGACTGATGCTGGGTGGCAGACGGCAGTCTGAGGCACTGAGGGAAATGCAATCTCTGGAGCCAAGCACTGTTAAAGCTCTGGAAGAGCCAGATGTCACCAGCGTCAGCGCTGCAGAATCCAGTGACCCTGCCTCGCCTGGACCAGCGGAGGTGGCAGACCGCACAGGCGCAGATGAATCAGCAGAAGCCGATATTGTCAGTCAGGAGACTGCCGTAGTCTCTGACAGAGGCGCCACCTCCCCGGACAAGATTGCAGGGCAGGCCCCGGTCCACCAGCATGTTGCTATTCCTACAGCAGTGAAGGCTGTTAGTCAAGGCAAGTCAATCATTCAACTGCCCTTTTAACAACCAGAAGCTGTAGTGCGGACCTGAGGGCAGCACCTGTAAAAAATACTGCTTGCAACAGGGCGAGTCCCACGACTGAGAATTCCTGTTCCAAAGAAGCACGCAACAAGGGCAATCACCCTGACATTCAGCTCTCCTCCTCACGTCCCGAAGGTGGTTTTCATCACCATGCTTCTGATTCCATATACACATCCTTGACATGTGCATGGCTGCTTTCCATTTGCCTGGCAGGGCGACCATTTATGCATCTTCACAGCAAAACTTGTAAATGCAGGCAGCGCCTCACTTCAAGACCAGCTACAGCCACACCCCAGAGCATCTGTGGCGGATACAAGCAGAGAATGCTCGCACTGTCACCCGCCTGATGGCCATCAGCCACAGGAAAGTCCATTGGGTGGAGAAGCTAGCCAAAAAGGTGGGTCAGCCTTTGGCGCCATCATGGACTGTTTCCGCTCATCTGTCATGATGCCACCCCGATTTAGAGGAGGATGCAGAAGCTTTGCCTTCGCCAGGTGTCATCAAGCACCAGTGTGCCATTTGGTGCTTATTTGCCGCTGATGCATTTTCCTATGCTGCGTGCAGATGCCCAAAATTAACCCTGCGTCCACGGTCCAGCGCAGGAAACAAGCTGAGGCGGCAATCAAAGAGGCAAATGTTAGGTTGAATGGGAGGCTGCATGCGATCAAGGCTTCTCCTGATGTCAGCAGAGCAGAGCTTGCAAAGAGCCATGTTGTTGCTGCTCAATACAAGCACAGGCTTGCATACAAGAAGGGTAAATGAACTGCTTACAGGTACTGTCAGTTTGGAAGACTTGTATCACCACTCAGAATTTTCATTTATCAGTCCTGACCAGATCTGCGTGTGATCAGTCAGCCCATATATGTGCCCCAATACGAAAATCTTTTGCAGCACACGATACATTGTTCCGAAAAGGACCGTGCACATTGTGACTCTGTCGCCCTAGATCTAGAGCTGCAGTCCTTGGGACTGTTGCAAATTTTATGTGCCGTTGGAAACATCAGGGACATGTACCGGACTGCTCGCATGCATGGCATGACAGCCAGCCTAGGGCTTCCGCTCAAAGGCTGCCATCTTCTCCTCAAATGTGGGCTCTCGGTTCTTGCCCATCGCTACTTTCTTGGTCTGACTGGTCAGCAAAACACCTGCCAGCGTCCCAAGGCCCACCAGCCCAAACACTGTCAGGTTGAACGCATCCCTTGCCTTCCCCATTGTTCACCCTCTGGTCCTCTCCTGTTCCAGCCCCCTTTCTGCTGTTTACTTCTTTTAAAAGGCTAGACTTAGCACCCCTGGCTTCCAATGAGTTTTGAGGTCAATCGGCAGCGAGATGTCCTGTCTGAGCTGTCTACACCTACCGAGCAGCTGCGCTGCCAACGCTTTGGGTCAAAGAACTCTGGATGCCAGCGAGAGGATCTTGAGCATCTGGCGCGCGCGCAGCTCGTGTGTTGCAAACCCCAGCACGCGAGTGCCGAGCGGCTGCCCTGTCTTTCTGTCCACCAGCACGCAGGCGTTCTTGTGGAACTTGATCACGCTCCCGTCCTTCCGCTGCAGCTGCTTCTTGGTCTCTGTGATGACGGCTCTCTGCACACTGCCCGCTGCTACCTTGCCTGCAGCAGAAACACTTGCCGCATGAGATCCTGATCACAAGCTGGCAGCCAGTCTTTTTGCTGCAAGTTGATGTATCTGACCGTCCTCTTGAAGTGTAGAGAGGTGCTACATTGGGCAGCTCGACAGCCGAAGTAGCAGGAGCGGACCTTTGGTGGCTGCCTTCTTTATTGCAACAGTGATGGTGTCGCCGATCCCCCAGGACTGGCCACTCTGCTGAATGCACTGAGCTATCTTCGCACCAGAGTTGTCAGAAACCTGCGAGCACAGCTGCTCTGGTCAACTTTTGTAACAGACGGCTGGCTGATTGATGGTTCGTCAATTCGTTTAAGAAAATCAGAACGAGTGCACATCAAATTTTCGCTTTGTCATATTTTTCAATTCACCTCTAAATTGCTACCATTCGAGATCATGCTTTGCAAGCAGAAAGCATGCAGCAAGATCGCTATTGAATATGTGGGAGATTTCCTTTGAATCAAGAATACAGCTTGAACCAGCGATGTGATCAACACACTATTAATTTGATTGTGGCGTGCTGCCAAATGTACTCGCGGTGTTCGAGATCTTCCAGTGCATTGCGAGGTGGCTAGGTAGGGTATTCTGAGCCACGTGCTGCATGGATAGACTCAGATGCAAGTTCATGATGCAAAGCATCGGGCAAGTACATTACATTCCAAAGTTCTTCTGATTCAGCATAGATAGCACCCTTTAATCCCTTGGAATCTTATAGCTTGTAACGTTTGCCAGATCTTGCACATACCTTGCCTCGCAACAAGTAGTATTGTACAGCACCAACGGGCCCATATGGCATCAACATGACTTTTTTAAAGTTGTAGTGGTTATGGAAGCGCAGTTCCTTGCACTGTCCCCCGATCGAACTGCACTTCACGCCATCAACCCTATAAGCAGGAGACTGGTCCACACTGTTCTAAGTCCATCGAGGAGGTGGAGGCCTGTCATAGGCAATGAGGCCCTTCTTTTAGAGGCACCTCGCCGTCCGATCAAGCCGAAGCTCTTATATGTGGGCGTTCAGGCCGCAGGTGAGCACCCATCAGATCAGCTCTACCTAGCGCTAGACGAAGAGCATGCCAGCACATGTCTATATAACAGAAGTCACAAGTGCTTCGGAAGCTCGTGCTGAGGGCTTCAGCGTCAGCAGACCCTCTTCAGTCTCATGTTTGCATGCTTCTTGATCCGGGGAAGCTGGTCAGAGGGCATGCAAGGCAAGCTCTCTTCTGCCTTGCGCTGTCTGCGCAGTCCAAGTATATCAGTAACTGTGGTGTTCACGCATGCAGCCGCGGCGCTGCTGGCAACAGATGGCATGAGCAGTGCAAAGGCAGGGTTGGGGCTCCGGGAGAACCCATCGCCAAGCATATCAAAGAGCGATGAGGACTTTGAGAAGATGGGCGTGGAGTTCGTGTGGGGGTACCATGACATCAACCTGGAAGACCTCAATGACCTCTTCTCCAGGGTGCGCACCCTCTTTGGCACGCATTCCTAGTTCTCAAGACATTTCCAAACAGAACGGACAGCCGCTTAGTCTTTGTCAGTAACCTTTGGTGGCCTTCTCATGTGGCATGGCATGCATATGGACAGTGCGAGAAATTTGAGATGCTCGTGTCGCTTTGAAGAGCTGCATCAGCCCGGTAATAGCTCGTGGTTGTCAAGCCCAGCTGGTAATCCTCACAGAAGCTGGCTTACCACTCAACTGATATTTATGATGGTTTGCCAAGGCTAGTCAGGGGTTGCCAGGCTTTGTGGTTTCTCTTGCATGCATGCATGGCCTGCATGGATCGGGGCAGGTGCGCGCATGTACAAGGCAATATTGAACCTCTCAGAAGCAACGTAAGGCAATATTAGAGATCCACCGTCAATGCCAGCGAAACCTGCGAGGCATACATGCGAGAAACAATGCAGACGTCAAGCAAACACGCGCATGTGCCCCACATCATCAGAAGTGGTCAAAGGGTCACCAGCATGTTTGAAAGCTGGCGTGGGTGAAATGCACTTCTGAGGCAGGTGCGCGCATGTGGCGGCAGGTGGGGTTCCCGGCACGCAACCCGGAGAAGCTGGTGAGGGCGCTGTCGCACACACACCGGACGCTGTGGATCCGGTCGACGCGCAAGTCGCGGATGGCGCGCGCGGGGCAGCTGCTCGGATTCTGCCGTGCCACCAGCGACGGCGCGCTCTCCGCCACCATCTGGGACGTCGCGGTGCGCGCGTTCCCTCCCTCGCCCACCTACCTGTTCAGGATGTCACATTCAAGTGTTCCCTCCCTCGCCAACAGGTCAATTCAGGATGTTCTGTAAGAACACGCCAATGCAAAGCCTGTGATAAGAGGTGTCTGGTGGTCTTCCACACATCATGCCGAAGGCCCCTAGTAGGAGGCAATAGGAGGCATGGGAGGTTAAGAGGCATAAACAGTACTCATTGCTGGGCAGGCTTCTGATAAGACTCTGGGCATGGCGGCTTTGATACAGTCTCAGCTTGCACAGAGTGCTCAGCCGTACATATGCCAGAATGTGCATCCGAGTCTCATGCAGTGCATGCATGCAGGTGCACCCAGCGTGGCAGAGGTCTGGGCTGGGGAGAGGGGTGCTGGAGAGGCTGACTGCCAGGCTTGTGGCAGAGGGGATCCCTAATATAACACTCTTTGCAGAGCCCAATGTTGTGGGCCTCTATGAGAAGCTGGGGTTCATCAGGGACCCAGTTGGGGTCAAGGGGCTGGCCTTCCAGGGGAAGCTGCCTGCTGTCAAGCCCCTTATGCTATTGTGATGCAGCAGGGTGTGTCATTCAGGATTACTGTTATTATTGAGGATTTCTGACTCGTCAGAAATCCTGACGATTACTACCCAGCAGCTTCTCAGTCTGTTGGGGCAGCACTGCACATATTTCAATATAAAAACTTTTGTTCAGAACTGCCAAGTGGAATATTACTTTTTCCTGTCCATCTATGAGTGGAATTCTAAGCAGCGGTTGTGTCCGCATGATTTTCCAATAATGATGTGTGCTGGATAGTTGGAAGGCTTCAGAAAGGGCCGTCTGATATAGAATATGCCATGTATGCAAATTTGAAAAGGATGCAGAACAACGGGGTCCAACCCAAGGCCGTCATAAGCATGACTGAGACCGGTCAGGAAGGCTCCTCTTAATTACACTCCACACTAGAGCGCTGGTCAACACAGCTTCATATTGGAGCATACCACACTTTATAGTTGTGCTTTATTGCACCGGCGCATGACACAACCTGCTTCACAAGGCAGTCTTGACAGTATCACCCGGCACACACAATCCTATAAGCACATCAGCTGCTTGCCAATCACTTACAACTCACCAGCTGGTAACCTGCAGGTAATTACCTATGAGGACTCTGGCATCAGAAAACGTGGTTTTCTCTATGAAAATACCATGATCTGAAAATACGACGTAATTTCGTGGTCAGAACACATGCCAATCATAGCATCCAGAAGTATGAAGTGGATTAAGTATGGTGAGATTGAAGGCATGACCTTTAGAAGCGTCGTTACAACTACGGTGTCATCAGGGTTACAGAATGCTTTAAGAAATGCTAAGATTGTGCAGTAGGTTCATTGCAGCCATTCAATTGATACAAGCCATGGTTATAACACCTGCAGAAGTGAAATATACTAAAAGAATGCAATCATATGACGGGTGTCACCAGCACATGACAGGCTTCATTGGCACACCTAGAGGCACCTCAAATGCACTGCGCAGCTGCTTGCAGGAACTTCTTCAGACTTCAACAGCAGGACACAGCCATGCATGTCCTTGGCCAGTCAACCCTCAACGCGTGCTGCATATCCTGGCTTGTCACCAAAGCGCACGGGCTTGCCAGAAACGCATTGTTCAATCAGGTTTTGATTGCTTGTCCACATTCCTCACCTAAGTGTCACACCTAGACATACTCAACATACTCTGCAGCTCCCCAGTCGAGCTGACAGCAGATACTTGTATCAAACACCCTGGTCTTACCTCACAGCGCCAGGTAGGCAAATGCCTCCTGTCGACATACCCACATCCTAAACAGGGCCACTGTTGTACATTGTACATGGTCGTGCCATTCAATGTCCTGACACCATTCTCCTAGGGTGCTGTTGTGACACCCAGCTGGCATCTTCATTAGAGTTTTGCCCAGCATCAGGACTGGCCGGGTCTGAAGATCACAACGGACAGCACGAGAGGAGCCTGCACAGGACAACCCAGAGAGCACAGAAATAGAAAATTTGGGTCACCACCCACAAGAACCTGGGCGGTGCCTCTACAGACGCATAGTGCAGGGTGCATGACTGATTCACCAGGACTTGCAGTGGGACAGTTGCTGCCCTCTGTCCTGCACCAGTCTGGCCATGCGCGGTTGCCTGCATGCAAACAGGAAGCCCCACGTGGCCACACACTATTCTTGCCATGTTCAGCAGAGGCTGTTGCCCCCGCCACACACGCTGATCGGACTGTTCTGAAATCTGAATCCGCGCCTCTGAGTGCACATCTGAAAGCGCGGACCCGTCAGTTACGAAACCAAATTTTGCACAACTGCTGCACCGGAACGCGCGGTCTCGGGCATGCATCATCAACGCTGTAAAGAAGCCCCGCTCAGGCAAAAGAGATCAGTCATGGTATTCAAGAATCACATACACGCTACACATACACAAGCGCGGCTTCGCACAAATCGACGACTTATTGTCAGCACTCATTTTCCTGAGGCACATTTGTCGAAGTAAGACCACATGCGTGACGCAAGAAAGGAAAAACAGATGATGCGCACACATCTCTCCTGTGCCTCACAGATCCAAGCGACCCTCCCTGCAGAGCCCGTCTGCAGGGGAAAGCTGAGTTGTTCCTGGTTTGACCCATGTGCTACAAGCAGCATGCAGAACGAATCCATGCGCTCTGCTTATTGCTAGCCCCGCAGGGGGCACATACTTGCAACGCAGCACTGAGGCTGCACTCTACACCTAGCCAGTACCTAGCCTGGCCAGGCACACTGCCTGAGGGGCTGCAGCCAAGGGCAGCAGATTTAAGCACTGCCTGTTGGATGCAGTCTGTCACACCCTGGGGTCATCACCCTGTCGCCCCCGCTGTAGTGTGACAGAGGGGACTTATTCAAATTTGAATATAAAAATTGCTGCGCGAGCTGACTGGATCCTCCGGCGCGTCAGCACCCAGCTCAGCTGCTGCGGCCGGCCGGGCGCCGCGCGCCGGTTTCCGTAGCCGCCGCGCAGAAGAGATTACGGCGCCGAGCATTACGGCGCCCTTACATAAATCGCCGGCAGCATGCGCAGCCAAAAAATGCCGCCGGGCGCAGGGACGCCGTCGGAGCCCGGCGCTGGCCGCCGGGCGTCAGATGGTGTTCCCTGCCGGGGCCATGCGTGCATGCCGGAGGTCTGAGCGGCGATGCACATCTGTCTGTCTCTGATCTGGCCCGATTGCCGGGCCCTGATGTCATGCTTATGGCTCCCTGACATGGCGCTGATGTGGCGCCGAGGGTGCCGATTTGCGGCCGGTCACGCGCTGGATTCCACCGGCAGATCTGCCGCCGCGGCCGAGGAAGGGGGAGGCCCCCCGGCGCAGCGGGGCACGGTGTGGAAGAAGGGGCCGAGGCGCCAGCGCAGGGCTTCTAGCAGCTCGATCTCCAGCGACGCGGCCACCCTTGACGGCAGCTCGTGGCCGTGCGCGTGGTTCAGAATGAGCGTCAGCAGATTGCGGTACTTCACCTGCGCGCATGCATGCCTCCCCATGAGCACTCTTTCGTCTTCTCTGCCTACTGTGGTATAGGGGCAATTCTGGGCATAGCGGCTGGAGAATGCAACTTTTTGAGGACTTCAGCTCGACGGCCACAGATGGTACTGCATGGTATACATGTCGTGTGGCAAAAATCAAGGATAAGCGTTGCATCTCAGCGCTGCTACTATTGACAGCGATATTTTCTGCCACAGTGATTATCTGCAAGGGTCGGGAGGAGAGCAGAAGCAGCGCACCTTGTCGATGTTTTTGGCGGCGAGGTAGTTGCAGCAGAGGTGCAGCGCCATGAGCCACTGCTTGGGGTTGGTCAGCGACCGCAGCTGCTGCGCCAGAGGCACCGCCGTCGGCTCCGGGTCGACGCAGACTTCCTCCACCAGAGGCGCAAAGTCCGGGTGCGCCTTGGCCGTCGCCATAAGCCTCTGCGAAGTCACCCCAGCTGTCAGCGAGTGTCACATGCACAGCTGCATGATCCTGCCTAGGGAGGCCGAAGCTATCCATGAGATGGGCATTGAAGAGGTACAAAAGTGGTGTGCTTGCTGCAGGATTAACTTTGCGTCCGTGCAGGCAGCTGCGGGTCCTTAAGCAATCAAAAGCAAGTCAAGCAGCAGCATGAACTGGTGAATATTGGCAGTGCAAGGAACGAGCTCAAATAGATATCGACAGGGTCTGAATGGGCAACCGTGCCTGTGCCCGAGCCCGGCCTGTCTTTGCATTGCTGCATCACCTATCTTGTGCCTTCATCACTGCCCCAGTCAAGCATGACATCATCCCTGAGGTGGCTGGAACAGTCCAACGTGACTGCCTGAATGACATCTGATGCAGGTCAAGGGGGCATCTCTGGGAGCAGCAAATCACACACCTCATCCCGGGCGGCCAGGCGCGCGAAATAGGAGGTCCCCACGGAGGTGCACAGCGGAGAGAAGCCGTACATGGCAGCCATGCTGCGAACCAGGCTGTCTTCTGAGAAGGCATAGAGCCGCGTCCCAAAGCAGGTGCAGCTCGGCGGCTCGGCTGTCAGCTCACAGCAGCAGCCGTCTTCGCTGCTGCACACGTCCGGTTCCAGAGGTGACTCGCACAGCTGCGAGGCGCCTGCAGCAGCCCCATCCAGTTTCAGACTCAAATTCGGCTTCTGTTCTTTCACCCTATTTTACCTGTGGTTCGCTGCGTGCCCTAGGAGCTGATGTGAGAGTCAGGCCCTGCTTGCAGGCTTTTGGGAGCAGTGTTGACAGCTGCAGGAGCAATTTTGTGCGCCCTGGGAAGAATCGCCTAAGACTTTTGTTCTGGACAATGGCCAGCAGGGCTGAAGGTTAGTTCAGGAGCTGGCAGGATAAGGCAAGTCTGATGGTCGTTCACGCTCATTTGCTGTTGCTTGAATGACTCTTGAAGAGATCCTAGCATCAAAATCCTTGAGGACATAAAAAGCAACAAAAAAATCTGGGCACGCGTGGGTCCTCGGCCGAAGGCTGTGGCAAGGGCGACTGATCTTGACAAACTACAGCTCGAATTGTTGCTCATTGCCGGCATCCAAGGAGTGTGAGGACTCACCTTCGTCCGAGAGCTGGGGCTTCGACGTGCCGGCGGTGGTAACCGACAGGACGCTTGAGGGCGATCCAGACGGCTCGTCCAGAGGCTCGGAGCTCATATCCGCGGATGGTGAGAAAGCGAGGACTGAGTCCAGGCTCATGTTATCTAGCCATTCGCCGCACATCAGTTGGCTTTGACAAGATATGTCGCTGCCCCGGCTGTCCATCGCCAACCTCTTGGGACTCGCTGACAATTGGAAGTCGCTGTGTGCCGCTCCCTTGGCCGAGCCTGCCCCCTTTGAAGTCGCCCCAGAGTCCGTTTCGGCATCGAAGCAGGCTTTTCTTTTCCTGCTTCCGCTGCTGCAAGTGTCCATAGTCGCCGGTCTAACCAGGGCCGCACTGCGGAATGCCAAAACACACTTCAGTGTGCGGCCAAATCAGTGCAGGGTGATGCGTTATAAGACGTCAAGTACTTTTCTTTTAGTGTCAGGGATTCTAACGGTCAAGATGCTTTGACCAAGATCCACAAAATCTTTCCCTGGGGTAAGAGCACTTTCGCATTCCCGCTGAGTGAAGCAGCCAAATTGCTCGTGGAGACTGTCGTCTGATCGGCAGCATCGTCTAGAGTCACAATATGAATAACAAATTCCTCATCAGCGAAAAAATCAACGTATCACGTTCAGTGCTTACAGCCCGCAACGCCTCATCTTGCCGTGCGTTTCGGGTCAAGCCCTGCCGTTTCGAGCGAGGATGTCAAACAAGCATGTCTGCAGTCCCGTAGAGACCAGAAGGGAGACCGTACCTTGGCAGTGAAGTTGATGATAGGACAGTGGTAGTGTGACAACGCACACGGCTGCGCTACTAGGCGCGCCCTGGGCTGGCAGAGGACGGAGCAGACGCAGAGGAGGTCAGAGGAATACGAGAGCCCATGAATTGCCGGGTAACAACAGCGCCTAGGATCACAGTCCGTGCAGATCTATCTGGGTTACGACGATGAAGCTTGTTGACATCAATCACTGACTGCCCACTGAGGTCAGATAGATTCCAGTGACGTCTCAACGGCGTGCCTCATACGTCACTTCCTCATGGGACGAACTGTCCCTTTGCCGAGTGAAGGGGCTCACCTGGAGCATGCCACGCCATAGTGATGTAAGGATGACGGACGTCCGTAATAACCCTGTTTCGAGCCTGGAGTCAAAGCTCCAGATGATTACATGTGTTACTAGGGCGGGCTCGCATGCAAACCCTGCCATCAGCGCTTGCCGATGAGTGGTACTAAAGTGGCAGTTGCAGTGAATCATGATGAGTGGTCACCAACGGTTGAGTGACAGCCATCGGTACTGTCCGTGACTGCAAGCCTTCAACTTGAGTGGATGTGACACTTGCGTGCCTGCATTGTTTTCTCCTTTACACATCAGACAGTGCACACTGAAGCTTGATTTCCAATGTCCCTGCAAAAATATCCTGTGATCACATTTACCATGAATTCCACTGTACTACTTCGCGAAATCCCAGATTGGCTGACTCAGGAGGGTCCGCCACGCCTGCGTATGCTTGCTGCTCAGCAACAAGGCACATGCACATAAATTGGGCACTGCATTTGCATCATGGATCCATGGATACAATACAAGTCACTAAGCTGTTGGCTTCAGCTTTGCGGCACATACACACTCCGGATCTCATCTGCCGAGCGCAGGAAGAACCGCAGCGCCGGCAGCGGGAGACTTGTGGGCAGAACGCCCCCTCTCTGCAAGGGCGCCTTTGAGACTGCAAAGTAGCCATCACCATTCCCATCTTCAGGTTCAAGCGGTGCACCACCTCTTGTCGGAGTCTCCCACATGAGCCTGGATGGCACAGGCATCCATGCCGGGGCCAGCGATGCCACAAACCTCCACTTGACCTCACGCTCAGTACATCGGCCTACGTCAGTGGCCTCAAAATCAGAGAGCCAGCTCTGGCGATGCTGCGCGCGAAGGGCTGCTGGGGAGCTGGGCAGAACTCTGCAGGGCCCTGTGCCTGGGGCGCCTGTTTTGGCGGCTGGTGCAATTCGGCCCCACCAGGCGATTATCAGCGAGATGCGCTGGCCGCCAGCTGGGGCACCCCTGGACACCTGCTGCCCTGCACCAAACTTGCCCACATCAAATCAATGTCCAATATGCCTATATGTCTGCTGGACCTGGCTGGCCGGGGGCGGTACAAACACTGAGCACCGTGCCCACAGTTCATTGGGTCTTGCCTGGATCATGCAAGTCCATCAAGGGGTAGGAAAACGAGACCACCAGACACCGATGAGTCTCATTTCCATTTGATGCGTTTCAAGGGGCAAGCTGCAAGGGGCAAGTTTTCTGCTATGTACCGCTCTAAGGGATTCAGAAAGATGAGGAGCGAGCTAAGCGGCTTGGCTTGTGCTTGAAAGAATACCGCTGTTGACAGAGCCACGCAGGTATGGGGCACAGGATCGGTCAGGGGTGTTTGCTCCGGCACTCGTGGCCTGCCATTCTCCTGTGGGGAAAAGTGCAAGCTGATTAGAGTCACAGCTGACCTGGCAGGACACCATGCAGGTAGTTGCCGGGGAAGCAGAAGAGCGTGTTCTCCGACGGCGTTCCCAGGAAGGCCCGCTGCGCCAGCTCATCCGTGGCAGACTGCTCCAGGACAAGCGTTGGACCCCCGGTGTCCGATAGATAGAGCACGCTGCTCAGCACCTGCCACCAGGGGTGGACTCATTCACGACATGCACACAACGGTGACTGCAGCTGCTGAGCAGCCCTTCAGGGGGTAGTTCCAAATGTTTTAGAGCAGAAAAGCAACTTCACAAAATTTTCAAGGAATGCGCCGAACGGATGGTAAAGAGGACCAATGTCAAGACACGCACGTGCATGAGACAACCCCGAACCCCAGGGACCGGCAACTCTGGTTCTGGCATGTATGCAGAGGGCAGAAAGAGCCGGCATGCAAACAGTGCAGAGGTTGAGGGGATAAAAAAGGGACGCACTGGTTGCACTAGGCGAAACTTGGCTGCTCCAGCACCAATTCTGCCCTCATCAAGGTCAAAATGCAGCTGGTGTGCGCTGGTCGGATCCCTCATGTGAGCCCACCACTCGGCTGCCAGGATCCCCGCCATGCCCAAGTGGGACTGCTTCAGATCCTGGTGCAGGCTGCAAATGGCCGCTTCTATTGCGTTGCTCGGCTCCTGATTCTGCACAAAACACTGATGATGTGGTCAGTGGGTTATGTGGTGTGTGGCTAACATGCGGTCATGGCCTGATTAAGGAAGCACCAAACTACCAAAAAAGCTGCTTTGTCGGGGACATACCAGGTCATATAGAAAGGATGAGAAAGGGGTCTGCTGGCTCAGATAGCCAGTCTCAGACCAAAATTTCGCCCCGGGAGAGAAGACGCGCTTCAAGGCATGGTAGATGCCCCCTGCGCAAATGCCAAACCGCCAAATAAGCTTCAAGTATTGACTATGCAACTTCTGGGCCTGCAGAATGCATTGGGAAGAGCTGTACCGGGCAGAGCAGGAGACAGAGTGCTTGGATGGCCGGATTGCAGAGGGCTGGCAACTGCAGATGCAGTTGCATCATGGCTGTCGCTGCGCAGGACTCCATCTGACAGCCTATGGGTGCACCCCAACAACTGCAAGATATGTGTGCTATCCGGTGCTGCTCTCACTTGCAGCAGTTGCAGTGCCTGACAGCATCAAGATTGGGGATCAACAAGCTGCAGCTGGATGGTAGGCTTCCATGCGCTCTTGGGACAGACACAAGGAGAAACAAGAGATAGAGCCTTATGGCTAGCAACTTACCACCAGATAGGCGATCTGCCCGATTCTAGGAGCTAGAATCGCTACTAGTGCGTTCTCTGATGAATCTTGACCGGAATTCCCCGCATTCAGGATATGGAGGAGCCTCACACAAGTGCTAGCTGCCAGTTCCAAGGCTCCCTGCACACCTTCTTGTCAGGCCCTGTCGTTGCTTCTTGATTTCATCTACCATGTCAGAACAAAGGTACATTTGTTTGGACGCCTACCGCGCTCTGAAGATCTTCTATGACTTGCACGAGTTCCAAGATAGATTGCACCATCACACATTGTGCTCCTGATCTCAGGAACTTGCACAATTCCCGAGTATAACGTTTGGACCAGAGAACTGTGTCACGTGTTGCTAGCAATTCTCATAAAGGTACTATTCAATTCACGGCAATGTCTGCAATGTCTCAGCGATCCACCGATCATATTCGTGCTTTGCATGCTGTGCCAAGTATTGGTAAGACTCTGCAATGAGTCCTGTGGAGATCGGATGTTCCACACAATCCCCAAATATTCGTGGCTACTTCAACACACGTCTTATTGTTGCAAATGATCAAGCTTCTTCATAGTTGCGATCTCTGCCGCTGTTGTGAGGGATTCTTAGCAACTCACATCTTGTTCTCTAAAAATTGCTGATCTTCCCCATGATGCAGGGTTGAAGGAGCCTTGTCAGCACCAGCAGCAACGATTGATTTAAAAGAATACTTTTGTTTGCCAGTGTCAGCTTGGGTTCAGGTGTCGTTGCCTAGCATCCTACACGAGCTAGAGGATCTGAGACTAAGGCATGAAGAGCTACCTTTCCTTGTCCGGTGATTTAGCATAGTCACTTGAAGGATCAGTACAAGGCCATGAGCGCCCGAATGGCCCGCGAGATTAAGCTGCTGACGACAGAGCCACCTCCTGGAGTGTGTGCCTGGCCCATCAACGACCGCTATGATGACATCAAGGCCCAAATACAGGTGCAGAAACAGTCATTCGATGCAATCATTTCTCCAACCACAGGCACGACCATTGGTGGTGCTGGTAATGTGCTGCTTGTTGAGTAACTGACGCTGAGCTGCTTGCTGCAGGGCCCGAAAGGCACAGTGTACGAGAAGGGTGTCTTCACCCTGTCTGTTCACATCCCACCCCGCTACCCCTTTGAGCCGCCGCAAGTCCGCTTTATCACACCGGTCTACCACCCCAACATAGACACCGGAGGAAGGATCTGCTTGGACTTACTCAACATGCCCCCCAAGGTAGGCATGCATATTCTCTCGTTGATAACCCTGGCTTATTCCTATGCTATGGTCCGCTCCAGTGTTCTATGTGCAGTGCACGCCTGGTGGGCTTGTCTTGAAACAAATAAAAAGTAGAAGTGCAAGTAAAAAGTAAATGTGCATGCAGGGAGCATGGAGGCCTGCTCTGAATATCAGCACTGTGCTGGCAAGCATCGGTCTGCTACTGGCAGATCCCAACCCTGAGGACGGCCTGATGACAGATGTGGTAAGCGCAACATTGACCCGGATCATGCATGACAGCGTTTTCTGACACTTGCAGTCTGATGCCCCTGCTTGGCCAAGCCAGACCATCTGATCCTTCATACTGAAGATGAACAGGGGTGCAATAATGTAGCGCTGTAGCATAATGGGTTGATGCTCACCCACAAATTCCCATCGTGGTGGGTGCAGGCAGCAGAGTATAAGCTCAACAGAGCTGCATTTGACATGAAGGCCAAGCAGATGACTGAGAAGCATGCAGTGGAAGCAAAAGAGAGCGCTGCTGCAGAGAGCAGTGACGAGTGTGGGAAGGACAGTGGTGAGGCCTCCCCATCTGCAGCAGCAGCCCCGGCAGAGCCTGCAGCTGAGACTCGTCACCCTGACTGTCAGGTAAAGGCAAAATAAACAGTAAAGATGGGCTGAATTGAATTTTGCCAACAGTAACATGGGCCCTCTGTAAGCACAGTGGAACAGCAGTGAACTGCCACACATTTGATCATCAAGCAGGACCTTTGTCTGTCAATTGCATGAAATGCAATCTCCAACCTGAAGCACCATCAAACATTTTCGCGCTTCAATGCTCTGCTCTGTTCTGCTGCAGGCCACTGAAGCACCAATTGCAGAAGATGGCCCCAGCGCACCCGGCCCTACAGCTCAGCAGGATTGCAGCAAATCTGTTCCTGAAGCCAAGGAGAATAGCGACAGCCTGAATCAGCATCCACCAGAAGCAGGAACCTTGACAGAAGAGAAGCCGCTTGCAGCACCTCTAAGAAACAGGCTGTCCCTCAAGAAACGCATGCGAGTGTCCTGACTACAGTGTCTGATCTTTTACTGGCAATCTTCCTGGTACGGTAATGTTTGGTAATCAAGAGAGTCTGCACAAGATTATACAGCACGATTTCTTTCAACTGCATTCGATCCTGATATTATTAATTGCCTTGACGTCAGACACTTGCAAAGTACTGCCAATTTGTCGCGAGATGCACCTGGTTGGGTTCAACCTGTGTTCAAAGACCTGGAAAGACTTCAAAACCTTCCCTCAGCCACACTTCAAAACTTTGTCTAAAGGCTGATGGTCTCCCCGCCGCTGCTGCACAGCAGGCAGGGGTTGTTGCCGCGCCCGGCGCACACCTTGCACTCAGTACCAGCTGTCTCCCCAGTGATCTCATTGATCTCAGTGCGCTGCAGCCACCCGGGGGCCCAGGCATGCCGGCTCTTGAGCACGGCGCTGTTGAGCCACAGAGTGGCGCCTGCAGAGTTGTGCTGCCCGCATGTACTCACCAGGCACACAAAAGTCTCCCCGGCCGCCTTCCTCTTGGCTGTCACATGGAAGTGCCTCCAACCCAGCGTCCTCTCCATCGCCGTCCACTTGGATCCTGCGCATGGAAACTCTGTGAGTGAACTGGGTTTTAGTGCTGTGCATGCGAGCTCTGTGAGGGGACTGGGCTGCCTGTGGATTTGCCAGTGTCATTGTTGGCATTGCATTGTTGCCAAAAGTTTCGAGGATCATGATTAGACGTTGCGTGACTGGCGATTAGCAGCCGTATGACCCAGTGGGGTGTCCTGCTCTGAGACCACGTTTGCCTCAAAGTGCATAGCACTTGTGATGAATGATGCACTCACCGACGAGTCTGGCGCTCATGACCGGGTTCTTCTCATGGTAGCCGCCCCTCCCCAGCCTTGCAGTCCCATCACATGCACTGCATATGAGCTTGCCTGCACCGCCGCACCGCTGACAAGGCAGACTCTTGTCCCGCTTGAACTGCACCCGCCACTGCCCAGAGCTGAACGCTCCTGACCCTTCCCTGATGGTCACAGGTCAGCATGGAAGTCAAAATGGCATAAAGTAGATCATATTGCCTTCTTCCCGCCATGTGCGGTTTCAGGGATTGCAGACTATTAGCTCAGAGGGTATGCAAGACAAACAAGGCAGTGACTGACTGTTGAGATCTGAACCAACCTGCGGTGGAATTGCTGCTCTTCTGTCTCGCGATCCAAAGTAGCTGTGTCGGAAGCCGTAATCCTAGATGCAAACGGACGTGACCATCTCAACGGAACTAGTCGACAGGCCCTGACAAGTTCAGGCCTTTGGCAAAACCCTCCGAAACGGAGGTTCATCTACAGGAGATGCGATCTGCCCTGCAATTGAACACTATCTACCCAAGCACAAATGTGTGGCGATGTAGCATTTGAGTGAACAGATTAATGCAGCAATGTCCCGAGAAACACTACAAGATGGAATGGCCCCAAATCTCCTACAGTGCCTTCCAATTGAGAAGTACAGCCACCATCCGATATAGAAGATCAAAAGAAGTGATGATGGATGGTCAGATGCGTTGCAATCCGAATAAAGATAATGCGATCGTGTCCTATGTCAGAGTCAAAATTTCCCCATCCTATTCAAAACCCTGCCCAGAGAGGGGATTTGACTCAGCATGCATGTCCAGAAAGTTTTTAATCTTTGGGAGGGGGGGGCGGCACCTGTGGGCACACAGGTCATGGAACACGGTGTAGCGTTATTGGACAATTACTTGGGGCGTCGAAGTTTACACATACAAGTTGCATGCATGTCGCCTATTCGCGTTCCACGGGTGCACCACCCAGAACCTGCAAAGGAATTTAAAATGCTACGTGCATGATGTTAAAATAGCCTGCTCCGTCTACATCAGAGATATACATACGATCGTGATCCCTTCTGAGGCGATCACTAGATGTATTTAGTCAAGTGCAATGGTAAAAAAACGATGGCTGCCCAGCTGGAGCAAATGTCAACAAATCCCTGACCCCTAGCTACAACCAGTCACTCCTCAGCACGGTGCTCAGCAGTCACATTTGAAAAAAAATGAAAGACGAAAAGCGCAAGCAAGCTGAGATCATTTTGAGACGCAGTATAGAGCATTAGTCTCGGCTGACACAAAATACGCACAGCATTCTCAGGGCGGCTGCATCTGTCACATTCTCCCTTGAATTATTTAAGTGATGCAGCCATGCGCCTGCAGCGACAAATAGTTATTTGGCATGCATCTGCGTGTCCATCAGACGGCGTCCTCCCCGGTGCCGGTGGCGGCTGCGGCGCGGCGCTGCTGCGGCCGGAGCGGCGCGCGCGGCGAGCCGTCGGGGTTGCTCGCCTCGTCATCCTCCTCCTCAGCCTCTACCGCCACCGCCTGCGCGCATGCACACAAGAAGATTAGTCGCCTATTCATCAATAATCATTGCTACTACTCTATCTGAAAAGAGCCTGCGAGCAGACAACAGGACCCAATGCTGTCAGCAGTCATTCATACACTTTGTGGTAGAGGCAGATGTGCATCAGTTTGTGCCGTGCCGTGAATGATGATTGGATAATTTTCTGCATGTCTCCTGTCCGTTCACACTACCCTGGGACTCCAGCAGGCCTCTCATCCTTATTCCCTTGTGCTTTTCTGTGGCAAGTGATTTACCAAAGCTATGTGGCAGATGTGCTCTGGCATGCTAATCGCTCATTGCATTTCTATCCGGCGCAGAACCACACAGTCATTTCTCCACCCGGCCAGTCACATTCATCCACAAAGCGGAAAAGATCCCTGGATTTAAAGCGGCTGGGGGCTAGAGAGACAGCACAGAAGAGTGTGCACCTGCTCTCCCTTGAGCACGGCGTCCATCTGGCGCGCCTCGGCCATCAGCTGCTCGTGCGCTGCCTCATCGAATTTGAGTGCGGGCGCCAGGTAGGCGTTCTCCTCGCTGCGCCTGTCATCCTCAGTCATCAGGCCCGCCAGCTCCTGTGCGGGGCCAAAGGTCATTGTCAGAGGGGTTTCAAGGTTTCAGCCTTTTCTCGATCCCCTCACAAGCACACAAAACTATGCAAATGGCATCCTGAGCAGATTAAAGCAAAGAATGCAAGCTGCGCTGCTATCTGTGCTTGTGAGGAGATCGTTGTCTATGCAAGTCATAGCAGGCTCCCATTGGAGGATATAGGACACATCTACTCAATCAAAATGCCAGACTGGCCTGCACCAAGGCAAGCTGAGCAAGGATCAGCTGAAGGTGATTTAGCGAGGAGCATGAATGGCCGCCCAGATGGGTGACTTTCGAGAAAATCCCAGTACAAAAGGGCCGGCACTATTAAGCAGGAGCTGCCAAGGCCATGTAATTTTTATCAAAGAGCAGATTGAAAAGCAAGCAAGCTGACCTGGTCGTGGCGGTCGAGGTCGACGGCGTTGCGCAGGGACATAACCTGGAAGGGCTTCTCGAAGATGCCGGCGCATACACGCGCGAAGATGACGGTGAAGAACAGTAATGGCACGACCACACTGCTGGTGTAGCTTCCCTTGGCTCCCAGGATGCCCACCATGAACAGCTGGAAGGTGAACAGCGCCGTGATCACCTGCCAGTACACCGTCGGCCACAGCTACGCGCACAGGGAACGCCTCAGGGAGGCGTCAGGGCTGTTGCATTGCTAATTGCTGCATGCGCCGTCTGACACTGCTGCATGTGCTGTGCTGATCAAGGGGTCAATAGAGACAAGCAGTCTTCCTAGCTATTGCAGAGGGCCTGCATGACGCTGGCATTGGCAGCCGCCCTGACATTTTATACATTCCATCTTTGCAAACCGGCAAGTTGCACCAAAATAAATAAACATGGAGTTGTGTACTCCTACAAGGTGGTTGTTGGAACCATGGGCGCGGCGCCATATATGCAGGCCTTTTACCTCTCAGCTCCCTTTGGATATTTATGGTTCCACAGTCCAGCATGTTCAGCACCGGCTACCTTGGTCCCGACAAACACCTACCCAGAGCGCAAATCTCGCCTCTGCAAAACTGGGTGGTTGTCCACTTTCAGGACACCCCACCTTGGTCCCAACAATAGCCATCTAGAGGCTAACGCAAAACAGGGTGAAGTGTCTTTAGAAGGACACAACCAAAAGCCAGTTAGAAAACCAATGCATGGCAGGGTGAAGGGTCTTTAGAAGAACAGGAATGCACCTGGCCGCCGCTCTCATACTCGCTGGTGTAGACGTAGAGGAGATTGTACTTTTCGGTGCCGGTGGTGATGAGGAAGTAGATGAGGCACATGGGGCAGATTATGGGGTTCATGACGCAGAACACCAGGCCCAGCAGGATAGTGATCGTGTGTTGCGGCAGCTGCACAGCACCGCAGAGAAGTCTTCAGACCATGTTGACTAGAGAAAATCGCATCACAACCAATAAAATTGCCAGATGGAGTTCTAGGTTCTGCCAAGCACAACAAAGACGTGCCACATGTCCTTCGAACGGCATAGTATAGACTGCAGTTGCGCTGTCAAAACCGTCCTTGTAAGCATCTTGCACCGTAAATATATTGCGCTGCATGCAGGACATGTGGAGCGCAGAGCAGCAGTAGACGAGGACTTGGGAGCACAGCTCAGAACCAAAAAAGGGTGAGTGGGGCGCACAATGCGTCCGTATTTCATGGTCTGCCGCTGCCACAGCCGCGCCTTGGCCCGCTCGGTGGCGGCTATGCGCGACAGCAGCCAGAACAGGACCAGGCCCACGATGCGCAGGAAGCCCACAGGGGTCGCCGCCAGCGCCTGCAAATACAATTATATCTGCACCATTTGTCATCCTTCATACATTTTTACTTTCTGCGCTGACATTCTGCCTCTCTGGCCAGAAGGTGAATTACAGCAACTCAAACAAATAAGACGCTCACAGGATTCTATCATTTGAATGTAGCGCGCCCCGTGGCTTATTTGCACTTTTTCAATTTGGGGGGGGGATATTCAAAATCAAACATGAATCCCATGCAAGATCTCCGAGTCAAAAGAGCAATCCCTGACGGCAGACACAGCACAAGGGAGTTCTTGACATGGAAACTTGCAGAATGGCTAATGCTGTGTGGCTTGAACATGGTGAGCCAACACCAGGGCACTCGAAAGGCTTGGCAGAGGTCCAAGGCACTGGCTGCATATTAGCATACTGTCAAAAGGATTGGGAAATGGACGTTCCCACTCGCAAAATCTGTAACTTTCACTTGCTCTACCAGAACCTGTCTTGCAGCTGCATCTAGTAATGGAATGTATATGAGGATGGCGCACATTGAGCTCGATGAAGGTGAGGAAGAAGATGGAGGTGAGGGGTGCTGAGGTGCCCAGGGTGGATATGATGGATGTGGGGTTGTTGATGAGCTCGCGGGCCTGGTTTAAGAAGGAACCCGCAATAAAGGAGCCCAGGAAGACCGTGATGAACTGCGCACCACCCACACAATTGCTGAGATCAAGGCCACTGTTTAAGACGTTATTCAAATTCCCCAAAGGGAACCTGGCATCCATTTTTAATCAAGGTGAACTCATACGGGAACTTAATAGGGTCATTTGTATGACTCTTGCATCCTTGGTCCCAGGTAAGCCTGATAGCTTTCTGTGGCACTGACAGCGTGCTCCCTTTTGACTCCACTTTGCCTCACGTGGTCAATATAGGCAGGCTATCACTGACAAAACACTTGGCAGTGCGCCTTCCATTTGTTGCAAGATTTAGTCAATGGAAATTCACAGGAGGGGAAATGCAGACCTGGAAGATGTAGTACTTGGTGATGACAGAGAAGTCGATGGAGCTCCTGGAGGTGAGGCCCTGGATGCGGCCCATGAACGCCAGTATTATGGGCAGAATCGCCAGGAAGATCTTCAGCACCAGGCCTGCATGCACAAGATTCTGATCAAGTTTCTGTTGCTTAATAACATGAAATCAAGCCATGCCATGCATTGATCAGCAATGTGCCAGGGCGCCAAAGAAAGCTGTAAACAAATTACTTTGTGGGGCGCAGCATTGCAGCACATGGGGCATGGAGGGCTTGAAATTACATGCCAGGCAATGGCTACCGGACAATTGAGGCTTTGCTATAGAAGTCCTACATGTGCGCCAGCAGAGACATCACTGCCTTCTGGCAAATGCAGACACCCTCTGCCCGCGTCTGGTATGCAGTGACGAGGCCTTTGCAGGTGTACATGTGACGATGTTGCAACAGGATATCACATGGGTATATAAAGAAGCCACAGCGGTATAAACTCTGACCAATACGCCGACAAATGCTTGGGTCCTGCTCGGATCTGGCAAATCCATCAAGGGGTACGATTATGGCAGCCTTTAACTGCACCTTGTCTGGAGGACGTACCTTGCCTCTTGGTAGGAAAAGCGTGTAATAAAAAAAAAAGGAAATGAGGGCGCACCTGGCAGGATGGCGGTGGCGATGGACCTCACGACTGGCAGGTCGATGATGACAGCAAAGACGTGGACTTTCTTGAGCTGGTCGATGTTGATCAGTCCCTGGATGAAGATGATGGGGATGAGGTAGAACGCTGTCAGCACGAAGAAGGCCGCCCACACCGCCACGAAACGCGCGCTGCGCTCCCACGATCGCCACCTGTCAAGCATTTGTCAACTTACTTAAGTACATGAAACCAAATGCTCCCCAGCGTTCCTTAGAGAAAGAGGAGTGCAGCCATCAAGGCAGAGTGAGCGATAGAGGAACAGAGCGGGCTGCCGCAATTTGCAAATGCAATCTCTGCGCAGCACACATCTTTATATGGTATTCTTGCAGAAGGGCCAACAATATTGAGTTTATGAGTGAAGGCCTGCCTGAAATCTTCCAACACCTAGATCCCACTCAACTAGCGTTTGATCCAGCAACTGTGACGCAGCGCAGCCGCAAGGAATCCAGCAAGTACGATAGTGAGACCAGGGAATTGAACCACACATGAGCGAGCGCCAAGAAGGGAGGAAGGGCCGCTTTGCAGTATCAAGTGGAGTTCTCATGGAGATTGGACAAAGTAGAAAAGGGGCTGCACCTGAGGTTGCCCCAGACGACCTCCTCGTGGCCGGGCGCAGCACTGACCTTCCAGGTGCTGGTGTCGTGGTGCTGCGTGCTCGTGGTCGCCTTCACCTGGGAAACGTACTTCCTGCAACAAGCCCATATTCCTAGTCAGAACATGCCAGCATTTCTACAGAGCACATCCTGCGCTCTGCCCACAGTCTCGTCTCGCGCAAGGCACCATCTTCTGTGCAATTGCTAATCAGCAACGAGGAATTTCCCCAGGAGCTGTCGGGCGGTGTGCCCAACATCCACGTGGAAGGGAGCTCCGGAGCACTGGAGTATCTTAGGAACCAACGAGTCCGCAAAACAGCTGAATAAACACCACTTCCTAGGACTAGCACCCTAGAGCACTGATGCAGGAGGTAGAGAGAAGCGCACTTGAAGGTTACAAATGCGCTGGGCACGCTCTTGTCTTTGGTGCGCTTCTGCTCCTCTAGGATCAGCCGCCGCACCTCGATCATGCGGTCCCGGTAGAACTGCAGCCGCACGCACACAGCCCCAGCGTCAGCCTCCAGAAGCAACACTAGACAGACAGAATGCAATGGGCTTTCTGTGCTGCTGTAGCTCTGACAGACAAGCCCAAGCAGTTGCCAGCTATGTGGAAAACTGTGTCACATGGGTCCTCAGGCAGGCGACCCACGCAACAGAGCAGTCCACAGGAAGCAGCAAGAGCGCAAGCTGAATTCACAGAACTGCACCAGTAGGGATATGTTTCTATTCCCACCGTTAGAGAGAGCAACCCCGGCGATGACCAAAATGTAGAATATAATGATGCACCTTTTACTGGGCCACTACTTATCTTGGGAGGATGGGGTCTCACCTCCAGAGCATCCACCTTGACGGGCTTCACGCCGTATCTGTCCCGGCCCCAGGCACCATACTTGACCCCCACCACATTCTCCTGCACCATCAGAACATATGCATCAATTAAACGATTCTTGATAGCAGTTGCAGCAAACAAAAGTGCCTCACTGAACAAAGCATGCAACTCTGGCAGGATTTGCTCGCCAAACCCATAAGACTCAGAATAACGGACTCATTGGCCTGGCCAAGTCACTGCTCTAGGAAAGCAAAACTGATCAGATCAAAACGCAACATGCAGAGACACCCAAGATGTTAATCAATTCTATCTAAATCTAAGAGGAGCAACACTGGTTGCGTTCATAATGAGGCGTGCCTTCTTGCGCTTGATGGGCTTGTGGCGGCGTTTCTTGGAGGTGTAGTCATCCACCAGGTCCTCCAGGTTCCTCTTGAGCTTCTCATACTCGCCACAGAGGCCATTCAGGTCCGCCAGGTCATAGCACACATGCACCGCCTCTATCTCCCCAGGAAAGAGCTCCTGGTACTCCTGCTCCACCATCTGCATAGACAGGCCCAGGAAAACTCATGTAAGGTATGCATGCAGACCTTCCTCTCTGTATTGGCATGATGCTGACGCTGGCAAGAATGCTCATGCTATCCAGCCAGATCAGGACAAAGGGATTTGGGATCACACTTGACATTTGAAGCTGCAAGCTTTGCTGCATGAGACACTTAAAGCAAATAGGACCAACTGCATAACCAACCAAACATCTTTGAAAGGATTTGCTGCGGATCACATGTGCTGGCAATCTGGGCAGAGGTGGGTACCTGCTGCACTGTCAGGCCATCTTCCAGGAGAGCCTCAGCCTTGGACCAGGGATCCTGGTCTGTCACAGATCTGAAGGCAGCGTCCAGCTCCGGTGGGTCGTTCGCAAAGTCCGGCTCCTCTGCCGGCTCCGCCTTCCAGGCACCAGGCGATGCCTGCGCGCCACCATGACTCGTCATTTTCCCATTATTTTATAAACGCAGAAATAAAAGACACAACATTTCTCTCATGCCATGGCGCCAAGCATACTGCTCACTGGACACTACCCAGAGCTGCATACGGACAGATCAGCGCAGTACAGTAGTACAACTTGTCTCCAATCAGGCAGTCCTGACTTTTGATCGGCCTGTAGATCTTCAATTTGCAAATGTACAAAGAGGAAATCCCTGCTACAATCACAAGCATTTTGGATATAATCTCAAGCCAACACAGCAGTGCATGCTTGAGGGGCGGCAGAGGGGCGGCGCACAGCGTCGGCGGGCGGCACAGAGGAGGTGGGCCCTCCCTTTACAAGGGGGGCCTGCTGGGACTCGATCATCTCCTGCCGGGCGGCCTCGATGGCCGGGTCCACGGCGTGCACCGAGGGGATGCTGCCACGGCTGGGCAGCGCCTCGGGGGCCTCAAAGAACATCGCGTCGCTCCCGCTGCGCTGCGGCAGCGCCGCCTCCCTGAAAGGCACGGCAATCACGCATCAGAATTGTAGTAAAATTTGTGCAGAATTTCTGTAAGGTTGCTGCATGGTTTTCGCACTTGCAAGGTAGCCCTTTCTCTTATCTCTGGCGCTTGCAAGAAGTGATAAAGAGGGTCATCTGCTAAATTTTAGAGTGGCACAGCAGCCTGGTGCTGAGGTATTCCTGTTGAGAAAGATTTGAAGTTGGATCGTATGGATGGCAGATCTGCCGCAGCTGAAGGCGCCATGGAAGTCCTACCATGACATTCATGATGTGGATGTGCTTCTGGTGCCCACCACGCCAATTACTGCAAGGCCTATCGATGACGTGGAGCCTTATGTCAGCATCAATGGCCGCAAGGAGCATTGCCTGCTTCATTTTTACCCTTTCACTAGAAAATGTCCCTTTCACTGGCTACCTCACAACCTGAGGATGGGACCTTTTTTGCATGCATATCTTGAAGCTCTGCCTTGATGTCTTCATCTCCGTTTCTCTCCAAATAATAAAGTCTCAAGAGGTCGACCTGGATCCTCTCAACAAAAGCCTTGCCTAGTGCGCAAAAGCAAGGCATGAAAATTGACATGTCATCTTCAAGCAGCAGCCACACCTGTTTGTGAGGTTGTTGGTAATGCGCCCAGTGGTGGCCTTGAGCCCCTTGTTGCCCACGTCGACCACCTTTGACACAGTCTTCTTCAGGGGCTCCTTCACGACGCCCGGCAGCACGCGCAGCACCGTGGTGTCCGCCCGGTGCATCAGCGTGCCAAATTGAATGCCGGGAATATCCTGAACAATGCGCTCCTCCCCATCAAATGTCAACCTTTGCCAGAGTACGTACAATGACACAGAAGGTCAGCTGCATGGTAAAACGCAGCAATGACCCACTTCTGTCAGCATGCTAACACAGCCATGTTGTCTCCTATGAGGCCCAAGGCATCGAGTGATGCATGCCCGACGCAGACACGTCCACGGCGCTGAAGAGGGAGCTGCCCAATTTCTATACTAAATTTGTCTCTTTAGTTCAACATTGGAACCTACCTGGACCTGTGCTGTGCGCGCCTGCACCCCCTCAGCCTGCTGCAAGAAGCGCAGCCGCAGCGCCACTGCCGACTTGCTGTACTTCCACAGCAGCTGCAGCCATATCAAGCATCATTTGAGCATGCAATCCTTATGAACCCTTCATGTCACACACACCCTTCAAATTTGAGATTTGTGAGAATTGCGTGACGCTGCTTGACAGAAAGTTGCAAGGACCGTGGACGCCTCGAGGGGTCACCACTGCATGATGTCTGGAGACTAGCATGACAAAACCTCTGCTGACACGCTTGAGGACTGCTGGTACCTCACAAGGCAATTTATGTCAGGAAGATTTCAGAGCAAAGGGGGATGGTGGACTTACATTGAAGACTACCAGCGTCACCACCCATGCCATGAGGCAGTGGATCCACAGGAGGCTCGATCTGTCGCTCACGTTTGACATCGTCAGCTGCGCAAAAAGACAGGACAGTTAGAAGGCCCATTCTGCCATTGCGACGCACAGCACAATGACAGGCAATATCATGCATGACATGATGCCTTACAGGAGTATGCACAAGGGATATGTGGCCCGAGCATGGCACAAAGAATGCAATGCTCTCCTAAGAGATGACAAATGATCTGTAACAGGCTGCCCACACAAATGAATATTAAGAGGCAGCTCGCACCGTATCCATATTGTTGGGGACATAGTTCTTTGGTCTCCACTTGGGGTCGTACAGTGTCGTGTATCCCGCAAATTGCGGCCCGAGATCCGGAATTGGCGGGACGTCTGGCTTGAGGCGCCACCACATGAGGCCTGGCGGGGCAGGCGGCGTCGCCAGGTAGAAATCAGGCGGCTGTAAGCACAGAGCCAACGCATTAGGACATACCATGACAATCCAGGGTACCAGGATCAATGCATGCATCACAAGCACAAGGACAGCAGATCTATGCATGCTCTCTGACTCTTTCCAGCACATGAACGATGAACAAAACTGACAATTGAGGCCTGTGGGATTACGCACATTGATGCCCTGCACATTGTCAGCTGGAGGGGGCGGGGGTGCGACTGGATCGAGGGGCGGTGGCGGAGGGATCCAGTATGTGTAGTTGTTGGGCTGCAGGATATCCTCAGTGAACTTGTACACGTTCTTGCCCTGCACACACCATGAGCATGCTGACCTGCTTAGTGCTGGAATGGTGCAACTGAGCAGTATGACAGAGCATGAAGGCATCTGGAAGCTGCATGCATCAGCTTCAGCGCAATGGCAAGGTCTGCAGGATGCATAGAGTTTCAGCTCAGAGTTCAATACATCGGGTTCAAGCAGACAAGCGTCACTTACCACCAGGTTGACTGGCAGGATGACCGCACAGCAAAGGATGGTCAGATAGAAGAAAAGCTCAATGCCTGCAATGGCAGCAAATGATTTAAGTCTAAGTACAACATGATCGCACTACTCGTCCGATCAACTGCAATCAAGCAACCACTCACCAAAGGAGATGATACGCATGTAGACTGCCGCATCAAAGCCCGCAATTTTCAAGAGATCTTCCTCCGTCGTCTTGTAGACAGGGATGAGCCATCCCCAGAATGACAAAGGCAGACGCTTTGGCTTGTGTTTCAAACCTCGTGTGAATCTGCAGTGCACACAAAGCACCTTGCTGACTGGTAGTTGAGGAGAAAAAGGTCCAAATTCAACAAGTAACAGCCACAAGCGTGTATCCTAGACCAAGTGATGTTCTTGCTGCAGGATTCTGAAATGAATCGAAGTCTCACCTCTTCGGAGCATAGAATTTCTTACAGAGATTGGACATGCGCGCAAAGCCGAAGAAAATGAAAACCACGATAGCGATGACGCAATAGAACCCAAATGAAATACCGAAGGATCTGCCATCGGCTGCCATCCTTCAAATGCAATCAATGCAAATGAAAGTCAAGCAAGAACGGATTGCTGTACTAGGCCTCCTTGGGTTGGGAGCACGCCTGAATGAATTGACTGAACAGCTGTCTCTCAGAAATGGTCATCAGACCATCGCGGTATTTAGTAGCTCTCTGAGCTTCATTGCATCATTCATTGACGCTTCGAATCTCGCTTCCTTGCAATGCAGGGATCAACTTCCGTTTGACCCCGAGATTACCGCTGTACTTGGGGTTTTATGTAAGCCCTAGCTAGGTTTGCATGATTGAAATTTGAGACACTCTAGTTTCCTGGTAAGGCTAGCATCATAATATAGCATCCAAAAGGTGTTCTAAAGGTGCATATTGTCTATCTTGAGAACCACAATACCTCAGGTCACCGGCAGCATTGCGAAGTACGGTCACAAGGTCGTCCAAGGAAGAAGATGGGGAGTTAATCTGAGGAAGACAGCTGGCACGCAATGTGGACGGGCTTGAGCCAGTTTACAAATGCGCTGAAAGAGCAAGCTGAGTCAGTTGTGCGAGAGTCAGGCCTGGACGGCCAGTTGGTGCGGGTTCATCCACTTGCACTTTGCAAGAACTCTTAAGCTAGGAACCCCAAATTTCAAGCCATGGTCGACCCTGTCCCACCAAAAATTGACACTGTATTCACACGATTGTTTGTGTTCTCGAATTAACTCTGCATTGAAACCATCTCAGCCTTTCCCAACGTTGCTGAAGGAACAAGCGAGGAAAGCTGCCGCTGGTTTGCTGCTTGATGTCCCTAAACCAGACGAAGCTGCAGATCCCGACGAGTACCAAGGATCGCCACATGCTCCAGTCAGCCATTTTGCCGGATATGCCTTTCCAACGACCTCAGGTGGGCACAGATCTGCTGTCTCCTTAGCCCTTGAGTAAAGCAAATCCACCTAATGATGAAGAGTAGAAGCAATACCCTGAGACTGCAATGTTGTCTCAACAGGATCAGACCCAGAAGCAGAGCAGCACGACCGGGACAGGGAATCAGTGGCATGGCATGGCCTGGATTCTGGCGGGTTCAGCGATGTGCCTCTGGGGAGCCCTCCTCAGAGAACCTCACAGACCTTGCCCCAGAGCAATGGAGTGAAGCCGCGGCTACAACAGGTCGCTCATTCGCTGTCACACTTCGGTGGCACCAGTTCTACCGGGTCTGAAACTGGGCCAAGGCAGCATGAGCTGCAGGCAGAGAATGCCAGCCTCCAGGAGCGGCTGAGGGCCGTAGAGAATGTGAGCAATCGCTCTCATGCCAGTACCTTCATGCAGTGATGCTGTGTCATGTCATGCATTGATCTGTTTCTCACCATCCGTTGTGCATGCACTCTGGCATCGCAGAATGAGATATTGCAGGTCGAGTGCTTCACATGGCTTCTTTGATCAACAGTGAGCTGCCCCTGGGGAGCATAAAGTGTATTTAGAGGGATAACAATCGCTATGTTGAATGCTTGGATGAACCATTTACCCCATGCAAAACTTTCTCTGCTATAAATTGGAAAGAATGGTCTAGAGCACTCAGAGTACTCTATCCTGCACACAGGAGGCGGTGGAGGTGCTGGGTGAGCTGGAGGAGCTGAAGGACAGGCTGGAGGCCAGCGAGGCGGCGCGCGCAGCAGCCGAGAGGCGCGCGGAAGAGGGCGCTGCGCGTTGCTCCGGCCTCGAGGCAAAGGCTGAGCGCTGCCAGGACCTGGCTCAGGCAAGACGTCTGCCTACCCCTAGGAGTCTTCAGAGTCACAGTCAAGAACATTGCCGCTGCATGCCAACGTTTGCCGAACTGGAGGTCCAAAGTTGCGGTCAAAATTTCTGTCTCTGCATGTCAATGTCTGCCAAAGTAGGATCTTAAGGTAGTCATAGACAACGCTTAGGCTGTCATTACAGAGAACAGCAATAATAGAGCTGTCCTTCTATCAGCTATGTGTGACTGGAATGGTGCAGGCAAGGGAAGGTGAAGCCAGGGCCAGCGCAGAGGCAGCAGGCTTAGCCAGGAATCAGCTTGAGGCAGCGCAGGAGTCCTTTCAGAAGTGCCTGGCAGAGAGCGAGGCGGCAAGGGAAAGGCTGGCCAGGCAGCTGGAGGACAGCCAGCAGCTCAGCTTGCCATCGCCTGTCAAGCATGTAGGACAATGCTCATCTTCATTCTGTTAATGCTGGTGTATTTGCATGGGCGCAAGCATGCATGTAAATTGTTAATTCATAGTCAATTTCACTAGACGCCGTCCAACCCATGAGGATCATGTTTGGGGACATGCAATTGGGTCATGCAAATAGCATTCTCAAGGTGAATTACCGGTATGTTGAAAATAAATCGCATATCTGTGTAGGTAGCTGCAGAGGACGAGGCAGCAGATGGCGCAGCCGCACCAGCAGAGGATGTAAAGGACCTGAAAGCCAAGCTGGCGAAGATCAAGCGCCAAGCAATCACCTTCAAGTCAAAGTTCACTGAAGCGGCGGCCGCTCGAGATGCTGCTCTCGCTGAGCTTGAAGCTCTGAAGCAGGTGTGTAGCTAGCTCGTGACTACTGAGGCCTTGCTTCAATGCTGCATACATCAGAATGGAAAGCAAGATGTCCTGTCATGTCCTTGCCGCATATGCCTGTTTTGGAGTAATTGTGAAAAGGTCTTATGGGGTTGTGTGACAGGTGCACGGAGGGGCGGATCCGGCAGTCTCTGGCGTGGAAACTAGCAACGCTATGAATAAGGAGATGGAGCAAATGCAGGAGCGCTTGACCGAGGCAGAGAGTCAATGCCAGGCACTGGGAGAGCAGCTGCGGGAGTCACAGGAAGCATGCACCTCGCTGGCCTCAGAGAAGGCAGAACTGGCCGCCCAGATCTCCCAGCTGAGTGCTCAGCTCAAAGAGCAGCAGGCGCAGATGGCTGCACAGGCCCTCAATGCACAGCAGCGGGACAGCGAGCTGGAGGCTCAGCTGCAGGAACTGGAGGAGGCCCACAGCGCTGCCCAGGAGAGGGCAGGGGGCATCGAAGCACGCGCTGCCCAGCTCGCAGGGGATCTGCAGTGGCTGCAGGAAGAGCGGGAGGCTCTGGAAGCTTCCCTGCGCCAGCAGAGGGCGGCGGCAGATGCCTCAGAGGCTGCCCTGCAGGCAACGGAGGCATATCACAGTAGGCAGCTTGAGGATGCTACCGGCAGATTGGAAGCCGCTGTGGCAGAGCTGGAACGGGTGAAGGAGGAGAGAGCAGCGCCGCAGTCTGAGCTGGGAAGGGCGCAGGAAGCGCTGGCCAGCACAGCTGCACCCGCAGAGATCACTTTGCAGAACGGGGATGACAGGCATGCGGCTGCGGAGGGCAATGGGAGCATGGCAGACACTGGAGCCATGCAGTCAAACCCGCTGTTCTCCCCGGCCAAGGGAGGGAACTCTACTGCCATGGAAGGGGCGGAGGAACCGCCAGGGAAGACCAAGCCCGCCAGGGGCAAAGCCGCTGCAGCCAAGCGCATCGCCGAGCTGCAGGAGGCTCTCCGGGAAAAGTCCCAAGACCTGGACAGGATGACTAATGAGCTCGCGTCGGCGCAAGCGGCGCTGGCCGAGCGCTCGGCAGAGGCCGAGCGGCTGGCGGCGGAGCTGGCGGCAGCTTCCGAGAAGCTGCAGGCGGCGTCTGCCTCCAGCGAGGACGGCCTTGCCGAGCTGCAGGTGCAGCTGGCCGCGGCGCGCGGAGAGGCAAGCAGCCGCGAGGCCTCGGCGGCCGGCGCGGCCGAGGAGATTGCCGCGCTGAAAGCCGCTGCCGCCAGCGCTGTGGCGGAGCGCGACGGCCTCGTTGCGGAGCTGGCATCGGTGCAGCAAGAGGCGAAGGAAGCTGCCGAGGAAGCCGCCCGGCATCTGCCCGCTGCAAACGGCGACAGCGCTGCTTCCGCGGCGGCCGGTCACCAAGAAGAGATGGAGGGTCTACAAGCGAGCCTGGAGGCTGCGGAGGCCCGGGCGGCGCATCTTATGGAGCGCTTCGACGAGCAGCAGAAGCTGCTGGAAGCTTCCCAAACTGAGCTGCAGACGCTGCAGGAAGCTCTGTCAGAGGCCAGGACGCAGGCGGCGGCAGAGGGCACTGCCGCCGCAGCTGCGCGAGAAGAGGCCAAGACAGTCGGCCGTGAGCTTCATTTGGTTCAGGAGGAAGTTACTCGGTTGCAGGGAGCTCTGCAGCAGGCGCAGGCTGCAGAGGCAGATGCAGCAGTGTCCAGCAATGAGCTGAAAAGCCGCATCAGCGCTGCAGAAGAAGTCACTTCACGGCTGCAGGTGAGACAGCTTCCCACTAGCCAGACCGAAGCATGCACGCGTGTGTTTTCCTGCTGTTTGTCAGTGTCCCTTTTAGTTCGCCGGAGCTTTGACCACACCAGAAGGGTGCACTCTATCTTGCTTTATCCTGAAAAATGGCAGTTATCTATACAGCAAGCATCGATGTTCCAATTGCCGACAGGAGGATGTGAGACGGAAGGAAGAAGAGCTCAAAGCTGTGAGAGGTGGCGCATCTGTGGAGTCAAATTTGGCAGCCTCTGCCATCAAACAGGTGAATTTTATCAAGTGCAAGATATTTCAATGCCATAGCCAGGTTCAGCAAGCCTGCTGCATGTGGTTTCTGCTGCCGGGGCATGTTTGAGTCAACATGCTGTAGAATATATGACTTCATTTGTGATTAACATGTGTACATGCATGCAGGGTAATCAGCGCGCAGAGGAGGCAGAGCAAGCTGCTGCGCAGGCTGACGAGAGAGCTTCACAGGCTGAGCAGCAGTTGACAACAGCTGCTGCCAGAGCACAGGCTGAACTTATGGCTGCCGATTCCAGGTAAGACTCATTGAATCCCGAGTGATGAACTCTGTACAAAATCAACCATGGACTCTCATAAGTCAAGAGCGTCACGCAAAACATATTGTATGAAAGGAGACTGTGATGCCAAATCACTCACTTTTTCTGTCTGGCATGGTTGAATTTTGAATACTAAATCTGCGCGTGATTACCGTGAATCTCTAATAAAGTGAAAAGAATTAGACCTCAACGGAGCACTCGTTGCATGTCCAAGGGGCTGCCCTGTGCTGCAGGAGGCGGGAAGCAGAGTCACAGAGGGACAGGCTGCAGGAGCAGCTCGACCAGGCCCAGGCCGAGGCGCAGGTCCTCAGAGAGGCTCTTGAAGCCGAGCGCTCGGCCGCGGCGGCCGACGCGGCGTCGATGCAGCACCGGCTGGAGCAGGAAGGCGCGTCCGCCTGCAAACGCGCGCGCAATGAGGCGGCATCCGAATGGCAGGAACGCCTCCAAAAGCATGCCCAGCAGTCGGACGCTGTGCTGGCAGAGAAGAGCGCCGCCCTGGAGGTGCGGCAGTCACTAATGTTGTTCCAGTCGCCCTCTGTTTGTGGGTGCTTTCAGGGCGTGTGATGTACCGTTCTGTTTTTTGTGATTAGGAGTCAACTGCGTCATCCGCATTCTACTCACAGCCGCAGCATGCTGTGGAGGTAGTCCTTTCTGGGGAGTCATTTTTTATCAACATTCTGCGAAAGTCTAAGCATGTTTTGGGCAAACGCTGCTTCAAGGAATTCTGTATTATCTAAACTGCCTTTTTGAGAAGCAATCTCCTTGTGCGCAGAGGGCTGAGGCTGATGTGGAGCGGCTGGAAAAGGCCCTGAACGAAGCTGGCACTGCGGCCCAGGCGCTGAGCGATACCCGTGCGCTTACAGAAGGATTGGAACGGTAAGTAATCCAAGGAAGACATTGCTGCATCCATTACTCTGATAATCTTCAAAGCAAGGGGGCACATGCACTGAACCCACTCCCGGCTGCTTGGCATGGGCTGCATCCGCCTCTCACATATGGTATATTGGTCAAAATCCTAATCTTAAGAAAAATGCAGCTGTAAGTCTTCTTTTGCCAATACCAGAGAAGTGTGCCAGATATGGTTGTTGGGACTCTTTGTTCATGACAGCTTCTGGGCTGCAGGGATCTTGCTGAGACCAGGAAGCAGCTGGTAGAAGCAACGGGCCAGCTGGACACCGTGAGGCAGGAGGCAGCGGAGGCGCAGTCGGCCGCGAGAGAGCGGCAGAAGAAATTCTCCGTGCTCAACGCCACATTCAGGAAAAAAGAGGAGGGTCTGCTCGCGCGCGTGGAGGAGGCTGAGTCAGCCGACAGTCAGCTGCGGGCCGAGGCGGCCGCCGCACAGCACCACGCGACGCTCGCCCAGCAGGTGGGCACTTCACTCACTGATCCATCACTTGCACTATCAGGCAGTTGTGGCACTCACCTTGGTACAAGCTCTGATCTGTGTCTGCTCACGACCGCTTGCTGAGAAGAGCTGCGCAATGGTGCGGAGGCATCGTGATGTGACATTTCTTTCGGGATTGGCGAAAGCGCTCGCTCCTCAGTTTCTCAAGATGCGGCAGCACGGGATGCTTGTGTATCGTGGTGTGCTGTCTTCAATTGGGTGATCTTCACTCTGAGATGCTCTACCCACCGCAGGAGGCGCAGCGGTTGGAAACGCAAGCAGGGGAGCAGGCGGCGCGGCTGGCAGCGGCCGAGGCGGCGTGCGCGGCGGCCGAGCGGGGCCGCGAAGATGCGCAGAGGGTGGCTGCGGAAGCTGCCGCGCAGCTGGTGGCAGCTCAGACGCAGCTGGCGTCCGCGCAGGCCGCGCGGTCAGAGGCGGCTGCCGATGCTGCGAGCTTTGAGGACCGCGTGCAGGCAGCCGTGTCTGGTGCGCTCCAACGCTCCTTTCTCACAGTTGATGGTTATCAGTCACCATGACATTGTGTGCCAGCCTGTCAGTGGTTGCACCCCTATGCAAGAAGCCTGTTGGGGTACTCTTGTGTATTGAACCTTATTTGGGCATCCAGTGTGCAGTAGACATGGCCACAGCGTCTTTCCTGTCCTTCCTGTTAATAATCATTCTTTGAGGCAGTGTATGCCAATACAGTGCATGCTGCCTCAAAATTGTTCAATCGATTAATTGAACAGCTGCCATCCTTATCGGCAGTTTGGGACATGCCACCAGCGCTCGTCTGACAGCACTTGTGTGGTTGCTGATGCAGTCCGGGAAGAGGATGCGGCTCAGCGAGTGAGGGAGGCAGAGGAGGCGCAGGTGGCGGCCGAGGCTCAAGTGAAGCAGGCGGAGGCGCGCGCGGCTGCAGCCGAGGCGGCCAAGATCGAGCTCTCGCTGAAGCTGGCCGACGCCCTCAGCCAGGAAGAGTCTGCTGATGATTTCTCCGCTGTGCCTACTCCAATCCTCCCCAGGTATCCTCCTTCTCCCTCAAAGCTGATTTTGGACTTTATCTCACTTTCCATGGGCCAAACAATCCCATCATTTCTCACGCAGGCTTTTTTTTCTTTTCACGTTTGCTCATTATCAGCGCCATTTCTCTGCCATTCTGGCAAGGGAGCAGTCCAGATGCAGATGCTGAACCTGCGAAACATGCAGCCGCGGTCTGTCTGGCAAGTCACTGTGTTTCTGTATGAATCCCCTCTGCTGAATGGAGACTGTCCTAGAGCACACGCTTCCACCAGCCCTGCTAGACTTCACTGCTTTCTTGTGTGTACAGCCTGAATGGCAGGTAGCTAAAGCGTTGATGCTGCAATGCGACAGGCAGACGGGGACATCAGAGGAGTGGGCGGAGCGCTATGAGGAGCTGGAGCTGGCGGCCCGGGTGGCGTCCCGGCGCGCGGCTGCGGCCGAGGCTGAGCTGCACCGGCTGAAGCAGCAGCTGGAGGCCGCCGACAAACGCGCCAAGGAACTCGCATGGCAGGTGCGGGCCTGGGTACTGAGAAGTCATCTTGAATGTTCTTCTCATGTTCTGGTCTGAATCGCGTGCCTCTGTGTGGCAAGAAGTCAGTTTGCCACTGGTTTGTTGTTGTCAGCATATGCCTGTGCTGGTTTCAGCAGATAACTTCAAGGCTGGAAGGCTTGTTGCTTTGCACCTTGCGTGAGCCATTCTTCTGTGATAAAACCTTCGTGTTCATTCTGGTGAGGGTGAGCTGCATTCGCTTGCAATGCTGTTGCAGTATGTAGCACATGAAGCAGAGCATTTTCTCTATTGGCGCAGATCAAGATGATCTCGGATCCACGCCAAATAGGCGGCCAGCAAGCAGCGGGAGGCGCGCCCGCAGGCGTCGCGAGCTCTGTCATGGACATATTTGGCTGCGGTGCCAACTACCGCCGGTGAAGTCTAGTGAGTAATTGGTAAGGCATTGCACGCAGTGGAGAATTTGTCATATTGATATACTAACGCAGATGCTTGCGAGCATGCAATTACCTCGGTGAGTCTTTGGCGAGGAGAGTTCTTGGCGAGATAACGGACGCTTGATTTTGCTGTGTCTGGGTTTTCTGCGGGTCCTTCTGCTGCAAGAATCATGATGAGTGCCGCACAGTAGTGGGTCTGGCAGACAGTGCCAGCTGCATGCAAGGTCGGAAAGTGAATCGTTACGTAACCATTAGAAATTACATCAGTGAAATTCGCACCAATACCTTGGGGCCTCTGTGAATATACAGGATTGACAGAAGTGAAACTTCTACTCCTGCATCAGGGTTGCGTGCAAGAACAAAAAGCCATGAAAGTTTGTCTCAGGAGACATGGTCATCTGCAAATCTGCAAGCTTACTCCCTGCACAATATGCACAAAGACAGAAACAGTCACGCAGATGCTGGCCTTGGCAGCACAATAGCAATATTCTGAGTCTAACAATGATCATTCCTCATAAAGTGTTCTATGCTGAAATTCAAAAAGCTGAATACTGACTTGAAAATTTGACCTGAAATTCACCTGATCCTCTCATTTCCCCTCCCTTGACACACTGGAGAAGATCTGAACCTTTCCAAGAGCTGTCTGAAGGCCACTTGAACTGCGATTGTCCCCGGACAGCTTCACCCGCACTGCCCTAGTGCTCTGTGCGGACATCGTCAGGAAGATGCTTACGGCAGCACACTGAGCTCAGCAGCCATGCGGCAGCAGCACAGCGGCGTTCCCTCCAGTGTTATGGGAGTGGCTGTGCGGCGAGCACACGTGGCCGTCATCGGAGACCTTGATGAAGGCAAATTCCAGCAGGTTCTTCGCGCACGCGCCCTCTTCGCAATAGTAATTCGGCTCCACTGAGAAGATCCTGAACTTGTCCGCCAGAATAGCATCCAGGACCTGCAGCATTGTCCCAGCCAGACTTCTTTTAGGCAATGACATCCCTGACTTGACACACTGCAATAGCATCTGCGCTTTTTGTCGCACTGCAGACTCATTAGGACCCCCATGAAGACTTGGGCTGCCTTCATGATCCTTACTGCTATTCCTTTCCCTGAAAGGACATCAAAGACAGGTGGCATGCTCCACTTGAGGTGCATGCATCTCTTCCAGGGTCCAATCAACAGGGCAGTTGTGTGGTGCATGGATAATTTCATTGTGCATTGAAAGGGGCGTACCTTCCAGACACGATCGGCGTTGCCAGGCCAGTGGAACTCGACGAGAAGCTGCGTGGCCGGCAGCCGCGCACCCGGCGTGGCATAGAAGTCCCCAAACACGTCCCACTCGTGGTTCTCAATGTCGATCTTCAGCACGTCTAGCCACTGATGGGACAGAGCGCCCATGACCTGCTCTATGCTGTAGAAGCCTTTGTCATTCAATGACTCGTCCGGCGCGCCGCCGCTGCCGCGGCCGATGCCAACGGCGTGGAAGTGCAGGTCCGGCAGCGCTGCCAGCATGGCTTCCTCTGTCTCCTGGCTGAGGGTGGGATCGAACGTGTGCACCTCGCAGGAGGTCCTGTTGAGAAGTTCTGACTCGAAGGAGATGTCGCCTGCGCTGCCCAGGCTGAAGATCATGCAGGGTCGGTCCTCCAGCAGGGCCCGCATGCCGCAGACCCACTTGCCGCCGTCTCCCAGGCGGCCCACCCGCTCCTTCAGCAGCGGGCAGTTGTAATCGGGCGTGTAGAAGTCCCAGATCCGACGGAAGCCGCCCAAGTCAGTGTTCGGCGTTGTGAAGGCTGACTCCGGCAAGGCATCGCGCTCCTTCTGCGCTCTCTTCCTTGCCTGCCAGTAGCTCAATTCAGTCTGCGCCCGCCTGGTGTGCGACAGCTCCAAGTGGATCCTGGTCTCCTGCGTGACTATTTGAGACCGTTGCAGATCCGATGCTGCTGCTGCCAGTGCGACTTGGAGCAGGATCAACGCCGCTGCTTCCATCATTTGGTATGAGTCTCAGATTTTAATCTACAAATTTATGGCCTGCAACATCCCAAGAGAAGGTCAGGACAACAACAAGAATGCAGGAGGGCAGGTGTCTTCAGTGCCAAAACACCAAGAGAACCAATCAATGTCGCACCTTCCAGATTGGGAACGGAATCCTACAGATCTGCTGTACAAGACAATCTTCAAAACTGACTCTCAGATGCAAATCCGCGATCAGCGGACCTCAGGTGCAAATTTCGATTCAGCGGACCTCATAACCGTTACTTGACAGGGCTTATTGTCTGCCGACGCTGTCGAAGTTATACCTCGAATACAATATCAAGCCTATTCTGAGCCATCACGGACAATCGCCAATGATTGAAAGCGATCTGATGGCAGAAGCTCATCTTAAGACGCTTCAGCGATGCACTCACCATCCCAGGTGTTTCTCGTTTGTAACCGTTGCGCTGTGTTCTGGGCGTTCCAGCAAGCCATGGATTCCAGAGCTTTTAGTACCGACATTCATCCTTTTGTCGCGTTGTACCTTTCAAACAATTCAATTTTAATGATCTACAAGAGCTGTCTGCTTGTAGCACAGGGTTGCCACGGTACAGATCATCGCAGCTGCACTACTTGCAGCTTTTCTGATTCTGACGCTCACAAGACCAAGCCAGCCTCTAGTACAAGGCTCAAGGAAATGGTCGGCGCGTTTGAAAAGGAGCACGTCTTCAATGGTAGGTTTTGTATGTGCTTCTTCCAGCATTTGCCAGACTTGCTTGGAGGGCAGCTGACGGAAATTTTATGTTGGGCTCTTGGATTACTTCCCCACAGACTGACCAAAACACCGCATTGTGACACGCAGGTCGCAATGCAGTCACAAATCAAGTTGCCAAAAGGGAGACAGCTCTGCAGCAACACAGCGGCCCGGCAGTGGGTAAGAATGGCGCCACTTGGGCCCCCCAACAGTCAGATGATCAGATACGCCAAGCTGGACTCTTGGGCTCTACTTGTTGTGGAGCTGGAGGGCACGCCGCAGAACTGGCGCACGGCCTTTGACAGCCTCTGGGAAGCTTCCGCAGCAGGCCCCAGCCAAGCGCCGCCAAACCTTGTCTTCCTAGACAGAACCACACAACAGCAGCTGGGCTTCGCATCCGGAGGCTGCAGTGACAGCGAGGCCAGGAGCAAGAACATTGGCAGCCTGTTTGCCATCATGTGCGGGGCGGATGTGATCATTGAGGCAGAAGAGGGCGTGGAGCATGTGGAAGCTGCAGGGCAGCTGCCGTTGCAGGCGGCAGCTTCCGAGCCCTTCCTCCAAGCGCTCGGAGACCCCTCCTCGCGGCTCATCAACCCCTACGCGCTCTTCGGCCACCCCGAGATCTGGCCGGCGGTGTTCCCTCCCGCCGCCGTCAACAACGCCACTTTCGAATTTCGAAAGGTCCAGCAGCCGCCAGATCAGGACGGCCCCTACCAGCCGCTGATCCAGTCAGCGCTGGTGGATGACTACCCGGCGACTGATGCAGTGCTCGGGCTGACTCAGCTGGCGCACAAGGGGCCACAACGCTTCTACAGCAAGCCGGCAGCGATTGGAGTTCAGCCGGGGTATTTCGCGCCGTTGGGCCTTGGCAGCACTGTCTACCGCAGCGATGCCTTCTGGGGATTACTCATGCACGTCGCGCCAAATCAGGCGCTGGCACCAGCCTGGCGGTCTCTCTGGGTGCAGAAGCTGCTGTGGGGTGTTGGGGGCCAGCTGCTTATTCTGGCGCCCTCTGCCAGGCAGAACAGGACTGTCAGAGCATTGCAGCTGGAAGCTCAGGTGCAGGAAATGGAAGGGTATTCAAAGACGGGGACTTTGGTGGATTTCCTACACCATTGGGAGAGCAATGAAAAAATGTTGGACTTGAGGATGTTGCAGCTGGCGAGGGATTTGAGAAGTGCAGGATTTTGGTCCCAAGCTGAGGTGGGCAGCATGGGAGCATGGGTGGCAGACTTGAGGGCAGCGGGCTATATGTTCCCAGATGTGCTTGTCCCAAAACAGCAAGCAGTCATTCCTGCAGAGGGCGCTAGGACAAAAAAGCTGGCTGCATTCTGCTTCACTGGGCAGGCAGACAGAGCCCCAGAAGCCATACCAGCCACTCTCAGCCAATTGCAGAAGCTGCTCACTGCTGAGAGCACCTCTCAGGAGGCAATGCAGCTAGCAGAGACCCTCGAGCATTCAAGGACTGAGGATGGCAGTATCCTATTTGCGCATGACACCTTTGCTTATGTGTCCACCCATGAGAGCTGCGGTGACCACATCAGGTGGATTGCGCAGCAGCCGTTCACCTTCAGCATATTATACAATGACCCCTTGCTAGAAGTGCCACAACCCCTGGACCCCGCTAGGTTTGGGGGGAATGCAGTCGTGCCCATGTTATACCAGATGCACGCGCAGCACCGCTGCTTTGAGATGATCCAAGAGTATTCAAGGGAGCACGGTGTGGAGTACTCGGTCGTTGTCAGGCTCAGAACAGACCACCAGCTGCATAGCTTGGCGGATGATAGCTCGAACTTTGCCCTCTGGAGTAAGCTCTCTCTGACAGCTGTGGTTGTCCCACAGCCAGAATGGGATTTTTCAGACATCATCCCAGCGACTGGGGGATACCAGGATAGGATAGGGTGGGGGCCAGTGGCTTACATGCAAATTTACATGAGCCGTTGGAGCCAATTTTTCAATAGGACACACATGGAGAGTGATGCTCCTTTCCATGGGGAGTCAAGTCTGCGATATGCGCTCACAAGTGCTGGTGTGCCTGTCGAGCGATTGAGTGACGACCAATTGCAATACCTAGAAGTGCCCCATAGTGAATTGAAGTGTGAAATCCAAGAAGCCCGCCGTACAGTTGAATGAATGGTAAAGGGCTCCAAAAGTTTTGTTTTTGCAATGTTGAAGTATGTACTGTATATGAAATGGATGACAGAAGACAGCTCTGCTGCACAATATAGACATACTCAAGTGACCCTCCAATGCGACTTTCTATATTTGGCTGTGCAAAAGTTCAAATCAGGACGGATCACCCCTCGATGAGTAGGTTACTAATGCGTTACTATGTAACCGTTGGATCGCAGTTGCTGCCGTTGCACATTGTGCTACAGAACACCGAAATAGACGGGAATGCCTATCTGGCGACGACATCAGGAGACGGGAAGTTTTGTGTTTTCATTGTATTCATTCATCGGTATGATCAGGGATAGTGATTCGAGCGCAGCCATTACCCGGCACTTTACTCCATCCTCCCGTTGCAGAGTAAGGCCGAGCATTCACTGGCCGCATTCGTCCTCTGTTCAGATGCTAGGATACATATTGGCTGCTTTTAAGGGCGATCCGATGTCTCTTTATAAAAATTTTCACGCGTGCACGGAGGTTGACGTGGAAAACATGCAGGTCGAGCCATACAGCCAGGAATGCGTGCATCCGTCAAACCAGTGTTTCACATTTTGATCCTAGCGGGGGCCGCAGCTTTGATCATTCTCTTGCTGCTACGGCTCCGTCGAGATATGCCTGGCGTTTGCGAAGGAAGTATCTGTTTGCCAATTTCACAGTCTTCGAGTTCGAGCTCTCATTCGGAAAACCACCGCGTCTGCTGCGAACAGGACGGCGGCAGCTCTTACCGATCGTCACCCCTCGATCAGAAATGGTGGAGAGGAGGGACGCAGCGAGCCAGCATGCAGCTGCGCCTGAGCCAGAGGACAAGGACCGCAGAGGCACAATACAAATCATACGAGAACATCTCGGACTATTATATCTACGACAGGCAGCCTCCACCAGGCTTCCAAGAGTGGCTGGGATTTGCCAAGGAGAAAGGCTGTGTGTTGGAGAAGTATGACAGAATCGAGGAGGATCTGAGGCCTTTCAGAAAGACTGGGATCACAGCAGCAATGGTGAGGGAGGCAGCCCAATTAGAGCATGTGGCCCTGTTTCAGATCAGGGGCGGCCAGGTGTCTTGCGAGCAGGCTGCCTCGGACCCAGCTGCTGCAACGTATCTGAGGGTGAGCAGCGCACCCATCATCTCGATCTCATGTGAAGGTTCTTGACGAAAGGAAGTATTCTCACGAATATATGGTGATCTTCATGTGGATATGGGGCTCTGATCACCTGCCTATCACAGTGTGCCGTCGGAAATATCGGATTCACTGAAACAACATTATTGATTCAGCAGCTCCTAGTAAATCAATGGATCACAGCCTGATTCAGAGACCTCCTACAGCGGCTGCAGTTAGTCCTGTAAGTTGGGTGTCACCCCAACATGGACTCCTGAGGAAGACCCTCATGATTGTGACGGAGCAAGGAAAGAATGCTGGAGAAGCTGCACATGTCCTGGTATTTCTTGCAGGTGATCAGTGGGTTGGCGGGTGCACTGCCGGACATGGACTTTGTCGTGAACTGCATTGACGAGCCGCGAGTGCTGCTGGGAGAGGGAACTGCGGCCGAGCGCATGCACACCAGCTGCAGAGGCGCATCCCAGGTGCATTCTCCTGTGCGCCTCACAAATCTTCCCATCCTGATTCTGTTTTATTTTTGGCTTCACAAGTTGCCACAGTGAATGAGGATTTGCGAGGTTTCCTTCTGCAACAAGATTTATTTCTGCTCCATCTCCCTGTGCAAAATTTTTGGGGGCGGTGTTGCATAGCCGGTACTGCATAGCCATCGCACACCCCTCCACAATAGCTTTGCACAGCCTGCACAGCCATGCAATCAAGGAAGTCGGGTACAGTCCGTTACTACTAAATAAGAGCCCTTCATTGAGATTGGAAGAAGAAGCTTTTTAAAGTGTGAAAGCTTTTTAAAGTGTGAAAGGTTTGGAGCTTCATGCAGGACACTGTGCAGCTGTGGCACCAGCACGGATACTTTGTGGGGGGATGGCAGCCGCTGGTGGGCTCTCTGCTGCCAGTGCTGTCACAGTCCAAGATCAACGGCTGCTTCCAGGCGCGTTAATTCAACCCGCATTGCCACTCACGCATCCTTCAAACCTAGAGAGTACAAGCCTGTTTGGTAACCTAAATAAAGACTGGAGACGCCACAGAGTTTTGTCTCAGTATTCAGGGGAGTGAATGCGTGTTTTGTGGTTCCAGATACCTTGCATGCGTGTCAATGTTAGGCTGCAGATGATCATAGGCCCCGCGGGTGCGGCTGCAAACTCCATGCATGCGTGTCTGGCTTTGACTTGCTGACCTTGCAGTTGAAGATACATTTTGAATCTACTACTTCTAAAGAACCCTCCGTTGTTTTACCAGGACATTACCATTCCCACATGGATGAATGATGGCGCGAACCGAGTAGAGCCAGATGAGATTCTGGGCTGGCGCAAGCGCCGCCCTAAATTATATTTCCGGGGGACCAGCACAGGTGGGCGCGTCGACAATACGACGGCGTTCCATGTCATGCACCGGCAGCGGTTAGTAGATTACGGGCTGAACCGGACCGAGGTCATGGACGTCGGATTTGTGGGGTGCGCGCAGTCCCTGCTGCTTGTACACAGTGTTGGGGATGACTTGAATGCCCACACTGGCATTCCTGTTTCTCTCACAGCAGAACATTTGGGCTTGATGCCCCTTCATCATGTATTGCATGCCTCAGAGTGCCCCAACACATGGTGCAGTCATAGGAATTAGATCCGTCAGTTTGCTGCAGGTACGTGCAGTGCAGTGAGGAGGCATGCCGAGCGATGGAGGCGCAGTACGGGCTTAAAGAGCGGGTGTCCGAGGACGAAATGTGGCGCTACAAATTCATCATGATACTTGACGGCAACACATTCAGCAGCCGCCTCATGCGAACTCTCACATCTGGATCCCTAGTCTTCCGGGCCGGGCTTTTCAGTGAGTGGTTTGACGAGCGCATACAGCCCGGGGTGCACTACATACCAGTCGGATTGGACTTTCAGGACCTGCAGGGGAAGTTGGACTGGGCATTGAGCCATGATATGGAGGCGCATGCAATTGCAGAGCAGGCTGCGCTGCAGGCGAAGCTGTTCATTCGGCCGGAGGATATTCAGTGCTACTGGTACCGCCTGCTGCTGGAATATGCCAGCCTGCTGCAGCAAAGTTCTGCAGCTAATAAATGATGGTGCATGTCTGCAACAGAGTGCCGCTGACCAGGAACACTGGTATGTGGGACTCTGATAGCAAGAAAGGCTGATTTTCAATTGTAGCTTTCCTTGGAGATAGTAGTACTGGAATGACTCCATGTTTACGTTTAATTATAATTACACTCCAATTTGAAGGGCAACCATGGCAATCACAGGGGATGAAGTTCTGCTCTGCCGCTTGTTGTATATGGATGATGTAACTTCAATCACAGGTTGCTTCTCACTGCTCCAAGCTGGTCGGCTCTGCAATCTTAGCAAAGCAATTCTTGCCTCTACCACCCAGAGCTCCCTAATTGAGCTTAGAGCCTCGCACCTGTACTTATGAACTGTGCTAAACTTCTTATCTTTCACAACCCCAATCTGCCACAAAGCAGCGATCACCCACTGTTCTACAGCTCTACATTAACACTACCCAACGGCAGCAATTTAATGACCTACATTCTGAGTTTATGTGCAGCGATGCTCAGCTGCCACTGCTACTAGCACGGTCTTATGTGTAAGCTCCGTTATAAGCAAGCCTGCCCCACAACGCTGCGCATGTTTCACACCATGTGAACAACCAGTGGTGAATGTCCCAGCCGCGTTCTTTTCAGGCCTGCATCTGTACCGACTGCTCTCAGAAGCGCCGCGCGCCACCCGTCCCGGATGCGCAGCGGCACGCTCTGCACGCTGCGCTGTGCACGTGTGGCGCTTGCGCCGACCTGTTCAGGCGTACATCCTCTAAGTGTGCCCCTGCATGCCTCTCGCACGAGGCAGCATATTTTTGGCACCTCGTGAGCACCGCTGGTGATGGGCTAAGCCCATCTACAGGGCTTAAACTACTCTCAGGAGCGTCGCGCGCCAGCCGACCCGGTTGCGCCGCGGCACGCTCTGCATGCTGTGTGCGCTGCGCTGTGCGCGTCCCTTGCTTGAGCCGGCGGCCTGTTAATTGGCTGACAGCATCTGCCGAGGAGCGGTGAGTCGGAGGAGTGCAGCCTTGGGATATTTGGCAGCATTGATCATTTCCTGTGATTGCCTGAACAGGGGTGGATCAAGGGCCAGTTTGTCACCACCCCATGAAGCTGCGTGCTCTGCATCTCCAGCTGTGCATGGAGCTGTTGGACCTGCAGATTCGCCGCCTGCAGTCGCTGCTGTGTCTCCCAGTGAGCCGCCACTGCAGACTGCACCTTGGCTTCCTCCTCGCCCCTCAAGCCAATGGCGTGCGAGACAGCCAGTGACAGCAGCGCCACCTCAGCGGCATGTGCCGCCCGGTCATCCTCCTGCAGGCACATGCAGGCACATACGAGACATGAGTAAACCTCCAGTCAAGGGGAGAATACGCTCCCATGCGGTCATGTGGTGCGGTGTTCGCTTTTCTGGAGATCAAGAAGAGCTCAGAAGTGCGCCAGAGACATCCAACACGTGACTTGTTGGGCTTGTCCTGTTAAAATGCAGGGCGATTCTTTTCCTGAAAAGGTTTGGATGACGCACCTTGATAACGTCGCCTTTGCTGGGATTGGTGGAGGAGGTGCACTTGTTCAGGGCCGCCCCCATGCTGCCCTGCAGTTGCAACAGCGTTTCAGCTCAGCTAAAAGGCAGCAGCACTTCCAACTAATCACACACAGCAGGTGCTCCGAAGAGGCTGTCTGTCTTGCATGCTCAAATGATAATTAGCTGTAGGTGAATGTCAACCCATGCAGTTGTAGTGAAACTGGCTCACTCTTCGGTCAAGCAAAGCAATGGTGCCAGTGATACGCACCAGGAGATCTTTCCATTGCCTCTCGGCCTCAGCCGCCCTGGCAGTCATGCGGGCCAGCTGCTCCTCATAAATGATCCTTGCGTCCTGCAGGGACGACATCTGCTCCTCCGGCTTCTTGGCAGCTGCAGCTGCAGCTGCCTTGCCCTGCACAGTGAAACTTTGATTGGCAACACGACACTCCCAACAGAGCAGCCCACTGGCACACCTGGCATCCTCTCAATGCATATGCACCCTGAGAAGCCAGCACCACAGGCACCGTGCAAGCTAGCGCAGTGAGTCTTGCAAAGATCATGAGAAGCTCACCTGATCAACTTTAGCCCCAGCAGCGGCCAGTTCTGCACGTAGCATAGCCAAGTCCGCCTGGTGCTCCGCGCAGGTCTCTTGCAGCTGAGTCACCTGCAGCGCAGAGGCATTGATGCTGAGGGTTCTAAGACTGTCTATAGCACTGTGCTAGCAGGTCTGTTCAATGTTGACTTCCTTCTATAGGCTGTACGATTGGCATGGTCAACAAGAGCACATATGCAGTGGCACAATTACAGCCTCACCTGTCTGGCTACAGTCGCGGTATCTTTACACGTGTTGCCCAGAAAGCAATTTTAAAGAGCCCCTCACCTTGTTCTCTGAGCCTCCTTCTCCTTAGCATGCTGAGCGCGCAGGTGCGCCCTTTCAGCAGCCGCCAACGCCCTCGCACTGTCCAGCTTGCGTTGCGTGGTTGCTAGGTTCTCTGTCAACGAGTGGTTCTCCGCGGCGCTCGCTATAGCAGCAGCTGCAGAGGCCTTCTACAGCTTGGCCAATGTCATTCTGGTGTTGCCAAGCTCCCAGCGGAGATTGGCGATCTCTGCTGTGTGCCCCCTAGCCTGCACCCAATACACTGCTGCTGGTCAGCCTACAGTAAACCATATCGTCATATTTTCAAGGAGAGCTTGCATGTTCTCAGAAGAGTTAGGGCATTCGAGTGCTACATGCGACTTGTTCCTTGTGGCATTGAGAAAGAAAGCTTCGTGAGAAAGGATCCCCCCACCTGTGCAAGCACGGCTGGCAGCAAAGCTCGATGAGCGGCTTTGTCCACGAGATCGATAGTCTCGATGACGTGTTCCGTCTCATTAGAGACTATCGGTGCGTTAAAATACCACGTGGACTGCATCGCACGGACAGATAAACAGAATCAACAGACCAGATCGGTGGCAAAGGTGTTGAACGCCATACTGTGAAGATGTGCAGTTCACCCTTCGAATCACAAGAATGGAGGTTTTTAAACCAACATAAACGATTTCAAGCAGCAACCCAATACCATGTAAGTATAATCACAGGCTTCAAGGCAGGGAGACCAACGTTGTGGGCAGCGAAAAAGCCACCCTTTCTAGTCAGCGACACCATAAGTTGTTTATGCACAGATAACACAAAAAAGCTTCTTATCCACGCCATTAGTGAACTCAATCGGCTCTTGTTCTTCTTTGCAGGTGCCATAGTGTTTTCGATCTATGCCTCTCGTCGCGCTCTCGTCTGAAGTGCTTCTCGTGCAAGAGAAGCGCCTTAGAAGCTTATTAATATCACGGTGCGGTGAAAGACTTTGATGTCTGGAATTTTCTGACCAGCTCAGTTGGCTAGCTGCTCCTTGCTAAGTTTGTGTTGCCCGCCTTGCCCGGAATAGGGTGACTAATTCTGCCCAAGAACACGTTGCTGTAGTCCGAGACTTCTTTCGACAAGCTTGCTCGCAGACTTCTCTGCAATTGATCGATCTCTGGCCCCCAGAATTTCAGGGTTCAGATCTTGGGCCGGATCATTCTGTCGATCTTCAGGGATGCATACTCGTGCATGATCCATTTTTAGGATCCTGACGCGTGCTCGCACATTTCTTGCAGAACCAGCACTTACAGAAATGCAGATCAAAAATATCAGCATGGATGATTATGATAACATCTTGCAGGTGAATTAAAGAGCAAATTCGATGTTGACTGCTGCGGAACGCAGTTGTTGAGATCACGATCGCCTTACAGTTTTATTCTGGGATCCATGACCAGCCAGCCATGAAAGAAATTCTGGACATTTGATCACGCCAAACAGATCTCATTCCAGGTCTCACACCCTGCAGCTTCGGGAACCTGTAGGACCGTAGCTAAACTACCAAATGCGAAAGCCACCTCATTCCTGCCGCGCCTCCTATGTAAAATGGTACAGCACCTTATCTATCTGATCAATTTCTTATGTCGCAACTCTTGAATACCATGGTGTTGCACCATGTTGCAAAGTACAAGAGCCGGTCTGCAGATGTTGTGACGTTCGAGTTACTTTGGCATATCTTTAGTCTCGGTGGCTCATGGGTGACAGTTCGTTCTTGGAAGACATCACTCTGACGGTTCACTGCCCTTGACGTAGATAATTGATTTCTCAAGCCCGGCCAAGGACCCAAGCTGTGGAGCACAGAGCGCCAGTAGCGGGCTGCTCTGGAGCACGGCTTCAAAGAGTCTGCTGCTCCCCTGTAGTAGCAGCCTGCCTCCTGAACAAGAGGAATGGAGTTGCCACGCCGTGACAAACATTTTCAGGTCTCTATCCAAAGCATTCTCTTCGTAAAATTTAGAGCTTGCTCTCTTCAATGCCGTGATGCCAATTGCTCTCCCTATGTGATCATCAGTTGTTTCATAACTGTCATACAAAGCTGTGCCATCACGCAGCAGTACCTTCCACCCGTCCGCGACGGGCGCTTTTACCCTGTGCAAACCCCCATCGGCTGCCAGCCTCTTGTACCTGTACCGGTATGCTTCCCTGCTTTTGATCTATTTTCCTCCCCATGTACTTGAGTGACTGCCCTTTTCCTTTCTCCCATGCATCCTTGCACCTGCACTTACCTGGCAGGTCGTCGAGGGCCCTTCTTACTTTGCACACCAGCCTGTCGATAGCCCAGCTGCATATGCCGGAGGGACGCACGCGTTGGTAGAGTTCTCAAATTGGCAGCCGTACAACAACAGCAGCTTCGGTTTCTACCCATCGCTAGCACCCGAGCGCCTTTTTGATGGCCCCACTACGCTGGATGTGATTCCTGGTGCTGCATGGCTAAAAGATGCTTCAGAACCTGTCCACCCTTTTGGATGACGGCACAATGGCCTCATGTTGACCCTTGAATGAGGTACTGTTTACTCCAGGACAGTTTCTGAAGCATATTCTAGACAGGCAACACCAGGAATCACACTCCAGCGTAATGGGGCCATCAGAAAGGCGCTGGGGTGCTAGCGATGGGTATGAAACCAAAGCTGCTACTGTTGCACGGCTGCCAATTCGAGACCTCTACCAGCGCGTGCGTCCCTCCGGCATATACAGCAGTGGCCGCTGGGCTATCGATGGGCTGGTGCACAAAGTAAGAAGGGCCTCGACGACCTGCAAGGTTCATCTTCGCGCTGAGTGCACTTTTCATGATGGAACTCCAGATATCGAGGCATAGGAATCCTAGAATGCTGCATGCAAGTTGAGGATGTGTCTTGGGTTCTAGCATGCAAAGATCTCTTCAGTCTATGGGGTGGCACTAGACTATATTGTGATTACCTACTGCATAATGTAGGTTGGAGGATACATGGCTGCTCTTGGGGCAAGCAGCTGCATGTAGCCCACCCCGCCATTCATTGGCGCAGGCTGGTAGATGAGCCCAACCTCATGGCCTTTAGGGATAGGCATGAAACTTCCAGGTACTGCATCAGGGTGGAGCGGGAAGGGCCCATTTAGCACAGGCTCAGGTGGACTGAACTGCACATGTGACACCAAGCACGAAGATCAGATGCCACAGCACAAGATGCCTCTAGCGGAGCACCTCATGACTTGACTCACTCCCATCTACCACGGTACGGTGTGTCCCGGCTTTTCAAGGGTTTGGGCCCTGAAGAAACCGCGCAATGATAGCCAAAGTCTCCTTTCAGATGGATTATGCTCTCTGGGCTCGTGCACTGGCTTGAGCCTGCTGGAAAGTAGGGCGCACCGAGTGCCTTTGGTCTCCCACATCTGAGGCATTTGATGTTTCCGCCTGGGCCGTGAGCATGCGGGAGGGCACGGGGTTACAACGTTGGAACAGCTTTTGAGCGACACTGTTGTGTTGACATCGAGGAAGGAACCTTTCGCAACACGCACAACAGCTGGCGTCCTAGGCCTATCTTGGCAACAAGGTGTCCTCAGGCCAGGAGACCCAAAGATTCCTTCGATTTGCTTCATATTATAAATTTGAACAGGACTGGCGTGGCAGGGAAGGGCAAAGGGACCAAGGAATACATGACTTGCTTCCATGCAAAAGCTTGAGTAGTGCACACTAGCAGCAACACCATGCATGGCTGCAAATTCTGTCCCATCATTGCATGCATGCGCATGTTGATCATACACAAGAACAAAAACAGTGGTTATTCGTCCTCTGCTGAATGACGGGGTTTCCGTTGGGCAATTAAAAGCAGTGAGAGTCCCACGCGTAAATATTTCCATTTGGGATGTAAGGCGTAGAGCAAGGAAGTACAGGAAATGTCTTCAAGGAATTGCTGGTCAATTCACAAATTACCTTCTAATTGCTGAGGTACACAAGGGGACAGTCAATTCCCTCAGCCAAAGAGGCTCTGATCTGTTTGATGGCCCTGTCCCACTTAATTCAATATTGCTCCTGCTGCTTTCCAGGGGCTCTGCATAGATTTCCCATACTGGGAGCATGAACTCCATGCCTGAATGTGTTTTCGACCTCTGAAAACACATCTCTATAAAATACCTGTTCCTGCAGTTTTTCCTACACCTCTATCCGCAGTTTGGAGAGGACCAGTCAACATGCCATAGGCAACCCTACCATTCGCGCCTATCTCCTCTCATCAAGAAGAAGATGCGCCTTTTGGCTGCTCGGCAGGCAGCTGACCAATTTCTGGAATGCTTCACTCCTTGGCTAGGCAGGCTCCAAAAGCAGCATGTCCCTAGCCAGGGTGTTTAAGCCTCCCCACCCTTGCCGCTCAGGGCACTATTCAGATGCTGACGGCTGACAACACCTGAGGAGCTCTGTTGCCGGACGCTTAGGGCCTGCGTTCTGGGCGAGTCCGACCCGACTAAAATCACCGTATCATTACTGCTGACAGCTGGCGGCGGATGCTCCTCGTTCGGCCGCGCAGAGAGTGTTCCGCGCAGCCACCGCCGCCGCACCATGATCGGCAGCAGAGCCGCTGCCAAACACAGCGCCATCAGCAGGATGCTCCTCGGCCCGTACCTGCAAGAGCAAAGTTCGGCATTATCACTTCTCCAGTTGCAACAACTTCTTTTGGAAGTGGATCCATATCTAGGATCGGAAATGGCCTGGCTACGGATGACCTGCAGATCATTTCGGCAGCAAGCACGCTTTGAAGAGTATTGTTACATTGGCAAGGCGAGTTTTGCTGGGAAGCGAGGGGGCTCTGCCTGCATGGAGGCTTGGAAAGCAGGCGTGGCATCATGGAATGGACTGCAAATTTCATTCAAGCGAGAAGGGAAGGCAGGAGGTGACAAGGGTCCGCACAGGTCTCGCCAGGAGTGCAGGCGAGTGAGGGAGGAGCCGGCATGCACCAGCATGATGTTGGTCGGCTGCAATCCCACCGCCGTCGACAGCAGGAAATGCCGGAAGGGCACCTGCACCCACACCAATCATTGTTTGCTTTCCTGCATCTTGAGCTCGCTGTCCATAACCATCAGAAATAGCCTGGTGAGCTTCATTGCATGCAGATGCCAAGCTGCCTCACAAGAACAGTTCAATTTTGACTGTGCTCAAGTAGCGCAGAGGGAGATGTTTGAATTCAAGTTCAAAGTAGATGGCATATGGAAGCTCGCAAATTTAAAGTACCTGGAGGATTGGTGAGGCCAGGTTGATAAACCAGGAGGGCACGACCGGGGTGAGGCGGGCCACAATAAGGTAAGCCAGCATCTGCGATTTCTGCGCCGTCAGCGCTCGGCTGAACGTCGCTATTCTGCCGGGAAAGAGCGCCACCACCACATCCTGCGCCAAAACAGGACGCCCATTTTGTTCCCTTCATTATGCCAAATCTCCCCTCGCCCGGATTGCTAACAACCCTCCTCGCGGGGTTTCCAGGGACTACCCCCTGTAGTCTTTAGTAGCCCCCGGGGTTTTTCCCCTCGCCCATATTGCAGAGACCCTCCTCGCATATCCCGCTCCCTTGCCAGCATTCCATCTATCCATCTGACCAGCCTCGTCGGGTACCAAAGTTGAACAGTATTTCTGCCTGTCAGTCTCCCTCTCTCTCACACACAGAAGGTTGGGTACGCTGCACTTCATGGGCAGTTGCACTTAATAAGGAGGTTTCTTGGGCGACAGTGTGTTGGGGAGAGGGAAGGGTGCAGTGCGCACCTTCACCACCAGCCGGGAGAGCCAGTAGCTGCCGCAAGATCCTGCAGTGCTGAGGAGCGCTATCATGGGCACGGCTGTGGCCGAGCCATACAGAGAACCCGCCAGCACGTTCATGAAGGATGACCCAGGCATCATAAACACCTGTCAGCAAGAAGAACAGACCTCCATCAACTTTTGATACCTGTCAGGTGCTGCACAGGGCGAATGGAGGGCCTTTATTTTAAGCCATGGCCATCATGGAATTGCAGTGCAGCAGTGCAGGTGGCGCGCCTGGAGGAACAAGTAGAAGGTCAGAAGGAGCACAGCGATCTGCCCCGGGCATGCCTCCTGGTACAGGGCTAGAGTGTGCCTCACAGCTCGCAGCTCTGAGAAATTTGTGGGTACTCTGAGCAGTAATTGCTGAGCTTCCCCACCTGCATGCACTGCACCCATTCAGCCAATCACTTGTCTTCCAGTCCCAATCCTGCTGCGGCAAAATGTGAAGCATCACAGCATCTGATCCGGCGCCGATGAGCGAACTAAGTTTACCTTCAAAGACTGAAGGGAGGCTCTCTTTGGCAGGCAGCCGTAAGACTAGACACAATATAAATGCCAGACTGGCAAGGTACAGCACTGCAAGTGTGGCAACAGCTCGCAACCATGTCAAGCTTACAATTGTCGAGTAAGCTGAAGAAACCTGCAGACAGTATACTGATGTTATCGTTAGATCATTTTCGCTGTTCGGATCACGCTGTCTTCTCTTCAATGTAGAGAAGATCAGAAGAAAATCGGCACATGGGCATTCAGGAATACAGGCAATGACCACCCAGCAGCGCACCTTCGGCTTAGATCCAAGAGGTGGAAGCATGCTGATCTGAATAAGCTAGCTCAATAGGCAGACCCATGGCGTTAAGGAAAGGTATTTATGATATCAAGATGGTCCGGTGTTTTGGTCAAAGCGTGCATTGTAGATGCACGAATGTCTACGGCAGCTGGTACAAGCAGTCACTGAAGTGATTCTGGATTAATTTAAAAATGATAGCGGCAACAAATAAAACGTCTGCTTCCGTTACAGGAGTACCAGCAATATGTGATGGGAAAGTGCAGATTGCGGCGATACTTGCACAGCGACAGTACAAAGAGTGTATTGTGCACAAAATCTGCTCTTTAAGTTCTCTATTTAAATTCGATTGATCCTGGGACCAGGAGAGACATGCGGAATCGGCTCACGATGCACAGTCCAGATTAGGCATCGATTAGAGACGAATGAATTCAAGTTTGGTAGTTCTGGAAGCCCTTGTTAGTGGCACTAGCTCCTGACTTCACAGTAAAGGTGATCAAATAAATAAAAGGTGTCATGCGTTCTGCACTGCCACATGTGTCCAGCCGGGCCTGCTGGCTCCAATGGGAGCATACAGCTCCAAGAACTTTTCCTTCCCTGTAGGCAGCAGCGTCTCTATGGCCACAAATGTCTCTGCTGGGACACCTGTCACTTGACCTGCACATGCAGCCACTATCACAGTCAATCACCTGTCATTGATCTTTGTTTAGCAGCAGGGGACCGGAGAGGGTTTTTTGGGGAAAGGGGCACTTATGAGAGATTGTCAAGATGCCACAGGCAGAAAGGGATTCATCTGAGGTCTTCACTCACCTTCCTGTTTGCGCACGCAGTCGAAAAGCACATCCGGGTTCCTCTGGTGCCGCAGCTCAATGTCCTTGCCCTCTCCTGCAGCACATGTCAATTGCTCTTAAAACGCGCATTTCCAAACACAATTCACGGCAAGTGCGCAGTTCTGTGTGTTCATGGTACGCCTGCCGCATGTGGAGGCATTGTGCGCTGTCACACCCATTCTAGAACACGTCATCAGCAGCAGTAAGCACAGCATACCAGTCAGGTACTCAGGGCACACTCGCAATTGACAAACACAATGCCGGGCATCTACAGGAGCAAGCATGGGTGCGCACCGCTCTTCCTGAAGATGAAGAGGGTGAGGTGGGAGCGCTGGGCGTAGGGAGCAGGAGCGGTGAGGATGGTGTTATTGGGAGCTATCTGCACCCATGTCAGATTCTCCACGTAGCTGTAACCCCACTTGTACAGCAGCTTGACTACAGCCGCCACCTGCACCCATATACCAGGAAAAACTCAACAATCTTCTGGGCAGGAAAGCACACTAGCAGGATAGTATGCTGGAATTTCCCCAAAGCAAGCGTCAGGAATGCACATGCTCCCACAACAGATCAGCGGCCCTCCCAATCCGCTCAATGGGGAAATACTCTCACTAGAAGTTATTGGATCTTGATGAGCCTCCCAGATTATTACACTGTGCTGACCGAAGCACAGGTGTGAGAGCAGGAAAGCAATTCATACATGAGCGAGTTTCTGATGAGGTGTCTTGTATATTTGCACTGCAAAATATATAAGTTGCAAGGCAGCCCTTCCTCCTTTCTTGGCGCTCGCACTGCCTTGTATGTTTGCGCACTCCCCCTGGTTTTGACTAGAGTAGTCCGCACATAGGCACTTGCTTCAAGATCCCCTAAACTCAAATCTTCATCTATCTGTGAATCGAGCTCCCCAGCCTCTGATTTTGCAGCTCGATTAACAGTTGGGCAGGCCATAACACAATTGGGCCCATTTCCTCAGGGGCTCTCCTAGATTGGGCGAACTGATAAGCAACAATGGCATTGGAGCAGTGAAAGTGTAGGGGGGGAGCGCACATGCACTTTGTCGACCCAGATGAAGATGAATCCCACAGGGCACAGCTGCTGGATGGGAATCTTTGCCAGACGCGCAACGCTGCCATCCCCTTGTGCACCCTTTATCTCCCAACCCTGGTTTATTAGCACTCCCTGCACAAGAGAAAGAAATCTCTACTCAAAACTACTCTACCCACAATTATCCACATCTACCCACCACTACTTTGCAAGGATGACTAACACATTGTGTGATTCTGATGCAGCAGTGATGAATCAGAAGAAGTCTTGCCACATTCCAGAGTGAGGAACCAAGCAGTATGCCCTGAGTCCAGTAGACATCAGTGACATCCCATGACATCAAAACACATCAATGACCTCATCAAAGGGACATCATGACATCACTGGGACCCGGTCTTTGGGGGCACAGCAGAAGCTGCAGCACCTGGTAGCTCCGGCCAAGAGACTTGAAGTCTGCTGCAGCCATGTCCGCCAGCTCTACATAGACAGACCTTGGCTCCGGAGCAGCAGCCACATCAGCAGCCCCACTCGGGCCCGGTCTAGTGTCCCCATTGAGGTCTTTGTTCTCCTTGCTGCTGGCTGAAATCCCGCTCGCCGGCTGCTTTCCGCCTGCAGCAGAGGAGAGGCCCCTGCAGCCAAATGCCACTTTGCATGAGCCACCAAATGTAGCTTGTCAGGACCCTCCGCTCGATTAGTGATTCTTCATTAAGCAGCCACTATTTATAGAGCAGCCGCACAAATTGAGATGCTGAGCAAGTGCAGCTAAAAAGCAATGCACTGCTCTTGTCATGACTGGCCTCTTCAGGAGCAGGCGATGTGGGTAAGAAGCTTTTTGCAGGTAGATCTCATCCTAAAGTGCACAGAGGATCGCCAAACTTGTATTATTTGTGTCAAGTTCATTTTGGTGCCGATTTTTTGACAGCCCCGGCCCGTGTTTTCATGGCGTAAACATCACTATTACCAGGGGAAAGCGGTTACTCACCTGGGCACATATGGGCGCACAGAGCGGCCCCAGGAGAGCGGCAGCGGCAGGGGCACCTGAATGCGGTAGATTGCATCCGGATCCGCCACCTTCACCTTCCTGCGTATCAGCGCCTGCACGGCACACACCACCTTTTGTCCACATCCATGCTCCTCACTCCTTTCTTGTGCTACAAGCTTGATCATTAAACGTTGGTGGTTGAAGAAGCGATCATGCACAGCATGCATGCAGCGCATTTTGGGCGGGCAATCTAGCTCATTAGATGGGCTGGAAGATCTTGGTCAAAGACACGCATGGCATATAGGGAAGCCAGAAGGGCTCTGATCTGCACTTCCCCAATTTTGAGCCAATAAATGCACACCAGGTTTGTACATGAGGGGGCCATCCTTTGGGGACTCTTGGACTCGATAGTGGCCGGGGTCTGCTCGACCTTGGCCAATTTCATTGAAAGTATCCTGAGCCCCACATATAGTACGTCTGCTGAGCATGAAGGGCACCTGTGTGACAGCGTTGTAATGAGTGATGACTGTGTGGCGCTGCCGGCCGGCTCCGGCGGCCCGAGGCGCGCGGCCGGGGCCGCGGCTGCCGCGCTGCTGACCACGCCGCAGCCGTTTCCAGTGCGCGCGGTTCAAATCCCCGCCCTCCTCGTCATCGCTCCAAAATTGGCGCATCTCCGCCCACAGCTCCTCGTCCTCGCTCAGCTCCATGTCATCCCAAAACCTGCCATTGCATGCTCTACTTGAAAGTGAAGTAAATGCATTTGTGGCCTTAGGTGGAAAGGAAATGCAAACAGCACACCATGGCAGCTGGCACACTGCTCGTTGTCAGCCCTCGGGTCAGATGAAAGTGGCCTGTCGTGAGATGTGCATGCAATAAGGTAGAACAAGCATGAAATGGCGCACCGTTCCTCATTGTCGCCTGCCTCATTACTGGACATGAGGGCGTCGTTGTTGGCCAGGGCACTGCGCACGTTGAAGATGCTGGTCTGCTTGAAGACCTCCATGAGCTGCGCATCTGTCAGGCCTGCCACGTGGTCCTCATCCGGCGCGATGGCAGCTGCGTCTGAATCATCTCCAGCGCATTCCTCCTCTCCTTCATCTCCAGCCTTCTTCTCTGCTGGTGCTGGCTCTGACGCTGCCATGACCTGCACGATGATAAAACATGCTCGCTTAGAGACTTGCGATGTCTTGAACTGTAGTTGACATAGATGTCTCTGCCAAGATTCTGGGTTTAAGGAGACAACGATGCCTCCAAAAGAGAGGAGCCAGCTCCATGTCTTCAAGGTGGAAGGAGTGAGCGATTTGGGCCTGTTGCAGTTCAAAACACATAACGAACCTTTTCGAGTTCCTCGAATTTCTTCATGATCATCTCTGGCGTCTCGTCTTCCTCGACATAACCAACATAGTGTATGGCACTTGGCATTGCTGCCTTGTTGGACGCGCATCGCCGTTTCGGCCTCCTACCTCCACCTTCTTCTGTCATATTTTTTAATCAGACGTTATCTACAATCTTACATCGGTTCTCTTCTTGCCAATACTTTACGAGTAATTCCAATAAACAAGATGATGGAGTCAAGATGGAAAGGAAGGTCTTGATGAACTAGAGGATGAGAGATTACAATCAGAATATGTCAGAAATCAATGACCATCACTTAATCTAAGGCAAAACAATCTTGTGGCAATGCACTGCAAATTCAGGCCTCTCCTCAGCAAAGTCATCGGCCCCGCCTCGGATTCTTGCTGGACCTTTTCATGCAATTCTTGTTCAAAATTGATTGCATTGTTTCGTTGTTTCTATTTTCGATCCAGTTCCTTATATAGCGTCTTCCTGGTAGCAACAAGATATCTGGTTGTTTCTGGCCAAATCTTCCATAGTGTAGACAGTAGCAGCAAGACAAAGCAGTTTTACGAAGGCTCGATCCTGTTCCTGATCATACGACGTTGCTTGCGTATGTGGAGCATTGCGGAGAGATCGTGCCTGCGTTTCATTGTAACATCTGGGACCGCAGCTAGGCATTCCTCGATCACCAGAGTCAGGATGCAAAGCTCCTCTACATCCAACATCGTGGATGACAAGAAGGTCCTTCGAAAAATGGTTGTAGCAGAGCTCAAGAAGCTCACAGCAGCGCAGATGCACAGCGAAAGTGAGTCTTTTGTCACCTGAACTGGGCATTGGAGGCCACTTCGTGTTGGCAAATTCCTCGTACATACCTATCCTCACTGGCACAAGACACTGACTGTTATGAAAACTCTGCAACCAGGCTCTCAGATCGCTGACCATATATTGAAGGCTGATTTCTTCCAGAGATGCAAGAGAACTGGGGTGTACATACACTGTGCGCCATTGAGGGAGGTGGACACTAGCAAGCTGGTCACCGCTGTAACAGAGGCAGGTTTGACGCAACATACGTCCTGAATCGTCTTGGCGACATGCAGACAGCTCCAGCAATATCGCGTGACCATTAGGCCGAATGAGTGACACTGTTTGGTGCGCAGGAGACAAGCGGTGTTACATCCCAGTAGTGCAGGACAGAGAGGCCAACATGCGCCTGATACACCTAGGTATGCGCCAATGTCTGCGCTGCAGCATTTTCAAGTCCGAGGCTCACGCCCAAGGATGTATAGAGTGGCATGCATGCCTGAAATATTTCTTGTCTTTTCCAGACACGCTTGAGGATCTGAAGCCGGCTCCTCCATTCAATATACTCGAGCCACCCCCCACCTATGCAGATGGACGGCCTCGGGAAGACGGTGGGCCCATCTCCTCAGCTCTGCATGCATTGCAGGTCTTGATATGATGACAAGATTGTCCCTGCTAGTGTGCTTAAAATGATGCAGATGATCTGAGATGTCTCCCGTCCCCAGCTGGCTGGCAGCATGTTGTGCCAGTCAACTGGGAGCTGCAGAGTGCACAGATCTTCTGCATGTAGACTTTGCTGCACACTAACTTTTGACATCGTCTCTGACTTGGGAAGTTGACATGGTCTCTGCACTGGGAAAACAGTGGAATTTTCTCTGACTTACTACTAATGCAATTCTCATGCATGCAGTGCTGGAGATGGATGCCCCCCTGGACCTGCTGCTGATGCCAGGCCTGGCGTTTGACAGCCAGGGGCGGCGCTGCGGCAGGGGCGGCGGCTACTATGACAAATTCCTGGCCCGGTGCCAGCAGCGGGCGCAGCAACACGGCTGGGACCCACCTCTCCTCGGTGAGCAAATAGCTGTCACCCCTACAGGCGTAACGTAGTGCTGCTTTCCATTGCTATGGGTTTGTATTCAATCAGCCACAATCTAGGCTGAGTGCCGTCACAGTACGAGCAGCACAGGCAGGTCTTGCTGTTCATGCTGTCTTCAACGGCATATTTATGTCTTTACATCATGCTGTTCACATGTTCTGAAGAGCCTGCATGCTATTGGTTGAGCAGTTCGCAAAGGCTGAGGGCGCAAGGCAATATGTATAACGAAGTATGTTCATGAGAACCATGATGTGGGCATTAATTAGTGAGCTGATGACATAATATAGTGTGCTGACATTGATGGGTGCTGTCTGCAGTGGCGTTGGCGTTCAGGGCGCAGATGGTGGGTGCAGTGCCCATGTGCCCCTACGACAGGTCAGTGGACATCATTGTGACAGCCGACGGCATGCTCTCTTGCAGCACTCGAAGCCAGCAACTTCGACTCTGCTAGTCACCCTCTGTGCACCTGAGTGCACTGCAGCCGTCCTCAGCTTCCCTTCAGTGAGCGCTTGGGATTGTGTATAAGCTACACCTTCATGGGCCGCGCAAATTGCACGCCAATGAATGTCAGAACAGCGTGAGAATCAGGATGTGCTGGCACCTGCAGATTGGGTCACGCAGAAGCCTGGCACGTTGAGACTGTTGATTTTCATCAGCGACTTTGGGTCCCAGGGACATATACAAACTTGCTGGTGCAATACAATCCATATGTGGAAGGCTTTTGTGTAAGACTGCAGCGATCATGCTGTGTCCTCATTGAAGAGAGGTTTGAGGCTTTGAATTTCTTTAAGAGATCTATGGATGAACTATGTGCACAGTGTTGCTGGCTTCAATATAGTCAATCTGCATGCAAATCTTTGTTTACAATTCATGCTCATGCTTCATTGGCCTTTTCGATTTCTTTGCATCATCCCATTTGCTTCCTTGGTGCCAAATCAGTGGCGCTGCTAGGACATCACAGAGCACCACAACTACAACCACAGTTACTGCAGCTAGACTTGCTATTTCACTTATCCATGTTCCGCGAGCTTCACCAATGGATTTCTGTGAAGATCTGCTGCAGGCTCAAACATGCCTTTTTCACTTCCATGATGCTGCTTTGAAGCAAATTGCTATACGCTTACCCCTCCTGGCTGTGCCCTATTTTAATGCTCTCATTACCCTGTCCCTAATTCATATATGATGATCTGAGCAATTTCCAGCCCACCTCTTGAGAAAGCATGGAGACCCACTCAGAAACACCCCACATGCTGATTCTCTTGAGATTTACACAGCAGGATACTGGTCTGTCTTTCTATTACGGCACCCTGACAAAGTGCCGCACTCTCCAACCAATCCACAATTTCCAACCAACCCTTCTGTGCCCAACAGCTGCAGCCAACATCCAAAAAAAATGAAATGAGCAACATGGAGTCCGGCACAAGAATCTACTCTTGCATGCCATGAATCAGCAAAACATGCAACAGACTTAAGTCTTGAATATCTTCCTGTAATGTCTGAGCTGTCTATGCTAAGTGATGTCTCTATCGAAAAGGCACAGAAGGCCAAAGTGTCAACACCCCTTTCTCTTGAATGTCAGGGCTGCCTCAGAAAGAGGCGTGACCTACTTTGCCCCATCTGCTGCAGACCCACCAAATTACTAATGAAATGGTGTGCGCTCTCATCATGCGTTATCCAATTGCAGACAGAATAGCTCAATCAGAGCCAGAAGCACCGTTTCAGATTTTATGCTTCCTGGCACCCTCAGTCGGGAGTTTTAGGCTTTCTGTGTCTCGCCTTGTCTTGTGCACTGTTTGGAGCAGACTGTCAGCAAAGCAGGCCTTGCATGATTGACAACAATAAACAACTGCAGCTGTCTTGTTTGTCTTGTGCATTGCTCGAAGCAGAAACCTCGCCAGCACGGCAGGTCTTGAATCTCATGGAAATCAGCTCCTCCCCCGCTGCTGCCACTGCAGCTGCCAAACTGTAATATTACCAATTTTTAAATATTGCCGGGCCGGCCGCGGCCGCCCGGGGCACGCTGCGCACGCTGTGCTGATGTCAGCAGGGGCCTGTTCTGGCGGCGGCAGCCGTGGAGAGGCGTGCCATCTCCCTCTTCAGAACAGCGAGCAGCTCCGGCAGGGTTGGCATGGGAGCCTCGGCACGCGCTGCCTCCTTGCACAGGCCGCGCCTCAGCAGCTGCATGTACTCCAGGGGGGTCGCCTCGTCCTCAAACAGGTCCTCAAAATCGTCCTGCGCATTTAAATTGCCACCTTTATACTCACTCAGGTGGGCGAGCACTGATTGCTTGCAGATGCTTGAACATGCAATTCTTTGTGCTTTCGGTCTACTGTTGATGCCCACGGGGCTTGTGGGACTGTTTATTTGTCTGCAGCAATCATCAATCAGGCTCACAGGGACCCGGCTGCAAATTTACAGCAAGGGGAGCAATAAAAATGCAATGAATATATCCACAGTGCACATGTGGGATGGAATGAGCTCAAGAATAGCACGACAGCGTCAGTGCGATGTCTCAGGGGCAGGAGCAAGGCTGGTGCACGTGGTGAGAGCGGGTCAGAGGGGAGCTCACCTCTGTGAAGCCGCCGTAGCCTAGGAACTGGCCGGCAATCAGGCGGTGCCAAGCGTCATCCTCGCGCACGCCAAGATGCGCGGCCTCCCGGCACTTTGCTGTGATGGCCTCCTGTCGCACCAACACATTGAACTTCATGTTCATAGCATGCACCGTCAAAGTCTCACACCCACTCAAGTCACGACAACTGACCACATCCTGCTTGAACAGCTTGTCAGCAGGGCAAGGCACTGCCTGTCTCAGCCACATTCAGGGATCAGACAAGGATATCTGTCGCAAAGACGGATGCGCGCTCACGTTCATGTGGCGGCGGCTGTCGGCCTGCAAGCGGCGGTCCATCAGCTCGGCCTGCAGCGGCTGCGGCAGCATGCGCATCTCCAATCCGACGGCGAGAAGTCCATACGTGTCGTCCTCTGGGCCTGTCTTCTGCACGTCGAAGAAGCCGGCCGGCCGCGCGTAGCCGATTGTGCCCCTGCACATATGCACCAGCTCAGCTATAAAGCTCAGCAATATTGAAACTGCTCGGGCAGCTTCCCGGCAGCTGCCGCCATGCAGGTCTGCCAGACGGCCCTAAAAAGCGCGGCTCTAAAAAGCGCGCTATGACGGGGATCTTGATCGAGGCGGCTCTGCAAGACCTCGGCCGAGTGCTTCAAGTGCAGGCATACATGCAGGGTGTGAGGTTGCCAGGAGTACAGGGGGTGCCTGACAGAGGACTGCTACGCACCTCCAGTGTGTCCTGTCCTCATCGTTCTTGGAGGCAAAGCCCCAGTCGATGAGCAGAACGCGGCCATCAGCGCCCATGACAACGTTGGCCGTCTTGACGTCCCCGTGGGCAATGCCGTGCCTGTGCGCGTGCAGCAGCGCGCTCGCCAGCTGTTCCATTACCTGGAGCTCTTCCAGCAGCGACGGCGACAGATTCATTTCCCCATCCTTCGTCCTGCACAACAGCACACGTGGTGTCAGTCGGCGCGCCATTTCTAACTCCCCCAAAACATCATTGCACCGATGCTGCCGCTTACAGCCGCCGGCAAAACGCACCTTCCAAAGAGTGATCCACTGAAAGTGTCTCCCAAAGACAGCTTGTAGGCACTTTTGCAGGGGGCCCGAGACACCCGGCAGCGAAGAGTGCATCAAGACCTGCACACAGAGGCCACAGCGGGTGACTGAGGGTTAGTGATCGCACCAGAGCAGGTCCTCGAGCGTGCCGAGGGCGGCGTAGGGCATGCCCAGGCCCAAGTGGCCGCCATTCCTTGGCTTGACCCAGCAGTCCGGCTGGGGAATGTTGGGATGGTCCAGGGCTGCCAGCACCAGCGCCTCTCTGCGCAGGTTCCTCGCTTCCTCCTCGTTCAGGGGCTTCTTGACTGCCAGTTGGAGGTGGTGCAGATCAACTGTTGCGCAGCCGCCCTTACCCAGCCCTCTCACAAAGGTGCACCGCTCCTGCAGCAGCACAGGAATGTTTTTCTAAGATAACACCATCCGCAATGACACCGAGAACACAGGAAGTGAAAGTCACATTTTTATGCTTGCAAGGTTCCCGGTGGTGGGCGGCAGAAGCAGGCATGCGAGGGACACACTGCAGCAAAAGCAGAAGCTGAAAAGCACGTGGCCAGCACGGCAGGAAGCTGCTGGAAGCTTCCTCGTCGGCTACTCAGCAGTGAAAAGGATGACAGGTCAAGGGCGCACCTCTGGGATGACAGGGATGGCCGCCCGGCTGGCGTTCAGCCGCTGCTGGAGGCTGTCCGCATGCTCCCTCAGACACTCAGCCTCCAACATCTGCAATTAATACACCCATATTTATTCACCCCTCCATGCACCCTCAAACCCATGCCAGCCCACAGCCTGGATGCATGGCCCGAGCCTGGGCTGGTGCACCTCCAGAGCCCTCATGTAATGCCACAATTGAGCGTGGCGTTTTATTCATTTTGTGGAAGATGCCAAAAGGAAATATCAGGAGCGGGTGGAAAACGCTCACCGCATTGGTCGCTGCATGCATGTAAGCGTACACTTGCGCTCCAAGCTGAACAGTCTGCGCTCGGGTGTCCTCTGCTTCCAGCAAAGCCTGCAGCAGTTGCTGCTGCGCTCCGTTCAGCTGAGTTTCCTTTTCCTGCAGGGCTCCATCTACCGCCTGCTGCAGCAGCTCACAGTGCGCGCTGAATTCCAGCTGCTGCCGGGTGAGACGTGCAGAGAAGTCCTCCTGCTGCTGGGTGGATGCCAGCGTCAGCCGCCTCACCTGCACAGCATGCCAGCACACATCAGCCTCTTGGCTCATCTGTAGCGCACAGCACAACACCTAATCTGCACGGAATCTTGGGCCAGGACTGCGTCAGACTTGCCAAATTTTTGACAAGATGCAGACAATTCAGGAATCTGTGACATGAAGATGGGCAGTGGAAGACTGCCCACAAGGCCAATGAGCCTCAGGTGGCTCCCAACAGGTCTCTAAAATGCAATCATAACTGTGCTTTTGGCCCCGGCTGGCGGGGGCCGGTATAAACACTGAGCACCGCCCCACGGTTGGTCGGGTGTTGCTTGGATCTGGCGACTTCAAGAAGGAGTAGGGCTGTGGCAGCCTTCAACTGCAGCTTGTTTGCAGGACGCCCCTTGCCGTCTTGGCAGGAAAAGAAGCCAAATATAATTTAAATAACTGTAAGACAATCACATACCTGCTCCCGGAGGTCTGCAGAGAGGGCCTTCTCGCCCGCCAGCTGGCTTCGCAGGAGCATTGCATCGGCAGCGGCGGCCGCAGCAGCCGCATCGGTTTTGACGCGCGCAGCGGTCAGCTCCTTGGTCAAAATTTGGCGGTCTTCTGCAGTGACCGCGGCAAAGACCTCCTGCTCCATCGACACCGAATGAAAGTCCTTCATTCGTTGATGGACATGCACAAAAGGGCAGAGCCAGGCGGCAGGCCCAGTTGAAGGTTGCCATTTTTGCACTAGAAAATGTATTGTATCCAACAAAAGAGGGTGTCATGGAGTCAGAGATGATTCAGAAGCGGGGTGGCGCACCAGGTCTGCCAGATCTTCGTGCAGCTTCTGATTGACAGCCCTGAGGTCCGCAATTTCAATCCTCTGGGCTTTTGCCTGCACAGCAGCAAACTCATGAACATGGCGCGTGCACAGCTGTAGCATCAAGATGTCCACTGCACAGCAAGTTAGCAGGAAGCTGAATGCCCTGAAATGAAGCCTCACCTGCTCCTTGCGCGGACCTTTATTGAAGAGAGGCTTCCTCAGCCTTTTCTCCTGTGCAAGCGTGAGGAATCAGCATGCAAATTGCTCGAACTTTGCAACGACAATGAAAACAAGCCAGAGTCTCAAAGCAGAATCACAAGGCACACTCTTCCAGATGTCATAGCTGGGAGTATCATCACACCTTGGCACACTCTTCAGAGTGCGTGCTCTGAACGAAGATGTCCTCTTCGATCACTCGTCGCTTTTTAAAGCACACGAGATCCAACATCTGCAGGTCACAGCCCCATTCAGCACGAAGGTTTACTGCAGGCTTTGACACTATGGCGATACCTGCCGTGAACACCAGGACGCGCCTTCCCCATTGGAAATTCTATTTTCATGAGAATTGAAAATATTCAAGCAGGGTGAACCTAATTCTGTAAGCCAGGGGCTGACAAGCATGAAACACACTGAACGAGCGTGAGCACCAGTGAACCATTCCACAGGCCACCTGGGCGAGTAAAGGAAGGTTGCTAGATGTTTCTCTGAGCTATTTCTTACCTTGGTACAAGCCGAAACCCGCCTTGTTGATCTGGGAGCTGACGCCATGATTTTATCAAAGGAAAGCGTCTGGCAGGACAAAGACGAACGAAGAGCTCTCTTGAGCTAAAGATCTTGACTCGCTTGCAATTGAGATACAATAGAAGCGCAGCTTGGAACTTAAGCAGCACACTTGCACTGGTTTGAGGAGCACGAATGAGTTTTGGCGATTTATTCCTTCGTCTCGGTGTTCGTCTCGACAGCTTGCTCGATTGAGTCCTGCCCTCCAAAATTGGCAAGAGGAAGGGCACTGAGATATTTTCTCGAAACAGGATGATTAAATAAGTCGTATATACAATTATATATAATTGTCCATACAGACACAGGGCGCAAGAAAATGCATGGAATGCATTTCAAAAGTTTGCAGATCCGGACAGCTAGCCTTCTAGAGGATCTTAAGAAGCTTCTATGGTACATGACTGTCATAGCGTCACATATATATGCCAGGCCTCGTTTCCTGCTGCAAACTTCACATCAGATGCTGCCTTATCGGCTGGCCCAGGCTTTCACCCCATTTTCACTAGTACTTGCACACTCTTGCAGATGTCAAAGCTATGGCTTACTGTAGGCATGTAGTACATATATTAGTAACAGAAAATGCTGATTTTGCCGAGTCGCCCTTTCGCATTAGATATTCTCAGAATACAGGCATGCAAGATTACATCATTTCCATTGCTCCTTTTCAGAATTATTTACCGTTGATGTTTGCTGCGTGGAGATTGCCATGTGCACACCACTGGGCTTTTCTACTTGGCTTCAGGGGCAATCTGTTGAGAAGTTTTGCAGTGAGATTGGCCACCAGTGTTCGAAAGACAGTAGCATCGCGCTCGCTGAGTGCTCCAACCAAGCATCAGAAAAGTACAACTCAACTTTTAATATTAGCGGAAAGTACGAGAGCTACAGGTCAGCGATGTTCTATAAATAATGTCAGTCTTACAATTGCGCGAAGGCACTCCAGTCAGCAACAGGCCTGTCTGGCTACTGCTTCCCATTCCTTCGGCTGTCCATGTATTCGTCAAAGTCATCATCTGACAGCGGCCGCCCAATGGTCATGTGCTTGCCGTCTCCATTCAGATTTGGTATCAAGCGCGAGGAAGTTCGCCTCACATAACCTGCATCACACACAGGAGCTCATCTCACCTCAGCATGACCTGTTGCTGTGTTCTTTTTCATGGCAGCTGCATATGGGCAAAGGCAGCCAAAACCCATGGCTGCTCACAGGGCATCCAAGACACATCAGGAATGTCCAAGAGCATCTGATAGGTGACACAACAAGCAAGATGGCAAGACAGAACGGGTTGGCTTTTCTTGATTTTGAACCTGCTTGACTGGCACATAAATGCATTGCCCCTTTGCCAAGCCAGGCCTGTCTTCCAGCCATCCTGCTGTGATTGGGTGCCCCATCCAGAGGTCATCTGGTGGCTAATGACATTGTCCCAGAGGGCTGGTGAGTTGTTTTGCAAGGGAGCAAAGTGGTGACTCACCCATTCCAGTGCAGCTGGGGCAGATGCCAGATGAACGCTTGCCTCGTCTGCCGTACGAGGTCACGCTGCCGATGCCATGACAAGCTCTGCACTTACTTTCCCATACATGCATGGGAACCTGCACAGAAACCGGTCAACTCTTCAGCTCCTAGCAGGGGGTCCATGACATGCTGCTGACATCTCTGTGTAGGAAAGATGCAGCACACAAGCTCAGGAGAAAGGTTGCTGAGATGTGGGGGAATATACATGCCTGACAATTCTGCTCCATCGGATCGCAGCTCTCCTCTGCCTCTGTGATCGTCTGCGAGGCAGCAAATATTACTCAGCCTCGAGCGGTATGATGCGGCAACAAATCAGCAAGCAGATGATTGGTGTAGCATTATGCAGCTGCGCACCCGTCCGTCCCCTGGAAGATCCTTGTATGGAGCAAACAGGGACGCTGGCAAGCCCTCCTCCCTGGAAACCAACTTCAAGCTCAGATGCAAATCCAAGATGTCATGGTCAAGGAAGCAAGCCAAATATAAGCCCTACTTGGTCTATCAGGTCTATCAACACTCTCTGATGACCAGCAAATGCAAGTCACGCGGACAGATGTAAAGAGGGCTGGTCACTCAGGTGCAGTGATGGCGCACTTGTGACTCCGGTTAGTGCTGTTGCCCCGGTCAAAGGGCCATCTCCACTTCACCGCTGCTGTCGTGACTGTGTCTTTGCTTTTCCCTGAGCTGCTGCCATTTCTGAGAGCTTCTCGTGATTGCAACGGAGCTATATCTCTGTCTCCTCCTGCAAGGGACAGCAGGACAGCTTCTACTTTTTTCACAGGCAACATAAATCATTTTAAGGCCTATGTACTCTTTCAATATGACATTGGAGACTACAAATGTTATCTTCGAAGCACATACAGCAGAGCTTCTACACCAAACGCGTGGGATGTGGCACCTAGATACCTCAAAAACCACTTCGAAAAGAAGATGCCAAAATTTCTGTGCATGAAATATTATGATTTAATTCGATATTGTAAACAAAATACATAGAACGCAAGCTCCAATGACCCCAGATCATCCGAGGCAAAGAAGATGTGCTAAAAAGGCTGGTTTCGGAACAATTTCTTTTTGGAATCTGATTGCAATTGAAGCTGCCTCTTTGCTGTATGATATATCACATGTGTCGCTCACCAGGATCGCTAACAGAGAGGAGGCCGCCTGCTCCTGTCTTCCCTTGCAAACTCCTCTCCTTGCGCCAGAACAGTCTCCGTGACAGGAACAACTCCCGGCCCTGCCTTGATGCGACCAAGTGTGTACTGTTCTGAAAATCCACGCGGCCAGAAAAACAAGGCGTGTTTGCTGCGCTGTGGGACATCGCAGCAAATACGTACCTTGTGATTGTTTCCCAGCCTGTACTATTCTTCACGGAAATGGAAATTAGCTTTCGAACGGCAGTTCAGTTTTCGCAGAATGTCAGCATTGAAACTGAACAAATTCACAAGTTGAGTTGTTAGAGTAAATTTGGACAACAGCGCAAGGGAGCCAACATATCTTTCCATGCACATCAGGGGTCGATTATATCGAACAAGGAAGTTTCAATCTCTTTCATCGGGTTCTGGATTGCTTCCCTTGCAGTCTGCCCTATTCCAGTGCAAAACACATATTGTTCACCGGGATTAGCACCAGCCGATGTGAGGTGAGGCAGGGGTTGGCTCCCTCAGGTTGCCAGAAAACGATGAGCAGGGCATATAATAGTTAGTCTTGTTGAAGCATAGTCATAGGAATCTCGCGAGGCAAGCAACTGTAAAAGCAAACAGCAGAATATAATGAGTTTTTGGAAACGGAGCCAGGACCCTGAAGCAGTCCTAAGTGCAGTACCACCCCCTGAAAGCAAAGGATGGTGGACACGACTGAGAGAAACGGCGGGGTTGGGTGATGAGCCAGAGGAAGTTGAGATGGTGGAACCTACGCTACTACAACAAGTCAACCAGGCCACGACTCTGAACAGAACCCAGGTGCAAGTTGGTGACAGTTATACAAGGTTCTGTGGGAGCTGCATTCTTAGGCGCTTATAAGTGTCGCGTGTCTCATTCTTCAGAATGTCACATTTGTCGCAAAAGGGTCCTGCAGTTCTCTGGAATGCAGTCACAATCAAGTTAGCAAGACCAGATTGCAAGATGTTTCTGATATGCACCCTCCTCTGCACTACAAGCGATATCTTCTGAGCTGATCGTGTCATTGCAGAGAATTTACGGTTTCCTTATTTTCCTGGGCCTAGCTCTACTCTTTGGCATGATGGTACGGGATACACCAACTTCATAGTGCTTTTCTGTCATGAGCCTGCAGCGTGCTTGCATGGGCAAAGGTCTGAGGAGAGTTCAATTGTCACTGCAGGCTTCTTTCTTCTTTTTGAGTCCCACCCGCTTTGCGGTGCTCTACACCCTTTCCAATGTCCTCATGATTGGCAGGTGGGTGCCCTCTGCACAGTTGACATCTGCATCTGCCTGCGTTTCTGTCCTGATCTCCATGGCTGTATGTCTTTGTCCACCATGGCCAAGATAATGAGTACCACTTGTCCAGGACAATGACTTTGCTCGTCATGTCTGTTGCAGCACGATGTTTTTGATGGGCCCTGTGAAGCAGATTGTGAAGATGTTTGAGAAGGGGCGCCTGCTGGCCACTGTGGTCTACATAGTGGCTATGTTCCTCACGCTCTTTTCAGCCATTAAGGTTTGTGCACGTCTGCTGTCCTGTTCTGGGCACTGGACAGCAGTGTGAGTCTGTATGGATGGAACACAAATCCATGAGTGCTGGAACAAGGTTCCAACTTTGGCGGCTTTTTCTCCCTTGAGTTGGAAGCTGACATCGTTCTGCGTTGCGCAGCTACACAACTTCATCTTGACTCTCGTATTTTTCATCATTCAGATGCTTGCCATGATCTGGTGAGCGCTGAGACCAAGCAAGCATCAAGCTTGTCTGCATCATCAGCATAAACTGTTTTTTGCGTTGCGCTGAGCATCTGTGCATGCGCATAAATGAAGTAACATGCAAGGTCTATGAACAATTTTGATTCTTTTGTGCCGCTGAACGTGTCTTGCAAATGCCGTGCAGGTACAGTTTGTCATACATACCTTTTGCAAGGGAGATGGCCTGGAAGATGTTCAGCCAGTGCTTCCGCTGAATACCATATAGCAACGCAGGCGTGGTTTGATAGGAAGTCAGAAATGCAAATGCAGCATGAGGAAGCCAGAAGAAAGGGGACCTGAGTGCATAAAATTGTGATTGTGGCCTTGCATGGGGAGTTGGATCCCATGGGCATAAGGGATAGCTTGGGAGCTGCTGAAGCTTGTTTTCAGTGAATGCTGCGCATCTGTTCTGTGTGCATGGCGTGTGCATCTGGTGAGCTCAGTTGCCCTTGAGGCTTGTTGAGAGGATTTGTTTGTTACTCTCAAGACTGATTGTGAAGTTATCTTTGGGAGGTGTTCTGTTACTAGTGGGCGTGCACTGCAATTGTTGACCTCATCAAATTTATCAATTGCATGTTCGAGGGTTAGGCATCGTCAAATGCAACTCGTGTAAAGTAAAGTACCTTGCGGACCTTTTAGCCATTTCTGTGGGTTTTCAGCGGGTTTGCATACTGTAAATACTCATGTGTTTGCTCCGCAGCATCATGCACGCATCCAGACAGGTCATTAAATGATTTTCCCTAACTGTAATCAAAATTGTACACAGGATGCACTGCATTCTGACTCCCAAGGTATGTACGCCTTTCTGCATCCCACTTGATCGTCCCAGGAAATGCTTGAGCTGTCTTGACTACATATCGAGAGTATAGTGACTTTGCACAGTACAGCCAAAAAGAAGTCCTAATTTTTTATAGTGGACTGCTGTATATACTTTATTTTATTGCCCCATGTCCCCAAAGGTTCCTGATACAAGCCATGAATCATCAGCAGACTTTTGGAGGTCCAGCTGCGCCCTCAGCTTCAGCGCTTCTTCCTCTCTGCTCTCCAACTCTTCCCTCACCCGCTGCTTCTCCGCCTTGGCAGCCTTCAGCTCCCTTTGGATCTGCACCCATATGCAACAACACCTTCAGTTCACACTCTTTGCACTTGCTTCATTTCAAAAGACAACTCGCCTCGCTACCTCAATCCGCTTATTCAGCACCAATGTTTCAACAGCATACCAGCACACCAGCTTCCTTTTCTACCTCAAACTTAGGTGGTCTCTCACCCTCCGCAAAGTAGCCATCCAGCCAAAGCTCTGTCTACACAATGCAAGCTGCCCTCATTAACACTTACAACCTACAGCTGGTCTGCAGACAAACCTTGCCTCCAGCAGGAACAGCGCATAATACACCAAGGGTATATAACCATTCATGAAGGGTGAGGGCTTTGAATACGAGGAAAAGGCAGCACGAGGCGTGTGTGCACCTCGCTGAGCCGCTGCTCTGACTCATCCCTCAGGCGGTTCTTTTCCTGCACAAGCGTTGCCACGCGTGCATCGCGGTCCTTAGCTGCCTTGCTCCACTTGTCCCCCTCTTTTGTTGCCGCCCGCACCGCCGCCTTGGCCTGCGCATGCAGCCACTGCTCAGCCCTCACAGCCTCTCGTCCGCACCAACACATGCCCTGAAAGTACAGAGCCCGCGATGCCACCACAGTCTCACCAGCCCTTCACCGCAGACCTTCCGGTTGGAAAGTGACAGTCAGCTACTGCTGGTTCTATAAGCAGGCAGCAGCTGTATGAGCAGGCAGCGGGTCCATGCGCAATTCAATAATCACCGCAAAGAAACAGTCCCATGCGATCAGCGCGCCTGATATGCGCCTGATATGCAGATGACAACATATCTGGAGCCGATGCCGCTCCTGGAAAGTCAAATGTTTTCCTTGAAGCTACCGCACCAGCAAACGTTCAGCGGGATGCGCCTGGGGTTCTTGCTTCATAGTTCATAGGAGACCTGTTTGGGGTCTCTCTCCCAACTGGGTGCATAGGCAGGGTGCCTAGGCAGATAGCAACAGGTTATCAATGTTTATCACGCACCCTCTCAAGATCAGCCTCCAGTTCGCCCCGGCGCTCATTGGCGCCTGCCGCTGCGGCGCGCAGCCGGCCGGCCTCGGCCTGGGACGCCGCGAGCGCGCGCTGCGCCTCAACGAGGGCTTTTCTCGAGGCCATTTCGCGCTCCTCGGCCCCCGCCAGGTCCAGGCGCAGGTGCTTCGCCTCCGACATCGCTCGAGAAACTTCCTCCTCTCCCACCGCCTGATCATGGGCGCATTCCTCGTCAGCACAGGGGCTCACTGCTTGTTTGCAAATGCAATTCCCTTCTTTGAAGCATGCATTCGGGCGCTGTGCCCACACTGTATGGTATGTGACTGCCCTGAACAGGACTTCTCCTGCAAGCCTGGCCAAGGACAGCAGAGATTCAAAAGAGGTGTGTTGTTTATAGACATGAACTCCATTAAAGTATCCTTCCATTGGCAAAGCGATTTGGCAACCATAGCGCCGGCCAAACTGCATTTGCACATGTGCAGAAGCGCAACAAGAGCGAATGGGCGTGCTGTAAGGAAGCATGAAAGCTGTGGGCAAGAAATACGAACAAAGGTTCCCACCTGCATGAGGAGGGAGGTCTCCAGCTCCTCCACCTGGGCCCTCTCAGCCTCCAGCTGGCGCGAGTAATCCGCCAGTGCCTGCTCCTTCGTCCTCACCTCCGCCCTCAGGTGCTTGATCTCCTGCTCATGCCACAACATCTTGTGCATTCAGCACACAATGTCAACAACTGGTGATTCACTAAAAATATCAACGTCAATCTTTTTGGGCCTCATTAGTCTGTGACTGCATGCTGTGCTGAACAGATCATCCCTCTAGCCCCTTTTGCTCAGGTGATCTTAACCATGCATTGTGCATATGCGCATCACAGGCGTGTGTTGAGGACCCCATTGCTTCTGAGCGTAGTCTCTGGACACCTGCAGAATATTCTTAAACGGGGCCCAGTGTTGCACGTTGTTCATCATTTTCTGAAAAGACCCAGCAGACTTTTGATTTGAGTCATATATGAGAGAGGATATGCAGAGTGACAGCACCTGCTGGTACTGGTGGAAGCTGCCCTCCTTGCCGCGCTCCTCCTTCAGGCTCTGCTCGGCCGCGGCGCACTTGGCCTCCGCCTTCCTCACAGCCGCCTCCCTCGCCGCCACATCTTCCTGGGCCTTCTGTGCTCACAGCCCAAGACAACATCAGCACCCACGCATTCTCAAGCCATCCTGTTTGCATTTTAGCAGCTGATGAGCTTCTAGCAGCTCCTCGAAGCAATAGCCATGTGCCTCCTGCTGGCATATAAACCTCAACCTACTTATTGATACATTGCATGTACACGCATGCACATTCTTCGCTTATTCGGCGTGATGTGTGGCTCCCAAGGGCATTTACTATTCTTACTATTTCCTGCCAGCTCCTCTCCACTATAGCAGCACCAGCCAGGGGTGAGCGAATGCACGAGACTGGTATAGGAAGTATTCAGGCACCTGGAGGTCGGCGCGCAGCTCTGCCACCTGGCTCTTCCTGGCTGCCAGCTTGGCCTCCAGGCTGGCGCACTGCTCGTCCGCCTGAGCCTGCCTGCGCCGCTTCTCCTTCGCGTACGCCTGCCTATCAGCTTCCGCCTGATCCTGTGTGAGTGTTCAACAACATCAATCACTTACCTATCTTCAATTAGTCACCTTCAGTCACAAATTTATCGTGCTGCCAGCTCATTAGAAATCTGGGCCCAAGATGCTGCCATTCAGCTAATTGCGAGTGTCCAATGTGGTGAACTGATGGCTCATACACACGGAACACATTGCAAATGTGCATTGCTGGCAGAACAATCCATGCATCAGCGTACTGCAAAGGACCTGTCTTGATGCAGGCACTAAACTGCATGACAATACTGGTGCAACGCACGGAAAATCAGTTCTAGCCTGCCATCAAACAAAAACGGACCTTGGTGGTCTTGAGTATGGTGCTGAGGCGCACGCTTTCGGCCTGGGCGTCAGCCAGCTTCCGGGTGAGTTCCTCGCAGTCGCCCTCCAGCCGCCGCACGTCTGCCTGACTGCGCAGGAGCGCCTCTGCAGACGCGTCCGCCTCCCTCTGCAGCCCCTCGTAGCGCCGAGACATCTCCAGGATCCTCTCCTGCGCGATAGCAAGTCCCTTTGCAATTTCAACAACACCCCTGGCGCTCTTGAGATCGAGGCAATGCCTGCCATGCTTAAGATTTCCACTCCTGGTGATGTGCTCAATTCTGGTCGCGGTTCCATTGCTGGATGACGCCCGGGTTCGCCCTGCAGCTAAGTGCATGCATGGCGGCTTTCACGAGCATTAAATGCCACTTGAGAAAAGGTTATGTGAGGCTTCACTTTGGGGCACATGCAGCATGGCGTGAAAAGGGTCCTGACCTCCTTCTTGGCAAGCAGCTCCTCAGAGGACTTCCTCTGCTGCGCAGCGGCCTTGCTTGCCGCACTCCGCTCGGCTGACACAGTGCTGTTCAGCTCCCTCAGCTCGTCCTGCCCCACAGCATGAATATGCATCAGACATCTTCTTCCACGTAGAAGTATATCACTCACCAGTGAGCCAGCAGTGGTGAGTGTCGTCACATTGTGACTTGAGCTGGGCAGGTTGGAAGGTTAAGGTGGGTGATTGGAGGAGGCGGTGATGTCACCTGTTTGGCCGCCAGGTCAGCGTCCAGGTCAGCGACGCGCTGCTGCGCCTGGCGCAGCCGGGCAGGGTCCGAGTCGGCAATCTCCTCGCGCAGGGCGCCCTCCAGGTCAGCGCGCAGCCGCTCCACCTCAGCATCCCTCTCCGCCAGCCTGTCCTCCAGCTCAGCAACCTCCGCTCGCAGCGCAGACACCTGCAAACGCCGCCGTAATTTTCTCGGTGCATGCACCTTACATCCAGGTCTCATGCAAGATAGAAGGGACTTAGAACAATGACAGATGTAAGCTGTCCTCTCAGCCACCCCTCAATACTGGGTCCTAGTACACCGCTTCCAGTCCCCCTCAACAGAATATGACATATCTTGTAAGCCAAAAGAAGGGTGAAAAACATTGTATTTTCTGGTTGTGATCATGCAAGGGATGTGCAATGAGTCACCTCTGCGTCAAAAACCTGTGGGGATTCAGAGGCCGCCCTGGCAGCTGTGCGAGGCTCCTCTCTAGAAGCCGCAGAGGCAGGTGCCACGCGCGAGCGCGCCTTGGCGGCAGCCAGCTGCTCCTGCAGGTCCTTGACCTGGCGCTGCTTCTCTGCCAGCTCTGCCTCGAAGCCTGCCATGCGCGTGCTGTGGGCCTTCAGCGGCCGGAGCTCGCTCACCTGCACAGCACAGAACACCATGGCCGACCCCAACATGTCCTTCCATTGGAATTGTCCGGTTTGACACAGGAATATGACATTCTCAGGAGTCCTTTCAGGTGGACCCACACCCCAAATTTACGGTGGAAGAGCCCTCGGTGTGTCCTTTGTACTGGTCGCCAAGGCGCTTTGACATACAGTCAGATACAGATCACGTGCACAAAATAAAGTCGGAATAGACAGCGCACAGCCAGCTCGAAGCAGAGGCTGAACTTGCTGAAATCTTCCCAAATTATAAGCCAGATACATCATTATGAGCGCACCTCGGCCCGCAGCTTCTCGAGCCGCTGGTCGCGGTCCGCAACACGATCCTCGAGCTCGCGCGCGCGGATGCCTGCCGGCCGCAGCTGGCGCACCTCGCCCTCCAGTTCAGACACCCGCGCTCGAATCAGCGCCACATCAGCGTCCGCCACCTCGGCGCCCTCCTGAGCCGTCTTGAGCGCCTGCACCTCCTGCGACAACATTTTATGCTTGTCTCTCAAATCAAGACCTTTATCCCGCATGCCTTAGCAGCAATTTTATCACTTACCCTGCTGTCAGGCAAAGGCTCATTACTTCTACTGACCGTGGGACTGGCCTGCAGCGGAGAGCTGCAGGCCGGCATATGAGAAATCACAGTCTTCACATGCCGCATAGGGGCCAACGTCGCACTCTGGATCAGAGACAACTGGGCAAGGTTGTGCGCGTCATGGCAGGTACTGTCATATGTTGGGCGGTAAAATGTTACCTCTATTGCGGAAGCAAGCTGTGCCTTGAGGGTCCTGACGTCCGCCTCCAGCTGCTGAGCCTGCTTCTCGGCAGCTCTGAGCCGCTCAACCTCATGCCTGGCAGCGGCAGCGGCCGCCTGCGCCCGTTCAAGCTCTTCCTCCTTTCCTTGCAATTCCTGCATCAATGAGGCAGGCAGGACATGAGCGGAGGGATAAAAAGTTTCAGCAGCAGGTTCTCAATTTTGTTTCAATTTTTTTCATGCAGTGTGACCCCAAAGACCCATGGCAAGCAGCGCGCTTGAAATGCTGAATAGCAGGCGGCTCAGACTCAGTAGCAGCCTGCCCTTGTCCCCAGCCTTGACAAACCTGCACATCCCGCTCCAACTGGGCTACTCTGCTCTGAGCAGCCTGCAGCGCCTGCCGCTGCTCCTCCAGCTGCTGGCTGGGGCGCTGTGCAGCTTCCAGGTGGGCCGCCAGCTGCGCCGCGGCTGCCTCGCGCTCGGCCACGTGCGCCTCGCGCGCCTGCAGCAGCTCTGTCTCTAGCGCTTGCGCCGCAGCAACTTGTGCGTCCAGAGCCTGTGATTAGCAGAAGTTACTCGGCTCCGCGCCCGATGCAAGTTTGCAAGACAAGCAGCCTTACCGCAAGCAGCCTGCAAGTTTCCCAGCATTAGCAGCTGCAACGAAGGTGTATTCTGAATGCCTGTCGACCAGTCGTTGCACTTATGTGCGGGTGTGCCAGGTAAGGTCCGCTTTGTGATACTTGCAAGTCCTCCTTCTGTCTTGTCTGATGAAGTCTGGAGCAAAGTGTGAAACTGTCTGAAAAGCCTTAGGAAATTCTTGAACTCAGAAGCTTTCAGGCGCGCACCCCGGTGGCGTGGTCGCGCTGCGCCTTGACATCCTGCAGCTCAGCTTCCAGGGCTTCGGCGGCCGCGCGCTGGGCCGCCACGTCGCGCTGAGCGGAAGCCACGCGGGCGGTCGCGCGCGCCAGCTCAGCCTGCAGCGCATCGGCCGCCTGCTGCTCGCCAAACTGCCGCTCCGCCAGCGCCGCCGTCAGCCGCTCAACTTCCGCCCTGCAGCGCAGAGCACAAACTTATGTACAAATCCTTTGACAAAGACTTCCATGGATATTAGAATGGCCTCGAGATCAGTGGCATCTGGCAAGAGTACTCAAGGAAACAGCTCTTTCAAGCAGGCAAGAGCAGCAGCTTGGTGGCAGGAGCACTGCCCACCTGGTTCCTTGGCACTAGTATGCTGTTGCTGTATTCATTATCAAGAGATCAGTAGCGAATTCCCCTCACTACCAGATACCCGTTGGTCCGGTAAACGCAAGCACGTAGGCGTTGAAAGGCGGCTACGCACCTGTCGGACGCGGCATTGGTGCGCGTTTGCTCCATAGCCGCCCTGACCGCGGCAAGCTCCTCCCCGGCGGCGGCCGCGTTCGCTTGCGCGTCGGCCGCCCGCCGCTCGGCGCCGTCGACGGCCGCGCGCGCCTGCGCCAGTTCCTCTCCCAGCCGCCGGGCCGCAGACCTGCATGGTACGTTCCGTTTCGGCGCTGATGCCTTGCCTGTGTCTCCCTAAAAGCGTCCCTGTGATGTGCTGGGCTCTCACCAGCGGATTAGCACAGTAACCCACTGTGCACACTGATAGGATGCAAAGGCAACGGCATGATGGGTGCTCTCTGTTTCGTGCCAGTGCATGGTTCTGCATGACTGTATGCGTCCATAAGCAAGATGATGACTAGGCAAATCGTCCTTCTTGACTAGCTTGTGTCATCATTGGAGGGTAGCACAGTGTGGCCATCCACGTGCCCCTCAGGTTGGGTCATTCCTGCTCATGCAGAAAATTAGTCATTCCATTCATCATTCGTCACACCTGTGTTCGCTGACGTCATGGCGCGCAGACTGGCGGCTGGCGTTGACCTCCAGCTCCAGAGCGTGCATGCTTGCGCGAGCCGCGTCCGCCTCCCGCTCGGCAGCTTCCTGCAGCTGCTTCCTCTTCGCGACCTGTGCACAAGTCTGATTCGATTAATTTCACTCAAGGAGCTCGAATGCTCGGTAAATCATCCAGAATAAAATCATGTTATAGCCATCTGCCTGCCTGAATTGCAGCTCCCTAAGTGGGTGTTCTGACAGGCACTAGGAACACACAGTAGTGGGCATTAAACTCATATCCAATTGTCCGACTAGGTATGGGCATTAGACTCATATTCAATTGTTTGACTAGGAGTGTGCACTGTTCAGCAGAGCGGCTGGGTTTCACGGGCGGTACATTAGCTTTGCAAAATTACGCAGCGAGGTCGTGCGGGACAAGAGCGGGTTGCATTGCCGTGTGATGCCCTGGCCCCGCCATTGTGAGACCTCAAGCCCACATTTCTTTGAACACTGCACCTTTAGTGCTGCATTCAGTGGAGCAGATGCTTTCAGCGTCTTATACCTGGTCCTCCAGATTCTCGATGCGCTGCTGCATCTGTGGCAGGGCGGCAGCGTCCCTCTCCAGCTCTGCCAGTCGGCTCTGCAGCTGCTGCAGCTCCGCTGCCCGGCCGGCCTCCGCCTTGCGCGCGGCACGCAGTTCCCTCTCTGCCGCGCTCGCCCGGTCGGCGGCAGACTTTGCCTGCATGCACACCAAAACAGCCGTCTCAGATGAATTCCAGAAGCACAAGGCCGTTACCTTGTAACAGGCAGTCTTGATCTCCGCGTTTGCATGCATTAATGTTGAGGTTGCCTCTAGATTCCTGGTATTCTGTATGATTTAACCAGTTCATATAGGCCATGTACATTATATTATGTCATCAGATGCCTCCCGATCATGCGCACAGAAGCCAATAAACCGCACATGAGACTTTGACTCCTCGAGTATCAAAGGCAAAGCCAGGCATGGCCGTCATCCGCACAGAAGCGCATGCAGCAAAGGGGAAGTTTGAGTGTGTGGAATCATTGGTGCGCTGCCCCACCTGCGCCTTGAGGGTCTCCAAGCGCTCGAGAGTGGCGCTGAGCTCGTCTGACTGCGCCTCGCGGGCAGCCGCCTCGGCGGCGAGCTTGGCCTCCAATTTTTGCTGGGAGGCCTCATGTGCCCGCAGCTGCGCCTGCTGCGATTTCATGAGGCTGTTGGTCTTGTGCAGGTGGCCGTCCAGCACAGCAGCCCTCCGTGCCTCTGCCTCCATGTGCGATAGCTCCTCTTCCCGCGCCTACAATTGCATTTAACCATGCTTTGGTACATGGATGACAGAATTTGGTTGAGACCCTTCCTCTATGATGATCCTGCAGTTTTGCTTCCCTTGTCTGGCAAGGGGCGGTCTGAGCCATGTAAGTTAGCACACGTGTGCTTGCAAGTTCAGGACAAGTAGGCTGCCCCAAATGTGTCCGGAGCACAATTCTGGTCCCCGATGCGTCATGTGAACCCTGTACACGCAATGATAGTGAGTGCACTGGCCTGGACAGTAAGGACAAGTGATGAGCACCTTGAGGTCAGCAGTGAGAGCGGCATTGGTCTCGCGCAGGGCAGCGACTTCGCCCGCCTTCACGGCAGCTGCGCTGGAGCTGCCCTCCACCTCGCGCAGCTGCCTCTGCACCATCCCCAGCTTCCTGCGCTCCGAGTCCAGGTCCTGCACGGCAACACCCTGCCTTCAAGCACTTGCACTGCTACACGAGAAATTTCATGTAAAGATCCAATGACCGAGAGGCATCACACCACTAGTCCTGTGACCTTTCTTAACAAGAAGCATAGAATGCCTACAAAGGGGCTCTGTGAACCTTTGCGGCCATGCGCTGAGCTACGAGACTACTGTCTTGCACACTATGTATGCGTTGAAGTCATTTATGCATGAGGGGATAGCAATGCAGCAGGGAGGAAAACATGCACGAAATGGCCCCTATCTTCCTACATGAATTCAAGTGTGTATGAAGGGCAGCATGTGGCATCATGCACCTGTTGGAGTTGCTGCTGAACCTGTGCTGCGCGCTGCTTTTCATGGTCCAGGCTGGCGCTGGTGCTCTGCAGCTGCTGGCGCAGGAAGCCGGCCTGCGCGCGCTCCGACTCCAGCGCCTCCCTGTCAGACAAACAAATTGTCAGTCCGTCAGTCACATTATGTCGCTCACAACCAGCTTGTAAAATTTTGGCTTGTAGTAACCAGATGACCTCTAGTTAGAACACCATTGGCAAAGCATGCAGGTACGCGCAAAAAGCACGCCGAGCCCAACTCCAGGGCCTCCCTGTCAGTCACAGTATTAGTCACATCTCACATTGCTTACAGAAAGGATGTGATCTCTGGCCTTCAGTAAGTAGGTGACCTCTACTTGTGATACAAGCGGCACAGCATGCACAGCAGGTACTGGCAGAGTGTATGCAAAACTGTTCACAGGAGACATGTGCAGATATTCCATCGCCAGCACCTGAGCAGGGGCCAATTTAGGGCTGATGTGAGGCCTGACTCTGTCAGAGTCAGGGTCAGCACCCAGCATGACGGCACTGGGGAGCAAAACTTGGCGAGACCAGCAAGATCACCTGTTCTGCTGCAGCTGCGCCTCCAGGTTTGACATGTCCCTGGTCCCGGCGCTGCGCGTTCCCTCCAGCTGCCTCTCCAGGCCTGCCACCTCATCCTGCATGAAACAATTCCCTCAGCCGTTGCAACCACCCTCTGGGGTTTTGAGGAGATTCGCGGGAAGTAACATGCAAGGACACGATGTAACTTGCTTCAGGTAATACATTATCTCTTTCCTTGCTGTCTAATGCTTTGTAAGATGCCTTGATTGCATCCTGCAGCGCTGATAAAGGACATGGAACACGGAAGCACAGGTAAAGACAAGGATATATTGTAGGTGTGATGAAGACATGAATAAAGATGGTGTAATGAGCAGGGCTGCAGAGGCTTGTTGTGGGTGGTGCCTTGTGTCTGACCTGAAGGTTGGAGATCTTGGCGTGGCTCTCCGCTAGCTTGGCGCTCTGCTCGCTCATGGCTGCCTCCCTGGACTGCAGCGCTGTCTGCGCCTCCTGCACAACAAACAGAAGCCCTATAGCTCCGATATTTTCCAAGAAATCAGATTGCATTCTACAGGCTAGCAGGGACATCTTGCTTGGACACATGCATCTCTGCATGGAAAGCATTACTTGGGACGGGGGTTGTCATTATTCTGAGACCAATGTAAGGCACCCTTGTGATGCTGTGACGGAAGATCAGGGTGAGGACAGCATCACTATGCTCTTACCATCAGGGGATTTCTGGTCAGGCCAGGTCCAGGGGACTCTAAATTAACTGAAGTCACATCAACTGATCAGCTGATTTAGAGTCCCCTGGCCAGGTCCACAGTACTGGATTGGATACTGGATTGGACAGAGGAAGCGTACCACAACGACCGCCTTCTGCTTGGCCAGAAGGGAGTCCATCTCCAGCATGCGCGACTCGTCATTGGCCAGCGCCCGCTGCGCCGCGGCCAGCCGGCCGTCCTTGTCGTGCAGCGCGCTCTGCCGTTGCACACGCAAGCCTCAGCAACGAGCAAAATTCGTTGCACCTCCCCAGCATCGCGAAAGCCGCAAGCGTACCCCTTGCTTTCTGCAAGCAATCCTTGACAACCAACGCATGAGGCGTTACATTACTCAGGCAGAAAACGAAGTGGTAGGCTGCATGATCCAGGCAGCAAGGGGTTCAGGCGCGTGAGCTGATATTTGCAAACAGTCTGTTCTATACATGACGACAGGATGTGGACACAGGCAAACCCAGACTTGAGGGTGTTGTTGTTTTGACCCAACTGGATAGTTTGTTGGGCTGAAGAGTGGGCCCTGCTTGCAATGCAAGACCCGTCCGACGGAACGCCCTTGGGCTTGCATTGCTTTGCAATGCGTGCATCTTCTTTAACTTTAATCAGTTTTATGTGTAATAGGTCGACCACAGTCAGAGCGATGGTCCCAACGTGGCAGAGAAGCGATGTTAAGGGCTGCACCTGCATGGCCTTGTACTTGCGCTGGATGTCGTGCATCTTGCGCTGCATGTCCAGGAGCTCGCTGCCGTGCACCCCCTCCTGCCCCTCCAGCTGCCCCTGCATCTGCCGCACCTCCACCTCCCTCTCCTGCAGCAGCACCACATTTGATGTCAGCACAGCAGTCTAGACCGAATGTGGATACCGGTACTTCAAATTGCCTGTTGATTTTATATGCACCAAGCCTCCTCTCGTCATCATGCAGAGAGGTGGGTTTCTGCAGATTCAATGCATCATGGCAGGTCTTTGCACCAGACCACTGCAAGCCAATTCCACAGAAGATTGCACCACTTTGCATGAGCAGTGCTTCCATGCCGCCCAGGACACAATGATATTGAGCTATTTGTGCACATTTGTTACCCCTGCCAGAGAACCATGCAGGCAGTTTGCAAGGATCATTCTCTGACGGGCTTCTAGCCTGAGGCAGCTCACCTGCAGAAGCGATTGCAGGGACAGATTCTTGTCCTGGGTGTCCCTGAGCTGGGACTCCAGGGCGACCGAGCGCGCCTGCAGCGTGGTCACAGCAGCCGTCTCCTGTGTCAGGTGCTCCTGCACCTGGTGCAGCATCTGCTGCTTGCTGGCCAGCTCCCTTTGTGCGTGCTTGAGCAACTCCGAATCCTGCGCACGGCCGACACAGCATTTATATACACCCCAGACATGCATGCATGTCCTTCAGTTTTGTGCATGCATGAATGCATGCATGGCTTCATGAGGCTACACAGGGAGTTTCACAGTGCCAGCAGGCAGACCAAAGGATGCACAGTGCTCTTGCTGCCTCGTTGACAGATCACCTCCACTGACTAGCCATGCTTAATATGTGTCTGTGGCATGCATGTGGGGAAGGCATTGGAGTTTGCACCAAAAAATTAAGACAGGGGGGAGCACCTTCTGCCGCTCAATGAAGAGGCCGTTCAACTGGTCCTCAAAGGCGCGGCTGGTCTCCTCCCAGCGTGCTGCATCCTTGGACTTTGCCTCAAACTTGGCCTGTCACACACATTAACTTTCCCTCAAATACAGAGATTCTGAATAGTCCGGAAAGGTAGGATGCACTACTTGGAGGTTTCTGAGCAGATGTGCACAATCAGCTAGTCCGCCTATCCTCTGTCAAAGATTACATGCAAGCCATCAGACATGTGGTGACATACCTCGAGCTCGGACTTTGAGAGCTGCAGCTTTGTGACAACATACTGCCACTGCTCAGCGTCCTTCTTGGCAGCCTTGGCCTCGGCTTTTGCCAGGCTCAGGTCCTTGTTGATGGATTTCTGACCCTTCAGCTCCTTGAGCAGACCCTCATTCACCTGGAATGGACAAAACCACTACATCATCATATCTGCACCCTTCATACATGCGCTATATTTGGACATGCTATTTGAATGTGCATGCAACAGGCATCTTGCATGTGACGAGCTGAGCAGGACACGGTAAAAGAATCCTCCACTCACAGGCAAAGGGAGGTGTTTAGGACATGATGATAATAGAGGGCTGCACCTTTTTCTGGCTCTCAAGCATGCTCCTTTCGTTGGCAAGAGCACTGCGCTGTTTATCTGCGTCACCCTTGTGGATCTTCACCCTGTTCTCGGCGGCCTGCCTGACTTCAGCCATCTGCTCCTTCAGCGCTTCTTTTTCTGCCATGGCCCTTTCCAGCTCGCCTTGAAGCCTGTCACAGCCCAGACAGCCCTCACAACCTTGTAATCTGCTGCATGCAAGGACTTGAGCTCCCTTGTTGAAGATGTCTCTCCAACCCTTGTCAGCCCATGTCTTGCGACAAAATATACCCGAACGCCGTGCCAGGCTTGTCTTTTGGGATCTCTGTCTTGATGGCAAGGTTAAGATGCCATCATCATTTTAATGCTCATCTAGATTCCGTTATTCAGAGGTAGTGCATGGCTCATAACGCCGCATTCCATGCTCATCATGCAATACATTCTGGGCTTGCTGTACTTTCCCGTGCACAAAGAGTATATTTATGCGTACATAGCCTGGAGCGCGCATGATAGTAGAGGATTTCCCCACCTCTGGATCTGCTCAGCATGCTGGGCTGCCTCAGCATCCCTGTCAATGCGCTCTTTGATGCTGCGCCCAACCTCAGATGGGCCATCCCCAAACTTCCTGCCGGGCTTTGGGCTGTCGTTGACCTGCACATTGATACGCAACCCACTTAATTATCAACACATCTCCACATCACCTTTAGTTGGTAGGTGCTCAAGGATGTGTAACATCATGCGTGGGCACATATGCACAGGCTCGGCTAGCAGCTGATTTATCTCACTGTTGCCTTTGCATGCTTCAACACCAGACACTTGAGTTCCTAACAGCTTTATAGACATAACTGGAATGAGAATGAGAAATATATAACATTACATTTCATAACATGCACTAGCTATATACTCTCCAGCTGTACGGACCTGCCAGTTGCGTGAAGGTGTCACATCTCCAAGCGCCGCGCGATTGGGCGTCTCTGGAAAGCCATCCGGCCCAACACCATGCTCCAGGTTCTCCACATCCAGCTGCGCCAGAACAGGCTTCTTGCGGGGCGACTGGGACCTCCCCCTGCGGGGGGCCCCGCCATTGGGGGACACTGGGGGATCCTCCAGCCGCAGCCGCGACGGCCGGCGGGGGGAACCGCGCCGATGCATGTGCCGCTCCAGCACCGCCTGTGTCGGCGAGTCCACAACCGCTGTCCGCCTCTCCCGCGGCTCTGGAGAGCGCTGCAAGCCCCGCTGCCCCAGCAGGGCGTGCATGGACACCTCGCTGCTCCTGACCTCCCGCGGGCCGAGGTCCAGAGACCCATGCAGTGCTGCGCTGCCCCCGTGCAGCCTGCCGCCGTGCTGCAGCTGGGGATGGGCCAAGTCAGGGCTGCTGGAGGGCCTGCGCAGGTCTGCCTCCGCCCACCTGACCCCGACTCGGCTACTGACATCGGGCCTGGCGGCTTGTCTAATGCCGGTGCCGCTGACCTGCAGCTGCTCTGGGTGGACTCTGCCGCTGGTGGAAGGGTCCTTTCCGACGCTGCGGTGGAGGTCTATTTCACGCTGCAGCTCCGTTGATCTGTGGCGTGAATCATGGGGTGCGGCGGTGCCAAACTTGGCCGGCGCCACCCTGTCAAAGGAGTTGTCGAGCCGCTGGCGCACCGGGTCGCGCTCGGCCGCGCGCGGCGCCAAACCAGGCGTCCTGGGCCGCGCGCTTTGCCTGCCGGGTGTATTGACCATCTCCTGCAGATTCCGCCTGGAGTCCGTCACGCCCCTCATGGGATCTCCCCGCCCTGCGCCTGCGGAAGGCACAGTCACCTTTGGTCATCCTGCCCTTTGTAATTATGCCATCACAGACAATCACTGCTGATGCAAGTGGGCCGCCTCAATTCACCCAATGCTCGTAATGCAGCTGTACTAATTGAGGCACACGAGGCAAACAGAGCAGCACCTTGTGTTGACAGCGGCGTGGAGGGGCCCGGCCCATTCTGCATGACTCTTGCGCTTTTGAACTGCTCCTTGAGGCTTTTGGTGATGGGCGTTGGGGTTGCGCCTGCTTGCATCTCAATCCTCTGCTTTGTAGCTGAATCCTGCCACTGCGCACTCTGCACAAGATGCAAGAAATCGCTATGGCATTGCTGAAAGGCAATTTCAATGAGGCAATGGAACACAGACAAGAGCTAAAAGGAGATCTGGCATCCCCAGAACAGGGTCTTCACACGATGGAGCCTGGTCTTCCGTGGAGCAGGGAACTCACCTGAGAGAGCAGATTCTTGTTTGAACGATTTTTCTCGAGATCTTTGGCCCTGGCGTCGTCAATAGCTGTCATGCTCAGCTGGCTGTCTATGAGTTGCACTGGGTCGCCTCGTGCAACATGTGGATGTGTTGGCTCACCATCACTGCTCGACCTCCTGAAGTCCCCAGACACTCAAGCACGGCACTGTGCTGTACATGGGGATGCTCATCTCCTATGCAAAGTTCTGTTAGCTACCAGTCCGCATGGAATCCTGTGCAGGTGTCCTGGATCGCCTGTACCAAGAATCAATGAGTTGGCACCAAAACCTGATGTCCCAGTGGAAACGTTGGACTTTCACAGGGTTGCTTGAGACCGCTACCTCTGAACGTTCTGCCATTGCATTGCTTCATTTGTGTACATGGATACATGCTTCTACAAAACTGGCTCTTGAATCTTGACTGTCTTTACTCTGTCTGCTACCCTGTCTAACGATTCAGTCACTTGACTGTGTTGCAGATGCCGAAAAGACAGGTGTTTGACGTAGCGCCACTTTTTCGTCAAGATAACACCAGAGCAATAAGCAGCAAGCTTGCTTTGCTCATGACGTACAGTACCAACCTGAATGGATGTTGAGAGGCATTGAAAGCTAGTCAGCCCGCAAGTGTCTGCTAAGATGTCCGCCTTGGATGAAACTGGAGTGTCCCTGTAGTAAAGTTGTAATGCGATTGGAGGAGCTCTCGCTGGGATGCAAAGCATGAGCTGCTTCAATCTTGCTTGAAAGCGTTGTGCGTTTCCTCATCACCTCATCCAAGACGCCCTGCTGATGAATCGTACTTGGAAAATCGCAATAAGGGTGGGTCCAATTTGGCCAAAAGTGTTTTGTTGGGACTCCCTTGTACTCCCTGAAGAACACTACTTAGCCCAGTACTTTATCAAGGCAGTTTTCTGTGTTGTTGACAAGGCCATCACAAGTAGCAAAAGGCCCAGGAGAAGCATTTACAGCATGGCAGACTCGAAAGGCATTAATGCGTCAGACCTCAGCATTCAGCCAACAGAACTCAAGTTCCGCTTCGAGCTGCGCAAGAACATTCCAGTGACCCTGTCCCTGCACAACCCTGGACAGGAGAAAGTGGCCTTCAAAGTGAAGACAACCTCGCCCAAAAAGTACTGCGTGCGGCCCAGCAGCGGAGTGGTTGAGCCAGGCGCCACCAAGGATGTGCAGGTCATCATGCAGGCCCAGCGAGAGTACCCGCCAACTCTGGCAGATTGCAAGGACAAGTTCCTGGTGCAGACAGTGAAGGTGTCGCCCAAGGTGTCCGAGATCACCCCAGAGCTCTTCGATGGCGCCAACAGCAGCATCAAGCAGTCAAAGCTGCGTGTGATCCTCGTGGGGCCCCCGAAACCACCCAGTCCCGTGCCAGAGGGTGTCGAGGAGGAGACAGCACCATCGCCTGGGGGCAACGCCTTCCCCTCCGACAACGGCGAGCGGCCCACAGAGACTACAACAGCCGCAGGCATAATCCCCTCACGGGCTCAGGACAGCAAGGAGCTGGCGATAATCACCCAGGAGCGCAACAAGCTGCGGGAACAGCTCAACAAGGTGGAGAAGGACAAATCAGACATCAAGAAGCGACTCGATCTACTGCAGTTGCAGGTGCGATTCTTTGTAGTTGCATGCCACTTTTCGTAGTTTCTAACGGTAACACAGTAGATCCTGACAAGGTTGTGACTTTGTTGAGGTCCTGTGCACCTTCATCTGGGTTCTGGGTTCAGTGATCAGGAGCGTCCTTGTTGCACTGGAGCTGTATGGTACTTGCTTTTGCAGCAAACTTGGAGTGATGGTAGTGACCAACGTGTCGGATGTGGAATTCCGAGAAAGTGTGCAGAAGAGCAAGGATCTGACCTTCAGATGGCCTTCTTGAAGATCACCAACGATTCTGATTTGATATCGAGCAGGCGGAGGGCAGGCCGCGTGGAGATCTGGCACAGAAGTCTCTGATAAGCGGACCCTACACCCTGGTGCACCTTCTCATCGTGGCGCTGATTACTTTCTTCTTGGGACACTACCTCTGAGACTGGTGCGTCCAGACTCCATCTTACAAACTCCGCTGCATGTAGTGCCATGTCATAACTGGAAGTTTGCATGCCTGTGTGTTTCTTTGCACCAGTTCCATGCACCAAGCCCTGGAAAACAAAGCAATCAAGATTATCCAGGACTAAGCTTACTGTGGTCCTTTCCCTGACACAAAGGCCATATGCTCTGTGCAGATGTCTTCAGCTGTGGAGGATAACATGGCTTAAGGAGTAATCACTGAAGGGAGGAGTTGAGGGAGTAGACGTTGGGTTGTCAGGTAAATAGATGCTCAACAGCAAGGCCGGAGCTGTGCATATTGGTGTGGATGCATGTGTGTGACGGAAAAAGGGACCGCACTTTCAAAATTCCCATCCCAAATAAGACACGAGAGAGCTCATGGGTTGAGTTGCCTCAGTGCCCTGCCGAATGCTCTGCAAGCAGTACTATCGGACGCGTGATACAGTCATTGGATATCTTAATTTACATGGTTGAGATGCGTTGCATGTCAAAGATTGTGTAGGTTGTCAATAACCTTGTTAAGCAATGATGAGAGGCTACTACACAGTTTGTGCTGGGCTGTTATATATGTAGAGGGCAAGTCCTGCTGTGGATATTGGCCACCAGGCTTAATCCCAAGCATTCAATGCTGACTGTGAGATCATTGATGTTGCCTCACAGTAGTTGAAGTACAGTTTCTTGGCATCATCACATTTTCACACTTGCCAGTTGCACTGCTTTCTGCTCAGGTCTGCAATCCTGCTCTGCATACATACGTTCCACAAAGGCGATCAGGTCTGACTGAAATTGCACAGGGCACTCATCCATAGGCACATGGCCACAGACTGGATAGACTGTCATCTGTGTGCCTCCCTGCTGCCGCTGCTCCAGCAAGGCATTGACCTGTGCATGATGTCACGGAACATAGTTCAACACGCGATTCAACTCTAAACACAAACGGTGACAGTGGTTGCGCAAGACAGCTCACTTTACATGCGCCTTTGATCTTGCTTCACCAGAGTACTCGTAAGCCTAACACGTTCCGAGCGCCAGCAAAAGCACATGGGTACAGATTACACTTGTACTGAAGCCATCCTAGGATCCCGCTGATTCATGAAGGTCTGCTCTTAAGGGACAGATCTAGATGACAAGTCCAGACAACATGAGGACCGCACCTCCTTGGCAGTCTTCAGCAGAAATGTGTCATCCTCGCCAATGATGATGTGGACAGGGACAGTGATGGTTTCATAGGGGAAGCTGCTAAGGAAGCTCATGGTACGCATGCTCAGCAGAGCCCCCCTGTCCCAGTTGTGGCTGCGCATGGGCTTTAGATAGCCGTCTATGACATCCTGCAACAGAAGGATTACCATCGTCACCACAACATAAGGACTAAGCCTTCTTGGCATCTGCATGTGCAAAGGCGGTAGCGTCGCGAATTCGGAAACAATGGGGGCTTGTTTGGGTGTCCAAATGGGAGCCGGATGGCGCCCATTCAAGTCCAAAAAACCACATTCGAGCCGGAGATGTGATCAAACCAAGCCAGAAATGCCCCTACTCTCAATAGACGTGTTCAAAATGATGACTGAGGAGCGCTGGTGTGCTGTGGTAAGAGACTGGGCTGGAGCACCTGCACAGCCTCTGGGCTTTGCCGGGTGAGCATCTTCAAATTTCCCTGCGCCACAGAGGCTGCCTGTTTCCTGTAGCTCCTCCTGATATAGTGCAAGCCAGGCCCATCCATCTGCACATCCAGTAAAGATTCAGGCACATATGAGAGCAGATCACAGGTGCTATCACCATTGTGAAGTGCTGACTATTGGAACTGGGGGATTCGAAATCCTGCACGTGCATATGCTAAGGTCTGCAGCGCAAGAGGGAGTGCGGCCTGTTCCCGAGAATGACTGACTCTTCTGCACTTCATGGCTTGTGTCTCGAAGCAATCCTCGATGCCATAGAGAAAGCACACCTGCAAGATTGCACGCATGGCGGCGAGCCTGATTTGGCGTCCAAGGCCGCCGCGCCGAGACCAGCTGTTTTCTGGGTTGTTGGTGGGCACCGCCGGAGCCACCAGCACCAAGCCTGCCACCTTCTCAGGCGCCCTGCACAATCACAAGAGCAGGCTCCCATCTTTATCGGCTGAGGCAGAAGAAGAGGAAGAAGAAGAAGAAGAAGTACAGATCATTGCAAACTCTGAATGAAGGTGGATGGCACACCTGTGACACTGCTTTTGGCCATGACTTCGAGGGTAATTTGGCACCCGTTGATACATAAAGACAGTGCGAGCGCAACTTTTAAAGAGAAGGGGCTGCCTCACAAATTCCAGCAGTGTGTGTTGTCAGTACAGACATCCATCGCGTTTGGGAAGATCGTCCTTCTGGGCAATTCCAGCCCAAATACCGTGTAAAGCAGCAATGCATGCAGGAGCTATCACCTTCTATACAGCTCCAGAGCAGTTGCGCCTCCGGCAGAGTGCCCCACAACCACTGCCTGCTGTACGCCTAGCTTCTCCAGAAGCCCTGCTGCCAGCCGGGCGCCACCCTGTCAGCAGACCAGTGATGTCAGCATGTGCTTTCTAGTCGACAACCTGCTTGTAACTGCGTATGCAGCTGCACAAGATGTAGACTCTGACAAGAGCATAGCTGCTGTGGGGAGCCCGCGCATGCGAAGCCAGCTGTACTTCATTTGTGCATCGGATTCTTGTGTGCCAGGTGCAAGCAGCCGTACCTGCGTGCTGTAAGGGCTCTGTGCGTCCCCTCCTTCCCATGACAGTGGCCTCTCTGTCAGTCCAAAGGGTGGGCGATCAAACGCTATCACCCGACAACCCCCTGCTGATGCGCAGGCCCTACTCAGCGGCTCCATGACAGACCTCCTGAAAGACATGGCATCTACTTATTTAAGCTGCAGTTTGCTACAGTGCAGCGTTTTTGAGGAGATCAAGGCACATCATTATCAAGTACAAAGGCGCGCGCTCCCTTGTGAAATGGAAACTTCATATTTAAGCTCCAAAAATACTGGTCATATCCCCATGATCATCCTTACTACGGTAATTATGGAAATTACGAGGATAGGTGCTGCATCTTCTTCACAACAGTAAAAGTCACGAGAGCCATTGGCAGGTGCAGGCAATGTTGCTTTGTCTTGTGCTGACATACCAGCTGTATACAGATCCATTGAAGCCGTGCAGCAGCAGGACAGCTGGCGTCCCTGGATCCTGTGGACCTGTGTCCTTGTAGTGTAGATTCACACCATCCACTTCTATCCAGCACGAGTCAGCGTCCCCAAGCTGCTGAGGGGGCACTGTGTCCTGCAGAGGCTCTGGAGGGCCCAAGATGAAGGGCTGGACAAGATCGTTCACCCATGGTAGCGTCTCCTTGCGCACCTGAACAACGCCAGTACACAGACTGCAGGCCTCCCAACCAAACCGTTGCATACCCTTGCATGAGCCTACTGAAGTGATTGCTAGCTTATAAAAGGAACACTCTTATCAGCAACGACTTTAAATGCTCGGTTCCGTCAAGCTCCTTCACATGGAGCCTACCTGCTCTGCTATTGAAGCTATGAGATTTTGATTTGTCGCTCCTCTCCTGGACTGGGATCTGTGAAAATATTACAGAAGCTGTTTCAATATCAACTGCGATCGATTCACACGAGGAGTACATACTGGCTGTGACGTGTTGATCTCGAATCACATTCCGTGCCAACCAACTGACGAATAAAGACAAATGTGGCTGGGTAGCACCTCCCGACACTATCTTTTGCAGCACAATGAACCATCAGCCTCCTCCTGTGCGGGTAGTGAAGAGCGTCTGTTCCTTGGGACAGCTGTAAGGTTGAGATGCCGCAATGAGGAGAAGAACAATGAAGGAGCATTTCAGTTGACAGAGGGTATCCTCTATACAATGAAATAATAATTCTTTATGAGATCATAGTCTCTTAATGAATTGCTCTCTGCGCACATCTGTCGAACTCGGCAAGCCCACGTCTTCGTCCTGCTGGTCCGAGGACTATTTTGGCTCCCTCAGTTTGACATGCATGTCTTACGATGAAAGTATTGCGTCGCTGGGGTGCTTGTTGTTTTAATATTTTGGATGGTAAAGATGTGATGGTATTTTTTGAGTGCAGGCCAGGCTGCACCAGAAGTTTGCATATAGGATGCCAGCATTCAGGACCATCTTTAGACTATTTTTATTGCCTTGTGTCTTCTGACTCTGACGATGTGAGAACTGCAGGCATCGTTGAGTTCTAATATGCTGATCAAGGTCCTGACTTTCAATATCTGGGGCCTCTGGCTCGTGTCCAAGGAAAGATCACGTCGAGTTAGGCAAGCCATGCTTCTCCTCCCTGCAAGCCAGTCTTCCAGGGGAAAAAAAAGGTCATTTTTGAATTCTTGATCCGTGCTCTGACAATTCGCATCCTCTCCAGGCTTATTGGGGAGCATCTACAGAAGGCTGATCTGGTGTAGTACTTCCTCAGGCACTGCAACATTTGCAGCAACTTGGCCAAAACATGGAGTGTAATCTTGGTTTGATGATTGTGTGCAGGATGTTGTGCTGCTGCAAGAAGTCTTTGTCAGGGATGACATCAAGATACTCACTACCCTGGCAGCGCGAGGCAGCCTGCAGCATGCGCAGTACTTTGACAGCGGTTATCTGGGCGGCGAGCTCCTCATCCTCTCCAGATTTCCCATCATCTACACCAGGTGCTGCAACCTACGCTGCCACATGCATGCATCCATCTCCCCTCCACTTGCCGGGATTGCCCAGTTTAAAGCCTCAAGAATGTCCCCTCCAAGGTTGTCTACCCTGCCCGCGACAATTCTGTGTACTTGGAATGCAGACAAGGGCTTGGTTCACATTCCAAGACAGCTGTGGATGGCTGGTAACAGGTACCACCAATACACTGCGAGCGGGTCTCCTGTGAGCGTGTGGGAAGGGGACTTCTATGCAGGCAAAGGGGTTGCCATGGCCTGCCTGACCACGCCCAGTGGCCCGCTGCATGTCTACAACACCCACACCTGCGCCAACTACAACCATGCCTTCCGGCACAGTGACGTGGCAGGTGTGCATTATATTATATATTACATTATATATTATTAATCACCCCCTGATGCTGCTGTACCAGCCATGGACAAACCCTTTGATGTGATCTGAGTGCCTGCGCAGTTCTGGGATGCTTATCTTGTCAGGCTGCTGTGGACGTTTGATGCATGAGCGCCTCAAGGAAGCATGCATGTTTGATGTGATGCTGCTGTGTGGCAGGAGGTCTTGAGCTGCCGTCAGATCACAACTTCCCAGTCAGGCTGGTGCAGTTTCTGGAGCTGGCCTACTTCATTGCCGCCCACAGCTCCAAGGTCTGTATATCTGTTCTGCTTTCTAAGAAATGCATGTTGCCCTTCCATGCATGGCACACATGATTTCAGCTACTGAGTAAATGAAGTCATACTTGGAGATGAGTCTTTGCCAGTTTTGTCGTTGGCAACGGACGTTTGTAAAGCCACGTTGCAACAACCCTTGTCAAATGCATGCGTGCAGGGAGTTGCGCCAGTGATCCTGGGGGGCGACCTGAACTGCGGTCCAAATGACATGGAGGTTGTCATGCTGCGTTCCCTACTTCCTCAGCTGCAGGATTCATGGCCTGCCCTGCACCCTGACGACCCGGGCAACACATCCAACTATGACCTCCCAGGTTAGCACAGCACACCTGCATGCTGCAGGGCTTTGGCATCCAAACATCCAAAACAGATCCAAAAATGATTGATATCTCATGCCTTGGATACGGAAGAGGTTTGAACAATTGCTCGTTGAATCGGATTCTGATGGCTTCAATCTAGCCATTTAGGCTTCCAAGCAGGGGCTGAATGAATTAACTTCTCATGCCTCTCAGAATCCGCGCACAAGGATCAGAGGAAATGATGAAAGATTTTTATTTTTCCATGCATCTCAGACTTGGCATATCAACGTCCGAACAGATGCTAAGGATTAGGATTTCTCACTCTACTAGCATGTAAAATTGCGTTCGTAAAATCTAAAGGGCTGCATTGGGGATGGCATGCTGTAGGTCATCTTAGGAAGGATCCGCCCAAGAGGATAGACTTCCTCATGAGCTCGCTTGAGCCTGTCTCGGCTGAGCTGGCGATGGGCAAAACAGCAGGTGGCATGCGCTACTCTGACCACCTAGGCGTGCAGACTGTCTTTGAATACAATGCCACCACTCAGCAGAAAAGGTACTTTTAGGCCCTCCCTATGTCTACTGGGTGCCTGCAGGGAACACCGGGGACTTGGCCTCCGCTCCGAGCATGAGTCATAGAAAATATTTAAGACTTAATCACGCCGTAGTTCGTAGAGTGTGCGGCACTCTACAAACTACTACTTAAATCTCATATATATGAATATGGAGAGCAATATTCCAGGTGTTGCTTGACGTACCTAGTCCTTAAGGACTGGAAAACGTGTAATGATAATAATAATAATAATATGTGAATGCACGTAAACTTCCAGGGCAGTGGCAGAGCAGTTGCGCCCCTGAAAGCTGGAAAGTGCAGTATGCTCTGCGAAAGCTCTCAGGTATTGTGTCCTAATGTGGAGCCTCTGGGTGAGATCTTGCTTTTTGGTGCTCTTTGTGTGACAGGTTTGATATCGACCCGGGATTGACAGACCGCATTGCTTCACACGGTCCACTCTTCAAGCTGGCACAAGAGAAGCTCTCCCGAGGTGAGCATCCTGCTGAGCCCTTCAAGTAATTGCCCTGACCTTTATTGCGGCTATTTTGGAGATATGCCATAACGTGCACCATTCTCTCCTGACTTGCCAATGCTGACATGCAGGCGACCAAGGCCTTGTGGCAGCAGCGCGCATCTGCACCTGCATCGCAGTGGTGTGCTGTGCACCCCTGCTGCTTGCATGCCTCACAGTGGGAATATGGCTGGCAGCGGCAGATGAGAGCGTTGCAGGGGAGATAACGCTGATGTGCGTGGCTGTGTGTGCTGCACTGGTTCTGCCATTTATCCTGGCAGTCAGTGTGGCTTTCCAGGGGGCTGCGTCAGCGATGCGCACGCATGCCAATGGGATCCAAGTGACCTTGAAGGCCGTGGGGTCATGCTTGGCATCTTCATGATATCTGGAATAACTGAAGCCAACCGGCAATTGCCAAATGTCTTGAAAAACTGTTGAATGAATGAATTTTAGATATTGAAATCTGTGACCTAGCTCACAAGAAGAAGCATGTACATCTTGGGAGGTAAATTGCGCCTAATTATAGGCCCTAATGCGATTATCTTTGCAAGTTGCTGCACTATTGCCTTGAAAGTAAATATATATGGAGGAGTGTCAGACAATTCACCAGCATTGCAGACTACATTTCTTTGCCACATCTATGCACTAAGGACGTCCATCTCAACATGGGCAATTTGTCGACACATGTAAAGCATTGCATGTCAAGCGTGAAGCAGACGCAGACGCAGACCAGTTTGAGCAAAAAACAATAAAGAGGTCATGTACACTCTATAGTCAATCAGGGCCACACAGCTATCATGTACAAGCAGGCAGTGATGCTCAGGCATCTGCTGTGAGGAAGTCCGAGGGCAGCTCAATCTTCTGGCCCATCTCAAATTTGGGCAGGCCCCGGTAGGGGCAGCTTGCGCAGCGGAACGCGTCTCCCATGCCACACTGCACAAGCCACAACAACAGTCAACCTTTGATCAGACGCAGTTCCCCTCAGGCTCACAGATCCCGATATACTAGGCAGAATTGGCTCCATGCACGCAACTAAATCAGGTACCCACTGAGCCACTCCACCACAAGATCACACAATCCGGCCCAAAAGCCACTCTATCGACGCACACCCCCTGCAATGTCCGTGAGTCTTGCTTGGCTTTAAAAGACAAGCCCCGGTATGTGCTGCTGTGTCACTTTCCACCCAAATTTCTTGAGAACGCATAACAAGCACTGCGGGAGTTTCAGTGGCCTACTGCTGAGCGCAGGAAACAGAAGAGCGAAGGGGTTCAGAGATGTGACTCACGCTGCCGCAGGCGGACTGTGGGTTCTCGAGCATGTCGGCTGTGAGCTCGGCCTTGATGCCGGCTGCCTCGGCCTCGGCGCGGCCGCAACTGCAGTCCGCGCACGCCTTCTTACTAGCGCCCACCTCGCAATCCCCCACCGCTGCATCACAAGCATCCTAGCATGACTTCACGTGCACAAGAATGCTGCAATCTCTCCGACTTCCCGAGCAAAAAAGGAGGAAGCCTCTGCCTTGTACGCCAGAAGCTCGTGCTCAAAACAATGTGTTGTCGACGATGGCGACACTTGCTTACTTGCCACACTTCAGCTGCAGCGCCATTGCAAAATAAGAAAATGGAAGCACCAACGCCCGAAATCAAGTGGAAAATTGTCACGAGGTAACACCAAAGCAAATTAGTTTCAGATTTCCCAGACCGATCCAAACTTCAGAAGTGCATCAAAGAAGGAAAAAGGCTCTCACCAGGGACCTCCGGCCGCTTCAGGTCCTCTTCTGTGAGCAGCTCCTCATCGTCTAGCAGCTCTTCTTCCTCCTCATCGGCTGCCAGGCTCCAAACTGCGCGCTTGGGCGGCTGCTGCGCTGCAGGCGCCGGTGCAGGAGCTGCTGCGGCCCTGAGCTTGCTGCTGCGCGGCAGCGCTGTGCTGGCGCCCGTCTCCCAGTCTGGCTTGCGCGCTGTGCACTGCAAGTAGAATGCAACAATGAGATGTGCAAAGTTCACCGTTTCAATGTTTATTTCACCTTTCCGCATGTTGGTCAATAATTCTTTGAGGTGAGACAGCATCTTCTGACCACACTGCAACACACTATTAAACAGCTCTCCATCTCTGCCCCAGCAGCTGGGGCAGAGATGGAGATGTCAGAACACTAGAGGGTAACTCCTGCAAGCAGAACATGGTGGAATGGAACAGGTGTGGTGAAGACTCACCGCGCAGAGCTCTCCCTGGCCAGACAGAGTGGCTTCGCTATCTGCTATGTCTGTGAATCCCGCCAGCAGGAGGTTCTTGTTCAGGCTAGCAGCACCCTGCACAAAACGAAAAAAGAAATCAACTGTCAAAATATTCTAAAAATTGGCAATAGAGGTCCCCAGAAGCCATTTGGGCTCCTTGCCCTGAGAAACAACCTCACGTAAAGGATCCTTCAGTCACACACCTTCGGTTCTTGTACCCTCAGGGAGCCACCAGGTCGCAGTGCCGTCAAGAGAAGACCAAGTAGCGCGATGCTATGGTGGCCTGAAGCCTGTGAGAGGGACACTACAATGTTGAAGACGCCCTGTGCTAAGGCTGACTTGCTGAGGCTGCCAGAGGCAGTGATCACAGACACCGCATCCAGCGACAGATCAAGGGAAATCAGTATCTGCTGCACATCAGTGCCATTGAACACAGGGCTGTCTGTAACGACCAAAGCGCGCTCTGGGATGGACTTCATCTGTATAAAATTTCCACACACCGACAGGTGCGGCGTCGAGAGAGCAGAGGATGGTTAATGATATGTACTTCGTAAAATGTATACCCAGCAATGGCTAGTGGATCCTCTTGTATTGTGAAGCAGAGGGAGCTTCTGGAGTGCCAGGAGGACAGATCTGTCCTCTAGAGGGTTTGGTAGGGTTCTTCGTCATCAGTTTCTATCCAATCTCAGATTTGACCAGCTCGATCGAACAAACAAGATCCTTGTAAATTGTTTCTTTTTGATCTAGTCCTCCTTGCTGACTGCACGTGTGTCCATCAATAAGTCCAGTATAACACGACCTTGAGATCTGCCTTACAGCAAATTCTGCACAGTCGCCCGTCCTTGACACAATGATCCTGGTTGAGCAGCATCAGTGCTATGGGATATATTCATCGTCTTGCCTACTTTTGAGGTGGAGACAGGCAGGCAACTTCGCAGCATCGAGGCCAAGCTGTCGACGAGAGTTGGCGGTGGTGACCTGCCAGAAGAAGGGATTTGGTACACCTGCAAAAAATGCCAACAAGGTACACAATTGACCAAGAGGTTTCACGCAGCAGGGTGCACGGAGTCCTGCATGCATGCACCTCTTCAGCATCCTGGCGACTCTCAACCTGACCATCTGAGGGCCTCTTTTCTGGTGATGCAGCCAAAGAAGGCGGTTGTCCAGCAGGACACAGCTTCAAGGCAGCCGCTACAGGTCGATGCAGTGTGGGAAGAGCAGCCATCTGCAAGCACTTCTGACGAGGAAGTACCAGAAGAGATCTCAGCGCGCATCCTGCGCCGCATCATCATATTCTCTGGCATTCCCACCTTCACAGGCTTCCTCAGCCTGCCTCTGTTCTACTACCTGAAGGTATTGGAGGCCCTGCGATTTCCTGCCATTGGTCAGCTTCCCTTGCCCTTATTTGTGGGGATATCTGCATGCATCTCACCGGCATGTCCAAGATGCCAGGGCTCCAGTCTCAACCACGCAGGGGTACCATCACAGCATTCAGCATGCTTCTGTAAATTTACATACCGTAGCTGGAGCTGGTTAGTGATCTGCAAAGCTTACGATGACCTGCTGCCTGTAGATGTCCTGCTGCAGACGACTCATTATTTCGTGCCAGTGGATGGTTGTCCCGGTGCACATAATTCCAGCTTTTGAGGGGTGTATTCTGGTGCAGGTGGTTCAGCATTGGGATATACCAACATATGCAGTGTATCTGGCCTCATTCTGCACATTTGGGGTGGGCATCCTGGGAATTTCTTATGGAGCCATCTCCTCCAGCTGGTCAGCAGCAGAAGGCAGCAAATTGGGCATAGAGCAATTTAAACAGAACCTGCCGATTGCCATGGATCGATTGCGGGGGAGATGATAGTGATGTGCACGTCATGCATGCAGCTTGCACGCGCGTCACTGTTCACGTGTCTACTGGGTCCTGGTTGATAGGATGACCGCGATTGTGACATACTTTGAAAGTTTGCAAAGGACTGGTTGCAAAGGAACAAAGGAGAAAACTGCACTTCAAAGCCACTGCCCTGTAAAACGGTGAAAACCAGGTGTCCTTCCATATGATGTGCTTTTTCCCCGCCTTGTTCTGAGAGTCTCCAAATTGGACACTCCATGTCTGGAATGCAGCATTCCGAATGCTGGAGGTGGTATTGCTTGCTGTAGCCACTTCTGAATAACATTTTACCTATATACTTTAGTAGGTACTCGGTCATGCGCACAAGCAGCAAAACAAGCTTTGTTGCTGACTACTATGCTGCTGGAGAGCACTTTACATGATCAAGTGTAAAAATCCTGTCAGATGTTGGTACAATACACAATGTGTACTACACATGAATATCAATGCATCAATGAACGGCCACTGCCGCTGACTTCCTGAAGCCCAGAGATTCGCTCACCAAGAATGACATGTGCTTTTTGAAACAGGAAAATCTTGCCCCTTTTTCCCTCGCCATTTAAATTTCCCAGTCTGTCCCAAGCACTCAGGGCATTCACCACAGCTATGAATACGCGTCAGCTCAAGTTCTCGTAACTGTGGCACCACTGGCACTGGCCATTGCGTAGACAGCAAGCCACCCGAGCCCATTGTAACCCTCGCATACTTCCTTGCCATGAGCAAGCATTGCCTGAGTAGAGTTCTCGATGGCCGACGTAGTAGATGCCCGTGACTCCCCAGGGAAACAGTACAGCTTAGCCCACTCAATGGTCTTGGCAGTGGCTGCAGCATCCTCAAATGACAGATCTAACCTTCTGGACCACACATTGAGCTTGCGCAATGCCAGATGGCTTGGAATGGTGACATGGAGGTTCATGGAACCTAAGGACAGTACCCTTGATTCGTGCAAAGATTGGACCCAGGAAAGATACAGGAGTCCCAGAGTTGCCCACAATGCTCCCTCTGAAGTGCAGTGAGGTGCAGCTTTTGGCGCACAGGAGATTCTCTAGCCACTGGTACTGCATGCCTATGACATCAAATTGCAGCGCCGCGACACGGCATTGTCCGACAACACGCCCCCATGCTTGAAAGCTGTCTGATTGCCACCACGCTATTCCACTGACATGCAGATCACAGCTTGGAGGCAGTGAAATAGCTACAAACTGCACATACACTAGGATGACTCTCACCAAACATGGCATGTGTGTTGCATCAAAGCATGCATGCGGCTTCAGAGAATTGTCTGGAGCCGTGTTCCTTGCCAGCCGCAAGGTGCGCAGGTTCTGCATTTGGGTGATGCTGTGCAGCTGCGCGTCACAGAGCGTCTCCTCCGATGTGTCGATCAGATGGTGCAAAAAAAGCAGCGGTGGCACTGTCAGCTGGCCTGACATCTTATACAGATTCACAAACCTCAATCTGCTGCACTGCATGAGTATGCCGAACAGTCCATCAATGCTGGGCTCTGGTAGCACTCCGCACAATGCGAGAGTGATGCTTTGCGCTTCTCGAGATGCGCTCATTCCCTTTGCAATTGCAGATAGTTTCTGCACCCAAGCTTGCTCTGGATCACTTGGCCATAGCACCAGCTTTACCATTTCTGCATTGCCCCAACGCCACAAGGCCCACTGAAATTGGTTGAAAGCTTCGATGGTAAAGTCCATTTTTTGAGGCAGCATCTTGCTGAGTGCTCGGCATGTGCAGGCTGCTTTGGGCAAGCTCGTTCGTGTCCAGGGGCCCCAGAGCTCGGAAGGCAAGTCACGACTCCCCTTGGCCATTATAGCACTGTTGGAACGATACATGTGATTTTCAGGGCATTATGGCGTTAAGCAGCCTAAGCAAGCAAAGGCAGACTCTTGCAGAAATAACAGACAGGATGAAAGCAGTGCATAACCTTGAAGTGGCCGTCGTTTCGCGCATGGATCCTCTTGGAGCGGACATCGCCGTTCTATGTGACATTAACCAGGTATTTTCACCGAGTATGAGCGGAAAAGACGCGCTGCTGCCAATAATGAGAATGTGGCTGCAAGTTCGATATACTACCTCCCTAGGTCTGTTAATTGTGGGGTTTTCAGACCCTTGAAATAGGGTTTTCATTGAGATAGCCAAGACCAGGAAACTCTTATGCTGCTTGGGTACAAAGGATCCTACGCACCTCTCAAAACACTGTGTCAACTCGAGACGTACTTGTACCGTCCCGCACCAGGAAGACAGGTGAGGGACCAGCAGTCAGCTTGCAAGATCTTTTCTACAGTGGGGCTCCTCGAGAGTGCTTAAGTACCCTGTACGTCTGAGTGCCAAGGCCTATTGGCGGTCATCACATAACTTTATCAGAAAGACTGCGAGATGTAGGGGACAGAATCTGCAGTGTGAGCAGCACAGTCATGCGACTGCAGAACAGCCAGCATGTTTCCTAGGATCCAAGTCTCCTGAACTTTTGACATTGTACTTTCAAGAAGACGATGTGTCAGGCAGCTGGAGCTCCGTGAAACTGTGCTCGACGAAATATCCAGAAGGAGAGTTGATCACATCCATACCTGGGGTTAGGCAGATGAGAGGAGGCAAAAGGCGACGGTCGCCTCCGCCGCCTGGAAGAAGAGGCGAAGACAGGCGCATGGGTGGGGGAGCGCCTTATCCGCCCCAGGGCTATCGGGATCGGAGACCAAGGAGCACCTCTCCAGAGCCACGCTATCGCAGATCTCCGCCGCCCTACAACAAGCGCTATCGCCGTGAGGACGATGCATACGATCGCTTGTAAGGTTTCTAATGTGCATCTTTTGGTCAGGGTCATGGCAGCATGTGTAACTGTATTGTTGGATACTCACCCATAGATCAGCATGCCAGAATATAATTTATTTTATTAGCATTATGCATGCGCATGGCTCATGTTAAGGGCAATTTGCGGCAGCAGTAGAAAATTGCTAACACTGCAAGCATGCTGCTGGTTTTAATGTGCTTGGATAAATGTGCATGTGCAGCCCCCCTGGTGCCAGAGGCCCAGACCAGTTCAGCGACAGGCGGGGCCCATACCGGGAGCGCTTTGAGGAGGAGCCTTACGGCGGGCGGCCACCCTACGGCCGCAGATTCCCCTCCCCACCACCGGCAAAGACGTGCGCACCGACCTTCACATGCATCCCCAGCCTGATTAGGCTGGTAGCATGCACCACGGATACACCCCTTGTTCACATGAGGCCTTGCTGAATGTCACCTTCAAGTTAGGAGATATTTATGGAAAGGTGACAAGAACAGGAATTTTTTCATATTCCTGCTAAACTTGACATGAAGAAAGGTTTGAGTTGACATGAAAGAGGGTTTTGTGCTGGCAGGGGCCCGATGTCATACAAGGAGTTCATGATGCGGCTGTCGGATGATGTGACGCCGGAGGACGCTCAGGCGGAGTACCAGAAGTACTTGGCGCAGTACTGGGGCTCCGAGACGCGCGCCGAGTTCCAGCAGAAGCAGAACCTGGACTGGTGCGCTGCCCCGGCCTTAGTTCACCTGTTGTCAGCTAGCTGACTCAAGATCTGGTGACAGGCATGGGCCCAGTTGTTTGCCATTTAAAATCCATAATTCTTTAGGCCAGATGCTGCTGTGGCATGAAGCTTGGTCAGATGTTGGCTGACTCAAAGTTGGTCTCCAATGCTCTGCTATTCTGTGTAGAGAGGGTTGTAGATCTTGTTATTTTTTCCGATTTCCAGGGTCGCTACTCCCAATGCAGCTCGACTACAGGAGTGTCTGCATCTGATGATGTGCATTGCATGTGGCAGGATGCGTAAGAAGTATGACCCCCGGCAGCTGATGGTGGCGCTAGAGCAGCGCAAGACCGATGCGCAGGCGGCCGCCGAGGCCTTTGGAGAGGCCCTGGCTGAGGGCAAGCTGGACCCTGCCTCGCCCTCCTTCCACCAGGGGACAGGGGAAGGGGCAGCTGCCGATGTGCAGAAGTGAGCGAGAGCCTCCTGCTCCTCGTCTGCCATTGCCTTTTGTGGTACATGGGTAAAATGTGACATTCACAAGTGTCATGGGAGCTTGAGTGTGGGCTGGAAAGGCGTAGAGAGGGGAAGGGATCCGAGAGGGGAGGTGATAACTGCACACAGTGCTGGCACGGGATGGCCGAATATTTAGCTGTGTCTGTCTCTGTGCAGCGGCCATGCGGACGGCTCTGCTGAGAAGGAGAGCGCTGCTGATGGGGCCAAAGAGGGGGATGACAAAGAACTGGACGCAGAGACGAGCTCGGTGTGTAGCACACCATTCAAGCTTTGCCATGTCCATTCAATGAGGCAATTGACACCCCAACCCGATGGAAGAGTGTCCACATGGACAGATCTGCACTTGAAGGAGGTTGAATTACTTCTGTAAAATTGTGCGCAGTCAGCGGTGCCTGGGGCCGGCTGGAAGGCTGCCAGGGTGGAGGCTGATCTGGCGCTCAGCAAGGAGCTCATGCTGAAGCTGGACGCAGAGAAGGGCATCGAGAGCAACCCCCTGGAGGCCCAGGCTACCGCCGCAGAGCCTGCCAACGGTGGCGCCCTGCTTCAGTAATACAGAGAAAATTATTGCCACACCTTCGTGCATGTGACTCCCGTAACATGTGCGTGGTGTCCGAGGGTATTTATGTCTTTCTCTTTTTCTCATTCCGGCAAAATTATGCGCGAGCACGTTTGAAGCCAACAGAAGGCGTTGACCTCACGTAAGTGCGGGTTTTTGCCGGAGTGAGAGAAAGTACCGATGGTCATGCATCATCCGTGGCACAAAGCTCGCCATTTGCTGACTTAAGGACAGTTGTGTGGTGTGCAGAGGGCGAGGTGGGTGAGGAGGCTGCCACAAAGGGATATGAGGAGCAGGTGGGGCAGCTGGACCTGCAGCTGACGTACCTGTGGCGGGTGCACAGCCTCGATTACTACGGCGGCGCTGAGCTGCAGGACCCCGCTGATGTCAGCGCTGCCAAGCGCACTCTGCGAGGGCCCCGCCCCGAGGAGGGCGAGCAGCCTGACGAGGCCGAAGGTGGGGCCCCACAAGCGTGCAGTGTACCTGCATGCGTATACTATTTAGTAAGACACAGTGCGCTCAAATCGCTCTGACCGAGGGATTCATTCTTCGGTGTGGGGCTAGTTTTGGACCTGTCATGACGGTCTTTGGAGAGAATCGCCATTTCACGCGCGCAGGCATGTCCCAAAGGAGAAATTTTGCTCAGATTATACACGGGAAGGGCATCAAGGGTGTACAGCATCTGTGTTGGGAGGCGTCAGAGCAGTAAGAACATGGCTGGCACATGCAGAGGGCAAGGAGCTCAAGGCGCTGGAAGAGCAGGTGGATGCTGTGTGGAAGAAGCGGCTGACAGCAGGGGATCCTGTGGAGGCCTACCTGCAGAGAGACAAGGTGAGAAAGCTGGTCCCTTCCTGTATTGAAAAAACACTGCAGAAGAATGCATACATGGGGTTCTGTCTAGAGCGCAGGACATCCCCTCACATGACCAAAAGGCAGGATGCTTTGGGAGGTTGTAGAGCCGAGGAAAGTTGTCATAGTGGGTTCAAGGCACGGCAACGTTGCCCTGGCACCTGCAGCCGAAAAGATCCAGCGCTCTGATGCTGATTGTGGAAATGGATGGATTTTGTTTGCAGGTGCAGAAGCTGGTGGAGGAGTGGGTTGAGGACCAGGTTCTGCAGATCGAGGAAAACAAGTGCGTCCCCTCAATCATGAGTTCATGCGTGTTTGGTTTGCTTCTGCATTGATTGCCCTTCATGTCGCCGTTGCCTCCGTTGCGAGTATACTGGCCAGGTTCTGTCAGCAAGGGGACAGCTTGGCAAATGACCAGATGAGTGGTCTTTGTCTACGCACTCATTTGCAAGCAACGCTTTGGGAAATTTAGAAGTATCCATGACAGAAATGAAGACAAGAAGCCTGTACAAAAATGACAGCTAATGTCAGAGGAGGCCAAGTCATACAGCTATGCAGCAGCAGCTGGTATGACAGCGCTTTGAACAGCCCAGTGTGGCTTCTCAGTCTCGAAAGCAATGCTTTTAATGCAGAGCATCAGAAGCATGTTGCAGTCTCATTGTTTAAAGGCAGTCTCATTGCCATGACGCCAAACAGTGCCGTATAGTATGATTCCAGCTGCTTCATCATCTTAATCTAACATCAGCTGCGTCTTAACTTGCCAAGCCAGTGTATTTCCGTTGCGTGGCTTCTTGCGTTTGGTGAGCAAGCACATACACAGAGAGCACAAGTGATAGGCAGCCACCTGGGCAGTTTGATATCAGAGAGAGAGAGGCAGCGCAATGGAGTCAATCAGCGGGGAAGATCTCAGAGTCGGAAGCAATGGGTCGGCAGAGCCTGTATGGAGGCTTGCCTGGTCTGAACTCCGCTGCATTCTCGGTGACCCTTGCTGCGTAGTGGACTGGCACAACGTGCTCTCCTGAACAATCTACGTGCTCATGATGACATGTGCGCGCAGATATGGGTGCAAGCTGAGCCAGAAGCTGTTTGTGGGGAAGGAGTATGTGCTCAAGCATATCCGCCTGAAGCACACTGCCGTACTGGAAGCACACCGTGAGAAGGTACAAGTCACACCCAAATGTTTTCTCCCCCCCTCATGCAGGCTCCTTTGTTGGCTGCTACTAGCCTAGGCGCCCAATCTTGCGCCTGTGTACATGCACTTGTGAGGTGCTTGGGACGTTGTGCGGGGCAAGATATGAGAAAAGGGCGCAGTTTCTCTTGAAGAAGTGTTTATGTCGAGGAACTATAGTACTGAAACCATGCAGAAGCAGAAATGTTAGATTGTTGCAGCGCAGTCTTGTAGCAGTTCCCTAAGTTGCTGCACAGGGGAAGAATTATGACTAAAATGCACTGCTGACCTGGCGTGATTGCTGATCTGGCGTGTGGATTGGCGCAGATCTATGACCAGATCTACTACGAGAATTTCGAGAGCGACAAGAAGGAGCAGGAGGAGCGCGCCAGGGCCGAGGCAGAGCGCGCGCAGGCGGCCGCCTGGGCGGCCGGTGGGCCGCACTCCGGGCCGCCCGGCTTTGAGGGTGCGCCACGCCAGCATCCGCTGCTCACTCACCATGTTTCCGCTTGCTGCATTGCTACTCCCTTTTTGCCGGACTCTGTTTTGCACACTGCTGCGCGTGGGCCGTGTCTGCGCAGCTGCTCGCTTGCCCCGTTTCTGCCTGCTGCTCTGTTTCCCTCTTCTTGCTCAGGTACTTGACTTACTCATGTGATGTTACCGCATCGGTAGGCCAAGAGGCTCTGCAAAGAGATGGTGGCAATGGAATTGTGGGGCTCCCTTCTTGCCTGGAGAGTCTCCGGGGCAGTTCAGAGATTGCATGATGCTAAAATGTGCCCTGAAACCCGGAGGAAATTCTGTCAGCTGTGCCCTCAGCAGTGCAGTACAACATCCAAGCGCACACAGAAATCCGTTTGCAAGACCATCCTCTGCATCAGGTGCTTTTCTGCCTGCTGTGATACCATCTTTACGTGTTTGGGGATGTACAGGCGCAGGCTGGGAGGGTGAGGAAGGATTTGGAGGCTGGGGGGGCCGCGGGGGACCGATGGGCCGCGGTGGGAGGGGGGCCCCGGGGCTGCCGTTCCCTCCCAACGGCAACGGCTTTGCCAGCCCTGACATGATGGGCGCCCCCGTCATGGGGGGCCCCGCCATCGGGCCTGGCCAGATGCTGGTGCTCGCTCCAGGTGCGACAGCCGCCTCCTGTCACACGTGCCCTCATCAGAATGGTGGTATTTATCGTTGCAGCGTGATGCTGCACACCCTTGTGTGTTTCAGGATATGCTTCGTGGCTCAATATGGGATGCATGTGCCATAGTGAAGTTGGACAACTCTGTTTTACACACTCCTTGGCACTCACCATGTAGGGGCACCTTGCAAAACCTTGAAACAGACGAGAATGCTTGCAGATAAGCTGTTACAACAGATGCCCCACAGCCAGGAGGAAAATGAGGAACAAATAAAATTTGAATGCCTGCCTGTCGCTGCCGCAGGTGCTGGGCCTCTGGGGCCGTTCATCACAGTGCCGATTCCAGAGGGGGGCGGCCCCGTGGCGATGGGGGGATCCTCCATGGGACCCCCCAGCGGTGGCGGCAGGGGCCCCGGCCGTGGTGGCAGGGGCCCCCCACGGGGGGGACCCATGATGCGCGGGCGCGGCTACGGTGGCGGGCCGCCGGGTTACGGGGGTCCCATTGGGGGACCCCCACAGCGGGGCTACTATGACTTGGATGCCCCTGAGAACCAGCGGTCTGTACTGGACTATGGTGACCTCTAGGCATGCAAGAGAGCGTTGACTCGGAGTATTGCTACCATGGCATTTGATTTGCATACGTGCTGATGTGACTGCACAGCCAACATGGAAGGGCAGGAAGCCGCCAAAGATTAACTTTGTCATTGGATGCTTCCTTTGGATCCGGGTGGGGATATACCCTTTGATGTGGGAAAATTTTGCCTTGAGAGGCATGGAGCCTAGTGTTCTTTCCCTCAGCAGAACTGTGCTGTATGGATGAACTGGTGGACCCTGATGTTGCGTTGGCCCATCTGACAGTAGCCCGGATGGCATGTTTCTAGCACCTTTGTCATTCACTTGTGCAATTGCAAAAATATTACACACCTTCGCATCAGAGCCTTGTTCTGGAGAAAGGACATTGCCCATGACTTTCGTGGTCGCAAATTTGATCACCAAACCCTTTTATATATACTGACACCCAGAAAACTTTGCAGCAAGCAACCTCAGGGCAGTGTTGTCCAGTACTTTTCATACCACTCGTATATTGTTTGCCCCCAGAAAAACAATGCACCGCCTCTGCAGCTGCAGCTGTGTAAGCACATGAACACTTCAGAAAGCTCAACCCAAAACCATGTCAGGAAAAAGCAACTGCCACCAGGGCAACCTTAAACACCGCAGAACGCCTCATCCACAACCACAAGACCCACGTATCCGTCACAGGAAGAAAGACAGGAAATGGCTCTTGCTGCGGCTGCGCCGCCGCCGGCCCATCTGCGAGCAGCAGGTCTTGTCCTCGTGCTCATGGATACACCTGGCCTGGTCCGGCTTGATGTAGTGTGAGACCACATCAGTCGGGTTGCAGCCCATGAAGTTGAACCCGGTGTGGCTGACATACTGCACGGCCCAGCCCTTCTCCTTTGCAATGTATTCTATCCAGGACCCCATCGCCACATCCTCCAGCTTGAATATGCGGTGGTTGTTTGTCTTCAGCGCAGCCCCCGAAGCCACCTCCCTGACCAGATCCTGCCAAACAATCAAGCAGTGCTTCTTCAGGACACGACCCAATATGAGGAGATTCTTGGCCTGGAGGGGCTCGATGGAAGATGAAACATACTGAGGGCAGCGGCACTTCGGACAGCTGTACATTATCCCAGTCACATTCAAATATGCTTCAGGATGCTTACAGGTGCACAATGCAGGATGTGAAGTAACCTGAACTTGCTGCATTTCATCTCTTCTACATAAAAAGGAACCCTGCATAATTGCAAACGCCTCGACACACAACAATGGGCTCATCATGTGCTGCAAGGCATGCCTCGCATCTTGCAGGTTTCTCAAGAAGCTGGGATAAGAAGCGATCACTGGCATCGAACGGCTGCAACACACCTTGGACAGCACGTAGCCGGCCCCATGCGCCCAGTAGGGGTAGGACTCTGTGGGCCACTCCTCCTTGGTCACATACCACTGGCTGGAGGGCTCCCTGTGGGGACCCCCAGACTCGCGGTCGATGTGCCCCATGAACAGCCGCCTCCGAGGCACCCTCGCCATCACTGCCATCAGCGTGTCCACATGCACATAGCTGTCATCGTCCACCTGCAAGACATGTCAAAAATCTGGGTACAGTTTCTGGGAACACCTCCTTGTTTTACTGCACGGCACCTTGGCATCTCATCCCACGCATTCACTGTCTGGCACAGAGAAGTTTGGACTTGGGTGCTCCACCCCTGGTCCTCATTTGTAATATTTTCTATCTGGGAGGGAGGGCATATTAGAATCATTTTTCAGAAGGAGAACAAGAAGAGGGGACTGCTGGCAATGACAAACATGCAATTCAGGGTAAGGGCACAAGGAATGCAATACATCTTGACCATCAATCAAAGCCTCAGATTCAATCTGACAGCTACAATGGTAGCGCTTGTCAGGGTGTGCCCATGGCCCGTGCTTGTGTGCCATCTACACCCCTTTTGCACCGGTGTTGCTTCAAAGATAGACCAAGACCAGGGACGAGGGGAACAATGAAACAAGTGGCGCCCGCAGCTGCCGCGAGGCCAGTCGACCCTGATGGGTTTGTGACTTACACAAAGGGATTGCCAGATCGTGGTCGGAATAGGCACTCCCCAGTATTATTTACCCCTGGTTTCATTCATAACCCCACCTCTCAGGGGCGTTAATCCTATATATTTTACCAACCCAAGTGATCACAAAGACGAATCGACTTGAAGTTTATTGGCCAAAACGTGAGTTTTGTAAACAGACACCTTGAGTGCGTGCGTGGCCAAAGCATCCATGGAGGCGGCTCGCAGGATCTCCAGCGTCTGGTGGGTGATGTTGTCGTAGTGCTCAAAGATCTGCGGCAGCACCACGATGTCCCCCTTCTGCGCGGCCTCCCTCCTCAGCTCGTCAAACACCGCCTCGTCCACCGGCTTGGCCGAAAAGAACATCACCCTGCGCCACAAAACATTCTCCCTCAAGGCCAGTCAGCGGTCCACCGCCCTTGCACCAGCCAAGATCTGGACCCTCATCAAGACTTGGCCATGGATATTCCATGAAAACAGGCTATTTCAGTTTCTGCAGCAAAAAGCTCTTGGTGGCACATACCCAGCAGCATAACGGAGTTCATATTATTGTACCCGGCTAGCGGCTTGTCACTGTCTCATTGAACAAGCATGCACGGCCCCAGAGCAGGATGCCAGGCTGTTATTGATCCACGAGGAAAGTACATAGCTAGCTTGTTCTCTTGATCTTGTCCGTGCATCATATCATGATGGTTGGTTGGTTGGCATGGCAGCGCACCGGTGCAGGCGCCGATCAGACCCCCAAGATGCCCTGATGGCGGCCCTCCTATCGGCATTCTTGCCCGCCGTCAGCACGCCCACAAAGAGCTTCACCGGCCCTGCCGCCGCCGATGAGGCGCTACCGCCCAGACTCCCAAATGTTGAGTATGTCGGCTCCCCCTGCAGCCCATCATCCCCTTCTGTGCTCGCCTCGAGCCCCTCTGCGCCGGATACACTCTCCGCCTCTGCCACCCCGTCTACCGAGGTGTCCCCTCTCTCGGACGCCTTGGCAATGTCCGCCCAGCTGCCGGGCGCGACTTTCCGCCCCGGCTTCACGGCAACTGCCACGGAGCTGCCAGGTGCTTCTCCGTCAGCGCCGGCCGGTGACTGATTGAAGATCTGCTGCTCCACGATTGCATGGTGCGCGCGGATGCACTGGTGCTGCACATGCTCCAGCTGGGCCTTTGCCTGCCGAGGGACTCCCAGCCGGCAGTGGCAGCGGCGAGCCGCCAACACTGACGCAAGAGAGCAGCACTTCTGCTGCAGATCGCTGCTGCTGCAGCTACCCAGCGCCTTTGTGAGCTGCATTGCACACATTCCCCCCTTCTTATCAAACGTGTATCAAGGTGCCATGTTACTGCATTGATGGGTGTTAATGGATGTCTTTACGGACATCCATGTGCATACAGGTGAGTTTTGGAGATGAACGGCATGAAGGATGAGTGAGAGGCTGTGCAAACCTTGTCACAGGTGCCATCATCATCGGGCTCGAACAGCCAACACTGCGGCAGCTGCGAGTGTTGCTGGCCGTTCAGGAACATGTACACTGCGATCAAAAGGAATGATGCCAGCCCAAAACCAATCACGCTGTACATGGCAGCCCTTGACTTCAGGCATCCTCCTGCTGAAGACCGCATAGGAGCGGTAGTTTCCCGATCCCAAGATCAAGAAGCCATATCTTTATCGATAATCGGCTTGTGCGGTGTCGCACCGCCAGAATGCATGATATAATCGATACAGCACCGCCATCTTAGTGTCTTGATAAAGAGAAATATCGATCAAAAAGAAAAGCTAAATCCCAAAATTTCCAGCGAAGATGAACCCGGTGCGCACAAGAATTTCAATATACAGCCACTGTCCTGCCTAGCAATCGCTGTCGAGCAGAATCCCCTTTCTGATGATCATCGGTCGACCGAACCATTCAACTCGATAACATGCCTCAGCACCCCTTCCTGGAAGACACCAGCATTTTCCTGATACGTTTGTAACCTAAGTCACAGCCACACGGCTTGTGTATGCCCACTGTGGGTCTGATGTCCCGAGCGAGAACAGCATGCGGGCATGTGACACTTGCCACATCAGCATCTTCCTCTAAGGTGCAAGATTTGCAGAATGCGACGATATTGTGCCCGATGGAACATGATCTTGTTGAAAAGTTGGTATTATGTGTGAGAACCAAGTTGATAGAGGACAGAATTGGGGGCTACTTGTGTAGAAACAGATTTTTTTTGTAATGCTATCTGCAACTTAGCTGGTTAACAAGTCCAAACAGAGCACATACAGTGCTTACCAAAAGGACAATGCATGCTTACCGGATGACGCAGTGTCTGAGAGCGGCATGTCGGCGAAGCCAAGCTCGCAGCCCCCTCCAGGCAGAACAAAGCAAACCGGCCTCTACATTTCAGGCAAGCTTTTAAAATCTGGAATGTATGCGCAAAGATCTCAAACATTTGCTTACAAACCATGCCTGTGCAGGCCTCTAGGACGGCACCTGGGGTGGCCCAGAGAAGATCCAGAGCTCTCAGAGCTGCAGACACAGTTCATGAAGTCCTAAGGGGCCAGGAATCTTGTACAACGCTCGATCCTGAGCAAGCTAGTGCGTCAATATCGACAGGGGGCAGCACTGCAGCCTTCCTATCTAGGAAGGGTGTGCTGAACGCCGGGGGCCAGATCATGCTCAAAAGCCTCACATATGGCGAGCTAGAGCAGTGGTGCATGTCTGTAGGTATGCCGTGCTGCAAATACTGAACATCATGGCATATACAAATCACATGCGTGCAATGGCAAAAGTGCGTGCCCCCAAGACTGCAATGCATGCCCGCCAGCTTAATAAAGCTGCTGGTGCTGTTGTGCACCTGATGGGAGCTTTCAGTGATGACAAGAAAGCATTGACACTGCTCAGGGGAGAGGCCACAGAGGGCGAGGCAGCTGTGGAGGTGGATGTACTATGATGGCAACTGGGTGCGTAGCTTGGATGACACCGCTGACATGCAGGACGGCCTGAGTGCCTCCTTCAGGTAGGGGTAATTCTGCTTACCTGTCAACAAAGCAAATAATGCAAAAGTGGCCGGTATGGCATCAACTTTCTTACAGGTCCTTGGTGGTGTGATTTTTTCTAGCTGCAGTGTGTGTTGAATCCAGGGAGCAGTGGCGGGAGAAGATCACAGTGGACGGCGATTTGAGCCTTCGGAGTGTGCACACTGCGGCTGACGGCACGCGTAAAATGGTATTCGACCTCCAGGTGCCCAGTCCGCCCCTCAATCCCTCCTGTTCCTCAATACACACACACACATTCTCATCTTAACTGGTTGCATATTGCACTGAGTCTCCTAAGGGCTCATCTAGCAGGGCAATGAGTTCATGACAGCACTGTAGACAACTTGTCCGCTTAAGCTGTCCTAAGCGCAAAAGAATTGTTGCTAAAGTCTTATGTGACTATTTCATAGGACTCCACGGAGGCGGCAGGCGCGGGCGTGGAGGCGGTGATAATCCCGGTGGAGCGGCCGGGCGCGTCACGGCCGCGCACGACGCTGTGCGTGTCCTCACAGGTCGGCTGCGCGCAGAACTGCCAGTTCTGCTTCACCGGCCGAATGGGCCTCCGAGCGCAATTGTCCGCCGCCCAGATTGTGGAACAGGTCTGCGGTGCTTTGCCATGTTGTTTGCATGTCTGCCTTGCAGGTTTCATTTCCACTGACGGTAAATCTTAGTACTGTTTCCTCTCTGATAAACTTGCTCTAGGCAGGCTGTCTGGGGTCCATATATTTGTTGCCGCTCCTGTTATTTCCTGCTTCCCATGCGTTGCATTATGCATATTGCTCAAATCCGAGCCAGCGACATGTGGTGTCTGTGGATGCACACAATGCCAGCAAGAAGATGGGGAGGAGTTAGTAGTGTAGGTTTGGGCAGAGACGACTTGGATAAGGAACATGATGGGTGTTCGATTCCCTAATTGTGTACACTATCAGGTGGTGGAGGCGCGCCGGCATGTTGCGGATCACAATCAGCGGGTGGCAGCGGGAGAATGCTCGGGCGCTGCGCCGATTGCACCCATCAGCAACATTGTCTTCATGGTAGGTGGTGCCTTCCCGAAGGTTTGATGGTTCCCTTTTTGGCTCGCAGTCTCTCATCTGTCCTGGCATGCATTGGGACAAGGCTGCATTTTGATTGGCATTCTTCAGGCCCCTTGAATGAGCTCTAGTCCTCAGACGACCTCTAAGTGGGGCATTGGCCTTGGTCGTGAACCTCTCCAACAGTTTCAACTGCTTGCTATAAGGCCAAAATTCATCAAAATGCAGCTTGGGCAGCTCAGTTCTGGATGAGTAATTGTTCTGTCATGGTGATTTGCGCAGGGCATGGGAGAGCCGCTGCACAATGCAGAGGCGGTGACCACAGCGCTGGAGGTGCTCTTCCACCCGCAGGGGCTTCAGTTCTCCCCCAACAAAGTGACTGTGTCCACGGTGGGCCTGGTGCCGCAGATGCGCCAGCTGGTGCTGACATCAGCGGTCCAGCTGGCGGTCTCCCTACACGCCACCACCGACGAAGTGCGCAATTGGATCGTGCCCCTGAATCGCAGGTGAGCTCACTTCTCAATGCAGTGCATTTTGTGCTTCCCAGAACCTGTCTACATACCGAATTTAAGTGATCTCCGTGTGCCTTGCATGCTTAATACTTCTCCCAGCCGTGTTGGGTAGCTCTGTGCCACTGTGCTATGCGAAGAAGTGGGCTCTACATTTCTGTTGGTTGAAGGCTTCTGTCTTTCATCATCACGCCTGGGTGCGCTCAGAAGATCTTGATAATCTTCCCAAGTATATTAGTAAGGTGACTCACCGACGACGCGAGCGCATGTGCAGATACCCGCTGACGGTGCTGATGGGGGCGCTGGAGGAGCTGTATCCCAGGAATGCCGCGCTACGGCCACGTGCAGGGCGCCACGTTCTATTTGAGTATGTGATGCTGCGCGGGGTGAATGACACGCTCGAGGATGCAGAGCGCCTGGTCAGGCTCACGGCCGCCATAGAGTGCAAGGTCAACCTTATCCTGTTTAACCCCCACGCCGGCACGCCCTTCCGCGCATCCACACAGGAACAGGTGAGCAATACTGCTTTTCTTTTAATTATACCCTTCTCTTGACCTTTAAGCCTCTGGGAATCTGCCCATGAAACAGTTTGGTTGATTATTCATTTGCAATAGACATGGTCCTATGTATGCTGGCAGGGCCTTGCCTTGGCAGCATCACAGCCTTCAAGACTATGCGGATGACCTAGGAATACAGGTGTTTGCTGGGAATTGTGAAAGATATTTCTTGCGAAAGGATGTCAGCTCAAGCGGGTCATTATTGCAACAGGTACTGGAATTCCAAACGGTGCTCAAGGCGGCTGGGCTTGTGTGCACAGTGCGGGACAGCAGGGGTGATGATGAGATGGCTGCCTGTGGGCAGCTGGGCAATATTGATGAGCTGAATCGGCTCGCTCCCATGCTCAAGCCGCCCCAGCAGTTCAGAGACGCTCTTGTAGCTGCTTGATGTCATCCAAAAATGCTTGATCTTTGGAGGATTCATATTTGTGAGTCCAATTTTGTGCGGACTACAAGTTTAACGTTAGGTACTTCAGATGGCAGGAGTGAGGAGAAATGTCCGGTGTACTAGTTTAAAGTTAAAGCACGCCATGCATCAGATTCGATCAAGTTGTAATTGCGCTATTGCCTGATTGTGATCCTTGTAACAGTGCAGTGGAGACATTAATGTCGCTGTGGTGTACTTGGCATGCATGCTGCATCTTGCATGGGATCTACTACAGGACATCATGCATACAGCGGGGAGCAAAATCAAAGCTTTTCTTTACACAGGGAGTCAAGATTGGTGGCATTTCCTAGCTACTAGCTACTCTCACATCGTTTGCAGTCTTCTCCGCGACCCTCGGTCCCAACTCAGCAAGCATGCAACTAGCATCATGCATCATGATCATGTAATCACTTGGCGCGATTCCATGACAGCTGGCTGATGTCCCCGAACTTGCGCCGCTTCACGAGTCCGAAGCAGCCGAGGTGGTACGTGAACAGGAAGGCCACCGATGTCAGCAGAGCCAGGCCCGCCACTACCAGATAGACTATCCCCAGGAACATGTTGCGCCCGCCCATCCAGCCATTAGTGCTCAGCACAATGCTCTGCGCGCACAGCACTCCCGTCAACTGAATGCCTTAATATGTGTCCTAGTAGACGTCCGGGAGCCCCCAATTGCTGGATGCCTGGCATCTTGTGAGGCTATGACTATCTGCTAATCCTGAGCTCTACAAGATGCCCATGATCACTCCTGGCACATATCTTTGTCACACGCCTGCCTCGTATTATGATGCACAAGCAGCTGGCAGAACAGCGGGTAAGTCACAGGTAGGACTGCACTCCCGTGAGCGACCAGCAATTCGCCGACAGCGTGTTCAACAGATCACCGTCACAGCAGCAATGGCAATAAGGAGATGGTTAGATAGATGCATAAAGACAATGGCAGCTGCGCACCTTGTGCCCCCCAAAGCGGTAGGTATTGTATCGGTTCGCCACCTCAAATTGGATGACGGTGCCTGCACACCAGAACACACGCGCCTCGCAACATGACCCACCCACTCAAACAGCACTGTCTGCTAGCCATCCAAGGTGGCCCATCAACCTCAGGCCTCAGTTCTGGTGACTAGAGGTGACCTGCTGCAGTGTGCTGCAGATGATGATGGCGTGAGTCGATTGTCGTTTGCAAACTCTGGACAGCACCCCTATCCTAACAGTGACACCTCAATTGATGCCATGACACTAAAAGCAAATGCCCCAACAATTGAAGTGGACATGTCAGCCCTTACAACAACAAATCAAAGCCAGCTTGGGACCAACAGAAGGCTGACGCCCACCAATATGGACGGTCATGCAGTTCATTAGCCCAAGTGGAAACCTTTCCTGTCCAAGAGGCAAGGTGCGTCCTGCAGACAAACTGCAAGTAGAGTAAAACTTTTCTTATTGACAGGGATATCAGGTGCAGCACCTGCAGCCAGGGGCACGGTGATGGTCGCCCAGAGTTTCCGGAAGTCCGGTTGCGCAGCCGGGCGCAGCCACACCATGAGGTGCTGGTTATCATTGACGTCCACTTCGGAGGTGTTCCCTCCGCGCTTGTCGGGGAATATGTTGAAGTTGTAGGGGCTGTAGTCGCCGTACAGGTGGTCCCTGTCGTACTGCCACGCGATGTTGCTTTGCTGCGCGCACAACACACAAGGGATTCAACACCTGTCGCTCATATCATGTCTTTTGCCATTGACAAGGCTAATCTCCAGGCTGGCATCCACTGCACAACATGTTGAGCATGCATGGCACAACGTCCCAGCCTTCTTGTTTGGGATCGTAAACCCACCGCATCTTCTAAATGGCAGTCTAGGAACCCAGAACCCCAAGGAAATTTTGCCAAATCCAAGTACTTCAAGACCTTCTGGCAGCCTGCCTTCGTACTTTAGTTTTGATTTTTGCGCCTACTTACTGCTCCATTTGCTGAGTCTCCAAACCCATTCCGTCGACCAGTTGCAAGCTGTACCCATACAAGAACACAAGAAAAGAAGGTGGTGCGGGCCGCTCACATCCAGCTCCAGAGGGACCGGCGCGCCGCCCGGGCCGACGACGGCGGCGGTGTAGGAGTCGTTGAAGAATGACCAGGCAATGAGGCCGCAGGGGTTGATTTCGCCATTGTGGGGCAGGCTGGGGTCGGGCCCCCCGTTCACATACTGCTGCGGCGCGCACTTGGAGGACCCCCCGTTGCCGCTGCCTGCAAGCTTCCAACTTTCAGACAAACTCCCTCACAATACATAATCCCTCCTGATGCAACCGTCTTTTTTAAGCTTGATATTTTCAGTGCTCCTCCCTCACAAGTACCCCTTCCTGATATAACCTCTTTTTCTGTGAAACGAGCTCAAAATCTGCTGGCAAGTCAACCGTGCAGACAACCTCCAGTCTCACAGGATCACAGAAGGGGCAGCACTTTGTAGCTGCTGAAGAATTGGCGACAATTCGTGACAACGACACACATGAAGCTCATTCTGGGCTCAACAGATCCACAGAAATTTGAGAAAGTCTTGACGGGTTTCTCTGACACACAATTTAGTGGAAAGTACCTGTTTGGGCATCGTCGCGGCTGCGGACATAGCGCTTGTGATTCTGGTAGTACCTGTCCAGCTCGAAGTACACGTACACCTGGGAGGGGCAGCAGACATGGCTTCGTCAGCATTGCTGGCTGCGTCTTTGGCAGTCTTGACCCCTTAATGCTGCCTGACAAGCTGATATTCGAACAAGAAACTGGTGTTTTAGCTGGCTTGAAACGGCCTGCAGAAAGGAACAACCCTCTCTGTGGTACATGGCCTGCCACAGTGCTTCAGCAAGGAATGTGCTTGGTAGTGCAGACATAAAAAGTGATTGCTTAAATGAACACGATATTAAGAGGTGTTCTTTTACTTTCACCACACTGTCTGCCTGCCCCACCAGATGTGCTGACCACACAACACTGCTGGTCCAAACCTTGTGAACGTTTGTCAACAGTGTCATCTGGGATGGTGCTTGCATAAACTTGTTTAGCTTCGCACCGGTGGCGTCATGTCCTTCGTGATGGTGACGTTCACGACGCTTGTCACCCCATTCCCTCCCTGCTGCAGCAGGATGTCCTGCTGCTCCCCACTGCTTCGCCCTGCCATTATCCCCGCGTCGTCGTAGCGGATCTCGTACTCGTCCACATCGAGGGCTGCCTTCAAGATCGGCACGCCGAGAGCTATGCAGACGACTGCCACTGCTAAAAAGTACAGTACAACAACGTTCCCGGTGATGATTGGACTCCACCCTTTCAACTCCTGCTGCGCAAAACGACGATAGAATTTGCTCTTCTTCTGATCATTGTTCTGCTGCTCCTCATGGGCACCTTGCTGGCCATTATTGTCTGGCTGTGTTTGCTTTTTCCTCCGAAACATCTCTACAGGAGTTTGGTCATGCAACAACTACTGCTTGTCTGAATGAAAAGAAACACTCAAAGTGACTGCAACATGTTTTTACGAGGCTGAAAATAAATCTTTACAGAACCTTTGTAAGAGATCCAGCACATTTAGGCCACCAGAGACGCAATGAATTGTTTCTCTGCGTGCCGACTCAATTGCAGTCGTGTGACATGCAAAGTGCCCAGCCGTGCCGATCTATTCCAGGGCGCGAGTAGGAGACACGAGATGCGTTTCACTTTTGGACAAGGACAGTCCAAGAATTAGTGATCGCTTACGAGTATGTCCAACTTTGGCTCCGCACCGGCTGAGGCCCGTTCACCGTTTGAAATCTACCCATGCCAGCCAAGTTGAGCTATATAAGAAAATTCCTCGCAAAGGACAATCAGCTCGCGAGGCGCTTGGAGTGAAAAATACGCATATGCATCCTGCTGTAAGATAGACAGACTAGCACTGTAAGATGGCGAGCTCAAGGAATGGAGCTGTTAACGTCCAGGTTATACTGAGGTGTAGGTAAGCAAACGACAAACTTCACAGTGCTTTTGAGACTTGCAAAGCCTAGAAAGCTCGCAGAAATCTGCAAATGGACAAACCTGAAGTTGTGCAGAAAAGATGTTCTGAAGGATTTGTTCCCAACAGGCCCCTGAGCAAGGAGGAGGTAGCAAACGGGACACATCAGGTCATTACCTGCAATGAGCGTGCAAGAGAAGTCACTGTGTCCCATAACGTTGGAGGAAAGCAGCTTGGGCGGTCCTTCCACTTTGACAAGGTCACCTTCTTGTACACAACGAGAACACTTCTGCGGCACCATTAATCTGTCTCTTACTTACACTTCCAAGCCCCTTCTCAGCGCAAATTATTCTAATTTTGACAGTGTCTGGTGAGTCTGTAGTCTCTGTGGTTGGCTCAGATGCTCATAGGCTCTTACGATTTCAAGCAAAGAGGTTTGCTTGCTTGCTTACCAAAAGACAGTCGTCAATTGTCTTGCTCAGTGCAGGTGTTTGACCCAGATTCAGGCCAGGCAAAGCTGTACAGGATGGCTATCAAGCCAATAGTGGAGGAGGTCCTTGAGGGCTTCAACTGCACCATCTTTGCCTATGGCCAGACTGGCACTGGGAAGACCTACACCATGGAGGTCAGCCATGAACCTTTCCACAGACAGAAGCCTTGCCCTTGCTGTCCAAAAGCTGTCAGCGCCTGTGTGAAATGCACAAGCTGAAATCACTCATGCGAGGCTTCAAGACCGTGCAGTCCTGTTAGTGGGTTTCTGGAGGTGCCTTCTTAATTCGAAAAGGAGATGCGAAAAGGGGCTCAGGGGGGTAACCTCTAGCTCTACCTCTATCGCAACGGCAGCAGAGAGCAGAAAATAGAGTGCAGCTTTAAACTGCCGGGGAAGGTTGCGCATGGAAATGTGCTCGGAACTAGACGGCCACGCGTAGGGGCAGCAACGATTGCCTCGTCGAGAGGCGTTGGAAAGGTTTTATCATGATGACTGCCTGGGGACAGGGGGGTCCGAGGAACAGCGGGGAGGGAAGCAGCGGGGAGCTGTCAGACGAGGCAGGGGTGATCCCTCGTGCGATCCACCAAATATTCTCCATCCTGGACGAGAATGACGCGGAGTACACTGTCAAGTGCTCCTTCCTGGAGCTGTACAATGAGGAGACCACAGATCTGCTGGCGGTAGGGGACGCCGTCGACCAGAAGCTCAAGATGCTCGAGGACAATGGCCGCGTGGTTGTCCAGGTCTGTCAACCCTGCTTGCTAAGATGTATTTCTCTGGCCCCTAATGACTCAGACGACCTCTAATTGGGGCAATTATTCCTTGACATGCAAAGCAGGATACCTTTAGTCTGTGCCCCTCGTTGTTCATTACCGTAACCACCTCGTCAACTGTCCCACATATTTCTTCCTGTCTTGTCAGATTAATGTGAAATTCTGGAGAGCACTCTGATCATCCGCTGCGGCATCTTCTCTTATAAGAGTTTGTGACCTTCCCTCCTCCAGCATCACTCCAGCGTGTGCTGTAAGGGACTGCAGCGGTCTGAGGAATGATGCACTCCCCTTGTAACACTCATTTAGAAGGCTTTGGGTACCAAAAAGCACAATCATGCTGAGCATACTTCACACAGGGCTCACTGGCGGGCCACTAATATTATACAGGGACTGGAGGAGATCATAGTCAAGAACAAGGTGGACATCTACGCGCTGCTGGACCGCGGCTCGGCCAAGCGCAGGACAGCCGAGACTCTGCTCAACAAGCAGTCTTCCCGCTCCCACTCAGTCTTCTGCGTCACGGTTGGCTCCACTGCCCTCTATTTGCCCAATTTTGGCAGCAATTGCTGTTTGCCTATCAGAATACTCTCAGCACAACAAACTGCCCTCCACCCTGCATGTTCTTGATGTGTGCCTTTGAACCAAAGCCACCAGATGGCCGATAGATGGGGCAGTCTGTTAACACGCATTTTAGCTTCAGGCCAGCTACCGGATCTTGCAATGTTTGAACATGTGCACTTGTGTTTATTGGGAGGTCGCAAGATGGGGAGCGCATGCATGCGCAGGTGCACATGCGGGAGGTATCAGCTGAGGGCGAGGAAGTCATCAAGACCGGCAAGCTCTATCTCGTGGACTTGGCCGGATCCGAAAACGTCAACAGGTACGCTCCTGCAATTAATATCCTACTTTTGATTGTATGCTCCCTTCAGAAAAACCATGGATATCTATAGCCTCATCCTTAGGCAACTCCCACTCATTGCGATCTACCATATCGTGGAAAATTGCTTGTGTACCTCGGCCCAGCTTGCATGCATGCTGACTTGCCGGACATTGCCAAGCTGCTCCCACAGATGGCTGCTTCCACAGATTGTGCAGCCTAAAAATTTTGCCACCGGGCCTTCCAGCCACAGCACATGTAGATGTAAGTGATCAAAAGGAGAGTTTTATGTTTGCAGCACTCAGTGGTGTCGGCTGTGTGCAGGTCGGGAGCAGTGGACGCGCGCGCGAAGGAGGCGGGTCTGATCAACAAATCGCTGCTGACGCTGGGGCGAGTCATCACCGCGCTTGTGGAGAAGTCCCCCCATGTGCCCTACCGTGACTCAAAGCTCACACGGTACTTGGCTGCAGTCACACTTCCTTCACGTTCTCTGATCAGCTGCACCGTTTTTAGGCTTCCGGGCATGGAGTTTATGCACTGCCCCTATACGATGTGCCACGTTCTTTCCTCTATACCTGGGCATGCAGATGAGCTCTGTGAGCCCTTCCTCGTGTGCACTCAAGACAGCAAACTCCTCATGCCATGCATACTTTATAGGGTGAAGAATGGAGTTACTGGAGATGGTCACCGAAAGAGCCCTTTTTCCCTCGGCAGGAGTGCCCATTGCATCCCAGTCTGCATGACTTGCATCTGATACATGCCTCATCTAGATGCCATGGCGTAGATGCATCACAAGGAGTGACTGGGCAATTTCTTAATCAAGTCATTTGTTGGTGCAGGCTGCTGCGTGACTCGCTGGGCGGCCGCACCAAGACGTGTGTGATTGCCACGATAGCGCCGACGGTGCAGTGCCAGGAGGAGACGCTGTCAACGCTCGACTACGCGCACCGCGCCAAGAACATCCGCAACCGCCCCGAGGTGCCCACAACCCCTGTGTTATAAACCCTGCAGCGCCTTGTGCTGCGGCAAAGACACCTTGGGGACTGCAAAATTTGACAACGATCAGGCAATGCTGTGCAAGTCAGTTGTGATCAGTGGGTGTGCATGTGCTTGAGACATGGCATGAGGGCGTGACCAGAAGGGATGGCTCTGATGTCAGAAACTTTTCATCCGTGGTAGATACATGTTGCCCCGCTCATGTGTGCCTCTGTGGATCCGCCATGCTGAACAGTATCTGCAGCTTGTGGGTGCACTTGTGCGCAGATTCAGGGACCCCCTCTTCACAGGGACAGTTTAATTGTGGCCGCGTGTGGCATCGCTGATCATACCAGCAGAAGGCACTGCTGACAGGCGTCAATTCACTGGAGCAGGTGAACCAGAAGGTGAGCAAGACGGCGCACATAAAGGAGCTGAACCAGGAGATAGACCGGCTCAAGGCCGAGCTGTTCTGCACGCGCGAGAAGAATGGCGTCTACCTGCCAGCCGACCAGTTCCAGCAGCGCGAGCAGGTGCGACATGCGCGCTGTGTTCTTCCCCTCGCTGACATCTCCGATCCATGCATGGTCCCCCCAGCCTCAGCCTGTCCTGTGAGTGACTGCAGCAGTGTAAGCAGGTGGGCCCGCCTCATGTGGACTTCAGCAAGAATCTTCCAGCATTTCAATAGAAGACATGCTTAACCTCCTTGATTTGCTGTCATTTTTGCCAATACATAAACGTTCCCACCAAATTTGCCAGTTCTAAGGACAATCAGGGAAGCCTGCCTCCACTGCCATATGTAAGTTCGCTGCGTTGATCATGGTGGGGGATGCTGCGTGCCTTGCCAGTTGTTTCCACTGGTGATTCTGTGCAAAGTGCGGGAAGTGTACCATATCTGAAATCTAACGCATTGGCCATTTGTTGCGCAGAACTCGGCCCAGCTGGCGGCGCGGGTGGAGACTCTGGAGGGAGATCTGGAGCTGCTCAAGGAGGCCCACAAGACCGACATGGACGCCGCCGCTGCCGAGCTCGCCAGCGTGCAAGAGGCGAGCATCTCACCTTCTTATCTATGTTTCTCAACCCTGTCACCTCTTTCGACATGGCAGTTTGGAGCATGGCTGTATGAACACACGTGTGATCAAGTGTAACACACTAGCCGTCTCATGTGTGCGCAGCTCACTGACAGCTTCTCTCAATCCACATACCTTGCAGCCACCTAGGGATGCACTGCAACCCTCTTAATATTTTGCTTGCAGAGCGTCTGTAGCCTGTGCACATTTGCTCATTACAATGAAATTGAGGCCATGGCTCTTGAAACGGCAGGCTGGCTCCAAAGCGTACGATATTAGAACATTCGCTCATGGTTGTGCTGCAGGAGCTGCAGAGCACGTTTGCGGCGCTGCAGCAGTCGCGCGTGGCTCTTGAGGAGCGCGATTTCTTGATCGCCACGCACGAGCGCAGTGAGGCTGCGCTGGCCGGCCACGCCGCCACTCTGACCTCCGGCCTACAGTCGGCCGCCGCCAATGTAGAGGCGCTCTTTACCCGGTGCGAGCCAAGGGTTGAATTCACAACATCCCTGCAATGCAGATTGTAACAGGGTGCCCCACCGACAGGTCATCAAATTGCTTTTCAGCCAAGAGGAATCTTTAGATCCTGACACGAGCCTATTTGCCTGCTGCCTGCACCCCCAGCATGCTTGTATGTCTGCTGATGGCATTTTATAGTGGCAAAGAGAAGAGAACAAAAGACTGTGGGTACTTATTGATATTCGGATACTGCAGCCGCCAACGCTTGAGTGTGCCTTCTCAGTATGGTAGCTTTGCTGCGAGCCTGGCTGCCCTTTGGCGAGCAAACTACAGCACTTAAATTGGCAGCGTCGACATCTCATTGCCAGGAAGGAAATGTGCATCCCATGTGGCTGCAGGCTGGACGGCAGCTACAGCAGGGAGACGGCCAATAGCACCGCAGTGGAGGAGGTTCGCAGCAGCGCAGTCACCTGCCTGGCAGACATGCAGGCCGCGTTTGGGGCCGCCATGACCGCTCAGCAGCAGCGCTCCAGCCAAGTGCAGGGCGCACTTGACGCCTACCTGCAGCGGAAGACCGCTGACCTGGCCGCTCTCCAGGTGACCACAGCCTGGAAACGAACTCACTGATGTTTTTGCTATCTTCTCAAATTGCCTGATTTAGGAGTGTGACATATCTACTCCTGCTGGACGATACTACCGTGCCTGGTATGATGTGTGATGTGCCTGCTGATTGCATTGCAGGGCAATCCTGTGCCTACCTTGTTCAAAAAGAGTTCCAATATGATCCTGTTCGCTTGTTTGCGTGGCAGTGCACTCTCCTGTGCACCCTCTGGAAAAGAGGGTAGCATGATGCCATGTCATGTCCCATTACAGGGGACTGCAGGCTCTGACACAATCAGCTGTATTACCTCTTCTGCTGCAGTGAAGAACACAGGGGTCCCCTGACATCACTGTGTGGCACCTAGGGTGAGATGGAAGCGCTCAGGGGCCAGCTGGACACAATAGCATCCACCGCGGGCGCCTCACTCGACAGAACAACCCTGGCAGGATCCAGCGCTCTCACCACGCTGCAAACGCAGCACGTCGGCTATGCGCAATCCACCCAGCAGGTGAGCTTGACTCCTGTCCAGCCTACTCCCTTGCCTCTGCACTGGCAGATTGGGCCCCGCCCCTGTCCTTCTCATCCATACATGTCCTATGAATGCCTCAAGACCTTTAGGGAATGAAATCCCGAGTACATAATCCACAACATGTGGCATGTACAAAGAACGACATAATAATTGGCACGCAGGCTGCTGCGGAAGCAAGCCAGAAGCTGGACGAGGCATACGCGTCGCTGGGCGCCTCCTTCGCGGCAGCTACGGCGCAGCTGGACGCCTTCGCGGCGGAGCAGGCGGCCGCCGGGGACGCGATGCACGCCGCTGTCGGCCGCGCGACGGCCGCGGCGCGCGCGGCGCTCGGCCGCACCGACGTTGCGGCGGCCGCGGCCAGGGCCGCCACGGCCGGCGCGATGGACGCGCAGGCCGCCGCGCTGTCGCGGTTCGAGGAGACCTTCGCCACTGGCATCGCGCAGGAGCAGGTGGGTGCTGTCTTGCTTCTGCCGAACACCTTGTGCATAATGCCATAGTAGGAATCCATCTGTGATGTTGGGGTCCTGGCAAATTGACAGGCTCCCTGTTGAGGTGCTGAATTTCCAGAGATCACTGACAAGTGCTATTGATGCAGTTACGGTATTTCTCATTACTAACACTGTGTATGGTTGTGCCCTAGTCCTGCTGCAATGGTGAACTGCGCTTGCTCCGCTTGGTTCTATGCATGTGCTGCATGGTTACACTGCCTGAGGTGACATGCAGGCCAAGCTGGTGGATGACGTGAGTGCAATGCTGAACAGCTTTGCTGCGCGCAAAGCGGCCGAGGTGGCGGCGGCCGTCGGCGGGATGCAGGCTTCGCTGGCAGAGGGTCGCACAGACGTCACCGCCAAACTTGGCATCCTGTCCCAGGCTACGCAGTCTGCCGAATCAGCTCTGCAGGTGGGATCCATCATGTCACCTCTGCATCTTTCTAAAATTCTAGAGCTGATCAATGATAAGTTTGGCTGGCTGCGCATCTGTCTGTGGTCTGGTGTGCCGGTTTATGGCAATCAGGCTTTGATCCCTCAGGAATGCAATGCAGAAATGACCGAAAATGTGCTTCAGCGGGGCCACCTGATACCGAGCTTCTGCTTCTACATGATCACTTTTAAGCAATTGTGGTTCCTCAGTGATGTACAAGGTTGCAACTATAGATGTCTAGACCTAAAAAATGCGATTCATGATAGTTTTCAGGTCAAATGAAAATATTCAAAATTGTACAGGCTGAGGATGCCAATGCGGCAGAGGCGGCCGCCCGGGCTTCGGCCAGGAGAGCAGAGCTGCAGGCGGGCATGGCAGCCACCCTGCAGGAAGGCACTGCAAGAGGTGTGTTGCTTCCCTTACCGTTCATCTTGTGCGCATATATGATAGTCTGTGTCAAGCGTAGAGAGCAATGCCGAGGAATGCAATGCTGTTTGATATTCTGGCCATCCTCACAGCAGAGGCTCACAGAGGCTGCCCTCCACTGGACCCTGAGGCGCCAGTTTGACCTGCTTAACATGGAAGCATCTGGTAGGAAGGGCAGGATGCAAAGACAGGCCTGGCTTGGTCACCTGGGCTCTCAGTCTTGTGATAGATGCAGCTCACACAAGCTGCCAGAATTGATTCTGTGGCTTTTTCTTGTCAGGGAGCGAGCTCCGGCAGACGGCGGCGGACAGCGCGGCGGCGGCTGGGGATCTGCTGTCGGGTCATGCAGCCGCCGTGGAGCTGGAAGTGTCAAGCGGGCTCGGTGCACTGTCAACAGCGCTTTCCGCCGCCAAGCAGCAGTGCTCATCGGGTGCGCATTCAGAACTGTAGCCCCTTTTATCTTTGCAAGCATTGGCCGGGAGCACATGTAGCAACGATTGGTAAGACAGCCTGTTTTGGGCGAACCTGGCAGAGAAAGTGAGTGTACTAGTCTGCCGCATGTCTGTCAGTGAGGCGGCATGCCATGCGTGCATGATGACTTGCAGATTGCCACATCTACTACTGCAACAGTCAGAGACTGTGACACAGAGACTGATGGGCAAGTCTATTTCTGCAGCGGTGGCGAGCGCCGAGTCAGGCCGCGCAGGAGTGTTGGCTCAGGTGCAGACGAGCAATGAGGCCGACAGCGCAGCCATCATGCACACCACAGACACCGTCTCCCGGGCCGTAGCCCTCTTGCAAGGTGCGCAGCTCTGCTATTTGAAAATGTCACCCTAGGGAGACAACGCTTCCTCTGTGTGGATTTGCTTTCTGCAGAAGGAAGGTTGTTCGCGGCATGTCGATTTAACTTCGAGCACGCCCAACACCAAATTCCAACCAAAAGTGAGCTTGTGATGGATGTCCATATTTAGAATTTGCTTTTTCTGTTCGATTGTTGGGTTTCACATTTGGCATTCTGCTGGCGCAGAGTTCAGCGGCGAGCACACAGGGGCGCTCACCCAGCTCAGCGGCAGCATCGACAGCTTTGGCAACCAGCGCTACACGCGCGACCCCCAAGCAGGTGTGAGTGCATACCGAACATCCACCTTTGTACCAGCCATACACATCGAGACACTGCATGTTCCTGGCAGTTACTGAAAAGCCTGTTGCGAGCTCCCACGCTCACGCTGGGCACCTGAAGATCTGTGTGTCATCTGTAAGCAAGGTTGATTGACTGATCTGAGGGAGTTGAAATTTGAATTTGCAGGGGACCCCCCCGTGCATGCGCCTCCGGAGGTCCCCCCCGCCAGCTGGATCGATGACATGCGCACGCCGCCGCTGGACGTTGTGCTCGGGCAGTTCCGCGCGCAGAAGGGCGGCCCAGCCGACGGCGCTGCCGACACGGCCGCGCCGGCCGAGCCGGCCACCCTGGCCGATGCCGTCGCCGAGGAGCCGGCAGAGACTCCCAGATCAGGTGAGCAACCTTTCTCTTGTCCTCGAAACAATGTTGAATCGGACAGGGGAAAAGACCCATGCTATTGTCCAGAATGTTATGGCTACTGTCCATCTATTTGTGGGCCGGCTACAATGTAGCATTGTGCCATCCATTGGCCCGTTCATCTAGACCATGCAACTGACAATCAAGCTGAGTTTCAAATGTTGCACTCTCTGAGAGAAGCTTTGGATCGATTATCAGCATCTCTGCCAGGATCAAGAAGTGGTCCTGATAAGCAGCCAAGTCCATTTGCTAACACTGTCCAAAACAGTTGATTGTCAACGCGTTGATTATTCTGTGCAGCGTGCGGGAGCGAGCCGGAGACATGCGCGGGCGAGAACGTGAACCCCAACCGCGTCATCGCGGCCGCTTCCGCAGCGCTCGAGAAGATCGAGCAGCCGCCGCTGCCGGCCGCGCGCAAAGTCTCGCGCATCCCGGCCGCGCGGTCGCGCGGCGGCTCCCGGCACGCCTCCCCTACGCACCTGCGCTGACTTAACGGGCGCTGATTATGTGCTGTGTCGCCACGCTGACGTGGTGGTGACTCAGTGTGACTTGACATGGCACGTGCTCTTCCATATGCGCTGACTCACTGGCGTTGACATGGTTCAGAGTGACACAGACATGCCCCTAGCTGTGCCCCAAATGCTTGTCCCCATTCCCTCATCCGCTTAATGCAGGAGATGTCGGTCCCAGACCCATGACTTGGGCAAGTGGCATACCTCCCCCATGCGCCGTATCATGTGCAGACAGGATCGGGGATAGCTTTTGCAACCCTTATGCATGCCTTGGGTGTGGCGCCATGCGTCGTGGAGGGGACCAGAACAGAGAGGACCGTCAAGGGCTTCTTGGGAATATTGTGCAACGCGCATGCATTGGCCGCTTCCAAAACAGAGGGAAGAGACTCTGAGTAGTATGTGCTTTCGGCTGTTAAGTCTGGGCATGTGCAGAGATGTCCAGAATCATGTGGAAGGACAGCCCAAGAACAAGATGACAGTGAATGAATGCCACTGACTGACTGTGTGAAAGTCCGCGTTTCTTTTTGTGCCGGTCCACACAAATGACCTCTACAATAAAGGTAGCCAGTCAGGAGCATGGTGCTCTTGCAGACGATTTTATGCAGAGCAATCAAGACCTTTCATGGCAACATGCGTGTTGAATTGCACTTTTCTTCTTTCCTGCATGTGCGGCGACTCATGAGGTATATTGATAAAGAAAACTCTGCAGTACTGGACTCTGTGCTGAACCCCTGTGCTGAACCCATGTAAAAATATACAATTATTTGCCAGTACCGCTGCCAACCATAGGGACAAAGGGCAACCTATGCATCGCATACCTGAACCTCAAATTTTGCAGTGACCTGAAATTTTAGGCACAGCCTCTTCGCGGTGTCTGCTGCCCCAATGAATGTTTCGATTGCAACAGCTTAATAGCATGCGTTACCAGCTATCGTGCAACGCGTCAGCTGTTCAGTGTAACACTGCACGCATGCCCTTATGTAAACAACCCCTGCCTTTCATTAGGTAGGATCTTACACTACTGTGCTGTTCTTTAATGTCCTCATATTACCGTGCAACGGAAATTACTCCACAGGGCCTCAGCCGGGCGGCTACCTCTTGCCCTTGCCCTTCTTCCCCTTGTCCTTGCCTCCCTTGTATTCCAGCTTCTTGTCTCCCCCCACAGCTGATGGCGCAACCTTGCCATAGGCGCCGAGTGTTGCAAAGCGCTTGTTGAACTTGTTCACGCGACCCTCATCCAAGATCAGCGCCTCCTGTGTTCCCTGTTACATGCAGAAGAACACCACAGCATATCAGTCGATCTGTGAGGCGTCCAATAAAGGAAATTGAACAACCTGTGTCACAATGGCACGCAAGTTCACGATTTAGGTCCGTATTTTGACGATCAAGCTCCGAGCGCTGCCGATTAGAGACATTTTCACTCTCAGGGAAGTCCTTTCTTAGCCGATACCTAGTCATGACTGCAAGGTGGTGTCAGGATGCCAGCAGAATGGAAATGAGAGTCATGCTCATGAGGCAGAAACGCATCCATAACATGAGTCTGTAAGTTTATAACCATCCGCTCCTAGCGGGATGTAATGCCATATTGATAGATGGCAAAAAGAGAGCTTAAACACCTGGAAGAAGGGGTGGTTTCCAGACCAGACATCCACCACGTATTTCTCCTTTGTCCCACTGACTGTCATGACCTCCTCTCCATTGCAGAACACCTGCATGCATGCTCTCCACATAAGATTACTGGAAAAGCTGTACCGCACTCGGCTTAGAAAAGCACCAGTTGCGGCAATCCATGGGATCTGAAGTCTTGATTACCTTCGACTCCTCAAAATACTGAGGGTGGATGTCCTTCTTCATGTTCACAACTGAAAGGCATCTCCTTCCTCCTCTCTGCACAGCCAAGAAGCAGAACACGTCAGGATGATGTGTTAACCAGCTTTGCTCGAGATGGGTAGGCGTGACTTGTTCCATGCTAGCATATGTGTAAATACTCTGTCTTCCTTCCACATGCACAGGCGAGTAGATCACAAAAGCTTATAAACGTTCCTGGTAAGACAAAAATCCTCTCTGCAACGATATGATATCTTACTGTAGCAAAACCGTTGGGCTTGTGCACTCTCATATCGTACTCCGTAATATATTGAGGGACACTCGATTCATCTTTTCTCGCCCAGGATTCACACTGCCTCACCTGCTGCACAACTGGAAGCCTAGCCAGGGGGACCGATCCTCGCGCACTGCTTGCGCCGCAAGACGACAAAGGTCCTCGATTGCAGCTCATCATGTTGAGGTATCGGTGTCTCAACAATGCTGGTCCTTCTTCATGCACAAGTTGCCTTGTCTCTCCCTCATCCACAGGATGAGTTTTTCGCAGCAACCGCAGGGCAGGCTATAACAGAAGATTCCGATAGGGTTTGCTCTTTCCGAACATCTGGTTCGACAGATGGGACCTCCAGGTCACCTGCTGGAAATCCAAACAGACCGATTGCGACCGTGGGATCCCAGATGAATTGTCATGGATGTCATTTGCGCCATGAATGTCACTCTCATTGACAGGTATAAAGTCATCACAGACCAGTACAGCGCTATACCTGCACACGCAACTGTTGCTAGCTAGGTGTTCTGAGGCTGTCAGTTCTTCTGGATCAATATCTGAGAAATGAAATTCATCATGAAGCCATGCAGCAATTGCTAGAGAACAAGAGGTGGCAACACCGTTGGCAGGCTGCTCAGGATCAGAAAACTTCTCCACTCCTGCCAGCCTCTATTAAGGAAGACCTTCTGCGACCGTCGCGAAAGACTTAATCCATTGTTCTGTACGGAATGAGTGGAGATTGCCTTTGACACCGAGTCTCCAACACAGCCTAACAACAAAAATAGCAGTCGAATCAATGCCAGTGCGCTATATTAGACTCATCAATGAGCAATTCGACACGCAGAGCAGCAGCCAGCAGCAGCAGCAGCAGCAGCAACAGCATCGTCAAGGTGCGGGGCAGTAAAATTGCAGTGAAAACCCCGTCGAGGGATCGAATCCCTCGACTGCCGAGTCGAAGTTAAGCCCTTTTGCTCTTTTCCTTTTTCGACCTGCCTCTCTTCACTTACTGAATTATCGGTCTCATAAAAATAAGGACAAGCAATGCATTCCAGTCGTGTGATCACAAAGGAGACTTCATGGCTGCCACCATAACAGGTGGCGTCGGGGCCTTCAACTTGGCTAAACTTCTGCAGCCTCTTGAGGCGACCATCAATACCTGAACAACCCTTTGGTGGCATTTCAGTCCCACAGATTGTCAAAGCTGTCCAGCAATTTCATCAACGTGTCCACTCCACTTGTGTTGCTAAATAATAATTCCAACAGATCACATATCTAAACCTCTATCATGCTTCGCCTGCAAGCTGAAGGAAGTCCCTAGATCTTGGCCTTGTTGGTGAGAGCAGCCGCCAGGTCATCTACATCTTTGCCGCCCCTTTCCTCACCCTCTTCGTCACCCTCATCTCCGTCCTCGTCAGCATCGGGGTCATTGTCTTCCAATGACAGCGCATGAGACAGCCCCGCCCTCTCCAGTATTTCCTGCATGTAGAAAATTCTCCCATAAGCTCTGCTGCCATAGCATACATGGCCACTGAAGCCCAAGCTTCCAATAGCAAGTGTGCCCACAGCATGCACCCCTAAAACCTTCAGCATTCAAGGTTGATGGCACTGCACCCGAGAGGCAGCTAAGCACAGAAGTACACACAAGCCTGTGACAGATCAGCCTGTATTTGGCTAAAAGCTGTGAGCAACTGAGGCAGGACACGGCTCTAAGTTCGTTTGCTCTTGTCAACGATGCTATCAAGAATGCTGCACATTACAGCACATAAACAGCGGGCTGTGATGAACACTGCAATGGGGAAATGGCAGGCACCTTGATCTGGTCAATGCCGCCCTCTGAGATCTGGTTATCGTCCAAATCCAGTCGCTCAAGTTTTGCTCCACTGCTCGCCACCGCCTTTGCCAGAGCCACAGCGCCCAGCCGCCCGATCTGCTCACAAGAACATACGCTGCCGGATCAGCACATGTGCGCCACTATGCAAGCTTGCTCACTGTTGCGAGCAGCCTGTCTTGTGCTGTCTTGAGAGAGGTCTGGTGCGGTGCCCTGCTGCAGCAGCAATGCGGGTCCTCGACATCAACTCCCGCTTGCCTTCCCAAATGTTCCAACACAAATATATTACTACAATTATTATTACACGCTTTTCCTGCCGAAGGCAAGGTGCGTCTGCAGACAAGCTGC